>OJBS01000013.1_pt1 | contig 226391 bp, 212 predicted proteins | sample 1590941 | NCBI WGS metagenome assembly OJBS01 (sample SAMN05416785, study PRJEB24817) | seawater metagenome | isolation source: Sea water | place: Canada:Atlantic | collected 2013-11 | reverse complement strand
GTACGCGAGCTGGGTTTAGAACGTCGTGAGACAGTTCGGTCCCTATCTGCCGTGGGCGTTTGAGAATTGAGAGGGGTTGCTCCTAGTACGAGAGGACCGGAGTGAACGAACCGCTGGTGTTCGGGTTGTCATGCCAATGGCATTGCCCGGTAGCTACGTTCGGAACTGATAAGCGCTGAAAGCATCTAAGCGCGAAGCAGGCCTCGAGATGAGTTCTCACTAGACTTTTAAAGTCTCTGAAGGGCCGTTGAAGACTACAACGTTGATAGGCAAGATGTGGAAGTGGTGTGAGCCATTAAGCTAACTTGTACTAATTACCCGTGAGGCTTAACCATACAACGCCAAACGCGTTTTGTGTGACAGTTAAGACAGAAGTTAATGACTAAAGTAGATATTACTGACAGAAAGACTTAAAAAATATTATCAGATATTTTCCAAATTCAGTTAGTGCGTAGGAATACGGATTAACGCCCAAATTTGCTTGGTGACAATAGCGTTTTGGACCCACCTGACTCCATGCCGAACTCAGTAGTGAAACGAAACAGCGCCGATGATAGTGTAGCATTTGCTATGTGAAAGTAGGACATTACCAGGCTTCAAATTGTAGAAAGCCCGACTAGCAATAGTCGGGCTTTTTTACGTCTGCAGAAAAGTAATCTTCAGCATTCCATTCTCTAAAGCGTCGCGTCTGTTGAGCGAAGCGCCTCTTTGTGGACAGCGCGTTGGTTATTACTAGCGCACCGACTTCACATAAGAAAAACCCGCTCAATCAATGTAACGGATTTTTTGCTGTCTGGGGTTTAGTAAATAGCCAAGAGGCCATGCCGAACTCAGTAGCGACACAAAACAGCGCGAAGGCGAGCCCCAACCAATGATAGTATCCCATGTGCTATGTGACTCTCTACCGCTGTGGGCACCATGACATTAACAGGCTCAAATAATAGAGACCTGTTACAGCAGTGTGACGGTTTTTTTACTTTCTTGGATAAAATAAAGAACCAAACTAATATCATCTCCATCAAAAATGCCAACCAACGTAAGGTTAAGTCAATTTTATCCCGTGTCTAGATCATAAACTTTTTACCTTTGACTACTGAGTTTTGTGATCTACTTTATTCTTTACATCTCTTCTCATTTTGTTGCAATTTCATTCTTGGCTTACTAAGTGACCTGTGTAAGACTAGCTGTGTTAATTTAGTAAATCAGGTGACATGAATGTCGAATAGTAAAGTTTGGAAACTTATAAGCCTGTTTTGTTTGTTTACGGTGCTTATGGGTTGTCAATCTAAAGAAGAGCAGCTACAACAAACAATTCAAGAGTCTATAAAAAAAGCGGATGCTGAGCTATCACAGCTAGGTAGTGCGCTAGATAATGGCAGTATACGCAATGCTGTGTTACTTAAAGAGTATGGTGCGCTTTTAAAAAAACAACAGCCAGAGCTTTCAAATGTTGTTGATGTAATTACTTTAGATGCTTCGCGCCAAGGTGCACTTTATAGTGGTTTATTACAGCGACTTAAAGAGACTAAAAGTACTTACTTAATCCCCCCTTACGAAGATACGTTGCACAGCATCGATCTTTTACGTGAAGCTGCAAAACCTTCACTGTTCTCTGACGCTTTAACTGATCCAATCAATATGCTTGCTGATATGTCAAAAGGCTCCCTAGCTCGCGTTGGTGCTATTAGCCAACAAGCCGAGGGTGAAGGGGTAGGCAACCAGATGGTGGGTAATCCCAACTACGGTAACTGGCAAACAAATAGCAGTGGCATCAGTTTTTGGCAATGGTACGGCATGTACCGTATTTTAGGGGATGTATTTGACAGGGTTGAATACGGAAGCTGGAGTAAACGCCGTAAGTACAGCTATTACAACGATTATGGTCGTTATCGCTACTCAAGCCCTAAACAAATTAAAACACAAAGCGCGCTAGAGACACGTACACGTCAAACATATCAACGCCAAGGTAAGCAGTTCACAAGCCCGTATGCGAGTAAAAAGACTGGTGCATCAGGGTTAAGTCGAAGTAGCTATACACCGCCTAAGAGTCGCAGCAGTTACTCACGTTCAAGTAGCTATAGCAATAGCTCTGGTTCAGTTCGTGACAGTGGAAGCAGAACCTCTCGTGGCGTGAGCCGTGGTAAGTAAAGAATAAAGTTGGAGTTAGAATAATATGTATGAATTTAATGGAATAACTACGTGGTCGCTGCAAGCTTTAGCGATAGACTTTGCAATAATTGTGCTGCTATTTGTTAGCCTTAAGTATATAAAAGGCTGGGTTTCAAATTTACATGCCAATGACGAAATAACAGAGCGTGATAATTTTGCCTTTGGTATTAGTTTTGCCGCTGGTTTGGTTGCGCTGGCTATCGTATTAACCGGTGTAAGCAGTGGTGCATTTGCTGCAACGCTTCAGCAAGAAGCACTGCAAATGCTTGGCTATGGTGCGCTTGCCATTGTGTTAATTAAGCTTGGTCACTTTTTTCAAGACAAAGTTGCACTGCGTAAAGTGAGCCTACATGATGAAATTGTTAAAGGTAATGTGACTGCTTCTATCATTGATTTTGGCCATGTAGTGAGTGTGGCAATTGTCATTCGTTCAGCACTGCTATGGGTAGCTACAGAGGGATGGCATGGTTTACCGATTGTCATTGCTGCCTTTGTTATTGGTAGCATCGTGCTGTTATTTGTGAGCCAGTACCGAGTTATGTTATTTAAACGCACAAATAAAAATGGTGACTGTCTTCAACAAGCTATTATTGATGATAACTTAGCTGTTGGTATTCGTTACGCTGGTTATTTAGTGGGTAGTGCATTAGCAATCACAGCGGCAACAGGTGTTGCACCTTATGCTGCAGATAATATTAATGCTAGCCTATTATATTGGGCTGTTAGTGCAGTAGTGAGCCTAGTTGCGTTTATTATTTTACACTTAGTGACCATTAAAATAATTTTATCGGGTTGTGATATTTCTGATGAAGTTAATCGTCAAAAAAATGTGGGTGTAGCAGCTATTTCTGCCGCTGTATCGTTTGCCGTAGGCATCACAATGGCAACCTTATTAGGCGCATAATTCGTGTCATCAACAACTCAAAGCCCAAGTAAGTCTCGCTTACTTGGGCACGATATATTACTTATCACTGTTATGGCTGTGCTCGCTGGGTGCGGCCTTATTTATGAGTACCTACTCTCTCACTATGCCGGCCGAGTATTAGGCTCTGTAGAAAGTGCCATTTACGCCATGATTGGCACCATGATAGTAGCTATGGGGCTAGGGGCTTTTTTAGCGCGTTGGTTTAAAGATGCGTTCACCGCATTTGCTTGGCTAGAAAGCATTATAGCTTTGATTGGCATGGGCTGTATTTTGGCCATAGCAAGTGTGATTGCAGTTAGTTATTCGCTTCCTCATTTGTTCTCGAGCATTTTTAACCTGCCACCAGACGTTGTACTTAATGGCTATGTATTTCAAAAGTTACAAGAATGGTCACGCTTTTTACCTTATGTATTTGGCTTAGTATTAGGACTGTTTATTGGTATGGAAATACCGCTTATAGCGCGTATTCGCCAACATGTGTACGGGCGGTTTTTAGAAAACAATGCAGGAACTATTTATGGTGCAGACTACATTGGGGCAGGTATTGGCGCAGCAATTTGGGTAAGCATAATGTTGGCTATGCCTATCATGCAAGCTGCTGCATGGACCGCTTTATTTAATATTATTGCAGGGCTTGCTTTTTTATGGCGCTACCATGCCCATGTACGCTTTGCTAAAGCTTTGTTGGTTTGCCATATTTTACTGCTTGTGCTGTTTGGCTTTATTTTAGTGCTCGGCAGCAGTTGGATGAATAGCCTAAGCAACGTCTTATATAAAGATAAAGTTATTTATTCTCAGGCGACTAAATATCAGCATGTTGTATTAACAGAACGACTTAGCAAAAATCAACCGCAACCTATTACCGACCTATACTTAAATGGCCGCCTACAGTTCTCAAGTGTTGATGAACAAATATATCATTCAATGCTAGTTTATCCGGCTATGCTTGCCTCTAACCGACATGATAAGGTGCTAATTATTGGCGGGGGTGACGGTTTAGCATTAAGGGATGTACTAAAGTGGTCGGTAAACGAAGTCACTTTAATTGATTTAGATGGACAGTTACTTAACCTATTTGGCCATGAAGACGATAAGTTTACCCCGCCCAAAGCCATCACGCAGCGATTAATAAACCTCAACAACGACTCAATGAAAGACCCCAAAGCTAACATAATCGTGGGTGATGCTTTTTTAGAGGTTGAGAAGTTACTCGATCAAAACAAACAGTTTGACACTGTTATTATTGATTTACCTGATCCGAATCATCCTGACCTAAATAAGTTATACAGCGATTATTTTTATAATCATGTACGTCAATTACTTGCTCCTGATGGGGCTATGGCTGTGCAATCAACGTCGCCATATCATGCAAAAAAGGCGTTTCTGAGTATAGCTAAAACTGTTAAGGCTGCCGGATTTGATTACGTGGAGCAATACCAACAAAATATTCCATCGTTTGGTCAGTGGGGGTGGACAATTGCTACCAAAATGGGTCAACCAGCCAGTGCACGAATAAATAATATAGGCGAAATGCCGGTATCGTCACGATGGATAAGTAAAAAATATTTACTAGCAAGTTTTGTATTCCCTAATCAGTATTTTGAACAAATAAATGATATAGAGGTCAATAGGTTAGGTTCTGGGCAGCTTTATGATTATTACCGTTCAGCATGGCAAATAGAGAGTGAATTGTATAAAAACTAACAAAACACGGTTGACATAATATGTCTGCCGTGCGAATCTTAACTCAGACATAATATGTCAAACAACAAAAAAGGCAGAGACATGGAATTAAACGAACTTTCAATAAAATTAGCTTCTTTTGAAACTGAAGGCGCTAACTTTGAGTCTTTCTTGATTGCCAATCCAGGTGAGCAAGATGTTTTACAAGTCATTGTTGATGGAAATGATGAACTTCCAATTTTTGTTACGCAAACTCAAGAGCAGTTGTTATGTATTAGCTACTTGTTTGGCGAAGACGAAGTGAAAAGTGAATTACGCAACGAGTTAAACGAAACATTGTTACGTTTAAACGTGCCAATTCCACTAAGTGCATTTGCTAAAATCGATAATAAATACGCGATTTTTGGTGCACTGTCGGTAAACTCATCATTAGATGATGTTACCCACGAACTAGTGACATTAGCTGACAACGCGATTGATGCACTAGAAGCCGTGACCTTGTATTTAAACGATTAGTAACTAGTTAGTGGAGTTAAGATTATGAGTATTTTAAAAAAATTATTTACAGCAGTACGTGGTGGCGCTCGTGAAGCGGGCGAAGCAATTGTAGATGCAAATGGTATCCGTATTTTTGAACAAGAAATCGCTGATGCACAAAATGCACTTCACCGTGCTAAAAAAAGCCTGACCGAAGTAATGGCTAAAGAAATGCAAACTAAGCGAAAAATTAGCGCTGTAGATGCATCAATTGCTGAACACGAAGCGTATGCAGGCCAAGCACTTGAAAAAGGTAACGAAGCCTTAGCATTAGAAATTGCAGAAAAAATTGGTGACTTTGAAGCTGAAAAAGCTGAAAACGAGCAAGTATTAGCAGGTTTTAGCAACCACATTGTAACGCTTAAGCAGCAAGTTAAAGACGCTGAAAAGTCGATTAAAGAAAATCAACGTCAGCTTACTATGGTTAAAACCACAGAAAGCGTACAGCAAGCAACAATGGCTGTTAACAGTACGCTTAATACGAATAGCTCTTCGATGACCTCAGCTCGACAATCACTAGAGCGTATTAAACAGCGTCAACAAGACCGTAGCGATCAGTTAGGTGCTGCAAAAGAGCTTGAGTCAGAAGTTAATGGCGACGATTTAAAAGCGAAAATGGCTGAAGCAGGCATTGGTGACACAAGTCCAAAAAGTGCCGATATTTTAGCGCGCATTAAAGCCAAGCAAAACGGCTAATAGTTCGTACATTTATAATAAAAGGTAATTAAGCGTCGCTTAGTTACCTTTTTTGCTTAAGGGATGCTTTATTATGTTTAATTTTTTCAAATCTAAAAAAGAGCCAGAACGTCAGCTTAACCATGCAAGTGAGCTTAAAAAAGGTGACATGTTTACCGTTATAGATTCGTTTGCTTATCCGTCGTGGTTAAAAGGGCAAACATTGCGTGTTATTGATGTGCAAACTTATCAATATCAGCACAGTAGTGATACTGAGTTTGTGCTTGAGACAAACAGTGGTCAAGTTGTGTTTTTACAAATAGCACAAGAAGACGGCGAGCAGTGGGCTAATTTTTCGATAAAAGTTCAACGAGATGAAGTAGACGATATTTTCACATTAGATGAATTTGCTCGTATTTTTGATGAAGAGTCGTTAACGCATATTGCAGTTAAAAATACTCCTGAGCGTTTTATGCAGTTTTTGGCTAAAAGTTACCAACAAACTGAATCGCCGTTTGTTTGTTATTTTCATAATAAAGACTTTCGTGGTCAAAGCCTACCTCGCTATGAGCAAGACGGTGGCGAGCCTTGTGAAATGATATGTTTAGAATCGCCTGATGAAGGGCATAGCCTAAATATTGAAATTTGGGATGGCGGCGAAACCGAAGTGTCATTAACACTTACGCGCCCAATTACCGATATAGTGGATTTATTTCCTGGAGACGCGAAGTGAGCGATGCTAAAGATAAGTGGTTGCGCCAAGAGCAAGCTGTACGTGCAACACAAATGGCATTTGATTTGAGTAGCGATGTTCAAAAGCAAATAAAAAAGCAAGCAATTGACCAAGAGCTCACGCCATCCGATATGATCCGCAAAATACTTGGCTTAGATGTTAAGTCTAAAAAGACTCGACAGCGCTTATCGTTCAATTTGAATGATGATGAGATAGCGCAACTAGCGAGCCGCTTTGATGTACCAAGCGAAGATAAGCGCGCGGTAAAGCAACAAGTAGCAGAGCTTTTAATTGCGCATACTAAAAAAGCTAAGTAGTTGGCCTAAACCCTGGTTTATAAAAGTATGTTAGGCAGTTATTTTAGCTAAAAATAAGATTAAATGGATGGGTACTTCAATGTACTTTTAAATCATTTATCAAAAGCTAATAAATTGAAAAGCAGTGCTTTTGCGTTCTTTGTATTAAGCCCTTACACTAAAGGTAACAACTATAAAGAAGTACTGCTTTGAATATTATACTGATTACTTACCTAATTATTTTTGCTTTATTTGGTACTGCAGCAAGTTATTTTGTGCGTTTTATATATGCATACTGGGTACTAAAAACTATGCCAATGAAATACATACTAAAAGCAGGGATATGTGTGCTGTTAGTCGTGGTTATTTCAGCGCTTATTCCGTACTTAAGTCAATAACGCTGAAATAGCACTTAATACTTTATTTATTACTTAATATCTATTGATTGGCATTGCTGGTTAATGCACAGCGATTGTACTTCAATAACCGGTAAGCAATCAGTTAGTGCTTGTTGCTCATTTTGATTTTTTTCTTGTTCGGTGATCTGCTTTGCAATGCTTTCTGCTTGCTCTTGAGGGGTATTTAGCGTTGAATAAACAGCATATTTACTCGGCCCGCCACACGCTCGTGCTCCTACTTCAAGTACTTTACACTGAAAGCTTGCTGTACAGCCATTGTTATCAACAATATTGGCAAGTTGGCTATTTAAAGCCGACAAATTCTGCCCTTGAGCACTATTTACAGATGCTGTTGTTGAGCAACCGCTGAGTAAAAAAATGCTAGCAGCAACACTAAAAATTGATAATTTAACTGTCAATGTCAAACCACTCATATTGTTATCCTTAAAATACACTTACCGCTGAGCCTTCAAGTTTAACACATTTATTTTCAACACACTGAGTGCTTGGTGTTGTTAAATGCTGGCAAATACTCATCATTCCTTTTTGCGCATTAAAATTACTTTCAAGCTCGGTGATTGTTTTGCTCAGTATTTTTACTTGCTCGTCTTTTGCTGTTTTGGTTGAATAAACTTCAAAGCTACTAGGGCCACCACAGGCGCGACTACCTACTGCAATAACTTTACATTGCATACTTGTATCGCAGCTAGTGTCAGCAATAAGCGTGTTTAATTGGGTTTTAGCTGTCGTAATATCTTCAACCGATACCGCTTTAAGACTTGAGTTTGAAATTTCCTCAACGTCACTTTTTGTTTGAGTGGTTTCTTTTAGTGTTTGTTGTTTTGGTTTTATTACTTCAGCAGTGGTTACTGATTCTTTTTCTGCTGGTGTTTTATCTAAACACGCACTTAAACAAAGGGGTAAAACAATAGCTAATAATACAGGGCGCATAAGATACCTTGATAGTGATGAATAATTCATCACTATCATACACGGTGCATTTTTTACGGCAATAAAAACTCTATAATCAAGTAATTAAAGCCGTATTTATGGCTTTTCAAAAACTACAAACCACCTTGTGTGAGCTTAGTCGGGTTGAGCAGTTTTTCGAGCTCTTCACGTGGTAAGTCAGTTTCTTGTTCGGCAACATCAATAATAGGACGGGCTTCTTTATAGGCTTGTTTCGCTATTTTTGCTGCTTTTTCGTAACCGATCACCGGATTAAGTGCAGTCACTAAAATAGGGTTTTTAGCAAGAGCGCGGTCAATGTTAGCTTGATTTACGATAAATGTGGCTATGGCTTTTTCTGCCAAAGCTTGGGCGCTGTTTGTTAGTAGCTCTATGCTTTGCAAAATATTATAGGCAATAACGGGCAGCATAACATTTAGTTCAAAGTTACCAGATTGACCAGCAACGGTAATTGTAGCGTCGTTACCAATCACTTGTGCGCTAACCATCGCAGCGGCTTCTGGTATGACTGGGTTTACTTTACCCGGCATAATAGATGAGCCAGGTTGTAGGGCTTCAAGTTCTATTTCGCCTAAACCTGCAAGAGGGCCTGAGTTCATCCAGCGTAAGTCGTTCGCTATTTTCATTTGTGCTACAGCGAGTACTTTTAATTGCCCAGACAGTGCAACAATGGCATCTTGTGAACCAATATTATAAAAAAAGTTTTTGCTTGGCGAAAACCGGATCCCCACGTTTTTAGTTAGGTTAGTGCAAAATAAATCTGCAAACTTTGGGTCGGCATTAATACCGGTACCAACAGCTGTACCACCTTGAGCAAGCTCACACACTGGCTCTAAGCTATGGCGAATGCCTGAAGCTGCGTTATTTACTTGCGATTGCCATGCATTAAGGGTTTGCTCGAATGTAACAGGCATCGCGTCCATTAAGTGGGTGCGACCTGTTTTAACAATAGCGCCTATTTCGCTCTTTTTATTTTCTAAATGTTGCGAAAGGTTTTCAAGAGCTGGCAGTAATGCTTGCTTCACGGCTAGGGCACTACTTAGTGCAATAGCCGTAGGGACTACATCGTTTGAGCTTTGGCCCATGTTTACATCATCATTAGGATGTACAAGCTCCTGTTGAGTACTGGCAAGTGTTGCTATTACTTCATTGGCGTTCATATTAGAACTAGTTCCTGAACCGGTTTGAAACACATCAACAGGAAACTGATCATGATGCTTACCATCAATAATCGCTTGGCAAGCATGCTCTATTGCAGTTGCCTTGGTTTTATTTATAAGCCCTAGCTCACAGTTACTTTGTGCTGCAGCTTGTTTTATATACGCCAGTGCCTTTATAAATTGTGCTGGCATAGTGAGGGCGCTAATAGCAAAGTTATTAACAGCGCGCTGTGTTTGTGCTTGATATAAAGCGTTAACAGGTACTTTTAATTCGCCCATACTGTCTGATTCTATTCTAAAGTTGCTCATTAATGTGCTCCTTAAAAAGGGTTGAATTCGTGACTAAGAATACGAGCTTCACGCTCAAGTAATAAAAATTTAGCACGGCTATTGTGGCTTATGTAGAAACGCTTTAATGCAAGTAATGGTTTGTGTAGCTGGTGTAGACATTGTTTGCGAATTGCATTATGAGTAAGAGGATCGCACATTTTATTTATAATTTCATGGTGTGTGCGTCTAAGGTAATACTCCTGAAGTAGCGGATTATCAAGTTGTTCAAAGTTTTTAGCTACGTTGAGAGCTGCGTCTATATAATGAGCGACAAGCATTGGGGCATGCAGACCTGGCCTTTTGCAATTAAATGCAAGAGTATGTTGATAGTTATTTAAGGCGTTATTTGAAGACATAAAAAAACCGACTCAAATAATGATAATAGTTATCATTACACTTGATCGGTTTCAGTGTAAATAGTTATTATAAAAATTATTTACGGCGTGTATTTTAATTATATCCGAGAATAAATATCTGGTCTGTTTCATGTTTAGTGATCGCCTTTTGATTATGTTTTGGATGAGAAAGTAAATCAATTACTGTTGCTCTCATATCAAGGGTTTCACTGTGATCATCGGTACTTTTTTCGGTGATAGCGACTGCTGCATCAACAGCGGTATAGGGAGGCATATGCATAATTTTATCCTTTTGTGATTAGTTAATTAACCCTTAAATGGGTCAATTATGTTGCTGCATAATACATACCAATCAAGCCAGCTATATCTAACTATATGATTATATTTAACTTAATAAATAAATCATAATTAGTCACGACAACATATTGCAAATTTGCTTTACTATTGTGCAAACATCCACAATTTTGGTGCACTCAATGACAAAGCCATTTTCACAAGCATGTGAAAACAATAAAGGGCCAATTTTAGAGCATTTAAATAGCGCGTTAAAAAACGTTAAAACAGTATTAGAAGTTGGTTCTGGAACAGGTCAGCACAGTGTGTTTTTTGCTGAAAAATTACCTTATCTACAATGGTATACAAGTGATCGTGTCATTAATCATGAAGGTATTAGGCTATGGCATAGTGAAGTTAATTTAGCTAATTTACATGCCCCTATTGAGCTTGATTTAAACCAGCCATGGCCTATCGAAAAAGTAGATGCTATATATACTGCGAATACATTTCATATTGTAAGTTGGTTATTAGTTGAACGTTTTTTTGACGGGGTTAAACGTCACTTAAATGATGAGGGGATTGTGTGTATTTATGGTCCTTTTAAGTACAAAGGCGAATACACTAGCCAAAGTAATCAAGAGTTTTGCGCCTTTTTAACTGAGCGAGATCCTTTAAGTGGTATAAGAGACTTTGAAGCTGTTTTATTATTGGCCAAGCAAGCAGGGCTTACGCTTATGAGCGATCATGCTATGCCTGCTAATAACCAGTTACTCGTTTTTAAACGGCAATAACGATGTGCACTGTGCTTTGTAAAGTGCAATATGCTGGCGTTCTCGAGACAGGTAATCTTCAATTGCACTGCTAAAGTCATTGTTAACAATATGGTGGGCTGAAAAAGTAGTAACGGGTTCAAACCCCCTCGCTATTTTATGCTCCCCTTGTGCACCTGAATGAAAGCAGTCGAGTTTATGTTTAATAGCAAATTCTATCCCTTGGTAATAACATAGCTCAAAGTGAAGTGCGTCAATATTTTCGCTTGCCCCCCAGTACCTGCCGTAAAGTGTGTTTTCACCAATTAAACTGAGTGTTGCAGCGATGACTTGACCGTCTTTTTTGGCAAGCATAATAACCAGCTGCGATGCCATAAGTGCATGCAAAAGGGTAAAAAATTCACTGTTTAGATAGCCTAAATGTCCTGAGCGTTTTAAATAGGTGCGCTGATAAAATTCGCAAAACAGCTGCATTATTTCAGGTGTGATATCTGAACCCTGTAGCCACTCAGTAGTAATATTTTGATGTGTTATTTTAGCGCGTTCTTTTTTTAGCGATCTACGTTTACGCGAGTTTAGCGTTGTTAAAAAGTCGTCAAAAGTATCAAACCCTTTATTAAACCATTGAAATTGAACGCCCTCTCTGAGCATCGCTTGCTGCTTAGTGAGTAACGTTGCTTGTGTTTGGTCGCAAAAGTTTATATGCCAGCCAGACCATCCTTGCTCAATGCTGTGTGTGCAGAGTTGCTCTGTAATATAGTTGTATACGACGGTGTGGTTTGTGTGATGAATGGCAATACGTTTACCTTCAATTGGGCTAAATGGCACGCCTGATAGCCATTTGGGATAGTAATGCAAACCATTTTTTTCGTATGCTTCAGCCCATGCCCAGTCAAATACATACTCACCATAAGAATGGCTTTTTACATAACCAGGTGCAAGCGCTATTAAGTTACTCCCTTCATATACAGCTAAATGATAGGGCTGCCAGCCACTTTGCTGTGTTACACATTGGCTTTGCTCTAAGGCGTATAAAAAGGCATGTTGAGTAAAAGGTTCATCACCAAAAAAAGCATGCCATTGCGCTTGGTCTATTTCATTAATATTTTTAAACCATCGATGAGAAAAGCTTTTCATGATGCCGACCTTGTAAATATTGCGTGCTTAATTGTGCGCTCTAATTTGTAATTTTATTGGCACTTATTTTACTTCTAAGCTTCAATTTATTTTTTCAGAGCTTTTAATAGTCACGTATTAAAGTGATTTTTTACGATTCGATTAGGCTAATTGTGTTATTAAACACCACGAGTGACCATAATAACTCAGTCACGTAGCGTGATGATAACAATTTTTTGGGTGCTATTTAGTAACTGTTTTTACAAACTGACTCAAGCACTCGGTCAGTTTTGCAAGTTCTATGGGTTTTGCTAAATGTTCGGTAAAGCCTGCTTTTTTAGCTTTAATTTTATCTTCTGGCATGGCATCAGCTGTTAGCGCAATGATGGGTAATGTGTGTTGCGATTTAAACGCTCGAATTAATTCTGTTGCTTTATAGCCATCCATAACAGGCATTTGGCAATCCATTAATACCAAATCAAAATGTTGTTCTTTGATTATATTTACAGCTTCTTCACCATTTTCAACCAAGTGAGGAATGATACCTAAAGATCCCAACATCGCTTTTATTACCATTTGATTCACAGGATTGTCTTCTGCGACCAAAATATTTAAAGACGTAATATCAATATCTTTTGATATGGCTTCTGGCTCTATATCTGGCTCTGATGTTGTTAAGTTAACGGCAAACGTAAAGGTTGACCCTTCACCCAGCTCGCTTTTTAAATTAAGTGTTGCTCCCATTAGCAAACATAGTTCTTTAGCTATTGTTAAACCAAGGCCAGTGCCACCAAATTTTCGAGAGGTTGAACTGTCAGCTTGGGTAAATGCGTTAAATAAGGTGTTGTGTTGGTTTTTTTCAATACCTATGCCAGTATCTGATACTGCAATGCTTAGTTTTACCTTATTGGCAGACACAAACTCTGTATCTATATCGAGCGTAACGCTTCCTTCGTTAGTAAATTTAATCGCATTACTACATAAATTAAGTAGTATTTGTTCTATGCGCATTGCATCGCCTAAAAACCAGGTATCTACAGGTAAGTTACATTTGAGAATCCATTCAATGTTCTTATTTTTCGCACTTTGCTCAAACATTGTGTCAATGCGCGTTACAAGTGCTTTTGGATCAAACGCAATGGACTCTAGTATTAAATGTTGTGACTCTATTTTTGAAATATCAAGAACGTCGTTAATTAGGTTTAATAGACTGTTTGAAGAGGAGTAAATTTTTTTAATGTAGCTGAACAGCTTTTGAGCATCATCATCTTTTTTCGCAAGTGACGATAGGCCAATAATGGCATTTAATGGGGTGCGTATTTCGTGACTCATATTGGCTAAAAATTGGCTTTTAGCGCTATTGGCTAAGTCAGACTGTTTTTTGGCTTTTACCAATGAGCTTGTTCGTTCTGCAACTTGGCGGCTAAGCGCTAGTTGCTGCTGGTTAAATAGCATTAACACTACAATAATAAGTAAACACACAGCGGTTTGTAGCATAAGTAAAAATAAAGACATTTCAATGTTTTGTTGTGAAATGTAGTTTTCTTTAAGTGCTAATTTTATTACCCATTGCTGCCCTCCAAAGTTAATATTGAATGACATTAACTGGCTTTGGGTTGCTTGCTCAAAGTTTTGAGAGTCGTTACTGTAAAAGGCGGGTTCGTTGTCAAATTCAAACACATCAATAGAAAACATTTCAGATTGCTGCTGTGTAATAGCTTGTTCAATAATTTTATGGGCCAAAAATACACCGGTGGCATAACCCTTTATATTTTCATTTTGACCATAGACAGGCGCAAATAGTAGATAGGCGGGTGTTGGTGTTTTTGTTTGGACTAATTGAATGATTTTAGTGCTGATAGGTAAATATTTGATAGCTGGATTTTGCAAAGATGTTTTTCGATCTGGGTTTGAATATACATTAAAGCCAACCGCCTTTTGGTTACTTTCTAAAGGAGCTATATATTTAACAACCACTAGAGGGTCATCATCTTCGAGAGGATCACCAACAATGTTTATATTTTGCCGATAAATTGTTGACATTGTATTACTGAGTGTTTGGCGCTGCGCTTGTGTTATTTGTACATTCCAAGACAATGCTTTAATAAATGAATGCTTTTCAAGTAGTTTATTTGCTGAAGCGTAAAAGTCTTGCTCATTAAACTCAGGTGATGATTGTACTTGGCTTGCTAAGCTTTGCACGGCGATAATACTTTGATTTATATACCTGTATAAACTGTTTTCAATAACTTCAACTTCTCGCTCTGCAATTTTAATTGTATTTTTGCTGTTTTCGCGTTCGTAAATTTGTGCTGTAAGCGCCACAGATATAAATAAAATAGAGCAAACTGCAATGGTTTCAAAGGCTAAGACTTTGCGTTGTCCAGGTGCTTTGGGCAGTAGCGACAATAAAAAAGGTGAGGCAATAAGTACCCCTAATATATCTCCTAACCACCAATAAATAACATGAAGCCAATGGTCCTCAATACTATAAAGTGGGTTAAAGTTACTTAACGCAAATACACCAATATTTGATGATAGTAAGCTTACTAAAACAGCAACTACAGCAATAAAATAAGCAATGTATTTTCGTTTACGAAAATAAAGCGGATTTCCCAACCAATACCTTAATATTGCGGCACCGACCATAGCTTGGATAATAACGCCAAGGGCAATGTAAATGGCCTGAGTAAACGTATTGCCGACCAGCATTATTTCATGAGCTGAGTTATCGAATATATTTAAGTTAAATGCAATTGCTGCTGCAAATAAAGGCGGTATAAAACGCCACCACCATATATAACAACCAACTAAAGCAATACCTGCCGGTAACCAGATAGGGACTATTTGCGAGTTAAATGCAAACGCAGTAAGTCCAACGCCCAGTAAGTAATAAGCGAGGGCGAATAATATGTAGAAAATAATTGATTGAGAGGTTGAGGCGAATATTTTCACATAATATCCATATATCTATGTTTCTGTTTAAGAAATATCAGTATAGCTAACAACTTTGTATTTGCCGTACTTTTATAGCGGAAGCTGCTTTTTAGTGAACGACTGCTTAAGTACCACCGTTGACTCTATATTCGCTATGCAGCTCAAACTACCTAACCGATGTTTAACAAATTGTTCATAGCTTTCAAGATCGTTAGCAATAATTTTTAGTAAATAATCATAGCTACCTGATATTACACTGCACTCTAATACATGAGGTAGCTTTTCTACCGACTGTTCAAATAAGTCTGCCGCGCTAACAGAATTTTGATTTAGCCTAATAAAAGCATATACCAATACGTTCAGTTCAAGTTTTTTAGGATTAATTGACGCGTGGTAGCCCGTAATAACATGCTCTTTTTCAAGTTTTTTGATTCGCCTTAAGCAAGGCGTATCAGACAAGCTAATCGTATTTGCTAAATCTGAAACCGATATTCTGGCATTTTCTTGTAGTGCTGTGAGTATTTGCTGATCTTTTTTATCTAACATTTATTGTTATCTATTTTTAAATTTTTAGTGATTATCACTAATTATAGACACTTTCACTTTGTTTTTTGATGATTTACGCTCACGTTACTCTGTTAGCATTTAAATATAAAAATAATAGAGCAAAATAATGAATACACATACGGCCACATTTGATGATTGGATACGCACTGAGTTTGTAGAGATAAATACTGAATTAGAGCTGCTTTATTGGCAGCAATTCGATAAAGCAAATGTTGAAGGTGTTGGTGAGAAATTAAAGCAACAATTAAAAAGGCAAGGCAATGTATTAATTTCACACTTGTTAGCAGAAGGAAATACCGATCAAGGGTTTGATCGTGCATTTGATTTATTAGGCAATGTTGGATTATTCATGGCTGCATGTCGCCGCCATGAAATAACTGAGCCCAGTAGAGAAACTACTTCACCTTTGGTAGAGGCATCGGCATTGGCAATGCATATTGGTGCGTCGATTGGTGTAACACCGCGGTTTGCTACCGCGCATTTAACCACCCACAATAAAGCTGTTAATGGCACCTATAAGCGCTTTACTAATTTACCTGATGAAAAACTTTTTTTAGATTATAACACTCAAGGTATTTTAGCCTACAAGCGAGCAAGTGATGCTTTATTAAAGATAGTACCACTGGGTATTTCGCACCCTTTGTGTGGTGAATTATTAAAGGCTGCAAAGTACGCGCTCATTGATGTAATTGAATCTAATAATGCACTTTACACACAATTAGATACAGATCGTTTTTTTAACTGCGTTCGCCCTTACTACAAACCATACCGTGTTGGTAAAGAGATTTATCGAGGTGCAAACGCAGGCGATTTTGCCGGAATTAACGTAATTGATATGTTGCTTGGTCTTTGTAGTGCAAATGAGCCAAGCTACTCACAAATGCTGGTGGATAAGTTTTTGTATATGATGCCAGAAGATCAGCAAATATTAAGAGAGTCAATGCGAATACAAAGCTTTATGGACGATTTTTTACAGGCGCAGCAATATAAAAATAGCAACTGGTTTAAATCACATGGAAAGCTATTTATGCAAGTATGTAAGTTACATGGTGACACAGCAATCGGACATCATAACCAATTAGTAGAAAAATTTATTGCGCAACCGTCAAAGCAAATGCACGAGCAACATTTAAGTAAAGTAACGGCAAGTGGACCGCCACTTCATGTATTACTCGATTCGTTAGAAAAGTTGAGGGATAGACGCGCAGCGGCAAAAAGGGACGATATAAAAACGCGGTTTGATGATCTCAATTCATTAAAAGAGTGGGTGAAGTAATATGCTTAAAAATGATTTTTGTATATCTGAAGGTTGCTACTTTTTAAGCCACTCCGTCGGCAGGCCACTAAAAAGTTCTCAACAGTACTTTACAGAGCACTATCTATCACCATGGCAAGATTCAAATAAAGAGCCATGGCAACAATGGTTACCTCAAATAGATGCGTTTACTTCTGCACTAGGTAAGTTATTTAATTCGCCAAGTTCACAATTTTGCCCGCAAGTTAACTTATCAAGCGGTTTAACTAAGTTAGTTATGTCGCACCCTCAATTACAACAAGCACGCTGCAAAGTGCTTATGGCACAAAGCGACTTTCCAAGTATGGGGTTTGTAATGCAAAAGGCGTTACCGCGTTGTGCAGAAATAACGTTTATTCCTGAAGAAGAAGACCTAAGCGATGTAGCTGTATGGGAGCGTTATTTAACATCCGATATAGATATGGTGTTTGTAAGCCATGTTTATTCAAATACGGGGGTTCAAGCACCGATAAGCGATATTGTATTACGCAGTAAGATGACTAAGAGCCTTTCAATAATAGATGTGGCGCAATCTGCTGGAGTGTTGCCTATTGATTTAACAACGCTTGATGCCGATTTCATGATTGGCTCAAGCGTTAAATGGTTGTGCGGCGGGCCAGGTGCAGCCTATTTATGGGTTAATCAAAACCAGCTGGAGCAGTGTAAGCCAAAAGATGTGGGGTGGTTTTCTCATGAAGATCCCTTTGAGTTTAATATTAACCATTTTAGTTATCATCACAGCGCGCTGAGATTTTGGGGAGGCACCCCTTCTATAGCCCCGTACGTGATTGCTGTGAATAGTATAAATTACTTTGCAGATCTAACAGTTAGAAAGGTAAGAGAGCATAATCTCGCGATGATTTCGAATATTCATCAGCATTTAAGTGAATTTGTTGTATCACCAATACAAAGCAATCAATGTAGTGGTACCGTTATTTTGTTTTTTAAGAATAAACAGCAGCAAATATTAGCAGCGCTGGGTAAAGCAAACATGAGTGTTGACGAGCGCAAACACGGAATACGAGTCTCACCGCATATTTACACAACGAAAAAAGATGTAAACGCGCTTATCAATACCATAAAGCAAGCGCTTAAGGAATTTGACTAAGCAACTGCTTTCGTTGACGTAAAGCATCTATTTGTTGTTGTGTACGCGTAACCTTTGATTCATATGCGCTGGTAATTGGCGCTGTTTTTTTAGCAATGGCGTCAGCAATAGAAGAGGCGCCTAACCGGTTAGCCTGATCTTGTGTAACATAGCTGGCTTGCTTTACTTGCTCTTGGTAGGTTTTTTCTGTTTGTTTAAGTGTTAATAGTAGCTTGCTTATTTCACGTTCTATTTGCTGAACTTCTAAAAAATTGTCTACAGAACTATCTATTACATTATTTGCTTGAGTGGGGCTTTTATAGGCTTCAATTATATTGATTTCTTTTAGTGTGATCTGTTCGGCATCTTTTGAGCAAGGTGTTTGGCTAAAGGTAGGAACACCTTTAATTACACACTTGTATACCGTTGTATTTTGCGAAAAAGAAAAAAAAGGTAGCGCTGTGCATGTAATTAACAATATGAACCTGTTCATAGCAAACCTAAAGTGGCTATCGTTTTAGTAATAATGCACTAAGTCATAGCGGGTTACAATTTGTTTAATTTTTATAAATTTTAGGCACAAAAAACCACAGTTAAGTGGTTTATATCTAGCATATAGTGGAGAAAGGGGAATAGACTTGCTTTCATCCATGTAATCAATCGCTGTGCGACGCTTGCAGCGGCCCAAAATGTTCCAGACATTTTGTCGAACCCTGTCGAGGGTCTCACCGTCCAATTTAGTATTAGTGTTAAAATTTAGGCACAAAAAAACCACAATTAAGTGGTTTATATATAGTATATGGTGGAGAGGGAGGGATTCGAACCCTCGATAGAGCTACAAACTCTATACTCCCTTAGCAGGGGAGCTCCTTCGGCCACTCGGACACCTCTCCGTCTTGTGGGGCGTATAATAAAGATTTCAGAAAATATGTCAAACACTTTTCTATCAAAAGTGTCTATATGGTTACAGAACACACATATGTTATGTTTTTATATTAAAGAAGCCTAATTTTTAAGCTAATTAACTCTCTTCGTTAGGCGTAAGTGTGTCGTCGGTTGGTACGCATTTATCTTTTAAACTAGCTAGGTACTGCTCTTGATAACCTAGTTGTTGAAACTCTGCAATGCATGCTCGGTAAAAAGCTTCTCGCTCTCGCTCTGTTTGACTGAGTTCTTCCGACTCTTCGATAGTTTTATCTGTCATTTTATTATTTTGTAAATCCGTTTTTATTATTTACAGCACCTAAAGAAATTAGGCCGTTTAAAATTTGGCCATAGTGTAGCTAATAAAGTTACAAAAATACAACATAATGTTTAAAAGTTACCCATTAATTTGTTATATACACATAAAATTTTTCATATAGATAATGACTAACTATCAACAGCTTAAAATGTGCATCTTCGCCTCATTAATTCGCCAGAATACGGGTTTAAATACTTACGGTAATAACAAATAAAATCTACATGGCATAAACTTCCCTATCGCGGGAAAATCAGATCTGTTAACACTAATGTTAGCTGCTTAATATAAATTAATTACCTCAAGTTAAGAGCGAGCCGGCATACTAATTTTTTAAAACAAAAACGCCGCAATTAAGCGGCGTTTCAAGGTGTTATTTTCGTTAAGCTTAGTCAGCTTGCGGACGCATATGCGGGAATAAAATAACATCTTTAATTGTAGATGAGTCAGTAAATAACATTACTAATCGGTCAATACCAATACCCTCACCAGCAGTAGGCGGTAAACCGTACTCTAGTGCGCGTATGTAATCTTCATCGTAATGCATTGCCTCATCATCGCCTGCGTCTTTTTCTTCAACTTGGCGAGTAAAGCGTTCTGCTTGGTCTTGTGCATCGTTAAGCTCCGAGAAACCATTTGCAAGCTCACGTCCGCCAACAAAAAATTCAAAGCGGTCGGTAACAAATGCATTGTCGTCGTTACGACGTGCAAGCGGCGACACTTCCCATGGGTAACCTGTAATAAATGTAGGTTGGATAAGCATGTGCTCAGCCGTTTCTTCAAATATTTCACATAAAAACTTGCCTGGGCCCCAAACACAGTTTTCAGGAATTTTAACGTGCACTTGTTTCGCGTACGCTTTTAATTCTTCAAAGTGATTTTCTGGGTCATTAAATACCGCAGCATCAAACTCAGGGTTATATTTTAAGATAGCATCAGCCATGCTTAGGCGCTCAAACGGCTTACCAAAGTCGTACTCTACTGAGTCGATTACTTCGCCGTTTTCATCTTTCGTTGTATTAACAACAATTGGGCTGCCTAAAACGTTTGTTGCAACGGTACGTAGCATGTCTTCGGTAATGTTCATCAGATCGATGTAATCGGCGTATGCTTGGTAGAACTCAATCATAGTGAATTCTGGGTTGTGACGCGTTGATAACCCTTCGTTACGGAAGTTACGGTTAATTTCAAATACGCGGTCAAAACCACCTACCACTAAACGCTTTAAGTAAAGCTCTGGCGCTATACGTAAATACATGTCGATATCAAGCGCGTTATGATGAGTCACAAATGGACGCGCAGACGCACCGCCAGGAATAACCTGCAGCATTGGCGTTTCTACTTCCATAAAGTCACGATCTGCTAAGAAACGACGAATACCTTCAACTACTTGTGAACGAATACGGAACGTTTCGCGCGTTGCTTCGTTAGTAATTAAATCAACATAACGTTGGCGGTATTTTGTTTCTTGGTCTGAAAGACCATGAAATTTTTCTGGTAATGGGCGTAGTGACTTAGTAAGTAATTCGTACTCGGCCATATCTACATATAAATCGCCTTTGCCTGATTTATTAAGTGGACCTTTAACACCGATAATATCGCCAATATCAAGCTGACCATATTTTGCTTTTAAGTCTTTTTGTACGTCTTTTGATGCGTAAACTTGTACACGGCCTTTCATGTCTTGAATAGACATAAATGGACCACGCTTAGCAAGAATACGACCAGCAATTGATACTACGTGCTGTAGCTCAATTAATTCTTCTTTTGTTTTATCACCAAACTCAGCTTGCAAATCAGCCGTGTAATGTTCACGACGGAATTGGTTTGGATGACCGTTGGCTGGGCAATTTTCGCGAATAGCATCTAACTTGCCGCGACGCTCAGCGATTAACTTGTTTTCGTCTTGGATTTTATCAGTCATTTTTTAGCTCTTTATTAGCTTGGTGGTTATAGGCCAGATTTAAGGCTGGCTTCAATAAATTTGTCTAGGTTACCGTCAAGTACCGATTGGGTATTGCGGTTTTCAACGCCGGTGCGTAAATCTTTAATACGCGAGTCATCAAGAACGTATGAACGAATTTGACTGCCCCAACCAATATCTGATTTTGCATCTTCTTGCGTTTGTTTTTCAGCATTTTGCTGCTGTAGCTCAAGCTCAAATAATTTAGCTTTTAATTGCTTCATTGCTTGGGCTTTATTTTTATGCTGCGAACGCTCGTTTTGACATTGCACTACCGTGTTTGTAGGCACGTGAGTAATACGTACTGCCGATTCGGTGGTGTTAACGTGCTGACCACCTGCGCCCGATGCACGGTACACGTCTATACGTAAGTCAGACGGATTAATATCAATTTCAATGTTGTCGTCTATCTCTGGGTATACAAACGCAGAGGCAAACGATGTATGACGACGGCCACTTGAGTCAAATGGGCTTTTACGAACTAAACGGTGTACGCCTGTTTCTGTACGTAACCAACCGTAAGCATATTCACCAACAAAGCGAACTGTTGCGCCTTTTATTCCGGCTACATCGCCATCGGTTGCTTCTACTAGCTCAACTTTAAAGCCTTTTGCTTCGCCCCAGCGTAGGTACATGCGAAGTAACATGTTACACCAGTCTTGAGCTTCAGTGCCGCCTGAACCTGATTGTAAATCAAGGTATGCATCATTTGCATCGTGCGTGCCCGAAAACATACGACGAAACTCTAAACCTTCTAATTGCTCGTTTAGGCCTTCAAGTTCTGCATTTGCTTCGTCAAAGGTGTCTTCGTCTTCCGCTTCTATTGCAAGCTCAAGCAAGCCTTCAACGTCATCAGCGCCAGCAACTAAGTTGTCGATTGTTTCAACAACCGCCTCTAATGCTGACTTTTCACGGCCAAGTGCCTGTGCGCGTTCAGGTTCATTCCATACAGCTGAATCTTCAAGTTCGGCGTTAACTTCTTCTAGGCGCTCTTGTTTAAGAGCGTAGTCAAAGGTACCCCCGAAGCAGTTCAGTACGATCGCGAATTTCCTTGATTTGATTAATCACAGGATTCACTTCAAACATGTACATTACTCCAAAATGGCTAGATTATTACGGCCCGACTTGAGGAATATCCGCAATAAATTATCGTCAAATGATAAAAACGCCCGATTTTAACAAAAAATCGCGCGCTTTATTAGCCTTTTATGCATGTATTGTGCATATTTTTTAGTGCACTTTTTCAAGCTCTCGTACAATTAGCTGCAAGCTAAATTTACCTCTAAACTCGTTTATATCAAGTTGATAAGCCACTTTAACAAAGCGTGCTTCGGTATCTGGCCACTCTTTTACGTCTATACCAAAAGCAATAGCGTCAACTAATCGCCCTGATTGATGTTTAAGCACCAGTTTTAAATGCTTTTCACCAACAATACGTTGCTGAATTAATTCAAAGGTATGTTCAAACACAGGCTCTGGAAATTGCTGCCCCCATGGGCCTGATTGCTTTAATAGTTGGGCAAACTCCATGGTAAAGCAGTCGTTTGGCAGCTCGCCGTCGGTAAATACAATACAACGCTTACTTTCTTCGCTTAATTGCGCACTGACTGCGGCATCAAACGCTTTTTTAAAGTCGTTAAAATTTTGCTCGTCTATGCTTAACCCCGCAGCCATTGCGTGGCCACCAAACTTATTTATTAAATGGGGCGTGGCGGTATTTAACCCTTCGAGTAGGTCACGCATATGCAGCCCTTCAATAGAGCGGCACGAGCCTTTAATTTCGCCATTTTCACCACCCGCAAAAATAACGGTTGGGCGGTGGTACTTTTCTTTTAAACGGCCAGCCAAAATACCAATTACGCCTTGGTGCCAGTCATCTTGAAACAAACAAATAGCATCAGGAATGTTATCGTCGGTAAAGGCGAGCCTATCAAGCACGGCTTGCGCTTCAGCTTGCATACCTTGCTCTATTTCACGCCTTGCATGGTTTAAGCTGTCGAGTTCGCTTGCGATACGCCTTGCTTGGTTTATATCGTTACTCAGTAAACACGCTATGCCCAAACTCATGTCGTCTAGTCGCCCTGCTGCGTTTAAACGTGGCGCAAGTGAAAAACCAAAATCGCTGGCGCTTAAACGCGCTGCATTTCTGTTGGCCACTTCAATAAGTGCTGTAATACCTGGGCGTGTTTTACCACTGCGAATACGCGCTAAGCCTTGGTGTACTAATGTTCGGTTATTTGCATCAAGTGCAACTACATCAGCGACTGTGCCCAGTGCAACTATGTCTAATAAGTTTGCTAAGTTAGGCGGTGTTTGTTGCGTAAAGTAACCTTGTTCGCGCATTAGGCTTCTTAGTGCAATTAATAAGTAAAACGCAACGCCTACACCAGCAATAGACTTTGACGGAAAGTTACATTCGTGTCTGTTTGGATTTACAATGGCATCGGCATTGGGAAGCTGTTCACCTTGTAAATGGTGATCTGTAACCAACACTTTTATACCTACCGATTTTAAAATATCAATACCGGCAATACAGGATATACCGTTATCTACGGTGATCACTAAATCGGGCTTTATTTGTACTATTTGCTCGGCCAGTGCGGGGCTTAAGCCATAACCTAAGCTAAAGCGGTCTGGAATGAGGTAATCTAAATTTTGAAAACCAAACATTTGCAACCCCTGCATTAAGGTTGCAGTACTGGTTGCGCCATCGGCATCAAAGTCGCCCACAATTAAAATGTGGCTTTGCGCCTTAAGCGCATCGACTAGTAATGCACTTGCTTTGTCGATGTCTTTAAACAATTTATAATCGTGAAGCGTAGCAACACCGTTATCGAGCTCTTGGGCATCAACCACACGACGAGTCGCGTAAATTTGTTTTATTACCGGATGCAAATGACTCGGTAAGTGCGAGTCGTTAACGTTTTCGCGCGCAATGATCAGTTTTTTCATGCAGTTTTTTTAACTTATTAAATCGTATTAAAAAGACAAAAAAAGGCCATTAAGGCCTTTTTGTAAACGTAAACACGTTATTAAGATGCTTTATTAGCATCTAACGCTGCTTTTAATGCAGCAGCAGGTTGGTAACCTGGGATCATTGTGCCATCGTCTAAAATAATGGCTGGCGTGCCACTAATACCAAAGCTTTGGCCTAGCTGGTAGTGTTCAGCAATGGGTGCACTACAACCTGCAACTGCCGTGGTACTCTCACCAGCTTTAGCTTCTGTTAACGCCTCTTGTTGATCTTTTGCACACCATACATTCATTAAATCTGCATAGCCTGAACCTTGTAGGCCACCACGCGGAAACGCTAAGTACTTAACGGTAATACCCGCATCAAGTAAATCGTTTAGCTCACGGTGTAATTTACGACAATAACCACAGCTAATATCGGTAAATACAGTGATGCTGTGTTTTTCGTTTGGTGCTTTGTACACAATCATCGACTCTTCGTATTCTGTAATACCTTCAGCACGCACGCTATTTAAAGCTTGTTCTGTTAGGTTATTACGGTTGTCTAAATCGATTAACGTGCCTTGCATTAAAAACTGACCGTCTGGGCTTGCGTATAACACGCCTTTATTTGTAATTAGCTCTTTTAAACCAGCTACTGGGCTTGGATTTATTTGCTTAACCGTAACGCCAAGTGCCGCAAACTTAGTAACAATAGGATCATTAGCATTTGGCGTTACTGCAACGTCATTTGCCAATGCACTCATACTTGTGCACAACATGGCACCTGCTAACATTAATTTTTTCATAACTTCTCTCTATCCTAAAAATACTTAATATATTGACCGGCTTAATACTATTTAATTTCAAATTAAGCGCGCGGATGATGCTGCGCGTGTACCGATTTTAACCGTTCATTAGCAACATGAGTATAAATTTGCGTTGTTGATAGGTCGCTGTGTCCCAGCATCATTTGCACAACACGTAAATCGGCCCCATGATTTAATAAATGCGTAGCAAATGCATGGCGCAATGTGTGGGGTGATAATGGCGATTCAACCGATGCCAAAATAGCATAGTGTTTGATTCTATGCCAAAAGGTTTGTCGAGTCATGCCCACACCACGCTTTGACGGAAATACAAAGTCGGTGGCGTGTTTGATCATTTGTGCGCGGCCCACTTTTAAAAAAAGCTCAAGCCAATGCATGGCTTCTTCGCCCAGCGGCACTAAACGTTCTTTGTTGCCTTTACCTTTTACAAACACAACCGCTTGGCGTAAGTTAATTTGCTCCATACGTAGCCCAACCAACTCACTGACACGCAGGCCTGTGGCATAAAGCAATTCAAGCATGGCTTTGTCTCGTAACCCCATGGGTTCTTCAGTATTGGGGGCGTTAAGAAGCGCTTCTACTTCAGTTTCAGAAAGTGTTTTAGGTAACGATTGCCCCGCTTTGGGTTGGGCAATATTTAGCATTGGTGTGTCGGTAATCATTTTTTCACGCACAAAGTACTGATAAAACCGTTTTAGCGCACTGATACTTCTCGCTGTACTGCGCGGCTTTAGGCCTAAATCAACCCGATGCGCTAAGTAGCTTTCAATGTCGTGCCCTGTTACCGTCATTAAGTTTTCGCCTTTTAAAAACTGGCAAAACTTATCTAAATCGCTTCGGTAAGCACTTAATGTGTTTTCGCTTACACCTTGCTCTAAATAAAGGCTATCTAAAAAGGTTTCTAGGTAGTCGCTATTGGTGCTCATACTGCTTTTATTTTCTGAAAAATCGTCAGATAGCGTTGTCACATTATGCTCTCATGCTTTGCTAAGGTATCAATTAAAAATACCTTACGGTAAACTTGAGCCTATCATATCAGGCAATTACACAGTGATAAATACGATGCAAATTGGTTTATTTTTTGGCTCTACTACGTGCTACACCGAAATGGCAGCAGAAAAAATACGTGACCTTATTGGTGACGATATAGTTAGCCTTCACAATATTAAAGACGAACCACTAAAAAATGCAGAGCAGTACGACTTTATCATCTTTGGTATTTCAACATGGGACTTTGGCGAAATACAAGAAGACTGGGAGTCTAAATGGGACGACATAAAAGACGTAAACCTAAATGGTAAAACCATTGCTTTATTTGGCATGGGCGACCAACAAGGTTACGGACAGTGGTTTCAAGACGCTCTAGGTATGCTGCACGACGAAATAAACACACAAACATTTACACAACTTGGCTTTTGGCCGAACGACAGCAGCTACGAGTTTGAAGCCTCAAAGGCACTCACCCCAGATGGCAAACAGTTTGTAGGGCTCGCCCTTGACGAAGACAGCCAGTACGAGCTGAGCGATGAGCGCATAGCCAGCTGGGTTGAGCAAGTAATGACCGAGTACGGCGAAACGCTTTAACTGCTTAAGCGTAATACTTGCCACGCTATATAACAGCGATTTAACACATTACCAATATTGTTTATGGTAAAAAGCCAAACACGCTTAGGTGTTTGGCTTTAGTAATAATGCACATCGCTAAATTTAACGAATAGGTTTAAAAGTTACGAATATCTACATTTGAGCTATTAAATTCAAACATATTTATTTTTCCACATTGTGCCACATGGTTAGTGCTGGCAAAGGGTGTATTGGCTTGGTTTATATCGCTTTCCCAGCCTTGGCCATTTTTAACAAATGCTTTTACCTCAAACCACCCATTTACTGCTTTGCTGCAATCCATGTCTACATCTAGCATCCAATAGTGTTCGCCCCAAATATTAAGCGGCGTAACGCCAAAGCCGTCGTTAGTTACTGTTTTTTGGGCACCATATGTACTTGGCCACACGTTTGTAGTCCAATCGGCTGAGGTACCTTCTGCCTGGGCGCTTTGCCCGCTTTCAATACCGTACCAATCTAGATAGTTATCGTTTACTTTCCATGGGCTTGTAGTGGCATTTTTTAAATTGTTATGACGAATAGGCATCGCACATTCCACATTAGTTGTTTGACAGTTTCTACCTAAATTTGTATTTGCATAGGTATGATCTATTCCGCCGCGTACAAACATGTCTTGCCCACTTTGAGTTTGTGCGTTAATAAAAATGACGGTACGCTGCCAATCACCACTCGGATTTGAAGTCGAACCTTGTGATAACTTAGCGTTTTTATGAATTGCCATCGCATCCCAAGGTGCCACATTTAGATCAATAGTGCCGTTACTATTAACTGTAATAACCTCACCGCTACAACTTTTAGCATCGCCCGATAGTTCACCTTTTAATACATTACAATATTGGCCAGGCGCCATGTCTGTTTGCACAGTGGCATTGAGCGCTGCGTCTTCTTTGTTAATGGCCATATGACCTGAGCTACCGCGGCCAAATGAAATCTGATTATTAGTGTTATCCCACCAATTTGTCACAGCCCAGTTGTCGGCGGTGTTATTTCTAAAATCGACGCCACCCGCTATGTATGACCAACGATGTTCACATTTCCAATTGCTTGCAAAACATTCTAAATTACCACTGTTATGAACGGGAACACTCGGCCCGCCCGCATCGGTATCACCATGGAAATCGTAACTCGACATTACTTTTGGATAGCCATACGGATACGCCAACATAAATACGTTAGCTAGGTCGTATAAGCGGCCATCTTCAAAGGTAATTACGTTACCCGCACCACCATGCCCCCGCTGATTATCATGATTATCTACAAATACGACCGCTGACGAGCTTGGCATAAAGCCCCACCCTTCACCAAAATTACTTAACCATGCAAGCGAGCCGTTTCTAAATGTATTACCGAGTTGTGTACTGTATTTAAACTCGGTAACTAGCCCTGTACCTAAATACTCAGAGGCATCAACGGCTTCTGTTCCCTGATCAATCACTTCATGAAACACTAACGGCGAGCCATTTATTTTAGCCATAAGGCTTTGAATATCGCCAGCTGCTACGTGTTTAGCCGCATCAAATCTAAAACCTTTTACTCCAATAGCCTGAAGGTCGTTAATATAAGCAGCGAGATTATTTTGCACGTAATTTGAAGACGTATTCAAATCAGCAAGTCCTACTAACTCGCAGTTTTGAACGCGGTAACGATTATTACCGTAATCTTCTGGATTTATACTACAGCTTTCATGAAAGTCTTGTGGGCTATAAATTGGGTATTGTTTATTACCAAACGTGCTACCCGCAACGCCATTACCACTGCCAGCCGCCATGTGATTAATTAAGGTATCTACATAAATATCGACCCCTGCACTTTTACAACGGTTAACCATATCTACAAACTGCGTTCGGTTACCGCCTCGGCTTTGCAGTTGGTAACTCACAGGTTGATAGCGAGTCCACCATTGGTTGCCTGTAATATGCTCGTTAGGCGGAGACACTTGTACAGCAGCATACCCTTTTGGCCCTAAAAACTGCTCGCATTCTTGTGCAACATCGGGCCAACTCCATTCAAATAAATGAACAAACGTAGTGGGTGCAGCAGCTGCAAGATTAGGCAAAAGCAAACCTAGGCTTAAACCGGCGGTGGTGACCATTTTATTCAGCTTCATAGTGTGTGTTTCCAAATGTTGGCGGGCTAAACAACATGCCCAACGTTATTTACAAGTGGTTAACACTAGTCTTGAGATTGATTAAATAACAACTGAATACGTATGCATTATGGGTAAACTATCCTTTATTATTAGATAATACCCCTCACAATTACGCCATCTTTAAATAAAATGCCTTACACAAAGTAATGTAATCAGTAGTGTAATTATTGTTTAACTCTCTAATGCATAGCGTTGAATTGTCGGTTTGTGATTCTAGATAACTAAACGTCATTAAACTGCGGCTTATGGGTTTGCTAGGTGTCGCTTTTACTTGGCAATGTGCATTTAAATAAAGCCCTTTTTGAGTAGCAAGCTCAATAAATACTAAAGCCTCAGTGTTTGGCAGTATTAAACTAAACCGTGACTGTGAATGGCTAATCTGCTTAAACGCGTTAATTAGCTCCTCAAAGCTCAAACCATCGGTGTGACGCGCAGTGTTTCGGGCGTCATTATTGCCTTTTAAACTGTGATTAAAGTAAGGCGGATTAGAAATGATGACATCAAAGGGAGCGTCACTATTAAAGCTTTGAATAGTTTGATGCTTAATAGCTATATTGGGCCACGGACTATTTGCTACGTTTTGTAATGCTTGATTGTATGCGTTTTCATCTATTTCAACCGCAGTAATACTCAATGCTGGCCTGCGCTGTTTACACATTAACGCCAATAACCCCGTGCCTGTACCAATGTCTAGTAACGAGTTTGCACCAGCTAAGTTTGCCCACGCACCAAGCAAAATGCCGTCGGTTGAAACCTTCATTGCGCAGAGGTCGTGTTCAACCTTAAATTGTTTAAATGCAAAACCAGACATTTTTTCACCTTTTCATTCACCAAGCGCAGCATAGCGCGTATAATCAAGGTAATTGTCCACTATTTTAGACACTCTATGCAATTTTCTGAATTTGATCTTGATACCAAATTACTCGATGCCATTGATAAAATGGGCTACGAGAAGCCAACCAGTATTCAACAACAAGCTATTCCTGAAGCTCTTCAGGGACGTGATATTTTAGCGTCTGCGCCAACTGGCACAGGTAAAACAGCGGCATTTTTAATTCCTGCGATTCAATACTTATTGGATTTTCCGCGCCGTGAACCTGGTTTTGCCCGCGTATTAATAATGACGCCAACACGTGAGCTGGCTTATCAAATTCATGAGCAATGTGAGTTACTAGCCAAACGTACGCACCTAAAAATAGGTGTCGTGACCGGCGGTATTAACTACGGAACGCATAAAGAAATTTTTGAAAAAAATAACGACATATTAATTGCTACACCAGGGCGATTAATGGAATACCTTGAAACTGAGAACTTTCATGCTGAACACGTCGAAATGCTTATTATTGATGAAGCCGACCGCATGCTAGACATGGGTTTCAAAAAAGAAATGAGCCGTATTTGTGATGAAGCTAAAAACCGCCGTCAGTGTTTTTTATTCTCAGCAACCCTTGAGGGTGACAGCGTAGAGCGATTTGCAGAAACCACATTAAACGATCCGGCTTTGTTAGAAGCTGAGTCGTCTCGTAAAGAAAAAGCTAAAATTCACCAGTGGGTTCATCTTGCTGATGATTACCACCATAAACTCGAGCTTTTAGTCAACACCCTTAACGGCCCAGACGTGAGTAAAGCCATTGTATTTGTTAAAACCCGTGAGCGTTTAGAAACTCTCATTGGTGAATTAACTAATAACGGTGTAAAAGCCGCTTGGCTGCGAGGTGAAATGCCACAAGACAAGCGTATGAAAGCAATGGAAAACTTTCATAGTGGCCGCACTAAAATATTAATTGCAACAGATGTAGCTGCTCGCGGTATTGACGTATCTGACATTAGCCACGTTATTAACTTTGATATGCCACGTACCGCCGACGTATATGTTCACCGTATTGGCCGTACTGGTCGCGCAGGTAAAAAAGGCATCGCTATTTCATTAGTTGAAGCGCATGATATTGGTATTTTGTACAAAGTAGAACGCTACATTGAACAAAAGCTTAAACGCCGTGTAATTAAAGGCATAGAGCCTCAGCATAAAGAGGCTAAGCCACCGGTTAAAAAGCGCAAAGATCCGGTAAAAATGAAAGCAAAGAAAAAAGCGAAAGTTAAAAAGAAAAAGTAACTTAGCATATTTACCAAAGCCGGCGTATGCCGGCTTTTTAATGCGTGTAACATATGTAACCGGTGCATGTAACACCTACCCATTTAAATGTAATTATTGCCCACCTGAATTCCCACTTAATAAAATAACCTTATATTTCAATAAATTAAAACTGGCACTGAACTTGTAATATTAAACACAGAATAGCCAGAATATTTAATGGTTTGGCTAAATTTTTAATTGATATAAAAGGATTGAGTTATGAACCGCTTAAAGTTAACTATCGCGTTAGTTTCGTTTTGTTGTTTATTTTTGTTAGCCTGCGCTACCAAAGTGAGTGCAGCAACACACCTAGCCGTAGTCAGCAGCGTAGCAACTCAACCTAACCTTCAGCAAACCATTACAAGCACGCTTCGTACTAACCCCAACTTTGCATTAAGCAATATTCGCGTACAGGTCAAAGATGGCGAGGTAGTATTACATGGTCAAGCGCAAACCGGTTTTGAACGTGCGCTTGCTCAAAAGTTTTTAGAAAATATGGATGGTGTTAAAATCATCCGTAACAAAATTAGTGTTATTTGAATCGCATTTTTATTAACTCAATTGATCCTAGGCGCAGCATGTTACTCCAACACATGCTGCGCCTTTTTTGTGCCAGTATTTACTTGCAACTCACATTAACTACAATAAAAAACTCGCTTTAATTACCTCTTACTTACCGCCTAATACCAATTGTAAATTGCATACATTACAACCTAATATTTGCCAAAATAATCCGCTCTTTAAATAATAAATTTATATTAAGCCTAGGCCTGTTTAACTGCCATTATTAAAGCGTGTTCTATCAAGGAGCAACATAATTACGGTGCGCGATTTGTGACCCAGTAAGCTAAGTACCTACTCCTGCATTATTTTAATGACTTCGCCTATGTAGGTATAACTTAAAGTCGTATACAGCTTATACGCCCTACTTGCTCCTTATTACCTATTATTTAGGCAACAAGGAGAAGCAACCTATGAGAGGAACACAAAAGTTACTGCATGTTTTATATTTATGTTGCGTTATCGTCGGTTTCGGGAAGTAACTACACAATAGGCTTAGCCTTATCGATATATCACATAGCCCGCTTTCAATTTCACCCCAAAAGATAAATAGGCCTTAATCAATAATCAATTAACGTTGCTCTCACCTTCTCAAACACTTAAATAGCCATAAAAAAATGCAGCTTTATAAAGCTGCATTTAGTCGTTGTGACTCATAAGTCATTTTTATTTAAGCCCACAACGCGTATTTAAATGTAAAATTGCGTTGCGAGTGAGTAAATAATTCCCACTGGTATTAATGGCTCATTTATTCGTTTTGGCCTGAATCAGCTCCACCAGCGTTGCCTTTATTTGATGATTGCTGACTTATTTTATCGCTGATCATGGCATCGAGCTTTTCACCGCCTTTAATACCAAAATAGAGCGTGCGAATAGGGAATGGAATACTAATATCAGCTTCATCCAACGCTTGTTTAACGGCAACTACACCTTTATGGCGCACTGTCATAAAGTCTGGTTCACCTGGGTATTTAATCCAAAACCACACCAATAAATTAATGCTACTGTCGCCAAAGCCTTCAGCATAAACATCGGTTTCGTTTTTACGAATGACAAAGTCCAAATTGTTAATCTTATCTACAATAACTTCTTTCGCTTTTTCAATGTCGTCACCATACGAAATGCCTACCGGTACTTCTATGCGTCTAACTCCAAGTGTGGTGTAATTTTTTAACACATTTCTAAATAATACCTTGTTTGGTACTAAAATTAACTGCCCGTAAAAGCTCTCTATTAGCGTGTTACGCAGGTTTATTGAGTGCACTGAACCAAACACGTCGTCGGTTTCGATTACGTCTCCTGCTTTAAAGGGCTTGCGTATACCCATTGCTATGCCCGCAATCAAGTTTTCGGTCATATCTTGAAACGCAAAACCTATGGCTAAACCAACAATGCCCGCACCGGCTAATAAAGAGGTAACCGTGCCTTTTAAACCCACAAAATCCAGCGCTATAAATACCCCAACGCACAGTACAATAACCTTAAATATTGACGCCATTAAATCGGCTATTTGTTGAGAGTCGAGTGAACGGCGCAATATATTTTTCATTAGGTTGCCAGCAAAGCGCGCTAGCATTGAAAATATAATGGCAATAATAACCGCCACTATAAAATTAGGGATGTGACTTATAACAACATCAAACCAACCGCCGAGTTTTTCTTCGATAAGTTTTTCGGCTTCTGTTATCGAGGGTATGCTGATCATTTTTTGCACCTATGAGTAAATAATAATGTGAATACTTAACTCATGTTTGCAAGTTTAGCGCCAGCATATAAAAAGCCATGCAATGCATGGCTTTTTGGGTATGTGTTTAGCTTTAATTAAACGCGTTAGTTTTGCTCGTCGCGCATAAATACCGGCTCTAACTCTTTCGTTGTTGCCTCAGCGCTAAAGTAATACCCCGCAACGGTAAACTCTTTTAGCTGACTTAGTTGCGTTACTTGGTTTTCTATAATGTAACGCGCCATCATGCCGCGCGCTTTTTTAGCATAAAAGCTAATTACCTTATATTGACCATTTTTGCAGTCTTTAAAGTGCGGCGTAATAATTTGCGCGTTGAGCGCTTTTTTATCTACCGCTTTGAAGTATTCGTTTGAAGCTAGGTTAACGAGATATTGTGCATCTTGTGCTTTTGTTACTTCATTTAGCTTATCAGCAATAATACTGCCCCAAAACTCATACAGGTTTTTACCACGAGAGTTTTCAAGCTTAGTGCCCATTTCTAGTCGGTACGCTTGCATTAAATCAAGCGGTTTTAACAGGCCATATAATCCAGATAATATACGCAAATGACTTTGCGCGTAATCAAGGTCGCTTGCAGTTAAAGTGCTCGCCTCTAACCCACCGTATACATCACCATTAAAAGCAAGCGCGGCTTGTTTGGCATTATTAATGGTAAAGGGTTGCGACCATTCGCTAAAGCGAGCAGCGTTAAGGCCAGAAAGCTTATCGCTAATTTTCATTAAACTGCCAATTTGCGCAGGTGTTAGTTCACGGCATACTTTCATGAGTTCCTCGCTGTGCTCGAGTAATTCAGGCTGAGTGAACTTATCGGTTGCCGGTGGCGTGTCGTAATCAAGATTTTTTGCAGGTGAAATAACAGTGATCATAGTTAGCTATTGACTTGTAAATTATTTAATGTCAATTTCAACATTAAATGAAACGAAAAGCACGTTTTGTTTATATAAATCCTCCCTTAAAAATTCATACATTGCCGTTTTTTAATTGATAAGGACATAAGACCTATCAAGCATTGTCACACTGTTGCAGTATGGATGGTATATATTAAGGGTCGATTTTTCTTTTAACTTGCTTGGAATGAGGAAAGCAAATGACTTCAGCTCTACAAAGGCTAAAACAACATTCATCTATCGTAGCCGACACTGGTGATATTGAAGCGATCAAAAAGCATCAACCAGAAGATGCAACCACAAACCCGTCGCTTTTATTAAAAGCGAGCGAGATTGAAGCTTATAAGCCTTACCTAGATAAAGCTTGGAGCTATGCAAAAGAAACCGAGCAAGATCCAGCTAAACAACTAGAACTTGCATGTGACTACTTTGCTGTTTTACTTGGTAAAGAAATTAGTGAGATTGTACCGGGTTATATTTCTACAGAAGTAGATGCACGTTTATCGTTTGATACTCAAGCAACTATTGATAAAGCACACACATTACTTAGCCTTTACGAAAAAGAAGGTGTAAGCAAAGACAAAATTTTAATTAAAGTTGCGTCTACGTGGGAAGGTATTAAAGCCGCTGAGCAGTTAGAAAAAGAAGGGACTAAATGTAACCTTACTTTATTATTTAGCGACGCCCAAGCCCGTGCATGTGCTGATGCAAATGTATTTCTAATCTCGCCATTTGTTGGTCGTATTTTAGATTGGCACGTTGCTAACGGCATGGAAAAACCAACGGATCCACTACAAGATCCAGGTGTTCAATCAGTACGCAGCATTTTTGAATTTTACAAACGTCATGACTACAAAACAGTAGTGATGGGCGCAAGTTTCCGTAATACGGGCGAAATTATTGCCCTAACAGGTTGTGACAAGCTAACTATTAGCCCTAACCTTTTAGAAGACTTAGGTAACCTTGAAGGCGCACAAGAATATTTACTAGAAAGTGATATTCCTAAAGAGCCGAAACCTGAGCCGCTTACAGAAGCTCAGTTCCGTTGGTTACATAACCAAGATGCAATGGCAACTGAAAAGCTAGCTGAAGGTATTCGCTCTTTTGCTGATGCACAAGAACAGCTAGAAGCACGTTTTAAAGCAATGTAATTGGTTTGAACGTACTTTAAAAAACGCCGCAATTGCGGCGTTTTTTTATGCCTGTAAAGTGCGGACTAATAACCCGCTCTCCTTCATACATTTTAGCTTTAAACCAAATAACTCTCATCGACTTAAATTTGTTTGTAAATTTTATACAACGTGTTTTTTTATTTAAAAGCAATACTTTACTTGTATAAACCTTCATTTAAACATCACAACTTTGTAACATCTCTGTCACTTTTTTATTCTATTTTAGCTGGGCCTGTGGTATAGGTACTCTTGAGGTCAATAAAATCAATAGGAGAAGTTCATGGATAGCCTAAACGATATATTAGAGATACTAGAAGGTCCTGATGAAAAAAGAAAAACCTCTCAGAAGAACAAAAAAAGAAAATGGCGCGAAATAGAAGCAATAAAAGATAAACAACGTCTACGTAAAGAATTAGAGGAATTTGATTACTTTGCAGACACAATTGCAATTGATGAGCTAGATTTTTAATTTCTATACCCACCAATTACACATAAGCCCTCATTTATGAGGGCTTTTTTAATGCTAAGCTTATTAAGCTAAACCTGCCAATTTATAGGTTTTTTACCTTGTGCTAACAGCAGTTCGTTAGTTTTCGAAAAGTGCTTACAACCAAAAAAGCCTCGGTGAGCCGACAGCGGCGACGGATGCGGCCCAATCAAAATAGAGTGGCGAGTGCTATCTATGCCTTTCCCTTTTTTTTGCGCATGCGCTCCCCACAAAATAAACACAACTCCATCACAGTTCGCGTTGATGTGAGCAATAACATTATCGGTAAATTGCTCCCAACCTAAATGTTTATGGGAATGGGCTTGCCCTTGCTCTACTGTTAAAACAGTATTTAGTAAGAAGACGCCTTGTTCTGCCCAGCTTTGTAAGTAACCATGCTCAGGAATAACAAAGCCCTCAATATCTGTAGCTAGCTCTTTGTACATATTTTTAAGCGAGGGTGGGAGTTTTTTTACCTCGGGCATAACAGAAAAGCACAGCCCATGAGCTTGCCCTTCGCCGTGGTAAGGGTCTTGCCCTAAAATTACCACCCTAATATTGTTTAGCGGCGTGGCATTAAATGCATTAAATACGTTCGACTCGGGAGGGTAAACAGCAATACCTTCCGCTCGGCGGTTTTCAACTGCATTTAAAGTTTGCTGCATATAAGGGTGCTGTAGCTCGTTTTGTAAAAATGTATCCCAGTCGCTCATTACATACTCTTTATTATTTTTCGTGACGCGTCTATTTTATCACACATATCAGCAAGCCCATCTAACATACGCGGTGTAAAACGGTGAAGTAAATCGGCATTAACGCGAATAAACTGGTTATTTGTAACCGCTGGCACTTCTGGCCATGCCTGCCAATTAACATTAGGCTGCGGGGTGTTAGATTTTTCGTCAGGAATAATAATAATTTGAGGCTTAGTAACAATGACATTTTCAATGCTGATTTGTGGATACGGGGTCGTGCTATTAGCAAACACATTATTTACGTGACAGATATTTACTAGTTGGCCAATCCATGTACTTTCACTGGTGGTCATCATAGGCTCAGCCCATAACTGATAAAAACCAGATATAGGCTGCTTCCCTTGCTGGTTTTTAATAATAGCGGTTAACTTTTGCTTAAAAGCTTTAGCAACCTGTTGGCTTTGCTTTTCGTACCCTGTTAGTTTGCCAAGTGTTAGTAGCTCAGTTTGCACGCCTTCTATGGTTGTAGGGTTACTTAAATGAACTTTAATACCCAAGCGCTCTATTTGTGCGATATCTTCCTGCTGATTTCCGCTTTTCCAAGCAATCACTAAATCAGGTTTTAAGGCTAATAATTTCTCAAGAGAAATACCATAGTACCCGCCAATGCGAGCTATATTTTTTGCTTCATATGGGTAATCGGCATAGTCAACGGTGCCCACAATATTGTCACCTGCACCAATGGCAAATAGGTTTTCGACTATGTGTGGGGCAAGCGCAACTATACGTAGTTTTTTAATCTCAGGCGCTGAGTTCGCCACAGCATTGCCGTGTAAACTAAGCAGCATGAAACCTATAAAAAGCAATTTAAACACTAGTAGTCAAACCCTTCTAACGCTTTTACACCTGAGTCGAATGCGTGTTTTACATTACGTACTTCGCTCACTGTATCGGCAAGGTCAGTCAATGCTCTGTGCGCTGCGCGTCCTGTGATAATGACCGACTGCATAGCAGGGCGATTATTAAGTGCGCTTAGTACTTCGTCTAAGTCGATATAACCATAAGTCACCATATAGGTTAGCTCATCAAGTAACACTAAGTTAATACTGCTGTCAGCAAGCATGCGCTTTGCCTCTTGCCATGTTGCTTGTGCTGCTAAGGTATCGGCTTCTTTATTTTGTGTATCCCACGTAAAGCCAGTATTCATTACAGCAAATTCAACCCCTGCGCCTTGTAATAAATTACGCTCACCACACTCCCATGTCCCTTTTATGAATTGACACACAGCGGCTTTTTGACCGTGGCCAACACAGCGTGCTACCACGCCAAAACCAGAAGTCGATTTACCTTTACCATTGCCAGTAATAACCTGAAAAATACCTTTAACCTCTTGCGCGGCTTCAACACGGGCATCTACGTGTTCTTTTACTTTTTGCTGGCGCTGTTTGTGTTTGTCGTTTGTTTGTTCAGTCATTATTATGCCCTTTATAAATCGAGGTAACTTGCGCTATATCTAAATGTGTTTCGCACATGGTTGCTAAACGCGCTAACTGCTGTTCGCGGTGTGTATCAATACTTATTGGATCAATATTTAAATCTGGCTTTACCCATTTTAAAATTTCCATCGTGGCGTTGGGCTCATCAAATAAACCGTGTAAATAAGTGCCCGCAATTGCGTTATCGTCACTTATAAAACCATCTGTTTTAAACCCATTTGGATGCTGACTAAAGGTAATTAAAGGGGTCTTTAATGCATTGCCTTTACTTACTCCCGCATGGATTTCATAACCACTACATAAAGTTTGTCGATTATTTAGCTTTAAAGTGGCCGTCACTTTACTTAATACTTTTTGCGATGTGAGTGTGGTTTCAAAATCACATAAGGCTAACCCACTCACACTTTTTAATGACGACTCAACACCCTCGGGGTCGTAAATTATATTACCCAGCATTTGCATTCCCCCACAAATTCCAAGTACTTTTCCACCATAGCGTAAGTGGCGTTTTATCTGATTATCCCACCCTTCGTTTATCAAAAAATTTAAATCGCCAAGTACGTTTTTACTACCAGGCAATATAATAAGATCAACATCAGGAATGACCTGCGTATGGCGTATATAGTTAACATTAATATTTGGGTGTAAACGCAGTGCGTCAAAATCGGTATGATTACTAATATGCGGCACTAATAATATTGCAATATTGATAGTTGCATGGGTAACGTTATTGTTTATTGCAACAGCATCTTCCGCGTCGAGAGTTAAATCGTGAAGGTATGGCAGTACTCCTAAAACAGGCTTACCCGTGTATTGCTCTAACCAGTCAAGCCCTCCTTGAAGCAAACTTATATCACCTCTAAAACGGTTAATTACAAAACCCTTTACACGTGCTTGCTCAGATCCGCTAAGTAATGCCAATGTCCCCACTAAATGAGCAAATACACCGCCTTTATCTATATCAGCAATAATAATCACTGGGCAGTCTACTTTTTCAGCGTAGCCCATGTTAGCTATGTCGTTTTCACGCAGGTTTATTTCAGCGGGGCTTCCCGCACCTTCCACCAATAAAAGATCAAACCGTTTTGCTAAACGCTCGTGTGATGTAATGACAGCGTCCATGGCGACTTTTTTATAATCGTGGTACTTGCCGGCTTCCATGTTGCTAATCGCTTTACCATGAATAATAACTTGGGCGCCTGTATCGCTATTGGGTTTAAGTAATATCGGGTTAAAGTCGGTTTCGGGCTCTACCTTAGCAGCAATAGCTTGCAAGGCTTGCGCACGACCAATTTCGCCACCGTCGTTTGTCACTGCGCTATTAAGTGCCATATTTTGTGGCTTAAACGGTGCGACTTTTATGCCTTGATTTGCAAATACTCGGCAAAGTGCAGCCACTAAGGTGCTTTTTCCCGCATCCGAGGTAGTGCCCTGTATCATGAGTGTTTTCATGGCTACACCTTAGACTTTCTAAAAAAGAGTAAACTTAAGAAAAACGCACTCCCCATAGCGGCCGTGATCACCCCTACTGGCAACTCTTGATTTTGAAGTAAAGAACGAGACAGTACATCGACCCACACCATAAATGTGCCTCCTGCTAAGCTTGTTATTAATAGCCCTGCTACGGTGCCTTGTGAAATAAAAAAGCGCACAATATGTGGCACCATTAATCCAACAAAACCAATACCGCCACACATTGCCACCAGCACAGCGGTTATTAATGAGCTTAAAATTAGCATCAGCAACCTAAATCGATGCACTTTAACACCAAGGGTTATGGCACTTTCGTCACCTAATAACATGGCATTAAGCTGGCGCCTAAAACTAATCATTACGCAGGTGCACAGTGTAATCACTAAAAAGGGTATCCAAAGCGTTGCCCACTGCGCACGTGCAAAACTTCCTAAGGTCCAAAATAAAATAGCTGCAACGGCTTGCGGCTCGCTCCAATAAAGCAACAAACTCGTAAATGCACTAAATAAAAACGAGAGTGCAACACCAGCAAGTAACATAGACTCAACTTGCCCGCCCTGCTGCCTTGTGGCAATTAATATAAGTAAGCTCATTGCTAATAAGCTACCAAGCAAGGCTGCGGCCGAAAGCATAAAACCCGCGCTAGTTCCCACAAATGCCATAAGTACAACTACACCAAACGAAGCACCTGACGATATACCGAATAAGTAAGGATCGGCTAGTGGGTTACGTGTCACGGTTTGTAAAATTAGCCCAGCGATAGCTAACCCGGCACCGGCTAAAAACGCCAATAATGTACGGGGCATTCTTAATTCAAAAATAATACGGCTGGTGAATGAAGCATCATTTAAATAAATAAAACTGTTAAATACATCCTGTATTGAGGTATCTGCAGCACCAAAGCTCAATGCTAAAAATAAACTTACTAAGGCAATAGTAATGCAAATAATCAGTGCAACTGAATGGCGTACATGCATTGCTAACATATTATTTGTAACCATAAAAGTAGGTAATATGAGGCGTAACTTTACCCAATTGAGATTCTTGAGGATGGTTACTAACCTGAGCGCATACACCAAATACATCATCAAGCATGTGCTCAGTCAGTACCTCTGCAGGAGAGCCGGTATGCGTTATTTCTCCATTTTTAATGACGACAAGCTCATCACACATAGCGCTAGCCAAATTAAGATCATGAAACGAAGCAAATACTGTAACACCAAGAGACTTTGCCAGCTCCATTACCTGTATTTGATATTTAACATCAAGGTGGCTAGTGGGCTCATCCATAATTAACAGCTGAGGTTGCTGAACAATAGCACGTGCAATGAGTGCCCGCTGCTTTTCGCCCCCAGAGAGCGATTCAAAATTTTGATTTGTGTGCAGCTCAAGCCCTACCGTTTTTATAGCTAGAGTGATTTGTTGTTTTTCGCTTTGCGATGTTGAACTAAATAACGATTTATGAGGCGTTAGGCCAAGAGCCACAACATCAAATAACGACAAATTAAAATGCGATGGCGCCTCTTGTAAAACAACAGCAACGCACTTTGCATATTCATCACTTTTAAGCTGCCAAATATCATGGTTATTAAACTCTATAACCCCTTCATTAGGCTTATTAAAACGATATAAACAACGCAGTAAACTCGACTTACCTGCGCCATTAGGGCCAATTAAGCCCACAAATTTACCTTCGGGTATTTGCACATTAATGTGTTTGAGAATAGGTTTATTTGCTATTCCCCACGAGAGATTTTGAACGTTTAATATTGGTGCTTTAGTTTGCAATACTCTGTCCTAGACACGAGTACCCACTTGTAATGCAACCACCAAAAAGGAGTACATTAAAATTAGCATGAGTAGGCCCGCTCATTAAAAATTGATTTGTATCTGACTTAAAGCATAGCGCTAATTACAGTTGCGGGAACAGTTGAGGAATTGCACCTCATTCCAAATGAAGCTCTATTATGGGCGGGTAAGTAAATAATTTAAAGCAAAAAAAACCGCGCTAATTACAGCGCGGTTAAAAAGGGAGTGTTTTAACTCGTCGTTAAAACTTATATTCCATACCTAAACCTAAGTAATCTTGGTCTACGTTGTTGTCCATATCAAAGCTTGAGTAAAAGCCAAATACTTTAATGTTTTTGTTAAGCTTGTGATCAACACCCACTGAAATAGCTGTTTTATCATCACTATCGTCAAAGTCCATTGCTTGGTACTGAACTTTAAACGTGTTTTTACCCATGTTGTATGCTGCATTTAATAAGTAACCGTCACCTTCAGCTGAACCGTCTACTTTTTCTTGAGTTTGGTACATAGCACCGAGTTTAAAGTCTTCAACTTTACCTTGGATTGACGCACGTACTACATCGTAACCATTTACTTCGCTGTCAGCTGCAATTGAGGCATATACCGCGCTCTTTTTAAGTGCTGAATCACCGTATGTTACAGCCATTGAATAACCGTTATCTGCATCTACATCGTCTTCAGCAATAAAAGTAGCAAGTACTTTAAAGCCTTCGTATGAGTTAGAAGTATACGTGATTGAATCACCTAAACGGTTTTCACCTTTGAAAACGTTTTTAATATCGCCTTCAAGGTCATTAAATAAATCGAGTTTACCTTGCGCTTGTTTAAACGCCGTGTCGTTACGACCCACTACTACCTGACCAAACGAGCCTTTAACACCAACATATTGGTTACGCGCAGAAATATTATCGTCGTCGCCTTTTGAGTCTGCATCAGTTACATCAACTTGAAACTCAAACTTATAAACTGCTTCTAAGCCATCGGTAATTTTTTCTGAACCTTTAAGGCCAAAACGAGATGCATTACTTTTAATTTCAGTGAACGACCCTTCGCCGTCATCTGTAGACTGAACAGTCACATTTGCTTTACCGTAAACATCAACGTCAGCAAGTACATTAAAAGATAAACCACTTAGCAAAGCGACACATAAGCTCGATTTTACAAATTTCATGTTATTTCCTCGATAATCACAAAAGACTAATTTTTAAAACGACTGCAGTTTGTCACCACTAAATGACAGAAATATTACAAATGAAATATTTTTGACTTTTAAAGTTAATAAAACTGCATTATTTATGAAATCAAAAGGACATGAACATCAATCATACAAATATGTCCCCACTTAAAATCCAATTACTAAGCATGTGCCTTAATAGTAGGTAGTAAATTTATGAGTGTTTCTATTAGTTCCTTTTGTTCGTTATCTCTATGGTAGGCTACAAATATATCTCTTGACGTATTTTCTACATTTTTTACATGAAATAATTCACCATTTTCTAAATGTTGCTCAACCAAAACATGTGGAATAAATGCGCTACCACCACATTGTAGTATTAAATCTAACGCAATTCGTCCGGTACTTGTTCTAAAGTAAGGAGGCGTTTTACCGGTAAACTGGCGTGCATGCCAAAGTGAAAATGTCGTTCCCCAGTCAACATACACGTACTGATTATCAAAAAAGTTTTCGTTTGTTGCAGTGTCATACCCACTTACAGGAATAATAGGCAGTTCACAAATACGCTCAACAACTAACTCATCTACTTTTGGTGGATCAAATAAAATGGCTAAATCAAGCGTGCGCTCAAGCAATAATCGCGTGCTTTCTTGCTGGGCTTTAACTTCAGCAACCAAAGAGACTCCCGGCATAGCCGACACAATATTAGTAATACCAAACTGCAAAAAGGCATCCCAAATATTAGGCGTCCCTGCCAAGCTAATTTGTTTATGCATATTATCAGCAAGGGCTACATCTACTTTGGCGCGCTGCATACCAGTTATGATCATTTGCGCATGAGGCAACAACCGTTCACCAGGCGCTGTTAATTGAATATTATTACGCTGGCGAATAAATAAATTAACACCAAGCCCTTGCTCTAATTGACGAATACGAAAACTGACCGCCGACTGCGTTATATAGAGGTTCTCTGCGGCTTTACCGAAATGACGCGTGCGCACTACTTCAACAAATGTTTTTAATAAATCGATATCCACTTTTTTATCCTCACGATAAAAATAACTTGTTTAAAAAATTGCCAAACTTGCATCATACTCCAACTAATTAATAGGGTATGAGGATATAGCTATGAGCATTAACATTTCACTACTACGCCAAGCATTTGTTAGCCAACGTCAATTTTATGATGATCAAAATTTTCCACGTGGTTTTAGCCGCAGCGGAAATTTCACCTTATTAGAAGCCAGTATACTAGAACAACATGGCATTGTTTTAAAAGGTTTATATAGTAAGACGATTGAACCACAAAATGAGCACCAAGAAAATTTTGTAGCCGTAGTAACTGGCTCACAAGAACCCACTAATCCGATTGAACGCGCATGGCTGAAATACCTAAAGCTCACTACTTGTAAAACGAAGTTTCATACCTTATTTGGCCGCTCAAAAATATCGAGCCCTGCGCCAATAAATCATGAAAGTTTTTCAGAATCAGATACCCTATAACACACTCAGCTATTTGCTTTTTGGCGCTTTTACGGTTACAAAGTGTATTAAGCAATTTTTTTGCATAATATAAACTGGGTGTTCCGTGAAGCGAAAAATATTAATAGTTGAAGATACACCTGCTATAGCGCTTGTGCAGAAACATATAGCGCTAAAAGTAGGCTACGAAGTAGATGTAGCAGAAACGTTAGCACAAACAAAAATACTAATTAGTCAAAATAATTACTTTTGCGCTGTTGTAGATTTTATTTTGCCTGATGCGCCTAATGGTGAGGCAGTACCGTGCACAATTAACGCAGAAATCCCTACCATTGTCATGACGGGTAGCATTGATAAAAAAACACGTGATACTGTTGAAAAATTCCCAATAATTGATTACATAATAAAAGAAAATAAACAAGCCTATCAATACCTTGAAAAACAACTTAAGCGTTTGCCTCGCAACGAAAGTGTAAAAGTATTAGTTGTTGATGATTCTATATCTACCCGCCACTATATTGTGAGCTTATTGTTACGTCATAAATATCAAGTATCTGAAGCTGAGGATGGCAAGCAAGCACTTGAAATGTTGGCAAAGTCACCCGACATTTCAGTGATCATCACTGACAACGAGATGCCCAACATGAATGGCGATGAGTTATGCAGTGAAATTCGCAGATTATACAATAACGACGAAAAAGCAATTATTGGTATTTCAGGCGCTGACTCGTCGGAGCTATCTACTTTATTTTTTAAAAAATGGCGCAAATGACTACCTCCATAAACCCTTTAATAACGAAGAGTTATATTGCAGGCTAAGCCAAAACGTCGACATGCTTCAACAAATAGCCACAATTAAGCGCCAAGCGAATACGGATTACCTTACTGACCTACCTAATCGTCGTTACTTTTTTGAGCAAGCAAATACGTCTTTAAAAGCGCTCAGCCTTAAAAAGGCAAACGGCTCACTGGCTATGATTGATATAGACCACTTTAAATCTATTAACGACACATATGGCCATGATGCAGGCGATCAGGTTTTAAAAGGGCTGGCTATTTGCTTTAAAAAATACTTTGAAAAATATTTAGTCGCGCGTTTAGGTGGCGAAGAATTTGCCGTTTACTTTGCTGATGAAAACACCCCAGAAGCACTGAAGAGACTGGAAGGGTTTAGGTATTTTGTAGAAAATAACAGCCAAGAGTTTAGTAAAGAAAAAATAAAACTGACCATTTCAATAGGCTTTTCTGGCGGGCCCGTTTATCAAATGGATACATTATTAAAACAGGCCGACCAAAAACTTTATGAGGCTAAAGAAGCTGGTCGCAACCAAGTAACTAGCTAAATAAATAGTTAAGCAACTTCGGCGGCTGTAATGGCCGCTTTTTTACGCTTACGTGATTGATGATAAGAATCCCAACTAAAGATAGCCAGAGCACTCCAAATACATGCAAAGGTAATAAGCCTTTCTGTATCAAATACCTCATCGTAAAACACCACAGCAAGTATAAACATTAAACTAGGCCCTATATATTGAAAAAAGCCTAGGGTTGTATATTGCAAGCGCTTAGCGGCACCTGTAAAGCAAAGCAGCGGCAATGTGGTAACAATACCAGCACTAATAAGAAGTAAATTAGTAAGCCAATCGTTATTTGGCAGGCTTGAAGTAGCAGAAGGTGCCATCATCCACCAATAAACCAACGCCACTGGTAGTAATATTAACGCCTCGAGCAAAATGCCCGGCAACGCCTCAACAGGAAGCTTTTTTCGTAACAGGCCATAAAGTGCAAACGATATCGCGAGTGAAAAAGCAACAACAGGGAACGAGCCAAAACTCACCAACTGTAATATCACACCCGAGAACGCAAGCCCAACAGCCACACCTTGAAATTTTCGGAGGCGTTCACCTAAAAAAAGCATGCCTAATAAAACATTTAACAGAGGATTTATGTAATAGCCTAAACTTGCATCGAGCATATGGTTATTGTTAATCGCCCATATAAATAATCCCCAGTTAAAACCAAGTAGCCCCGAGGTGACAACCAGCATTAGCATCAGTTTGGGCTGTATTATAATGTGCTTAATTTTACGCCAGTACTTTAGAACACTCACCACTAAAATTAAAAATACGACTGACCACACAACACGATGCATTAATATTTCAAATGCAGTCACATGTTGTATTAACTTGAAGTAAATGGGAGCAAGACCCCACATAACAAAAGCAAGACAGGCAAATATTGCGCCTTTACGCTGCTCGGTAACAATTGGCATAGTAAACACTTAGTGATTTAAAAGGTCGCCAGTTTACTCGCCAAATAGGTTTTATCCAACTAAATACGTGCCCGTGCCAAAAGCGATTTGTACAGATTGCTCATTATGTAATTCCATTCGGCACACGCACACTTTATTACCCGAACGAATAAGCGTGGCACTGGCGGTAAACACATCCCCTTTTCCTGGGCGCAAATAATCGGTGCGTAAATCAATAGTGCCCAGTGTTGCTAATTTTTTTTGTACACTGTTCATATCTAAATCGGTCAGCTTATCTATCACACTCGCCGCTGCGAGCATACCACCGACGTTATCGAGCACCGCTGAAATAATCCCACCATGAAGAATTTTTTGGGCTGGGTTACCTATAAAAACATCCTGCCACGGGAATGTAATTTTAGCTTGTTCTGGGCTAAGTGATTCTACCGATATATTTAAAAATTGATTAAACGGCATACCATTTACGAATAGCGCTCCCATTTGTTCAATTAACATTTCTTTATTCATTATTATTCTCTGATATTAATAGGTACATCGAGTAAAACATACCTTGTTTAAAACTACGAGCGTAAAGCTAAAGACATCTTATAAAAAAAACACTAAAATACCCGCCAATGAATACATCTACACTACCTTCAAGCACCTTAGTGCGAAAACCCGAGACTGTCCTCAAGCAAGTGTTTGGTTACAGCGAGTTTCGAGATGGCCAAAAAGCCGTTATTGATGCCGCTTTAAATGCTCAGGACACACTTGTTTTGCTACCCACTGGTGGCGGAAAATCTGTGTGTTATCAAATTCCGGCGTTAGTTCTTGAAGGGGTGACCATTGTTATATCGCCACTTATTTCGCTTATGCAAGATCAAGTCGCGCAGCTTCAAGCTTTGGGTGTAAAAGCGGCATATGTTAATAACAGCCTAGCTCGCGAAGAACAACAACGTGTTTATCAGCAACTTCACCAAGGGCTAATTAAACTATTGTATGTAGCCCCCGAAAAAGTATTACAACGTGATTTTTTAGAGCGATTATCGCATTTAAAAATTAGCTTATTTGCGATCGATGAAGCGCATTGTGTGTCGCATTGGGGTCATGATTTTAGACCGCATTATTTTCGCTTAAACGAACTTAAGCAACGCTTTGCCCACGTGCCTATGATGGCCCTTACAGCGACGGCCGATAAAGCCACACGCTTTGATATTGTTGAACAGTTAAAACTTCAGCAGCCTTACATTCATACTGGCAGCTTTGATAGACCTAACATTCGTTACACCATAGAAGAGAAATTTAAACCTATGGTGCAACTATTACGCTACTTGAAAGAACAAAAAAACCAAAGTGGCATTATTTATTGTACTAGCCGAAAGCGTGTTGACGACATAGCAGAAAAACTTGCCGACGCAGGCCTTAATGCAGCCGCTTACCATGCAGGTATGAGCAACGAACAACGCCAGTTTGTGCAAACAGGGTTTGCCCGTGACGATATTCAAATAGTGGTGGCAACCGTGGCTTTTGGTATGGGGATTAATAAGCCCAATGTACGTTTTGTTTTGCACTACGACATTCCCAAAAGTATAGAAGCGTACTATCAAGAAACAGGAAGAGCAGGACGCGATGGCTTAGCCGCCGAAGCAATTATGTACTTTGACCCTGCCGATATAGGCCGTGTAAGGCGCTTTTTTGAAGATATTGACGACGAACAACGTCGCCGTGTAGAAGAGCAGCGCTTTAATGCCATGGCAAGCTTTGCTGAGGCACAAACGTGCCGCCGTCAGATACTACTTAACTACTTTAGTGAATACCAACGCGAGCAATGTGGTAACTGTGATATTTGCTTAAACCCACCAAAAAGCTTTGATGGTACGCTTGTTGCCCAACAAGCGCTTTCGTGTGTATACAGAGCTGAACAGCGATTTGGTTTAGGATACATTGTAGAGCTATTACGTGGCGCCAATACGAGTCGTATTCGCGATAACAACCACCATCAGTTGAGCACTTACGGCATAGGTAAAGACAGAAGCAGTGAGTTTTGGCTAAGTATTTTACGCCAATTAATCCACCAAGGATTACTAAGCCAAGATATAACACAAGGCGCCTCTTTGCGCTTGACCGAAGCCGCCCGTGCTATATTAAAAAGCGAATACGCGCTGCAATTAGCTGAACCTCGCTTACAAGCAAAACACGTATATCAAGATAAGCTAGCGCAATTTAATTACGATAAAAAACTATTTGCTCGCTTGCGTTCATTACGTAAAGAACTTGCAGATGCCGACGATGTGCCACCGTATGTGGTATTTAATGATAAAACGTTAGCCGAAATGGCGCAGCTAATGCCCACGAACGACAGTGAGTTTTTAAAAGTGTCAGGCGTTGGTTTTACCAAGTTAAACAAATACGGCGGAGCTTTTTTAACAGCAATTCGCAACTACTTAGCCACACAATAAGCCAATTATGAGCAAAATAGATTACGACCACACGCACCAATGCATCATCATTACCCCAACAGAGCCGCCACACGATGAAGACTTTGAGCTGTGGAGTACCTTATTCCTACATTCAGACGATATCGCTATTAGCGAGTATTCGGCGGGAGCGGATAGGCATCAGGTACGTTTTTCTTATAGCCAACAAACGTTTAATTTAAATTACGAGCATTACAGTCAAAGTATTTGGATTAACGGCGAAGGGCCTGAAGCTGAGCACTTATTAGCAGCGCTGGCCTATTACTTAAGCTAAATTAATTATTTTGTTAACACCCATGCTTTTTACTTACAATTAAATAACAATGATGTAAGCTGATATCACGGTAGTCGTTTGCTACGCAGTAGATAAGAGGCTTAATGGTTAGTAATACGTGTTTTTCGCCCTATAGTGTTGGGTTATTTTGTCTTTTTATATTAATGCCTTGCGCCTTTGCTGAGCAATTTCCTTCAAACATTGGTAGCTGCCCTCTTGAATCATCAATACATTTGAGTGAAGAAAAACTACGTCGCCAACTCAGCGATGAAACGCTTCTCGTTGCTACAAAACCAAATGCAAAAATTGCCACTATTACGCTAGAACAACTCAATGTATTTAATACTGCGCTGGAAGAAGAAAATAACGCACTGTTTAGATTTGCTAACCGCGCACACATTCAAACTGAGCCTGAGGTAATTAAAAATTTACTGCTTTTTAACTCTGGCGATATTTACGATGCTAAAAAGCTTTCTGAATCGGAGCGCCTGCTGCGAAAAGAAAGCTACCTATACGACGCACAAATTAGCGCAACAGAAAACTGTGATGGCGATATAGATGTTAAAGTAATTACCCGTGATTTATGGACACTCTTGCCAGAAATAAACTTTAGCCGCAGCGGTGGAGAAAATAAATCGAGTATTGGTTTTAGAGAATCAAACTTGTTTGGCTGGGGTAAAAGGTTGTCTTTTTCTCGTACAACCGACAGCGACCGCAGCGGTTATTTATTTGTTTACGACGATCCTAATATTTTTTCTAGCCGCTACCGTGGTCGCGTAGAGTATGCCGATAACAGCGATGGAAAGCGTCATTTACTTGAGCTTACTTATCCATTTTATGCCATAGACACACCTTACAGCTACGGTATTTTAAGCTACTCAGAGCAGCGAGAAGAATCCTTATATCGGCGTGGTAAAGAAATTAGTGAATTTGATCAAACAACCGAACTCAATCGCATTTTTATTGGTCATTCAAAAGCACTCAGTAATAGATGGACCCAGCGAATTAGCTTAGGTTATGTAGATGAGCAGCATAAATTTAATGCTATTCAAACCACGTTTGAGCCTATAGCTAAAGATAGAAGCTACAGTTATCCCTATATTAGCGGCCATTGGTTTGAGGATAATTTTATTAAGGTGCGTAATTTTGACAGCATTTATCGCACTGAAGATTTAAACCTAGGTTGGAATGCACAAGCATTACTCGGTTACTCAGATGAGTCATTAAGTGATGACGATAGCCGCTTGGTGTATTCGCTTAATGTTAAAACAGCGCATTTTTCTGGCGATAATACGCTTTGGCGTTTTAGCACGAACCTAGAGGGGTTTTGGAACGAAGAACAAAAGCAACTCGAAAACTTTAAAGCGACATCGCAAGTACAATATTATCTAAATACAAGTGTTGATCAGTCTTGGTATGTCAAAGGTCGCGTACAATACGCAAAAAACCTCACCGCCGACCAACAGCTTACCCTAGGTGGTGAAACAGGCTTGCGTGGTTACCCTATGGATTACCAACATGGCGACCGTAGCTTTTTAGTGAGCCTAGAAAAACGCTACTACTGGGAGTACGATTTGCTTCAACTATTTAAAGTAGGTGGCGCAGGCTTTATAGATATTGGTAGGGCATGGTTTAATGACCAAACAAATGGTGAAAATAATCATGTTCTCAAAAATGTAGGCGTTGGTTTGCGCCTAGCACCAAGTAGAGCAAATGCAGGAACTATGATCCACCTTGATATAGCCGCCCCCATAGATAGCGCCGACGATGTCGACTCTGTACAGTGGCTTGTCAGTGTAAAAAAATCTTTTTAAATAGCTACTTAGCACCAAAACAACACGCTAAACTAAGGCCTTTAAGCTAGTTAAGACTCATCTAACACGTTGCTTTATTTACTACTTTTAATTGTCACATAACTGCAAAAGGCGCTCTTTTGGAATTTTTAGATGTTTTAGAATTACTCACCAATCAATATAAACTTATAGTCACCATTATTGCCTTGTTACTATTTCCAGTGCTTTTAAAGCTAACTAAAAAGCTACTTGAAAAAGCCATTAAAGGTAAAGTTGATTTGCACCGTAAATACCGCGCAGAGTTACTTCTTAAAATTATTCTTGCCTTTGTCATGTTATGTTTAGTGCTGGTATTTTGGGGTATTGAACTAAGAGGATTATTGGTTCTAGGCTCGTCACTATTTGCAATGTTAGGTGTAGCGCTATTTGCAGCATGGTCATTATTAAGTAACCTGACCGCGTTTTTATTAATGTTTATTCAAAACGACTGCCGTGTTGGCTTTTGGGTACGCATTATCGATGGCGCAAACCATATTGAAGGGCGAATTGTCGAAATGGGTTTAATGAATGTCGTACTTGAGCATATTGATGGGCACCGCGTCATTTACCCTAATAACTTATTTGTTACCCGCCCTGTTTTGGTTTTAAACGCAGAACCTAAACCATCAAAAGCACCTGCTGTTAAACGTATTATAGGCCCTAAAAAGTCATAATTTTTATATAAAAAAAGCCGCTTTAATGATTAAAACGGCTTTTTACTAATTGCTTAAGTATTAGTTATTTAGCTCTGCAGTTTTTAGCTCATCTTCTAAATCATTTATTCCATCAATAAATGTTTCTAGCTGCTGCTCAACCACGCTATTGTCGTTTGCAAAGTAAGCAATGTGAAATACAGCATCGCCTTCATTTACTAATGGCATAGTTTGCTGACCTATAATAATCCCACTTCGTGGCGCACGCAGTTCTAGCTCAGAATCACCAAGTGGACTACTTATAAACGCCAGTACTTGCCCTTTTGTCACACGCTCTCCTAACGAAACTTGAGCGCGCACAATACCATCTACTTCAGCACGCACCCAACTTGTTGAACGCGCAATGATAGGCTCAGGTATTTTTTTAGGGCGTTTACCACGCATCATTTTTAAATGACGCATTACATAATCAACACCTTGTACACCTGCGGCTATTGCTATCGGATCAAAACGAAGCGCTTCACCCGCTTCGTAAGTAATAACCGGTATACCTAAATTCGCCGCTTCACTTCTTAGTGAACCATTACGCAATGACGCATCTATTACTGCTGGTGTGCCAAAGGCTTTGGCCATCTGCGCCGTAGCTTCATCCGCCAAATTTGCACGTATTTGTGGCAAGTTTGTTCGGTGTATAGCGCCCGTATGTAAATCAATAATATGTGTGCAATGTACTGCAACTTGATTAAAAAACATATACGCCATACGACCCGCTAGCGACCCTCTTTCAGAACCTGGAAAACTGCGGTTCATGTCACGACGGTCGGGTAAATAGCGCGACTTATGAATAAAACCAAATACGTTAACAATGGGTACCGCGATAAGCGTGCCACGTAGCTGGCTTGGATCTATTTTAGCCAGTAATTGACGTACAACTTCTACCCCATTTAATTCATCACCATGAATAGCGGCACATACCATCAGTACAGGGCCTTCCATTACGCCATTAACAACCTCTATTGGTATATTAAGGGGTGAGTGGGTATAAAGCTTTGCAGCTTCTAAAGCTAACGTTTTGCGTTCACCAACACCAATGCTTTCACCTAATAAAGTGAAAGGACGGTTAATTTTAACCTTTGCCACGAGTTGCGGTTCCTTTGATTGAGGCATTTTTTTCGATGAAATCAATCACCATGCCAGCAATGTCTTTACCTGTTGCTATTTCTATACCTTCAAGACCTGGTGATGAGTTAACCTCCATCACTAAAGGCCCACGAGATGAGCGAAGTAAATCTACACCTGCTACATTTAAGCCCATAGCTTTTGCTGCAGCAACGGCGGTTTTACGCTCTTCAGGCGTAATACGAACTAGTGTAGCGCTACCACCACGGTGAAGGTTTGAACGGAACTCACCTTCTTGCGCTTGGCGCTTCATCGCTGCAATTACTTTATCGCCTAACACAAAACAGCGAATATCCGCACCACCCGCTTCTTTAATATATTCCTGAACCATAATGTTAGCTTTTAAGCCCATGAAAGCTTCAATTACGCTTTCAGCCGCTTTGCGCGTTTCAGCAAGTACAACACCAATACCTTGTGTGCCCTCTAGTAACTTAATCACAACCGGTGCACCGCCAACCATTTCGAGTAAATCTTTCACGTCATCAGGTTTGCTCGCAAAACCTGTAACAGGCATGCCTACGGCCTTGCGTGACAATAACTGCAATGAGCGTAATTTATCGCGCGAACGAGAAATAGCCACAGATTCGTTGACAGGGTATACCCCCATCATTTCAAATTGGCGTAAAACTGCACAGCCGTAAAAGGTGACTGATGCGCCAATACGCGGCACAATTGCATCAAAATCTTTCAGATTTTCACCACGATAGTGAATTTCCGGCTGTTCAGAGTTTATATTCATGTAAGAGCGAAGTGCGTCTATTACTTTCACTTCGTGCCCACGAGCCTCTGCAGCCTCGATTAAACGACGTGTTGAATATAACTTTCTGTTACGAGATAAAATACCGATTTTCATAGTTAAAACCTTAACTAAATTTTACAGCATTAGTGCTTAATGGCTGCTTTTTTGCAGCATAAGCCCAATACTTTTTATAATAAATGAGATAAAGCCGTGTCAACAACGACACGATTCTCCATGGCTGTTCGACCTAGCAACATTCTAAACTTCATGGTTGCGCGGCTTGTGAGGGTGACTTCAATAGGCCAGCTATGTTCACCCGCGTGTAATGTTGTTTCTATAAAATAACGCAATTGCTTTTCACCACTGGAGCTGGTTACGTATTTCATTTTTTTCACTTTAGCATTACAAGTAATTTGAGTTTCTTCGTCATCTTGTAATGGTTGAGCTATAAATTTAACCCACTTTTCGCCATCAACTTCGTATTCTTCAATGTTAATAGCATGAATACATGAAGTACGCGCACCAGTGTCAACTTTAGCCTTGATCCGCTCAATACCAAGCTCAGGTAAACTTAACCACTCACGCCAACCTATTGTTATTTTTGTCGTCATAAATGTGCCCTTTGTAAAAAAGAGGTTTATACGCTATAGAAATAAAAAGACCAACAAAATAAATTTATCTTACTGATGAATCAATTTGATTGATCTTTAATGTCTATTAGTCTCACAATGCACGTCTTGCTGCAATATAATCAAACCAGCATTTAAGCTAGACCAATAATTTAAAAAGTACCTTAACTTATTAAAAGTAAATATGTTTTGGTCAGTTAGATACACTATAGTTTATAGTATTAAAATTACACTATTATGAGACATTATTATGATTAACGGTTTGCTTCACGCCCTAGTGCTTGATGAAAAAGGCGGTGCTCGCGCTATACAAAGCAGCGAAGATCTTCACAACTGGCAACCTGAGCAAGGCAAATTATGGGTCCATATGGATTATAGCCAACCCGATGTTGTGAACTGGCTCAAACACTGTGAGCTTTTAACCGATTATGAGCTAGAGTCATTTACGGCAGATGAAACACGCCCACGTATCACTCAGTCTACAAATGGGCACTTGCTGTTTTTGCGCGGTGTAAACTTAAACCCGGCGCAAAGCCCAGAAGACATGGTGTCGGTACGTTTATTTATTAACGAAAATATAGTCATCACTTCGCGTAAGCGTCGCCTTTTATCTATTGACGATGTACTTTGTTCGTTAAAAGACAATAAAGGCCCGTGTTCTATATCAGAGCTTGTGTGTGCTATTACACAAAAGCTAACTTCACGTATGCAAAGTGTTATTAACTCGTTAGATGAAACACTTGATGGCTTTGAAGAAGAAATAGACGAGCCAAGTAAGCGTTTTGACAACCAAGCGCTATCGCAGTTACGCCGCCAAACTATTGCGCTTAAGCGTTATTTAAAGCCTCAAAAAGAGGCGCTCACTACAATGGTAAACGGTCATTATGAGTGGCTTTTAGATGACGATAAGGCAAAGCTAAACGAAACCACTAACTTACTTATTCGCTACCTTGAAGAGCTAGACAGCTCAATAGAGCGTGCACAAATTATTCAACAAACAGTTACTAACCATGTTTCTGAGCAGCTAAACCAACGTATGTATGTGATGTCGGTAGTAGCTGCCTTGTTTTTACCGCTAGGCTTTTTAACAGGTTTGCTTGGGGTAAACGTTGGGGGAATTCCTGGTACAGACAACCCCTATGCATTTACGCTGTTTATTGTTTTTTTAGTGATACTTACTGGTGGTATTGGTGTGTATTTTAAAAATAAAAAGTGGCTCTAATAGTATTAAATAATCTATCTGGAGGCTGAAAAATAATGTCGATGACAGGGCAAATATTTTGTTATTCTAAATACCTAAGTTTAAACCATTGCCTCCCAGGTTTAGCCCTTCTAGTTTATTAAGTATTGATATGAACCTTATATAGCCATCAATTAAAAACTAAAAAGGCGCGCATTATTAAATGCTCGCCTTTTTTATTTTTCATACTTGAGTCGCTAATTACTCTTGAAAGTAAGTGCCCCAACCGTCGTACTCAACGTCGCATTCGACAGCAAGTGCTGCTAGTTTATCAACGTCTTCCATAATGACGTCTACGTCTAGCTCAGCTTCTACGACTATGTCGAAGCTCCAAATTTTGCTGCCGTCTTCAAGCTCAAGCTCTGCTGGCTCTTCAACATCGTAGCCTAATTTAAAAGCAGCCAATGCGGCTTGCTCTAGTTTAGGGAAGTCTTCACACACAAAGTGGTGCTCTACTTCATAAAGTATTTCAGGATCTGATCCATCTTCAAGTAGTGAACTTACGATGTCTTCACTTATTTCGCGCCAGTTTTCCATTATTTCTCTCTCACTTGAGCATCTAATTCGTTTATTTTAGCAGCCATAACAGTATGTACGTTTTGAGCGTGCTCTCGCGCACTTATACTTTTATCAAGTGATATAGGCGCTAACATTTCGATGTAAATTGTACCATTATCCCAACGATTTAGCTTAATGGTTTTATGCGTTGTATTCATACACACGGGAACCACTGGCACGTCCGCACTCATCGCGGTATGAAAAGCACCTGTTTTAAAAGGTAATAAACCGCGCCCATAGCTTCGTGTACCTTCTGCAAATACCCATATAGATAACCCATTTTTCTTAATTTTTTCAGCTGCTTTTGAAATAGTACCAGCCGCTTTTGAACGATTCGCTCTATCTATTAAAATATTGCCCGACAGCCAATAAAGTTGGCCAAAAAATGGGATCCACTTTAGGCTCTTTTTACCAAGGCTTACACAGTTTTTTGGTACCATTGCTGGTACTGTAAATAAATCATAGCTATTTTGATGATTTGCAACGTACACTGCAGGGCCAATATTCTCAGCATCTTGATGGCGTGTCAGCACTAATTTAACACCGATCATTTTGGCCATAGAACCAAACCAACCTGCAATTATGTGAACATTATTTGGGTGAAAAGGCCTGACTAATGAAAGTAATAAACCAAAAATACAACTCAATAATATAAACATAAACATAATAAAAACACGTATTACAGCTAACAAACTCGTTCTCCAAATCAATTGTGTGCGGTGCGCATGTCATTACGCACTATGACACTATTATAGCGTTATTTTGTGACACAGACGAGACAATAGCGAACAACTGTACGCTGAAATAGAGTCAATGCTAAAATTAATTGCTCAACACATAACAATAAAATGGTAAAAATTGGGCTCTAAAAACAAAAACGGCCTGCAATTGCAGGCCGTAATACGTGAGCTCAGAGCTTATGATTCATCTGCTGTACTTTCAACAGGCTCTTCATCTTGAGGCGTTAGCTCAACAACGGCTTCATCAACACGCTGCAAGCCTCGCGGTAACTTGTTACCTCGACGACCTCGTTCACCATGGTAATGCTCTAAATCTGTTGGTTTAAGGGTTAGCTTGCGTTTACCGGCATGCAATGTAACGCTACTTCCTAGAGGGACAACAGCCAGTACTTTCACAAACTCTTCACGAGCCTGTACCTTTGCAGCAGGGATAGAAATAATTTTATTCCCCTTACCTTTACCTAGTTTAGGTAAATCGCGTAGTGGAAATAAAAGCATGCGTCCTTCATTAGAAATAGCCATACAGTAATCGCTAGCTACATCGCTCACTCTAATTGGTTTGAGTAAAATACCGCCTTTAGGCACACTCACTAACGCTTTACCGTTTTTGTTTTTACTCACAAGATCTTTAAAATCAGTGATAAAACCGTAACCCGCGTCCGATGCCATAAGTAATACTTGGCTATCTTCAGCCATAACAACGTGCTCAAAATTTGCACCTGTTGTTAAGTTAAAACGCCCAGTCATTGGCTCGCCTTGGCTACGTGCCGACGGTAAACTATGTGCATCAGTTGCAAATGCACGCCCTGCTGAATCTAAAAATACGGCGGGCTGATTACTCTTACCGCGAGCTGAAGCTCTGTAGGCATCGCCTGAGCGGTAACTTAAACCTTCTGCATCCAAGTCATGACCTTTACCAACGCGTGCCCACCCTTTGTCAGAAAGAACAACAGTCACTGATTCTGATGGAATTAAATCTTTTTCATTAAGGGCTTTAGCTTCCGAGCGCTCGATAACAGGAGAACGACGATCGTCGCCATACATTTCTGCCGCTTCTTGAATTTCTTTTTTAAGCAACGTTGACATACGGCGGTCTGAACCAAGCGTGAGTTCTAATTTATCACGCTCTTTAGCAAGCTCGTCTTGCTCACCACGAATTTTAAACTCTTCAAGTTTAGCTAAATGGCGAAGTTTTAACTCTAAAATAGCTTCTGCTTGTATATCGGTTAAATCAAAGCGCTGCATTAAAATAGGCTTTGGCTTATCTTCACTACGAATAATTTCAATCACTTCATCAATATTTAAGAATGCTGCTAATAAGCCTTCTAAAATATGTAAGCGTGCGAGTACTTTATCTAAACGATACTGCAAACGACGACGAACAGTTTCGCGCCTAAACATGAGCCATTCACTTAAAATACTACGCAGGTCTTTGACTTGCGGGCGGCCATCTAGCCCGAGCATGTTTAAGTTAACACGGTAGTTTTTCTCTAAATCGGTGGTCGCAAACAGGTGAGCCATTAATGGCTCAGCTTTAATACGATTAGAGCGCGGTATAATCACTATACGTGTTGGATTTTCGTGATCTGACTCGTCACGTAAATCAGCAATCATAGGCAGTTTTTTCGCGTTCATTTGCGCTGCTATTTGCTCAAGTACTTTACCGCCTGAACACTGATGCGGAAGCGCGGTGATCACTATATCGCCTTGCTCTTCGGTATACACCGCACGCATTTTAATTGAGCCTCGACCGGTTTTATATATTTTATGAATGTCGGCTTTTGGGGTAATTATTTCTGCATCGGTTGGGTAGTCAGGTGCGTGTACTAGCTCTAATAATTCATCAAGCTCTGTCTTTGGTTTATCGAGTAATAAACAACATGCACTGGCTACTTCTCTCACGTTATGAGGCGGAATATCAGTTGCCATACCAACAGCAATACCAGTAATGCCATTAAGTAAAATATGCGGTAAGCGTGAGGGCAATACAACCGGTTCGTCTAGTGTACCATCAAAGTTTGGTGTCCAATCTACTGTGCCTTGGCCAAGCTCTTTAAGCAGTACTTCAGAAAACTTAGATAAACGCGCTTCAGTATAACGCATTGCAGCAAATGATTTTGGATCATCAGCAGCACCCCAGTTTCCTTGACCATCGACAAGTGGATAGCGATACGAAAACGGTTGCGCCATAAGTACCATGGCTTCGTAACAAGCACTATCGCCATGAGGGTGATATTTACCGAGTACGTCACCCACGGTACGAGCTGACTTTTTGTATTTAGCTGCGGCCGATAAGCCTAATTCGCTCATCGCGTAAATAATACGACGCTGCACTGGTTTTAAGCCATCACCAACATGTGGCAAAGCACGATCCATGATCACGTACATGGAATAGTTTAAATAGGCGTCTTCAGTAAAGCGCCCCATTGTTTGTTGCTCTATTCCTTGCATTAGCAAGGTATCTGTATCACTCATTAAAGCTTACCTAGTTTTTCTTATAGCTTACGCGGTAGATTACATTGGCGTAATCGTCACTTACTAACAGACTGCCGTCACCTAACTCTGCAAATGCAACTGGGCGTCCAAATGTTGTTTCGTCTTTCATAAAGCCGGTAATAAACGGCGTGTATTTAGTCACACGGCCTTGCTCTATTGTGGCTATAGCTACTTTGTAGCCTGCTTTTTTACTACGATTCCATGAGCCATGTTCAGCAACAAATAACTGCTCTTTGTAGCTTGCTGGGAATTGTTTTGCGTTGTAAAAATGAATACCTAGTGGTGCCACATGGGCAGGCAATGCGAGCGCAGGAGACGTGTAATCAGCAATATTTTTTCCCTTACCAAATTCAGGATCACTAATCGCACCGGCATGAATATAAGGGAACCCAAAGTGCTCCCCTTCTTTACTTACGCGGTTTATTTCATCTGGTGGAATATCATCGCCCATCATGTCGCGGCCATTATCACTAAACCACAAAGCCTGAGTACTTGGATGAAAATCAAAACCAACGGTATTTCGAACGCCCTGCGCTATTGTTTTAATTTGCTTGGTTTCTACGTTTAGTGAAAAAATACGACCAAAGCGCTCGTCTTCGGCGCAAATATTACACGGTACACCGACAGGAATAAGCAATTCGCCTGTGGGTGTGAAACGTAAAAACTTCCAGCCATGGTGACGCTCTGAAGGCAATGCGTTGTAGATCACATCAAACTTTGGATCTTTTAATTGGGTGTCTATCTTTTTAAAGCGAATAATACGATGCACTTCACCTACGTATAAATCACCATCTTTAATAGCCAGCCCTGAGGGCATATTTAAACCCTCTGCAATCACAATTTTTTTATCGGCTACGCCATCGCTATTATGATCGATAAGCGCATACACATTACCTGCTTTGCGCGAGCCTGCGTAAACAATGCCTTTTTTTGATACTGCAATTTGGCGCGCATTTTCAACGTCGTCTGCAAATAAACTAAGTTCAAAACCAGGCTCAACACTAAGCTTGTCTAGTATGTTTTTAGCCATTGCAGGCGCACTTATTAAACTTAGTAACAATACACTTGCTAGTAGTTTATTCATTTCTATCTCCTAGTGGCCAACACGCATCATTATACTTGTGCCTTGTTACCATGATCTTCTAACCATTGGCGCCTGTCTGGCGAACGCTTTTTAGCAAGTAACATATCCATCATTTCCATGGTTTGAACTTCTTCATCAAGTGTTAGCTGAACTAAACGTCTTGTATTTGGATCCATGGTGGTTTCGCGAAGTTGCAGTGGGTTCATTTCACCCAATCCTTTAAAACGCTGTACGTTTACTTTACCGCGTTTTTTTTCTGCTTCAATACGGGCCAAAATACTAGTTTTTTCATCTTCATCTAAGGCGTAATATACCTCTTTACCAATATCTATTCTGAATAGTGGTGGCATTGCTACGTATACATGACCTGTTTTTACTAACTGCGGAAAGTGTCGAACAAACAAAGCACATAACAGTGTGGCAATGTGAAGACCATCAGAGTCAGCATCGGCCAATATACAAATTTTATTGTAGCGAAGCCCGCTCATGTCGGCTGAATCAGGATCGATCCCTAAAGCCACCGAAATATCATGCACCTCTTGCGATGCTAATATTTGCCCTGACTCAACTTCCCACGTATTTAAAATTTTACCACGCAGCGGCATTATTGCTTGAAACTCACGATCTCGCGCTTGCTTAGCCGAGCCACCAGCAGAGTCACCCTCTACTAAAAATAGTTCAGTACGGTCGTTATCTGCTGCGCTACAGTCGGTAAGTTTACCCGGTAATGCAGGTCCCGCTGTAACGCGTTTTCGCACTACTTTTTTAGCGGCTTTTAAACGACTTTGTGCGTTTGATATACACAGCTCAGCTAACAACTCTGCTATATCTGTATGTTCATTTAACCAAAGGCTAAATGCATCTTTTACAACACCCGAAACAAGTGCCGCACACGTGCGTGAAGACAGTTTTTCTTTTGTTTGGCCGGCAAACTGAGGGTCTTGCATTTTAACCGAAAGCACATAACTACAGCGCTCCCATATATCGTCTGGGGTAAGTTTTACACCACGAGGTAATAGGTTTCTAAATTCACAAAACTCGCGCATGGCCTCAAGTAAGCCTTGGCGTAAACCATTAACATGCGTACCGCCTTGCGCAGTGGGGATTAGGTTTACATAGCTTTCAGCGATAGATTCACCACCCTCTGGCAGCCATACCACAGCCCAATCAACACCTTCAATAGCACTTTTAAACTCACCCACAAATGGGTCTTGTGGCAGCGTTTCGAAACCTTTAACCGCTTCAATTAAATAATCTTTTAAGCCGGTTTCGTAAAACCATTCTTGCGTTTCTTTTGTTTGTTTATTAACAAACTTAATACGCAAACCAGGGCAAAGTACCGCTTTGGCTTTTAATAAATGATTAAGCTTAGTAATAGAGTAATTAGCAGAGTCAAAATAGCTGGCATCAGCCCAAAAGCGCACGGTAGTCCCGGTGTTACGTTTACCAACAGTGCCTATAACGTTTAAATCTTCAACTTTATCGCCGTTTTCAAAGGCCATTCTGTATTGCTGTGCATCACGGCGAACCGTTACTTCTACACGTGTAGATAATGCATTTACAACTGAAATACCTACCCCATGTAAACCACCTGAAAACTGATAGTTTTTGTTTGAGAATTTCCCCCCGGCATGCAGCTTAGTAAAAATAAGCTCTATACCTGGAATACCTTCCTCTGGGTGAATATCAATGGGCATACCACGACCATCATCACTGACTTCAAGCGAGTTATCTTCGTGTAGAATTACGTCAATCTTAGTTGCATGGCCCGCCATAGCTTCATCGACACTGTTATCGATTACTTCTTGGCCTAAATGATTTGGGCGCACAGTATCGGTGTACATCCCGGGGCGTCTTTTTACCGGATCTAATCCATTAAGTACTTCAATGGCTTCGGCGTTATAATTTTGATCACTCATAGTTTTTATCTTTATATGCGCTAAGGCTATGCTTAACTAGTTTTACGTGATTTTAAGAAAATCTACAATACTTGCAAAGGTTAGTTCAAAGCCAAGATAGCTATGATCGCCACCAAACTCGATCCTCTGCTTACATTGCGAATAATAGTTTACTGCGTGTTGAAAATTTAACACTTCATCGCCTGTTTGCTGTAATAAATACAGTAATTCAGGGTGCTTTAGGTCATCAACAGCCAACGCTTTTAAAGCCGCTATGTGGCTGCTATTCAATTCATAATGATAATCTTGATACGGATTATAATTTAAACCAAGCAACGGCTTTAATAAAGTGTATGGCGCAACCGCGGGATTTATAACCACAGCAGGAATTTGATAACGCTGCGATAAATACGTGGCAAAAAATCCGCCTAATGAGCTTCCTAATAAAACAGTATTAGGTGTAAGTAATTGCTCAAGCGCTATGATGGCTTGTATGGGCTCATGGTTTAGGCACGGTACACAATAGTCAACGTCATAGTGTGCCATAAGCTCGCCAAAGCGCACAGCTTTATATGATTTATCTGAGCTATTAAAACCATGAATATAGATTACCCGTTTAGCCATACTACTTCCATATCTGTGCTTATATTCTCTTTTTTCGTGCTGATACATATCAGCCTGTATGCTGGCCCATGGTCTTGCTGTATCCATTCGGGGCTGTGTTTTTTAAACTGCACTGAACTGGCTGGGGTCGCGTAAATGGGAAGCGCTCTAAACGTTTGAATGTATTCGTTATGAACATGACCATGAAACAAGCCTAAAACGTTTTCGCTATTAACTAAAATATTAAGTAATTGCGGCCCGTTTTCGAGCATGTGTTTGTCTAGGTAGCCATCAATAGGGAGTGGGTTATGGTGACAAAACATAATTTTGGAACTCGCCGAAGCAAACAGCTGTTCGGTAATTTCATTCAAATGCGTGCCTGTTACCCACCCTGCAGGCGTTGGCCCTTTAGAATTAATAAGAAGTAACTCAACGCCATTTGCCACTATATGTTTAGCGCAATTTATTTGCCCACCACTCATTCGGTTAAGCTGAGCGATGTCATCATGGTTACCTGGAACCCAAAAAACAGGGCATGTTAAATCACTTTGGTTAATCAGCTCACTAAATAAAAAATAGGACTCTGGGCTATGATCTTGCGTAAGGTCGCCGCCAAATATTACAAAATCAAGGGATTGCTTAGCCATATGAGCCAGCGCCTGTTCAAAGTAATTCGCCGTATTTACGCCAAAGTACTCACCTGCTTTATTTGAGAATAAATGACAATCGGTAATATGTGCTATGCGTAACGACGACTTATCAACGAGGTAAGGTTCATCAAACCAAGCCATTATTTACATCCCAATTCAGCGTTGCTTGTCCGTGTTCTACACAGGCTACAAGCCAGTCGTATAAAAATGCATTAAGTTGATATTTTTCATCTTTTTGATGCATTTTTGGATTAGGGTAACCATAAGAAGGCTTAATACGCTGATGATAATCGTGATGGATAATTTCAGCCACTTTAGCATCGTGATACAACCTCACAGTTAAATAAAGCGGTGCAATCCCCTTTACCATGCCGCTTAGCTGCTTAATAGAAATATCCATAGTGTATTTTGCACTGCCATCAACCTTAGTCGCAAACTCACTGTTCCCCAACTTCACTTCTCGGCTGCAGCCAATCGCTCGTTCAGCCGGTAACAATTTTAAAAGTCGTAAGTAGTTGTGCTCACAAAGCGTTAAATACTTTGGGAGGCTTTGGATATATCTATTTGTTGCTAATTGTACTGTCAAAATACCACCATTATACTGTGAGCCAATTTGTGGCTATGAAGAAGAGTCTGTCCACTTGTGTTTCATTTTTTCATGGTTAAGTGCAAGCCACTGCATGCAAATAACGGTTGCAGCATTATCCATTTCACCATTGTTGAGGCGAGTTAGCGCATCATCAACGCTGAGTACGTGAGTTTTTATATCTTCACCTTCGGTTTCAAGGCCATACACACCAGATTCAACGTCACTTAAATCGGCTCGTGCTAGGTATAAATGTAACCGCTCTGTTGTACCACCTGGGCTTGAAAGATACGAAAGCATAAATTCAAGCTCTGTTAAATTAAGCCCAGCTTCTTCATACGCTTCTTTCTTTACGACCGATTCATAATCGTCACTACCGTCAGTCATTCCAGCAATACATTCTAGTAGCCAAGGTGAATGTTTGCTTTTAATAGCCCCTATACGTATTTGTTCTATTAAAAGCACAGTGTCTGATATGGGGTCGTAAGGCAACACAGCAATGGCGTCTCCACGCTCTAAAATCTCGCGACTAATAAGTTCTGATTTACCGCCCGCAAACAAGGCATGTTCAAACTGATACAAATCAACCTGAAAAAAGCCTTTATACAAATTTTTGACCGGCTTTACGCTGACATCTTTATGCGTAAACTGAACAAGTTTTTTATCTGGCACGTAAGCATCCTCTACTTATTAAAAACTTTGAAGTACGTTAATATATTCTGTTACATTTCGACGCACTGTTTTACTCTTTTTATTTTTAGTTATTACGTAAAACAGGTTACCATGGTTTTAGTATAAAAATTGTCTAAGGACCGAACAACACATGAAAAAGAACATTCTTGCGGCGCTAGTTAGTTTATCATGCGCATTAGGCACAACAGCAGCAAACGCTGAAGATTTACTACAAGTTTTTGAAATTGCAACGGCCAACGATCCTACCGTTTTAAAAGCAAAAGCCCAAGCAGATGCACAATCTTACCAAGCAGATACTGCAATGGCTGCATTATTGCCGCAAATTGGTTTAACAATGGGTTACACAAAAAGTGACTCAACCTCTTTTGAAAGTGTGGATGAAAAAGTTGAAAGCGACTCTGATCAATTCACCCGTGGTCTTAGCTTAAGCCAAACCTTATTCGACTTAGGCGCATGGAACTCGTTAGACATTGCAGACAAACAAGCGTTGCAAGCAAATGCTCAATACGACTCGGCTAAACAAAACTTAATTGTTCGTGTTGCTGAAGGCTACTTTAACGTTTTAAGTGCGATTGATAACCTTGAATTTATTAAAACGGAAAAACGCGCCATCGAACGCCAGCTTGAACAAACTAAACAACGTTATGCTGTTGGTTTAACGGCAATTACCGATGTACACGAAGCACAAGCACAGTTCGACAACTCTGTTGCACAAGAAATTATTGCTAATAACTCAGTAGAAACAGCGCGTGAGCAACTACGAGAAATTACGGGTAAATACCACGCTAAGTTAGACTTTTTAAATACAGAGACATTTTCTACAACTAAGCCAGCTCGAGACTCTAGCGACTTTTTAAATATTGCTAAAGATAAAAATATTAGCTTGCAAGTTGCTAAAGTAACCGTAGATATAGCCCAAGATCAAATTAAACTGGCAAGAGCGGGCCACTATCCAAAGCTAACCCTAAGCGCAAGTTATGGCGACTCTTTAACAGACGCAGACAGAAATGGTACAAGCCTAACTAGACAACCTCGTGCAAACTCAACCTCGGTAGGCCTTAACTTTAGCCTGCCTTTATACTCTGGGGGTGCAACAGTAGCAGCTACCGATCAAGCACGTGCATTTTACGTTGCAGCTAGCCAAGATTACGAAGCCAATTACCGCGCAATTACCCGCACGGTTATTACGTCTTACAATCAAGTAGTGTCTGACATTGCAACTTACAAAGCGTTAGAGCAAGCTGTTGTTTCTGCCCAAAGTGCTTTAAAAGCAACAGAGGCAGGTTTTGAGGTTGGTACGCGTACAATTGTTGATGTACTTGTAAGCACACAAAACCTATACAATGCTAAACGTAACCTTGCTGATGTACGTTATCGTTATGTCCTGTCTACTCTGCGCTTAAAGCAAGCAGCGGGTACACTAACAAGCAAAGACCTAGTAGCTATAAACCAGGGTTTAAAAGCAGCCTAAACAGTCACAAAACACATACAAAGCCAGCTACATGCTGGCTTTTTGTATTTTACAGCGCTTAGCGTTAAACTAGCGTTTTTAATTTTAGAGCAATTTTTGTGGTCACCTCATCTCCTTTTAAAGCATCTTTTTTAGGCCCTCGATACTGGCTAACGTGGATTGGCGTTTTTTTCTTATACCTAATTTCTTGGCTTCCGCAAAAACTTCAATTAGCCCTGGGCAAACTACTTGGCCGTTTAGTTCATAAATACATGAAACGCCGCCGACACATTGCCGAAGTAAATATTAAACGCTGCTTTCCTGATATGAGCGACGAAGATCAAAAAGCATTGGTGCTAAAAAATATGGAAAACACTGGCATTGCGATGGTTGAAACCGGAATGGCATGGTGGTGGCCGCAGTGGCGAGCGAAAAAAGCTTTAGGGTCTTTAAAAGGGCTTGAACATTTTGAACGAGTGCAACAATCTGGAAAAGGCGTACTGTTACTAGTACCTCATGTTTTACACCTTGAAATGGCAGGCCGATTAATGGGGTTGGGCTGTATGGGTATCGGTTTTTACCGCCCGCACAACAACCCACTAATGGAGTACTTTACAACTAATGGCCGCCTTCGCTCTAATGAATACTTGGTCGGTAAAAAAGACGTAAAAGGCTTACTAAAAGCCTTAAAAAATAAAAAAGTATGCTATTACCTACCCGATCAAGACTATGGCCGTAACCGCTGCGAATTCGTCCCTTTTTATGCAGTGCAAGACACCGCAACTACAACAGGTACACTGATGTTTGCTGGCAGTAAAAATTGCGAAACAATGAGTTTGATTACCCGCCGAGACGAAAATGGAAAGTACCACTTAGAAATTATTCCAGAGCTTGAAAACTTCCCAAGCGGTGATGATAAAGCCGATGTCACGCGTGTTAATCAACGCATGGAATTATCAATTAATGCCGCACCAGAACAATACATGTGGCTACATCGCCGTTTTAAAACGCGACCAGATAAAAATACTCCTTCATTTTACAAATAGTAATGGTATAACAATAACAGGAACAAATAAGGGTGGTTGTTGTAATGTGGTTTTGGATTAGGTACTTGTCATTTGCAGTCATATTAATAGCGCTTGCTGCGTACTTTTTAATGGGAAATGTTCCAACATTAGATTTAAAAGAATCTAAAAATGCCGCTGCCGAAGGATTATCTCGCTTTTATGCCTCGATTCGAAATCAAGTTAAAAGCAACAAAGAGCGCGACCAATACGTATTGAGTTTAAAAAAGCCAGATCAAACTGTCGATAGAGTTTTAGCTGAGCGTACGCGCACTGTTACCCCCATGCCAGCAAGTTGGACAGGAAGTGTGGAGCCTAGGCGCTTCGAAAACGGTTCAACATTGAAAGATGTTTTAGTTGAGTATGCTAAAAGCGAAGGCATTGAGCTCTATTGGTACTTAAGTAAAGACTATGTCGTTAAAGATCATTTTAGGGTCGACAGTAATTTCACCTCAGCCCTGTACCAAGTAGGCAGAGCTATAAATGATGACTTTGAACATGAGGTTTACACCTACTTTTGTAATAAGCAAAGAGCGGCAGTAATTACTGAATTGCCCTCTGAGTTTGTGCGTGCTAACTGCTTAAAACTCAACATTTGAGTTAGATAAAAAATCACTCTATTGCGTGATTTTTTATCAAAGCACATCACTTAGAGCGTGTTTGCTTATAAAGCAAACAAATATGATTGAACAAATCCTACAGCTCAAAAACCGCTTTCCAAATGGCAGTCACATTAGTGATGTCTTGTAAAAACTGCTCGCGTTCAACTAACTTTCCTTGCTGATCTAAGCTGAGTACGTGGTAACACGAACGGTAGTCAATATACGCTTTAATTAACTGCTGCTTTTGCTCTTTTGTAATACAGCCTATTTTAGCAGCATCAGTAAGTATTCTTACATTATCTGAAAATACGCTTAGTTGCTCGCTATCGTGTGCATTTTTAAGAACAAGGTATTGCGTAATAAATTCAATGTCGGCCATGCCACCAGCATCTTGTTTTAGGTCAAATAACTGCGTGTTACCTTTTGCAAGGTGGCCACGCATTTTCTCTCGCATTTTAATGACATCATCTTTTAACACAGCCGTTTCACGCGCTTGGCAAAGTATATTTTTACGTATTTGCGAAAAGCGTTCTTCTAACTCATTTTGACCTAAAATAATACGAGCACGAACCAGCGCTTGGTGCTCCCATGTCCACGCTTGTGTTTGTTGATAGTGATTAAAGCTCTCTAAATTGATAGCAAGTAAACCCGAAGCACCCTCTGGGCGAAGACGTGTATCTAACTCGTATAAAATACCCGACGCCGTTCGCGTATTAAATAAGTGCATTAAACGTTGGGCAAGTTTTAAATAAAACTGCCGAGAATCAATCGCTTTATCGCCATTGGTTTGACTCGAGCCATCGTGATTGTGAACAAACACAAGATCTAAATCTGAGTCGTAGCCCACTTCAAAACCACCCGTTTTACCATAGGCAATAACGGCAAAACCCTTGTGTTCATTGTCAGTGTTTGGCGGCATGCCAAAGCGCTTTACCGTGTTATGCCATGCAATGTTTACGGCCTGCTCGACTATAGCTTCTGCCAAAGAGGTTAAGTGATCGCTTACTTTCATAACATCCAAAACGCCAGTGGCATCTGCGGCAGCTATCCGTAATTGATGAGTTTGTTTAAACTGCCTTAACGACTCCATTTGTAGCTCTAAATCGTCGTGCTCTATGCGTAAAAAATATTGACGTATTTCGTCTTTATAAGCGCTAAGTGGTGTTGGTTTATAAAGCACGGCAGGGTCAATTAATTCATCAAGCAAAATTGGGTAACGAGAAATATGCTCGCCAATCCACTTACTATGACAACACAAAGAAACTAACTGCTTTAACGTGCCAGGGTTTTCATATAGCAATTCTAAGTAGGCAGTACGCGAAATAATTTTATTAAGAATTTGGCACACAGTACCAAATACTATGGCACTGGCATTAAAGTCGCTTAGCTGTTTAAGCATGGCTGGCATGAGTTTATCAAGAATCTCACGCCCTCGATTTCCAACTTTTACTTTAGATAAACGTAATTTAAAGTCTTGCAGTGGTTCTTGCCATTCGTCTTTAGGTTCATTTAAAAAACTGACATCACAATGATCCCACGCACTTATAAATGTACCTTCACACGTGTCTAGAGGCTCTGTTTCTTCCCCTATTACCTGTATAAACTCATTGTGCACCTGCGCCATTACCTGCTCAATTTCATTTACTGACGCTGCAAAGTCTGATTGCGATAATAGGTAATTTAATCGTTGTTGGTTTATTTCATCATCAGGCAAAGTTTGTGTTTGCTGATCGTCGAATATTTGCAGGTATTGCTCTACTTTTCGTAAATAAAGATAATTACCTTTCAGCTCTTTTGCTTCGTCGTCATCAATAACTTGGTTTAGTGCTAACTGGTTTAACGCATTAAGTAATGATTGCGTCTGTAAATTAGCCTCTCGCCCGCCGCGTACCATTTGTAGTGCTTGAACAATAAATTCAACTTCTCGTATTCCACCAGCCCCCAGTTTTATATTATTGGTTAAACGTTTACGGCGAACTTCTTGTGCAATCATGAGTTTCATTTTACGAAGCGATTCAATAACTGAAAAATCAATATAGCGTCGGTATACGAAAGGTTTAAGCAATTGATTAAATTCATCCCAATAGTGATTGGGCCTACCAATTAAACGACTTTTAAGCATGGCGTAACGCTCCCAATCACGCCCTTGCTCTTGGTAATAATCTTCAATAGCGTTAAAACTCATGACCAATGGGCCACTTTCACCAAATGGCCTAAGGCGCATATCAACCCTAAATACCTGCCCATCCCCTGTTGTTTGGTTAAGTGCTGCTATTAACTTTTGAGCCACTTTTGTGTAAAACACCTGCGCCTCAATACTTTTTCGGCCGCCTTGAGTTTTAACACTTCGAGGGTATGCAAATATAAGGTCGATATCTGAAGAATAGTTAAGTTCTTTGCCACCTAACTTGCCCATACCAAGTACCATTAAAGGCAAAGATTGCCCTTGCTCATCTACAGGCTCACCATTAAGTGTGGCCACCTGCGCATGGGCCCACTCGTTAGCGCTTTGAATTAACTTATCAGCGAGCTGGCTAATATACTCAATACTATCTGCAATTGGGTTTTCACAACATAAATCTAAAAAAGCGACTTTAAGCCAGTATTTTTCACGATATTTGCGAAGTATTTGATGACACTGTGCTTCGTTTATATCTGCCAGTGTTAAGTTTTCGAAGGGGGAAAGTATGTCTCTACTTTTAATTTCGTCTTCACATAGTAACCCGCTTTTTAAATCAGGCTGAGACTGAATACAGCGCCAAGCAAAGTCGCTTAACGCTAATAACCTTACAACTTCGTTTTCTATAGGATGCTGCGGGTACAGCTGCTCATAGCGCTTTAACCCAAGTTTTTGTAATTGAACAGGAAGTTGTATTGCGTTACTCATCAATCCTCTCTTTTATATCATCAGTAACCGTACTAGAATGATTAAAACCTTTAAGGTTAACTCTAATTAGGACAACCATGTCATATTTATCTTTATCTAACACTAGTTTTGTTGCGATTACTATTAGTTTTGTTGTTATTTGCTTAACTATTTTTTCATTAAGAATAATAACTCAAATTAAATTAAAACAAGCGCTTAAAGATGAATTAGCCCAGCATGATAACTTTGCCATGGGGATCAATTTTGCTTCAGAGATTTCGGTTGTTATTGCAACCATTGCCTTTTTATTTGATGAAATAAGTGTAAGTACCGCACAATCTAATCCACTTAAAGTAGCAATATTAGTGCTGCTGTTGTTTTCATTTATAAAAGTGGGACATTTGATTCACCGAAAGTGGATTTTGCATCGTTTTAACGAAGAAGCGGCTATTTTAAAACAAAATGTATGCGCCGCCTTAGTAGACTCTGGCATGCTAATAGCTAATTTCATTATGACCTTAGGCCTTTACACATGGACCCACACTCAAGGCTTCAGTAACTTATTAATCGCGTTAGTCAGCTTTTTTTTACTGCAAGGTATGTTTGCACTTGATAGTAAAATACGCGAACATCGTTTTGCAAAAGCCAATCAAGGCGCTTCGCTACAAAGTAATTTTAATTTAGAAAATACCTCTATTGGTATTCGCTATGCTGGTAAATCAATTGGTTTAGCGCTTGCCTCGTATGCAGGCTTGTCGAGTGCTACGTTTCAAAACGGTAAAATGGTTGAAAACCTATTTACACTGGTAATGCATTGCGGTGTAATGTGGATACTGTTGTATGCGTTAACATTTATTGTAAAAAAAATATCACTACCCAATATTGATGCAGCACTTGAAGTTGATCATCAAGACAACATAGGTATTGCTTGTATTGAATTTGCTGTTTTTTGTGCAATAGGCTATTTACTAATTAGCATGTTTTCTATTTAACATTAAACACTTTTCGCTTGGGCTTACACAAAACTTGCTTACAAAACACTTTGCTTAATTGCACTGGGACATTATGCCATTTGAAGTTACTAACTATCTATTAATCGATATAGATAACGAATTTAGCAGAGCGTTTGCTGGTCACTATTTTAATAGTGCAAAGCGAGATGCCCCAAGTACCTTAGTCATTGCAGGTGCCAATACTCGCCAGTTAGTTAAAATGATGTTTGATGAACTCATTAAAGATTATTGTTATTGCGATTTTGAAAACGAAATTAGCGTTTCTGAGCTTGCCAGTTATTTGCATGAACATCACGACATTAAAGGTGTATTGTTTAATCAAACCGATTATTTACTGGCTGATGAAAAACAACGTTTTATTTATAACTCACTGCATGAAAAACGTTTTTTAGTCACTCAAGATGAAAGTGGTTTTGCTTTTAGCCCTGTAAAAGACGAAGGCTTTTCAAACCACCTATCTTGTCACACCGACATAGCTGATACATCAGTCGATATAATTGAGTTAACAGAGTTACTTAATAAACAATAAACAATAAACAATAAATAATTGCACCTAGCTCGCAGCTTACTTAACATAGCGGTATATAACTTTATCGCCAACACATAAGTGAAATCACATGCGAGTTCCTCATATTTACCAAGCGTCTTCTATTACACTAAACACTCCCGTGTCACTCGATGACGATGCAGCTGGCCACATAGGCAGAGTACTTCGTATGAAAGTAGGCGAACATGTGTCTATTTTTAATGGTGAAGGTGGTGAATACCTAAGTGAAATTATAGAAGTGAGTAAAAAAAATGTAGTGGTTATGCCACAGCAATTTAATCCTCACGACGTAGAATCACCATTAAAAATTCACTTAGGCCAATGCGTATCGCGTGGTGATAAAATGGATTTTACAATTCAAAAGTCAGTTGAGTTAGGTATTACCGAAATCACCCCTATTTTTAGTCAGCGCTGTGGCGTAAAGCTCATTGGCGACCGCCTTGATAAAAAGCATCAACAATGGCAAAAAATAGCGATTGCGGCAGCCGAGCAGTCGGGGCGAAATTATGTACCGGTTGTTCACCCCCCTATAGACATAAAACAGTGGCTTGAGCAATCAACTAACGCGATAAAGCTCACGCTTCACCCTCGCGCAGAACACAGCATTAAAACCATTACTGTACCTAAAGATGGCGTTCGGTTTTTAGTCGGCCCAGAAGGCGGGTTTACTGACGAAGAAATGGCACAAACTAAACAACAAGAATTTGTTGATATTCGTTTAGGGCCACGTGTTTTACGAACTGAAACCGCCGCTTTAACGGTCTTAAGTGCATTACAGCTACAATTTGGTGATTTAGCTAATTGAAATAGCTAAAAACACCCTCATATCAAAGCTATTAGTAAACTCTAGTAGTAATTACACATAGATTAAGGCACAGCGCATGGCAATTAAATTAGGTATTATTTCAGATCCTATTAATGGGTTTAACATCAAAAAAGACACCGGCTTTGCAATGATGATGCAGGCGCAAGAGCGTGGCTACGAAATTTACTATATGGAGATGGATGATTTATCACTTCGTAAAGGTAAATCGTATGCCACCGCTGCCAAAGCGCGTGTATTTAACAACGAAGAAAAATGGTACGAACTGGAAGAAAAAAACACCATTGCCCTTGCCGATCTTGATGTAATTTTAATGCGTAAAGATCCGCCGTTTGACACTGAATACATATACGCGACGTACCTTTTAGAGCGCGCTGAAGATGAAGGCACGTTAATTATTAATAAACCACAAAGCTTGCGTGATGCTAACGAAAAGCTGTTTACTGCATGGTTTAGCGAACACACGCCAGATACCTTAGTTACGCGCAGCCAAAAACAAATTCGTGAATTTTTAGCTGAGCATAAAGACATTATTTTAAAGCCACTTGACGGTATGGGCGGCGCGTCTATTTTTCGTGTAAAAGAAGATGATGCAAACATAGGTGTTATTTGCGAAACTCTGACCGAACACGGCAGCCGTTATGCCATGGTACAAAATTATGTTCCTGCTATTACACAAGGCGATAAACGCGTTCTTGTGGTTGACGGCGAAGTCATTCCCTACTGCTTAGCGCGTATTCCACAAAACGGTGAAACTCGCGGAAATCTAGCCGCAGGCGGTCGTGGTGAAGCTCGCCCATTGAGCGAGTCAGATATAAGAATTGCACAGGCCGTTGCGCCCACTCTTAAAGAAAAAGGTCTTGTATTTGTTGGCCTTGATATTATTGGCGACAAGCTAACCGAAATTAATGTAACAGCACCTACGTGTGTACGTGAAATTGAAGCCGCGTATGATATATCAATCACAGGTATTCTTTTTGATGCTATTGAGAGAAAATTAGCTAAATAGTCTAGCCTCAGGTTAAATAAGTTAAATTGGCTTAACGCAATGCGTTTAACGTTTAAATATTAATGCAGCACTTGCTGTATTAATATTTTAATAAAATCAGTTAACTTATTTAGTTATAAAATACAGGGTTGTGCCATACTCAAAATTCATTAACTGAAAGGGTGAAATCTATGCAGTCATTAGAAAATCATTTTTTAATCGCCATGCCGTCAATGCAAGACCCTTTTTTTAAACGTGCTGTTACGTATATTTGCGAGCACAATGAAGATGGGGCAATGGGATTGGTGATAAACCAACCCATCAACGTAACCGTTGGTGAGCTACTTGATAAAATAGAAATCGATAACGACAAAACCCAGCAAGCAGCTAAAGTGGCTGTGTTTGCAGGTGGTCCAGTTAAAACAGATAGAGGTTTTGTGCTTCACTCCCCTAAGCTCGGGTATACCTCAAGCCAAAAGCTCAGTAGTGATATTATGATCACCACCTCTAAAGACGTGTTAGCAAGTTTAACGACAGCACATGCCCCTGAGCAGTTTATTATCACCTTAGGGTATGCAGGTTGGGAACAAGGCCAATTAGAACAAGAACTGCTTGATAACAGCTGGCTAATTATAGAAGCAGATCCGGCCATTATTTTTAACACGCCCGCTGAAAAACGATGGGAAAAAGCCGTTTCAATGCTTGGCTTTGATATAGGCCAACTAAGCCCTGAAGCCGGGCATGCTTAAATATCCCCTTTCTAAATTAAGTTCATAATATAAATTCACTTGGAAATAGATACGCTATTACAAGTGAATTTTTTTATGTAAACCTTTAACATAACGGCTTGAAAAGCAGCCTAAGTAAAACATTATCAATGACAAAAAGAACATTTAAGCCACAAGGCGAGCGCACCGTAATGGGATTTGATTTTGGCACTAAAAGTATTGGTATTGCCGTAGGGCAAGAACTCACCGGCAGCGCATCAAGCCTTAAGGCCGTAAAAGCGCAAGATGGTATTCCAAGCTGGGATCATATCGCAGTACAAGTAAACGAATGGCAACCAGATTTAATGGTGGTCGGTTTACCGCTTAATATGGATGGCACTTCACAAGAGGTGACATTCAAAGCTAAAAAGTTTGCTAACAGGTTACATAATCACTATGGCATTCCTGTACAAACACAAGATGAGCGCCTAACAACTGCTGACGCAAAAGCCCGTTTATTTGAGCAAGGTGGTTATAAAAATTTAGGTAAAGGAAATGTAGATAATATGTCTGCGGTAATTATTTTAGAAAGTTTTTTTGAATCATTTTACGGTGAGTAACGCTGTAATTAGGTGTGTTAAATACTAAAAAAGCGCGGCTGGAAAGTCGCGCTTTTTTAAAAACAATAACTAATTAGTTATCGTCATCCCCCATTCCATCAATAGTGACACCTTGTAAAAAGCCCGCACCTTGTTGTTCGTTATTGCGCAGTTTAATCATCAAGCGTAAGTCATTTGGTGAGTCAGCATGATGCAATGCATCTGCATAGTTAATACGTTGCTGCCTGTATAACTCAAAAAGGGCTTGGTCAAAGGTTTGCATGCCCATATCGTTAGATTTAGCCATAGCCTCTTTAATGCCGCCAATATCGCCGTTTTTAATCAGCTCTGCCACCATAGGTGAATTAAGTAATATCTCTATTGCGGCAACGCGTCCTTCGCCATCTGAGGTAGGTATTAATTGTTGAGCTACAATGGCACGTAAGTTAAGTGCTAAATCGTATTTAAGCTTGTCATGCTTTTCTTTTGGTACCAAATGCATAATACGGTCAATGGCTTGGTTGGCATTGTTGGCATGCAGTGTAGCCACACATAAATGCCCTGTTTCAGCAAAGCTTAATGCGTATTCCATGGTTTCTTGCGAGCGTATTTCACCAATTAAAATAACATCAGGAGCTTGACGTAATGAGCTTTTAAGCGCCGACTCAAAACTATCTGTATCGAGCCCTACTTCGCGTTGGGTAATAATACTTTTGCGGTGCTCATGAACAAACTCAATAGGATCTTCAATTGTTAAAATATGACCTCGTTGGTTTCGGTTTCTGTAGCCAATCAGGGCTGCTAATGAGGTCGACTTACCGGTTCCTGTTCCACCAACAAACAAAACTAAACCGCGCTTAGCCATAATGACGTCGGTGAGTGTCGAGGGTAGGCCCAAATCACTGATATCAGGGATCTGTGTCACAATTCGGCGAATAACCATACCTGCTCTATCGCGCTGCCAAAACGCAGAAATACGAAAACGCCCTTCGTCGGTTGCAATAGCAAAGTTACATTCTTTAGTAGCATGAAACTCCGCTTTTTGCTTTTCGCTCATCGCAGACTCAACCAACTGCAGAGACTCTTCGTCAGTGAGTTTGTCATCGTCCAATTGAATTAGTTCACCGTTTATTTTTGCACTAACAGGTAAACGGCTAGATACAAATAAATCAGAGCCTTTTTTCTCAATCATAGTGATTAAGTAACGGTTTAAAGATAAAGTCATTCTAATTCCTTAACCACCAAATTGTGTTTTGTCTTGCGCTTTAGCTTGCGCTGCGGTGTTGGTCACAATGCCTCGGTTAACTAAGTTTGTTAAACATTGATCCATTGTTTGCATACCAATTGAGGCGCCAGTTTGAATAGACGAGTACATTTGTGCAATTTTGTCTTCACGAATTAAGTTACGTATGGCGGGTACACCAATCATAATTTCATGAGCTGCCACTCGCCCACCACCAATTTTTTTAAGGAGCGTTTGTGAAATAACCGCACGCAATGACTCAGACAACATAGAGCGTACCATTGCTTTTTCTTCACCAGGGAATACATCAATAATACGGTCAATGGTTTTGGGCGCTGAGGTTGTATGCAACGTACCAAACACTAAATGACCGGTTTCAGCAGCGGTCATCGCTAGGCGAATAGTTTCTAAATCACGCAGCTCACCCACTAATATAACATCGGGGTCTTCACGCAGCGCACTACGTAGTGCGTTTGAAAAACTGTGTGTATCACGATGAACTTCACGTTGGTTAACTAAGCTTAACTTGTTATCGTGAACAAATTCGATTGGATCTTCAATCGTTAAAATATGGTGATGCTTATTTTGATTTATGTAATCAACCATGGCCGCAAGTGTTGTTGATTTACCCGACCCTGTTGGCCCGGTAACAAGGACTAACCCACGCGGGTTGTCTGATATTGTTTTAAAAATATCTGGCGCGCCTAAATCATCAAGTGTTAATACTTCACTCGGTATAGTACGAAATACTGCCGCGGGACCGCGGTTTGAATTAAAGGCATTAACACGAAAGCGAGCAAGATTAGGAACCTCAAACGAAAAATCCACCTCAAGGTTTTGTTCGTAATCTTTGCGCTGAGTATCGTTCATAATATCGTAAACTAAACTGTTTACGTCTTTATCTGCAAGGGCTGGTATATTAATGCGGCGAACATCACCATCTACGCGTATCATAGGTGAAACACCCGACGATAAATGTAAATCGGATGCATTGTGTTGCACACTAAACGCTAATAATTCGGTAATATCCATTTATGACTCCACAACTGGCTGATAATTATATGGTTACAATAGCAGAACGACTCACTTGCGCCTACGCAAGAATTTCAAACGCGGCAAAAAACACGCACAGAAGCAAAGATGAAATAACCTTACTGGCGGTGTCTAAAACCAAACCTAGCGACGATATAGTTGCTGCCTACAATTATGGCCAACGCCAGTTTGGTGAGTCTTATGTTCAAGAAGCTGTAGATAAAATAGCTCAACTGCACACATATAGCGATATCATTTGGCATTTCATTGGCCCTATCCAGTCAAATAAAAGTGCTTTAGTGGCAGAAAATTTTGATTGGGTACAAAGCGTTGATCGAATCAAAATAGCCAAGCGCCTCAACGCTCAGCGCCCAACCAGTAAACCACCACTTAATGTACTTATTCAGGTAAATATTAGCGCCGAGGAGGCAAAGTCGGGCTGTCATCCCGATGACATCGCAAATCTTGCTGAGTTTATTAGCCAATGTGATCAGTTAAGATTACGTGGTTTGATGGCTATTCCTGCAAAAAGTGACGATCCAACGACACAAACTCAATATTTTGAGCAATTACAAACTTGCTTTGATAAACTAAAGGCCCAATATCCACAGTTAGACACTCTATCTATGGGTATGAGTAATGACGTTGAAGCCGCAATTAGTGCAGGCTCAACTATGGTGAGGATCGGAACAGACATTTTTGGAACACGAACTTAAAAGGTAAAAACAGATTTATGTCAGATAAAAAAATCGCATTTATAGGCACAGGTAACATGAGCTACGCTATTATTGGTGGCATGGTAAAAAACGGCTTTGACGCAAACAACATCATTGCGACTAACCGCAACCAAGAAAAGCTTGCAAAGGTAGCAGCCGATTTCAAGGTGCAAACCACCAGTGACAATAACGAAGCCCTACGCGATGCTGATGTAATTGTTTTGTCTGTAAAGCCGCAAATGATGGGCGATTTATGTAAATCGTTTCAAGAGTCTGGCATCGATTTCAGTAATAAACTATTTATCTCAGTAGCTGCTGGTTTAACAGTAAGCCGCTTGCGCGAAATGTTAGGGCAAGATGTAAAAATTGTACGTTGCATGCCTAATACGCCGTCTTTATTAGGGCGTGGCGTCTCTGGCTTATTTGGCGCTGGCGAAACGCAGCAAGAACATGAATTTGTTCAACAAGTATTTGAGTGCACAGGTATTGTGGTGTGGGTCGAACAAGAAGCGCAAATTAACGATATCATTGCAGTAACAGGTTCATCACCAGCTTACTTTTTCTTATTTATGGAAGCCATTGAAGAAAAAGCAAAAGCGCTTGGCTTTAATGATGAAGATGCTCGTCGTTTAGTACAACAAACAGCACTTGGCGCAGCAGAAATGGCATTAAGCCAACCAGAAATTAGCATTTCTCAGCTACGCGCAAACGTAACATCTAAAGGCGGTACTACACATGCCGCAGTTGAGCATTTAAAAGACGAAGGCTTAACTAAAACCGTTGGCGATGCGATGGATGCGTGTATTGCTCGCGCGATGCAAATGGAAAAAGAACTTTAAAACTACTTTATTATTAAAGGTTACACTATGAATGCCATGCAATTTTTGATCAGTACTCTGTTTGATTTGTTTTTAATGGTGGTACTACTGCGTTTTTGGCTACAGTGGGCAAAAGCCGATTTTTACAACCCAATGAGCCAATTTGTGGTTAAAGCAACGTCGTTTGCAGTCAACCCTTTACGTAAAATTATACCCGGGTTAGGTGGGCTTGATCTAGCCTCACTATTGCTGGCATTTATTGTAGCTATTGCCAAAATTAGTACTTTAATGTTGGTAATTTACGGCGCATGGGCTGCGCAACCCGTGTTTATTCAAGCTCTAATTACCGTAATAAAAGAAGGCTTAAACTTAGTATTTTGGGTATTAATTATCCGCGCAATTCTCAGCTGGGTAAGCCAAGGCTACAACCCTATTGAAGCGGTTTTCCACCAGCTTACTGAGCCAATGCTCAAGCCACTTCGTAAAATTATTCCACCAATGGGTGGGTTAGATTTATCAGTACTTGTATTAATTATTGGTATTCAGTTTTTGCAAATGCTGTTAATGGACTTTTTAGCTTAAGCTTTTGTTTTAAGTAAAAGAGGCCTTATGGCCTCTTTTTTATATTTTTGGAGTGAACAATGAATCGATTAATTAAATTTTGTTTTATTGCTTGTTTAACATTCGCATTTAACGCACACAGCGAACAAACATTGGGCGGGCAATATAAAGAACTTGGCCCGTGGCAAGTACATTACATTGCTTTTCCATCAACCTTTATTCAGCCACAAATTGCCAAGGCTTATGGGCTTGAGCGCAGTGGATATAAAGGGATTGTTAATATTTCTGTGTTAAAAAACAATACAGGCAATACAGCTCAAAAGGCCAAGTTATCTGGCACAGCCAGAAACCTACTTGGCAACAAACAAACGCTTAACTTTAAAGAAGTAATTGAAGGCGAGTCGATTTATTACCTTGCCCAAGTCGATTTTACAAACGAAGAAATACTGCGCTTTGAAATTGAAATACAGCAAAGTAATCAATTTCAAACACTGCAATTTCAGCAAAAATTTTACGTAGATAAATAATATTATGAACAAAACTTTAGTCCTTGCCACGGGTAACCCTGGCAAAGTAAGTGAGCTGGCCAACATGTTAAGCCCACTTAATATTAATGTAGTTCCACAAAGTGATTTTAACGTTGGCGAAGTAGCCGAAACAGGTACTACCTTTGTTGAAAATGCTATTATTAAAGCCCGTCATGCAGCTAAAATTACGGGTATGCCAGCCATAGCTGATGATTCCGGCTTAGAGGTTGATGGTTTAAATGGTGCACCGGGGGTTTACTCTGCTCGCTTTGCTGGTGAGAGCGCAAGCGATCAAGACAACATAGATAAACTACTTAATGATTTAGGTAATAACCCAAATCGTAAAGCGCGTTTTTGGTGTGTATTAGTATTAATGCGCCACGCCGATGACCCTACCCCGCTTATTTGCAGCGCAAGCTGGGAAGGCGAAATTACACAAACCCAACATGGCGAAGGCGGGTTTGGTTACGACCCGGTATTTTTTGTTGAAGAGCAAAACTGTACCAGCGCCGAGTTAACCAAAGAGCAAAAAAATGCTGTGAGCCATCGCGGTCAAGCACTACAAGCTTTGCTAAATGAGCTACAACTAAAAGGCGGCCTGTGACTCTTCCTCCTCTAAGTTTATATGTGCACGTACCTTGGTGCGTTCAAAAATGTCCTTACTGCGACTTTAATAGCCATGGACAAAAAGGCGACATACCAGAAGCCGAATATGTTCAGCATTTAATAGACGATTTAAAAGCCGATTTACACTTAGTTGAAGGGCGAAAAATTCACAGTATATTTATTGGTGGCGGTACCCCAAGTTTATTGACCGGTGATGCTTATACACGCCTACTAAACGAAGTAGATAGCCTTATAGGCCTTGCCGATAACTGTGAAGTAACCCTCGAAGCAAACCCAGGCACAGTAGAAACGGGCCGATTTAAAGAGTATGTAAAAGCAGGTATAAACCGCATTTCAATTGGCATACAAAGCCTGCAAAGCGACAAGTTAAAAGCGCTTGGCCGCATTCATGGTGCTAACGAGGCGACCCATGCAGCAGAGCAAGCCAAGGAGGCTGGTTTAAATAGCTTTAATCTTGATTTAATGCACGGCTTACCAGGGCAAACCCTAGACGATGCATTAAGTGATTTAAAGCAAATTATTGCCCTCGATCCGCCACATATTTCGTGGTACCAACTTACCATAGAGCCTAATACTCAGTTTGCATCTAAACCGCCAACACTTCCTCAAGATGAAACTCTGTGGGATATTCAAGAACAAGGCCAAGCACTACTTGCAGAAGCAGGTTATATACAATACGAAATTTCAGGGTATGCAAAACCGGGCTATCAATGCCAACATAACTTAAATTATTGGCGGTTTGGCGATTATCTGGGGATTGGCTGTGGTGCTCATGGTAAGGTTACCAATGCAAAAACCGGCATAATTACCCGAACTGAAAAGGTCAAACATCCCCGTGGCTACATGGATATGGTAAAGCCTTATTTGTATAAAAGCTGGCACGTTGAGCAAGACGATTTAGCTTTCGAGTTTTTTATGAATCGCTTTCGCCTTGTCGAACCATGCCCGATTGAAGACTACAGTGCGCTAACTAATCAGCCATTGCAAAGCCAACAAGCAGCTTTAAATAAAGCCATAAACACCGGTTTATTAATAGAAAAAGACGGTCACTGGCAAGTGAGCCTTAAAGGGCATCGCTTTTTAAATGACCTGCTAGAATTGTTCGTATAATGCATTGGGCGTTATACGTCATGTAAGCGAATACATGAAAAATTAAAATACCCTAATGGGTTTCTAACAACAAAAGGGAAAACAATGCGTAAACTTACCTTTATTGCAGCAGCTGTGAGTGTTGCACTCCTTGCTGGTTGCCAACAAGCACCACAACAATCTGTAACCACCCCAATTGTACAAGCGCAACCTGTACAAAGCGAAATTGACAAAGCCAATGCGTTTTTTGAAGATACCTTTAACCGTGATGTGATGAGCAGCCCGGTTTACCAAACTTACATGGGTATTAAAAAAGATTACGATAAGTGGGATGACGGCAGCGAAGAGCAAAAACTCAAAGACCTCGCTGAAACTAAAGCCGACTTAGTTGCCCTAAACGCGATTAACCGCGACCTGCTAGACGATGCAACTAAAGTAAGCTACGACTTAAAAAAACAAGACTTAGAAAGCTCAATTGCTGACTTTAAATGGCGTTACCACAACTACCCTGTAAACCAAATGTTTGGTACACACTCTATGGTGCCTGCATTTTTAATAAATCAGCATTCAATTAGTAATGTTAAAGAAGCAAAAGACTACATTTCGCGTTTAAATGGGGTGCCTACGGTATTTGACCAATTGGTAACTGATTTAGAAACACGAGCAGACAAAGGCATTATTGCGCCTAAGTTTGTGTTTCCACATGTTATTGATTCAAGCAAAAACATTATTCAAGGTGCACCATTTGAAAAAGGTGACGATTCAACACTTTTAGCAGACTTTAAACGCAAAGTAACGGCACTTGAAATCAGCCAAGACGAGAAAGATGCACTTATCAATGAGGCAACTGACGCGTTAAAATCGGCAGTTAAACCAGCTTACTCAAAGCTTATTAACTACCTAGCACAACTTGAAAAACGTGCTGACGACCGTGATGGTGCTTGGAAATTACCTGAAGGTAATACCTTTTACAATAATGCACTTAAACGCACAACCACCACTGATTTAACTGCAAAAGAAATTCATGCAATTGGCCTATCAGAAGTAAGCCGTATACATGACGAAATGCGTGAAATTAAAGATAAAGTAGGCTTTAAAGGCGACTTAAAAGCGTTTATGCAGTTTATGAAAACTGATAAGCAATTTTACTACCCAAATACAGCAGAGGGTAAACAGCGCTACCTTGACGAAGCAACAGCTATGATCGACACAATGAAAGTGCGTCTTGATGAGCTATTTATTGTTAAGCCAAAAGCCGACCTTAAAGTAAAAGCAGTTGAAGCTTTCCGTGAAAAAGCGGCGGGTAAAGCATTTTACCAACAGCCTGCGCCAGATGGTTCACGCCCAGGTATTTACTACGCAAACCTTTACGACATGGAAGCGATGCCAACGTACCAAATGGAAGCACTGGCTTACCATGAAGGTATTCCGGGTCACCACATGCAAATAGCTATTTCGCAAGAACTAGAAGGTGTGCCTAAGTTCCGTAAATTTGGCGGCTACACAGCCTACATTGAAGGTTGGGGTTTATACTCTGAACTTGTACCTAAAGAAATGGGTATGTACTCAGACCCATACTCAGACTTTGGTCGTCTTTCTATGGAATTATGGCGCGCGTGCCGTTTAGTGGTTGATACCGGTATTCACGCAATGAAGTGGACTCGCCAAGAAGGGATTGATTACTACGTGAATAACACCCCTAATGCCACTTCTGACGGCGTTAAAATGGTTGAACGTCACATTGTAATGCCTTCGCAAGCAACGGCTTACAAAGTAGGTATGTTGAAAATTTTAGAACTACGTGAAGACGCTAAAAAGCAACTTGGCGACAAGTTTGATATTCGTCAATTCCACGATGTAGTGCTAAAAAATGGCCCAGTACCACTTAACGTACTAGAAAACTTTGTAAATGAATGGGTAGCAAGCAAAAAAGCTTAATCCCAATTTATAAAGCTCACTAAAAGGTCGCTTATGCGGCCTTTTTTGTATTTTGTACCAATTGGCAATAATAGGTTAAGCTAAACAAAAAGGTATTTAAGAGGCGCAAAAATTATGGAGTTATGCATACAGTTACTTAACGCACGTATTTCAAAGCATCAATTAAATGAACTTGATAATGACTTTAAGCAGTTAAACCAATCACAACAAACACAGCAGCTTAATCATCTATACGAAAGCGCTTTGCGTATGAGTATTAAGTACGATTTTATGCAAAATGTAGCAACACGTATTTTAGCAAGCAATACCCCACCTGCACCTTTTATTAATCAGTTAACAACCACAGATGCCTTGACGTTTTTTACTCCTGCGCTTAGAGAAAATAAGGGCTTCTTGGCACAAGATACCCAAGGCAATAATGTGTTACACACTGTATTTAAACACGCTAATGCCCAAAAGCTGGCATTTAACTATATACGCTCATTAATGTTATTTGAGTCTAACGATGACTTAGTAAAAGCGCTTGCCCAACCCAATGCTCGTGGCTTAACACCTGTTGCTTGTTATATTGCGTATGCAAATAAACCAAGCACGCCGGTTAAGCATGAATTTTCAGCACTGTTAGCCTTGATGGAAATAGAACAAAAACAAAACCCAACAGCTAAACAGCACTTGGTAAATATATTAAAAGGAACAGATCTTAACGAAACCAGTATTTTACTTAGTGCTGCATACCTGCAACGTTCAACCGCGCAAGTTGCACATTTAGTTAAAGCGGTTTAGGACGTGAGAACCTTGATAGATTAAGCGTTGGCTAATCGAGTAACTATTTTACCAAGGTACCAAATTTGTAACCTAATGAGTTACATAAATACTAAACACACCGCTATAAATTTAACCTAGAATAATAAATAGATCCTAGTCGTTTAAGTAGTATTCAACAGTGGTTACTACTCTTACGTTTTTTATTTGTGGTGTATTTGAATCGCGATTAGTAATACTAAACTGCCCTTGGCGAGCTGTTTTTATTTTTCCTAGTTTTGAATTGGAATCCCTAGCAAACTTGTTAGCTACTTCGCGGGCTTTTTCAGTTGCTTGTTGAACCATGGCCGGTTTCACATCGTTTAGCCCTGTAAAAATATACTCAACACGTGTTTCGTAACTATCTTGTACTATGGCAATATTTTGTTTAGCTAATTGGCTTACTTTGCTCAGCGCATTTTGCACCTTGTCTACAGCGCTAGAATAAACGGTCATATTTGAACGAACAATGTACCTAAATTGCTGGTTTTCATTGCCGTACTCGCGCGCCTGTTTATCAACAATAGATTGGCTACCAAGTGATATTTCGGCGTCATCAAAACCATGCAGTTTTAAAAATGCGATCACGGCAGCGTTTTTTTTCTCAACCCTATTTACCAACTTTTCAAGGTCGTTATCTGCATCGCTAAATTGCAAAGGCCATATAACAGTATCGGCAATCACCTCTTGCTCTGCTAATCCTTTAACTTGTACTGTACGCTCCATTTCTTTTACATTTAGTGCTGCACTTTTTAAAATAAACCCTAAGCTAATTAAGCCTAGGCTTAAAAAAATAGCCGCCAGCACAGTGTGAAAACCAGGTGTTTTAATCACAGTAAACTCCTTGATTGATATCAATAATACGTATCTATAAACTCGAAATAACCTGTTAAACAGGGTACATTGAGACAATGTATAACGCAAAATTTTAAAGCTAAGGAAACGCAATGAGCCTAAAGCGAATTAGTCAGTTTTTTAATCCAAGCTCAGTGGCAGTGATAGGCGCGTCAAATAATGCCTCTCGTGCCGGTTTTGTCGTTATGCGTAATTTATTACAAGGCGGTTTTAAAGGACCAATCATGCCTGTAACGCCAAGCTATAGCGCTGTTCATGGCGTACTTGCATACCCGTGTATTAATGATCTACCTAAAGTGCCTGATCTTGCCGTTATTTGTACCAATAAAAATACCCTGTTCGACATTATTAGCCAACTAGGCGAGCTGGGCTGTAAAAGCGCTATTATTATTGCCGATGGCTTAACGAACGATCAAAAAAGTGCGCTAAAAGCATGCGCCCATAAACACAACGTTACTTTATTAGGCCCTAATAGCTTGGGGCTATTAATTCCCCATATTGGGTTAAATGCCAGCTTTTCTCATACAGTGGCAAGCCCAGGTAAAATTGCCTTTGTGTCGCAATCTGCAGCAGTTTGTTCAACCATATTAGATTGGGCTAAAAATAAGGATATTGGCTTTTCGTACTTTGTTTCTGTGGGAGGGTGTTTAGATATTGATTTTGATGAGCTGCTCGACTTTTTAGGTCGTGATTCAAAAACTAAAGCTATTTTACTTTATATTGATAACATTGAAGACATTCGTGGCTTTATTTCGGCCGCAAGAGCGGCTGCATTTAGTAAACCTGTTATTGCCATAAAAACTGGAAAGACAAATGCTGGCGCTCTTGCGGCAGAGATCCATTCCGGTGGAAAACAAAGCTCTGATGCCGTATACGATGCCTTATTTCAACGTGCGGGTATGCTGCGCGTTAACGACCTACGAGAGCTATTTGCTGCAACACAAACGCTCGCCATGCACCCAAAATTATTGCAAGTTGAACAGCTCACTATTTTAACAAATGGAGGAGGCCCGGGTGTTATGGCGGTCGATGAGCTAATTCAACGATCTGGGAAATTAGCGGCGCTTAGTAGTGAAACACGCAGTGCGCTTAATCACGTTATTCCCCGCTCGGAAGCAACCTCCAACCCGATTGATATTTTTGGTGACTCGGCACCAGCGCGTTACAAACAAGCATTAGAAATATTATTGCATGCAAAAGAAGTAAAAAACTTATTGATAATACACACCCCATCGGCACTGGCTCCAAGTGAAGACTATGCCAATGTAATTGTTCAAGCGCTACAAACGTTGCCCAAAATGGCTCGCCCTTATGTGTTTACCAACTTTATGGGTGAAGATGCTTCATTCGCAGCCAGAAAAATATGCGCTAATAATGCAATTCCTACTTATCGAACACCTGAAGGCGCTGTCGGTGCGTTTATGCACTTGGTATCGTATCGTCGAAACCAAAAACATTTAACGCAAACGCCAGAGTCTAACACTGACGATGCAAAAATAAACAAAGCTGCTGCCACAAGGTTAATAACTGAATATTTAGATGAAGAACAAACCTATCTACCCACTCACAATGCAAGCCAAGTACTAAGCCACTATGGTGTTGAATGTATTGAAACTAAAGTGGCGTACACACCTACTGAAGCAAAAGAACAAGCAATAGAGCTTGGTTTTCCCGTTGCGCTTAAGCTTATAAGCCCAAGTATTGCTTCTAAGTCTGAAGTCGGCGGCGTGGTTTTAAATCTAAACGATGCCAATGAAGTTGAGCAAACCGCATTTGCGATGCTTATTCGTATTAAAAACACTTATCCGGATGCCACTATTGATGGGTTTTCACTCCAAAAAATGGCACCGCGTGCAGGTGCAAACGAGCTGCGGATTGCAATTAAAACAGAGCCTAATTTTGGCCCCGTTATTTTACTTGGTGAGGCAGGTACAGGGCTTGAGTACGCTCAAGCCGCAGTAGCCCTCCCTCCCCTTAATATGAACTTGGCTAAATACTTAATTGCTGCCGCACATGATAAAGGCGTATTAAAAGATCGCATTTTACCTGAAAAGGTCGACAAATATCGTTTATGTGCGTTGCTCACGCGTATTTCACAGCTCGTTGTGGATCAACCCGATATTAGCGCAATGGAACTTAACCCAATACTTGCAAGTAACGGGCAATTTTTAGTACTTGATGCCACCATAACGCTAAATCGATATCAGTCAAAAAGTAACCGCAAACGGTTATGTATTCGCCCCTACCCTATAGATCTTGTAGAAATAGTAACGCTAAAAAATAATACTCAAGCAACGCTTAGGCCAATAAAACCTGAAGATGAACAAGCCCACAAGGCATTTGATCAATCACTCAATAAAGAAGATCGTTACAAACGCTTTTTTGGCGAGTTACCTCAATTTAACCACGATCAACTCGCTAAAATGACTCAAATTGATTACGACCGAGAAATGGCGTTTATTGTTTGCCAACGCTTAGAGGGAAAAACACGTACCTTAGGGGTGTCGCGTGTGATTATGGATCCCGACAACGTGCATGCTGAGTTTGCTATTGTGGTTCGTTCTGACTGCCAGGGCTTAGGGCTAGGTCGAATTTTAATGAATGCTGCAATTAACCATTGTAAACGCCAAGGCGTTGAATGGATTGAAGGTATAACACTACCAGAAAACACAGGTATGATTGAACTTGCCCGCAAGTTGGGCTTTAAAGTAAGCCGCGATTTTGAAGAAGGCAGCATTAACATGGTGCTCAACACAAAATAAACTCAGCCCAATAACTTACGTTATGTTCAGAGCGCCTAAAACCAGTAAGGCGCTATAATATTGCAACTTAACGTGCACTGTGCTCAAAAGGACTAGTAACACCATTTTGATATTTATGACCGCTTATCTATGATCCGCATGTAGGTTACTACCAAAAATACCTTGCCAGTCACGTACTATGAGCGCTGGTACATCTTCACTTGGAACAGGCTTACTAAATAAATAGCCCTGAAAATGCTTGCACCCTAACGCGGTTAAAAACAGAAGCTGCTGCTGGCTTTCAACGCCCTCAGCCACACACTCTTTGCCTAAACTGTGTGCCAATGTGAGTGTTGATTCAATAATTGCCTCATCATCAGAATCAATACCGATGTCTTGCACAAAACTTCGATCAATCTTAAGCACATCTATAGGAAAACGCTTTAAATAAGTCAGCGATGCATAGCCGGTACCAAAGTCGTCCATATAGAGTTTACAGCCTAACTCTTTTAACTTTTTCATACTTTGCAGTGCAAGGTTTGAGTCACGCATTAAAATAGATTCTGTTATTTCAAATACAATAGCCTCTGATGGCACGTTAGCATTAATAAGCGCTTTTTTAATCTCTGGCACAAGCTCTATAAATTCAAAATCTAATGCCGATAAGTTAATCGATAAATACAAATCAGGAGATGCTTTTCGCCATTCGTTAAGCTCATTCAATGCTCTGCCAAAGGTTTGTAGCATTATTTTAGTTATTAAACCAACACCTTCAGCCGCCAACGAAAACTCCTGTGTTTGGATTCGTTTATTTTCAGGCCAGCGAAGTAATACTTCAAAGCCTTCAGTTTGATGTGTGTGAGCATTTATAATAGGTTGGTAGTAATTACAAAACTCATGCTCTTGATAGGCTTTTGTTAACTGTGATTCTAAATGAAGGGCTTTTTGAACATGCTGATTCATTTCTTGTTTGTAAAATTGATAATTACTTTCAAGCGCACCTTTGGCATGATAGAGCGCAATGTTTGCCGCCTTCAGTAAGGCACCACTTTGTGTTGCATCATCAGGAGAAATAGCAACACCAATGCTTAAATTAATATTCACTACTTGGTCGTTAATACTTATATTTTGATTCACGCAATCCATAAGTTTGGTACAAATAAGTAATACCTCTTCTATTTGGTGAATATCTTCAACCAGGACCACGAATTCATCACCACCAAATCGTGCAATACTGTCTGATGTACGTAGTGAGCATTTTAATCGCTCTGCAACTTTTTTAATAAGTTCATCGGCGACTTCGTGGCCTAATGAATCATTAAAGTACTTAAAGCGCTTAATATTAATATGTAAAAGCGCAGCTTTGCATAAGTGCTTTTGGGCTTGCTCAAGGGCATGCTCAACCCTATCATTAAACAACGTACGATTTGGTAAGCCGGTTAACACATCAAAGTTAGCGAGTTGGTGCAGTTCACTCTCTGCAAGTTTTTGTGCGTGTATATCAGTTAAAATAATCACGTAGCTGCTTAAGCGTTGTTCTGTATCAGCAACCGCACTTATTTTAACTAGCACATGGCGCGACTCTCCATTGTGAAGGCGTACCATATCTTCACAAGAAAAATGCTCCCCTTCTGAGAGCTTTTTCATAATACGTAAGTAATCAACACGGCTTTTAGGCGACATACCTAAGTTTAACGCCCTGCTTGAAATGGGCTCTGCAGCAAAGTTAAAAGCGGTTTGAAGTGATTTATTAGAGGCACGAACATTAAAGTTTTTATCGAGAATAAAAACCCAATCACGAGTTTGTTCAAAAGCAGCAGTAAATAAGCGTGCGTGCTCTTCAAATACCATTTCACGGGTCATGTTAGTGTATGTACCCGCTACTTTTTGAGGCGTTTTCTCATCCCACTCAACCACTTTGCCAAAGTCTTTATACCAACGCCAATAGCCTTTGGCATGGCGTACACGGTATGTGCAGTTAAAGTAGCCTTTATCGGTCGACAAAAACTCTAACCACTCTAAACGAAATAGTTGTTTTTCTTGCGGATGTATTTTAGCCAAGTATTCATCAAGGCTTACAGTATCGTGTTTATAACCCAGCTCATTACTTAAACGAGGCTGATAAATACTTGGGTTACTTGACTGCCAATCCCATACGCCAGACTCACTGCCTTCAAGGGCAAGCTTTAAACGGGACTCACTGTCTTTACTTTCTTTATGCGCAGCCAATAAGATACGTTGAATTTTATTACGTCGCCTGACCCACATGGCAATAAAAAATAAAAATAAAGCGCCGTATAACACCATAAAATAAGGCGCACGCCAAAGTGGGTATTTAACCTTTATTTTTAATGTAGCTGGCTTGGTAAAAATTCCCGTTAAGGGGTCTTTAGCCCAAACTTTTAATGTATAATTACCTGGGTTTAACTTAGGAAATAGTACTCGGTTGTTATTTCTTGCGTAGGTTTTTTGCCCGTTATCAAGCTGGTACTCATAGATAATACGTTCTTGATTGCTAAAAGCCATTGCAGAAAAAGCCACTTCAAGACCAATGTCATCGTGGTTTAAAACGACTTCATTCAGAGGTTGCCTTAAATCGCGAGATAACTCTCGAGACATTAAATTTACCCGCGTTATATTTACATGCTCTATAAGCGGCTTATAACTTTGGTTTTCCATTGGATGAAAATACGTTATTCCTTTTAACCCCCCATATACAATGCGGCCATCGTTAAGCTGCGCCATTGCTGAGCTATTAAATTCAGCCGATAAAAGCCCCTCGGCTGTACTAAACTGCTGAAAGTGGAGCGTTTCTGGATTTAAACGCCAAATACCTTTATGGCTACTCATCCAAATCATACCGTCGTCGTCAAGCACCATACTATAAAGTAATGTACCTAGTTTATTCTTATCAAGATCAATAGTATGAAGGTGTTCATACGTTGATGAATCAATACCAATTAAGCCAAAGTTAGAAAGAGAGATCCACAACACGTTGTTATTATCAATTACGTATGAAAGCACACTAATTGCAACGTTTTCATGTTGTTTGGGTACTTTATAAATCATTTCTAACGCTAAGTTGTTAGGGTTTAATTGATATAAAATACCGGCATTAAAAAAGAGTGGCCAGTCAGGTTTATTTGGTAAAGCGGGTAAAAAACCATGCGCTAAAAAAGGGTTAAATTGTGCCAATTCACCGCCCAATCGTGTCACAATTTTGGTGTCTATATTATAAACAAACGCGCCATGGTCACGATGCATAAAATATAAATCGCCATTTGGCATTAAAGCAACACCGTGTACCCACCCTGAGATATGATCTTGGTTTGCCACATTTTTTGTTTTAGGTTCAGTGACTTGATACGTATTTGGATCAAAAATATACAAGCCTCGATTTGTATTAAGCCAAAGCATATTTTTATAGGGCATAATTTGCCAAACACTAAACTCGCGTGTGTAAGCGTCAGCTTTATAATCTTTTAAATATACTTTGCTGGTATTGGTTTTTAAATCAACCTCAGTTAAGCCATTATTGGTTGCAAGCCAGAGCTTTTCGTTAAATTCGGTTATTCCCCATATTGAATGGTGAGATAAACCTGCGCCACCCAGCACACTGCCATCAACATTGTTAAAATGATACGTATCTTTTGATAGATAAAAGGCACCATCACTTTTTGTGGCCACCCATACGCCACCAGACTTATCTTTGGCCATATCAATAATGCTGGTGTCGGCTAAGGTATATTTACTTTGAGTGATTCGTGTATTTTTTATTAACTCACCACTATTTAAATCAAATTTGAATAACCCTTTGTCTGTCGCAAGATCGATTTCACCTTGGTTGTACTCTATTTTCCACACATTTAGGTCGGCAAGTAATACTTTATTTTTGAATGCAATGTCGGGACGTTCAAACATGCTTGGTAAATCACTAATATCAACCTGATACATACCTTTAACCGCACCGACTAATAACTGGTTATTTTCACCCAGCTCAAACGACTTAACATTATTTTGGTAAACATGCGCCGCCTCACCTTTTAAATGCTGTAATGGACGAGTTAGATCATTAGCAATATCATGAACGTAAGCACCGTGAGAGGTCGCTATAAAAATGTAACCGTTATAATGAAACAAGCTTCTTACTAATGTATTTTTGTATTCTTTAGGCAGCTCAAAAACAGATTCAATCACACCGCTTTGAATATCGAGCTTCGCAAAATCTCGATCTCGTCCAATCCACAGTGTTTTAGAATCAGCCGCTAGCATGGTAAATACTGATTGATTAAAAATTTGCTCTTCGTTGCTTGGAGGACTTAAAAATTGCTTGTAAGTATCTGTGGCTGGATCATATCTAAAAAGACCCTCGAGTAATGAGGCAATCCAAATATAACCGTCTACGTCTTGGTATATTCTGTCAATAATTGCTTCTTCTAGCTCTCCATTTGGGCCATTAATCGGGGTTACTTGATACCCATCGTAACGGTTTAATCCCCCTTCGGTAGAAAGCCACAAATACCCGTTATTATCGATAAGTATGGTATTAACGTAACTTTGTGATAGGCCTTCACTGGGTGATAAACGCTTAACTTGTGCACCAGCCTGGCAACTCACTATAGTTATTAAAACTAAGCAGCAACTTAAAATCCAATTAACGCCCTTACTCATGGTCATTCCATATGGTTTTTTATTTTTATGGGTACTCTAGTGCGACAATATTGCGGTGCTTATACATATCAAAAAGTACGTGTAGATCAGCAGTATATGTTAACACTTGGTTAAAACCAATACTGAGGTATAAATCGACTATGTTTTTAAATGCAAAGGTATAAACATGCATGTGTTGATGCTTCAAAAGATCAGTTATTAATTGCTTTGCTAGCCCTTTTGAGCGATGTTCTTTAGCAACATAAACCGTGGATAAAAACAAAAAATTGGATTTATGTTGCACCCTACATGCAGCCACTATTTGCTCATCTAAGTATATAACCCATACTTGATCTTGCTTATTAGCGCGCCCGCTAGCCCCATGTAGTTTGTAAAATTTATTTACTAAGGGTGTTTTTACTTTATCTAATAATTGGGTGGTATACATTTTAACTAAGCATTAGTGCCAAATATTGCTCAAATTTTTGTTTTAATATCGTTTGCTCTGCTACTGGACGGCTATGGATTGTATTATAAACTTGCTCGCGTGTTTTTTTATTACGCTTAATTTGGTATGCCCAAAATGAGGCTTCATAGTCGAGCTGGATTTGGTACTTATCTTCACGTGGTAATAAACATAGGTTAAAACTCACAGGATTTCCTCATTCTTTATATGGCTTAGGGTGTAATACATAGCTTGCAGTGCTGGGCAAAAAGCAAGCACCTTGCTATTATACGCCTCTTATTAATTTATCTCAGCAGTAATTGGAAATGATAATGCAAAGCCGCTTTAGTGTATTGTTTCTATTAACGTGTTTTATGTTGAGCACGGCATGTTTTAGCAATCAAAACACGCTCACATTTAACCGCCCTGATAACGTACCGCAAGCAAATTATGTTCTTGAGCTTCTTACACTCGCCTACAAGGACATAGGCTACGAAATACACCTTATCGATTTTAATCCCCAAAATGCTCTTCGCGCTGCTAATAATGGCACACTAGACGGACAGTTGGGTCGAGACAACAGTATAGAGGTAGATTTTCCTAATTTGCTGCCTGTTAACTACCCATTGTTCAAGTTTAAATTAATACTGTATAAAAACTGCCAGCAAAGCATATTAAACCGGCTCGATAACGTCGCTATTTTAGCTGATTGCCCCATACAAGCACAGTACATAAAAAATACGCAATTTGATGGTAATGTAATTGAAGTAAAAAATATAAGTACGCAACTAAACCTGCTTACTCAAGAAAAAGTAAAAGGTATATTGCTACTCGATTTTGCATCTGACAGTCTACCAATCCAGCATCCTGATGTTTGCTACCAAAAAGAGACACTACGTGTAACACCTGTTTATCATTACTTAAACAAACAAAATGCGCACCTAATTGAAGGCTTAGAAGCGGCACTCAATAAACTTCATAACAATGGCACGGCTTATGCGCTTAAAGCTAAATACAATATGTATGATTAAAAATCGAATCCGTGCTGCTTTGCCGTGTTAGTTGCACTTTCAGCTTGCTGTTTTTTGAGAAGATATCGCTTGTAGCGCTGCTGGCATAGGCTCAAAACTTTTTTCTTTTGTGCATTGGTTAAAGAGTTCCATAAAAATCGCTCGTCACGACTACGGTAACACCCTTTGCAATACCCTCTATTGTTAACTAAGCAAATACTTTTACAAGGACTTGGAATATCAAATATTTCAATTTGTTGCATAGCATACACCGCTTAGTTAAGGTCATACTTGCAGTATAGCGTTATTTTTAAACAAAAAAAAAGTAGCAATACTATTGCTACTTTTTACTTTATTTACTTAATGCTAAAGCGATTCAGGGCTTTTAACATTTATTTGTGCTTTACGATGAAATGGTTTTGCATACATAGCCAATACAAGTGGCTTAAGCTCTTCAGGTACCTGCGCAATACGTTGTTCAAATGTTGCCGTATCTGGAGAGTTAATTACCGACTCTTTACAACCACCAGCAATATAATTGCCTGGATGTAAGTAAAATGAATCTATTATTTGCTGGTCAATAGTGTTAGCAAGTTCCTCGGCGCTATCGCATTGTGACTCAATAGGCTGCCCAAAAGCTAAATGAACATGGCCCTTTGCCGTACTAAAGCCCTCAACAATGCTTAAAATATCTTCACCCACCGACTTAACATATTCACCATGTTGTTGCTTATGATAAAGCTCTTTAGCTTTTGCTATAGCACATGGCTCATATTGATAAGAAATAGACACAGGCACAACTTTTAACTCTTTAATGTATTCACCAAACTCTTTCTTTTGCTTTCGGCCATTAAGTTGCAACATTTTTAGTAATGCAGGATCGGTTTGATCAAAGCCATCTTTAGCGCGCCCTTCTTTTTGTGCAATCCAAATGGAGTGCCCGCCCATTAGTGAGTCATAAATATACGATGACAATTGCGTAAGGGCTTTTAGCATTTCTTTAGGGGCTTTAGCTGAGCGCTTAACAATAAAGCTTTTATTTAAACGCATCAGCTCTGTTATGTAGGGTATTTGCAGTAAATTATCGCCAATAGCTATTCGTACCGTTTTCATTTTATGTTGGTATAACCCCCAGTTAACAAGCGCAGGATCAAGCACTATATCGCGGTGGTTAGAAACAAATAAATAAGCTTGATTAGGATCTAATTTATCTAAACCTGAAAAGGTGACTTTTGACGTGGTGCGTTTTATAAGTTTATCTAAATACGTAGCAACTTCATTTTGAACATCTTCAACGCTCGTTACTTTTCCCCACTTTTTGCGTAGTTGGCTTCTTACCAATGGGCGGGCAATAAATGGCACTGCGGATAGAAAGCGCGGTAGGTTATACTTAGCAATGACATCTATAAATGCATCATCACTCATTAAACGCGCTAATGATGCGTTAACCTCATTGTCGTTGTAAGGTCTTATGTCTGCGTACTTGTCTTCTAATTCACTCATTACTGCATCTATAAAGTTAAAAAACGGCACGTAAAATACGTACCGTTTGTTTTATTGGTTTGAGTATAACTCAGGCAAACTGAAATGCGAACTAAGTCAGGCTATTGCATTTTTATAAAAACTAACAAGCACTCTAAAAAGTACATATATAACAAACAATTAAGTAATGCTCTTACCAGTTACCTTTCGCTTTGCTTGTAATGCTATGACAACTAAACGCAGAATAAGTGCGATTAAAATTACACCACAAATAAAGCTTAGCCAATATGGAAGCACCTGATGCTCTTCACCTAGTTGCGGGGAAACAACAAACCCAAACTCAGTTACTAAATAATCCGTTAAAAACCCAAAAATCAATGCAACCCCAATAACCCCTGTCAAATAAGCGAATACAGCACGCTTGCCAAGCTCATTAGCTACAACACCTAACGTAGCAATATTTGTTGCCGGCCCTGCGAGCATAAACACTAACACCGCTCCAGGCGATACTCCACTCAACAACAAGCCTGCAGCAATAGGCGTAGAAGCAGTGGCACAAATATACATGGGTATACTGATCAAAATCACCACAAGCATGGCAACAATGCCACTGCCCCACTGTGTTAAAAATGACTCTGGAACATAGGTCTGTACCAACGCGGCAAAGAATAAACCAATCATTAACCAGACCATGGTATCCGACAGAAGTTTATTGCAGCTAAAACTTATCGCTTGTTGTACTTTCTGCCATTGACTTTGTAATGCCTTGTTTGGTTTATCACAACAACTAGTTTGAACTTTAGGCTCCGCCGTTTTAGACGCACAACAACTGGTTTGAACTTCAGGCTCTGCCGTTTTAGACGCACAGCAACTGGTTTTTGTTTGAGCACCTGCCGCTGGCTTAGTCTGCAGCCTATCGGTATCTCGCCCAACTAACACACCTGCAACAATAGCACTGCAGATAGCAGCTATGGGACGAATAATAGACATAAACGGACCTAATAACACATACGATACTGAAACAGAATCAACCCCTGTTTCAGGCGTCGACACTAAAAACGCAGTAGTGGCACCTTTTGAAGCACCGGCGCGTCTCAATCCTATTGCAGCAGGAATAACACCACATGAACACAAAGGCATTGGCGCACCAATTAAAGCCGCTTTCACTGTGGTCAAAAAGCCTTCTTTACCTAAATGTTTATTTAAAAAATTTGCCGGTAAATATACATTTAATAACCCAGCAATCAGCAAACCAAGCATTAACCAAGGGGCAGATAATAAAAATAACTGCCAAAAATTATTAAGTAAGTCCATCGATGTCCTCCAAGGTTGTTAATATTGAACAGTTATAAGCGGGTTCTTGTCCACCACAGCACTTATCTGCCAGTATCGATAGCGATTGATGAAAACGTGTTAGCTCAGCAATACGCTCTGCAACTAGATCGCGTTTTTGTATCGTTAAATCTTTCACTTCACGGCACGAATGCTGGTGTTTTTTAAATTTAATTTGCAGTAACTCTCTGATCTCTAACAGGCTAAAACCAACATTTTTAGCACGCAAAATAAACTTCATTTGTTTGAGAGCTGCCTTATCATAATCGCGATAACCTGCCTCGGTTCGACTTGATGGCGTTAACAAATTGTGTTTTTCATAGTATCTTAGGGTATCTGTTGAGACACCTAACTGATTTGCAAACTCACCTATTTTCATTTGTTTCTCCAATGAGTATATTCTCAACTGATGCCAACTATAAACCTTAGAGCACACACCAAGGTCAAGTATTAAAATTTATTTAATTAGGACACATCATGAAAATTACTGTTCTCGATAACGCCACATTAGCAAATACATCACTTGCCTGTTTAGAGCAACTAGGGAGCCTTAAAACCTACGAACTTACTAGCCCTGAGCAAGTTGTTGAGCATAGCCAAGGGGCTGATATTTTAATTACCAATAAGGTCGTGTTAAACCGCGAAACAATTAGCAAACTAAAAAATCTAAAACTAATATGCGTGAGTGCTACGGGAACTAATAATGTTGACCTAGAGGCTGCAAAAGATCACGGCATTGCAGTTACAAACGTTGCAGGTTATTCAACACCTTCGGTTGTTCAACATACCTTCTCTTTAATCACAAACCTGCTTGGTAATACACACCGATATCAAGCTGATTGTCAGCAAGGTGCTTGGCAGAAAAGTGAAATGTTTTGCCGTCTTGACTACAGTTTTAATGATTTACAAGGCAAAACACTAACAATCATAGGCGGTGGTACACTAGGACACGCTGTCGCAAATGTAGCCGAGGCTTTTGGTGCAAATGTAGTTATGTCTGAGCGCAAAGGCGCACCATGCCGCGATGGCAGAACGCCTTTTGACGAAGCCATAAAAACCGCAGACATAATTAGTGTGCACTGTCCGTTAACAGAAGAAACGCGCAATCTAATTACCTTAAACGAATTTAAAGTAATGAAACCAAGCTGCATCATAATTAACACAGCACGAGGCGGTATTATTAATGAGGCGGATTTAACCAGTGCACTAGAGCAAAATATAATTGCTGGCGCAGGCGTTGATGTATTAACAAAAGAACCTGCTGAGCTTTCAAATCCGCTGGCAAATTATAAAGGGAATAACCTATTGCTAACGCCGCATATTGCGTGGGCAAGCACCGAATCAATTGTGCGATTAGTCAAAGAGGTAAGTTTAAATATTAAAGCGTTCAAGCAAGGGGAGTCTCGTAGCCGTTTAGTTTAATACTCGCCTTAGCCAAGTAACCTGAGCTCTGAATAGTAAATACCTTAATCATTGCTTGGGTTAAATAAACTAAAAAGTGGCTGTTTTTACTAATTTTTTTATTTTTTAAAATTAACGAAATAACCTAAAAAACGTAAACACTTGATTATAAATAAAATTTAAACTTGGCGTATACTTTGCGTTACTATCATTAATAATTAAGTAAAAATGATTAAGGTACATACAAAAATGAATAAATCTCTACTAGCAGCGGCAATTATTACTCCATTTTTAACGGGTTGTGTTATCGCCGTATCTGATGGTGAAGCAGAAACGCACTGGGCAGGTAATGACTCAACTAGCTGGCAAACTAAGCACAAAAATAATCGCGAAGCGATTTCTGAATTAAAAATGGATAGCAGCTACCAGTCGGTATTAACAACACTTAAAACCCCTAATTTTACCGAGTTACTAAAAAAAGGGGATGATGTGTATCAAGTCTTATTTTATGCAACTCATAGCATTCATTCTGATGGTAAAATGACTAAAGATGAGTGTACGCCACTTGTATTCAAAAACGATAAACTAGTCGGTATTGGTGACAGCGCATTAAATATGGTTAGCCACTAAAATACAAAAAGGCCAGTAACGTTACTGGCCTATTTTATTAGTGAGCGACCACTCTATTACGGCCAGCCTCTTTTGCTTCATACAACCCTAAGTCAGCTTCTTCTAATAATGAATGCTCTGAGGTTGAGCGGCCATCTTCCATGGTTGCAACGCCAATACTGATAGTTATACATTGTGCATTTAACGATGTTTTGTGCTCTATATTCAATTTGTTTACTGCATTTCTGAGCTTATTTGCAAACGCAATTGCTTCCTTTTTAGATACATCAGGTAAAATAGCCGCAAACTCTTCCCCACCGTAGCGGGCAATAAAGTCACTTCCACGTTTACATTGTGCCAATAAAGATTGTGCTACTTTTTTTAAACATTCATCACCGGCTCTGTGACCATATGTGTCGTTGTATCGTTTAAAGTAATCTATATCCATTAGCAGTACAGATAGCACTGAGCCCCCTCGTTTACTTCTTCGCCACTCTCGAGACAAATTTTCATCAAGGTAGCGTCTGTTGGGTATTTCGGTTAATCCATCTATGGACGCTAACATTTCAAGTAAATCGTTTTTTTGTTTTATCAGTAATTGATTTCGTACTCGCACTCTAACAATAGAAGCGCTGAATGGCTTAGTAATATAGTCCATCGCGCCTAGCTCTAATCCTTTTGATTCATCAGCATGCTCTTGATTAGCAGAAATAAAAATAACTGGAATAGCCTGGGTAATAGGATTTTCTTTTAACTTAATAATAAGCTCAAAGCCGTTCATAACGGGCATTACAATATCAAGCAGAATCAAATCAAACTGTGTAGTTCTTACAAAAGCAAGTGCCTCTTCTGCACTTTTAGCTAAAAACACGTCATGCTCTTCACATAACGTTTTTTCAAGCACTAACCTGTTAAGTGGATCGTCGTCAACTACAAGCACTTTAGCTTTTTTTGACATCCACCGCCTCCAAACCTCTAATAAATACAATAACCTGCTTCAACTGCATAATAAGCTCTTTTATGATTTGATCTTCAGGGTCATTGGTTGCTTTAAGACTTTTTTCGCACTGAAGCGCACAAGACGATAACCGCTTAAAACCCAAGTTACCCGATACTCCTTTGATACTATGCACTAAACGTACCAATTCACCTTTAACGGTACATTCGTCAATTTGTTGTAATTGGGTCTCACATAGGCTAGAAAATTTATCAATCATAGTATTAAGTAACGCCTCATCAGCACTAAATTGAGCTAAGGCAAATGCCCTATCAAAAAATACCGTTTTAGTGATCTGCATATCTGCAATAGCATCAAGTAGTACTTTTGCTACAACGGGCTTTGTTAAATGTTTATTCATACCGCATTTTAACGAACGCTCTATATCCGCAGGTTCACAATGCGCTGTCAATGCAAATATAGGCAATTGCTTATCGTCAAACTGTTGACGAATCAACGTAGTAGCTTGACAACCATCTATATGCGGCATTTGCACATCCATTAAAATCAGATCTGGTTTTAAAACTTGTAGCAGCTCCATACCATCAGATGCATTGGTTGAGGTTACAACATTTACATTAGCTTTTTCTAAAACACTACTTATAATTTCTAAGTTTAGTTTATTATCATCAATTGCCAAGATCAGTAAACCTGACACCTCTCTACTCGGTTGCTGTGCCTGTATATTAGCGTCACTTGCAATTTGCTTTAATGCAAAACCACTACTTAAATCAAATAATCGCTGTCCAAGTGCAGATGCTTTAACATGCTGCGCTAATAAGCCTTTGCTCATAGATGAACTAAAGGTTAGCTGATGATTAACGATAATGACCGATACAGCGTGTGAAGTAAGCGAGTCATATATTGCTTTTACACTTAATAGCTCAGGTAAATCAGCTTCATCAACAATAAGCTGATTACATCCCGAAAGTTTGATTGGGTAATTCAATGCTTCATCTAAGTCAATACTGGTTAACTCTGAATAGGCTGCTACAGCGCGTTTTAAAGCTCGGCTTCGCTGGGATATAATAGCCAGAGCATCAACAGGCAACAGCTGATTTTTTGTATCGTCTACCTGTAAACTAATACTGAAATAAAACTCACAACCAAGGCCTTTCTCACTGTTTACGGCTATCTCGCCGCCCATGAGCGATACAGCATGTTTTACAATAGCCAACCCTAACCCTACACCTTGATGGGCGCGTGTTGATGATTCATCGCCTTGTGTAAAGGCATCGAATAAACGTAATTGGTCAGCCTCATTAATCCCGCTGCCAGTATCTTTTACACTAAAACAGATCGCTTGCTCGGTACTATCTCCCTCAATTAGCTCCATTTTTAAGGTAATACTGCCATTGTGAGTAAACTTAACAGCATTAGTTAATAAATTACCCAACACCTGCTGTAGTCTTATGCTATCGCAAATCAAACTAGGTGCAATTAAAGGGTCAACATCAATAATAAATTCAACCCCTTTTTGCTCACACAAGGGCCCTGTTAAGCTATCGCAAATATCAACAAGTTCCACAACCGTAAATGGGGCTAGTTTTAACTCAGCCTGTGCGCTTTCAACTCTGGCAAAATCGAGCATGCGGTTGAGCATTAAGAGTAAACTTTGCGCAGCTTGCTTAGCTTGATCTGTTTGCTGAATTTGTCTTTGCGTAAGCCCTTGCTCTATAAGCATGTCAAGCAAACCTAACACCGCATTCAAAGGGGTACGTATTTCATGACTTAAGTTAGCAATAAAGCGACTTTTAGCAAGGGTTGCGCGCTCAGCATTGTGCTTAGCTTTAGTTAATGCACTCACATCTTGTAAGTGGATAACATAATACGAAGGATCTCGCTTTTCATCCCACACGAGCGATACACTGAGTTGAAGCCAGCTAGTCAAATTTCCTCGTGCTAATGTTAAATGATAAACCTCTTTCTTATCATCAAGCAGCTGAGCTAGTCTTGTTTTAATTTCTTGCCACTGACTATCATCAAATAGCAGTTTAAGTTGCTCACCTACCAACACATCTTGCTCAGTAAATAGTTTTCTTGCTGCTTTGTTTACCTGCAATATAGTCTGATCAAGCGAAAGAAGCACAACACCGTTTGCAGCAAATTCAATAGCACTTCTAAATTTAGACTCAGACGCTTTTAGTGCATGTAAAGTTTGCTGCTGTTCTGTTATATCTCTACCGATCCCCATTGTGCCTAACAAGTGCTGATGCTCATTGTAAAAAGGCGCAATCGTCAGTTGGTAAGACTTATCATCTGTATCAACGCGTTGCTGAACATTACTGCGATTTTGTAAAACCTGTTTTTCAAGAATACTTATTTGTTCGTATTCGTCAGTTATATCTTGTATACGCCTACCCACTAGCGCGCTTTGATCGCACCCAATGTACGCTTCAAATGCCTTGTTACACCCTAAAAAAGACCCATCAATATTCTTAAAATATATAAAATCTGGAACACTGTTTAACATTGTGTTTAGTAAAGCTAAATGTCGCTCTTTAGCTTGATAACTGCGTGTTAGTTTTTCTGATTGCAATTGCAGCTTTTCGTCAAGCTCTCGGTTTACATCTTGCAGCGAATCGACTAGTTGTCTGTTTTTAGCAAATACTAGTTTTATTTTAGTGAACCATGGCTGCCAATTAATAGGGATTTGATAATTAGACTCTTTGCTGTTGTCGCTATTGCTTTGCTCTAAGTAATGCATAAGATGTGTCATAGGTTTTAAAAATATGCGCTGACTTAACCAAAAGAACACACAAAACATTAAACTTAAAAACAGCGTTAAAAATATAAATTCGAGTAAAATTTCATACCGAATAACATTTACAAAATCGGATTTAGGCTCATAAAATGCAGCATGTATTGGGAGGTTGCTTTTTGGCTGCATAAAAAAGTTTGTGCCACTGGTTAACACCGTTAATTTTTGTTGTGATGCCGCCATTTCAGGCCAGTATTCTTTAAGTGTGATCCCCTCAGCTATCGCATTTTTTGTGCTTGCAACAACCTGATCAAACCGATTAACAAATATATATTCTCCCTGATTTGGTGTAACTTTTTTTAGCCAAGCAGAAATAACCTCCACATCGTAAATAACGATAATATAATCACGCGAGCCAAGTTCTCGCTGGCGTCCGATTGAGTAGTAAGCCTTCCCGTCTATATTTACAATCGGGCTTGAAGATAAAAGACTGCCTGAAAAGTCTGGTTTAAATCGCCCTTCAAGAATCTCTGTTAGTAATAAACTCTTGCTCTTATTACGCCTAGCTACAAATGCAGCGCCATTTTCATCAACATACGCAACGGCGCTAAGCGACTGCATAAGTGCCAGAGTTGTATTAAACGAAGGACCTAATTTAACTAACTGTTGCCACTTTGAAAGTTCATTTGGTGAAAGATTAAAATCCCCTTTACCTACAATCTCGGTGCCTTGTTGAGTAAAATGGCGATAGTAATAACCTTCGTACTGATTAATACCTTCAAATAAATTACGATTAGCAAGACTCAGTGCAGGCTGCTCGTATAAGTTAAGCATATTAGCCATTAAATCACTGATTGATTGCATGCCATGATTTATTTGGGCGGATATATTAAGAAAATCAGCGTCACGTTTTTCTACTGTGCGCTCAAGCTTGATATTGTAAAGATGTAAACACAGTAAAAAAGCAACGATTAAAGGCACCAACAGGGCAACAATTAAAGAGCGATAATAATGTTTGAGAGGTAAAAAATTCAACGTGTAGTCTGCCATTTGGCCCGAAAATCAATCATTAGACTATCGAGCCAAATAGTTAAGCGCAAGTTATAAATTCTCTTCTGCAAATGAAGCCAACCGACTCCTTACAACACCATTAAGATTTATAGTTGCACTGCCTTCAAAGTTTTTAAAACGCTCTACTATGTAGGTTAAACCTGATGTAACTGGCGTTAAATAGTTACTGTCTATTTGCGCTAAATTACCGGTGCAAATGAGCTTGGTGCCTTCTCCGCAACGAGTAATAATTGTTTTAAGTTGAGACGCTGTTAAATTTTGGCTTTCATCTAAAATTACTACCGCATTTTGAATACTGCGCCCACGCATAAAATTAACCGACTTAAACTGCACATTGGCCTTTTCCATGATGTAATTTCGGCTCGATATTGGGTTCTCGTCACCTTTATGGAGTACTTCTAGCGTATCGGTAATAGCAGCGAGCCACGGCGCCATTTTTTCCTCTTCCGTACCGGGTAAAAAACCAATAGACTCTGCAATTTCAGGGGTATTTCGGGTCACAAGCACTTTATCGTAAATACCTTTTTCTATAACCAACTCAAGTGCACAGGCAAGCGCTAATAACGTTTCCCACATCCAGCGGGGCCCGTTAAAATCACCAGTTCAATGCTAGTATCAAGTAATGCATCAAGCGCCATACCCTGATAAATATTTTTGGGCTTAACGCCCCATGCATGATGATGCATTAACCGCTCAACACTAATATCTTTTATAGTAATGTGCTTATCATCAAACGACTTTACCCTAGCTGCAAAGTGATTACTCTCGTCAAGTAAATACTCATTACAAAATACATCGGGTATTAAATTTTTAGGCACATGATGAAACGTATCTCGCCCATGCTGCTCTGTATTGCATTGCCCTACATGTTCCCAAAAATCACCCTCTACTTTTTTATAACCGCTAGTGAGCAAATTAATATCATCAATAAGCTGATCTGTTCGGTAATCCTCTACATATTTAAGCCCTGCACCTTTAGCTTTTAAGCGCATGTTTATATCTTTGGTAACCAATATCACTTTTGAATCACTATGCTGCTTTTGTAAGTATACAGCACAGTTAATAATTCGATGGTCGTTTTCATTGCCTGGCAAACCCGAAATTGAATCTGCGAATAAATGGTCGTTAACAATAATGAGCGTACCGGCAGAGCTCGACTTTGCTTTTTTATTACTGGGTAAGGCTACACCTTGTAGCATTTGTTCAGGGGTTGCGTTTTTGAGTACCTCATCTAAACCACGAATTGCAACGCGGGCATCGCGGCTTACATCGTGTTTTCTATCTTTAATATGATCAAGCTCTTCAAGTACGGTCATCGGAATAACCACGTTATGTTCTTGAAAAGACAAATAAGCGAGGGGCTCGTGGAGGAGTACGTTGGTGTCTAGTACGTACATTTTATGGTGAAGGTTCGAAGCTTTTTCCATAGCACTATCCTTACGTTTTATGATTTTTATGTAATACCCTAATAAAAAAGTAAAACCAGAAATGTAAACCTGCAATACTTAATTACCAAGGCATAATGTAAGTTTAGTCTATTTGTCATAAAAGACCGTTTTATGACAACCATTAGTTATATTTACAGCTCACCGATGGTTAAGCAGAATATAAACCGCAAGCTGCTAAACGCACATCTCAGCCGTCTAACTGCGCCTTAGTAAGCAAGCTCTAGGGTTAGCATTGAGCATTATTAGTCATAAAATTAAAAAGCACCGTATTTGGCAATACGGTGCTTTTAAGTGACTCAGTGTTTACAAACACAGTGTGCGCATTAACCTGAGCGCTGAATATTTAAGTGTTTCACTTACAAGCCAAACAAATACTCAAAACGTACGCCGGCGGTACGAGGTGTGATCAGGTAATGACCATAATTACGCTGCAGGCTGGCATCATTAGAGTTCATTGCTGGATACTTAGCCAAACCAATATCACCTTTGTCGCGGCGTACTGAGCTATAAGCATATTTATCAAACATATTATCCATATATAAGGTTACCGACCATTCGTCTTTTGAAAACCTTGCCGAGATATTGCTTAACGCATAACCTGGTAACGCTTCGCCGTCAGCGCGCAAACCCACTTTAGAGTACACGTCACTTTGGTAGGTAAGACCATAGTTGATGTCTAGCAAGGTATCGTCAAATAGTTCCGTGGAATAGGTCGCGCCCAGTGAAAACTGTTGCTCAGGCGAACCCGGTAAGCGATCGCCATCTTTACCATCGTAATAATCTTGCTCGACACCGGCATCAAGCTCATTTTGATTTAATACCTTAAACAAAAATGGCGCATCTTTAGTTAATTCTGCGTTTGTATAAGCGTAAGTTGCATAGGCTGTTAGGCTATCAGACAGCATAGCGCGTGTTGAAATTTCAACCCCTTTCGCCTCGGCGGTTGCGGCGTTACTGGTAATTGATTGTTGGCCATAGAAAGTGGCACCGGCCACTTGCGCATTGTCCCACTCAACCGTAAATAAGGCGGCGTTGAAATGGAATTTATTATTAAACCAGGTGCTTTTAAAGCCTAATTCATAGTTAGTGGTGGTATCAGCCTGATAAAGCGTTTCATCGGGCAATGCACAAATGTTTTGAATGTCAGAGCTTGCTACATCTTCTGGACATGCCGCAACACTGTTAGCGCCACCCACTCTGAAGCCTTCACTGATCGTGGCGTATGCCATGACATCATCGCTAAATTGGTAGCTAGCATTAATTTTAAATAAGCTGCCGTCATCGGCTGCCGTTGGGGTGTTTTTAAAGTTGAGATTTACTTCATCGGCGGCATAATTATCAAATAACGTATAGTACAAAGGTAAATCAATGGCAGAAGACGAGTTTACTTCATAGTCATAAAAACGGGCGCCGGCCATGAGTGTTAATTTATCGGTAACGCTATAGGTGATTTCACCAAACAATGCTGATTCCGTAATTTCAGCGTTTACAATTGAAATATACTCTAATGAGTCTGGGCGGAGTTGGTTTGCGCCCCAGTTATCAACGGCATATTGATCAAAACCCGGTGTAAATTCACGGCTATCTTCCGTTTTTTCAAACTTATTATAGTAACCACCAACAATCCAGGTTAGTGGCGAGTCAGCGGTGGAAACTAAGCGAATTTCTTGAGTGATATTGGTTGCATCATCCACTTCACGGGTAAAAGCTGAAAAGCTCGGAAACTCTTCATAACCGTAATCTAAACGGATCAATAAGTCGGTTTGATCTCGTTGACCAACCGCATCAAACGCTGAATACCCCGTTGCGGAGGTTAACTCAGCAAAACCTAAGTCTAGCGTCATTTCTAAACTAATTAAGCTGTCTTCTTTTTCTCTAGGTTCATCGTAGCGATAGCCTGATTCATACTTACCGAGTACGCCAGATAAAGGGTTGCTAGCACTTAAACTATTGTCATGTACGATAGAACGACCACCCACGTCTTGTTTTTGATAAAAATAAGACAAGGTGGCATCAAAGCTGTCTGTTGGCTGCCAGCGTAGCATCGCTTTGGCAGTGATTGTTTGCTCGTCGTTCGCGTCTTTTAACTGTTTTAAGTCAGCATTAACCGCTTTTGTATTAGACCAATCGGGATCAGGTAACGACACGCCACTTTCACGCACCACATAATTGTAATCTACATAACCTGGTTCGTTTAAATAATTAACAGCAAAGCGCACCGCAAGTTCATCATCAATAATAGGAGCGTTGAACACAAACCCCGCTTCAGCGCCGGTATCGTCACTGGCTGATAACGCGAAAATATCGCCATAAACTGAGCCTGACGTCTCATCTAACACTGGCTGGTTTGGTAAGTAACGAATAGCGCCACCCAGAGTGCCCGCGCCATATAAAGTCCCTTGTGGACCAATTAGCACCTCAACGCGCTTAACATCGATTAGCTTCATATCCACTACCAGTGGAATTTCACCTATGTAGGTGGCAACGGTGCCGCCGTCAGATGCGGGACCTGCTGAGTTTGTGTTTAACCCTCGCACAATAATGGGTGAGCCTTCACGACCACCTTGATCAGCAATACTTAATCCCGGCACCCACCGTGCTACGTCAGAAAGCTGGCTAATGTTTTGATCTTTCATCACATCACCGTCTAGTGCGGTAATGTTAAGTGGCGCTTCTTGCACCGTTGATGCGCGGCGCGAAGCGGAAATTTGAATACGTTCGATCCCCGTTGCTGCAGCTTGCTGAGCGGCCTCTGCTGCATAACTATAGCTAGGTATAGTCAGTACAGCTGCTACCGCCATACAGGTAGCTGACATTCTAAATAACTGCGAATTATTTACCTTCATGTTATCTCTCCTGATTGATATTTCTGGCGCTATGCCATTTTTTTAGTGTTATATAGGTTGTTTCGATCGATTAACTTAACAGTACGCCGATGCTTAACATCGCCATGACCAGCAATACAATCATTGCTAATAGAGGTAAAATAAATTTAAGCCAATGGCTATATGAAACGCGTCCTATAGCGAGCCCCCCCATAACAATCGCTGATGTAGGAGTCACTAAGTTAGGTAAGCCAGATGCCGCTTGATAAGCGGTAACAACCAGCTCTCGGGGTACATTAGAAAAATCAGCTAGCGGTGCCATAACCGGCATTGATAACACAGCCAAACCAGAGGACGATGGAATTAACAACGATAAAAAAGACTCAACCCAGTAAATAGTGTTAATAAACACAATGGGGGAAAGATCACTTAAAAAACCTTCTGCATAATGTAAAAAGGTATGCGTAATATTACCTTCGTCCATCACCACAACTAAACCACGGGCTAAGGCAATAATAAATGCCACGCCTAATAGCTCACGGGCGCCTTCAACAAACGTTGCTGTTATTGTTTGCTCTGTCATGCGAGCCATCACCCCCACTACTAAAGTGGCAGCAATAAAAAGTGCGGAAATTTCAGCCATCCACCAATCAAGGTATGACACGCCAATAACCATCGCGATAAAGGTAAGAAGTAAAACGCTTAACACTAGCTTTTGCTGAAAGGATAAAGCCATATTGTTACTAGCGGCTGAGTTATGTAAAAAGTACTTTTTGTCGTCATCTTGCTGCGCGGCTACGATAGAGTGTGCAGGATTGCTTTTTACTTTTTGCGCATATTTCATTACGTAAACAACGCATAATAACCAAGCAAGCACTAATATAGCGATTCTTAACCCCAGCCCATCGGTAAAGCTTACCTCGGCCGCATTAGAGGCAATAATCGTAGCAAATGGATTGATAGTTGAACCCAACGCGCCAATACCAGCACCAATCATCACCACGGCAACACCGGTTATACTGTCGTAACCGGCAGCAATCATAACGGGGATCACTAAGGTGTAAAAAGGCAACGTTTCTTCGGCCATGCCAATTAACGTACCGCCTAAGGCAAACAACCCCATTAATGTTGGGATCAGCCAAATTTCACGCCCTTGCAGTTTTACCGTGATTTGATAAATGGCACTATCAATGCTTTTGGTGTGATTAACCACACCAAAAAAGCCACCAATAATTAACACAAACAAGGCCACATCGATGGCACGAGACTGATTACTCTCAGGGTCGTAAAAACCTTTTATCGGCGCTAATAAAACGTCTTTTAAACCTTGTGGGCTACTTTCAACTTGATGGTATGTGCCGGAAATCGGCACTAACTTACCTAGTAATGCATTGTTGGCCATCTCATATTGACCAGCAGGTACTACCCATGTCAGCGCCGCTATTAACACAGTGAGTAAAAACAATATGGTGTAGACGGAAGGAAGTTTAAATTTCAGCATGTTGATGAGCACCTAGTTTATTATTATTTATAGAGATTATTAACTAATTTTCGCGATGATTTCAGCGCTCGTCATATCACCCAAGCCCATTTTTTCTAGGGTGCGGCCGCTAGTAAAGTAGTCATCATCGTTAAGCGCACTGGTTAAATGCAATACAGAGTCAACAATAGGCACTGGAATATTTAATAACTGCGCAAATTGCGAACAAGGCACTAATAAATAAGGCGCATCTTCGGTAATATAACGACTACGCGACGAATCAGGGGCACTATTAACACTGCCATGCGTCGCCGATGTTTTATTTAACTCATAAACACTTTTCGCGCTCATATCGTATAGCTCATTCATTGCTTGTAGCTCTGACTTTAATGCTAATCCTAACGCACCACCAACCGCTAAACGCTCTTCATCCATTTTCGCACACGCTCTGGCCGTGGCTGGCGAGCAACAATCTGTATAGTAATTAAATTTACCGGGGTAATTTTCCAGTAATCCGATATTGAGCAAGGTCATTAACGGGTGGCCACCAAAATTAATATTTTCTAAACCGGCGGCAATCACATTTGGTAGTGGCGTTAAAGTTAATGGAAAAATCTCTTGCAGCTTTGCAATACTTTCTTCAGTTCGAGAGGCCGGCAGTGCAGCCATAGGTAAAAACGCTTTAATACCAAAGATGGCTATTTCAGCATTACCGGTGATTCGTGTTGCCCAAGGAATCGAAATAGCATCAACAAAAGTGAGCTGTAATGATTGGTAACCCATTTCATCTTTGATTTGATTTAGCGCCAAAGAGCCATAGTTACCCGGCATTAAAACAAGGGTTTGATTGTCTTGTAAATATGGCAACATTTCTTTGAATAATGGCACTTGTGCAAATGAAGGCACAGGTAAAATTAAAATATCGGAATACGCAACGGCTTGTTTAATGTCGGTAGTCAGGCAGTCTATGTATTCAAACCCACCATGTTGTAAATTTATACCTTGGTGTTGTGTCAACGATGTGATGCCACCGTTAGCCGCAATAGCATGAATTTGCTCATCAAAGCCTGCAGAGCCATATAAAGCAACTTTACATCCGTGTTGAGTAAAATGAAAAGCGGCGGTTAAACCTGCATTACCGGCGCCAAAGACTGCTACTTTTCGACCTACTTGTGTTTTATTTATGCTCACAACATTACATCCTAACGAAGAGATTTAAGCTTATTAATCAATAAACTGTAATCAGCAGGAGTAATGTTGTCTAATGCCAGTAGCAGCAGCACCTATGCCTAAATGTTATAGTCAATGTTACAAAAAACAATAAGCAACCTAAAAACAGCAGGTAACGATGTTAACGGTTGTTAAAAGCAATAACACGGTATAATGATATTGATATGCTTTAAGTGGGAATTCGCTATCGTGTGCGCCTTAATTCGATACCCGCGCTGTTAGCTTCTTGAAAAAATAATTCAATGAACTGATCAATAATTTCAGATTTAGCTCTTAATGCTGGGAGTAAAATAAAAAACCTAAAAGGGATTGCTGGGGTAAATTTTTTAGTAATAATGCCCGTGCCAGTATCGCTGGAATACTTTGCCGAAAATGGATCAACAATAGCCGAGCCGACTCCTTCAGATACTAAACTGGCTATCGCTATTGCTAATGACACTTCTGCAACGTCATTGCGTTTCACTTTTGCTTTTTTAAACACTTTATCAACTTGGCGCTGAGTATGATCTTTTTCACAACTGATCATTGCATAGCCCTCAAGGTCATGCGGACTAATGCTCTCAAGTGCCGCAAGCGGACTATTATGCGGTAAAATACACACGCAATCGCACTCCACTTTTATACTCGTCACCCCCGTGGTAATTTCAGGCAATAAGGCAAAGCCTATATCGCATGATTGCAATGCCGTGCGCCGAAGCACTTCTTCTGAGCGGTAGGTTTTAAGTGATGAGTGTAGGTTATGCCTACTACTTAGAAACTTGCCTAACAATTTTGGTAAAAAGTTGCTAGATAACATCGGGAAAGCAGCAATATATAGGCTACCATAACTGCTGTTTTTAATATCGGCAGCACTTTCTGACAACGATTCTAACGCGCTGTAGGCTTTTGATACTTCAATATAAAAGGCCTTGCCTTTATCGGTTGGTAACAAACGCCCTTTTACGCGCTGAAAAAGTTTAAAGCCAATATTATGTTCTAAGCTTGAAAGTAAGCGACTTACAGCTGGCTGGGTAATGTGAATATAGTCAGCGGCAGCGGTGACTGTGCCTAATTCATATACTGCTTTAAATGCGTTAAGCTGTTGAAACTGCATTGCTAATAATCCATTAAATAATAAAACATTGTTAGGGTCTGCTGACCTTTCAAGGCTAAATTTGCAGCAGTCTGTTTGGTATTTAGCCAAGGCGAAGCCTATGTAATGTGGTTATTCCCGATAAATAGGTGATAACGCAGCATTAATGCCAAACAGGCGCTGCCCGAAGGATTCTGCCTAGGGACAATTAACTCTTTGTTGCCTACATGGATGTAGGTAAAGGGCGTGAGCAGGACGCGGAAGCTTTGCTCGGTTTTTACTTATTCTTACATGGATGTAAGCCAGTAGAATAACGCAGGAGCAGTTATCAAGCCCACTAGGTTACACACCTCGCGCCGCGATTGAATGGCCGCTAGTTTGAACAAATATTAATCCGCAAAGGCCAACAGACCCTAATATTGCAAAATAACAATTACAATAGCAACTAAACCTTGCCTGTTATACTCGCTGTGCTTGAAATGCTGCAAAACGAGGTAAGGCTACTGTCGCTATGCTGTATTTGTTATTGTTTAAGTCAATGAGTAGCGAATGCTACCCCGTTCTCGACAATAACCCTACAACTATAAGCGCTATCTACTGCAATACGGTTATAGCACATACCGAGCGACGTCCCTTTTGGAGCCAGCAAACTTTTTGCAACTAATATCCTCCTTTAGTCCCCAAAAATAGCACTTTGCAGCCATGTTTTAAGGTGCAAAGTTAAAACTGCTATAATTAATTAAAAGTCAGGCTAATAGCGCCTTGCGATGGGGTTGGCTAACAGGTAACATAGCCGCCTTTTTCTTCATAGACGAGACATACATGAATTTTTCCTTAGGTCAGCGTTGGATCAGTGATACAGAGTCAGATTTAGGATTAGGCACCGTGGTTGCCATTGAAGGCCGTCAGGTCAGCATTTTATTTCCTGCCAGCGGTGAAAACCGTGTTTACTCTTCGGCAGAAGCACCGGTTACCCGCGTGTCGTTTAATCTTGGTGATGTAATCAAAAGCGTTGAAGAGTGGGAATTAGAAGTTGAGTCTATTGAAGTCCAAGGCGAGCTACTTTGCTACCACGGCACTCGCCTTGATACTGGTGAAGCCGCTAAATTAAAAGAAACCTTTTTAGATCATTTTATTAAGTTTAATAAACCACAAGATCGCTTATTTGCGGGGCAAATCGATCGCTTTGATCGCTACACGTTACGCTACCAAACCTGGTTACATAAATTTGAGCGTGAACAGTCGCCTATTAAAGGCTTGATTGGTCAACGTGCCAACCTTATTCCACACCAGCTTTATATTGCCCAAGAAGTAGGTAAACGTTTTGCACCACGCGTATTATTATCTGACGAAGTAGGCTTAGGTAAAACCATTGAAGCAGGCATGATTCTGCATCAGCAAATTATTAGTGGCCGCGCCAGCCGTGTACTTATTGTTGTACCTGAAAACCTTCAGCACCAGTGGTTAGTCGAAATGCTACGCCGCTTTAACCTACGTTTTTCTATTTTTGATGAAGAGCGTTGCGACGAAGCCTTTGCCGACTCGCCAAATGTATTTGATACAGAGCAGCTAGTCCTTACTAGTCTTGAGTTTTTAACCAAGAAAAAGCGCTGGTTTGAACAAGCCACATTGGCTGATTGGGATCTATTAGTTGTTGATGAAGCGCACCACTTAAGCATTAATAACGGTAAACCAAGTACTGAATATCAGCGCATGGCTGAGCTAAGCCAAGATATTCCAGGCCTTATTTTACTTACAGCAACGCCTGATCAACTAGGCCATAGCAGTCACTTTGCACGTTTACAATTGCTCGACCCTGACCGTTTTTACGACTACGACGTATTCAAAGAAGAAGAAGCCAATTACAAAGATGTAGCGCAAGCTGCAAACCAGTTATTGCAAGAGCAAGCTCTTGACGACAATGCAAAAGCAACGCTTATCGAGCTATTAAAAGAAACCGACATTACCGTCATTCTTGAAAAAGCACAGCAAGGTGATTTACCAGCGCGTAAAGAAATACTTAACATGCTACTCGACAGACACGGTACTGGCCGTATATTGTTCAGAAATAGCCGCAGTGGCATTGATGGCTACCCAAGTCGTAAATTGCATGCCTATCCAATGGCATTACCAAAGCAATACAAAACGGCCATGTCGGTATTAGGTAACATGAGTGGTATTCAAAACGCTGAGCTGAGCGCGCATCGTGCTCTTTTTCCTGAAAAAATATTCCAAGAGTTTGAAGGTGAAAGCGCAAGCTGGGGCGCCTTTGACCCTCGCGTAGATTGGTTAATCGAAACACTTAAAACGCTTAAACACGAAAAAGTACTCCTTATTTGTGCCAAGGCCGAAACGGCTATTAGCCTTGAACAAATACTGCGTGAACGTGAAGCGATTAAAGCCTCGGTTTTCCACGAAGGTATGTCAATTATAGAGCGTGACCGCGCGGCCGCCTTTTTTGCAGACGAATACGATAACGCACAAATATTATTGTGTTCAGAAATTGGCTCAGAAGGTCGTAACTTTCAGTTCTCACATCACCTAGTGTTATTTGATTTACCATTAAACCCAGATTTACTAGAGCAACGAATTGGTCGATTAGACCGTATAGGGCAAACACAAGATGTAAACATTCACGTGCCATATTTTGAAAACACGGCGCAAGAAGTGTTACTGCGTTGGTACAATGAAGGCCTGGATGCGTTTGAAACCACATCAACAACTGGCCAGCTATTGTATAAAGAATTTCGTGATGACTTACTCGAGTTTATTTCAGCCCATAACTGTGATGAAGACGAACTTGACCCACTCCTTGAGCAAGTCGCTCAGCAAAATACTGTGCTACGTAAAAAAATGGAAAGTGGACGAGATCGTTTATTAGAACTGCACTCATCGGGGCAAGGCGCCGCCGACTCATTAGTTGCTGATATTGAAAAGCTCGACAACCAGTTTGAGCTGCCCAGCTACATGATTAACGTGTTCGACACCTTTGGTGTAAGCCAAGAAGACAAAGGCGAAAATACAATTATATTAAAGCCTACAGAGCATATGTTAAGCGCGTCATTTCCATCGCTTAAAGATGACGGCATGACAGTGACATTTGACCGTGATACTGCACTTTCGCAAGAAGATGTACATTTTATCAGTTGGGATCATCCAATGGTGCAAGGCACGATGGATATGATTTGTGATGATGACTTTGGTAGCGCATCGGTTGCTTTACTCAAAAACAAAAAACTCCCTGCGGGCACCTTTTTTGTTGAGCTTATTTTTGTAGCCGAAGCAATGGCGCCTAAAGCATTACAAGTGGGCCGCTTTTTACCTCCAACGCCTATTCGTATATTGCTTGATAAAGCCAGTAATAACTTAGGCGAAAACGTCGCATTTGACGGGTTTAACCAACAGCTTTCAGCCGTTGGTCGTCAAACAGCAAGTAAACTTGCGGGTGCGTTACAAAGCGCAATTCACCCTATGATCACAACTGCAAAAGACATGGCACAAGAAAAACTCGAGGTTATTCGTGCACAGTCGCTAGCTAAAATGCAAACGTCTCTTAGCGAAGAACAAGAGCGATTAAGCGCGCTTAAGCAAATTAACCCTAATATTCGCCAAGAAGAAATTACCTTTTACGATAAGCAACGCACCGAGCTAACTGCACACATTGAAAAGGCGCAGTTACAACTAGATGCAATTCGCTTAATCGTGGTTTCTCACTAAGGTTTTGAGCTTTTAGTTGTTAGTAAAAATTGCAAACAACAGCAGCTAAGTAAAGCGTGGTATTTATACCGCGCTTTTTTATATTCAAAAAAGTATATAAATTAGAAGCCTTCGTACAGGCTATCAATGTTTTCCTTGAGCCTTTGCCCTTGCTACCCTAAAATAGCGTCCTTCAAAATCATTAAGGTCGGCCGTGTTAGTTAATTACAATCCCCCAATGAACCCGTATTTAACCATACTTTTTCAAGACGACGACTTGCTCATTGTTAATAAACCCAGCGAATTATTGACCGTACCGGGTAAAGATCCTAAGCATGCCGACAGCTTAATTAACCGCGTTAATCGCGTATTTCCAACTGCAAGAATTGTTCATCGTCTTGATATGGCAACGTCTGGCATACTCTGCCTTGCTATGAATAAAGCTGCACACCGACATTTAAGTATGCAATTTCAAGATCGCGAAACCGCTAAGCGTTATATAGCTCGCGTTTTTGGTAAGCTTGAACAAAACAATGGCTCGGTTGATTTACCCCTTATTTGCGACTGGCCTAATCGCCCAAAGCAAATGGTAGATCATGAAAATGGCAAGCCATCACTCACTCATTTCAAAGTACTTGAACGAGAAGAAAACGCCACACGCGTAGAGCTCACTCCAATTACGGGGCGTTCACATCAATTGCGCGTACACATGCTAAGCCTTGACCACCCTATTTTAGGTGACCGACTCTATGCTCATAAAGAGGCGCTTGCAGCCGCACCGCGTTTACAACTCCACGCACAAATGTTGCAACTAAAACACCCAGTAACCGAACAAGTAATGACCTTTGAAGCAAAACCCGAGTTTTAATGGGCTCAATTACTTAGGAAAAATTAAACTTTTAAACAAGCATGCCGATACCTAACTAATGACGACTGGTTGAGCGTGTTATGGTGTTTTTGCAATTATTTAAAAAGATTCTATGTTACATGGCATTTAGCTGTGTAGCCCTTTTAGCACTCTGCACAACGGCTGCAGAACATATTGCCCCGCCTTCTTTATCAAGTATTGAAAATAGCGATATTAAACGCCTTTTACCTACCGACGAAGTAAAAACAGTGCTAGCAGGTGAAACTGAATTTTTAAGTTTACGTAGTGAGTACATGAGCGCTGATTTTAGAGGGGTTGTATTACTTATTCCCGATTGGCAATCACCCCCTACCAACAATGCTGGAATGAGTTACTTACGCAAAGAGCTTAACAATTTAGGCTACACCACCTATGCGATGACCACCCCTGATATTGATTGGCAAGCGAGTAAAATAGCTGAGCCTGCTGCAGAAACAGCACCAAGTGCCGCCACTGAAACAGAGAGTCAAGCCAACAGTGAGTCAGAGCAGCCTAATGCTTCAAGTAAAAATGAAGCGCCTCATCATGTGGATGCCATTGAAGCCATCAGCGACGAAATACTCGATAACTACAAACTAAATTTACTTGCTCGCTACAAAGCGCTTTACCAAACCGCGATGCAAGAACCCACTAATATCGTTGTGATTGCGCAAGGCACCAGCGCAGGGGTTTTAACTGAGTACTATGCAGACTTTCCACAAGAGCGTATTGATGCGTTTATTAGTGTAAGTAGCTATCTGCCCAATGCAAAGCGCAATAAAAGCTTAAGCCAAACAACGTCTCTTGTTACGCCTGCATTTTTAGATATTTATTACGCCAGCGACAACCGTGATATTTTAATTAACTTAAAAAATCGCCAGCGCTGGGTTAACCGAAACGCCAAGTTTGACTACCGCCAGCGCCAGTTATTTGGGCTTCGTGATCAACCTCAACAACATGCTCGGCTAACAAAAGAGATAGACGGCTTTTTACGCCGCCTTTTTTAAATACTCATAGGCTGCTTGAATGTCTTGGCTTTTTTTAACCGCCAATTCCATCATATGTTTTGGTAAACCTTGCGATACTAATTTATCAGGGTGATGTTGCGCCATTAACTTTCGGTACGCTACTTTTACTTCCCGCTCGGTTGCCCCATCGTTAAGTCCTAAAAGCCCAAGCGCTTGCGCACGATTCATATTATTGTTGGGGGGTACATGGTGCCCTGAGCCTTCTTTATAACTGCTACTTTGCCCTTGCTGCTGTTGGTAACGCTGTTGCTGTTTTCTAAAGTTAAATTCAGCTTGATAGCGTTTAAGTACAAACGCAAAATGAGTTTTAGAAATACCTAACTGCTTGCTTACTTCACTTAATAACTGCTTTTCTTGCTCAGCTAAAATGCCATCAGAAAACGCCATTTGAATTTGTATTTCTAAAAATAATTGCAGTAAATCATGACGCTTAGCAAAGCGTTCTTTAAAATCATAGACGGTTTCTTTTAATGAAAAGTCGCTTTGTTTACCCGCTTGAAAAGCATGCTGAGCTTCACGGCGTTCTTCGCCTTTCAACCCCATTTCGTCCATAAATAAGCTAGCGGCTTTAATGTGTACCTCGCTTACTCGGCCATTAGACTTTGCAATATGCCCCATCACTGCAAAACAGCTTGAAAAGAATAGCGCTTGGCGCTCGTGAACGTCATCACCATTAAATAAACTTGAAAAACCACCCGCCTTATCAAAATTATTTTTTAAGCTTTTATCAAATAAATGACCAAGGTATAACCCTAAAATAGCACCAAAAATTTTGCCAAACATAAAACCAAAACAAAATCCGAGTATTTTTCCCCACATGTAAACGACTACTCCTATTAATTATGTGTCGGCTTACGCCAAGCGCTCATTTAATGCCGTTAAACGCGCTGGTGTGCCTATGTCATCCCAATTACCAATATAAAGCTCGGTAGACACTAAATGCTTACTTAATTTTTCTCGTAATAACGGCCCAAGCGGACGAATGCCCGGCTCTAAACCATTAAAAAAGTCAGCCTGATAACGACTAATACCCGAAAACGTATATTTTTGACTATCTGGCGATAAGTGGCTCAATGTAAAATCCCCATCAAGATTATGTGGGGGATTTTCAATAAGCACCAAATGTGCCTCACCTGGTTGCAAATGTAATTGCATAAGCGAGCTTACATCGTAATCGGTAAATACGTCGCCATTTATCACAATAAACGACTCCCCCAATAAAGGAAGTGCCTGAATAATACCACCCGCGGTTTCAAGGCCGCCTTCAACTTCTTGGCTATAAACAATATTTACACCAAATTGACTGCCATCTTTAAAGTACGCTTTAATTTTATCACCCTGCCATGCAAGGTTTATCACTATGTCGGTAATGCCAGCGGCCTTTAAGTTATTAACATGGTGCTCTATTAGTGGTTTATTTTGCACTTTAAGCATAGGTTTAGGCATAGCTTGAGTGAGCGGCATCATGCGCTGCCCACGCCCTGCGGCTAAAATCATGGCTTTCATAAATTTACCTGCTCTAATCTTTTAGTCACTTTTGGCACTATCGTATTTTTAACCCAGTCACTGAGTGCATTGAGTTCAGGATAGCGTTCAGCAACATCTACAATATATTCAAGGGTAGGCAAAATATTAGTTAAATAACCGGCCTTACCGTCACGCAAATACAGGCGACAAAATATACCGGCGGCTTTTAAATGACGCTGTAAACCCGTTAAGTCAAACCAAACTTTAAATTCTTCAAACGAAGTATTACTGACTAAGCCTTCGCGTTTAAACTCGTTATATCCAAATGCTAATAGCTGAGCGAGTTCATTATCAGGTAGCTTAAAATAGCAATCGCGTAACAACGAAACTAAATCGTAACAAAGTGGCCCGCGTACGGTGTCTTGGTAATCAATTATTGCCCACTGAGAATCGCTGTGCATAATATTACGGCTGTGGTAGTCGCGATGAACTGTTACCGTGGGTTGTTCAAGCATGGTTTGAGTGAGTAGATCGCAGCTCGACTCCCACATTTTAAGTTGGTTTGTATCAACGCGTTCAGCAATAAACTCTTTTACTAACCATTGGCTGAATATCGACAATTCAAGCGCTATGAAGTCTTTACCATAGGCCTGCATATCTGAAGCCTCAGGCGTTTGTGCCCACTTGGCTGATAAACTTATTAACTGTGTGTAGTAGTCGGTTCTATTTGCATCATTAAGCATGTCAGCTAAGTGTGTGCTGCCTAAATCAGTTAAAATAAAAAAGCCTTGTTGTTCATCACTTTTAATAATATGCGGTAACAAAAAACCCTGGTCAGTAAAAACTTGATTCAAAGATAAATACGGTGCGTTATTGACCTTTTGTGGATCGGAGTCCATTACAATAAAGTGCTGATTATTAATTGTTAAGCGAAAATACCGCCTAAAACTCGCATCTCCGGTTATCGCCTCAAGTGTATCTGGCTGTTTGCCAAAGTGGGTCGTTATGAAGTGTTGTAAATTATCAAAGCGTGTCATTTTATAAGATATCTATTTTTAACTAAGTTAATTAGGTCAATTACTGTATTTGCCATTATTTTCCTTTATTATGTGTAAATTATATTTATACACACAGTATTAGGGTCAATAAATGAGCAAAACCTGGGGCATTTTGATGCTAAGCGTAGTTAGCGCACCATCGCTTGCCGAAACTGAACTGACACACAAACTTTGTGGCACTTCAATGCAAACCAGAGCTTGGCAACCGCTACCTGGCGTAAAACTCGGTAATGTTGACATTAAAGCTGATGATGTAGAACTCCTTGGTACTCAAAGCGCCGAATTTACCGGCAATGTTGATATTAACACCGTTAATATGAGTTTGTCCGCACAAACTGCATTGATAGACAAGCAACGTGGTTTACTTAATGCCACAGGTCCTATTGTATATCGCGATGCTGTTAGTAACGTAAATAGCTCAGGGTTAAATGCCGATTTAAATAATTCAGAAATTAGCCTGTTAGGTGCTGATTACAAGCTAACAGAACAACAAGGTAAAGGCGGTGCTGAAAAGCTCACTATAAATGATTCTGGCTTAGTACTGATGAATGCAAGCTTTACTGCTTGTCCGGGTGAAACCCCAGCTTGGGAAATTGAAGCCGACGAAATTAATTTATCTCGCGAAGAAGGTTGGGGCGAAACTCACAACGCCATACTTCGAATTTTAAATACCCCTGTTTTGTATTTACCTTATTTTACTTTTCCATTAGACGAGCGCCGTAAATCGGGATTACTCACCCCGAGTATTTCAAGTTCAGACAAGTATGGTTTAGAAACCATTACTCCTTATTATTGGAATATTGCGCCTAACTTAGATGCCACCATCACGCCACGTTATATGGCTAACAAGGGTTTGCAACTAAAAACAGAGCTTAGATATTTAACCAAGCAACATGAAGGCCTAGTGGGTATAGAATACCTAAACAAAGACGACTCAGAGCCAGCGCTTGGTGAGCGCTACATGTTCCATTGGCAGCAAAAAAGTTACTTAAACGAAAATTGGCGAGCAAGTGTTGACGTTACCAATGTAAGCGACGATAACTACATTACTGATTTAGAATCTAGTTATGCGAGTAAAACCGACACTCAACTTTATCGTACCGGCGTACTGACCCATTTAGGAGACACATGGCGGACCGATATAAAAGTGCAAAACTTTGAGGTACTGGGTGATCACTTAGAGTCGTACACTGCTATCCCACAAATTAATTTCACACAAACAGCACCATGGAAATTTGATCATTTTGATTTTAGCGTGTCTGGTGAGTTGAGCCATTTTACCAACAGCTCTGCAATTATAGATCAAGCAACTCGAGTTCATATTGAGCCAAAAGCACGGTTTGATTACGACCAATACGCATGGTCATTTTTATCTGAAGTAAGCTTATTACAAACAAATTACGATCAACAAGGTGACCTATCTGGCACACAGTTTAAGCAAAGCGTATCGCGTACTTTGCCAAAAGTGCGTTTATATTCACAGCTTAATTTTGAGCGCGATACGTCCTACCTTGTCCAAGACGGTATTCAAACACTAGAGCCGCAAATACAGTATTTATATACGCCTAATAAGGATCAATCTGATATTGGTTTATACGATACAACCAAATTACAAGACGATTATTACGGCTTATTTAGAGACACACGCTTTTCTGGTGTTGATCGAATAGCTGCTGCAAACCAGTTTACGCTCGGTGCAACAACGCGCTTATTTGATAAAAAACAAGAAGAGATTTTTAACTTTAGTGCCGGACAAATATTTTATTTATCTGATGATGCCAAGCCAACCGAGCAAAGCTTAAACTCAGATACCAATTACAATGCATTATTTGCAGCGCAAACCATGGTACATTGGCATCGTCGTTGGTATTTTTCTGCGGGTATACAGTACAACACTGATAGCAAACAAATGATTCAATCAAATGCCACTTTAGATTACAAAGGTGATAATAATCAGCTAGTGCAATTGAACCATCGCTATGCAAATGATGTCTCAGGAAATACAATTGAGCAAACAGGTGTGTTTACAAGTATTCCAATAAGTGACGAATGGCAGTTTATTGCAAGCTATCATCGCGACCTTGAAAACAACCGAAGTGTCGAAATATTAAGTGGGTTGCAGTATGAATCGTGCTGTTGGGCGTTTCAAATTACTGGTCACCGCCAAATCGAAACTGATTTAAATCAGTCAATAGGTACAGAGCAAGCCACCTTTGATTCAGGTATTAGTTTTAATTTTGTACTAAAAGGACTGGGAAGTAAAAGCCGCTATGATGCACAAAAACTATTACAACAAGGTATTTTTGGCTATCGTAGACCGTATTTTCTTAATAACTAGTATCACAAACGTACTATTAGCAAGAGTAGTAAATAGAACATGACTTTAAAAAAATTATTAGTATCAACCGTTTTAAGTATCAGCCTGTGCCAAAATGCATTTGCTGAACCAGTAGAAATTGACAAAGTTGTTGGCATTGTAAACCAAGGTGTTATTTTACAAAGCGAAGTAAACTCCATTGTTGATCGTGTAAAAAAGCAAGCCCAAGAACAAGGTCAACAATTACCTAAAGACGAAACTTTACGTGTGCAAGCCATGGAGCGTTTAGTTAGCCAAGCACTAATGATGCAAATGGCTGAGCGCATGGGTTTACAAATTTCTGACAGCCAGTTAGATCAAACGCTTGCTAACATTGCAAAAGAGCAAGGCGGTACAATTAGCGATTTACGACGAACGGTTGAAGCATCTGGCGATAGCTTTCAAGCATACCGTGAAGAAATACGTAAAGAGATCACAACACAACAAGTTACCCGCGCAAACGTTGACCGCCGCATTTATATTAGTGAGCAAGAAGTCGATAATTTATTAAAAATAATGGCTAGCCAAGGTCAAAGTGCGGAAGAGTATGATATTGGCCACATCCTGATCGATATTCCTAACGAAGCAACAGCAGATGAAATATCAGCGGCTAAAACCCGTGCTGATAAAGTTATTGAATTACTTAACGACGGCCAAGAATTTAAACGCATTGCAATTTCATCATCAAGCGGCTCAAAAGCACTTGAAGGCGGTCAATTAGGTTGGATGGGTATAAATGAGATGCCTTCTCTTTTCGCTGAAGCTGTAAAGAGTAAAAAGAAAGATGCTATCGTAGGGCCACTTCGCTCAGGTGCTGGCTTTCATATTATTAAAGTTCAAGATGTGCGTGGCCTACAAGTAGTTGAAACAACAGAAGTGCGCTCACGCCACATACTTATTGAACCTTCAATTATTCTAAGCGAAGAAAAAGCACGTAATATGCTTGCTGGTTTTGCTAAAGACCTACGTGCTGGCAACGCTGATTTTGGCGAGCTCGCTAAAGAATACTCTGAAGATCCAGGCTCTGCACTCAAAGGCGGTGAATACGATTGGACTGATCCAACTACCTATGTTCCTGCGTTTAGAGATACATTACTATCGCTCAAACAAGACGAGATTAGCGAGCCTTTTAGAACCCAGTTTGGTTGGCATATAGTACAGCTACTCGACAAACGTGTTGCTGATAAAACTGAGTTAGCAAAACGTAACCGCGCACATGGCATGCTATTTAACCGTAAATTTAAAGAAGAAAGCTTCAACTGGCAGCAAGAAATGCGCGAACAAGCCCATGTTGAAATTTTCCCTACAGACGAATAAATATGACCTTAAGAATAGCAATTACACCAGGTGAACCTGCCGGTATTGGTCCAGATTTGCTCATTACGCTTGCTCAGCAAGCGTGGGACGCACAACTTGTTGTGCTTGCTGATGCCAAACTATTAAAAGAACGTGCAAAACTTTTAGGTTTACCTATAAACCTCATTGAGTTTGATGAAAACGCCCCCGCAAAAACAACACCCGCAGGCAGCGTGTATATTTATCAAGTCAATTTAGGTGATGATGTAGAGTTAGGCGTACTTAACGATGCTAATGGCCAATACGTGTTAGACACCTTGCGCATCGCAAGCGAAAAAAACATGGATGGGACGTTTGACGCTGTCGTTACAGGCCCTGTTCACAAAGGGATTATAAATAAAGCCGGCATTTCGTTCAGTGGCCACACAGAATATTTTGCACAACAATCAAACACTGCAGATGTTGTCATGTTATTAGCCACAGAAGGGCTCCGTGTTGCACTTGTGACAACACACATCCCGCTGGCTTATGTATCACGTGCAATCACCGAAGATCGCCTGACTAAAGTTGCCACTATTTTAGATCACGACTTACGGACTAAGTTTGGTATTGAAAGGCCACGTATATTAGTTTGTGGGTTAAATCCGCACGCTGGTGAAGATGGTCACTTGGGCCGTGAAGAAATAGACACAATTACCCCTACCCTTGATATTTTAAGAAACCAAGGGATGAATTTAATTGGTCCACTACCTGCCGATACATTATTTCAGGATAAATACCTTTCTGAGGCCGATGCCGTACTTGCTATGTATCACGATCAGGGTTTACCTGTGCTAAAATACAAAGGATTTGGTAAATCGGTGAATATCACACTGGGTTTACCTTTTATTCGCACTTCAGTTGACCACGGTACAGCGCTAGATTTAGCTGGTACAGGTACCGCCGATGTTGGAAGTTTTGAATTAGCGATCCGCGAAGCAATTAAGCTCGCCCATGAAAAAGCACAAAATCAATGACCGATAAAGTACACTTAGGACACCGCGCCCGAAAACGTTTTGGACAAAACTTTCTATTTGATGAAATGATCATCGATAAAATAGTTTCAGCAATCGATCCTAAACCAGAAGATAATTTAGTAGAAATAGGCCCAGGCTTAGGTGCGATCACCGAACCTGTGGCTGAACTTAGCGGACACCTAACAGTTGTAGAGCTAGATAAAGACCTTGCAAAACGCTTAATTGAACACCCATTTTTAGGGCCAAAATTAACGGTAAACCAAGGCGATGCAATGAAGTACGACTTTGCAAGCTTAGTTAAAGACGACAAAAAGTTAAAAGTGTTTGGTAATTTACCTTACAACATCTCCACGCCATTGTTATTTCATCTTTTTGAGTTTGCCGATAACATTGAGCACATGCACTTTATGCTTCAAAAAGAAGTTGTAAAGCGCATGGTTGCAGGTCCTGGCAGTAAAACATTTGGTCGTTTAAGCGTGATGACGCAGTACTACTGTAATGCAATGCCTGTAATTGAAGTGCCGCCAGAATGTTTTAAGCCCGCTCCTAAAGTTGACTCTGCAGTTATTCGCTTAATTCCTAAAAAGCCTGAACAACGAACAGCTAAAAGCGTAAAAATACTTAACACGGTATGTTTAGAAGCGTTTAATCAACGCCGTAAAACATTACGAAACAGCCTTGGCAACTTACTTACAGCCGAAGAAATGGCAAGCATAGGTGTTGACGCTACATTACGTGCTGAAAGTTTATCTTTACAACAATTTATTGATATAGCTAACTGGATTTATGACAAAGAGCAGTAATATTGGATCACCTGTAAAGGTGTCTGTAGAGACATTTTATGTTGAAGGTCAATCACAGCCGGAAATAGAAAAATACGTATTTGCCTACTCTGTAACAATAAAAAATCATAGTTTATGTAGTGCTAAGTTATTGCATCGTTATTGGTTAATTACAGACGCAAACGGCAAAGAAGTTGAAGTTGAAGGCGAAGGCGTTGTTGGCGAAACCCCCACAATTGGCCCAGGTGAGAGTTACAAATACACCAGTGGTGCTATCCTAGATACGCCTGTCGGTACAATGCAAGGCCACTACACGCTACGCAACGAGTTTGGTGCAGAGTTTGAAGCACCTATTAATGTATTTCGTTTAGCTTGCCCTAATATTTTGCATTAGTAAAAACGCTACATGGCCGATTATGCAATAGGTGATTTACAAGGGTGCTTCAAAGAGTTCAGCACCTTGTTACAAAGGGTTGATTTTAACCCAAGTAAAGATCACCTATATTTAGTGGGTGATATTGTTGCCCGTGGCCCTGACTCACTTGCCTGCCTTGATTTCATCTATCAACATCAAGACAGCATGACAATCACACTGGGTAATCATGATTTGCACATGATTGCTTGTTATTTTTTAAATAAGCCGACTAACCCAAAAGATAAATTAGCTCCTATTTTTAAAAGCAGCTTACTCAAGCGTTATATCTCTTTTTTACAAACCCAACCACTCGCTTTATATTTAAAAACACATAATTGCTTTATCTCTCATGCAGGCTTAAACCCTGATTGGTCAATTGAAGATGCATTGCAACACGCAAAATTTGCTCAAGATTGCTATCAATCAAAGAATGCAAAAAACTTTTTTAAGCATATGTACTCTCCCCATCCTAAAAAGTGGTCAACAACACTCAATGACTACGAAAAGTTTAGATATATAGTTAACTACTTTACCCGCATGCGCTTTTTAACCCATGACCATAAGCTAGACCTTAATGCAAAAGGTGCAATAGCAGATAGCAAAATGTTAACACCGTGGTTTATGCACAAGAACATTCTCACACTTAAGGATGAGCTTGTTTTTGGTCACTGGGCATCACTTGAGGGTAAAACAGGGGTTAACCATGTTCATGCTTTAGACACAGGCTGTGTATGGGGTAACGGGATGACGTTAATGGAACTTAAAACAAAAAATCTATTTATAGAAAAATGACTCTTTTTACCTAAATAACCTGAAAAATTCCAATACATCTGTTAGATTTATAAACTAATAGTTAAAATTAATTAAAGTAATTGATTTTAATTACTTAACTTATCCGAATAAAAGCCGATAAGTTTTAATTAAAGTATCTTTGAGTGGAAATCCATATGAATCTAACAGTGAGCCAACGTATTTGGGGTGGTTTTATATTTATCACGCTATTACTTTTAATTATTGGCGGCAATTCGTTAATTAAAATAGCGAATATAGACCGTTCTACTCAACAGGTGAACCAGCTATCATTACCGGCATTAAACAAAAGTTCAGAGCTACAAGCTGAATTCATATTAATGAGTAAGGCAGCACAAGCAAGTTTTTATACTTCATCCGCAAGTGAGCTTGAACCCATTAAAAAAAGAGTATTCGAACAAAAAAAATCATTCAACGAACTCCATGCACAGCTTCAGAGCGTTGTTAAAAACGACCCTGAACTAAGTAAAAGTAGTCAAAGTGTTGAGCAAACCTATGAAAACTTTTTAAGTATTGTTGAAAACTTACTCGAAGATAAAAATAAACAACTTGCATTAAATAAAACACTCACTGCACAAATTGAAGCCATTGAGCTTAGCGCAGAAGATGCTAACTCAGTAGTTTTAGACATAATTGATATAGATGGTTTTGAACAAGACCACCCTCGTGCTTTCCAAGCTGCGAATAACTTGGAAAATAACTTTATGTCGGTGGTTACCAACAGTACCGACATGTTAACAGTAAAAACGTTAACCACATTAGATATCGTTAAAAGCGAGCAAACCTACTATCTTGAAGAAGTAACACGCACTGTTGCTCTAATTAAACCGGCTATTGAGCAAAGCCATAGCGACTTGTTTAATGACCTCAAAGAGCATGTTGAAGCACTTGAGAGTAACGTAAAAGGTAACAACAGTTTAGCCGCGAATAAAAAACGTTTAATTGATTCAATTGCGCTCACTGAAAAAGAGCTAGCCGACTCAGAAGCCGCAACAAAAATAGCACTTAATCAAATTGACGAGTTAGTTTCGCAAGCAAGTAATGTTGCCTTTGAGCTTCAAAAAGGCGTTCGTAATGACGTAGACTCAGCAAACTTATGGACATGGGTTGGTATGGTTATCGCAACTTTACTTGCCATCGCCATTGCATATATAACCGTAAGCCGTATTACCAAGCCACTTGCCGAAGTAAACAGAATTTTAGATATTGTAGCCAGTGGTGATATGACTCAACGCTTGGATGACAGCGCTAAAGACGAATTTGGCGAGCTATCAAAAAGCTGTAATACTCTAATAGACAGCTTACGCAGCTTAATCAAAGGGATTATTTCTCGCTCGACCCAACTAGCGGCTGCATCAGAAGAAACTTCGGCAATTACTGCAGAATCAAGCCAAGCTATTAGTAACCAGCAAGCACAAGTGCAGCAGGCAGCAACAGCAACGACTGAAATGAGCAGCACATCGCAAACAGTAAGCAATAGTGCACAGCAAGCATTAAGCGAAATTAAAAACGCAGATAAAGAAGCTGAACGTGTTAAAGGTATTTCCAACAATAACAAATCAACTATTGAGCAACTTGCTCGCGAGGTTGATGATGCCTCTCAAGTTATTAATAAGCTTCACCAAGATAGCGCATCGATTGGCAGCATACTTGATGTTATTCGTGGCATTGCAGATCAAACTAACTTACTCGCGCTTAACGCCGCAATCGAAGCCGCTCGTGCAGGTGAATACGGCCGTGGCTTTGCCGTTGTAGCAGACGAAGTACGCTCACTGGCAAGTAAAACTCAAGAGTCGACACAAGAGATCCAATCAATGATTGAATCGCTACAAACGGGCGCAGAAGCGGCTGTAACAGCAATGACCAAAGGTAAGCAACGTGCGGTATCGTGTGTAGAGCAAACTGACTTAGCAAGTACAGCGCTTGACTCAATCACCTTTGCGGTATCGCAAGCCCATGACGTGAGTGAAGAAATATCTACAGCAGCACTTGAGCAACAACAAGTGGCTGAAGAAATTAGTGAACGTTTGGAGTCAATTGTTGCTATTGCAGAACAAACAGCTGAAGGCGCAAGCCAAACTAATATCTCAAGCTCTGAAGTAGCAAAACTAGCCGAAGAGCTGCGTTTATCGGTAGACGAGTTTAAAGTTTAAAACGCTTTGTATATACTAAAAACCCCGTTAGCACCATGTGTTAACGGGGTTTTCTTTATAGCATTAGAAAGTAAAGGTAGTTACTTTTGGCAATGTGAACAAAAAACGGTACTACGCTGCCCCAGCCTTATTTCTTCCAGCTCATTATCACACGTTAAACAGGGCTTTCCTTTTCGCCCATATACCAATAGCTCTTGAGCAAAATAACCCGGCTTACCATCACTTTGTGCAAAGTCTTTAAGCGTGGTACCACCTTGAGTGATAGCGGCAGCAAGCGTGTCTTTTATTATAGGGATAAGTGCTTGATAGCGCTTAAGTGACACCTTCCCCGCTTCGCGCTTTGGATGAATCCCAGCTTTAAACAGTGACTCGTTAGCGTAAATATTCCCAACCCCTACTACCACAGCGTTATCCATAATAAACTGTTTTACAGGTACTTTTTTATTGCGTGACTGCTCGTATACGCGCTTTGCGAAAAAGTTATCCGTTAAGGGCTCTGGGCCAAGCTTTGAGAGTAACTTATGCACCTCACCTGGCTCTTGCCATAAGCAACACCCAAAGCGGCGAGGATCGTTTAAGCGCAGCGCTTTATCATTAGCAAATACAAATTCAACATGGTCGTGCTTTTTTAAAGGCTCACTCTTATCTACAACCCTTAGGTTACCTGACATACCTAAATGTAAAATAGTGCTACCAAGCTCACAATGCAGCAATAAATATTTTGCACGGCGCTCAATATTGGTAACAGTTAACCCCTCTAGCTGGTAAACATCGTCAGGTACTGGCCAGCGCATACTCGCATTATAAATATTAACCTTGGTTACAACTTGGTTTTTTATATGAGGAGTAATGCCCATTCGGCTCACTTCTACCTCTGGTAATTCAGGCATTAATTAGACCCACTTTGTGAAAAATCAAAACTAGGAAACAACTGTGTAGCTATAGTTAGATCAAGTGCAAATACGCGCTGAGTACTTTTTTCGAGTAAATAATACTGATTATTTCCTTTGTAAAGTAAATATACCCAAGGCAAACTTTCTCCAGCTAATTCAAATGTGGCAACAAACAAAGGCGCATTTGGGTTAAAAACCACAGACTCATTAACCACTGGCAACTGTATTCCTTGCCAAATATTAACAAGTTCTTGTAGTTGTTGCTCTGATGGTTGCCAAAAAACAGGCACATCTTTCTTTATTGCAGTTGTACGCCAACTAGTACCAATACGCTCAATTTTTTGATCAACAAAACTAAGGGTTAAAACAAAGCTTTGTGTAGGTAACACCCCTTGCAATGTGGGCTCTTGTTCACCACTTAAAAACTGCTTATGCCAACCATTTAAAAAGAAAATCATAATCAGCATCGAGAAGATTATAACGTTATTCCACCCCTTACGGCCCAGTCGCATATTTATACACCTAGTAAATTCAATATTTTAAAGTGTAACTAAAACTTAATTGCACTGTCTATATGTTAAAGGGCGCAGACTTTGTTAGAATATCGGCAAATTTAAAGGAGTTCCGTCAATGTCTATGTATGTAGTGGGCCATAAAATCCCAGATTCAGATTCTATTTGTGGTGCAATTGCACTGGCTTATTTAAAAAACCAAATTGATGAGCCGGCAATACCAACTCGTCTTGGTGAAGTTTCACCAGAAACTCAATTTATCCTTGATAAATTTGGCTTCGAAGCACCTGAGCTTAAATTAAGCTACGCGGGCGAAGATGTGTATATTGTCGATCACACAGAAAAAACACAAGCACCTGATGATATCGACCAAGCCCGCGTTGTTGGCGTGGTAGATCACCATAAATTAGGTGACTTAACATCATCTACTCCGCTTGAATGTTGGATCCGTCCTGTTGGCTGCTCAAATACCATTATTAAAATGATGTACGATTTTTACAGCGTAGAAATCCCTAAAGACATCGCAGGTATTATGATGTGTGCAATTTTAAGCGACACCGTAATATTTAAATCACCTACATGTACCACTGCCGATATTAAATGTGTTGAAGCACTTGCTGAAATTGCGGGTGTTGAAGACTTTAAAGAACTAGGCATGGATATGTTCCGCGTTAAGTCTGCAGTAGAAGATACACCTGCACGTGACTTAGTTATGCGTGACTTTAAAGATTTCAACATGAACGGTAACCTAGTAGGTATTGGCCAACTAGAAGTAATCGACCTTGCTGTGTTTGACGATATTAAAGCTGACCTTGAAGCTGATATTGCAAAGCTTAAAGCCGAAGGTAATCGTCACTCAGTATTTTTGCTGCTTACCGATATTATGAAAGAAGGCTCACAAATGCTAATTGTATCTGACGATGCAAACTTAGTTGAGCAGGCTTACGGCGTAAAACCAGAAAATGATAAAGTATGGTTAGATGGTGTATTAAGCCGTAAAAAGCAAGTAGTACCTCCACTACAAGATGCCTTTGCTAAAGCCTAATAGCTTTAATAAATAACACTAAAAAGCCGATATTGAATATGCATTATCGGCTTTTTTGTTTTTAAATTTAAAGAGCAAACTAGCATTAGATTTTACTTTTTATTTCATCATAAACTTTTGCATGGTTTTTTGAGAATTCCACATTAGTTCTATCTATTTTATTTAACCACAAAGCCGCTTGTATTTTGTTACCCAACTCCCAATACGATTGCGCTAAACGTAAACTATAGGTTGCTTGGTAAATGCTATCCGGTTCGATGTAGTCGAACGCAGTTTTATAATATTTTACTGCGTTATTAAAATCATTATGCTTAAAATATGAAAAAGCTAAGTTACCTAGCGCAATTACAGTTTTAGCATGGTGTTTTGTTCTTTTTATAGCGTTGTAGGCTTTTAAATTACTTTCTATCGCTTGAGGGTACTGTTGCCAATTGTAATAAATGTGCCCTTTATTGATGTGCAGCTCAAAGTGAAAAATAGCATCACTACTTTTTGCATAACGCTTTTCGGCATCAAGCAATACCCTTAGTGCCTTTTTTTTATCGCCAAATATGTGCTGTAAATTAGCCAGCTCTACAAGCCTTAAAGGATCACCAAATACATTATAAATTTCATCAAGTTGAGCAAATGCTTTTGCCGCATAGGCTTTCGCTTGTTGCTTATCACCCAAGTAATTAAGCGATTTAGCATAATAAAAATAAACTTGTATTTTAAATGCGCCGGGTAATTCTTCTTGGTCAACAAAGGGGCTTAATGCGCTATGAAGATTATCGAATTTTTGATAATCAAAATAATAGTCAAACTCGTAAGTTTTCAATTTATACCAATTAGAGGAGTTCTTTTGTGTATTTAAAAGGCGAGATTGAATGTAGGTTAAGCAATCTTGGTCTGTTTTCATACAAAACACTTCATGATCACTTAAGTTTTCAGAGGCTTTTGCACCCATGCTTACATATAAAAGCAAAAAAACAATTAAAACATGCTTCAGCATTAGAACACTCATATTAGCCACATAAGCTTTAAGTGTAATATGAGTGTGCTCTATTTAACAATGGATAAAATAACTACGCGTATTGCCCGGCTGCAAATCCACAGCTCCAAGCGTACTGAAAGTTATAACCTCCAAGCCAACCGGTTACATCGGTTACTTCCCCTATAAAGTACAAGCCTTGTGATTTTTTGGCTTCAAACGTTTTAGAGCTTAGTTCGTCTGTATTTACACCACCTAGGGTTACTTCTGCAGTTCTATAGCCTTCGGTTCCGTTGGGTTTTATTTGCCACGCATGAATGTAGTTAGCAAGGTCTTCAATTTGACTATGGGTAAGCTGATTAATATTGCAATCAGGTATTGCATTGCTTTCATGTAATATTTCAATGAACCGTTTTGGCAATATTGTCGTTAGGCTATTTTTTAGTGATTTTTGAGGTTGCGTTTCTCGCCAGTCTGCAAGCTGCTGTTTTAAATCTAGCTCAGGAAGTAGATTAATAGTAACAGCCTGCCCTGCACGCCAAAATGAACTTATTTGTAATATAGCGGGGCCAGATAAACCACGGTGCGTAAATAATATATTTTCTTTAAATGTGGTGCAGTCTTCACTTGTTACTTCGCACGGTATGCTAACGCCTGATAACCCTTCAAAGCGTTCTTTGTCGTGTTGGTGAAGGGTAAATGGTACAAGCGCGGCCATAGTAGGTAGTACGTTTAAACCAAACTGCTCAGCAATTTTATAACCAATAGGTGTAGCACCAAGCTTGGGCATAGTAAGCCCACCCGACGCAACCACTAACGACTCGCAATGAAAGGTCTCTTGCTCTGTGGTAACGCTATAACCCGACTCTGTTTTTTGTACATTAATCACTTCACTGCGCAAGGCTATATTTACACCTGCCCACTCGCATTCAGTAAGAAGTATATTAACAATATCTTGCGCACTATTATCACAAAACAGCTGGCCTAACGTTTTATGATGGTATGCCAAACCGTGGCGGTCCACCAGCTCAATAAAGTCATATTGCGTATAACGGCTCAAACATGATTTAACAAAATGTGGATTGCTGCATAAGTAATTTTCCGTTGCTGCATTCTCATTTGTAAAATTACAGCGCCCGCCACCACTAATTAAAATTTTACGACCCGGCTTTTTACCCATATCAAGTACTGTAACACGTCGGCCTCGGTATCCAGCTTGTGCTGCACACATTAATCCAGCCGCTCCCGCGCCAATTACAATTACATCTACCTGGGTCATCTATTTATCTCACTTAACAATTTGCTCGATTATAGCAAAAATTAGTTGCCAACAATGCTCCAATTTAATTATTACAAATAACACAATAAATATACTTTCTACTTTTTAGAAGTATTAAAAACACAAACCAAAAAGCAATACCTTTATGTCATTTTTATTTTATATGATAAATACAAAACAATGAAAAAACCCTTTAAAACGCTCGTTATAACTAAATGAAATAGGGACATAATGATTTAGTATTTTAAATTTATTAACACATAATTTACCTTTGTACCTGCATTGTGACAATCCATCACGATATAACTAATAAAAAAATCTAGGGAAAATTATGACAACAAGTAAAACATTTAATAAGTGTGCAATAGCACTTACCATTAGTACGCTTTTTGCTACTGCATCAAGCATGGCTAACCCAGCACAAGCAATTGGCCCTTCAGTGGCTGATACAACAGCTAAACTTCAAAATCAAAGTGGCTTTGAAACGCAATTCATCATTAAATATAAAAATAACAACGTTGATGCACTGAGTTACTCTACTGCAGATGAAAGCCCTGTAAACATGAAAGCACGTGCAAAAAACTTTGTTAAAAACTTTGCCTCTAAAAAAGGAAAAGTTAAAGCAAAGTACATTCGCGCAATGGCACTAAATAACCACCATGTTATGCGAGCAGATAAAAAACTTAGCGCAGCAGAAGCACAAGAGTTTATGCAAGAAATGGTTGATTCAGGCAACGTTGAGTACATTGAAGTTGACCAAATGTTAAAACCTTTTGCGACACCTAACGATCCGCGCTATGGCGACCAGTGGCACTACTATGAGCAAGCTGGCGGTTTGAACTTACCAACAGCTTGGGACACCGCAACAGGTAGTGGTGTAGTAGTGGCTGTTCTTGATACAGGTTACCGCCCTCATGCCGATTTAAATGCTAATATTTTGCCAGGTTACGATATGATTTCTAACCTATCAGTTGCTAACGATGGCGGCGGCCGTGATAGCGATGCACGTGATCCGGGCGATGCAGTAGCAGCCGGCGAATGTGGTAATAATGGTGCGCAAGGGTCTAGCTGGCATGGTACGCACGTTGCGGGTACTGTTGCAGCCGTTACAAATAATGGTGAAGGCGTTGCCGGTGTTGCTTATGACGCAAAAGTAGTTCCAGTACGTGTACTTGGTAAATGTGGTGGTTTAACGTCTGATATTGCCGACGGCATTATTTGGGCATCTGGCGGTAACGTATCGGGCATCCCTGGAAACCCTAACCCAGCTGATGTTATTAACATGAGCTTAGGCGGAAGTGGCTCTTGTAGTTCTACAACACAAAATGCAATCAATACAGCTCGCAACAATGGCGCTGTTGTAGTTATTGCAGCAGGTAACGATAACGATAACTCAGCAAACTACAACCCAGGTAACTGTAACGGTGTTGTTAATGTAGCATCAGTTGGTCGAAATGGTGGCCGTGCTTATTACTCAAACTACGGTAGTAACATTGATGTTGCTGCACCCGGTGGTGCACAAAGCTTTGCTAACGATTCTGAAGGTGTTCTGTCTACGTATAACTCGGGATCTTCTTCTCCATCAACCGATAGCTATTCATTCTCTCAAGGTACATCTATGGCCGCTCCGCACGTAGCGGGTGTAGCTGCACTTATCAAGCAAGCAAAACCAAATGCTACGCCTGATGAAATTGAGAGTATTTTAAAATCGTCTACTCGCTCATTCCCTGCAACATGTAACAACTGTGGTACAGGTATTGTTGATGCAGCAGCTGCTGTTGCCGCAGCAAGTGGCGGTACAACACCACCTACAACAGGTGATAATGAACTTGTTGATGGCGAAGCTAAAACAGGCTTAAGCGGTGGTGCTAACGCACAAGATTTTTACACCATGACCGTACCAAGCGGAGCAACCAATGTGACGTTTACAATGAGCGGTGGTACAGGTGATGCCGATCTATACGTTCGTGCTGGCAGCCAACCAACTACATCAAGCTACGACTGTCGTCCGTACAAAGGCGGCAACAGCGAAGAATGTTCTATCGATAATCCAACGGCAGGTACGTACCATGTAATGCTTCGTGGTTACTCTGCTTACTCTGGTGTGAGTTTGGTAGGTAATATCACAGGTGCATCTTCTGGTGGCGGTTCAGGCACACCTGAAGCTGGTGGTGGTACTGTTAGTGACGTAAGTGCCAGTGCTGGTCAGTGGAAACACTACACACTAGATGTCCCTGCAGGTATGTCTACATTTACTGTAACTACTTCTGGTGGTACAGGTGATGCTGATTTATTTGTGAAGTTTGGTAGTCAGCCAACATCGTCTAGCTACGATTGTCGTCCATATAAAAATGGTAATGCTGAAACATGTACCTTTAATAATCCACAAGCCGGTACATGGCATTTAAGTGTAAATGCTTACAGAACCTTCTCTGGTTTAACTATTAGCGGACAATACCAACCATAATAGTAATTTCATAATCTTTGGGATAGCAAAGGCCAAACTGACTGTTTGGCCTTTTTTTGTGAGTAAGGTAATTTTTAGTCTAATGAGGCTTAATGCTAACGAGCTATTTTAGACAACTAAGCCTCGTCAATCACTAGAGGAAGCTTTGTTATATACCTGTTTTATATAAAGATTAAACATACAATATCGGTTTTATTCCCTAAAACTGGTTAAGTATAGTTGCTAATGAATATACGTATTAGTTCAAATATATTACTAACTTATCACCAGAAAACAAAAAACCCAGCCTAAGCTGGGTTTTTAAATTCTAAAAAACTAAAATTACTTGATTTTAGCTTCTTTGAAAATCACGTGTTTACGAGCCTTAGGATCGAACTTTTTGATTTCCATCTTTTCAGGCATGTTACGTTTGTTTTTGTCAGTAGTGTAGAAAAAACCAGTACCGGCAGTTGAAACTAAACGGATTTTATCGCGCATGATTCAGTTCCTTAAACTTTTTCGCCGCGAGCACGGATTTCTGTAAGAACCGCGTCGATGCCTTTTTTATCGATAATACGCATACCTTTAGTAGTAGTGCGTAATGTTACAAAACGTTTTTCACTTTCAACCCAAAAACGGTGTGTTTGTAGGTTAGGTAGGAAACGACGTCTAGTCGCGTTTCTCGCGTGTGAACGGTGGTTACCAACCGCTGGACGCTTACCTGTAACTTGACATACTTTAGACATGTCTATATATCTCCAATAACTTCGCTCGAGCTTAATTTAATCTAAGGCCGTGTATTTCTGCCCTAGATAAATCGAAGGGCGCTCTTTATACAGCTTTTACAGGCAAAGATCAAATACTGATCTATCCAACCAGCTCATATGTAAATTTGATAGCGGCCAATTATAAAGATCGAATGCCCTTAGGGAAAGTAAAAACTGCATTTAAATTAAACTAATTTACTAAAATGTATTAAACCGCTCATTTTTAGCACATTTCTATATTAAAGAGAGTCAAATAAGGCCACGCTCGGCAAACGAAACACACGTTTCACCTCCCACAATGATATGGTCAAGCACATTTATGTCTACTAATTGCAGTGCTTGCTGCAATTTATTGGTAATAAGCTTATCTGCTTGGCTTGGTTCAGCAATCCCACTTGGATGGTTATGAGCAAAGATAACAGCCGCTGCATTATTTTTAAGTGCCGCTTTAACAACCTCCCGCGGATACACACTTGCGGCATTTATTGTGCCGTAAAAAAGAATCTCATCTTTTACTAAGCGGTTTTGACTATCAAGATAAAGCACCATAAATACCTCTTGCTGTAGACCCCGCATTTGAATGGTAAGGTAATCGTATACTGAATTAGGGGAGTTAAACACGGCATCTCGTTGGCAGCGCTCCTGCATATAACGCTGACTTAATTCAAGTACCGCTTGTAATTGAACATACTTCGCCGTTCCCAATCCTTTTTGCGAACAAAATTCGTCCATGCTGGCATTAAACAAGTTATGTAATGTTTTATTTTCGTTCAGTAAGTGCTGAGCCAATTCTATTACGTTCATCCCCGGCAACCCGGTACGTAAAAATATGGCAAGGAGCTCTGCATCACTTAGCGCTTTAGCGCCTTTTTCGATAAGCTTTTCACGTGGGCGTTGAGCATTGGGCAGTGAAGTTAGTTGCATTTTTTCATCCTTGAATAACTCATGTGTCTTATAAATGTAATGCAAAATAAAAATTTAGCTTGTAATTTTAAATTAAAAGCTTAGCTGAACGAGTAAAGATTTGTTATTTTAGGCGCCATATTTAATAAGATTGACAGACAACCATGATGACGTTAACAAACAAAAAAATTGTACTGGGTATTAGCGGTGGAATTGCAGCCTATAAATGCGCTGAGCTCGTAAGACGATTAAAAGAGCATGGTTGTGAAGTAAAAGTTGTCATGACTGAGTCAGCCAAGCATTTTATTACGCCACTCACAATGCAAGCCGTTAGCGGCGAGATAGTATCGGATTCATTGCTCGACCCTGCCGCTGAAGCCGCGATGGGACACATTGAGTTTGCCAAGTGGGCTGATCTTATTTTAGTCGCTCCTGCAACATGTAATATTATTGCCAAAATGGCGACCGGCATTGCAGACGACTTACTGACGACTTTACTACTTGCGACTCCTGCAAAAGTTGCGGTAGCCCCAGCTATGAACCAGCAAATGTATGCACATGCTGCAACGCAAGCAAACCTAGCCACTTTAAAAGCGCGTAACGTTCTTATTTGGGGCCCGGGCAAAGGAGAACAAGCGTGTGGAGATGTCGGCTCAGGACGTATGCTTGAACCACATGAGCTTGTAGCGTTATGTGTTGAAAACCAACCTCCTCAAATTTTAGCTGGTAAAACAATTACTATCACCGCAGGCCCAACCCGTGAGCCGCTTGACCCTGTTAGGTTTATATCAAACCATAGCTCTGGAAAAATGGGTTACGCACTTGCAGAAGCCGCGTTGTTACTCGGTGCTAACGTTAATTTAATTTCTGGCCCTGTAACTATCAAAGCCCCTATTGGTGCAAATCTAATAAATATAGAAAGCGCAGAGCAACTATTAAATGAAGCACTAGTATATGCACCGCAGTCGGATGCGTTTATTGGCTGCGCAGCTGTTGCCGATTACAGAGCTGGCGAAGTAGCAACTCAAAAAATGAAAAAGCAAGGCGACGAGCTAACACTAACGTTAGTTAAAAACCCAGATGTCATTGCAGCGGTTGCTAATATAGAAAAAAACCGCCCTTACACTGTGGGTTTTGCCGCTGAAACGCAAAACGTTGAGAGTTATGCTAAAGGTAAATTAGTTAATAAAAACCTAGATATGATATGCGCAAACGATGTATCGCAAAGTGGTTTAGGGTTTAATTCTGATCAAAACGCGTTGACTCTGTATTGGCAAAATAAACAGTTAGAATTGCCCGTTAGCAGTAAAAGTACAATTGCTTTAAAAGTGATCGAACAGCTGGCTAAACATCTATAAAAGGCTGGAAACAAACTGAATAAAACATTAACATATGCTTTTCATTTGAACAAAAAATGATTAACCCCAGCCAAGAATAACTAATAAAAAAGGAATGTTCATGCCTGCGACAAAAAGAAGTAATCGCAAAGAGCAAATACTGCAAGCACTCGCACAAATGTTAGAAACAAGCCCTGGTCAACGAATCACCACAGCTAAACTAGCTGCTGAGGTTGGTGTATCTGAAGCGGCCCTGTATCGTCACTTTCCTAGCAAAGCGCGTATGTTTGAAGGCTTAATCGAGTTTATTGAAGACACTCTTTTATCGCGCATCAACCTTATTTTAGAAAACGAAAAAGAAAGCCAAACCCGTGTTTATAATATTTTACTTTTACTTTTAACATTTGCCGAAAAAAACCCTGGTATTACCCGTATTTTAACCGGTGATGCGCTGCAAGGTGAACAAGAGCGCTTACGTGAACGCGTTCAAAGCTTTTTTGAAAAATTAGAAACCCAACTTAAACAAGTACTTAGAGAACGCAAGCTTCGTGAAGGAAAAAACTTCCAAAGCGATGAGCTTACACTGGCTAACTTTTTACTTGCCTATGTTGAAGGAAAAATGAATCAATTTGTGCGCAGTGACTTTAAAACTAAGCCAAGCGTCCAATTTGAAAAACAATGGCCTGAATTGCAAAAAATTTGGCTCTAACATAATTATACCCGCTGAATTAATTTTTAAATAAAACGACCAAATGGTCGTTTTATCGTTTATACCTGTTACTTATCGCCACCACCTGCCTTCTATCCTATCTGGTCGAAATATTAGTCAAACTCGTTACAATAAAATAATGTTAAAAAACGAGATTCAATAATGAAAACAAAGCTCACCCTACTAAGTAGCGCACTTATTACTGGCTTAGTCAGCACCGCGCCTAATGCAAAAGAGGCATTAGAATTCACAGATGTATTTAACTTTAAATCAGCCAAAGGCACACAACTATCTGAAGATGGACGTATTTTATCTTTAAGTGCCACGCCATACCGCGGCAATGCTGCAGGTCAGGTTTACTCTTTAACCTCAAATAGTTTAATCAGCGAAGTGGACCGCGGCACCAAGCCGTTTATAAACAAAGCAGCCAACTGGACTGCATTTACACAAGTACCCACATTACTCGAAAAAGAAACCACCAAGAAAAAAAACACGCTTAAAAAAAACTTAGTGCTAGTGAATACTGAAACAGGTGAGCAAAAAAGTTTTGAGAATGTAGAAGACTACGTATTATCAAACGACGGGGTATGGCTTGCGTATCGCTTAGATAAAAAAGCAGATAAAACTGATAATGTAGAAAAAAATACCAAAAATGAGAGTAAAGAGGAAGACAGCAGCGCCATTTCACCTGACAAAAAAGACAAGGTTTACTCGCTCGTTATTGTTAATTTAAAAAACCAACAAAGTGAAACTATTGATAACGTTTTTAGTTACAGTATAAGTGCTACCAATGATCAGCTTTTACTAAGCCAAAGTTACCCTGATGGTAACGACAACCAAATAAAGCTAATCACACTAACATCTTTTAAAAGTGAAGTGCTAATTGATGAACCCGGTGTTATTGCTAATAAAATAGCATGGCACCCAATCGAAGCAACCGTAGCATTTACATTGGGTAATTATGTAAACGAAGATACCCGCCGTCGAAACCACTCACTACAATTATGGAAAAACGAAACACTTTCAACTATTGAATCTACAAACAAAGAGTGGACTATAGGCAAAACCGCAAAACTAAGCTGGTCAGAAAACGGCGAACGCTTATACTTTGAAAACCGACCAAAACTTGCAGCGAAAGTAAAAGCCAAAGAATTCGTAGATGAAACCTCACTCTATGACATTGCCACTATTCGCGAGCAAAAAGGCTTGGATGTTTGGCATAATAAAGACCCAGAAATAAAACCACGAGAAAAACAGCAATGGAACGCGGTTAATAAGCACCGTCACTACGAAGCCGTATACCATGTAAATTCACAAAAAGTGGTTCAACTAAGTACCCCTGCAATGCCTAGTGTTGCTCTTAATACAGAACGCGATACTTCCTTACTGGGCTCGTCAAATACTCCCTATTTAGAAAAAATAATGTATGGCGGCTTTTTTGCAGATTACTACGCTGTAAACATTAATACAGGCAAGCAAACTCCTATTGTGACTAACAGCCCTTTTAGACCTTCTCTTTCTCCTAATGGCTTATTTGCAGCTTACTTTGCTGACAACCAAATACAACTAAAAGAATTAGCTAACAATAAAGTTACTCCGGTTACAAAAGCCATAAAAGCAACTTTTGCCGACGACAAACACGACTACCCATCAGATCAACCAGGCTATGGTTTTGCAGGCTGGATGAGCGATAGCAGCCAAGTACTTGCTTATAGCAAATATGATATTTGGGCGTTTAATGTAAACACCAATCAAGCTAAACGCTTAACAAATGGAAAGCAGACTAATACACAGTATCGCGTCATTAATCTTGATAGAAACCAGGTAGGCTTTAAACAAGATGAAACACTGCTAGTTACTGCTGTTGACCTTCAAACAAAGCAACGGGGGATTGCAAAGCTTGATTTAGAAAACACGACCATTACTGAAGTACTCAGTGGTGATAAACGTTTTGATATTGTTAAAAAGGCCAAGAAAGCAGATAAATACCTATTTACGGAACAGAGTTATCATCAGTTCCCAGATTTCTATCAAACCGACTTAAGCTTTTTAAGCACACAAAAAGTAACTGATTTGAACCCTCAAACCGCAAATTTTGCTTGGGGTGAAAAACCTGAACTGATTAGCTACAAAGGCTTTGATGGTGAAGACTTGCAAGGTGTTTTAATAAAACCTGACGGTTACAAAAAAGGCGATAAAGTGCCTGTTGTCGTTTATTTTTATCGTTACATGAGCCAGCGTATGTTTGATTTTCCTAAAATGGAGTTAAATCATCGCCCTAATTTCCCAATGTTTACATCAAATGGCTACGCCATCTTTTTACCTGATATTCGTTTTGAAATAGGTCACCCGGGCAAATCGTCAACGCAAACCATGATCAATGCTACCCAAAAGTTAATAGATCTTGGTATTGCCGATCCAAACAAAATTGGCTTGCAAGGTCACTCATGGGCCGGGTACCAAAGTGCATTTATGATCACCCAAACAGATATGTTTAAAGCGGTTGTATCAGGCGCGCCGGTATCTAACATGACCAGCGCATACAGTGGTATACGCTTAAAGTCAGGCCTTGCTCGCCAGTTTCAATACGAAACAGGACAAAGCCGCATAGGTAAAAACTTATTTGAGGCACCAGAGTTATATATTGAAAACTCACCCGTATTTTTTGCTGACAAGGTCAATACGCCAATTTTAATCATGTTTGGAGACAAAGATGATGCGGTGCCATGGCACGAAGGCGTACAGTATTATTTAGCACTTCGTCGTGCAGGCAAAGATGCCACTTTTTTACAGTATGAAGGTGAACCGCATCACCTTAAAAAATTCCCAAATCAGGTCGATTTTTCAGTCCGTATGATGCAGTACTTCGATCATTACCTAAAAGGTCAGCCTGCAGCTAAATGGATGATTGAAGGTGAAGCATTTATAAGTGAGTGAACTGAGACATTCATAAATAAACATGATAAAAGCTGATCAGGGTACTCTGACAGATAGAGGCCGATATTACTCAGTAATATCGGCCTCTAAATAGTCAATTATTTTTCCAGCAACAAAAAAGCCGCGATAATCGCGGCTTTTTTTAAATTACTAATAATTACAAACCAGCACGGTCTTTAATTACAGGAATAAGCGCAGAACCTGCGTGATTGCCTTCAGCCCAGGCTATGTCGGCACCGTCTGACAATGAACTTTTAGATAAGTTTTTAACAATATACTCACCTGCATCTACAGCATTGCTGGCAACAGCATGACGCAATAAGTTATTACCGTTACATTGAATAGAATCATATATGTTACGAATTTTTACACGAGAGCTTTTTAACTTACTACGTAAACGGTTTTTATCATCTGCTGCGATATACTCGCAAATAGATATTGCTAGTTGATCATCAGCTTTTACTGGAGCTGTGTAAGAAAGTGAAACTGCAGCGATAGCAGAAATAACAACTAACTTTGATAATTTAAACATTGTCGACCCTTGTTTGGTACTTTATTCCTACGTTAACTGGTTAATATTGTACCAACCTAGTTAACCTTTCGCAATAATGTTAGCAGTATTTATATAAAGTTACGAATTTATAACTATGTTTATTTTTTTCGTCTGGCTGTTTAGATTGCTCTTCTTTCACTTCCCAATTTGCAATAGCTTGGTAATCAGGGAACTGTGTATCGCCTTCAACATCGAGATCAATAAAGGTTAAATATAAGCGCTCAGCTTGTGTTAAAAACTGCTGATAAACATTTCCACCACCAATAATCATCACTTCTTCAACATCACAAACCAAGCTCAGCGCGGCCTCTGGGCTTGTTACCGTTTCAATACCTTCGGCCTTATATTCAGTGTTGCGCGTAATAATAATATTGCGTCTACCAGGTAAAGGACGGCCAATAGACTCAAAAGTTTTACGACCCATGATCACAGGCTTGCCTGTAGTAACGGCTTTAAAATGTTGGAGATCTGCAGGTAAATGCCACGGCATTTTATTATCAAGACCAATAACACGGTTATTTGCCATAGCGGCAATCATTGAAATAATCACATTAAATACCTAATACTTTACTATTAAAAAACAAAAAAGGAGCCTACGCTCCTTTTTATATTTAATGAAAATTAACGTTCGTAGACTACTTCTACATCGTAATCATCTTCATCCCAGTCATCCCAATCATCATCATCGCCTTTGGTGGCTTTTTGATGGTAGGTATCCCACTTAAATTCTATTTCTTCATCTTCAACTTGCTCAAACTTCTCTTTAGGCATGCTATCAAGCAATGTCATAATATCGTGTATAAGCGGTTGAGTATGCAGCTTGTTAATAGCTGAGATTTGATAAATATTTTCAGACTCACCTAGCTCTTGTGCAATCGCATCGCATAGTGCTTGTGCTTCATCTTCAGGTAACAAATCTATTTTATTAAATACTAACCAACGCGGCTTTTCTGCAAGTTTAGGGCTGTATTGATGCAGTTCGTTTATAATTGCAAACGCATTATCGACTGGGTTTGATCCATCTACAGGCATTACGTCAATAATGTGCAATAACACACGACAACGCTCTAAATGCTTTAAGAAGCGGATACCTAAACCGGCACCATCAGACGCACCTTCAATCAACCCAGGTATATCAGCTATTACAAATGACTTGTTAGCTTCCGGACGCACTACACCTAAATTAGGAATAAGCGTTGTAAATGGGTAATCAGCTACTTTTGGTCTTGCTGCTGACACACTGCGAATAAAGGTCGATTTACCAGCATTTGGCAAACCTAGTAAACCTACGTCAGCTAGCAATAGTAACTCTAATTTTAAGTTACGTACTTCACCGGGTGTACCTAGTGTTTTTTGACGAGGCGCTCGGTTAGTACTTGATTTAAAACGTGCATTCCCCAAGCCGTGGAAACCACCTTTTGCAACCAAAATTCGTTGACCATGTTGGGTCAAATCACCAAGCCCTTCTTGCGTATCAACATCGGTTATACGCGTACCCACAGGGACCATTACAAACAAGTCGTCTGCTTTTTTACCTGTACAGTTTCGGCTACGTCCGTTTGTACCGCGTTCAGCTCTGTGAAAGCGCTCAAACTGATAGTCAATCAGGGTATTTAAGTTTTCATCAGCTTGTAGATAAACACTACCACCGTCTCCACCGTCACCGCCGTCAGGCCCACCATCTGGGACATATTTTTCACGTCGGAAAGACACGATACCGCTTCCGCCGTCTCCGGCCTCTGCGCGAATTTCTACTTCATCTACAAACTTCATGATTACTCACTTTAGGGATTGGCTTGCTAATTTATACATTATATACCGAAGCCAAGCCGATTGCAGGCTTGGCTTTGGTATATATTTTTGTCTCAAAACAAAAAACCCCGCAAAGGCGGGGTTTTTTAACTACCTTACTGATTACTCAGTTACGATAGTTACGTATTTACGGTTTAAAGGACCTTTTTGTTCAAATTGAACTTTACCATCTGCTTTTGCAAAGATAGTGTGGTCTTTACCGATACCTACGTTTGTACCAGGGTGGAAACGTGTTCCACGCTGACGAACAATGATGCTACCCGCTAGAACTGATTCGCCACCAAAACGCTTAACACCTAGGCGTTTGCTTTCTGAATCGCGACCGTTACGAGTACTACCAGCTGCTTTTTTATGTGCCATTTCTAAGTACCTCTAATTAAGCGCTAATGCCAGTGATTTTAACTTCAGTGAACCATTGACGGTGGCCCATTTGCTTACGAGAATGCTTACGGCGTCTAAATTTAACAACCTTAATTTTCTCACCGCGACCATGTGAAACAACCTCTGCTGTTATCTTACCACCGTTTACGAACGGTACACCGATCTCGATCTTCTCACCATCAGCAACTAAAAGCACTGAATCAAATTCAACTGCCGCACCAGTTTCAACGTCTAATTTTTCAAGACGAATCGTTTGACCTTCAGTCACACGATGCTGTTTACCACCACTTTGGAAAACCGCGTACATAATTAACTCCGTCTGTGCACCCTCAAATCGGCGCAACTAAAATATTCTTCGATAGGGCGCGAAGTTTACGCTAACGCGAAATAACTAGCAAGCCTATTTTGTAATTAAAATGAATAAAAAGTAGCTGCTTTGAGAGCAATTCAATATTTTCTCTATTTTATATTAATTAAGCCTTTTGCCAAGCGCTTTTTAACTCTTTGCAAAAATAACCCTACTAATAAAATTACAACCTGCGTCGACCATTATTCAAACTCAAAAACCATCTTTCATCGTCTAGTAATTAAACACATTTGTGATTGAATTAAGCACTTATTAAGCACTTTAGGTAGGTTTTTTAAATCAATCGTCACAAAATATCGAGCTAGTGCGTTTTTTGTTGTACAATCTGCGCCGTTCACACATAAAAATTGGCTCGGAGATCAATGGATATAAAAGCTATCCAGGCGTTAATAGAAAGCGATATGAATGACGTCAATCAACTTATACATGCGCAAATGCGCTCAGAGGTGGCGTTAGTAAACCAACTTGGTTTATACATAGTTAATAGCGGCGGCAAACGCGTTCGCCCTATGTTGGCTATTTTAGCTGCCAAAGCGCTAGGTTATACTGGTAAAGACCACATTACACTTGCGACCATTGTTGAGTTTATTCACACCGCGACCTTATTACACGACGACGTTGTTGATGAGTCAAACTTACGCCGAGGCACCCCGACCGCTAACGCTGAATTTGGTAATGCTGCTAGCGTATTAGTTGGCGACTTTATATACACGCGCTCATTCCAGTTAATGGTTGGTTTAGGCAAAATGCAAATTATGCAAATACTCGCCGATGCTACCAATATCATTGCTGAAGGTGAAGTGCTGCAACTTATGAATTGCAACGATCCAGACACAACCGAAGCCAGCTACATGCAAGTTATTTACTCTAAAACGGCTAAGCTGTTTGAGGCTGCTACCGGGCTTGCTGCTATTATTACCAATAATGATGAAGCCACGCTCAATGCATTAAACTTATACGGTATGCACTTAGGTACGGCATTTCAACTTGTTGACGATGTGCTTGATTATAACGCCGATGCAGACCAGCTAGGTAAAAATATAGGCGATGATCTAGCCGAAGGTAAGCCTACCCTACCACTTATATATGCAATGCAACACGGTAATGCGCATCAAACACAGTTAATTCGTGATGCTATTGAGCACAGTAATGGTATGGAACATTTAGAAGAGATTTTATCTACGTTAAAACAAACCAATGCGCTTGAGTTTACAATGCAAAAAGCAGAGCTTGAAGCCGATAAAGCAATTGCTTGCTTAGATTTTTTACCAGAATCTGAATACAAGCACGCATTGGTAAGCTTAGCCCGTATAGCCGTTGACCGTGATCACTAGCCTTAACGAGCCTGTTATTTAACACTAATAGTAAATAACATTCGAGCAACAAAAAAGCCTGCAAATGCAGGCTTTTTTAATGCTCATTCTGGCTATTACGCCATGAAATCAACACCTTCTTTGATGTCTTTTTTCAGTGTCTCAAGCATATCGTTCTTCGCTTTTTCTTCAAATGCGCTTAGTTCGCCGTAAGAAAGAATTTCTTCAACGCCGTTTTTACCTAAACGTACTGGGTGTGCAAAATACTCTGCATCACCATCTTCAACAGCAACGTATGCGTAATCTACAACATCTTCACCTTGTAGGCCTTTAACTAAAGACATACAAAAACGTGCTGCAGCAGCACCCATTGATAATGTAGCTGAACCACCACCTGCTTTAGCATTTACTACTTCAGTACCTGCATTTTGGATACGTGGAGTAAGTGCAGCAACTTCGTCTTCAGTGAAAGTTACGCCTTCAACTTGAGAAAGTAGAGGAAGAATAGTTGTGCCAGAGTGACCACCAATTACTGGTACTTTAACTGTAGCAACGTCTACGCCTTTAAGTTCAGCAACAAATGCTTCTGAACGAATCACGTCAAGCGTAGTAATACCAAATACACGGCTTGCATCGTATGTGCCTGCTTTTTTGAACACTTCAGCAACAATCGGTACTGTGCCGTTTACTGGGTTAGTAATGATACCCACAAGTGCTTTAGGACAACTAGCTACAATGCCTTCAGCTAGTGTTTTGATGATACCGGCATTTACGTTAAATAAATCTGCACGATCCATACCTGGTTTACGTGGCATACCCGCTGGGATTAAAACAATATCAGCACCGTCAAGCGCTTTGTTTAAATCGTCTGCGCCAAAACCTGCTACTTTAACATCAGTTGGGATGTGTGATAGGTCAACAGCAACACCTGGTACAACTGGTGCAACATCGTAAAGTGATAATTCAGAACCAGCTGGTAAGCCTGTTTTTAATAGTAAAGACAATGCTTGACCGATACCGCCTGCAGCACCTAATACAGCAACTTTCATTGGAATTCTCCGTCATTTGAGGTAGGAAATACTTGTGGCCCTTAAGATAATGAAATTAGCGCCTAAAAACAAATTTATCGGACCTATTTTGCGATATTTTCGACCATAGTTGTAAACTTTGGTGGTTTATCGCATCAAACTGTCAAGTTGACTAAACAACTGCTGCATAATTATTCATTTTTGTGTACTATTTACAGCATAAATAACAATAATGAATAAAGACTATGCAACCTCAAGATAAACAAGAAGCATTGGTAAAAGCGTTTAAATCACTTTTAAAAGAAGAAAACTTTGGCTCTCAAGGCGAAATAGTTGATGCGCTTAAAGAGCAAGGCTTTGACAATATAAGCCAGAGTAAAGTGTCACGCATGTTAAGTAAGTTTGGTGCTGTGCGTACCCGCAACGCTAAACAAGAAATGGTTTACTGCCTACCCGCTGAAATGGGAGTGCCGACCGCTAAAAGCCCATTACGCCAGTTAGTCATTGATATTATGCATAATGAAATGATGATCATTATTCGCACCAGTCCAGGCGCTGCGCAGCTTATTGCCCGCTTACTTGACTCGTTAGGAAAGGCCGATGGTGTATTAGGTACTATTGCCGGAGACGATACTATATTTATTGCCCCAGCTAAAATTTCTGAAATAGACGTTACGCTTGAACGAGTACGTATTTTATTTGATACGGTTTAAATTTGCTTTAAAAACCCAACTGAGGGGGCAAAAAAAGCAGACCCCATATCGGCTTGAGTAAAATCAAGCCAATGGTCGTAACACTCCCCCTCTCCTAAACGGCTATTTAATACAGCCTCAAATGCAGTACCAGTACTTGCGCAGCTTATGCATAACATACCTTGCTCATAAACATCGCCATAAGGCATGCTTTGATTCAACAAAAGGGGTTGCCCCTCTTCATCTTTTAATTCGCTACGCGTGGCATGACTGGTATTTAATGCTGGGGTTATAAGCGTATTATCAAGTCGTGTACGGCCCATAATTTGCTCTTGCTCACTGAGCGATAAGTGCTGCCAAACAGTTAAGTCGTGTTTATAGCGCTGAACATGAATATAACTTCCCTGATCTTCAAAACAACCAGGTTTATTAATTAAAGCAGTTGAACGCTTTTTTCTTCCGTGTGGCATATCACCACCATAAATAAAACCATTAAAATCTCGGCCATCTAAAAAACGAAAGTTACGTATTTGCTCCACCAGCTCCACATCAGGTGCAAAAAGCTTTAAAACTTGCAATGCAAATAAGTGGTTTACGTCTTCTCTGTCTGAACGCACCTGCACAAACAAGTCGCACGGCTGAACACTCATTTGGTGATCTGCATGATTTATATTAGGAAAGCTTTGCAGCTCACTAGGAATATACTCAGGAAGAATATGAGGCCAATATTGGGCGCCAATGGCAACAACGCACGACAACATCGACTCTGAAAACTGATCATTAAACTCTTCTTCAATTGCGCTTACTTGTTTTAATTTAGCGCGCAATGATTCGTCTTGACCATCAAACACATTAAAAAATAAATGCAAACCATGCAGGTTTGCTTCAGCACAAATCCCAGATTGCGCTTGCGCCATTGTTATTCCTCAGTTTTACAGATATGTACACAGTGAATCACATTAACTATGATTCAAAAAAATTCACTGTGTGGGGTTTTATTTTTATTATAACCTGCTCATTGATTTCAAATGATTGGCCATATTGCGCTTCAACTTCAAGCGTTTGTTCGGCTATAACAACTTTATAAACATACGCAGAGCCAATAAAGCGACGACTTAATATTGTAGCCCGTTTACTGAGTTTGTCACTTTGACACTCTTGCAAAAGTTCAATTTGGTGAGGTCGCACATATAACTCACCACTACATGGATAGCAGCTCGTTTGCATATCTGACTCAACGGTGCCAAAAGGTGTTTTATATTCAGTAGCCGTTAATGCTTCTGCGGATAAGTATATGCCTTGACCTAGAAACTCTGCAACCACCTTTGACCTAGGAGCTGCAAAAAGCTGCTCTGGCGTACCTTGTTGGGCAATATTACCGCGGTCCATAATGGCAAGCGTGTCAGAAAAAGCAAAAGCTTCTTCTTTTGAATGGGTAACAAATACCGCTGATACTTGTTGCGCCTTAATAATACGGCGAATATCTGCAATTAATTCAAAACGAACTTGGGTATCTATATTTGAAAACGGCTCATCAAGAAGTAGTAAACTTGGTTTATAAGCCAACGCACGGGCAATTGCAACGCGTTGCTGCTGCCCACCAGAAAGCTGGTGAGGAAATCTATCTGCGCAACCAGACAAATGCACTAACTGAAGCATTTCATCCACACGCTGTTGTTTTTCGGATTGGCTCATTTTACCTAACCCAAACGCAATGTTATTTGCTACGCTTAGATGAGGAAACAACGCGTAATCTTGAAACATCATACCTATATTTCGGTGCTCTGGTGCAATAAATGTTGACCCATCACTTACCAGCTTGCCATCTATAAATACACTTCCGTGCTTGGCCTCAACTAAGCCTGCAATGGCTTTTAATGTGGTGGTTTTACCGCAGCCACTGGCACCAAGCAAGCATACAATCTCATCTTTACCCACGGTTAAGTCTAAGTTTTCGATCACCTTTGTACCGTTATAGTGATAGCTGACACCTTGCAAAATTAAACTACTCATTTAAGTGTGTTGCTCCATAGAACGATTAATAAAATACAAGGGGATAAATCCAACAATAACAATAGATAAAGCAGATATAGAAGCCAGCTCTAACTGCTCATCACTCACGTACTGAAAAACATGCGTTGCTAGACTTTCAAAGTTAAATGGTCTGAGTAATAACGCAGCAGGAAGTTCTTTCATGCATTCAATAAAAACGAGTAAGGCAGCTGTCAGTAAGCCTCTTCTTAATAAAGGTAGGTGCACTAAACGCAATGTTTGGCCTTGGCTTTTACCCATAGACTGGCTTGCCATATCAAGTGATGGACTAATACGCACAAAGCTCGACTCTATCGCTCCGTGAGCAATGGCATAAAACCGAACGACATAAGCAATCACAATAGTAAACACACTGCCTGTTAGTAACAAACCTATGTCTAAATTATAAGGCTCTAATACATTATTAATACTACTTTCTAACAGTGTTAGAGGTAATAAAACGGCAATTGCTAATACGGTGCCAGGCAGTGCATAGCCCGTACTCGCTAGTCGCCCAGGAACGAGAGGGTAAGACTGTGTTGCTATACGCTGATAAAAAACAACAAAAACACCTAATGCAATTGTTATTACGCTCACAACGCCTGCCACTTTTAGGCTTTGCCACGCATAATTAAAAAACTCAGCACTCCATGCTTTTTCAAAGTAGGTAATGGCGTAATTAAGTAATACTGCAATCGGGATCACAAAAGATACAAGTAAAACCGTGCCACAAAATGCCGTTGCTAACCAAGCCGACTTTCCCTTTAAAATATAAAGTGCTTCACTATTTACGCCCGATTGGCGTTCAAATACAGCTTGATTACGACGACTAAAGCGCTCTGCCATAAGCGCTAAAAAAAGTAGTAACAGCATGACACCTGATATTTTTGCAGCAGCAGTCAAGGAGTAATAACCAAACCATGTATCGTATACCGCGGTTGTGAGCGTGCTAACAGCAAAATAACTTACTGTTGCAAAATCGGCCATTGTTTCCATACTAATAAGCGCAAGGGCCGCAACAATAGAACCACGAGATAATACAAGACTCACTTTAAAAAAACTTTTAGTTGGGGAAAGTCCCATTAATTGACTTGCCTGTACCAATTTAAAAGACTGCTCTCTCAAAGCCGTTTTAAAAATTAAAAATAAGTATGGGTAAAGCACCAAGGCAATCATGACTATTGCGCCCGGCAGGGTACGTATATCAAAAAACCAATAGTCACTGGGAGATTGCCAGCCAAACCACTCCCTTAGAGTTATTTGCACGGGTCCTGCGTAATCAAGTAAATCAGTATACACGTAGGCAATAATGTAAGTAGGCATAGCAAGGGGCAGCATGAGCGCCCATTCAAAATGTTTTTTACCGGGAAAGTTACAATAAGCAGTTAGCCAACCAAGTGGCAACGCGATAACACTACTGAGTGCACACACACCCAATATAAGTAGTACAGTATTAGAAATGTAATCCCAAAGCACAGTGTCCCAAAGGTGAGTAAAAACCTCTGAGTTGCCTTGTAGCGATTCAAAAAGAAGGAAGAACAACGGGGCCGACAAAACTAAACCTGTCGACCACGCGAATAGCTGCCATTTAGACAGCTTAAATTTATAAGTCATTAAAGATCGAACTTCACCTCATCAATTAACTTAAGCGCTAACGGACGATATTTACTGATCTCATCAAGTGGCAAGCTATCTTCTTTAAAGCTGCCCCATGATGCAACCAAACTGGATAATTGCACACCAGGCTTAACTGGGTATTCCATATTAAGCGATGCATACATGTTTTGCGCTTTATTGTCGGTCATATACTCTATGAGTTTCAAGGCATTTTCAGGGTTTTTAGCATATTTAGTAATAACGGCCCCCGAAACATTAATATGTGAACCACGATTAATTTGATTAGGAAAATTAATGTGTACCGCCTCAGCCCATGTTTTTTGTTCTTCGTCTTGCAACATTTTACCTAAGTAGTAACTATTGCCTAACGCAAGATTACATAGCCCCTCTTTAACGGCTTTAACTTGAGCACGGTCATTGCCTTGTGGTTTACGTGCTAAATTAGCCTTGACGCCTTCAAGCCATGTTTTAGTTTGCGCTTCACCGTGATGCGCAATCATTGAAGCAACTAACCCTAGGTTATACGGATGTTTACCTGAACGAGTACAAATTTGCCCTTTATACTTTGGATCGGCTAGTTCTTCGTAAGTGAGCTTTGGTAATGCGCCCAAACGATCTTTCGACGAATATACATTTCGCACGCGTTTTGTTAGCGCGACCCATTGGCCATCTCCATCTCGAAAAGCAGAAGGTACGTTAGCATTTACATTAGTACTATTAATTGTTTGAGTTAAGTTTAAATCTTCCAATTGAATGAGTGCACTAAAATTAGAAGTAAGAACTAAATCAGCTTTACTATGTTTACCTTCGCGTTTTACACGCTCGATTAAGCCTTTTTTAGCAAACACAACATTTGTTTTGATACCGGTTTGTTTTGTAAAATCGTCTAAAATAGGTTGTATTAAAAAAGGTTGGCGAAAAGAGTAAATATTAACAACATCATTTGCAAAGGCTGGCGCCGATACGATAAACCCTAAAGCGATAGCGAGTGTTTTCTTCATTATTCCACCTAAATAGTAATTATTATCAATAATTCTACCGTGAACAGTTAAAAAGTGCACACCCTAAATACCCATAAATACTAAAAAAGCGTCCAAAACAGAAATACCCTGTAAGAGATATCTCACGGAAGTGGCAGCTTATAAGTAAAACGCCGATTAAATACCTAGCAAAAACAACATAAGCCATTGATATTTAATACCTATATAGTATTTAACAATAATAATACATAAACTATTTAGGGTTTTTGCCCTACTTTAGTTGGACCATTCACCTATAATTACCTCATCAACTAAGCAATGACGCTTAACGAGTAAAAGGACAGGGATCAATTACTCGCAAACCAGTGACTGGTTATGAAGGATAACACGGAGTTAGGACAGGCTCAGGATGAGTATCGCAACGGAGTGTTAATAAACGGACAGCATCAGGAAGATGCACACAGGAGTGCAACATTGGAGTGTTGCTTAACAGGAAGTTGAAGGAATATAAAGGACAGGCCTTAACAGGCAACACAATGGACTGATAACAACACGGAAGCACTAGGACGTGCAAATGAAGGATTTGGTAATAGGTTTTACCGCAACAGGACGTATAGGAATAAAGGAGATAAGCCCGGATTGGCTTATATTGCATAGAACTAAAAAGTAATATAGCAATAAACATGGAACAGTAAAAATTGGAGTTGATTAAGTTCAATTGCAGGATGCAGAAAATTAGAAGATTCCGCAAGCGCGCCTAGAGATAGAGCGCGCTTTTCTTTGACCTAAATTTAATACTACCACTCAATACAATCGGTATTAAAGAGACTCTGGTCTGCCTTTATTTCGTTTTCCCATAAGATACGCATCTCTAAACTTTATAAAGTGATCCTCAAGCTTTTTAGCTGCATCCATTTCACCCGCGAGTGCTAGCACTAAAATACCTACTTCAGCTGTGCCTAATTGATGCGCATGAGGCGCAACTCGTAAGCGATAATCTGATAACTTATCAGCTGTAATAGACAATACGGGCAAGTTATCTAAATATGGGCTTTTACGAATCATTTTTTTCGCTTCACGCCATGTACCATCTAAAAATATGAATAGCGGCTTTTTATTAGGCTCAATATTCACTTGCGTAATAGCTCGCCCCTCTTCTACATCCTCAGCAGGAAAAATAACCATTGGCTGATATTGCTCATCATTAATAAGCGCTATTAGCGCATCATCTGGATTAGTTCTATCCCATTTAAAAGCATGGTTATCGGGTATAATTTCGGCAATTAAACGCCCCGTATTTGAAGGTTTAAAACTTTCGTTATGGTACATCAATAAACACACTGCAGCATCGCACTGCGCTTTCTCTACGCCTTCACAAATACAGTAGTGCTTTGCAATTAAGCATTGCTCACAACGTGCTAACTTAGCGCCACGGGCATTAAATTCGCGACGAGATTCACTAATTTGCTGAGCGCGTAATAGCAGTACTGAATTATGAGAAGAGTGAGTCACAGTGATTAATTACCTTAAATTTGATCGGCGCATATTGTAGCTAAAAACGTGATGAATAGATATCAGCTATCAGCTATCAGCTATCAGCTATCAGCTATCAGCTATCAGCTATCAGCTCAAAATAAAATGGCATTTTATTAAAGCAAGTTTTGTTTATGTTTGGATTCACAGCTATAAAACAAAAAACCCAAGCCGAAGCTTGGGTTTTAAAAAAGCGTTGCTAGTTAAAAGAACTTACTTCTTCTTTTTAACTGCTTTTTTGTTTGGTAAATCAGTGATTGAACCTTCAAAAATTTCAGCTGCAAGGCCAATTGATTCGTTCAATGTTGGGTGAGCATGAATAGTAAGTGCTAAGTCTTCACCATCTGCACCCATTTCAATACCTAAACCGATTTCGCCAAGCATTTCGCCCGCGTTAATACCAATCATAGCACCACCTATTATACGGCCACTTTCTTTATCAAAGATAAGCTTAGTAGAACCCTCAGTACGAGAAGATGCAATTGCACGACCTGAAGCAGCCCACGGGAATACCGCAGTTTCAATGCTTAAACCTTGCTCTTTAGCTTCTTTCTCAGTAACACCTACCCATGCAATTTCTGGGTCAGTGTAGGCAATTGAAGGAATACATTTAGGGTCGAAGAAGTGCTTCTGACCAGAGATAACCTCTGCAGCAACATGACCTTCATGAACCGCTTTATGCGCAAGCATAGGCTGGCCAACTAAGTCACCAATTGCAAAAATATTGCTTACATTAGTACGTAACTGTTTATCAACGTTAATAAAACCACGCTCATCTACATTTACGCCTGCTTTTTCAGCATCAAGTAAATTACCGTTAGGCGTACGACCTACTGCAACAAGTACTTTGTCGTAACGTACTGGCTCAGCTGGTGCATTTTTACCTTCAAATGTAACGTATAAGCCATCGTCTTTCGCTTCAACAGCAACAACTTTAGTTGAAAGCATAACGTTAAACTTATCGCTTACGTATTTTTGGTAAATTTTGATAATATCTTTATCAGCTGCAGGAACTAATTGATCAGCAAATTCTACTACATCAATGACAGAACCTAATGCGCGGTAAACAGTTCCCATTTCAAGACCGATGATACCACCGCCTAAAACAAGTAGTTTTTCAGGAATATCTTTAAGCTCTAATGCGCCAGTTGAGTCAATTACACGGTCATCTTCTGGGATGAAAGGTAAATTAACTGGTTTTGAACCTGCGGCAATAATAGCATTGTCGAACGTGATAGTAGTTGTACCGTCAGCACCTTCAACAGCTAAAGTGTTGCTACCAGTAAATTTACCATAGCCTGGTACAACTTTAACTTTACGCATTTTAGCCATGCCGTCTAAGCCGCCCGTAAGCTGACCAACAACAGACTCTTTCCAAGAACGGATTTTGTCTAAGTCAATTTGCGGTGCACCAAAAGTAACACCATGAGATGACATTTCTGCAGCGTCATCAATTACTTTAGCTACGTGTAAAAGTGCTTTTGAAGGAATACAACCAACATTAAGACATACGCCGCCTAATGTTTCACGCGATTCTACTAATGTAACTTCTAAGCCCAAGTCAGCAGCACGGAAAGCCGCAGAGTAACCACCAGGACCACCGCCTAGTACAACAACTTGAGTTTTTAATTCGTTGCTCATGCTATTACCTTAATTGTTTGAACGGGACACTGCCCTAAAATTTAACTGCCATGTTTCTGCATGGGCAGAAAATCAGAGCAATTCACAAATAGTGCAAAGATTGTATCATTGCATATAGTAAAAATCCCAGCTAAAAACAACTGGCTGGGATTTGATTTTGTTCATATTGTAGCGATTACATCACTAATTGACGTATGTCGCTCATGTAGCTAGCAAGCGTTGCGGTAAAGCGTGCAGCTAGAGCACCGTCAATCACACGGTGATCGTATGACATAGACAACGGAACCATTAATTTAGGCTCAAAGTCTTTACCATTCCACTTAGGTTTCATTTCAGATTTAGATACACCTAAAATAGCAACCTCTGGTGCGTTAACAATTGGCGTAAATGCCGTACCACCAATACCGCCTAAACTTGAAATAGTAAAACAACCGCCTTGCATATCTGATGCAGTTAGCTTGCCTTCACGCGCTTTTTTAGACACTTCCATTAGCTCACGAGATAGCTCAATAATGCCTTTTTTGTCCACGTCTTTAAACACTGGAACAACTAAGCCATTAGGTGTATCTACCGCAACACCAATATTAATGTACTTTTTAAGAATCAAGCTTTCGCCATCTTCAGACAGCGACGAGTTAAACGTTGGGAACTCAGCAAGTACTTTAGCCGCAGCTTTCATCACAAACACTAGTGGTGTGATTTTAACGCCAAGCTTTTTCTTCTCGCTTAATACGTTTTGCTCTTTACGGAATACTTCAAGGCTTGTGATATCTGCTTCGTCAAACTGTGTAACATGCGGTATTTGTACCCAGTTACGGTGTAAGTTTTTACCCGATAGCTTTTGGATGCGAGACAGTTTTTTCTCTTCAATTTCACCAAATTTAGCAAAATCTACTTTTGGCCAAGGAATTAAGCCAAGCTCACTGCCACCAGCATTACCTGCTGATGCTGAAACTTGACCAGACTCAACTTGCTTCACTAAGCTTTTAACATAGTTTTGCACGTCTTCTTTAACCACACGGTTTTTACGACCCGTGCCTTTTACGTTCGCTAAGTTAATACCAAACTCACGTGCTAAACGACGAACAACGGGCGATGCATGAGCATACGCGCTATTGTTTTCAAAACTTTCGTTGCTAACTTTAGCGGCAGGTGCAGCCTGTGCTGGCGCAGACTCGGTTTTTGCAGGTGCCGCCGCTGGCTTTTGTTCAGCCGGTGCTGAAGCTTTTGCAGGTGCACTGCCTGCAACTTCAAATACAAAAATAAGTGAACCAGTTTTTACTTTATCGCCCGCTGCTACTTTAATTTCTTTAACTGTACCTGCAAATGGCGCTGGTACTTCCATAGCTGCTTTGTCGCCTTCAACGTTTAAGATAGATTGCTCTTCTTCAACGGTATCACCAACAGCAACCATGATTTCAGTTACTTCAACTTCGTCATCGCCAATATCAGGGACGTTTACTTCTTTTGTGCTTGGCTCGGCGCTTTGAGCAGTCTCTGCTGGCGCAGATTCTTGCTTAGATGCATCTGATGCAGATGCGCTCGAACCTGCAACTTCAAAAACAAATACTAATGAACCTGTTTTTACTGTATCGCCAGTAGCTACTTTAATCTCTTTTACAGTACCAGCAAACGGTGCTGGTACTTCCATAGCCGCTTTGTCGCCTTCAACGTTTAGGATAGATTGCTCTTCCTCAACGGTATCGCCAACAGCAACCATGATTTCAGTTACCTCAACTTCGTCATCACCAATATCTGGTACGGTTACTTCTTTAGTTGAAGAACCTGAAGCGTGAGCTGGTGCCGCCGATTCAGCGGGTGCTTCAGGTGCTGAATCAGCACCTGCACTTTCGCCTTCAAATATAAATACTAAAGAGCCCGTTGTTACTGTATCGCCAACATTTACTTTAATTTCTTTTACAGTACCCGCTTGCGCAGCAGGTACTTCCATTGAGGCTTTGTCGCCTTCAACTGTCAGTAAAGATTGGTCAACATCTACTTTGTCACCAACGCTTACTAAGATTTCGGTTACTTCTACGTCATCGCCACCGATATCTGGAACATTAATTTCAATACTCATTACAAACCTCTTATGCGTACAGTGGGTTTAGTTTATTTGTGTCGATGTCGAATTTCTTAAGCGCGTCAACAACAACAGACTTTTCAACTTCACCGCGTTTAGCAAGTTCAGATAACGTAGCAACAACAACGTAGCTTGCGTTAACTTCAAAATGACGACGTAAGTTTTCACGGCTATCAGAACGACCGTAACCATCTGTACCTAACACTTTATAATTGTTGCTAGGAATAAATGAACGCGCTTGTTCTGCGTAGTTTTTCATGTAATCGGTAGCGGCAACAGTTACTGAGTCGTTTAATACACTCGTGATGTAAGCTGTTTTTTGCTCGCTTTCTGGGTTAAGCATGTTGAAACGCTCAACATCTTGACCATCACGCGTAAGCTCATTAAATGACGTTACAGAGTAAACGTCTGATGCAATGCCGTAATCATCACTTAAAATTGCAGCCGCTTTACGCACTTCAGTCATGATAGTACCTGAGCTTAATAACTGTACGTTGGCTTTTTTGCCTTCGTAGCTTTCAAGCTTATAAATACCTTTACGAATACCTTCTTCAGCGCCTTCTGGCATAGCTGGCTGATGATAGTTTTCGTTCATTAGCGTTAGGTAGTAGTAAATATTTTCTTGGTCGTCACCGTACATACGACGAATACCATCTTGTACAATTACAGCAACTTCAAATGCGTAAGTCGGGTCGTAAGAAATACAGTTAGGAACCGTGTTTGCAAGAATATGGCTGTGGCCATCTTCATGCTGTAGACCTTCACCATTTAGCGTAGTACGACCAGCCGTAGCACCTAATAAGAAACCACGTGCTTGCTGGTCTCCCGCCATCCATGCCATGTCGCCAACACGTTGGAAACCAAACATAGAGTAGTAAATGTAGAATGGGATCATTGGTAAATCATTCGTGCTGTATGATGTTGCAGCAGCAACCCATGACGACATTGCACCTAACTCATTAATACCCTCTTGAAGTACTTGCCCTGATGTAGCTTCTTTATAATAAGAAACAATATCACGGTCTTGAGGTGTGTAGTTTTGGCCATGTGGGTTGTAAATACCGATTTGACGGAATAAACCTTCCATACCAAAGGTACGTGCTTCATCGGCAATAATTGGTACAATGTTTTTACCAATGCCTTTGTCTTTTAATAAAATATTAAGTGCACGAACAAAGCCCATTGTGGTTGAAATATCACGTTTTTGCTCTTCAAGTAGTGGTTTAAATGCTGCTACTTCTGGCAACTGTAATTTTTCAGAAAACTTAGCTATGCGAGTTGGTGTATAACCTTCTAAGTCTTTACGACGAGCGTGTAAGTATTTGTACTCTTCAGAGCTTTCATCAAGCTCTAAGTAAGGTAAGTCTTTAATTGCTTCTTCAGAGACTAAGTCTTGTAGGCCTAAACGGTCACGTAAGTGTTCAACATGGCTCATGTCCATTTTTTTCACTTGGTGCGCAATGTTTTTACCTTCAGCAGCTTCACCCATGCCGTAACCTTTTACAGTTTTAGCAAGTATCACAGTCGGACGGTCGTTAGTTTGCTCGGCCTTTTTAAATGCAGCATAAAGTTTTGATGGCTCATGACCACCACGCTTAAGTGCAAAAATTTCGTCATCCGTCATATCAGCAACAAGGGCTGCTGTTTCTGGGTAACGACCAAAGAAATGCTCACGAACGTACGCGCCATCTTTTGCTTTATATGTTTGGTAATCACCGTCAATTGTTTCGTTCATCAATTGTAGTAATTTACCTGTTGTATCTTTAGCTAGCAGAATATCCCAACCGCTTCCCCATACAACTTTAATTACGTTCCAACCAGCGCCTTTAAATAGGCCTTCTAGTTCTTGAATAATTTTGCCATTACCCATTACTGGGCCATCTAGACGCTGTAAGTTACAGTTAATTAAGTAACATAGGTTGTCTAGCTTTTCACGTGCAGCAAAAGAGATTGCGCCGCGTGATTCTGGCTCATCCATTTCACCATCACCTAAAAACGCGTATACACGTTGGTTTTTAGTGTCTTTTAAACCGCGGCCGTCTAGGTATTTTAAGAAACGCGCTTGGTAAATAGATGCAATTGGGCCTAAACCCATTGATACTGTAGGGAACTGCCAAAATTCAGGCATTAATTTAGGGTGTGGGTACGACGGTAAACCTTTGCCATCTACTTCTTGGCGGAAGTTGTCTAGTTGAGCTGCGCTTAAACGGCCTTCAACAAATGCACGCGCGTAAATACCCGGAGAAATATGACCTTGGTAATAAACTAAGTCACCACCGTCCACCTCGTTTGGCGCTTTAAAAAAGTGGTTAAAACACACTTCATAAAATGCTGCTGACGATTGGTAAGACGCCATATGGCCGCCTAAGTCGAGATCTTTTTTAGATGCACGCAGAACGATCATAATCGCGTTCCAACGAATAATTGAACGAATACGGCGTTCAAGGTTCACATCACCTGGGTAAGCAGGTTCTTGATCTACAGGAATAGTATTAACGTAGTTCGTGGTAATACCCGTTGGCATATCAACGCCGTCTAAGCGGGCTTGCTCTAATACTTGCTCAAGTAAGTACTGAGCTCGTTCAAGACCTTCTTCGCGCACAACTGATTCAAGAGCTTGTAACCACTCTTGTGTTTCTAGCGCGTCTACGTCAATTTTATTGACTTCAGACATATGGAGGTTTCCTTATGTTTAAAATACGAATGTTGTTAATTTAATACAACTGATACTTAAGTTAGTGTGTTCAAGTAATAGAGTATTAGCTTAATTTTGTTTTGTGCGTCTTAAACTACGTTCAATTCGCGAATATTCTTTGCCCGCTTCAAGTAATGCTTCTTCAATAAACGCTAAATGCGCATTACTTGCTAAACGAGCTTGTTCTGGATTGCCGTCAATAACCGCATCCATTAACAAACGTCTGTGCTCGGCTAACTGACTGCTAATATCAGGTTTCTCTAATAAAACCGTTAAATTTTGCAATACGTTTTGCTCAAGCAACGCCTGCATACCTCTCACCAAGTGCAATAACACAACATTATGTGAGGCCTCAGCCACACTAAAATGAAAGGCATTAATTGCTTTTGCTTTTTGCTGTAGGTCATCATGCGAAAGCGCAATTTTATCAAAGCTTTGTTTTACTTTAGTAAAATCGTTACTTGTACCTCGCAGTGCTGCGTAGTAAGCAGCAATACCTTCTAAAGCATGACGAAATTCGAGCAAATCAAATTGTGACTCAGGGTGTTTACTTATCAGTTCAAACAACGGATCAGTTAACCCTTCTTCCAGCTGATTTTTTACAAACGTACCACCGCCTTGTCGACGCGTAACTAGCCCTTTTGCTTCTAACTTTTGAATGGCCTCGCGCAGCGAAGGACGAGACACTTCAAACTGTTTTGCTAGTTCACGCTCTGGAGGCAGCTTTTCTCCTGGTGCTAACGATCCCTCAAGAATCATATTCTCAAGTTGTTGTAAAATAACATCAGATAGTTTTGCTGCTTTAATCTTTAAAGACATGAATCAACGTCCGCGTTGTATAAATACCAAGCCCTAAAACTGGGGCTCAAAGTTATAAGATTTACCCAAAAGGTAAATTGGTCATACCAAGAATTTGCAATACGTTATCAAAAACCCATATAGCTGTCAATTTACAGGTTACTTGTACGGGGATATTAGCGTAACGCATTTTTAACGAAGATCAAACAATACACAATATAGCTTAGTTTTGAGAGGCTAGTAAGCTGGCCATTCAAATGGTCTGACCAGATAAATTTAGAGTTTTAACTCTATTTTAAGGAAGGTTCTAATCGCTACGTTTTAAGCGTTTTAAATAGGAAAGGAAGCCAAAACCAAAGCACTTTAGCGTAAATAAGTGCTTTGCCTTTAAATTGGCTTCAAAAAATAAGGTGTTAAGACAAACCGCCAAACAAAGTAAGTAATGCAATTAAAACTAAATAAAATAGTACATTACGCTTAACTAACTTAATCATACACGTTGCCTCGTAAGTGCAACCATAATAACGCTTTTCTACTTGCTCTGCTGCAAGCGCAGTATAAGTGACGACCTTTCGGTTAGGGCTTGAAAAATCAAGCGCGTAATGTAACCAGCAGCTCGTTCCTTTATTAAAGTTACCAATTACTAAGTAACCAAAACTTGCTATACGTGCCGGTAACCAATCTAACCAAAACAGTAATTTATGTATTAGCTTAAAATGTTTAGCAAATATCACTTTGTGGTTGTCTCGCACTAAATCGGCAAAGGTACGTACAAGGGCATATAAAACAGCCCCCGGCGCACCTAAAACCACAAACCAAAAAATAACGGCACAGTAAAATCTAAAATTTACCCAAGCAAGTGTTTGCCCAAAGGTTTCACCGCCTTTTTGATCTTCAGTACGTTTTTGCCCCATTTGCAATGCATATAAAGACGCCGCAGTACCATCATCGCGTGTAAGTGCGTTTAAATATGCTTTATATAAAGCACGTTGCTTTGCACAGCCAAAACAAACAAGTAAAACAGCAATATTAATGGCCAACTCCCACAAAACAAATTCCGACAAATTGTAAATACATGCCATAGCAACTACAGGTAAAAATAGCCAAATTAAAAAACCCATTGCCGAACTAAATAAACCGTTACTGGCAAGTAAGCGGTTGGAGCGTTTTAAATAGCCATTAGCGTAATAGCTTATTTGCCAATAGTTAGCTCGCGCCCCTAAACGCTCTAAAATTAACGCTAAAATAATAGAAACTAAAATCATGATAGTGACTCTCTCAACTTGGTTGCTCAAGCATATTTAAAAATAATGGCCAGTTAAAACTACTGCCGGGGTCTGTTTTGCGACCGGGTGCAATATCGCAGTGCCCCACAATACGCGAAGAGGTAATTTTGGGATAGCGCTGCATTATAGATTTACTTAAATTACATAACGAGGCGTACTGAGCGCGAGTATAAGCAGCTGTATCGGTGCCTTCAAGCTCAATACCAATACTGTAATTATTGCACGCAGTTTGTCCTTCATATTCAGATACGCCGGCATGCCAAGCACGCTTGTTAAATGGCACGTATTGAATCACCTCACCAGTGCGTTTAATAAAGCAATGCGCTGATACACGCAGCCCTTTTAAATCACTAAAACTTGTATGGGCATTGCAATCAATGCACCCCATAAATAAATCATCCACAAAGGGGGTACCAAACTGCCCTGCGGGGAGTGAAATATTATGAATGACCAACAAGGTAATATCTGTGTGTTCTGGGCGCTCATCATAGTGCGTGCATGCGCGCTGTTGCGCCGTTAACAACACTCCATTTAAATCTATTGCCATCACATTTATACCAAACTATTCATAACCTTGATGCTAAAGGATTTATAAAAATAATGATAGTAACCAAGCCTCATCTAGGTAGGTAGGGAATTATAAGCTGCTTATATTTTAATATTAAAGCTCTCTGCTATGCTCTAATAATTAAAAGCGCTTCTATTCATTATTTAAACATAGTAAAATTTTCTTTAATTTATTAATGCTTATGAGCTTTTAGCCATGTCTATTTCGCACACTTTACTTAGTCAACTTGTTACCCTTGCGCTCGACGAAGACTTAAACTACCAAACCGCAGCCGATGGAGATATTACCGCTCAGCTTATCCCACAAAACGAGCAAGCAAGTGCCAAAGTGATAACCCGTGAAGACTGCATATTTTGTGGAAAAGACATCATTATTGAAGTGTTCAAGCAAGTAGACCCAACAGTGCAGTTATCAGTACTGGTAAACGATGGCGACGTTGTCACTGCCAACAGCACATTATTTACAGCAAAAGGGTCCGCCCGCGCAATTTTAACCGCAGAGCGCACCGCACTTAACTTTGTACAAACGCTTTCTGGCACAGCAACAACCACAGCGCATTATGTAAAAGAGCTTAGTGGTACAACTACACAATTACTCGATACCCGCAAAACGATTCCAGGGCTAAGAGCCTTACAAAAATATGCAGTAAAATGCGGCGGTGGCGCAAACCACCGTATTGGGTTGTTTGATGCGTTTTTAATAAAAGAAAACCACATAGCAGCCTGCGGAGGTATTGAAAAAGCCGTTGCTCAGGCAAAACTAAACCACCCAAGCAAACCGGTTGAAGTTGAGGTTGAATCGCTGCAAGAGCTAAAACAAGCCATAGACGCTGGCGCCGATATAATCATGCTTGATAACTTTAGCGTTGAACAAATTAAGCAAGCCGTAATCTTAACTAACAAGCGCGCTAAATTAGAAGTGTCTGGCAATATGACGCTAGAAACACTTAAAACGTATTCACAAGCGGGTGTAGACTTTATATCTAGCGGCGCATTAACAAAAAACTTACAATCAATCGATTTATCGATGCGTTTTGAATGATGCATAGCCAAAGTAATAATTTAGTTCTACATTTAATAAATGCTAAAGCGTTGACAAGTTAAAACAAAAGTAATTTAATAGTTAAAAATAACTAATTGTAACAATTTGTTAAATTAATTAGCTGTTTTAGGAAAAGTAGCGTGCTAACAACTAAAATAAAATGATACACTTGTACTGTTTTATTATAAAAGCTCATCATAAATAATTAGATGCTTGATTTTTAGTTAATCCTAACAAGCAATCCAAGTTACTTATGACTACACTTTTTATTAGCTGCTGGTAGCAATTATTTGTATCCAGCCTATAAGCAGCCAGTTAAGTATAAAACATAGTGAATTCACGCCTAGCTTTTGTGTTTCAAACTCTAAAGCTATAGTGTAAATATAGCGCTAACCCCACAACAAAATGTGAATAGCGCAAAAGTTTATTTTAAGCAAAGCTGTAAAGTAAATCAGTTAAATTAAGTTCGGTATTTTGCCAATTAAGTGATTTAACTTACACAATCTATCCTTTAGGAGAGGAAACATGAAAACAATGACTCAAAAACAACAGGGTTTCACCCTAATTGAATTAATGATTGTAGTAGCAATCATCGGTATTCTTGCTGCGGTAGCACTGCCTGCATATTCTAGCTATCAGGCTACTTCAAAACTGACAGCTGGCCTAGCAGAAATTTCAGCTGGACGTACTGGCTTTGAAATAGAAAAGAATAACGGTGAAGCTGGCGCTCCAGCAGTTGCTGATATTGGCCTATCTGCGGCAACAGAAAATTGTGCAATAACAACAACAGCTACGAGCATTGTATGTACTATCGATAATGCTCCAACACAAGTTTCAACGGCAGTTTTGACATGGACTAGAAGCGCCGCTGGTACTTGGTCATGTGCAACTTCAGGCTTAACTGGTGACGCTACAGAGCTAGCTCCAAAAAGCTGTCCTCATTCTTAATTGATTTATGACTAGATAAAAGCGCCTGAGTGGCGCTTTTTTAATAATCATAATAAACCTATGGCTAAATCTAATTCAATAAAGTTACTTATAGTTAGTTTATTTTTCTTAAGCACTTTAGCACCATTAATTCCAACAACTTCTTACGATTACCATAATCATCAACGTATATTCCAAATAGCTTTTCTACTCAGCTTCTGCGTTCTAATGCTCATAGTTTTATTACATAAAAAAAAACCTACCTTCGCAGTTTTACTTGATAAAAAAAGTGCAATGTTTTTGTTAGTTTTTTCTCTTTGCGGTTTCTTATCATCTCTAGCTAGTCAGGAAAAAAGCTTTAGCTCTTTTTACATGCTTCACATCAGCCTACTTATTGGCGCTATGTATTATATAAGTACCGTAAACGACAGAAAATCAGTGTTATTTATTATTTATACCTTACTGATAGCCCACACGAGCTTAATTTTAATTTGCCTGCTAAACATAGTTTTTACACTAGCAGAGCAGCAACCTTTGAATCCCTATATAATCTACTCTGGCTTTATTAACATTCGCTTCTTTAATCAGGTACAGGTTTTTATTCTTCCCTTTTTAATATTACTGCTAAAATTTAAAAGTATTCAACGCATCGTATTCATTGTTTTATTTTTAAATCTATTACTAATTTTTATTGGTCAAGCTCGAGGTGCCTTGCTCTCATTTTTTATTTTTTCAGTATTTGCTCTCACATTAAAAACAACCCTAAAAAAGCAAATTTTAACCGGGCTAGTTTGCCTTGCACTTAGCTGTATCACTTTTTATATTCTAGATTCACTTAATAAAGGTGGTGCGGATATACTTCGCACATCTTCTTCAGGCCGTGTTGATTTATGGTTAAATACACTTTCAAACTTATCATGGAAACATTTTTTGATTGGTAGTGGCCCTGGTGTATTTGAAATGTCTCTCGGGAGTTCAGCACCATTTAGTCATCCCCACAACTCATTGATAGAAGTTTTAAATGAGTGGGGAGGAGTAGCACTAATTTGTATTTTAATCGTAATTTTTAATACATTGAGAAAATCTATAATACATCTAAAAAATCATAAAAAAGATATAATTACGGAGAGTATTTTTTACTCTTTTGCTATAGGTATTACGTATTCGCTATTCTCTGGTGTACATGTGATGCCAGTTTCTCAAACCTTGTTGTTTATAATGTGGGGCTTACTTATTGGCAGGCTTTATAGAAACAAGTGCAAACATATTCCTATAAATATATATGCTAGGCTATTTTTGGCGTGTGTATTCGTCCTTGCTTGGTTTTTATATTTACAAAAAGCAATAGAAATTTATAATAATATCGATCCTGATAATGGCTATATTTACGGACCAAGGTTTTGGTCCATTGGTCAACGTGCCTGATAAACAGTATATTTCTACCAAGAATCATTCGTTTAAGTTATGCTAGGTACAGAATTCTTTAATAATATTAATTCAGCTGGATCATCTCATGGCAAAAAAACAACAAGATAAAGGCCTCGATACTTTTCAGTGGGTCGGTGTAAGTGCCCGAGGGAAGAAACTTGAAGGAGAGCTCACAGGTAATAGCATTGCACTTGTTAAAGCTCAGCTAAGAAAGCAAGGCATTACACCTTCAAAAGTAAAGCGTAAACCAAAACCTTTATTTGGCATTCAAAGTGTTCAAAAAATCACCCCTAAAGATATAGCGCTTGTTACACGCCAAATCGCCACCATGCTTATGGCGGGTGTACCTCTTATACAAGCCATTGAAATGATAGGCACGGGCTCAACTAATAAAAGTGTGGGTAAACTAATGGAAACCATTGGCGATGAAGTAAAGGCAGGTCAGCCTTTATCGCAAGCGCTAAGAAAACACCCTCGTTATTTTGATGACTTATATTGCGATTTAGTCGCATCGGGCGAGCAATCAGGTGCACTTGATAAAATTTTTGATCGTGTTGCATTGTACAAAGAAAAATCTGAAGCGCTTAAATCAAAAATAAAAAAAGCAATGTTTTACCCTATATCTGTATTAGTGATAGCAGGTATTGTAACTTCTATTTTGCTAATTTTCGTAGTGCCACAATTTCAGGATATATTCTCAGGCTTTGGCGCTGAGCTCCCAGCATTTACTTTATTTGTAATCGGGATATCTGAGTTTATGCAAGCGTATTGGTGGATGATTTTAATTGCAATTGTTGGCTTTGGTTATGCGTTTAAAGAAGCCAAACTCAGAAGCTTAAAACTCAGAGATGCAACAGATAGAGCCATTTTAAAGCTCCCTGTCATTGGCATGATTTTAAATAAAGCAGCTGTTGCACGCTATGCTAGAACACTTTCCACCACTTTTGCAGCCGGTGTACCACTTGTTGATGCGCTTGACTCTGCTGCAGGTGCCTCTGGTAACGCAGTGTACCGTTATGCCATTTTAGATATAAAAGCTGAGGTAAGCTCAGGTAACCAAATGAACTGGGCCATGCGAAATTCTAAAATATTCCCTGATATGGTAATTCAAATGGTTGCCATTGGTGAAGAGTCTGGCTCGTTAGATGGCATGCTGGCAAAAGTAGCGACTATTTACGAGCAAGAGGTTGACGATGCCGTTGATGGCCTTTCAAGCCTGTTAGAACCTCTTATTATGGCCGTACTTGGTGTGCTCGTAGGCGGCTTAATTGTTGCCATGTACTTACCTATTTTCCAATTAGGTTCTGTCATTTAATTAATAAAAAATTTTACAGAAATTAAAGAGCGTCTTATTTTTATGGTTGGCGATTTAGTCTTCTCATTTGCTTTCTTTAACTTCTCTTTGTGATAATTATTTCACTTAATTTTTAGACTTTTTTTAGAATAGTTTCAGGTATATATGCAAAGTATTATTGAAGTAATGCAAAGCCAACTGTGGTTTTATTTAACCACCGTTGGCTTAGTTAGTTTATGTGTGGGTAGTTTTTTAAATGTAGTTATCTACCGTTTGCCGCTTATGATGCAGCGAGAGTGGCAAAGCGAGTGTCGGCTACTATTAGATGACGAGCTCAATACCAATCAAGCTAAACCAAAAAACACCAGCGAGCATTTTAATCTTGTAAAACCAAATTCCACCTGCCCAAAATGCAAAACGGCCATTAATCCTTGGCAAAATATTCCTATCATTAGCTGGTTAATACTTAAAGGTAAATGCGCAAGTTGTAGTAACCCTATCTCTATTCGATACCCTGCTATTGAGGCCATTACCGCTCTATTAAGTTTAGTGGTTGCTTATACCTTTGGCGCAACAGAACAAGCATTATTATACATAGTGATCACGTGGGCACTTGTGGCACTGACCTTTATTGATATAGACCACATGTTACTGCCTGACCAGCTCACTTTACCGCTTGTTTGGCTGGCACTGATTGCCGCTGTTGCCGGAATTACAATTACGCCAAGTGATGCAATTATGGGTGCCGCTTTTGGTTATTTAAGCCTATGGAGTGTTTTTTGGTTATTTAAATTGCTAACAGGCAAAGAAGGCATGGGCTATGGCGACTTTAAACTGTTAGCGTTATTTGGTGCTCTGCTAGGCTGGCAATCGTTACTCACTATAATACTGCTTTCAAGTGTTGTTGGCGCCATTATCGGTATCGCTTTATTAAGTATTCAGGGTAAAGATAAAGCAACCCCTATTCCATTTGGGCCCTACCTAGCAATTGCTGGTTGGATCACGTTACTGTGGGGTAACCAATTGCAAAGCGCGTATTTTAACTTAATTGGTTACTAATTTGAGTACGCACTAAAATGAGCAAATCTGATATTAAAACATCACCTTGGGTTCTTGGCTTAACAGGCGGTATTGGCTGTGGCAAAACGGCTGTAAGTAATATGTTTGAGCAGCTTGGCATTACAATAGTTGACGCCGACATTATTGCGCGCCAAGTCGTAAAGCCTAAAAGCGATGGTTTAAATGCCATTGTAAGAAAATTTGGGCAAAGTATTTTATTACGCGATGGCACACTAAACAGAAGCGCTTTACGTGAGCGTATTTTTACTAATACTGCCGACAAAGAGTGGCTAAATAATTTATTGCATCCACTCATTAGAAACAAAATACATAACGACCTTAGTGCCGCAAAAAGCCCATATGTAGTACTTGTAGCACCACTTTTGTTTGAAAACGGCCTAGATAAATTGTGTAATCGAACGCTACTGATTGATATACCTCAAAATGTACAAATAGAGCGCACGGCTTCGCGTGATAATGTAAGTGTTGAGCAAGTAAAAGCAATTATTGCAGCGCAAATGTCACGCGAAAACAAACAAAAAAAAGCCGATGATATTTTAAATAACGACCGCGCACTTACCGACGTTAACCACGACTTATTAACGCTACATAAACGTTATCTGCACAAGGCACAAATGCAAGCAACTTAAATTGTAAAACCGAGTCAAAACAAACTAATCTTCTATATTAATTAATAAATTTAGCCTAGATTGTGAAGAGTAATGTAATCCCCTTCTTTTTTCTGATAAATTACTCTCTCTGAAGGATTAAAAAGGTGCGCAATGAATATTAACTCACCGTTATTAAGAAAGTTTCTTACGCTTGGGCGTATTGATGCCGATACGGTAAAAGCAAAGCAGCAAGAGTTTGCCTCAACCGCTGAACTGATTTCTAAATGTGGAAAAATAGACAGTAAAGAGTTAGCAGAGCAATGTATTGATTTGTTTCGTGTTCCCTATTTTGATTTAAAAGACTTTGATCCTGCGTCTATTCCTGCCGATCTTGTAAAAGAAAAACTGATCCGCAAACACCATATTTTACCGTTGGTACAAAAAGGCCGAAAAGTGTATGTGGCAGCCTCTGATCCAACCGATTACGGCGCGTTCGAAAACTTTGAATTTAGTACCGGCCTTTCATGCGAAATAGTCGTCGTTGATTACATTCAGCTCGATAATAAAATTGAGCAATTGCTAGATGCAACCGGCAGCCTAGATTTGAGCGATGATGAGTTTAAAGAATTTGCCGACCTAGACACTGAAAGCCAAAAAGAATCAGCACCGCAAGATGACGACAAAGACGATGCCCCAATTATTGTGTACATTAATAAAATTTTAATGGACGCGATAAAAAAAGGCGCATCGGATCTACATTTTGAACCTTACGAGCATAAGTACCGAATTCGTTTTCGTATTGATGGCATCTTGCACGAAGTGGCAAGTCCACCTAATACATTAGCAACCAAGCTTTCTGCTCGTATTAAAGTAATGTCGCGACTTGATATTGCCGAAAAGCGTAAACCACAAGATGGCCGAATTAAATTAAAAATTACTGAGCGAAAAAGTATCGATTTTCGTGTCAGTACTATGCCCACGCTGTGGGGCGAAAAAATAGTAATGCGTATTCTTGATTCATCAAGCGCTATGCTAGGTATCGATGTACTTGGTTACGAAGAAGAGCAGAAAAAGTTATACATGGATGCGCTTGGTCAACCACAAGGCATGATACTCGTTACAGGTCCTACCGGGTCAGGTAAAACGGTATCGCTTTATACGGGTTTAAACATATTAAACCAACCTGAGCGAAACATTAGTACCGCAGAGGATCCGGTTGAGATAAACCTTGAAGGGATAAACCAAGTACAAATTAACCCTAAAGCCGACATGACCTTTGCTAATGCATTGCGTGCGTTTTTACGTCAAGATCCCGATGTAGTTATGGTAGGTGAAATACGTGACCTTGAAACCGCAGAAATTTCAATAAAAGCGGCGCAAACAGGTCACTTGGTTTTATCTACGTTGCATACAAATTCAGCGCCAGAAACCATTACCCGACTATTAAATATGGGCGTACCCGCCTATAACGTAGCCAGCTCAATTAGTTTAATTATTGCACAGCGATTAGCACGTCGTTTATGCCCAAAATGTAAAACGGCTGAACAATTGCCAAGCGAGGAGCTCTCTCGCCAAGGATTTAGCACAGCGCAAATTGAAGATATGACTCTATATGCACCTAAAGGGTGTGATGGCTGTACCGATGGTTACAAAGGTCGTGTAGGTATTTACGAAGTTATGCAAATCACACCAGAAATTGCACAAATAATCATGCGCGGTGGTAACTCACTAGAAATCGCTGAGGTATCATTAAAAGCCGGTTTTAATAATTTACGCCTATCGGGTTTACGTAAAGCCGCTGATGGTTTAACGTCACTTGCTGAAATAAACCGCGTAACTAATATGTAAAACTATTTAGCGCTTTGCTTACTTTAAATCCAGCAAGCGCTAATGAGTAACCTGTTGAGAGTAAAACATGCCTACTGTTGTAAATTGTCCAACCTGTAAAACAAATGTTGAGTGGTCTGAGCAAAGTCCTCACCGCCCATTTTGTTCTAAGCGTTGCCAACTCATTGATTTGGGTGAGTGGTCGTTTGAAAATAATAAAATTTCAGCGCCAATCACATCGGCTGATCAAATAAACCAAGACATGATTGAAGACATAGAAGCCATGATGGCTAAAAACGAAGACGACTTTTTTAAGTAATGTCATCTAGTTTTATATAAACAAAAGCCAGCTATATGCTGGCTTTTTAGTACTCACTTAAAAGTTAACCACAGGGTTAGTTAGCTTTTTTGCTTACGCTGCTTTTTACTTTTACGCTTTTGAATTTTAGCAAACTTTTCTTTTTGCTCTGCGTTAAGCAACTGCATTACTTGATGCTGCGTTTTTAGCTTAATTAAGGCAAACTCTTCACCTTTACTTTGGCGCTCACTTAAAAGCTCTTTTGCTGCATTTTCGTCAAATGTTGCTGCTGATAGTAGTACGTCCATTTTTGCTTTGTGCGCTTCACGCATTGCTTTACGTGCTTCTTTATCGTCGCCTCGTAAGGCTTTCATTTGCGCTTTTTGTGCGTCAAAAATAGCTTTTAGCTTAGTTTGCTGATCTTGCGTTAAATCAAGTTTTTCGGCGCCGCGTTCAGAAAGCAAAAAACGCGCTGAAGAATGCCCTTGTCTATCATGCATACCGCCTTTAGCTAGTACGCTACCTGCACCAAGTGTAGCTGTTGCTAAGCCACAAATAAGTACTAATTTTGAAAGTGTATTTACTTTAGTCATAATCATCACCTTAACTGTTGGGTTGGTTGTGGTTGGCTGTCGTGTAATTGCCTAGCCAGTGAGTTAACTATAACTAACTCAACGCAAAGTAACGCAAAGCAGTGTAAAGGTTGTGTAAAGATTCACTTTTGAGCAATTAAGGGCGTAAAATAAAGAAATGAAATATTGCCTAAGGGTTTGTAAATGAAACTATTAATGATTGACGACGATACGGGTCTTTGTGAGTTACTCAGCGAATACCTTTCAAGCCAAGGGTTTGAAATACAAAGCGTACACGACGGCGAACAAGGCCTAAAGTTAGCACAGGCAAACGACTACGCATTAATATTGCTTGATGTCATGCTACCTACGCTAGATGGCTTTGAAGTTCTAAAACAACTTAGGCAAACCAAACTCACCCCAGTTATTATGCTTACAGCTAAAGGTGAAGACTTTGATCGTATTTTTGGATTAGAGCTCGGTGCGGATGATTACATACCAAAACCATTTAATCATAGAGAGCTACTTGCCCGCGTAAAAGCGATTACACGTCGTATAGAGCATATAAACAGCTTAAATATCAACACAACTAATAAGCTGCTTGTAAATGGTGTAACTATTAACCTTGCAGCACGAGAAGCCTCTATTGATGAGAATACTCTCACGCTGACCGGCACAGAGTACGAAATACTGGCACTTTTGTGTAAAAACGCCAGCCAAGTTGTTAGTAAAGAGCAAATTAGTGAAGAAGTGCTAGGCAGGCGTTTAGCATCGTTCGACCGCTCTATTGATATGCATGTAAGTAATATCCGAAAAAAAATAGCAGAGCACATTAAAACAGAACGAATTAAAACAATGCGAGGCAGCGGTTATGTTTTCATCCAAGGCGAGTAAATCAGGCGCTTTATCTTGGCTTAAGCACCCTCGGCATTATTTATTTTTTAAAATATTTGTTTGGTTTTGGCTAACCATTATTGGCACCGTTACTGCGCTTGTTTTTTTAAGTAATATCAGTGTACTGAACTTAGTAAGTAATGAACCCTTACATGGCCCGATGGAAAAAAACCTAGCTTATACCGCAAGAAGTATTGAGCGCTCTGCATTTAAGCATAAGCGTTCGCTTGAGAGTATTCTTTCGCATCCACGCTTATCTAAACGTAAGCTTTTATATTTAAGCGCTGAGCAATCAGATATTTCTTTTACTAATAAAGAAACACCTATAAACATAGACCTAAGCCTTCTTAATTTTACCAAAAACATGTCACCGCAAATTGTTTTTACTGAGCAATATCAAGCATTTGGGCCAGTTCAATTAACCGTCCCCGAAGGAGTATTTTATTTATATGAAATAGACATAAACAATCAGCCACCTCTGTTTATACGCTTAAAGCTAATGCCCGGCTGGATTAAGGTATCTATTGCAATTATTGCCTCTTTAATTTTAAGCTTTTTGTTTAGTCGTAACTTAATTGCACCTATTAATAGCCTTAAAAAAGCGGCTATAAAACTATCTTCTGGCGATTTAAGCGCACGTGCAGCCATTTCAACTAACAGAAAAGATGAGCTAGGGGTACTTGGTCGAGACTTTAACAGTATGGCAAACCAGCTAGAACTATTAATAAGCTCACAAAAACGCTTGCTTGCTGATATATCCCATGAGTTACGTTCGCCACTTACTCGCTTAAAAATGGCAACAGGCCTTGCACAAATGCAAGCAAATGAGGCAAGTCAGTCTTATTTATTACGAATAGAAAAAGAGGCTAATCAACTCGATCAAATGATTGCTGATGTACTTCAAGTGTCTCGTTTAGAAGCAAAAAGCCAAACCCTTGCAATGCAAAAGCAATCACTAAACGTTATTGTTGAACATGTTTTAAACGATGCAAAATTTGAAGCAAAACAATATGATAAGCAGTTAACAATAACAGGCGATGCAAGCGTAACCATTAGCTGCGATGAAGCCCTGATTGCCAGCGCGCTTGAAAACCTACTTCGTAATGCCATTAAATATGCAAATAACATAATAAGTATAAAACTATCGCATGGTGATGCCGTGCATATTGAAATATGTGATGATGGCCCAGGCGTGCCAAATAACCAGCTTGATAAGCTATGTGAGCCGTTTTTTAGGCAGTCTGATGCAAGAGATAGAGTCAGTGGTGGAACCGGTTTAGGCTTAGCTATCGCAAAAAATGCAATTACAGCTCATAATGGCACCTTAGTTTTATCGAACAAAGATCAGGGCGGCTTGTGTGCTAATATCACACTGCCAATAATCAAAGAGTAAACCATGTTTTATAGTAGTGAGCGCGAGCTTAAAGGTAACCAATCAGCCATTAATGATTTTTATCAAAACACATTAGTTAAAGCGTATTTAAATACGCCTAATGGGCAGTTATTTTATGCGCATGCCCAGCCAGATAAAGCTCATGTTGCCATAGTTATTAGCTCAGGCAGAATCGAAGGGCTCGATAAATACAAAGAGTTGTTATGGGAGCTTTATACTAATAATTTTGCTGTTTTTATTGTTGACCACCAAGGACAGGGTCGCTCTTACCGCTATTTAAAAAATAAACATAAGGGCTATGTAAATAATTTTGGTGACTACAGTGCCGATCTTAATTTATTTAACACCCAAATAGTCGACACCGTTTGGCAAGGTAAAAAGCTATTAGTGAGCCACTCGATGGGAGGTGCTATTGCATTTGATTATTTGGCAAACTATGAGCATAGTTTTAGCGGTGCGTTTTTATCAGCCCCAATGTTCGATATACACACCAAAGGTATTCCAAAGCCTTTAGCCCGAATAATTGCAAGTAATGCCGTACGTCTTGGTTTTCAATTTAGCTATGCCCTTGGACAAACCGACTACACCCCAGAAGAGTTCCCTTTAAACGTATTAACAAGTTGCGAATTACGCTACAGCCTATTTAGGCAAACATATAATGAGGAGCCTTTACTACAACTTGGCGGGGTTACTTATGGGTGGCTAAATTCAACCTTTACTTTTTTATCATCAATAGATGAGCTTACTGTTGATATTCCACTTTACATTGCAAGCGCAAAAAACGATGTAGTTGTCGATAATGAAGCGCACTATAGACTAGCTAATAAGTACGCAAATATTACCCTAGAAAGCTTTGTTGACGCCAAGCACGAACTATTCTTTGAATGTGATGATGTACGCCAGCCAGTACTTAAGAGTCTGTATAAGTTTTGTGAGTCGGTGACGGCTTAGTTAAAACAGAAAGCGGGTCGAGGTGGATTAGTATATCAACCTCCGATTCAAAACGAGCACCAATCATCGCTTCAACCTCATCAGCCACAGTATGGGCTCGTATTAGACTTAAATGGTCATCAAGCTCTAAATGCATTTGAATAAACTTAATTTTCCCCCCCTGGCGAGTACGGATCCCGTGTACGCCATGCACATCGCTGTGCTCTTTAGCAATATCAAAAATGCTTTGCTTTTCATCGTCTGGGAGTTCTTTATCCATTAAATGATCGGCACTATCTCTTGCAATATCCCAACTGTTATAAAGTAAGTAACCTGCTACCCCTATTGCAAAAATAGGATCGGCATACATCATTCCGTAATAAGATAGAGCAATCGCAATTAAAACAGCAGCGTTTAAAATCAAATCACCTTTGTAATGCACCGAATCTGCTTTTATAGCAATCGATTCGGTATGCTTAATAACCTTAGTTTGTACAAAAACAATGACCAGGGTACATGCAATTGCAAAAGCACTTACCCATACACCTAATAATGAATGTGTAAGCTCTATAGGGTTAAATAAGCGCTCAACACCATGAAATGCCAGTAAACAGCCCGAGCCTGCAATAAACGCAGCTTGCCCAAGCCCTGCTAAGGCCTCGGCTTTACCGTGGCCAAACCGATGATCATCATCGGCTGGACGCAGTGCGTAACCTAAAACTAAAAAACTCATAAATGTAGCGGTAATGTCCATTAATGAGTCTGTTAAGGAGCCAAGCATTGAAGCAGAGCCTGAAGCAAGCCAGGCCCATGCCTTTGCTGCAATCATTAAACTCACCATTACCATAGTAATAATGCTAGAGGCTTTAACCCAAAATTCGTAACTGCGGTTATGCACAATTTCATCCGCTAAAAAGAGTATTCAATACCTTGAGTATATCATTTTTTTTAAGGGTTTCGTGTATACTGCATCGGTCAAATACCATTTATTAAAAGGCTAATTATGCTGGATATTGTTTTATACCAACCTGAAATTCCACCAAACACAGGGAATATTATCCGCCTTTGTGCAAATACCGGCTTTTCGCTGCATTTAATTGAGCCTTTAGGGTTTGAGTGGGACGACAAACGTGTAAAGCGTGCAGGCCTTGATTACCATGAATTCAGCCATGTTCAGCGTCATGCGTCATTTGAAGCGTATCTTGAAAAGTGCAAACCGAAAAAAGTGTATGCATGTACAACCAAAGGCAGCCAATTTCATCATGAAGCATTTTACGAAGCCGGCGACTGTCTAGTATTTGGTCCAGAAACACGCGGGCTACCCGATGAGATGATTCAAGCTCTACCAAACGAGCAGCGCGTGCGTATCCCAATGCAACCAAATAGCCGAAGCATGAACCTTTCAAACGCAGTCGCTGTATTTGTTTACGAATCATGGCGACAGCTGGGCTTTCCTAACGCGCAGTAATACACGTATTATTAAAGCTAACAAAAAACCGACATGATGTCGGTTTTTTTAGTTTGTATCACAGTAGTGAATGCTATTCTGATCGTTGCTCTCTGCCTAACAATGCCATGGCAGCAGCTTTCATATCTTTATTTTCATAAAGTACTTTGTAAATCTGTTCTGTGATAGGCATTTCAACGCCTGCACGCTGGGCAAGTAAATACACTTCTTTGGTGTTTCTAAAGCCCTCTACTACTTGGCCTATCGACTCAATTGCAGCTTCAACACTTTCACCTTTACCCAGTGCTAAACCAAAACGACGATTGCGTGACTGGTTATCGGTACAGGTTAAAATTAAATCGCCAAGGCCTGCCATTCCCATAAAGGTTTCTGGCTTTGCGCCTAGAGCGCAACCTAACCGAGTCAGCTCTGCAAGACCTCGTGTGATCAAGGCTGTGCGAGCATTGGCTCCAAAACCTACACCATCAGAAATACCCGCGCCAATAGCAATTACGTTTTTAACCGCACCACCTAGCTGTATGCCAATAAAGTCGTCATTGTTATACACACGAAATGAACGACCACAATGCAGTAAATCAGCCAATTGTTGTGCAAACTCAGGTGAGGTAGACGAAACAGAAATAGCTGTTGGTGAACCCATTGCCATTTCTTTCGCAAATGTAGGACCCGAAAGTACCGCAAGTGCGATTTCATCACCCAACTCTTGCTGCGCAACTTCTTGTAATAAACGCCCCGTATTTGGCTCAAGGCCTTTAGTCGCCCACGCGACTTTAGCATCGATTTGCAATGCAGGTTTTATTTGCGCAAGTGTGTCGCCAAATGCATGGCTTGGCACAACAACAAGCACAATAGCACTGCATGCAACTGCGCGTTGTAAATCGGCTTCTAGTACTAGAGTGTCTGGGAAGGGTGCATCTGGTAAGTAACGTTGATTTTTCCGCTCAGCTGCAAGCGTAGCAACGTCGTCGCTATTGCGTCCCCAAAGCGTCACTTTATGACCATTTCGGGCTAAACAAATAGCAAGGGCGGTGCCATAAGACCCCGCCCCCAATACAGTAACAGCTGAAGTTGCTGTACTCATAAGTTATGCGTCTGCTGTAACCTGGTCAGCTTGCGCAGTACGTTGTTGCATATACTGTGCAAACAATGCGTCAAAGTTTACTGGCGCAAGGTTTAACTGTGGGAAAGTGCCACGGTTAACTAGGTTAGATACCGCTTCACGTGCATATGGGAACAATACGTTAGGACAAAATGCACCTAGCATATGAGCAAGTTGTACTTCTTCAACCTCAGCAATAGTAAAAATACCCGCTTGTTGAATTTCACATAAAAACGCAGTTTCTTCGCCAATTGATGCTGTCACAGTTAATGCTAAAACAACTTCAAATACACCTTCGTCTAACTTGTTAGAGCGAGTATCTAGGTCGAGCTTAACTTCTGGCGTCCATTCTTTTTGAAAAATTGCCGGAGAGTTTGGCGTTTCAAACGACACATCTTTAGTGTAAATACGTTGAATAGTAAATTGTGCGCCTGCGTCTTGTGCCGCTGCTGCGTTTTGAGTTTCTTCGTTCATTGTTATTCCTAACTTGTTCGTTATTATAATTAAATTAAGCGTTAAGCTTAGCGTCAAGTTTACCTTGAGCCTCAATAGCCATCATGTCGTCACAGCCACCGATATGTTCATCATTAATAAAAATTTGCGGTACAGTGCTTGCGCCACCGGCTTTAGTAATCATTTCATCGCGAAGTTCAGGTTGTACACCAATATCAAAATTAGTGAATTCAACGCCTTTGCTTTTTAAAAGCGCCATAGCGCGCTGACAAAATGGACAATATGCCTTGGTGTATAAAACAACGTTACTCATAATAAATCCTCTATCGGTTTAGCTAAACGAGATTAGCGACCTGTTATCGTTGGTAAGCTAGCAGATTGCCATGCACCCATTCCGCCCGCTAATACATAAACCTGTTCAAAACCAGCTTTATGCATTGCTGTGGCCGTGCCTTGGGCTGTCATACCTGTAGTACATACCAATATAATGGGTTTAGTCTTGTACTTTTCAAGGCCTGAAAAGTCAGATTTTTTGGCATTTTCAGGGCTTAAGTGTTCAGCACCCGAAATACGGCCAGACGTAAACTCTTTTTGTGCTCGCATATCCACTACTTGACCATCTTCACGGTTAATAAGTAGCGTTAGTTGCTGAGGGTTTATTTGACGAATAGCTGAAAATTTACTTTTTATCCAACCACTGACAATAAGAAAAACAATACCAACCCAAGCAAGGCTTAAAATAGGGTGATTGCTTATAAATTCAATATATTGATCCATTCGACTTCCACTATAAATTACATCCTAAAACGCAATGTTTTAGACATTTTAGACTTTAGCCACGCAAGTATACCCAAACCAACTTAAAATGCGAGTTTACACAGAGTTTAAAAGGAGGAAAAACACCCCATATAAAGGTTATTAACCGCACATCAGCATCAATACGATATTCAATTAAGTGAAAAAAATTAATATGCTGTTTTGTATGCTGATTCAAGTAACAAAACACGGTATGCTAAAGCAAAACAGGTGCTAACTTTTAGGAGTGACTATGACTGAACATAAAAAACCACTGGTATTAATGATTTTAGACGGTTGGGGATATCGTGAAGACGAGCAAAGCAATGCAATACTAGCAGCGAATACCCCCGTGTTAGATAACTTATGGGCATCTCGCCCTCGCACATTAATTTCAGCATCTGGTTTTGATGTAGGTCTTCCTGATGGACAAATGGGTAATTCTGAAGTTGGGCATGTTAATTTAGGTGCAGGACGTGTTGTATACCAAGACTTTACTCGAATCACCAAAGCAATAAATGACGGTGAATTTGACTCAACCCCTGCACTTGTTGAAAACATTGATAAAGCAGTTAATGCCGGCAAAGCCGTTCATGTTATGGGGTTATTGAGCCCGGGTGGCGTTCATAGTCATGAAGATCACATTGTTGCAAGCATAGAGCTGGCTGCAAAACGCGGTGCTAAGGAAGTCTATTTTCATGCATTTTTGGATGGTCGTGATACACCACCGCGTAGTGCCAAAGCATCTATTGAACGTATAGAAGCGTTGTTTGCAAAACTTGAATGTGGTCGGCTAGCAACACTCGTTGGTCGTTATTATGCAATGGATAGAGATAACCGCTGGAATCGTGTAGAAAAAGCCTATGATGTAATGACCTCTGGCATTGGAGAATTTAACTACAGCGATGGCGTAACCGCATTAAATGCAGCTTATGAGCGCGACGAAAACGACGAGTTTGTTGCTCCTACAACCATTACACCAGCAGGTAGAGAAGCAGCGCAAATTAATGACGGCGACACCGTTATTTTTGCAAACTTTAGGGCAGACCGAGCACGTGAAATTACACGCGCCTTTGTAGAGCCTGAATTTGATGGCTTTACCAAGAAAAAATCCCCCGCTCTAAGCGCATTTGTTATGATGACAGAATATGCAGCCGATATAGACGCACCCGTTGCATTTGGCCCAACTCCTCTTACTAACGTATTAGGGGCATGGCTTGAAAAACAAGGAAAAACACAACTGCGTATTTCTGAAACAGAAAAATACGCACACGTTACCTTCTTTTTTAGCGGCGGACGTGAGGACGAATTTGAAGGTGAAACGCGTGAATTAATCCCTTCACCGCAAGTGGCTACCTACGACTTGCAACCTGAAATGAACTCAGAAATGCTAACCGATAAGCTTGTAGAAGCAATTAAAAGCGGGAAATACGACGCCATTATATGTAATTACCCTAATGGCGATATGGTTGGCCACTCAGGTGTATTTGATGCTGCTGTAAAAGCTTGTGAAGCCGTTGACACCTGTATTGGCCGTGTAGTTGATGCATTGAACGAATTTGGCGGTGAAGCGTTGATCACAGCCGATCATGGTAATGCAGAACAAATGGCTAACCTTAAAACGGGCCAAGCACATACCGCGCATACAAGTGAACCGGTGCCATTTATTTATGTTGGTCGCGATGCGACACCATCAGAAGGTAAAGCATTAAGTGATGTTGCCCCTACAATGCTGCACTTAATGGGCATGGAGCAGCCAAGTGAAATGACTGGCACACCCATCATGACGTTGAAATAACCCATGATTAAACGTGTTAACCGATACTTTAAGTGCGGCTTAATACTCGCCTCATTGGTGACTGCATCTGCAGTTGCCAATGAAGATCGCACTAAAAAAGATCTCTCACAAGTGAAACAAGCACTTGAACAAAGCCAATCTGAGTATAATCAACAACGAAAAAAAATATCTCAACTTCAAAAAAATCTTAAAAGCCATGAGCTTGAAATAGCTAAAAACGCTAAAGCACTTAATATGGCTGAGCAGTCTGTTAAAGAAACCCAGCAGCAGCAAAATCAACAACAAAAAAAAGCTGATGAACTCGATAAAAAACACATCGAATTTCAACGTATTTTAGGAGCGCAACTTAAAAGCGCTTACATGGCAGGTGGTGATGACTACTCTAAAATGTTGCTGAATCAAGAAAACACAGCGCAATTTGAGCGAACACTGAGCTATTATAATTACCTAAACAAAGCACGAATTGAACAAATTGAAGAATTAAAAGAACTTAAACAACAAATCGCGTTAAACCAAGTTGCACTCAATAAAACAAAAGAAAAGCTTTTAGCTTTATACAACGAGCAAAAAAGGCGTCAAACAGCCTTAGTAAATGCACAAAGTGAACGTCAAGCTAACCTTAGGAATCTTCAAGTTCAGCTTACGAGTACTAAAAGCTCAATCGATTACTTAAAAGAAAACCAACAAACCCTTGTTAATACAATTGAAGAATTAGAAAAAGAAAAAACAAAAAAAATAGAATTACTTGGCCTCAATAAAAATAAAGGCAAATTAAACTGGCCTAGTAAAGGTAAATTAAAACACCAATTTGGCCAGCGCAAACATGGCGGCATTGATTGGAAAGGCGTGCTAATTGGCGCTAAAGAAGGCGAAAATGTAAATAGCGTGCACAATGGACAGGTTGTATTTGCAGATTGGTTAAAAGGTTATGGTTGGGTAATTGTAGTCGATCATGGTGAAGGATTTATGAGCCTATACGGCCATGCACAAACACTACTGAGAGACGTAGGTGACATGGTACGCCAAGGCGAAACTTTAGCGTTGGTTGGCCAAAGCGGCGGACAGGCAAGTTCTGGTCTATACTTTGAAATACGACACAAAGGACGCGCAGTAAATCCCGTAAAATGGTGCAGACGTATTTAATTGAATAAACCGCTGCTCCGCTGAGGAGTAGCTGATGAAAAACAACAATGTAATACCCGCATTTAAAAAAGCAGGCTATGTTTTCAGCCTGTTTTTATTCACCTTTACTTTAGTACTTAACAATGCATTTGCCAGCTCAGTAAAAAACCTTAAAAGCCAACAAATAGATGAAATTTTATTTAACATACACGCCTATTATGTTGACGATTTAGATCTTCAAAACAGCCATTATGTGCAATACAACAACAAACAGTTTGAGCGCTTATACTCAAAGCTAGACCCCTACTCTAAATACCTTAACGAACACGAGCTCGATGCCTTATTTGATAATACCAATGGCCAATATACGGGCTTAGGTATTGAAGTAAAAAAGGTCGATACTGACATAAAAATAGTTAACGTGGTAAATAACTCACCAGCGAAAGAAGCAGGTATTTTAGCTGGCGATATTATTGTTAGTGTTAATCAAAAAACGGTCAATTTTCTCAGCGTTAGCGAAGTCGCAACTTTAATAAAAGAAAATAAATTTACAACAATTAATCTCACCGTTAAGCGAAATGAAAGCCCAGAAGTTTTGTCATTTAACGTAGCTCGTACGCAAATACAATTAGAGAGTGTAACCAGTAAAGTTTTAGAGTCCGGCATTGGCTATTTAGCTATTAATAGTTTTTCTAATCACACACTACACGAAGTTGCATTGCAAATTGCAGCGATGCAAAATAATTATGATTATCCATTATTAGGGCTTGTAATTGATTTACGTGACAACCCCGGAGGCACCCTTAAAAGTGCGATTGCGGTCTCTGATTTATTCTTAGAAAGCGGAACTATAGTAACAACGAAAGGCAGATACTTTGACGCTAACCAAGCCTTTTATGCTAAACGGGGCGACATACTCAAAGGCGCTCCAATTGTTGTGCTTATTAATGAAAATTCAGCCTCTGCGGCTGAAATTTTAGCCGGTGCCTTAAAAGACAACAACAGGGCAAAAGTGGTTGGAAGCCAATCTTTTGGAAAGGGGTCAGTGCAATCACTTATACCATTAGGTGATGGTAATACCGCTTTAAAACTCACTACCGCAAAGTATTTTACACCTTCTGGTGAATCAATAGATGGTGTTGGAATAAAGCCCGATGTGACGATTAATCAAACAACACTTCCACAAAACAATAAAGCCGTTATAATAAAAAATAAGCAAGAAAAAAATAATCAACACCAGCTTGTTAACACCTTAGCTGATTTACAGTTAGTTAAAGCAAAACAATTACTCAGTATGCAGTAATCTATTTTGTTTAAGCGTTACTGGGCATAAAAAGATAATAAAAATTATAAACGTGAATACTATTAACAGAATAATACGGATGTGGCTTTTTTTCAGTGTATGTATTGCTTGCTTTAGCGCTAATGCTAAACAAATAGCGATAGTTATTGATGATATAGGCTACCACCAAAGAGACTTAGAGTTTTTAACCTTACCAGGGCAATTGACTTATTCAATTTTGCCCCATACACCCTATTCGCAAGTTTTTGCAACACGTGCTAGCAAAGCAAATAAAGAGCTGCTTTTACATGTGCCTATGCAGGCACTTAACGGCAAAGCACTAGGGCCTGGTGCGCTTACTCTTGATATGGACAAAGCTCAACTACAACAAACGCTAGGAACAGCACTAGCAAGTTTACCGCAAGTTAGAGGTGTTAATAATCACATGGGCTCTGCATTAACTCAGCAAAGCCAAGCCATGAAATGGACAATGGAAGTACTTAAAAAGCGCGAGTTGTACTTTTTAGATAGCCGAACAACTGGCTTAAGCCAGGCACAAAATGCTGCAAACTTTTTTGGGGTTGAAAATATTGGTCGCCATGTTTTTTTGGACAACATAACAACAACAGATCAGCTTCAGTTTAGGCTCGATGAACTTAAACAAAAAGCAACAGATCACAATTTTGCCATTGCCATTGCCCACCCTTATCCTGAAACTATTGCTTTTTTACGTAAAGCCCTGCCTGAACTTACTCAACAAGGCTATGAGTTAGTACCTGTTTCTCAGTTAGTACAACGTAAATATATTCAGTTAGCGCAAGCTCAAGGGAAAACGATTAGCGCGCGATAATTAAATAAAACAAGATACTTCCTAGAATACTTGTCTACATTATTAATTTTCAACAAAAAAGCCCTGCGTTTTCATGCAGGGCTTTTAAAAATATTACGCTTTTAGAAGGTATCAGCTCATAGCGCTTTGTAACTTTTTCATTGCTGTTTTTTCTAGCTGGCGAACACGCTCAGCAGATACACTGTATTTTTCAGCAAGCTCTTGTAGTGTTGCTTTGTCATCAGACAACCAGCGCGCACTTACAATGTCTTGTGAACGTTCATCTAGTGTTTTAAGTGCACTAAACAAACGAGTATGAGACTGTTCCTGCCATTGTTGCTGCTCAATGTCATCAGCTAAATCAGCAGAACCATCCGTTAAATATTGTACCGGCGAATAAGTGCTTGTTGGTGCGTCATCGTTATCATCACCCGTTAAGTCAAAGCCCATATCTTGACCGCTCATACGAGATTCCATTTCACGCACTTCTTTTTCGCTTACACCCAGCTCACTAGCAACAGTGCTAACCTCTGCTTGGTTAAACCAGCCTAAACGCTTTTTATTTTTACGAAGATTAAAAAACAATTTACGCTGTGCTTTTGTAGTAGCTACTTTAACTATACGCCAGTTCTTAAGAACAAATTCGTGTATTTCGGCTTTAATCCAATGCACTGCAAACGATACTAAACGAACACCCACGCTTGGGTCGAAACGTTTAACCGCTTTCATCAGGCCTATATTGCCTTCTTGAATAAGGTCAGCTTGTGGCAAGCCGTATCCCGAGTAGCTTTTAGCTATATGCGCTACAAAGCGCAAATGCGACATAATGAGTTGCTTTGCAGCACTAAGATCGCCTTCTTCCTGAAGTTTTTTAGCAAGTTTTTGCTCTTCTTCAACTTTAAGCATAGGGATTGTGCTGACCGCTTGAAGGTAGCCATCCATGCTTGCGCTTTGTTGTCCAACTGTAAGTGCCATTGCGTATAAATCTTTACTCATTTTTCACCTCGGTGATAAACATTTGAAACCATCTTAGCACTCTTTATCGAAGAGTGCTAACCCCAATTTAAAACTTTTTTAAAGTATAAATCAAGCGGTTTTTTAGCGTTATTGAAGTCTACTATAAGCGACTGAATAAGCGATGAATTAAGGAATTGCGGGTGATTAACGTCAGTTTTTCACTCTATTTACAATTCATGCTTGATAAGGAGGGTAGTAGATAAATGTGACAGTTTTTATAGGACCTGAACAACCCAACCCAATAACATACGCGCTAAGCATTGAGTTAGTTCACTTGTACTAGCTTGCGTAAATGAGGAAGAGATAAACACGCTTATAAAGTTAAATGTATATTCAAAAAGTTTACTTTAAAGCGAATAAAGCACCAATAGCATAACCTATATTGCTCGCTTGATTAACAGCGAGCTATGTAGATGCATATTACACTTTGTCTGGCTCTATTTCTTTAATGTATCGATTTACAGACAAGTAAGAGCCAACAAACCCCAAGCTTGTAGCAAGTAAAACTAAAAAGCCAAATTCGCTAAGCGTTAAACCAATGAGTAAAAAGTTAGTTTGATACACACCTGCCACACTGTTTACGGCTGAAGAAAGCCACCACATCATCAATGCAACTGATATAAAAGCAAATAACCCACCAATGACGCCATACCAAATACCAGTCCACAAAAATGGTGCGTGTATAAACGTATTTGTAGCACCTACAAGTTTCATTACTTGTATCTCTTCTTTTTTATCCATAATCGATAGGCGAATAGTATTACCTATTATAAGGGTTACAGAGGTTAATAATAACAAAGTAATGGTTATTACACTTTCTTTTAGCAAGCTAAGCAATGCATTTAAGCGCTCTAACCAGGCTATATCAAGTTTGCCAAAATCAACCTCACGTTCTGCTTCTAACTTGGTCATAAGTACCTTGACGGCATTAGGCTGGCGATGCCGCTTAGTAGGTGTAACGAGCACAACATCGGGTAATGGGTTGCTATCTAAATATTCTAGCGCTTGCCCAAAACCTGACACTTCCTGAAATTCTTTTAATGCTTGCTGTTTTGAAATAAACGTTACACTCTCTACTTCAGGATATAAGGCTAGGCGCTTAACTAGCGTCGCTGTTTCTTGTTTCGTCATTGTTTGTTTTACAAATAACGATATTTCACTAGCCTCTTCAAAGCCACTACTTACTTGCTGGACATTTTTAACCACTAAGTAAAGTGTGGCAGGAAGCGTTAAGCTTAATCCAAGTACCGCAATTGTCATCATAGATGCCAGTGGTGTACGCCACATTTCACCCAGACTATGAATCCCTTGGCGAAAAATATTAACGATAAAAAAGTAGCCATTTGAAATAACTGATTTTTTTTGTTTTTCGTTTTTGTTTTGGCGGCTTTTGAACAGTAAACTCATAATGCCCCCTGCGCTAATGGATCTTCAAGCATTCTGCCATCCTTCAACGTTAAGCTCCTATACTTCATGCGTGCAACAAGGCCTAAGTCATGGGTAGCAATAAGTACGGTTGTACCATGCTTATTAAAGTCTTCAAATAATTTAAGTATTTCCATTGAGAGTTCAGGATCTAAGTTACCCGTTGGCTCATCGGCAAGTAAAATTGGCGGAGAATTTACAATAGCGCGTGCAATACCGACTCGCTGTTGCTCACCACCCGACAACATAGATGGATGACATTTAACTTTATCGATTAAACCCACTTTATCGAGCGCACCATGAACACGCTTTGCAATTTGATTACGATGAGTACCTTCGATGATCAGCGGTAGCGCGACATTATCAAATACAGTGTATCGCTCTAATAATCGATGGTTTTGAAAAATAATACCAATATCTCGGCGAGCATAAGGGATTTGTCGCGAATTAACTTTATTTAAATCAACACCATTAATAAATACGTTACCAGCAGATGGACGTTCCATTAAACTGATAAGCTTTAAAAGTGTACTTTTACCCGCACCACTATGGCCTGTCAAAAAGGCCAATTCGCCAGATTTTATATGAAAATTAACTTTTTCGAGGGCACGATGCCCCCCTGGATAGGTTTTACTTACTTGCTGAAAATTTATCATTTTTTATTATGCCAACCTCATTAAAGTGTTAATGCAATTGGTATTCCTCGCAATTAAAAAGGGAGCAAGCTCCCTTCTTGGTAAATTAAGCGTCGTCCTCATCTTGGCTAAATAATGCATCGATAAAGTCATCGCTTTTAAACGAACGCAAATCATCAATACCTTCACCAACACCAATATAACGAATTGGAATGTTAAACTTATCAGCTACAGCAAAAATAACCCCACCTTTTGCTGTACCATCAAGTTTTGACAAAGTAATACCCGTTAAACCTACACATTGGTTAAACAAGTTTACTTGGCTAATCGCATTTTGCCCTGTACCTGCATCTATTGTTAGCATCACCTCGTGCGGTGCATCAGGATCTATTTTTTTCATTACACGAGCTATTTTCTCAAGCTCTTGCATCAAATTATCTTTATTTTGCAGACGACCCGCTGTATCAGCAATTAACACATCGACATTACGCGCTTTTGCGGCCTGAAAAGCATCAAATACCACCGATGCACTATCGGCTCCGGTATGCTGTGCTATAACTGGAATACTATTGCGCTCACCCCATACTTGAAGTTGTTCAACCGCAGCAGCTCTAAAAGTGTCACCCGCAGCAAGCATGACCGACTTACCTTCATTTTGAAATTGCTTAGCGAGCTTACCAATCGTAGTTGTTTTACCAACCCCATTTACGCCTACCATTAAAATCACAAACGGTTTTTTTTCTGCTGGTATTGTTAATGGCTGTTCAGCAGTCTTTAGCATCGCTGCCATTTCTTGCTTCATTAGCTCATATAAAGCATCACCATCCTTAAGCTGCTTTCTATTTGCACCGTCCGTTAGTCTATCGATTAACTTCATGGTGGTATCTACGCCTAAATCAGCCGTCAATAATTGAGTTTCAAGCTCTTCAAAAAGGTCATCATCTATTTTTTTACCACTAAAAATAGAGGAAAATCCTGCGCCAATATTAACGCGGGTTTTTAGTAATCCTTTTTTAAGACGTGAAAAAAAGCCTTCTTTCTTAGGCTTTTCTTCTTTCTTAGCTTGCTCTGCTGCAACACGTTCTTGTTCTAAGCGCTGCACTTCGGCTTGCTCTGCTGCAATACGTTCTTGTTCTAAGCGCTGCACTTCGGCTTGCTCTGCTGCAGCACGTTCTAGCTCTATGCGCTGCGCTTCTGCTTGCTGTGCTGCAATACGTTCTTGCTCTATGCACTGTGCTTCTGCTTGCTGTGCTGCAATACGTTCTTGCTCTATGCGCTGCGCTTCTGCTTGCTGTGCTGCAATACGTTCTTGCTCTATGCGCTGGGCTTCTGCTTGCTCTGCTGCAGCACGTTCTTGCTCTATACGCTGGGCTTTTGCTTGCTCTGCCGCAGCAAGTTCTTCCTCTAAACGCTGGGCCTCTGCTTGCTCTGCTGTAGCACGTTCTTGTTCTAAACGCTGCGCTTCAGCTTGCTCAGCAAGGCGATTTTGTTGCTCCACTCTCTGCTGCTCGGCTTGCGCCTGTTCTTTTGCTAGCAGCTCGGCATTTGCTCGTTCTATTGCTAATTTTTCCGCTTGCTCTTCAGCAGCGCGTTCTTGCTCGGCTTTTTCAGCGGCAACGCGTTCTTCTTCTATGCGTTTAGCTTCTTGCTCTGCTAAAGCTTGTTGTTTATCAGCCTCTGCTTTTTGTTCGGCTTGTTTTTTATCTGACTTACCAAAGCCGAGCCAAGACATTAATTTACTTTTTTTTGCCATACTTGCTAATAACCACTTATAAAAATCTGATAAACTAAAATTTGAAAATAGCTTGGAAGAGCCAACACACTTTGCCAGCCAAACAACCATTCAAAACATAAGTGTTCAATAGTAACACTTTTAATGCGGTTGAAAAATGAAGCTATACGTAATCTACTATAATATTATCTGAGCTAGATCCCAGATACCATTTTTTAGTGAGCTAAATGAGAAATAAAACAACTAAAAATAAAGCAATTACCAAATCTACTGATGGCTTTATTAGAGTGATAAGTGGGCAATTTCGCGGCCGAAAACTTCCGGTAAAAGACGTACAAGGTTTACGTCCTACTACAGACCGAATTAAAGAGACAGTATTTAACTGGTTAATGCAAGATACGCGTGATGCTAACGTTCTCGATTGTTTTGCAGGTTCTGGTGGGTTGGGGTTCGAAGCTCTTTCGCGTTTTGCAAGTACTGCTCTTTTTATAGAGCTTGACCCAAGTGCAGCAAAGCAACTAGCGCAAAACATAGCAACACTAAAATTACAAAATGCACAGGTAAGGCACACTAACTCTCTTTCATTTTTAGAACAAAAAAATAGTAATACGCCTTTTGATCTTGTTTTTGTTGACCCGCCTTTTCGCAAAAATTTAGCTCAAACTAGCTGTAACTTATTAGAAATAAATAATTGGCTTAGCGAAGAAGCACTAATTTACCTCGAAGTAGAGAGCGATCTAAATACGTTCAAACCACCTAGTAACTGGCTGTTAATTAAAGAAAAAAAAGCAGGCCAAGTATTTTGTAGACTCTACCAACGCCAGCTAAATTAATACTGTTTTACACTATGCGTTTCTGTTAATATTATCCTTTACATGTGGTGTTGCTTCGGATTACAATACCGCACCATTTTTGAACCACTTGATCAATGTTTGATCAACTTGAGCAACGCTCATAATTTAGGTAGGTGAATTTTTAATGCCAGTAATTAAAGTAAGAGAGAACGAACCGTTTGACGTAGCACTTCGTCGCTTCAAGCGTTCATGTGAAAAAGCAGGTATCCTTTCAGAAGTTCGTCGTCGCGAGCACTATGAAAAGCCAACAGCTGAGCGTAAGCGTAAGAAAGCTGCAGCAGTTAAGCGTCACATGAAAAAACTTTCTCGTGATAACGCTCGTCGCGTTAAATTATACTAATACATTAGGTCTTGTATAAATGAGCCTTTTAATAACGCTAAAAGATGCGCAAAAAGATGCGATGAGAGCTAAAGACAAACAACGTCTTAACCCTATTCGCATGGTACTTGCTGCAATCAAGCAACGTGAGATTGACGAGCAAATAACACTAGACGACGCAGGTATTACCTCCGTTATAGTGAAGCTTGTCAAACAACGTCGCGACTCTTACACTCAGTACAAAGATGCTGGGCGTGATGATTTAGCTGAAATTGAAGCCAATGAAATAACAGCACTTGAAACCTTCTTACCTCAACAGTTGAGTGACGAAGAAATAATTGCTCTCATTGACGCGGCTATTGCTGATACTAACGCAGCAGGTATGCAAGACATGGGTAAAGTGATGGGTATAATCAAAAGCAAAGCTGAAGGTCGCGCCGATATGGGTAAGATCTCTGGTTTAATAAAGCAAAGATTAGCCGCCTAACACTCCCTATACGTAAAGTATAATTGAAGTAAACCGAGCCTAGTGCTCGGTTTCTTTGTTTTTACGTCACTAAAAAGTAAACGTTATGCCTATATTCAAAAATGAAATTATTTATTCTGACTCTATTTATTTAGCCGTCATTTTGATAAGTTAAGGTCCAATTATTTATACCTTACGAGTATAAATTTTAAGTTTCACTTTCGTTATTCTTCTTAATATTTCAGGACTGTATTTTACTAATGGCTGGAAAGATCCCACGAAGTTTTATAGATGATTTACTTGCCAGAACCGATATTGTCGACCTGATAGACTCTAAAGTTGGGCTTAAAAAAGCCGGTAAAGACTATCAAGCGTGTTGCCCTTTTCATAACGAAAAGTCTCCCTCGTTTACGGTATCGCAAGATAAACAGTTTTATCATTGCTTTGGCTGTGGGGCGAATGGCAACGCAATATCATTTGTTATGGAATACGACAAACTAGAGTTTGTTGACGCCATTGAAGAGCTTGCCAGCATGCTCAACTTGGACGTGCCCCGCGAACAAGGCGGTAGCTCTGCGCCAGAACGTACCGCTGCGCAAAAGCGTTCAGATTACGATTTGATGCTTCATACAGCTCGCTTTTATCAGCACCAACTAAAACACCACGCTAACTCGGCCGCAGTCATTGACTATGTTAAAGGTCGAGGACTGAGCGGAGAAACCGTTAAAAAGTTTATGGTTGGCTACGCCCCTAGTGAATGGGATGGCTTATGTTTACAACTTGGCCGTAATAAAGAACAAAAAGAGCAACTCGTCGAATTAAAGCTCGCCTCAGAAAAAACACCAGGCAGGCAGTTCGACTTTTTTCGCGACCGCTTAATGTTTCCTATTCGTGATAAACGCGGCAGAGTTGTCGCCTTTGGCGGTCGCGTTATGCAAGCTGATCAAGGGCCTAAATATTTAAACTCTCCAGAGACTCGAATTTTTCATAAAGGGTTTGAGCTTTATGGCCTTTATGAAGCTAAACAAGCACACAAAAAGTTAGAGCACATTCTTATCGTTGAAGGCTACATGGATGTTGTTGCACTTGCAGAAAAAGAGATTGAATACGCTGTTGCAGCACTGGGAACCGCCACAACAAGCGAACACATGCATACGTTATTTAGAACGACCGATAAGGTCATTTGTTGTTACGATGGCGACCGAGCTGGACGCGATGCAGCTTGGCGGGCACTTGAAAATGCGCTCCCCTACTTAAATGACGGTAAAGCATTGAACTTTGTATTTTTGCCTGATGGAGAAGATCCCGATTCATTAGTGCAAAAAGAAGGTAAAGAAGCATTCGAACAGCGTTTAAGTGAAGCCGATGACTTTACTAAAGTCATGTTTAACAAATTAAGCCAAGAAATTGATTTAACACTCGATTCGGGTAAAGCAAAATTACTCAGTGCAGCCCTACCGCTCATTGAAAAAATTCCGAGTGAATTTTACCAAGAAAATATTTTAGAGCAATTAGGCAGACTAATTGGGCGCACGCGTGAACAACTTAATAATCGATTAAAAACACCAAAGCAACAGCACTCTATTGAGCGAAAATTTAAAATAACCCCAATGCGACAGGCTATTGGTATTTTAGTTCAGCACCCAAACCTAGCTAAAAGTGTTCCTTATTTGCCAGAACTTGCACAAATGAACATTGCAGGTATTGGTTTACTGCTTCGCTTGCAGCAACAAGCACTTGAAAAAGAGACTATCACTACGGCTCAGATACTCGAATTTTTTAGAGATACTGACGATTATGAGCCTCTTATTAAGCTCGCTACTTGGCAACATGAAATAAATGAAGAACGTTTAGAGACTGTTTTTAAAAATACTTTTAAATTTATTGAAGATCAGTGTTTAAATTATCGACTAGAGACCTTATTAATAAAGGACAAGACACAAGGTTTAAATAGCGACGAAAGACTAGAATGTCATTTACTAATGACAGCGTTAAAAGCGACTAACAGCTAGTCAGATCTAGTTTTGGATGTTATACTGTGCTATTCACTGCGTCACATTGTTCTGGTTGGCATTAATGTAAACCAAGTGATGGCGCCTGTTGTATCAACTTATCAGAGTGGAAGAAACAATCTCTATGGATCCAACTCCTCAGTCACAATTAAAACTTCTGATTCAAAAAGGTAAAGAGCAAGGCTACTTAACTTTTGCAGAAGTAAATGATCACCTTCCACAAGACATAATTGACTCAGATCAAGTAGAAGATATCATAAGCATGATTAATGACATGGGTATTAAGGTTAGCGAAAACGCGCCTGATGCCGATGAACTAATGATGCAAGAAACAACGACAGACGAAGACGCAGCTGAAGCTGCCGCTGCTGCACTTGCTACGGTAGAAAAAGAAATTGGCCGCACTACCGATCCAGTTCGCATGTACATGCGCGAAATGGGCACTGTTGAACTTCTTACACGTGAAGGCGAAATTGTTATCGCTAAGCGTATTGAAGAAGGGATCAACCAAGTACAAATTTCAGTTGCTGAATACCCTGAAGCAATCACTTACCTACTAGAGCAGTGGGATAAGTTTGAAGCAGAAGAAATGCGTTTAAGCGATATCATCGTTGGTTTCATTGATCCAAACGAAGATGAAGCGCCAATTTCAGCAACTAATATCGGTTCAGAATTAAGTGAAAAACAACTTGATGACGACGATGAAGACGATGACAAAAGTGACGATGATGAAGATGAAGAAGAAGTAGATACAGGCCCAGATCCTGAAGAAGCTCGTATTCATTTTGAAAATTTACGTGATTTATATAATAAAGCACGTGATACGTTTGAAGCTAAAGGTCGTTCGCATCCTGACTCACAAGCCGCCATTTTTGAAATTGGTGAGCTTTTCAGAACCTTCAAGCTAATTCCTAAACAGTTTGATCGCATGGTTAACAACATGCGCGAAATGATGGACCGCGTTCGTGTTCAAGAACGCCTAATCATGAAACAAGCTGTACAAATAGCTAAATTACCTAAAAAAGCATTCGTTAAGCACTTTGCTAATAACGAAACAGATCCTTCGTGGGTTGATTTAGAAATTTCAAACAACGAAAAGTACTCAGCTAAACTTGAAGAAGTTAAACCTGAAATAATTCGTTGTATCAATAAGCTATCTATTATTGAGCAAACAACTGGTTTAAGCATAGAGCGTATTAAAGACATTAACCGTCGTATGAGTATTGGTGAAGCAAAAGCGCGCCGTGCGAAAAAAGAAATGGTTGAAGCTAACTTACGTCTTGTAATCTCAATTGCTAAAAAATACACAAACCGTGGTTTACAGTTCTTGGATTTAATCCAAGAAGGTAATATTGGCTTGATGAAAGCGGTAGATAAGTTTGAATACCGTCGTGGTTATAAGTTCTCTACTTATGCTACGTGGTGGATACGTCAAGCAATTACTCGCTCTATTGCCGACCAAGCAAGAACTATCCGTATTCCGGTACATATGATCGAAACGATTAATAAACTTAACCGTATCTCTCGTCAAATGTTACAAGAAATGGGTCGAGAGCCAAATCCAGAAGAATTAGCTGAACGCATGATGATGCCTGAGGATAAAATCCGTAAGGTACTTAAAATTGCTAAAGAGCCAATTTCGATGGAAACACCAATCGGTGATGATGAAGATTCGCACTTAGGTGACTTTATCGAAGATACCACCATTGATTCGCCAATCGATTCGGCAACAATGGAGTCGCTTCGTGGTGCAACTAACGATGTACTAGCCGGCTTAACAGCGCGTGAAGCAAAAGTACTTCGTATGCGCTTTGGTATTGATATGAATACCGACCACACCTTAGAAGAAGTAGGTAAGCAGTTTGATGTAACACGTGAGCGTATTCGTCAAATAGAAGCGAAGGCACTGCGTAAATTACGCCACCCTTCTCGCTCAGATTTACTAAAAAGCTTTTTAGACGCTAAGTAATTTAGCGCTTAATATAAACTAAAAAGGCCGCTGTAGCGGCCTTTTTTCTATTTCAAGGAAATAAAGATGGCTTGGATCCAAATCCGTATCAATGCCAATGCTGCAACCGCAGATGCAGTAAGTGACCTATTAATGGAAGCAGGCAGTGCGTCTGTTACCTTTATAGATGCTAAAGACACCCCTATTTACGAGCCAAAAATTGGCACTGTTGAATTTTGGGCTGACACCACTGTAATTGGTTTATTTGAAGCTAATCACGATATGAACGAAGTGATCGCACTATTAAAACGCCACGACGAAATAAATGAATCACTCGTTTACAAAATTGAACAGCTTGAAGATAAAGACTGGGAACGTGAATGGATGGATAACTTCCACCCTATTCAGTTTGGTGAAAAGCTATGGATTTGCCCTAGCTGGCGCGATATTCCTGATCCTGATGCTGTTAACGTTTTACTTGATCCTGGCCTTGCGTTTGGCACAGGCACACACGCAACAACAGCTCTGTGTTTAAAATGGCTAGAAAGCCAAGACCTTACCGGTAAAACCGTCGTGGATTTTGGTTGTGGCTCGGGCATTTTAGGTATCGCTGCTATTAAACTGGGTGCTGAGCGCATGATTGGGATTGATATTGACCCACAAGCACTCGAAGCAAGTTTAGATAACGCTAACCGTAATGGCGTTGCTGATAAACTTGAAGTGTACCTGCCAGAAAACCAGCCAGAGTTTACAGCCGATATTGTTGTGGCAAATATTTTAGCGCAACCTCTGCGTGAGCTTCACAGTGTGATTTTAGGATTGTTAAAGCCAGGTGGCAAAATTGCGATGTCTGGCATTTTAGAAGAACAAGCACAATCGGTTGCTGACATATACGCGCCCTTTATTGAGCTCGATGAAATTGCCATTGAAGGTGATTGGACCCGTGTTAGCGGTACAAAAAATAGCTAAGCATATACATTATAAACTTTAGAGTATTAACTCAAAAATCGCATGTAAAGCCTGTATTTAACAGGCTTTACTATTTTTTTACAAAATAAAAAATAAACATTATTTATTATAAAAACATCATTCGTTCAAATTTCACACAAATAAACCCTTCCGTCATACGGTTATCAAATGTCAATACGAAAAGTGCAAAAAAAAGTCACTTTTGTTCAATTTATAGCCTTTGATTTTTGTCAAAAAAGCCGTAAACTTAGCGCCCCTTGAAAAGAGGCCTATTGAATACAGTGCGTATCGGTAAATACCAACTTGAGAATAATGTAATTGTTGCGCCTATGGCCGGCATTACAGACAGACCATTTAGACAACTCTGCCGTCGCTTAGGCGCCGGGCTTGCTGTGTCTGAAATGTTATCGTCAAACCCAAAGGTTTGGAAAACTGAAAAGTCGATGAATCGTATGGATCACAGCGGTGAGTCGGGTATACGCGCGGTGCAGATTGCAGGAGCTGATCCTGAGCTTATGGCGCAGGCCGCACAATTCAATGTTGCTAACGGTGCACAAATCATAGATATCAATATGGGGTGCCCAGCAAAAAAAGTGAACAAGAAACTCGCAGGCTCTGCTTTATTACAGTTTCCTGAACTCGTGGAAGAGATTATTGATGCAGTGGTTAATGCTGTTGATATACCTGTAACACTTAAAATCCGTACAGGATGGGATCCGGATAACCGTAATGGTGTAGAGATTGCGAGAATAGCTGAACGTTATGGCATTGCATCACTGGCTGTACATGGGCGAACGCGCGCATGTATGTATAAAGGTGAAGCAGAATACGCCACGATTAGGGATATAAAACGTTCAGTGTCAATTCCTGTTGTTGCAAATGGTGATATTACCTCGCCAGAAAAAGCAAAACAGGTTTTAGACTATACGGGTGCAGATGCCATTATGATTGGTCGAGCCGCCCAAGGTCGCCCTTGGATATTTAGGGAAATAGACCACTATTTGCGAACTGGTGAACACATGCAGCCACCTGCTATTGCAGAGGTGCGCAGTATTTTAATGGAGCATTTAACAAACCTCCATGCGTTTTACGGTGAGCCAATGGGCGCGAGAATTGCTCGCAAACATGTATCTTGGTATTTGCAAACCCATGACAGTGATGGTCAGTTTAGGCGAGTATTTAATGCGCTCGACAACTCAGAAGCACAGGTCGTCGCATTAGAGCAATACTTTAAAACACTAGCAGCTAACTAAGAAAGAAAGAGACTTTATAATGTTCGAACAAAACGTGACTTCTCCATTTATCACAAACCCTCATGTTCAGTCACACGAGAAACCGCAGCCATTGCGTGATGCAGTAAAAAAAGCTGTTCACCACTACTTAAAACAGCTTAACGGTCAAGATGTGCAAGACGTTTACGACCTTGTTCTTTCAGAGCTAGAAGCGCCATTACTTGAAGAAGTAATGACATACACACGTGGTAACCAAACTCGTGCAGCTATTTTACTAGGTATCAACCGTGGTACTTTACGCAAAAAGCTTAAAAAATACGGCATGAACTAATATGCTGGCTGTGATAAATCACAGCTGTTTATTAAAAAAGCACCTTAGGGTGCTTTTTTTATGCGTACAATTTAGTAGAGATGTTGCAAAATGCTCACGCTTATTGGCGCTTTATAAGTCGTTTTTTAAGTTGTAATCAGTTAAAATGCCCGCTTCTAAGCTAGCTCATTAACTGAGGAAATCAAACTACAATGGATACTCATCGTCCCATTCGTCGCGCACTTTTAAGTGTGTCTGATAAAACCGGTATTGTTGAATTCGCCCGCGCACTAGAAGCACAAGGTGTAGATATTTTATCAACTGGCGGTACGTGTAAACTCCTTGCTGATAACGGCATAAAAGTGACTGAAGTTTCAGATCACACCGGTCACCCTGAAATCATGGATGGCCGCGTAAAAACCCTTCACCCTAAAATTCACGGCGGCATTTTAGCCCGTCGCGGACAAGATGAAGATGTAATGGCAGATAACAACATTTCTGCAATCGACATAGTTGTAGTTAACTTATACCCCTTTGCGAATACTGTCGCTCAAGAAAACTGCAGCCTTGAAGATGCCATTGAAAATATTGATATTGGCGGCCCGACAATGGTTCGTGCAGCTGCTAAAAATCACAAAGACGTAACGATTGTTGTAAACGCAAGCGATTACGATCGCGTTATTAGCGAAATGCAAAATAACAATGGTTCAACTACGTATAAAACACGTTTTGATTTAGCTATTGCCGCCTATGAGCACACAGCTCAATACGACGGAATGATTGCTAATTACTTTGGCAAAATGGTTCCTGATTACACTGAAGAAGCCGTTGAAGACACTAAGTTCCCACGTACTATCAACATGCAATTCACTAAAAAGCAAGATATGCGTTACGGTGAAAACTCACATCAAGATGCTGCTTTTTACGTTGAAAACGATGTAAGTGAAGCATCAGTTGCAACTGCTACTCAGTTACAAGGTAAAGCATTGTCGTTTAATAACATTGCAGATACCGATGCAGCCCTTGAGTGCGTTAAAGAATTTGATGTACCTGCGTGTGTTATTGTTAAACACGCAAACCCGTGTGGTGTTTCAATTGGTGAAGATATTCTTAGTGCTTACGAGCGTGCATTTAAAACAGACCCAACATCAGCGTTTGGCGGCATTATTGCCTTTAACCGCGAGCTTGATGCAGCAACAGCACAAGCCATTGTTGACCGTCAATTTGTTGAAGTGATTATTGCCCCGAGCATTTCAAGTGAAGCTGCAAAAATTGTTGAAGCTAAAAAGAACGTACGTTTATTAGCGTGCGGACAATGGAGTGGCAAAGCAACGGGCCACGATATTAAACGTGTAAACGGCGGCGTTTTAGTACAAGATCGCGACCTAGGTATGGTTACTCAAGGCGACTTAAAAGTCGTCTCTAAGCGTCAGCCTTCTGAGCAAGAACTCAAAGATTTACTGTTTTGCTGGAAAGTCGCTAAGTTTGTTAAATCAAACGCGATTGTGTATGCCCGCGACGGTATGACTATTGGTGTAGGCGCAGGCCAAATGAGCCGCGTTTACTCTGCTAAAATAGCGGGTATTAAAGCTGCTGATGAAAACCTAGAAGTACCGGGTTCTGTTATGGCATCGGATGCGTTTTTCCCATTCCGCGATGGCATAGATGCTGCTGCAGAGGCTGGTATAACAGCGGTTATTCAACCGGGTGGTTCAATGCGCGATGAAGAAGTTATCGCGGCCGCGGATGAAGCGGGCATGGCTATGGTGTTTACTGGCATGCGTCACTTCCGCCACTAATCACAAAAAGGGTTAAGCTCAACGTTTAACCCTTTTTGTTTGCAAGCAATTCACGTATTCTGATTATTCTAACTCCTAATTTTAATGTGAAGGAACAAACGATGAAATTTGCACTAAAGTCTCTACTTGTTGCTAGCCTAGCACTTACTTCAACAATGGCATTGAGCCATAACCATGAATCAAGCCTAAGCCACGCAATAAAAGCAAGCGAGCGAAGCGCTAAAAATAGTGCTCGTGATGAATATCGCCACCCTGAGCAAACATTGGCATTTTTTGGCTTTAAACCGTCAATGACCGTTGTAGAAATTGCGCCAGGCGGTGGTTGGTACAGTGAAATTTTAGCGCCAGCATTGAAAGAGCAAGGCTTATACTATGCCGCTCATTTCCCTAGCGACTCATCGGTTGGTTACTATCAACGTTCATTAGCTGCGTTTAAACAAAAAGTAGCTGAAGACGAACGCTTTAGTAATGTTAAAATTACAGAGTTTGCCCCTTTAACCCACCTAGATATTGCGCCTGCAGAATCTGCTGATATGGTACTTACCTTCCGCAATGTGCATAACTGGTATATGGGTAAAGATACAGACGGTGCATTGAGCGCATTTAAAGCGTTTTATAAAGCACTAAAACCAGGTGGTACATTGGGTGTGGTTGAGCATCGTTTAGCTGAAAACCGTGCTGATGAGGATCAAAAAACATCAGGTTATATGAAACAGAGTTACGTGGTTGACCTTGCAAAGCAAGCAGGATTTGAGCTAGCAGCAACTAGTGAAATAAATGCTAATCCAAAAGATACAGCCGATCACCCTAAAGGGGTGTGGACGCTACCACCTAGCTTAAGACTTGGCGAACAAGACGCTGAAAAATATAAAGCTATTGGTGAAAGCGACCGTATGACGCTGAAATTTAAAAAACCGCTTTAAATAGGAATATTACGCCATGAATGTATTAGTCATTGGCAGCGGCGGCCGCGAACACGCACTTGCGTTTAAGGCCGCTCAAAACAGTAAAGTAAATACCGTGTTTGTTGCTCCAGGTAACGCAGGTACTGCACTTGAGCCTAAACTCGAAAACGTTGCAATTAACGTTGAAGATTTAGATGGCTTATTAAAATTTGCTCAGCAAAACAATGTAGAGCTCACCATTGTAGGCCCTGAAGTACCGCTCGTATTAGGTGTTGTGGATAAATTTCGTGAACATGATATGGCTATATTTGGCCCAACAGCGGGTGCAGCCCAGCTTGAAGGCTCTAAGTCGTTTACGAAAGACTTTTTAGCTCGCCATGATATACCAACCGCCGATTACCAAACATTTGAGCAAATTGACCCGGCCCTTGCTTATTTAAAAGAAAAAGGTGCGCCAATTGTAATTAAAGCCGATGGTTTAGCAGCAGGTAAAGGCGTTATTGTTGCAATGACACATCAGGAAGCTGAAGACGCTATTCGCGATATGCTTGCCGGTAATGCCTTTGGTGATGCTGGTAGCCGTGTTGTTATTGAAGAGTTTTTGGATGGCGAAGAAGCCTCTTTCATTGTGATGGTAGATGGTAAAAACGTCCTTCCGTTTGCGACAAGCCAAGATCATAAACGTGCTTATAATGGCGATGCAGGCCCAAATACTGGCGGTATGGGTGCATACTCTCCTGCGCCAGTGGTGACAAACGAAATACACCAACGCATTATGGATGAAGTGATCACCCCGACAGTAGAAGGCATGGCAAGCGAAGGCCACCCGTACACTGGCTTCTTGTACGCAGGTTTAATGATAGATAGCTCAGGTACACCTAAAGTTATCGAGTATAACTGTCGTTTTGGCGACCCTGAAACACAACCTATGATGCTACGTTTACAATCAGATTTAGTTGAACTGATTGAAGCGGCTAACCGTGAAGAACTAGATAAAACCACCATCGAGTTTGACCCACGCGCAGCGGTAGGCGTTGTACTTGCAGCTAAAGGCTACCCGGGTGACTACCCTAAAGGCGATGCTATTTCAGGCCTTAAGGTTAACTACCCTGCTGATGAAAAAGTATTTCATGCGGGTACTAAACAAAGCGGCGATGATGTTGTTACTGCCGGCGGCCGTGTTTTGTGCGCAACTGCATTGGGTAACACTGTAACAGAGGCACAACAACGAGCCTACGAGCTGGTTAAACAAATTAGCTGGGATGGTATGGAGTATCGAACTGATATTGCTTATCGTGCTATTGCTCGCGAGCAGCAAGCTAATAAAAATTGATTGGTATGACCAATTAATTTAACTAAAAAAGCGCAGTTCGCCTGCGCTTTTTTAGTGCTACACTAATTAAAAGTTTTTAAAAAGTAAGCATACATTGGAACTTAGAACTTTACGTTATCATTCACTTGCTGTTGCCATTTTGATATTTATATTTTTTATTATCAATACATTGGCTTCAAACCTAGTAGTGCCTACTCGTTACACAATTGATAAAACATCACCAATGTATCTCAATCACGCCTACTACATTGATGAAACCAAAAACCAAACATTCGATGCAATTATCAAGCAACCTAATTTACTTACCCATGCTCCTTTTTCAGAAATTCCTTGGAGTTTTACTCAGCAAAATTATTGGTTATTTCTTGATTTAGAAAACAAGAGCCAAGAAAGTCAAAAGGTAGTTGCTCACTTTGATAACCCAATGGCCGATCACCTCACAGTTTATCGCTTAGATAAAAACAACCATATATTAAAAACTTATAAGTTGGGTGATAGAGAAAAAAAACTGACTTTGTTTCAGTACAGCGTGCCACACATCAACTTTTTGATGGAGCAAAAATCAACCCAGCGCCTCGTTATTAAAATAGACACCGTGGGCATTAGCAAAACACCTATCAATTTATACCGCGATAAAGAATTTGTAGATTTAATGCGTTCTCAAACTGGTATTTGGGGAATATTTGCTGGCGTATTACTCATGGCTGCACTTTACAACCTAGTACTCTATTTTGGTATAAAAGACCGGGTTTACCTTGTTTATATTGGTTATATAATTAGCGCACTGATACTAATGGGTATAGTGCTTGGGTTTGGGTTTTACCTTTGGCCTTTAGAATGGCAACTATTTTTTCATCACAAAGTCATTGTGAGTAATTACGCGGTTTCGTTTTTTACTCTCGCCTTTTGTACTATGTTTTTGCGCTACCATAAAGATAAGTGCTGGCGATACACAATGAGCAAAGCGCTGCTTTCTCTTATGTTTGTTATGGGTATAGCTAGCTTTTTTATTCCTGAAAACATAGCTGCGCCACTTTTTTTCTGCGTATTAGCGCTGCTATATGTTGCATGCACTATATTAATTTATAAAAAACTACTTAGTGGTTTTAGATGGGCCAAATTTTACGTTTTTTCGTGGGTTCCCCTTATTTTAGGTGCTGTAATACAACCACTGGAGCTCACCGGCGTGATTGATTACAGTTTCACTTCGCGTCACGCCTTTTTGGTGGCGATTTTATGTGAAATTGTTTTAATGGCCATGGCGTTGGCTGATCGTGTACGCTATCAACGAGAGCGCGCGCTTTACCATGCAACTCACACTCAACAAACTAAGTTGCTTAATAGCTCTAAGCTCAAACAAGCATTTATGTCCCTGCAAAACCAAAACCGTTCTACCACCTTGTGCCTAATAAAAATATGTCATTTTAATTCGCTTAATACCATCATTACATCGACTCAAGGTTACACCCTCATAAAGCACATTGCTGAGCGACTAGAGAATGAATTAATGCACGAAAGAGAGTTTGCAAACCTTGAAACCGATTTAAATAACAGTCCTCGTCTGGCTGATTTAAACAGTGGTGTATTTGCTTGTATCTCAACCAAAAACCAAGACACACTCAAAACACTACTCACAAAAGTCATTAGTAACCTCCCCAAGCAATATGAAATTAAAGGTTTGAGTCTGCAACTCAACTACACAATTGGCATTAGTAGTGCAAACCAAAGTAATGATTTTGAATATTGGTTAAAGCGCGGTTACTTAGCCTTAAAAGATGCAAAAGGACGTGCAGATCGCGTTGCGTCGTCTGCAATTAATAACAGTTTAATAATGGATGTTGGTTTGGCGGCTCATTTGCAAAAAGCAATTAAAACAAACCAGCTTGCGCTGTATTATCAACCGCAAATAAGTTTAGTTAATAATCAAGTAATAGGCGCTGAAGCGCTACTACGCTGGCCTGATCCCACCTATAAAAACATTTCGATTGAAGAGCTTGTAATTTTGGCAGAGCATACCGGAATAATTAATGAGCTGACCTTGTGGGTTATTGAACAAGCTTGTAAAGATCTTGTAGAGCTAATTAACAGCGGCCATAAAGAGCACACAATTAGCGTTAACTTAAGCGCTAAAAACTTAGCCATTAATAACTTAGCTGAAAAAATAGAAAATATATTAATCAAACATCAAGCACCCGCTCACTTACTTAAGTTTGAATTAACTGAATCTGCCTTTGTAGAAAGCCAAGACGTGCTCATTAAATTAGTTGATGAATTATCAGCATTAGGAATAAAAGTTGTACTCGATGACTTTGGCACAGGTTACGCATCATTGAGCTACCTTGTTAACTACCACTTTAGCGAGCTTAAAATAGATAAATCATTTATTTTTGACCTCGTTAATAACCCCGCTCACCAAGTCATAGTTCAAACATCAATAGATATGGCGCACCAGCTTAACTTGTCAATTACTGTAGAAGGTGTTGAAACTCAAGAAATCCACCAGCTATTAAAACAAATGAATGCAGACCGCGCACAAGGTTATTTATATGCTAAAGCGTTGCCTTATCCTGAGTATGTTAATTTCTTAAAAAGCCAATACAGTTTAAAAATGTTAGACTCTCCTTTTTAAACATCTTTAGGGGCTATGTGAAGATGCAAGGCACACTGCGTAAATTAAAATCGAGCTTAACAGAACCCGTTCAATATCACCTTCCCGTTGGCGATGAGCTAGTTAATTTAAATGCTTTTATAGGTAAAGAACTAACGCTTACATTTAGCGGCACTATTTTGTGTTCTAACTGCGGTAAAAAAACCAAAAAAAGTTATTCTCAAGGCCATTGTTTTGTTTGTATGCGTAAGCTCGCTAGCTGCGACATGTGTATTATGAAACCAGAAACCTGCCACTACGATCAAGGTACATGTCGAGAGCCACAGTGGGGCGAAGCTAATTGTATGATCCCACATTACGTTTACTTAGCTAACACCTCGGGATTAAAAGTAGGTATTACGCGCCATACACAAATACCTACACGTTGGATTGACCAAGGCGCCACTCAAGCTTTACCTATTTTTAAAGTACAAACACGTTTGCAGTCGGGATTGGTAGAGGTTGCATTAGCAGAGTTTATTGCCGATAAAACTAATTGGCGCAACATGTTAAAAGGTCAAAACGAAGCTATAGACTTAAAAGCTGCCGCCGCTGAGCTTATTCCACAAATTAGCGATAAACTAAACGAGCTTAGTGAGCTATTTGGCGCAACAGCCATAGAACAACTTGATGAAGACGTGGTTGATTTAAACTTTCCAGTCACCGAATACCCAACCAAAATCAGCTCATTTAACTTTGATAAAAATCCCGTTGTAAGCGGTATTTTACAAGGTATTAAAGGCCAATATTTAATATTTGATAACGGCGTTATTAATATACGTAAATTTACTTCATACGAAGTAACTGTAGGCTAACCATGTTAAACAGCTTTCCACAGTTAATGGTTATTTATAATGAGCTTGAAATAGTGCGAAACCAGCAAGAACAAAATGAGTGCTTACACGGTGTTGCATCAAGTGAACTAACTAATGTAAGAGTGCTTAATAAACAAGGTCAATACCTTAACCTACAAGGTCAACCTTGCTTAGCCTTAACCGAAGAGCAGCTAGCACACCTTGTTACTGCTTACCTATTAAATGAAGGGCATTGTTGCCTAGGTAAAATTAAAACGCTAAGTACTTCACAGGCATTTGATTTACTCGGGCTTTAAACATACTTTTAATAACTATTGCTCGCTAAGCACTTTAATATGCGCTACTGCACTTCTACCCAATGCTGATAGCGCATAGCCCCCTTCCAAATACGATATAATTCCCTTACAGCCACTTTCTTTTGTTACTTTGCATAGCTGCTCAGTGAGCCAAATGTAATCGTCTTCTACAAAATTTAGGCTTGCCATGTCATCTTCTACATGTGCGTCAAAACCTGCACTTATAAATAACAGTTCAGGCTTAAAATCTTTTAATTTTGGTAACCATTGGGTGTTGAATACCTCTTTTAAATCGCCCCCATTGCTTGCAATGGGTAAAGGCGAATTAACAATATGGCTATTATTTTTAACCGCTGTATTTGGGTAAAATGGGTATTGAAATAACGAGCAAAGCAGTACCCTTTCATCATCAATAAAAATATCTTGGGTTCCGTTACCGTGGTGTACATCAAAATCGGCAATTGCAATACGTTTGATGCCTTTGCTTTGTGCATACTTAACAGCAATCGCTAAATTATTAAATACGCAAAACCCTGATGACGACTGCTTATTGGCATGATGCCCTGGCGGACGCACAGAACAAAATGCCGCGTCTAGCTTATCATTAAGTATTTCATCTACCGCTAAAACCCCGGCCCCCACCGCGCGCTCAATTGCTTTAAATGAGTCAGGGCAAAGCCATGTATCGCCATCGAGATTATTTAAGCCCACTTGAGGAATTAATCGCTCAACCAAATTAACCAGCGCCTCATCATGCGCTAGTAAATAATGTTCTCGATGAGCTTTAGGCGCTTGTAAATGCTTTAACCCCACGTCGATGCCACTGGCAAGTAAGCGATCAGTTATCGCATCTAAACGTTCTGGGCACTCAGGGTGGTCGTCTATCATTTTATGTTTACGGCAATGTGGATGTGAGATAACTGCAGTACGCATAAAAACTCCAAAAACCAAATAAGTGAAAACTTAATATAACAAAGCCACCCGATGGTGGCTTTGCGACTTTGGTGTATAACTATATAACTTGAGCGTTAATCATTTAGTTTTTAAATTTAAATTTCTAAAGTCAAAACTAAAGTCGGTCACGGCTGTTGAAACTGCACGCATGTTGGCGCTATTAACACGGTTAGCTGTACTCATTTCAAAACTAATAAACGCATCGGCTTCGAGCAGCTTTTCGTCCCACTTAACAATAAACGTATTGCCTGTATAGTGCTCAAGTGTGCCTTTTAAGCGTTTTGTGTGCGTAAAATCAATTCGTAATTTACCATCAAGCTCTTCAATAATAACGTCGCCATACCAATCATCGTGTAATGTACCAGTATAATTTATACTAGGTAGCTGTGGCTGATAATCCGCAGGGGTTGGTGGTGTCGCATTTGCGTATGCTTTTTGCTTACCTTCAAAATGCTTTTTGGCTAAATCTTCAACCCAATCTTTATCCTCTAGGTTGAGCACATCCTCAAGTACTTCGTGGGTAACTGCACTTAAAGCACTAAATGCTTGCTGATTAGACAAAATAACAATACCGAGTTTTTTTTCTGGTAGTAAGGTAACTTGCGACACCATACCTAAAATACCGCCACCGTGACCTAACTTTTTAAAGCCGTGGTAGTCCTCTATACTCCAACCTAAACCATAACCTCTAAATTGTTGATGGTATGCCTCAAAGGCACTTTTAGATGCCATAGAGGTAATGTGCGGATGCCACATTTGCGCTTGTTGTTTTTCACTAAACAATTGATCGCCATTAGGCATTTTTCCGCCAGCCAATTGAGTGCGTAGCCATTGGCTCATATCGTTTACACTCGATGCAATAGCACCTGCACCTCTAAAGTCTTCAAGGTAATTAACAAAAAATGGGTGTAAGCTTCCCTCCATTGGAATATGCCCTATCGCCCAGTTTTTATTATTTTTTGGAATACGCGAAAAACCTGCGCGTGAGTTGGTCATTTTTAGCGGCTGTAAAATATGTTTTTCAACATAATCGTTCCAGCTTATGCCAGATACACGCGCTACAACTTCACCTGCTGTTACAAACATCAGGTTGTTATAAGCGTATTTACTACGAAAACTGCTGGCTGGTTTTAAGTATTTTAAGCCTGATAAAATATCAGCAACTGATTTATCTGTGCTTGGCCAAATCATTAAGTCGCCTTGCCCAAGGCCTAAACCACTACGGTGGCTTAGTAAATCGCGCACTCGCATTTCCCGGGTTACATATGAGTCGTATAATCTAAATTCAGGTAAATGGTCGATTACGCGGTCATCCCAGCGTAATTTCCCCTCATCGACTAATTTAGCTAACGCGGCGCTGGTAAATGCCTTTGTATTTGATGCAATACCAAATAACGTATCTTTATTTACTTCAGCCTTTGTATTTAGGTTTGCGATGCCAAACCCTTTAGCGAGTACAACCTCGTCATTTTCAACAATAGCAACGGCCATACCAGGCACATCAAAGCGCGCCATAGAGGTTTTAATGACCTCTTCTATTTTGTTGGTATCAACCTGTGCCCAAGTATTAAAAGTAGCACTGGCCAGTAGTGTAAAAGCCGCTAAATTAGTCAGTTTCATGTTAGTCCTTTTATTATTGATGCACTGCAAGTTCAATTGCTGCGCGTTCTTTATTAGGATCGCTCTTTTGTGGGCGATTAAGTATTGCATCACTGTAAGCCTTTGGTACGCCCGCTTCAAGTGCTCCGCGATGAACATGTTTAACGTACCAATCGTAGGGTAAAACGTCCTCGTCGTGTGTATTTGCAATATAACAATGGGTATCAATTGTTTGCCCATTTAACAGCTCAACCGTTATATCTACACAATCGTAACCTGGGCCTTCTATCGCATCTAAAGTGAGTTTTTCGTCAGCGTTAACTTCATAGACCACACCGTATACTAAGGCATCTGCTTTATCAGTTTTTTGAATACTGCATTTACCCGAGCCATCAGAAAAAAGCATATCAAAGGTTAACTCATACCCTTTAAGGATTGCTGTGCCCACACGCTTTGCATTTGGCAAACGTGCCAACAAACGATTAGACGACATGTTAGATCCAAACGAAAAATTATATAAAGGCATGTTTACTCCTGCTTGTATTACATAAATTGAACAAGTTAAATAACAACACGTACAGCCAACGCAATTAAAATAACGCCAATACCTCGGTCAAACCAGTAGCCGCGTTGCTGAAAAAAATCACGCACGCAGGCTTTAGAAAGTACCAACGAAAGCGCAGAAAACCACGCCCATGTTGCAAGCGCCATATAAATACCATAACCAATTTGCACACTCACTGGCGTTGTTTGACTTATCACCAAGGTAAATAACGACATAAAAAAGAGAGTGGCTTTTGGGTTCAGTGCGTTAGTGAAAAAACCACGTCTAAAAGCAACCCAAATAGACTCCTCTGGAGCTGTTTGGTTATCAATATCATTGGTTGATGATGCGCCCGGCTTAGCCGCTCTTAGTGCTTGTATTCCAAGATAAGCCAAATAAGCGCCTGCTACATATTTAAGTGCCATAAACAAACTAGGCGATTGAGACAAAATAAGCGCCACACCCATTACACAATAAGCTATGTGCAACAAAATAGCGCCGCCAACGCCTGCACTTGTCCACAATGCGTTTCGCCTACCTTGTTGCACACTTTGCTTTAGCACAACAGCAAAGTCAGGACCTGGGCTTGCTACTGCAAAGAAGTGAGCAATAACAATTAATAAAAATTCATCTAAATAGTCCACACTTATCCTTGCTAGTTAGGTGCATACGCCAGTAATAACGGGTTTGCCGATTCACTCACCAGCGCTTTAATTTCTTTTTGCGCTTTTTTGAATTGGCTTCGTAAATGGGGCTTTAAATGTTTTTTAGATACGTTGTCTTTTTTGAAGTAGCACACCAAAGCATGCATAAATACCGTATGTGTTTCGCTCAATTGTGCTTCACGGTTAGCGTACGGGTTGTAACATGAGCCGCACCCGCCTTTAAACTGATACACCGTATTGCTCATCATGACACCAAAACCTAAAAAACAGGCAAGCGCATCAGCAGCTTGGGGTAAAAAGTCCTTCCCCCCTGGAGGTAATACACCCACATGATGAATCATAATAGTAGCCAGTGTTCCGGCAAAACTGGCAACTAAATCTTGGGGCTGATTTATTTGATTAGGGTTAAATGAAATATTAATAGCATGGCTCGGCGGCACAATTAACTCACAGCGCTCACCACGTATTACACTACTAAACTCAAAACGAGGAAACACTTGTGGCTGTAATTGCTGAGGCGCAACTAATTGAATTGGCCATGCACTCATTCCCGCATACGTAGTTACTCGCTTAAATACGCTGGTGGCCATTTGCTCAATACTTGATACCGAATCAGGAAAATATTGCCCTGTAGGCAATATTATTTGCGTATGTTTAGTAAAAAACTCAGCATCAAAATTTTCTACAGCCCAAATAAAGGTATCAATAAGCCATTGCTGCTCTTGTTGCTCTAACAAAGGCGCTGATTTAAATAACGCTAACATAGTGTACTCTTAATTTAATTATTCTTGCTCTTGTGCCCACTGCCATGCTTTCGTGTTATATAAAGGCACAGTAGATAATGCATGGTGATGACTGCCGCTCGACTCTTTTGTTGAATACGACAAATATAATAATGTGCGAGTTTTAGCGTCGTATATTCGGCGCACCTTTAACGATTTAAATAAAATGCTCTTTGATGACTTAAACACCACCTCACCAGACTTACTACGATCAATTTCTTGTAATTGCTCCGCAGTGATTGGCCCTGTTTGACGACACGCAATCGACATGTCTGACGGGTCAGAAAAGTCTAAATCGGCCTCAACATGACTAATATGACACGTCACTCCTTTAATGATCGGATCTTGTTGTGAGTTCACCACCACATCTTTTGTAGTAAACAAACCTAAACTCACCGACGCCACATCATCAGAGCAGGCACTTAACGTAATTACTGCGCCCATTAGCACGGCTAAATGTTTTATTTTTTGCTGAAATTTCATACTCATCCTTAATATAAGCTAGGTTTTTTTACACGCTTATTTTAATAAGCTTGGGTTCACCTGTGTGTTTTTATACTAACATCAAAAATCAGCACAACTAAATTAGTTTAAAACAAACATTTTAGCCGTATGGGGTTTAGCGAGCCGTCGTGTATTTGTTACAATTAACGACACGCTTAATGCCGTAACCAACAGGAACCACCCGCATGCCGCACATTATTATTGAGCACTCAGAAGACCTCCCTGTATTACCTCAAGTACTGGTAGAAAAAATCCATAAATGCACATTCGAAAGCGGTTTATTTGATTTAGAAACTATAAAAACTCGCGCAGTTGCATATCAGCAGTATCAATTGGGTGTGGGTAAAGAAGGGTTTATACATGTGCAAGCACACATTATGGCAGGGCGAACAGTAGAGCAAAAGCAAACTCTGAGTGAGCACCTACTTGCGTGTTTAAAAACCTATTGCAGGGAGTCTGACAGTTTAAGCGTTAATATTTACGACATGGACCACGAGATATATCGTAAAAATTAACACAATTCAGGCCTTGTACCATCATCACAAGGCCACTCGTCTTCAGTCAAAATATGCTTTGCCAATAGCGATGCCCTAAGAGCCATTATTTTACTTTTTAACTCATCACGTATCAGCCTTATTGCAGGCGAAATAAACTGCCGGCTCGGAAGCACTAACCACATTTCTGTTAAGGGTATTTTATAATCGGGTATTATTCGTTTGAGCTTTCCGCTAAGCAAATCATCTGCTACATCAATGGCTGACTTTTTTGCAATCCCAGCACCATCAACACACCAGCGTCTAACAATATCACCATCGTTTACAGCTCTATCGCTGTTCATTTTAACTTTGTATTGCTGTGTATTATCATAAAACTCCCAATCAGCGTGCACTACTTCGTAAAGTTTGTAGAGTAATGCGTTGTGCTCGCTCAAATCGTTCGGCACTAACGGCTCGCCATTCAGTTTTAAGTAACTAGGTGAAGCGCACACCACGTGTGGAATATTACAAATTTTAAATCCATATAAATTAAGCTCCTCAGCTACACCTTTTTTCATCGCTCTTAATGCAACATCAACTCCATCACGATAAAAATCAGCACGGCTATCACTTGCATGCAATCTCAAAGTTATAGAACTATGAATATCCATAAGCTCATTAAGCAAAACACGCATTAAATTACGTCCCATTTCAGACGACACAGCCATTCGCACTTCGCCTGTAATACACTCCTGCTTTTCATTAATAACCGCTGCCCTTGCATTAGTAGCCCAAGCGCCTGTTCGCATAAGGGTAAGTAACGCTCACCTTCAGCGGTCAATCTTATCTTTCTAGTAGTGCGAACAAATAGTTGTGTACCAAGAGCTTGCTCTATTCGTTTAATAGAGACACTCGCTGCCGACGAGCTCATATCCAACTGATGCGCAGCCGCTGTTATTGATTGAAGCTGCGCAACTTTTAGTAATACGCGTAAATCTGCAATTTTCATATCCGCCCCTTTATAAAACTATTCGTTGATGCTGCCAATTATCCACGTTTTAACGAAACTGTATTAAACATTAGCCTGTTTATGGAATGAAAAATACTCGCTATTGTGTCTCTATCCCAACGCAAAGGAAAATATTTATGAAATGTAGAATTGTCCTATCAGCTTTAATGCTCACAACTTCGCTTATATCTGTACCTACTTTTGCAGACGAGTACGAATCAAAAGTAATACCTGCGAACAAAGTCAAATGGGGCTATTTAAACCCATTAAGAGGCGATCAAAGTCCCGGTGCAGCCGATTTATGGGGCGATCGTACCGCAGATACCGCAACAGGTATGCTAGTACGCTTTAAAAAAGGGTTCGAGTCCCCGCCGCATATTCATAACATTACTTACCGAGGTATCGTAATTGAAGGCCAAATGCACAATGACGACCCCACAGCTGAAAAAATGTGGATGCCTGCAGGATCATTTTGGACACAACCTGCCGGTGAAAACCATACTACTGCAGCCAATGGCACTACAAATCTAATTTACCTAGAAATAGACTCAGGCCCTTATTTAGTAAAACCAACAAACAAACAAACAAACAGTTTGATAATGGTGAACGCCCATTAAACGTTCATAAAGACAACTTAGTTTGGCTAGACAAAAGCGACGTAAGCAATATTAATGCTAAAGGTGTACAAACAACCTACCTTTGGGGAGACACCGGGACAATGTACGGCTCAATGATAAAACTACCAGCCGGGTTTAAGGGGGAAATTAGCACAGATGCGGATGAGTTTCGAGCAGTGATAATTGCAGGCAACGTGCAATACAGCTCAAAAAGTAACTCACAAAACTTAAGTGCAGGTAGCTTTGTAGAATCTGGGGGTAAATTCATTCACTCGCTTGAGAACACAAGCGATATACCAGCAACTATTTACATTCGCAGCAATGGCTTATACCACGTAAATTAGCGTGTTATAGCTACGTAAAAACTAAAAAGCGCACTAATAAGTGCGCTCATTTAACTGCTTGTGATCAAAAGCTGTAACGTGCAGTTAAGCTAATATAATCTAAATCATCTATTGTGGTGTAGCTAGTACCTACAGAGAAATTTGTATTCACATAGTAACGAGCACCTAAAGTGATAGCTGTTTCACTGTCATCTGCAATATCAATGTAACTTAAGCGGCCATCAATTTCGATGCTATCAGTTAGCATTGATCTAACACCAACAGATAATCCATAGCCATTTTCATCATCCGACAAATCAGTACCGCTGAACGATACTTCAGTTTCAATGTTTTCGTACGTTACTAAACCATAAAAGTCAGTGCTTTCACTAATTGCAGTACGGTAACCCACGCCTGCGCTCAACCAATTTAGATCTACATCCAAACCATCTTCTGAGTCGCCTACAGTCTTATATTGACCAGACACAAAAAAGTTATCGCCTAGTAATTTACTACCATCAAGCGTCCAACCGTTTAAATCATCGCCATCAAGATCTGCATTTAAATAACCGCCAGAGACATAATTAAAGTTAGGTGTTTCTGCAAATGCAGCAGGGGTGACAAAAACTGAGCTTAATAATAAGAGTGCGACTTTATTCATTTTCATGGTACTTCCTTTTAGATATATTTTAACAACATATTGTTGTACCCAATAAAATACACAGCTATATATTTGATTGCAATTAGAAATTTTATAGATTAATTAAAAATCAATATATCAACCAATAAAGGATAATAATGTAGAGCTTTGGATTTTAAGTGCGTAAAAATTTAATAGGGATCTACTTGGAAAGTGGTGGCCCCTCCCAGACTCGAACTGGGGACCTAACGATTATGAGTCGAACTAAAAAAGTATTTACCTGCATTGCTACACACCTCAAACCCCTTATATTTACTGACTTAAAGCTTAAAATCAAAGTGTGGAACATTGCTTTACATTGATGTATATTTATCCAAAACCGATCCGTGAACGATCCGTAGATATTTAAAAGCCCTAAAAGTGCGCCAACACCTTTAGGGCTACCATCAAGAACCATAAGGGGGTTCAAGTGGCTAAAGCAAATAATACCACTAACAAAGTTAACTTTACTGCAGGACGTGTAAAAACATTTAAATGTGAGGAAGGTAAAAAAGAGTCTTTTTTATGGGACGACGAGTGTAAAGGCTTAGCAATACGTGCATTTGCCTCGGGTAAAAAGACCTATGTTTTTCAAGCATGGATTAATGGTAAAACGAGGCGCGCGGTAATTGGCCCAGTTGATGCGTTTGATATTGACCAAGCCAGAGCCAAAGCAAGAGAGTTTCAAACTCAAGCGAAAGACTACATAACCCCAGCCAAAGTTAAACAAGCAAAAGCAGCAAAAGAACTTGCCGAAGAACAAGAACAATTGCGCGGAACAACGACCTTAAAACAAGTATGGCTGGAGTATATCGACGCCAATAAAAAAAGGTGGGGTGAAAAGCATTACAAAGACCACCTAAAAGCAATTCAAGAACCTAACCAGCCATGGGCGCGAGGAAAAGGCCGTTTAACAAAAGCAGGCTGTTTACACTCACTTATTACAATCAAACTAAAAGACTTAAATGCCAAAAAAATTGAATCTTGGCTCAAAAAAGAAAATGAAACACGCGCAGGCGTTGCCGCACAAACCTATCGCTTACTATTCGCTTGTTTAAATTGGTGCACTGAACAAGATAAATATATTGGCTTAATTGATATCACAAAGCTTAAAACTAAAAACGTTAAAAGCGCTGTTACTAAACTAAAACCACGTACAGATGGTTTGCAAAAAGAGCAACTCCCCGCTTTTTTTAAATATGTGAGGCAAATACAAAATCCAGTTATTGCTGCTTATGCTCAAACATTGCTACTTACAGGCGCGCGCAGAAACGAGCTAGCAGGCCTAAAATGGTCTGAATTAGACTTTCAATGGAACAGCATAACTATTAGAGATAAGGCCACCAGCGAGGGCTTAGAGGCTGGTATTAGGGTTATTCCGCTCACTCCATATGTAGCAAGCTTACTCATAAATTTACCTCGCCGTAACGAGTGGGTTTTCTCAACTCCTACAGGTGTAAGTGGGAAGCTAACCGATCCTAGAAAAAGCCTAGAACCTGCTTTTCAAGCTGCTGGTATTGGGGGGCTAACACTACATGGTTTACGCCGTAGCTTTTCAAACTTATCTGAATGGGTAGAAATTCCCACAGGGGTTGTTGCTCAAATAATGGGGCACAAACCGAGCGCCACCGCTGAAAAACATTACAAGCAAAGGCCATTAGATTTACTAAGAAAATGGCACACAACATTAGAGGCTTGGATATTAGAGCAGGCTAAAATTGATTTACCCATAGAAAATAAACAACCTTTAACTCTTATTAGGAATGGGATATGACTGATAATAAATTTTTAGAAGCCGACCGCTTTATTGAGGCAAGATTAAAAGAAATAAAGGGGCAAGGAAAAGGTGAAATATACGAAGATATTAAGGGGGAAGAAAAAGAAGAAATGGACGATGACATTATGGAGGGTATGTTGAAATTTAATGTGCAGCCTTTAACTGTTCTTGAGAGAGCAAAAAAAGCAGGCACTTACACGAGCGAAATAACAGATAGCAAAACAGGTGTAAAAATCAACCGACTATATACAGTTGGTTCAGACGCAACTGAATTAAATAAAATTATTAATGAAGCTAAAAAGGACATTATTTGCTGGAAAGCACTCAAAAGGATTTTTAGAGATTTAAACGAACTGCAGAGGCCTGCCCCCGAAAAACTCAAAGAATTTATATTAGAGCTATTTGAAAAAGGTAAAAATAAACCAAACCCCCCTAATAAACCAAAAACCCCTCAGATATGGACAAACCTTACAAGGGACTTTGTAATAAAGATTATCGCTTCTGAAACAAAGAAAAAATTCCCCGATGTACCAATGACGACTTCCGAAAATCGACAGGATTTATGCATTTGTGGTCTGATAGGAAAACACTTTGACATGATGCCTGAAACAGTAAAACAGGTAGTTAGAGCGAAAAAGAAATTAAGAAAAAGTACATGACAGTGCTTTTTCAATTACGTACCTAATATTTAATTTTAAGATCGATACTCATCTATCAACATGGGTATCAAAATGAAATTAAAAACATCTTACCAAAAAAACCTTACTACGGAACTGCTTGCTAATGAACTTCATTGCAAGCCAAATACAATCAGAACTCGTCTGTGTAAAACAGGTACATTTCACGGCATTAAACCAATCAAGCTACCCTCAGGCCGCTTATTATGGCCTGCTGATGCCGTACAGGCTTTATTAGCTGGTAAGGGGGTTTAACCATGTATAAACACGCCCTATCAGCCAACAATCAGCAAATCATTATCGCTAAATACATTACTAAAAACGGCTCTGTGAACCGCTATGAAGCAGACGCCATAGGTGTTTGCCATTTAGCTGCCCGAATAAAGGAATTAAAATACAAAGGTATTATTTTTAACTGGGTAGATGAAAAAGTCTTTGACCCTCATGGCATAGAACACGACCGAGTAAGGCGCTACTCGTTTAAGTATAAGGCTATGAATCAAGAAGAAATAGAAAAGCTAAATAAGTTACTTGGGAAGTCCTAGAACGCATAGCTAAACACTATACGAACTAAGACCAATAACCACAGCTGGTGGGGAAGTTTGGCGACCTAGCCACCAGCTAATAAAGAGTAACTTATCTATGCTTAATATTCACTTTTTTTGCAGTATCTACTGTGTTTTTAATCTCATAATAATTTGTCGGTTTTGCCTTTATTTTTATTTGGCGGTTTTGTCTTGGCGGTTTTGTCACTGGACTATTGCCTTATCTCCAATGCTGGCGGCCTATTGCGTACTCATGGGTAACGCAATTATAAGCGGTCGTTTATATTATCCCTTTAAGTGTGTGTATTAGTTTATGCAAAAACATAAGCGAAAAAACACCACGGGGAGAAAGTATATTTCTAAATCTGATACTGTTTTACATCGTGGTGAATTAGTGAAAGTTAACGCTAAGGGCTCAGGCTGTTATACGTACTTACTCAAGGTGTTATTTGAGCAATTTGATATAGGCTTAGATAAATGGGGTCGTCTAGTATTTATTATGATTGAGTTACATCAATCAGAGCTAACAGAAAACAACACTCGAATGACACAATTCAGAAAGCGCTTAACGACAAGGCTTAATGCACAATATGGTGATCTTGAAATTGGGTTTGCTTGGGTTAGAGAATTAGAGAAGTCTAAAGCACAGCATTATCACCTTGCACTATGGCTTGATGGTGACCGAGTGAAAACATCGCACTATGTTTGCAAGCTTGCTAAGCAAGTATGGGAAGAAATGGGAGGGTTTTATTCTAAAAACCGTAGAAGCTATATTTATGTTAATTCACCAGAGGCAAGATTAGATGCTTTACACTGGTTATCCTATTTAGCAAAGGGGCGTGGCAAAGGCTATAAAGACAGTCAAACAAAAGACTATGGTACAAGTAGGCTAAAAACTAAGCTGATATAAAATCTATTAACCGAACAAGGCAAGCATATACGAGCTAAAACTTAGTATAACTTATGGTTTTAGGGAGTTGCTTGATACTAACAACGCTACAAAACTTGATAAAACCTTACCTTTTGCCGTTTTGTTTATACATTTTTAAAGCTATACCATTATTCGAGACTTACTGAATTATGGTTTTCGAGTAATACATGCAATACGCTAAAGTTATATAGCCCAAAAGCTCATATAGGTTTTGCGAGCATTACGCGCGTGTAATAGTTGTTTTAAATTATAACAAAAGCCTAAAAACCGATCCGCTACCGTTCCGTAGAAATATTTTTTAAATTAAGTTAGTAGATATTTACTTGGAAAGCTTTGAAAGGTGGTGGCCCCTCCCAGACTCGAACTGGGGACCTAACGATTATGAGTCGTGTGCTCTAACCAACTGAGCTAAGGGGCCAACTTTATATAACTGCAAGGCAGTTAATTTTTGAAGCGTTCAGCCACAGAGCGACTAAAGCGGGTTGCAGTATAAAAACTTTTTTAGGGCTTGTCACTACCAAAAACCTTTATTTTAACAATCAATAAGCTAACTGCTTAAATTGTAATCTTTTAAAGAGTGTGAATGGGTAAATTTGGGGAGTTTTAGGAAAATAAAGTAAAAATGATTAAAAATAATATTTATTAATAGAATGCGCTGAGCGATATTTACTTACAACTGGCGTAAACATAGCTCAGCTGCGCATTATTTTTTAGCAATAATATAAATTGCATGTATTAACCCAGGGAAGTAACCCAATAGCGTTAATAAAATATTAATCCAAAAATGCATACCTAAGCCCACTTGTAAAAAAACACCTAGTGGTGGTAGCAAAACAGACAGTATTATGCGAATGATATCCATTATTTAGCTCCTTCAAACAGTTAAAAACAAAAAGCCCAGCAATGCTGGGCTTTGAGTATAACGTTATTCAGCTACGATAGATAAGTTATCTACCACATCACGTACGTCTTCAGCATTTTTTGCAATTTCGATTGCTAATTGCTTTTCCGCTGATGATTCAACTGAGCCGTTTAATGTAACAACACCATTATCGGTATCTACATCAATATCGGTTCCACCTACTTCAGAATCAAATAGGAAACGTGTTGTAATAACCGTGGTGATTTTAGCGTCCGTTAGGTCGTTATCATCATCCATCATTTTAGAATCTGTGTGTTTAGCGCTCATGTTTTTAACAACGGTTAGGCTGTTTTCAACGTCCATGACGCCATCTAGACTAAGTACAAGCTCTTCTGCTAGCTCTTTCTCTACTTCGCTATCAACTTTACCTGTAAGTACTACCTTGCCATTTGTTACATCAGTGTTTATGTCAAAGTTGTTTAGGTCTGTGTTCATAAGAAGCACAGTTTCTGCCTTGCCATCAATCCAAGCATCTTTACTTTCGTTTTCCCAGCTGTTTGCTTGTGCACCCATTGCTGTTGTACCAAGAACTAACGCGGCGATAATAGATTTGTTAAATGTTTTCATAATCTTTCTCCTTTTGATTAAAGACACTTTAACTAATGCGAACATCAAGCCAACTTTATTTACCATTAAAAATCATAAACTTAACGAGAAGCATAGACTCTTATAGGTTTAACGCATTCCCCTATTTACAGGCAAGTGAGTAAAACTTTCTCAAAGTGTGAAAATTACTAGATTATTGCTATTTTGGTTAATGTATCGTTAATATAACAACTAAACAAAAAGCCTTTAAAAATTAAACTATTGATAATAAACAAAATTAATTTTGGTATACGGTTTGCTAACTAGTTAACTAATTGCAAATACAATTAAGGAATGCCCCATGTCTGTAAAAGTTGAAGACCGCCCAATAGAGCAAGTACGCGAACAAGTGATTGATCAGTTAATTTATAACTATAGCCATGGCGTTATATCGGTTGAGGCATTTGAAAGACGATTAGACAAAGCAATGGATGCAAAAGACAATTCTGTGCTGCTTACGTTAGTAGAAGACTTAACACTTAATACCGACAAGCAATACAAAGCTGAAAAGCAATCGCAGTTTACGCCTAATTACAGTGCTCAACAAAATAGCGATGACGACATCACACTGCGCAGTATTTTGGGTTCAAACGAGCGAAGCGGACAATGGGTGGTTCCTAAAAATATTTACCTAAATAATTATATGGGCTCTGTGGTGCTTGATTTCACCGACGCTATCTTTACGCATCAAAACGTGACAATTCATGTTAATTGTATTTTTGGTAGCGACGAAATTTACGTACCCGAGCATGTTAATGTTGTGTCCAAAATGTTTTGTATTTTAAGCACGCTAGAAAACAAATCAGTAACGTTAAATAAGCGTCAAGGTCCTACTATTCATATTGAAGGCAAAGCGATACTAGGGTCGGTTGAAGTAAAGATAAAACGTACCATAAAAGAAAAGTTCATGAGCTTTGCAAACGATTTAAAGTCACAGCTAGGAGTCAGCAGTAAATAAGTGCAACTGTATTTGCTTTAATATGGCTGCTTTTGGCAGCCATATAGTGGTGGGCTTAAAGATCATTATTTCGTTCTGCAGGTATATCCGACAAGTACTCTACAAACTCAACTTCAAAGCCCGAAGGGTCTCTGAAGTAGATATTTTTTCTAAATGGGTTTTCATTGCCTTGCTTATGAACTGAAAAACCCGCTTTATTTAAACGAGACACCGTATTATCTAAATTAGCCGTCACGTAAGCAAAGTGAGCAAACCCAACTTGATGCCCTGAAAGCGATCTATTTTCACCCTCACCATGATCGCTCATTGCTATGTATTGCGTGTCGTCACCAAAGTGGACCCAACGCCTTGGTTTTCCATACCATTCACCCCGCCCTTCACTTCGTATTACCCAGTGGGGAAAAATGGCTTGGTAAAAGCGAATCATGGTACCAATGTTTTTAACAACTAAATTTACGTGTTCTAAATACATACTGTTTCCTTGTGAGTTAATTTAGACACACAATAAAACCTCAAGTTAACTTTAGGTAAAGCGCTTTTTTTAAATTTTTAGTGGGTAATTAAAAATACACTTTTGTTTTAATTAAATGTGCAACACTTTCAAGGCTGTACAAAAAACACTCACAAGTATTTAGGGTTTATTGTTTACTTTATGTCAAAAGTCGCTAAAATACGCCGGCTGAAAATACAAACGTTCTTTTACAACCCAAAGGTAACTCCATGCATCCAATGTTAAACATTGCGGTTCGCGCTGCGCGCAACGCAGGCAAAATTTTACTTCGCGCTGGCGAAGATTTATCAAAAGTTGAAGTGCAACAAAAAGGCGCTAACGACTTAGTAACTAATATTGATAAAGAAGCCGAAGCCGTAATCCGTGACACTATTTTACAGTCTTACCCTACTCACTCTGTTGTGGGCGAAGAACTAGGTGAACACAAAGGCAAGGATGATGATTACCAATGGATTGTAGATCCTATCGATGGAACAACAAACTTCATCAAAGGTATTCCACATTACGCAATCTCTATTGCACTTAAAGTTAAAGGTCGTTTAGACCAAGCCGTTATTTATGATCCGATTCGTGGTGAGCTTTTCACTGCATCTAAAGGTCAAGGCGCACAACTTAATAGCAAACGTTTACGCGTGAGTAAAACAACTGTTCTTGCTGGTACAGTTTTAGCAACGGGCTTTCCTTTTAAGCATAAACAACATACAGATGCATACACTGAAGCGTTTAAAGCGTTATTTGTTCACACTGCAGATATTCGTCGCGCAGGCTGTTCTGCATTAGACATGGCGTACGTTGCTGCTGGCCGTGTTGATGGCTTTTTTGAAATTGGCTTAAAACCTTGGCACTCTGCTGCAGGCGAGCTTATGGTTAAAGAAGCGGGTGGTATGGTTGTCGATTTTGCTGGTGGTAATAACTACAACCACAGTGGCAATATCATCTGTGGCGCGCCAAAACTGACTCAAGCTATTATTCGTGAAATTCGTCCAGTGTTAACTGAGTCGTTACTTCGCTAATAAATTGCTTTTACCAATATAATTGGTACAACAAAAAAGGAGCCTAGGCTCCTTTTTTGTTGTTAAAAATATGGGTTTATTAGCTTAATCTCTATAGTTTCCCCTTTTGTATAAGGAAGGGAATTTAAATCTGTAGCAAAGTATTCATAAAATAACGCATCAAACTCGCCGTTTTGCTGCATTATTTTAATTCCCTGCTCAAGCGCTTTAGCCAACTCAGGCTTATCCTTAGACACAAAATAATATAGCGCTGTTGGGTAGCTAATATATAAATTAGGCACAATACGTAAATTTTTGTGATCTCGCTCTAAAAGCTCAGAATTGACTTCAATAAATGATCGCGGAAAGTAATCTATGCGGCCTTGGCTAGTAAGCGCAAACATGGCTTTTAAGTTTGATAATGGTCTCACGTTTAAACCGTTATTAACCAATATGCGCGTATCAGGCCAATCATGCCCCTGTACCGATCTCAGTTTTGATAATTGCTCAAGCGTTTTTATATCTTTAAATTTATCTAAATTCTGTTTATTTGTAACTAACGCTCTTTTGCCTATATACCCTTTGAACAATGGAATTTTAATGGCCGTGGCTAATGACTCTCGTTCAGGGCTGCTCATACTCCAAAATAAATCAAGCGAGCTATCATCAAGTGACATTAAATTGCGTTGCTGATGCGGGTGTACAGCAACACGTTCTATTTCGACAGGATACTGGGCTCTTATCAATGCCTTGGTTAGCATGTCATTGAGGTAATCATCACGGGCAAAATGCGCATGTTGATCTTTCGGAATTTTTACAATATTAACTTCGCTTGCTACAACACTTCCAATAAACAAGCTCACTACACATACGATACACTTTAATGGCAACATCATGATCACCTATTAGTAAATTACCTTTTTACTATTTGCTAATCGCTACTACTGGAGGCGCTGGGCGCCTTCGCTTGCATGTAAAAAGATAGCTATGACGAAATCGTTTGGCTTCTTTCTTTGCATCCGTTGCTAATGCTGCAACCTGATGGCTATTTTTGCACTGCTGTAAATCGGGTTCAACTAATCCGATAGATAAGGTGAGTAACGGTACAAACTGCTTTTCACCTTCACGATTTGTAGCCCAATACCCTTTGCAAGCTATATGATCGGGCGTAAAAAAAGCACGAGAACGATGTTCAAACTGTTCAATAATACGATTACAAATACTTACCGCATCGCTTTGGTCAAAAACAACCATAAAGTCGTCACCACCAATGTGTCCTACAAAGTTAGCACTATTTGTACAGGCTTGCACTGTTACATCAGCCAATAATTTAATGACACTATCACCACTCGCGTAGCCATAAAGATCGTTAAACTGTTTAAAGTGATTCAGGTCAATATAAGCAAGATGAAATTTATTTTTATTACGTAACCTATGCTCTATAGCTTCGTTAATTGCAACATTGCCTGGCAACATTGTTAGCGGATTTGCATGTTGTGCGTGGCGAATTTTTTCTTCTGTTATATGTTTTAAAATGTCTCTTAGTGGCGCAAGCCCTAAATAATTGCCGCCTCTAGTAATAACAATATGGCGCCTAATATCGAAGTCTTGCTCAGTTATTTGCTTACTCACCGTATCTAGCTTTTGGTCTTCATCAACAATTAGGGGTTGTTTGTCCATTAACTCTATAACAGGGCGCTTATCATAAAGAGCATGACCATAGGGTGCTGCAAATACCTCGGTAAGTTGGTCTTTATGTAGTAGGCCCACTGGCTGACCCTGTTGATTAATTACAGGTATGCTAATAATGGCTTTGTCTTGCTCAAAGAGTAAATGAGCGTCTTTGCATCGGGTATCACTTGCTATGGCCTTTTGTGGTTGGCTTAGCGCGCCAATCGCCATTGACTGGTCAAACTGATCACATAATTTAAATGTAAGTGCTTGTATTTGAGCAGAGCTAAAATCACGACTTGGTTGCAAGTTCGGTCGTTCAAATAAAAAACCTTGTACATTATTAATGCCTAAACTTTCAACCAGAGCGAGTTCCTCAGAGCGCTCAATGCCTTCTGCAATCACTAAGGTGTTTGTTGCTTTAGCTAAAACAATAATTGATTTTAAAAACTCCTTTTTAACCTCACTCTGATCGCAATGATCGATAAAATAACGATCTATTTTTACATAGTCAGGACGCAGTGCAGACCACTGCTTTAAGCCAGAGTACCCAGTTCCTAAATCATCAATTGCAATGGTAAAACCGAGCTCTCGGTAATGCGCAATGGTTTTAAGTAATAAGTCGTCGTTATCTACTTTGTCTTGCTCTGTTACTTCTATAACAACACGATTAGTCGCTAAACCAAACTGCTCGGTTAGGTGGCGTGTTTCGCCTTTTGGGTGGCAAGGGTCTAGTAGCGTTTTTGGACTCACATTTAAAAAAAGCTTACCTTGTAAATTTAGCTTAACAAAGTTTTCTATTGCCTTTGAGCGGCATAGTAGCTCTAGCTCAGAAATAAGGCCCTCTTGATGCGCAGCTTTAAAGAGCATATTGGGCATTTCTAATAAGCTCTTTTGTGGACCTCGACTAAGCGCCTCGTAACCAAGAATGAGCTGACCAGATATATCTAAAATAGGCTGAAATAACGTGGTTACTTCCCCACTATCTAAAATAGCCTCTAAGGCTTGTCGTTGAAGGGTCACTACTGGCTCAATTATTATTTTAAATAGAGCAACAAAATATCAATTCTGTATGACATTTTTATTTCAAGCCCCTATATTACAGGCAATAAAAAACCGCTCATAGTGAAGTGACCCCAATAAGTTGGACTCATTTCTAAGCGGCAACCAAGGCCTGATTTCGATATTGTATCGGACTCAGGCCTTTTAGTTTTAGCTTAATGCGTTCGTTGTTGTAATAATCGATGTATTCTTTGATGTTTTCAATGAGTTCATTTGCGTCCTTGAACGTCTCATTGTGATACATCTCAGTTTTTAATATGCCGAAGAAGTTTTCTGCAACGGCATTGTCTAAGCAGTTTCCTTTTCGAGACATACTTTGAATTAGCCCATGCTTTTTCAGGTGTTGTTGATATCGTTTATTTTGATATTGCCAACCTTGGTCTGAGTGGACGAGTGGTCTCTCATGCTTCAACAGCTTTGCTGTTGCGGCTTTAAGCATGTCAGTCACTAGTGGTAGCGTGACAGATGTCCTTACCTCATAGCTGACCACTTCTTGGTTAAATAGGTCTATTACCGGTGACAGGTATACCTTTTCTCCATTGACTTTAAATTCAGTGACATCGGTCACCCATTTTTGATTGGGCTTCTTTGCCGTAAATTCACGCTTGAGAACATTTTCAGCGATTCTACCGACTTCACCTTTGTAAGAGGTGTAGCGTTTAGGTCTGACTTTTGATTTCAAGCCAAGTTCGCCCATCAAGCGTTGCACGCGCTTATGATTAACCATCAAACCCATTGCTCTTAGCGTGCAAGTTACCCTACGGTAGCCGTATCGTCCTTTGTGCTTGTGATAGATATCACGTATTCTTTCGCATAAGTCAGTGTTGGAACAGGGCTGAACCAGTGTATTACGATGGTAATAATACACACTCTTGGGAAGCCCTGTGACCTTTAATAAGTGTTGTAAGCTGTATTTTGCCTTGAGCTCTTCGACAACTATCGTTTTGTCTTTGCTTTTTTCTTTCTGGCCTGAGCCAAGGCTTCTAACTTTTTTAAGACTGCGTTCTCTGCACGTAGATAATCCAATTCTTCCCTGAGCTCTTTTTCAGACATGTCTGCTGATGGTTTAGGAGTTGAAGAATGATTCGTCACGCGAGGCCTACCTTTTTTCTGTGGTTTTAGTCGGGTTATACCCCCGTGAGCATAAAGCTTTTGCCATTGAAATAAAATACCTGGGGATGATAAGTCGAAATAGGCGCTAGTATAACCCAAAGACCAATCATTAATTTCCATCGTCTCGAGCACATGAATTTTGAACTCGCCTGAATAAGGTAACTGTTTATGGATAAAACTCTTTGACCCATTAAGCAGGTAGACCTGAAACCAATAACGAATAAGCCGAGCGCTAATATTGTACTTTCTACTTAATGCTTCAGAGTTTTCCTGCTCAGCAAGTTGTGCGAGCTTTAACTTAAATATTCTTTTGTACTTGGACATAAAAAGACCCCCAGTAATTGGATTGTCCAACTATTGGGGGTCACTTCATTGTGCGGTTTTTTTGTGCTTAAAATTAAACATTTTAGGGAATTAAATACCACCTAACT
>OJBS01000012.1_pt1 | contig 247095 bp, 217 predicted proteins | sample 1590941 | NCBI WGS metagenome assembly OJBS01 (sample SAMN05416785, study PRJEB24817) | seawater metagenome | isolation source: Sea water | place: Canada:Atlantic | collected 2013-11 | reverse complement strand
ATTCGAGCTAAAATAATTATGGCTTAAAAAGTTAGGCAAGGATCAGTGCGTTTAATTTGACAATGGGAGTCATACCAACGCCTCACTAAGAGGCAAATAATAGTTGGTTAAAATAAGCGACGAAGGAGCAAAAACCAACTGTTATTTGTCCTTTTGAGTGCCTTGTTAGTTTTACTTATGCTGCTGGGCTATTTCTTTTGCCAGTTCATAGCTATTACAATTAAAGTCTGCCAGTTTTGTAATAACTACCCAAGTAGTTTTTTGCGAAAAATCGTGCTCAGTGAAGCGCTGCAAAAAACTAGTGCCCAACGCCTCTATCGTATTTGGTATTTCTAATATCTCTGCATTGCTAATTGTCTCACAATTCAACGCTACTTCTTTTTGATAGCTATATAAATCTCGTGCCACAGACTCCTCTTTAGCCCAAATTTTTGAAATTAAGTTTAATTTTCCATTTAGGAGTTCTTTCAACTCATCTTTCATTATATCTGAGGTTTTTTGAATAGCCTGTGTAGAGTCTTTTGGAAGCTCAGGCTTACTTTCAAGTTCGTTGAGCAACTCAACAAGAGAAACTGGCTTTTTAGGATAATCAGTATCAGGCTTTCCAATCACACACCAATAATCATCGTTGTAACTACTGTGACAAAAGACAACCATAAGGATAGAGGATGTATAACAAATTGATGTTTCATCTCTAAAAGTTTTCGGTGGTTTGCTCTCAAAACCAAACTGCTTTAAGAATTGAAAGCTCTTATGAATATTATCTATAAATACTTGGCTAGATTGAAACACCATACTTCCTTGTAAAACTAACGCCGCATTAAGCGGACTAAAATTGTGGGTTATAATGTGTAGCGAAGCGAAACGTAACCCACTGTTTTAGTTCCGTTTAAATGCCTTGTTAGCTGTATTTATATTTCATCTTCAAGTTTAGAAAATCTTCTTTCTAAGTGTTGACACAAACCATCGATATCTGGGAAAACAGTTGAATGATTCACACCCATCATTTTTAATGATGCTCTTATAGATGAAAAATTTTCCGCTGGAACTATTAATTTAGTTAATCTTTCTCTAAATGTTGCATTACTTTCAAATTGAACCACTTTTCCACTGGAATCAATTCGATGCGCAGTAAACACTCCTGCCTGAGCTGATATTCTTTTCGAAACCACTCTGGAGCGGAAAATTTTAGTTACTTTATTCTTTAATGGATCATCAAATTTTTCTGTATCTCTAAAATCTGAAATATCAGTTTTTAAAACCCAAACGATTCCGTTTGCACTATCGTTGGGTGGATTTTGAACTGCAAACCAAAGGGCAACTAATGCACTATATGTCCAATCCAATAATCTAGTCGGTAACCCGTGATGTTGTGCAAGAGCTAACCAATCCCAATTATCTTTTGGCTCAAATTCAGCTAAAGGTAAAGAAGCTCTTTTAAACTCATCTAACATGAGTTTTTCAATTTTTTTAATATTACCATTTAGGTTGAGTCTTGCTAATTTTGGAAGTAATTTTTTATCTTCCCTTTGTCCACGGAAAAGTAATTCAGAGTTGTTACCTGAGACCTCATGTTCATATTTAAGTGTTTCAATTCTCGTAATGAATTCCGCTAATGTTTGAATTTCATTTAACTCTGACATAGTCGAATACACTCCTCTTACAGCTAACGCCCCAAGCAGGGGATTTTGTGAGTGTTTTGGCCGTAGGCCAGCGAGCAAAATTCCCGCTGACTTGGCTTGTTAGCTGCCCATTTTAGATACAACAATTTGTAAATCCTCTGGGAAGCCTGAATGTGAGCCAAAACCGATTATGGTATTACATTTTTCAATAGCGATACCACCACTCGACATTGCTTGCATCACTTTGCGACCAGCGATATTAACACCCGATTTTTCAACTGCTGCAAATTTTGAAGGTTTACCTAAAGATGAATAGTAAGTCTCAACCTTTCCAATTACGGACTTGAAAAAAGTATTCGACCTATTTGCTTCTTCACTCAACTCAGGAAATTGCTTAGCACATAAGCCAACTTCAGCCATAAACGAGTAGACAGCACCAGATAAATGCAGCACTTCACTCTCTTCCAATTCCGAACAAAAAACTGAATATGGAGCGAGTAAAACTAAATATAAAAATACTTTAAACTTCATGCCTTCTCCGTCTGCAGCTAACTTCCAAATATGGGGCGCAAACGCGCGGGGCATAATAGCGAAGCGCCCCGCGTGTTTGTGTCCCAGCGAGCGTCAGCGAGTGCCATAATTTGTTTGTTATGTTTCACTTGCTTGATATTCCGCTAGTTCTTTTTGCAAAAGTGCTATGGTTTTCACGGCTTCAAGATTTTGCCGAGCTACATCACCTTTATACGATGTAAGAAAAGCCGAAACCTTTTTTATTATTTCATCTTGTTCAGAGCTTGATACATTTTTAGAAAATGATAAATCCAGTGTTGGAACGCTGGGTTCGGGACTGGCCGGAAATTTTTTAAGAGTATCCTTTACCATTTCCTTCCATAATTTTAGGACTTTTGGGTTCGGATGAAAAAGCTCTCTATCTATTATTGTTTCATTTTGATTGGCCTTAAAAGCATCTAGGCTGGTAATGTCAATTATGTTGCTCATGTTCGGTTTTCCTCCGTGAAACATAACATGTTTATAGCGAGCTAATCGCGCGTATTTCTACCATAGCGTAGCTCGTTTTCTTATTGGTTTATTTTTAACAAACTTGCCAACTAATTGCCAGTGTTATTAAAATTCATACATGCGCGTTTTCTTCTCAGTATAAAACGAGCGACTGGGTCGTTTTCTTGACTATGCGAGCGACTGAGCTATAACTGTATATACATACAGCATCAATTCGATGGATTGAAAATGAAAACTCGTTCTGCGTATTTAAATTACATTGCGGACTATATGCTCACCCGACAGTATTCATTAAGAACTATTAATGCTTATTTGAGTTGGATCACAAACTTTATTCACTTTCACAACAAACGCCACCCAAGCTCAATGGGAAATTCAGAAGTCGAAGCGTTTTTGGACCATATTGTATTAAAACGTAACATGTCAGCTAAAACACAAAGTGCAGCTTTAAATGCACTAGCTTTTTTATATAAACATATTGTCAAAAATGAACTTTCGTTAAACTTGAACTTTGCTCGAAGTAAACGACAACCCAAATTACCTGCAGTAATGACACCCGATGAGGTCAAACAATTGATGATTCATCTATCTAAGCGATATTACTTAATCGTGGGGTTGATGTATGGTAGCGGCCTGCGAGTGATGGAAGCTGTGCAACTGCGAGTAAAAGACATTGATTTTGATTATAAATGTATTCAAATTTGGAACGGGAAAGGCAATAAGCATCGTATTGTTACACTTGCAACTGAGTTACTCCCGTTACTTAGAAATCAAATAATGCAAGTTGAAGAATATTTGCAATTAGATTTACAAAACGAACAATACGCAGGCGTATGGATGCCAAACGCTTTAGCTCGTAAGTATCCGTCAGCTAACAAATCACTCGCGTGGCAATACTTATTTCCTTCCTATAAATTAAGTAGTGATCCAGAAACTGGCGAGATACGGCGTCATCACTTCCATCCTACATGTGTTAGAAAAGCGGTTAAAAAGGCATTAAAGCAAACCAATATTACAAAGATTGTGACGCCTCATACCTTTCGTCATTCTTTTGCAACACACTTATTACAAAGTGGAGCAGATATAAGAACGGTGCAAGCTCAGTTAGGTCATACAGATGTTAAAACCACGCAGATTTACACTCATGTTTTACAGCAAGGGGCAAACGGTGTTGTTAGCCCATTAAGCAAAATTTTCTAGCGTAAAACCCACCGTGAGGCAAAAATAGGCAAAGCGCCTGTTTTTTAGTAGTTAAAATATAAATCCATCAAAACCACAATATGCATAAAAACATATCACCGAGTATTTCAACATAGCCTTTTAAAGTGCAGGGACATTTTTTGCAGGGTAACAATAAAACTTTTTATATACCTCTTTTTGTTGCCGCGTACTTTTTCGTGCGTCATAATCTAACGCCTTATTTATTAGCGGACTTTTTATGAACTGGCTTGCGCATTTACCGACTCAACGAACACCTTGGCTTTTATTCACTGCGATTGTTTTTATGCTAGAAGTAACCGCATTGTTTTTTCAATATAAAATGGGGTTAGCGCCCTGCATTATGTGTATTTATCAACGTACCGCGGTGTTAGGATTACTTGGCGCGGGTATTGTTGGGTCAATTAATCCACAAAGTAAAATAATGCGTATAGTTGCTTACATTGCTTGGGGTGTATCGAGCATTTGGGGGTATTTAATTGCCCGTGAGCACATAGATATGCAAACAACAACAGATCCGTTTGCGTTTAGCTGCGAGTTTGAGCCTAACTTTCCATCGTTTATGCCGCTGCATGAATGGATACCGAGCTTTTTTGAAGCCACTGGCGATTGCGGTAACATAGATTGGGAATTTTTATCGCTCAGTATGCCCGCTTGGATGGAAATTATTTTTGGGCTATTCGCTCTAACATTTTTTATTGTATTAGGTAGTCGCTTAATACTAAAAAGAACGGTTTAATAATTATGTTTACCTTTTTTTCTAGCCAACTTAAACAGTTGCAACATTTAAAAATACGCGAGAGACAGCTTGTTATAGCACGGTCTTTATCAATGCTGTCACCTACCGACCGCGTATTACTGCGTATTATAAAGATATTGCTATTAAGCCCGTTGTTTTTAATATTTACACTTTTTGAAGGTTGGATAATCATTCCCTTTTTAATACTCGGAGGGCTTTTTTATCCGTTATTAACCTCTCCGGTCGATATAAATTTTGCCAGAAAAAACCTAGACGAAGCACTACAACAACATGAAAAGGGCGCTTAGCGCCCTTTTGCTAAAGTTTAACTTTTCCTTCTAACTTAGCCATTACTTTTTTGCCAATTCCCTTCACTTTGGCCAAGTCCTCAAGGCTTGTAAATGAACCATTTTCATCTCGGTAATTTACTATTGCTTGTGCTTTCTTTTTACCAATTCCAGGAAGTTTAGCCAACATTTTTGCATCTGCATCATTAATACTTACCGCTTCGATGGGAGCCATAGATTTGCTCACTTCAGGTAATTGCGCGTAAGAAGTAGTAATGGGTAGGATACTTAGCAAACTTGCTATAAGTAAAAGTTTAAATATTTTCATTTATTCGTCCTTATTGTCCATTTTAGAACATATTTATTTTAATTATTAGGGAAGACCATAAATGACAAACGCGAGGCTAGCCACTTTGGAAGTACCTAAATGCATTATCACTTTTATCCGAAATCCTTAAAATGCAGCTGGTACAACCAAGTGATATATTAAATAAAGTTAAGTTACCGTTTTTTGTCAAATTTAAGACACTTAAAAATTACAACTCTGCGCTTGCATATTTACTTGCAAACCTTTACTGTATATAAAAACAGTAATCTTATGGTTTTTTATAAACCACAGTGCCAAGCAAGTTTGCAGGAGAAATCATGGCTGTTGTTGTTAAATATGTTGTAGAACGAAACGGAGTCGAGCGTATGACGTTTACTACTAAAAAAGAAGCTGATGCCTATGACAAAATGCTAGACATAGCAGAATCACTTGAGCTGATGCTAGAAAAAGTAGACGTGCCATTGAGTGAGCAACAAATAGAATCGCTTGCGTTAGAAATAGCAAAAAGTAAAGACGACTTTATGTCGGTACTTAAAGGTGCCAAAGAGCCTACGACTAAAGCGGCAAGTAAAAATAAAAAATCAGATAACGTTGCATCTATTGACGATAACAACGCTAAACAAGCAAGCTAAACATTTTGCAAATAAAAAGGGAGCAACTTAGTTGCTCCCTTTTTTATAGCTTTTATAAAAACGAATATTAATTAAAGCTCTTTTTCAACTTCATCAAATAACGTTGTTATATCTGAGTTAGGCTCATTGGTTGCTAAACTTACAACTACAATAGCAATACTTGCAAGTATAAAGCCTGGGACAATTTCGTACATTACGCTACTTAAACTTTCACCGTTGATTGTGAATGGGCCGTAAATCCATAGTAAAACAGTAACTGCACCCACAACCATACCTGAAAGCGCACCCGCAAAGTTCATACGTTTCCAGTAAAGGCTAAACAATACAAGCGGGCCAAATGCAGCACCAAAGCCAGCCCATGCATTACTCACTAAGTCTAAAATAGAACTGTCTCTATCGTATGCGAGGTAAATAGCAAGTATTGCAACAATAGACACACTAATGCGCCCTACTAGTACAAGCTCTGCGTCACTGGCTTCTTTACGTAAAAATGTTTTGTAAAAATCTTCAGTTAGTGAGCTTGAGCTTACTAATAGCTGAGATGAAATTGTACTCATTATTGCAGCTAATATTGCCGCAAGTAAAAAGCCAGCAATAAGTGGATGAAACAACAGCTCTGACAGGATCAAGAATATAGTTTCAGGATCATCCACAACTATATTGTTTTCATAAGTGTATGCTGCACCAAAAATACCCGTACCTACCGCACCAATTGCAGCGACAATCATCCAAGACATACCAATACGACGTGCTGTTGGCATATCTTTAACACTGCGCACCGACATAAAGCGAACAATGATATGTGGTTGACCAAAGTAACCCAAGCCCCACGCCATTGCTGAAATAATACCTAGCGCAGACCCTGCGCCTATCCAACTTAGCATGTCTGGATTAACACTGTTTAGGGTTGACTGCAGTGGTTGCTCTAATAAAGAGTAAGCTACAGCGGGTACTAAAATAAGTGCAATAAACATAATACAGCCTTGCACGAAGTCAGTTAAGCTAACCGCTAAAAAGCCGCCAAAGAGTGTATACAAAACAACAACACCCGTTGTGATGTATAGCCCCATTTCGTAGCTTAAGCCAAATGAGCTTTCAAATAGTTTACCACCGGCAACAACACCTGAAGAGGTATACAGTGTGAAGAACACAATAATTACAACAGCCGACACAACACGGAGTAAATTTGATTCATCGTTAAATCGGTTAGAAAAGTAATCAGGGATGGTAATAGAGTCATTCGCTTTTTCAGTGTAAACCCTTAAACGCGGCGCGACTAAAAAGTAGTTTAACCATGCACCGGCAATTAAACCAAATGCAATCCATGTGCTACTTAAGCCAGTAACAAACATGGCGCCAGGTAACCCCATTAAAATCCAGCCACTCATATCTGAAGCACCCGCTGAGAGTGCTGCAACACTTGGCGACAAGTTTCTACCACCCAGCATATAACCAGAAACATCACTTGTTGACTGCTTATAGGCATATAAACCAATACCTAACATAACAACAAAATATAGTGACAATGAAATGATCATTCCTGTTTCCAAATTCGCCTCCATAAAACAATTAAAAGTAGCAGGCTTTTGATCCGAATATTGACTCTTAAAATTTTATAATAAAGTCACTATTAGGATAAAAGCATTCCTTCGGACTATATCATGCTTGTAACAAAAATCTCTATTTGTTGTATTTTCTTAGTTTAAAAATAATCATGTTGAAAACAATTGCTAAAAAAACTTTTTTACACGCTAAAAAATAGCCAAACGCTTTTATTTAATAATGATATTTTATTATTTAGTAAAATATACAGCATGCTATTTTGTATGTTTTCTAATATATTATTACAATAGCGACTGACTCGACTGACACGACTGACACGACTGACACGACTGACACGGATTTTTTTATGTATTTTTATGCTGCGCGCCAACCTATTTTAAATCGTGATAAAGAGCTTATTGGTTATGAGCTTTTATTTCGTGATGGCGTAGATAATGTATTTCCCAATATAGATGGTGACGAAGCAACTACACGCTTAATTGAAGGCAGTCAGTTTAACTTTGGTTTAGAAGACTTAACCGATAACAAACCCGCTTATATTAACTTTACACTAGAAACCTTACTTAAGGGTTACCCTACCCTGTTAGGTAAAGATACCATTGTTGTAGAAATACTTGAGACAATTCAACCGGGTAAACGTTTACTTGCGATTGTTAAAAACCTTAAAGACAAAGGCTACACCATCGCGCTCGATGATTACATTCACCAGCCGGTATGGCGCCACTTTTATCCGTTTATCGATATTATTAAAATCGACTTTTTAACGTGTGATTTAGCAACAATAAAAACCATTATAAAAGAGCTAAAGGCGCACCCTCATATAAAGCTTTTAGCTGAAAAAGTAGAAACGTACGAAGCATATAGCTTAGCGTTAGATCTTGGCTTTGATTATTTTCAAGGGTTTTTCTTTTCAAAACCAGAAATGGTACAAAGTAAAGCGTTACCACCATCAGAAATGGCACTTGCAGAATTACTTTACCAAACGTCAAGCGTAGAGATGGACCTAAAAAAAATCACCGATGTATTTGAGCGCGACGTAAACCTATCTTACAAACTGCTCAGATACTCAAACTCAGCAGCCTTTACACGACGAGCTGAAATAAGCACAATAAAACAAGCACTTATTGTTTTAGGTGCTCAAGAGATCAAAAAACTTCTCTCTTTGTTATTTGCTGCACAAGTATCGGCTGATAAACCGGTAGAGTTAATTAGGCTATCACTTACACGCGCTCGCTTTTGTGAGCTGTTAGCCATTTCACATGGCCAAATGAAAGACACCGGCATGGCATTTTTAACCGGTATGATGTCGTTAATGGATGCCATTTTAGATGAAAGTATGCAAAGTGTGATGCAAAAGCTTCCTTTGTCTAACGATATTAAGGCAGCTTTGTTAGATAACGAGGGGTTATTGGCGCAATACTTAAACCTTGTTAAACATTACGAAAAGGCTGATTGGTCACAAGCAAACGACATTTCAACAGCACTTAATATTGCCGATAAAGTACCTGATGCGTATCACGAGGCACTTAGTTGGGTGAACGAGCAAATGAGCTTGATGGTTAATACCTAATACTTGCAAAGCATTATTCTATAAAAACGCCAGCATTAAGCTGGCGTTTTTATTTTGATTTGGCTTATAAACTTTCTAAAAAGTCTTCATCAAAGTCGGCAGGCTCTTCTTTAATTGGCGGGTTGCCATCGTAAAGTTCGAATAACTGACGCTGAAAATAAATATCTTTTACAAATAAATACGGGTCAAGTGAGTCATTTAAAAGCCCTTCTTGCGCCATTAATGAAGCACGCGCTTCTACCGCTTTTAACGCAAATACTAGCACCGTTTGTGGCGTAGTTAAGGCAATTTCAGGCAGAACAAAGTTGTCTACTACGTCACCGGTTAAGTTTCTTGCTGTAGTAGGCCCCATTGCAGGTAACATTAAATATGCACCATCACCAATGCCCCATACACCCATTGTTTGGCCAAAATCTTCATCTACTCGATTTAAACCAAGCGAGCTAGCTACATCAAAAATACCAAAAATGCCCACGGTAGAATTCACTAAAAAGCGCGCAAGGCTAACACTTGCATTACCCGGTTTACCCTGTAGCCCCGCATTTACCATATCAACCGGTGCCGTTAGGTTATCAGTGAAGTGAACAATGCTTTGACGCACAGGCACAGGAGTCACGGCAACATAACCAACCGCTGCAGGGCGAAGTATGTAAGCGTCTAAAACATCCATATTAAAGTCATACAACGGACGGTTAATACTTTGCAGTGGATCTCTTTCATCAACTTTGCTTTCTGGTACTTGCGCACAACCGGCCAGTATCAAAAAGCTTAAAAAAGCTAAACTTTGTCTTAACATTTTTCGTCCTTAAGGTATTAATGTATCTATTTTAAGTTGGTATTCACTTACACTTTCACGCTTTAATGAGCGAGAATGCCCTTCTAATTCACCTGAACTTGGCATAACAGAGTCATCAAGCGAAATACGCGCCGATATAATAATATCTTCTGCGCTAGACAAGTTCATACCTTCAACCATGGCAGTGCTATCGTTTAACTCAACTGTAACAGGGAATGAATATGAAGTGAGTTTTACAGCAGCAATCGGCATTGGCGAACCATTTGCCGCTTTTGCAAATACAAATAAAGTCCCCTTTTCAGGCAGTTTATCTATAAGCTCACTGGCAACATTAACGGTAACAGCAATGCTGTTGGCTTTAGTTACTGACATTACCGAGCCTTCGCTTTGCATTTGCAGTTCAATATCTGCAATGCGCTGAGATATTAAACCATAGCGAGAATCATTTTTTTCCATACTGGCTAGCAATACTTCAAAGGCGGCTTTAGCTTGAGGCCAGTCTTTTCGCTCGTAAGCAATGAGCGCTAATAACGAAATAGCATCTAAGTTAGTCGGTTCTGCGTTTAATACTTTAGACAACATACCCGCTGCACGCGTCATATTTGCTTCGCTGCCTTCAAGTAGCAAAATTTGGCTGTAACTTATTAACACCTGTTTATTATCAGGGTTCATGCGCAGTGCTTTATCAAATGACTGCTGAGCCATATCAAATTCATTCAGTGACATTGCAACACGACCAAGTAACATCCATGCCATTTCATCATCGCCTGAACGGCTTAACTTGGTGCGTAACGCCAGAGCAAATGCTTGTAGCTCGTTTTGAGTAAGCTGCTCGCCTTTTTGCATTACAGCGCGCTCGCCGTATTCTGTCAGGTTATCCATGGCATCGTGCCATGCTGAAATTTGCTGTTGACTACCCGTTAAACTATAAAAAATACCGCTTAGTGCAATAACAAATGCGCCGCCTGTCAGGGCAAAAATACGGTTGTTACCTTTGCTAATTAATGACTTTTCTGGAGAAAGCTCATTAAGCAAACGGCGTTTTAGTTCAACTATTGATTCAGAATAGTTAGCATCATCTATACGTTGATTATCTAAATCGGTCTTTAAATCAACCAAACGTTGTTCGTAAATACTTATAAGCTCGGCATTTGCGTTGTGAGTAATTGTTTTAACACGCTCTTTTTGTAAAAAAGGCAGCATAACAAACGCCAGTGCAATCAGTGTGAGTAAAGCAAAACACGCCCACATTAAAATCATTTAACTTTGCTCCTGACGTTTATTTTGTTCAATTAGCTTATTTAAAAGTACTTCATCTTGGTTGCTCCAAGTCTGCTTTACAGACGCTTTACGCTGACGAATTACAATAAAACCAAACCCAACAATAACAATTAATACCGGCAATACCCAAAGTACTAGTGTTGCAGGGGTCACAGGTGGGTCGTAATGAACAAAGTAACCATAGCGGTCAATCATGTAGTCAATAACTTCATCTTTGGTGTTGCCTTCTTTAACTAGCTCTACCACTCTTTCACGAAGGTCTTTAGCAACGATAGCGTCAGAATCAGCAATGTTTTGATTTTGACATTTAGGGCAACGAAGTTCTTTTGTAAGCTCTTCAAAACGAACCGCTTGCTCGTCGGTATCAAATACGTAGCGATCAGTTTGTGCTAATGCACTCGTAGTCAGTAAAAGGCTGAGTGAAAACAATAGCCACTTCATTATTTTAGCTCCTGCATCATAGGTGCAAATTTAGAACGCCATACTCGTGGATTTATATCACCGGTATGGTGTAGCAAAATAGTGCCGTTTTTATCGATTAAAAATGTTTCTGGCGCACCTGAAACACCCAAATCTAACGACAGCGTTCGATGTAAATCCAAAATATTAAACTGATAAGGGTTACCCGCACGCTCAAGCATATCTTGTACTTCAGTACGTAGTGCTTGCATGTCAAACGGACCATCAAAGTCGGCGTCGTAGCCTTGCACATAATACAAGCCAATAATTTTAACGCCTTGCTCTCGCAGCTTTGTTAAGTAGCCCAGCTCAGCTAAACAGGTTGGGCACCAAGTGCCCCATACATTTAGTAAATATACCTCGCCTTTTAACGCTTCGTTGGTCCATTGCTTGTTGTCTTGCATTAAATCAGGAAGCGTAAAAGCAGGCATTTCATGCCCGATTCGCCCAGTTTGTATTTCGCGTGGGTTTGCAAATAAACCTTGGTATAAAAACACACACACAAAAGCAAAGGCTAAAAGAGGCGCTATGGCTAACAATTTACGGTTCATAACACACTCTCCGCTGCTGCTTTTCGAGCTGTTTTTGCAGATGTACGGTAACGTTTATCAAACAAAATCATGAACCCTGCAAGTGAAATTAATACACCTCCAATCCATAACCAACGCACAAACGGCTTGTGGTATATACGCAGAGACCAAGCCCCTTGGCTTAATTGCTCGCCTAGAGCAAGGTATAAATCACGTGTGAAGCCAGCATCAATAGCAGCTTCTGTCATAAATTGCATGCCAATATCGTATTTACGTTTTTCGGCGTATAAACGAGTGACTACATCATCGTTTTTTAGCACCGTAACAACACCAGCATGGCCACTGTAATTAGGTCCACGAATTGTTTTAACGCCTTCAAAGCGGTAGTTGTATTGATTAAGCTGCACTATATCGCCCTGCTTCATCGATACATCACGCTCAACAGAGTACGCAGAGGTTAACGCAACGCCCGCAATAACAAATGCCATACCAATGTGGCCTAGCACCATTGCCCAATAACTAACACCTAAGCGTTTTAACCCTTCTTTTAATGTGCCATGCACTGCGGCTTTAGTGTAAATGTCAATCAAGGTTGAAACAGCAACCCACACACCCAGCGTTGTTGCTAATAGCGTAAGTGGTGTCACTTCGTCGTAAGCTGAGAACAACCATACACAAGTAATCGCCACACTGGCCAAAATACCTACAACAATTTTATTTTGCAAAAACGCCCATTTGTTTTGCTTCCAGCGTAAAAAAGGACCAATGCCCATTAAAATAGCAAATGGCACAAGTAGTATTGCAAACATTTTATTAAAGAACGGTTCACCTATAGAAATACTACCCAAGCCCATTTCTTTGTGCACCATAGGCAATAAAGTACCCAATAATACAATTAAGGTCGCCACAACTAAAAAGATATTGTTTAGCCACAATGCCACTTCGCGCGATACAAATTTGTAGCGTCCTTCGCTATGAACTTGCGATACGCGTAATGCGTAAAGCGCCAAACCACCGCCAACAACTATTCCTAAAAAGGCGAGTATAAACAGGCCTCTGTCGGGATCAGTTGCAAACGCATGAACTGATACAATAATACCTGAACGCACAATAAACGTTCCCAGCAAGCTTAACGAAAATGCTGCAATTGCCAGTAATACGGTCCACGATTTAAAAATGCCGCGCTTTTCTGTCACGCTTAGCGAGTGAAGTAAAGCGGTTGCAACAAGCCAAGGCATAAGGGACGCGTTTTCTACTGGATCCCAAAACCACCAGCCACCCCAGCCAAGCTCTGCATAAGCCCACCAACTGCCAATAGTAATACCTAAGCTTAAAAAGCCCCACGCGGTCATTGTCCACGGACGTGACCATTTGGCCCACGTGTTATCAAGCTTACCTGTTAACAGTGCTGCAATAGCAAACGAAAAAGCAACCGATAGCCCAACATAACCCATGTAAAGTAATGGCGGGTGAATGATCATTCCGGGGTCTTGTAAAAGCGGATTCAAATCTCGCCCTTCTACCGGAAAATAAGGAAGTAAACGTTCAAATGGGCTTGATAATAGTAAGGTATACATCATGAAACCAACACCTAAAAAACCAAGCACGCCTAAAACACGGGCACGTAGAACCCAAGGTAATGACTTTGAGCGAGCAGCAACGACGGCAGTCCATCCTGCTTGCATCACTAACCAAAGCAATATTGCTCCTTCATGGCCGCCCCAGGTCGATGTTATTTTGTAATACCATGGCAGTGTGCTACTCGAATGATAAGCCACATAAGATACGGTAAAGTCGTCAGTTAAACTTGCGTAAATAAGCGCAGCAAACGAAATTAATACAAACGCAAACTGACCAATAGCTAAAGAGGGGGCAGCACGCATTAAGCGAAGATTACCTGTATGCGCGCCCCAAAGTGGAAAAATACATAATAAAACGCTCAGCACCATGGCGAGCGTTAAAGAAAAATAACCAATTTCTGGGATCATAGCTAATTACCACTATCTAAGTTGTATTTTGGTTTTTCATGCTTAATACCTTTAACCGCTTCAGCAACTTCTGCAGGCATGTATTCTTCATCATGCTTGGCCAGTACTTCAAACGCTTCAATGACATTAGGCTCAATTAAAACACCTTGCGCAACAATACCCTGCCCCTCACGAAACAGATCAGGCAATATCCCCTGATATTTCACAGTCACTAATGGACCTGTATCAATTAATTTAAAACTCACTTTTAAGCTTTGCTCGTTTCTTTCAACAGATCCTGGGACTACCATGCCGCCAATACGAAGCTTTTGACCAATAAAAGGTTTTTCTTTGTTTGGGCCTTTGCCATCAATCAATTCGCTTGGGGTATAAAATAAGTTTATGTTTTCTTGTAAAGCATAAAGCACTAAACCTATGGCAGAACCCAAACCAAATAAAATAGCAACAATCACTAATAAGCGTTTTTTACGTCTAGGGTTCATGATGCTTGCTCCTGCTTGGCTTGTTTTATACGCTCTTCACGCACAATTTGTTGCTTTACTGAAGCCATAATATGCTTAGTATCTCTTAAAGAACTCACTAAGATACCCAGTAAAATAAGTGCGCATGTGCCAAATGAAAGCCATACATAAAACCCATAGCCTCCCATTGCAATAAAATCAGAAAAAGAGTCAAACTGCATAATTACCCCCTATTAAGCAACTGGCGCACCCATGGGCGATGCTTTTCACGTTGCAAAATTTCATTTTTAAGACGAATTAAAGTGACTGTGCCAACAAACGCTGCAAAGGCTAAAATATTTACTATTAATGGCCAAAACATGCTTGGGTCGACCGCATTAGTATTAAATTTAGTGATGCTTGCTCCCTGATGGAGGGTGTTCCACCACTCAACCGAAAAGTGAATGATTGGTAAATTGATCACCCCTACAATCGCTAAGATAGATGCAGCACGGCCCGCTGATTTTTTATCTTCAAAAGCGTGGTATAACGAAATTACGCCCAAATATAAAAATAATAAAATAAGCTCCGATGTGAGTCGTGCATCCCACACCCACCAAGCGCCCCACATAGGTTTACCCCATGCAGCCCCGGTTATAAGTGCTATTGCAGTCATACATGCGCCAACTGGTGCAATTGCTATAACGGCAAGTTCTGCGTTTCTGAGTTGCCATACAAGCGCAACAATGGCGGCAATGGCCATAGAGGAATATGCTCCCATTGATAAAATGGCAGAAGGAACGTGAATAAAAATGATACGGTAGCTGTCTTTTTGTTGGTAATCGGCAGGTGCAAAACCAAGCCCCCACACCCAACCAACGAGCATACTAACAACCGTAACTACGGTAAAATAAGGCAGTAACGTATTGCATAACTGGTATGCACGCTCTGCTTTAGCATAGGGATGTAACCACTTCCACATTAACTTATACTCACTTTTAAAGCTGACGATATGGCGATTGGTGCGCTAATAATAGCGATGACTAACATAGCACCAAGGATGGCAAGTTGCCCGCTATAATCCAGCGACATAACACTGGTATCGATAGCCGACGTTGCAAAAATTAGAACAGGAATATACAAAGGCAGTACGAGTAAACTCATCAAAATACCCCCTTTTTGTAGCCCAACAGTAAGCCCAGCACCTATTGCACCAATAAAACTTAATAACGGTGTACCCAATAATAACGTTAAAACAGTGGCCACCAGCGCATTACTATCTAAATTAAGTAATAACGCGAATAACGGGGTCATTAATACAAGGGGCAACCCCGTCACAACCCAATGTGCAGCCACTTTTGCAAGCACTGTAAGTGACAATGGGTACGATGAGGCAATTAACTGCTCAAGAGAACCATCATTAAAGTCATCTCTAAACAGTTTATCTAAGCCCAACATAGTAGAGAGTAAAGCTGCAACCCAAATGATACCGGGCGCCATTCTAGCAAGCAGACCGGGCTCAGGACCTATTGCTAACGGAAACAAAGAAATAACAATTAAAAAAAACAATATTGGGTTTACAATTTCAGCTCGCTGGCGAAAAGCAAGCTTAATATCTTTAGTAAAAACCGCACTGAATAGTAACCAATAAGAGTGTTGACGAGTCATCAGTGGCGGTACTCCAATGTGATTGTTTGTAAATCACTAAAGTGAGCAGTTAGGTCTTGGTGGGTAGTTAATAATATGGCGCCATTATTATCTAGATGTTGAGTAAATCGCTGCTGTAAAAACGCAACACCGCTTTTATCGAGCGCAGTAAATGGCTCGTCTAATACCCATAAATTTGCGTCGCTTAGCCAAAGTCTAACTAATGCAACTCGTCGTTGCTGGCCTGCCGACAGCATTCTAACAGGCACATCTTCAAGACCAACCAAGCCGAGTTTTGCTAAAATTGGGTATAGGTCGGGCTCATTTGAATAACCGTTGATCCGTAACCAAAAGCGTACATTTTCAACAGCGCTCAACTGAATGTTAACACCCGTTTTATGGCCTATAAAAAGTAAGTCGTGGGCGAACTCTTCATAGTATTTATTTATTGAGCGTTCTTGATACAAAACCTCGCCTTCATCAGGCGCAGAAAAGCCAGCGATGATACGCAATAACGATGTTTTACCAGCCCCATTAGGACCCGCTAATTGCATGATTTGACCGCTTTTAAGGCTAAAATTAAGGTCCGCAAACAAACAACGTTCTTGCTTGATGCAGGAGACGGACTTAATGTGTAACAAGATGACGATTCTCTCTGCCAAAAATTAGGCGTTAGTCTACCATAATGATAGGGTAATACGAATATTGCTTTAAAATCGATTCACTTAAAATAGAGAAAACTTGATTTAAAATAATGAATACGCCAACGCAAATAACATTATCCAATTCATTGGTTATCAATTCATCAACTAATAACCAAACCAATGAGTTACCACAAATACCAAGTGAAGTACTTGCGGCTAAAAACATTCAATTTTCAAAAGACTCTATCACGCTAGAAGTGCTGGTTAATAAGCAATGGCAAACGCTCAGACTAGGCACAAGCAATGCCCCTCAATCTTTAGATAAAATTGCTAGCGCGCGCATTCAACTAAGCGCAGACGGAAAGCAGCTATCTATTGTGCCAAATGCAGCAACAATTAAACTTAACCAGCCTGCCCAATTACAACGCTTATTAAATTTTATTAGTACCGGCGCAGAGGTTGAAAGCAAGCCACTTTCAGTTCAGCTTGCTTTAGCACCTGCACCAAAGCTAATTATTGATAAGCTCAATGCTAGTATTGCCATAAATAAAGATGTTGCTCAGCTACTCAGCACAGAGCAACCTTTAAAACTAGTCATAAGTACCAACAGTAAAGGCGCACAAATTGATGTTATTAACCGCTTTGCTGATACCGTTCATACCCAGCCGTTAAGCCAAACAAAGCTGGTTAAAATGCTAGCAAGCTTGTTACCCAATGCACAACTACAGGCAACGCCTAAATTAGCCATTTTAACGCATCCGCAAAAATCAGGCTCGTTCACCACACAAGTATCAAACACGCAGCTTGCTGAACTGCCTAATTCACCTGTGAAAGTGACTGTTGCAAATCAAGCCGATAAGCTTGTAATAACAACACAAGCTCAAAGCGTAAAAGTGATGCTGAGTAACTCTTTTACTAAACCTTTTAATGAATTACTTACTGCGCAACACGCAAACTTACAAACCGCGCCAGCGCAGATTAATAACACCACTAAAGTAAGTCCGCTGGTAAGTACTCATAGCCCTATAAAGTCTTGGCTGCAAACTAGTTTTAGTGATTTAAAAACACGAATCAATGATGCAGTAAATTATTTTGAAAACAAATCGTTTGCAAACGAAAATAAAAATCAAATAGCACCATCACTCACTTTACAAAAACAGTTTATCGCCCCGTCCTCACTAACAAGTAGAATTAATTTAATTGAAAATGCAGGTATACAAGTTGCTAATAGTGCGCAAAAGCCAAGTACTGAACTTGTTAATATTTTACCTAAGCATTTCTCTCAATTACCCCCTATTGTGCAGTTAACACAGCTAATAAAAGCAAATGTTGCTGTTTGGCAGCCTCCTGGTGGCAAAGTTATCAGTAGTCATTTGCCTATACCCAATGCTATTACGGCAAATACACCAGAACATAACCCCCAATCAATCGAAAAAGCCTCAGCCCAAAGTAAAGCAGAGGTAGGTGCACAATCAGGCGCACTGTTAAGCACTCAAACAAAGGCAGAACCCGCAACCAAAAACACAGAGCAAGTATTAAAAAACCAAACAGTGCAAGTTCAATCCACCTTGAGTAACGACCTACAAAAAAAAACGACAATTAAAGAGTTAAATTCTTTTCCTGTTACAAAAGTGGGGCTTAGCCATGCTCAACAAGCTAATGCAGATAACAAACTGGCTACACTCCCTACCCTAAAAGCCACTAGCCCAGCAACCCAACAAACACTTGCTGTAGCCTCTATACCAGCAAGTAACACCCTATTTAGTGGAGTATTTAGTAACACAACGACTATTGCCTCACCAAGCCAAATGTTGCAACCTATTGAAGCTAAGATATTAACGCCGCTTTTAAAGCTGCCACCATCGCATAATTCAACTCACAAACTCACTGAAGAAAAAATTTCATTGAGCAGTCAAATAGCCGATATTCAAGTTAAAGCGACTAAGCAAACACCTGACCTTAACGCGCTGGTTAATCAAGCTTTTAATCGTATGGTATCAAGCAGCAACGTTAGCCCGACTGCCGTGCAAAGAGAGATATTAGCGACGCTGCAGCCTCACAGCCTCACGCATGACACCCTGCAAAGTAGCTTTACCAAAGGGCTTGAGCAGCTAGCGGTTAGTATTTTGGCGGCGCCTATTATTAACCAGTCTGTAACCCCAATTACCTTTGACTCAAAAACAGGCATTGATGCATTACTACAGGTACTTATGCCTACGTTTAAAGCAGGCAAAGCAAGTTCAAAAATACTAGAGCAACTTCAGCAATCACAAGTGCAAGCACTTGCTGGAGAGCTTACTCAGGTTAAAAACACGCTCACACAGGTAAGTGTTTCAACACCAAATCAGCAACCCGAAAGTAACCCGCTGGCACAGTTTTTACTTCCGATGAAATTACCGCCAGAAGCAGCCCAAACAGAAATAACGCTAGGGCAATATAAAAAACCATCGGCCGATAAGCTAGAGCCTAAAAATGTCTGGTTTGTTAGATTAAATTTTGATTATGCAGATCTCGGTCAACTACAAATTACCGCCGAGCTAATGGACAAATCGCTCGATTGCCAATTATTAGCATCAAGCCAAGAAGTGAGTGCCATTGCCCACCCTCACCTTGATAACCTGCGCTCAAAACTGGCTAAACACGGCTTACAAGTTGCTGAACTAAACCTAAAACGAGGGGAGGCAACCCATGCTGCTTTTTATAAATCCCATGCAATTATTAATATTAAGGTGTAGCTATGAGTGATTCCCCTAAGAGCAAGTCGGCAATTGGCCTTTTATACGAAGCAGGAAGCACGCCTTCAGTGAGTGTTAAGGGGTTTGGGGAGTTGGCGGAAGAAATAATCGCTGCAGCAAAACAAAAAGGGATCATGATCCACGAAGATCCCGATTTAGCTAAAACCTTATCGCACCTCGAATTAGGTGAAGAGATTCCAAAAGAGCTTTATTTTGTGATTGCAGAACTGATTGCGTTTTCGTATGTATTACGTGGGCAGTTCCCACCAGGGTGGCAGGACTTTCAAGGTAAGCTAAATATAAAAGCTTAAAATTGAAAAAGGCGCAAAGCGCCTTTTTCATTTACTTTGGTAAATTAGTCATTTTTTTCTGTTCAAGCATTTCTTTCCAATGCATTACTTCGCTGGGTAAAATAGGAGTTTTACCTTCAAAGCCAGCCACTTCAAGCATCTCTTCAATACTTATAACACCTTTTTTGCTTTTAAATACGCCACGTACGTACGCAATCGCATGCAAACCACGATCAGAATGAAATTTCTGCTCAATGTAAAAATACTTATGATCCCAGCCCACTAACTTAGTGCTAATAGTGTATTTTTGCATGGGTTTAATATCACGAATGTAAGTAATAGCTGTTGCATTAACAATAGGAAACCAACGTCGTTTCATTATTTGTTTTAGCAAACCTACTCGCTCAGTCATCCACGTACGCGACAAGTCCATCATGGCCAAATAGCGCGAATTAGTTAAATGTAAATTAATATCACAATCTGTAGGAAGTGCTTTGTAATCAATATCTACCGTATCGAGTAAATCTTGATAGTGTTTATTACGCTTAATTTTAAAAAATAATAATAGGAGTCGAATATATAAGTTCACAACAAAGGTCTTACCAGCAAAATTTTACTGAGTGTATCACAAGCACTTGCTAAGACGTATGTTCTCCCTTACTCTTTATTACTCATATATATAAAAATAAAATGCTTATGAAACCTCTACTACATATAATTACGTTTATTGGATTACTCGTACCAAGCTATTCAGCGCTAGCTGATTTTTCATTACCCGGCAAAGGCACTATTACCTACTCAACGGGTATACAAAAAGAATTTGACTTTGGTTTTGCTTGGCAACAAAAAGCTGAACAATTTAAAATTGGCGCTAAAAGCTACAATATGCAAAGTATTCCAAGTTCATACTCAGTTGCAATTACACTATCAAAAGATGAAAGCCAGGTATGGGTTCAAGAGTTTAACAATGGTTTTATTGAAGGGTTTAATTGGCAAATTGGTGAGCATACTGTGTCACTAAAAAAACAAAAGTTTAGCGACCGAGTAAAAGGCGATTATGTAATCGAGCTTAACAACCGTAGTTACTTTTTTACCCGTAACAATGCCAGTATTGTTATTAATTTTAATGAAGACGGTATAGAAACGATTGCTATTGATGGTGTTACAAAAAACATGGGGACTAAAAGCTAGTCCCCTGTTTTAATTTTAGAGTCATCTAAACCTTAACGGTTTTTCTGTTTATACCGTAGTCACGCAACTTATTTGCCACTGCGGTATGACTAAGCCCTAAGCGTTTAGCAAGTTGCCTTGAGCTTGGGTAAGCAGGGTAAAGTTTACGCAGCAACGTTGCCTCAAAACGCTTCACAGCTTGATCAAGCGAGCCTTCGAAGTCTGACTCCAAATACCCTAACTCATGTGTAAACGTAGGTAGTTGTAAATGCTCTAAACGTAACTCGCTATCATCTAACAATGAGACTGCGCGGTAAATAGCATTTTCAAGTTGGCGAACATTACCTGGCCACGGATATTCTTGTAAAAAACTCAAACACTCTTGTGATAATAACGGAATAGCATGGCCATTTTGCTGGGCATATTTTTGGATAAAATGCTCTGCTAGAGGACCCACATCGGCTTTGCGGTCTCGTAACGGAGCAATTTCGAGAGTTAATACATTAATTCGATAGTACAAGTCTTCTCTAAACACACCTTCTTGTACCATTGCGGGTAAGTCTTTTTGAGTAGCGGCTACAATACGAACATTAACCTTTACTTCGTTCTCATCGCCTACTTTTCTAAACGTTCCGTCTTGTAAAAAGCGCAAAAGTTTAGTTTGTAGCTGGGTCGACATTTCACCCACTTCATCTAAAAATACAGTACCGCCATCAGCTTGCTCGAGTACACCGCGTTTAGGCGCTGCATTTTCTTCGTAGCCTGCATAACCAAAAAGCTCAGACTCCGCTACATCATCAGGTAACGACGCGCACGAAAGCGCAATAAATGGCTTCACAGAACGGTTTGACGCATAATGACACGCTCGCGCAAGTAGCTCTTTACCTGTGCCTGTTTCACCCGTAATGAGTATGGGTGCTTCTAACTGTGCCATTTTTCGTGCTTCACGCACAACACGGCGCATAGCAGTACTAAAGTTATGAATGGTGGCAAAGCTTTCTTGTCCGTAGCGTCTAAATGCACTAACTTGCTGACCTAAACGGCTTTGCGACTTAATGTTAATAACCGCACCAGCTAAAACATCGCCTTCACTGCCTTGTGGCACGGCAATTGGTAAAATATCTGCAATAAAGTCTTCGCCAGCTACTTCAACCCGAGTCGTTTGGCCTAACACTTCCTTACCTTCTAACCAACGCGTAAAGTTAAAGCCCTTTAGTAGGTTATTTATGTTAGCGCCAATAACTTCTTTTTCACTTAACTGCAGGTCTTTACAGGCAGCATCGTTGCATAAACGTACCCAGCCCTTAGCATCAATAGAAATAACACCATCAGGTAATGCACGTAACAAGGTATTTAATTCGTTATGCTCTCGCTCAGAAGGGAGAAATGCGGTAGTGCGTACATCATGCACACCATCAATCAGACGGATAGAAGGCATGATTTTTTGAAACTGCTCAAACTCTATTTCTGGAAAGCTCACATACATACGGCAATTGACAGAATCGACCTCAATACCTTTTAAATCAACACTGTAGTTAACTAAAATATTAAGGATTTCTTGGGCTATACCGATCCTATCAGCACAGTGAATATCTAGACGCATACATCCTCAAAGCAGGAAAAACTAAATTAGCCGAATAATACGCTAAGTCGCTTTGATAAGGTAGCTTATTGTAAACATTTTTGGACAAGTCTGCGTTTTAATTAACACATAAGAATAACAACATAAACACGCTACACAGCAGAGCTAGCCTGCTGCGTAGCTAAATTACTTTTAACCTTGAGGGTAAGCAGACCATTCTTCGCCATCAAGTTGTATGTAAGGTCGTTTATTAACATACATCATGATTGTGCCGGCATTTTCAGCAACTTTTGGGGCTTTTGGCAAGTTTTCAACTAAATTGGCAATGCTGTTATTACCCCCAAAAACATTCGTCTCAAGTGTTTTTGCAACAATTTCAGATAAGGCAAAGTAACTAGTCGATTCGTTAATCATAATCTGCGAATAGCTTTTAACGTCTGGGCCAATAAATTTAATAGCAGCTGGTACAGATACAATAGTAGGACTTGGTATTTCACGAAGGCCAGCAAACTGTACCTTGTCACCTTTTAATGCTGCACCATGTTCGGGTACTACCATTAACATGACATTACGGCCGCGCTTTTCAAGGTTTTGAATAAAACGATTAATATCAGATAATAAATTAGCGTGCCTGATTGGGTAACTTTCAAGGCTATTCATGCGTTTTTTATTAGCCAGCTGGTTACCATCGTGAAGGCTTGTTGTGTTGTAATACATTGCACACGGCTCACAATCTTGCGCTTCATTTTTAAGCCAACTATCTAGCACCGCACCGTCAGAATAAATAGGACTGTCATCAAAGCCGTATTGCGCTACTGGAAGCGAATCAATATTAAGTGGTTTATCGTTTAGGCCACCAAAGCGATTAACCAAGCCTTTAAAGTCATCAAAGTGGCCATCGTGGTTCATCACAACGCTGCTTTGATACCCTAATTTTTCTAAGTTTTTAAATAAATAACATTGCTCTGGTGCATCACTAAATAAAGCTGTTTGGCTTGTTTGCCCACAACTTGCGCGTAAAAGCCTTATAGCTGCAGGCCCACTGTAAGATGTTGCTGAGTTAAAATCTGAAAACACCACATCAAAATCATTAAACATGTCTTCAACACTAACGCCAATAGCGTTCAAGTCATCAATCGCCATTGAACAAATATTTAAAACGATGACATCGAACAGTTCGCCATTAACTTGCGAAGGAAAATGGCTAATTAAATGGCTTTGTTGTTGATAAAAGTCTGACAATTTTTGATCAGGTGTTTGGCTTTCGCGCGTAATGACTTGTGCTTGATTAGTAGGCTCATTTCTAATTGTTGTATTTGTAGAGTAGGCATTTACTACTGTGCCTGATTGTTCACCCTCTCCTTGCCATCCTATCAAAAGCAGCCCAACAATTGTTATTGTTGTAAAACGTAACCACTGAGATGTATACCAAAAACACACGGTAATAACGAATAATGCCAATAGCATATCTACATTGATGACACGTGCTAAAAGTTCAAAAAAATAGCCAAAACTGAAATCTTGAACATTACCAGCTTGCTTTGTCAGCCTATTTATTGGGGGCAACCAAGAGTCTTGGTAAAGTATGACAATCGCAAAAATACCACCAAGTACATGTTTTAACTTTTCAAAAGTCGATTTATTAAATTTGATTGCTAAAAGTGCTGCAAGGGCTGCATTGGTTAATACATTAAAATCAATTGCGCCGTAATAAAACAAGGCAAATTTAGCTAAGAAATAAAGATTCCACGCTCCTAAACCTGATAATTTCACTGCTCATCCTTCTTTTTTTTATTCGGTGTATAAGGTTCAAGTACTTCGTGTTTAAAAGTAAGCTTGTAATAATATGTTTTTACTCTGGCCAATATTTGAGTTGCCGACATACAAAGCACAATACCGACTATAATTGCCAAAATAACAGTAATAAAAAGCTGATTAATACTCATTGGTTAAGCCTTTAATCTCATTACAAATGACACAGCATCGGGGCGCGCATCATTTGTAAACTCAGGTGTGTCTAACGACTCAGTAATCCCTTTTGACACACCGGGTTCAAACTTATAGCTATCATTCTCTGTTAACTGTTTAGAATAATCAGTAACCTGTTTACCGCTATAAAGCCGCCTTAATTGCTTACATTCTTGCTGTATATGAAAATGATCTGAAATAACATTTTGCTGCACAAAAAAGTCACTCGTTTGTAGCTTGAATAAATGCTTAATTGCATTATTTACGTCGTTCTCTCTACACGCATGCAAGTACAAATACACGGTGTTATCTGCAAGGCTAAATACATCCCCTTCACGCTTAATATGAAACAAGTGTAAAGGGTGAATGGGCTCTATGCGGGGTAGTAACTCAAGCTTAACCAACACGCCGCTAACCCCAAGATTAACAGCCGAGTCACTATGAACCTCCACTTGGCGCGTAAATTCATCAAAAGGTAAATAGCCTTTAGAAAACGTATTTTCAGTATATTTCAGAACGTGCTCGACAGATGGCGGTAACGGTCTAGAAAATTGAAACCCTTGAATAGATTGAATTTGAGATAATAATCGCGAAGGTTCAGAAAAGCTATACAAAATAAGGTTAACGCCTAAAGTTAAAAATAAACATTCATCTTGATGGCGAATAACGCCATCAACATTTTGTACTACCAATTTTAACCAACGACCGCAGCTTTTCCTCAGTTCAAAGCACTGTTTACCAAGCAGTGCTAAATCTGTGTAACGCGTAACAGCAAACACCAATGTTGCCGCTTTTAATTTGGGGCCTTTGTCAAACAGCTCATTATTGTCTTTTGCGGTATAATAATGCGTAGGCAATTTTGTACCGATTGGCACAGCGCTTTGTACTAACCAAACATCGTCCTCATCTGGAAAATGCGAGCCATTGAATACTTTTAGATCGTTTACAGTTCCCTCTTGTACCAAAAACTGATTATCTTCAAGCGACAGTTGAAACTGCATATCAGCAAATACACCCGTAGTGTGGTGCCAATAATCGTACTCTAAAACGCGGGTAGCGGAATCATTATCTACAAAAATTAAACCATCAAAAGATTTATTAAGCTGCCTTATTAAAAATCGATAGTGTGTTACTTCTGGACCAGATAGCAAAAATAATAAGGTAACCCCTGTTTTTTTTGCAAACTCACTGTAATCGTTCATTATTGTTTTTGTGCTAGCTTCGGTTGCTGCACTAAGTAGCTCTGTGTTGAAGTGGATAAACACTAGCGCATTTTTTAATTTTTTATACGCGCCTATCTCTTTAATTATACCTTTGTTTATTCGCTCTATTGAGTAATGCTGTGTCTCAGATGAGAGAGAAAATGGATGAACTTTACTACGTTTGTACGCAGTATTAATTGCTGCAGAAAATGACGACTCAAAGAAAGATTCAACGTCTTGAGAAACAATGTAAATATCGTTTGCGCAATTTTGGTTAATTGCATGTAAAGCAAATTCAATTACAAAATTATCTAAAGGGGCTAAAACAGCATAACTTGAAGCCGATTTTAACTCTTTTGCAGCCGGCTCTAAACCCGTTATGTTAAAGTTATGCACTTAAAAAGCCCTCAAAAAAAATACTTTTTTACTAGTTTTGCCTGCTATTCTATATATAATAGCCAAATATTGTCCACTTTTAATAAAAATAAATATTACGCTTACAAAGGTTGTAATGAATAATTTAGCTACAAAAAGCTCACAAATACTCACATCAAGTGACATAGAAAACCTAGCTCGCCGTTTTGGTGGGAAAAGTGACGACTATATAGAAATTATGAATACACAAAAAAATCAAAAAACAATTAACAAGTATGCGCTATTGAAAGAAATTGATGACGCATTAAAAACATCTAGAGAAAAAAAATAAAAAAGGTAAACTCCATTGCAAAGGATTTTTATTAAAGGTATCAAAGGCGGCATAGGTAGCACATCAGTTGTTGCAAACTTAGCGTGCGTTTTGAAAAAATCTGATGTTGATGTGGTTGCCATAGACCTAGATGTTAAAAGTGACCTTGGTTTGCACTTTGGACTTAAATGGACAGCCACAAAAGGTTGGAGCAACGAGAGTACTTTTGACGATGCATTATTACATTTTCGTAAAGACAGCGATGGCGTTCTTTTTTTACCCCATGGCGATAATGAATCAACGTTAGATGAAATTATAACCACAATTAACAATTGCAAAAATCTGGATTATAAAGAATCTGCTTGGATAATATTCGACTGCCCTTCACACATTAATATTTCTCACTACCCGTTAGAAGAAAACGATATTGTTATTGAGCTAGTCACTTGCGATGCAATTTGTCATAGCCTCATATACAAGCGCCTTCAAACTCTTAAGTCAGTAGAGTCAACTTGGAAACACTTTTTTGTTGTTAATCGTTACAACGCAGCCTCAGTGTTAGAATTTGATCTATTTTCTCTTTGGCAATCTACATTGCCATTTATGGCGCCGTTTTTTATTAACAGTGATGAAGTTATTAAAGAGGCCACAGCTAATCGTAATGTAGCCCTTAATTGCGCACCATACAGTGTAGCGAACGATGACTTTGAAACACTGGCTGGTTGGCTTGTAAGTAAGGCGGCTAACTGACGATGAGCTTTACTCTTTTTTACAAAAGGCCCATACACAGCACATTGTATATTCTATTGAGTATATTATTCACTGATAAGCTTGTGCGTTACATTTTATTTAAATTTCATAGTTACTTTAACCAGCACAAGGTTAATGTAATTGAAGCATTTTTAATGCCCTTTATAACTTTGTTCGGTTCATTATTTGTAAATATAAAAAAGAACAAAGAAAACTTTGAGTTAGCGTTATATAACTATTATCCACATTTAAGGTTACCATACAGAACTTATATCTATTCCAATATTATACGCTTTGTTATTCAGAGCATATTTTTGCTTTTTGCTGTTCATAAACCCAGAAAAAAATCAGTGTCCATAAAAAAGCATGCTGTAAATTATTTTTATGACGGGGTCAGTTACAGCCTAAGGCAACTTCGTTGGTACGACCTTAAATTAGGCCGATTAATAAGGCGCCTTTTTTCCAAAAACAACAAGCCTAAAAAAAGTGCTTTTAAAACAATGGCAGACGCTCGTATTTGGCAGAACAAACTTATTAAATACATCGTTGTTGCACTGATGTTATTCTTGCTTGCCATATTTGTTACCATTCCCTTTAGCCTTGAAGCGCAAGCAGTGTTTATTAGCTTTATTTTACTGGTTGCTTACGCGCTCAAACGCGTAAAAGGCCATATGGCCACGATTGTAATGATCACCTTATCTGTCACTACATCTTCTCGATACTTGTGGTGGCGATACACTGAAACACTTAATTGGGATGACCCTTTAGCACTTACATTAGGTGCTGGCTTGTTACTAGCAGAAACATACGCATGGATGGTACTTATTTTAGGTTTTTTTCAAACTATTAACCCACTTGAAAGAAAACCGGTCATGTTGCCAAAAAATACTGACTTATGGCCAACGGTAGATATTTACATTCCTACTTACAATGAACCTTTAAGTGTTGTAAGGCCGACTACCCTTGCCGCATTAAGCATAGATTGGCCAGCAGATAAGCTGAAAGTCTATATTTTAGATGATGGTAAACGTCCTGAGTTTGGTGAATTTGCTAAACAAGTGGGTGCGGGTTATTTAACAAGACCAGATAATAACCATGCAAAAGCCGGAAATATGAATAGTGCTATGCGCTACACAGATGGTGACTATATTGCCATTTTTGATTGCGACCACGTACCTGCTCGTTCGTTTTTGCAAATGACCATGGGACAGTTTTTAAAAGACAGTAAAGTGTGTTTAGTACAAACACCACATCATTTTTTCTCAGCAGACCCATTTGAGAGAAACTTAAATAACCACAGTCAAATTCCAAATGAAAACATGTTGTTTTACGGGCTTATTCAAGACGGGAACGATATGTGGGATGCTACGTTTTTTTGTGGTTCGTGTGCGGTACTCAAAAGAGAAGCGCTTGATGAAATAGGTGGCTTTGCTTTTGAAACCGTCACCGAAGATGCCCATACTGCACTACGAATGCAACGCGCAGGTTATAAAACTGCCTATATAAATATTCCTCAAGCTGCTGGCCTTGCCACTGATAGTTTATCGGCTCATATTGGCCAGCGAATTCGTTGGGCACGGGGCATGGCGCAAATATTTAGGCTCGATAACCCGCTGTTAGGCAAAGGCTTGAACATCCCTCAGCGACTTTGCTACTTAAACGCTATGCTGCATTTTCTATCAGGTATTCCGCGCATTGTATTTTTAACCGCGCCACTGGCACTCATATACTTTAATGCATACATTATTTACGCGCCATTTTTAGCTATTTTTATCTACGTTGTACCTACACTTATTCAAATAAAAGCAACTAACTCACGAATACAAGGTAAGTATCGCTATTCGTTCTGGGGCGAAGTTTACGAATCTGTGCTTGCTTGGTACATATTAAAGCCAACAACAGTTGCTTTGTTTAATCCAAACAAAGGTAAATTTAACGTTACCGAAAAAGGTGGATTAAACGATAAAGAGCATTATGACTGGGGTATTTCTAAGCCATATTTGGTTTTACTCGCTATTAATTTAGTCGGTATGTTAGTTGGTATTTTGCGCCTGTTTTTTGGCGACCCTACGCAAGTTGGTGTACTGCTGATTAGTATGGGGTGGGCGCTTTATAATATTATCATTTTGGGTGCTGCGGTTGCCGTGGCAGCAGAAGCACGCCAAGTGAGGCATTCACACCGCATTAAAGCAAACTTCCCAGCGGGAGTTCGTTTAGCAAATGGCCACACATTAAAAGTAAAAATTACAGATTACTCCGATAACGGCGTAGGAATAGAAACCGACCATGCACATGCTTGTCGTGTAAACGATAAAATAGAATTATTAATGAGCCGCGGTAATAAGCAATTTTCGTTTACTACCCATGTTTGTAATACTCGGGGTAATCAAATTGGCTTAACCATTAAAGATTTATCTCTTGAAAAACAGCGCGCGTTTATACAATGTACATTTTCACGAGCTGATGCGTGGCTTGACTGGCAAAATAACTTTAGACATGACCGCCCATCTTACAGTTTTAAAGAAGTGCAAAAAACAAGCCTCAGAGGGTTTAGTAACTTGCTCTTCCACGCACCAAGAGTGCTTCAACCTATCATTCAGTTTATGACTAATTTAGTTGTATACGTAAACTCATTTACTCCAAAAAGACCAATAGTGCATAATAATTATGATTAAAAAGTTGCTTAATATATCCCTAACATTGTCGCTTATTTGTTGCGCTTACTTTGCGCATGCAATTGAGCCATTACAAAATAAATCAATGTTCATTAATGGATACCCTGAGAGCGCTCAGGTGTCGAGTTTACGCTTAGAGTTTGAAGCGTTAGGCTTTACAGGTTTTAGGCTCAACGGGGTAAATAATAACTCCCGCGTTGACTTTACAAACCGAATAGATAAATTGAGCACCAATTTAAAGCTTAACTTTTCGTATACTAACTCGCCTTCATTAATCGCGAATGTTTCGCACTTAAAAGTATACTTTAATGATAATTTAGTCACTGTTTTACCTATTAACGAACAACTTAGTATTGTAAAGAACACAGTGCAGCATAGCCTAGATCTTAACGCTAAATACATTCAAGATTACAACCAAGTCCGCTTTGAATTGGTTGGTTATTACGACCTTAGATGTCAAGATTATTTCAGCCGCACCATTTGGACAGAAATAAATAAATCAAGCAACATAACGCTCGATCAAAAGCAACTCGCTATCGATAGCCGTTTAGAATACCTCCCAGAGCCGTTTTTTGATGAAAAGGATTACAACAAGCTTAACCTTCCATTTGTATTTGCTAAAACACCCAATACCCAAGCTATTGAGGCAGCAGCAACGCTATCGAGTTGGTTTGGAGCCCAAGCTGATTGGCGTGGATTTAATTTTCCCGTAACGTTAAATAAATCGCCTGATCAACACAGTGTGGTTTTTATTACTAATGATTCAAAACCTGATTTTTTGAAAGATTACCCAGATGTTGAAAAACCAACGATTGAAATTATTTCAAACCCATTTAATCGTTACTATAAAATGTTACTCATACTGGGCCGTGATGAAGCTGATTTAAAAACAGCGGTGACTGGCCTTGCGTTTGGCCACAAAGTAATGACTGGAAGAAGCGCAAGTATTGAAGCCATAAATCAGTTGCCACTTCGAAAAGCGTATGATGCACCACGCTGGCTTAGAAGCGATCGTCCAGTGCATTTTGACGAGCTTATTGACTACCCTACGCAACTACAGGCGCAAGGCCTTAATAATGGTCCAGTAAAACTAAACATTCGCTTTGCACCTGATCTATTCACGTGGCGTGAAAGAGGAATACCTATTACTCTTCAGTACCGTAGCACGCCAGAATCAGAAGCCATCGACTCTCGTTTAAATATGCTAATAAACCAAGAGTTTATAAGTGGCTTTTTACTCGATAAAAACAACGATCTATTACAAACAACGCAAGCGTTGTTGCCACTAGTTGCCAATACCGACACCACACAAAGCACAGAAGGCTTTTCTGTCAATGGCATTAATTTAGCTAACAGAAATGAGCTTAACTTTGACTTTAGGTTTGGTGTACTCAAAAAAGGCGAATGTGCTGTTGCACCTCCTGGCGGTGAGTTTGGTGTTATTGATGGCGATTCAAGCATTGACGTAAGTGAATTTGATCACTATATCGCATTACCAGATCTGAACGTATTTGCTAATAGTGGCTTTCCTTTTACCAAATATGCTGATTTACAACAAACACTTGTGCTTATTGATGAAAACCCAACACCTAATGCTTTAACCGTTTTATTTAATTTAACGGGCCACTTTGGCGCGATCACCGGTTACCCAACCCACAGAATGAGTGTTGCTCATTTAAATGAGGACGCTGATTTAGATGATAAAGACATACTCGTTATTGCTAAACCTAACAGTATTGCTAATGACTTAGATGAAGATGCACAAACAAATGTTTTACTGAACAATAATCAGCGTGCAATTAAACAGGCAATTTATAATGGTGCATACGACGAACAAACGACCGATAAAGTAGAGGTTAGTATTAAAAGTAGTGGCGATATGGCTGTTATAACAGGGTTTCAATCACCGTTTGACTCTGATCGCTCTATCGTCTCTTTTAGTGCTACTACGCAAAATGCATTCACTATACTTGACGATGTTCTAATGAACTCAGAAAAATTAGCCCAAATAAAAGGTAGTGCAGCCATTATCAACTCACAGGGTATTAAAACCATCCAAGTAGATGAGCAATACTTTGTAGGCCATATCCCAGTCCATACATTAGTGTGGTTTCACTTATCTGATCATCCATTTATTTTGGCATTACTGTCTATTTTAACGCTATTGCTGATCTCATTTATCTTATGGCGATTATTACAAGCACTAACTTACAAGCGTTTAGCTGAAGGAGACGAATAATGAAATCACTCGTTAATATGTTTTTTACTGTGATGGCACTATTTGCTTTCAATGCCAACGCACAAGTTGAACAGTGCGAACCTTGGCAGTCGTGGCAAGTGTTTAAAAATCATTTTATAAGCCAAGACGGCCGCGTTATTGACTTGGGCAGTGATCAAAGTATCACAACCTCTGAAGGCCAATCATATGCACTATTTTTTGCGCTTATTGCCAACGATAAAGCCGCTTTTGATTCTGTTTTAAATTGGACCCAAGAGCATTTATCAGAGGGCGATTTAAGTACGCGTTTACCAGCATGGAAATGGGGACTAGATAAAAACCGCGTAGGGGGGATTTTAGATTCAAACCCTGCGTCAGATTCAGACCTATGGATTGCCTACAGTTTATCGCAAGCGGCAATTTTATGGGATGAACGCCGCTATAGTATTTTAGCCGCAGTGCTTGCTCAACGTATAATCAGAGAAGAAACCGCCTACATAACGGGCCTTGGCCTTTCTTTACTACCCGCACCTGCCGGTTTTGAGTTTGACAATGAGCGCTATAAGCTAAATCCTAGCTACTCGCCGTTATTTATTTACCAGCAATTTAAAAAGCTTTATCCACATTCACCGTGGCACCAACTGCACGAAGGATCAGCTAAGTTAATTTTAGATACCGCACAGCAAGGCGTTAGCCCTGATTGGGTTATGTTTGATTCAAACCGCGGTTTTTACTACGACAGAAAAAATACAGATTTAGGTAGTTATAATGCAATTCGTGTTTACCTTTGGGCAAGTATGATGGCAAAAGATGCACCCTACAAACAAGAGCTTCTTGCTCAGTTTGCACCATTTGTGGACACCATTGAAGAGCGCGGCCATGTCCCTTTAAATACGTATGCTCAATCAGGTAAATCTGAAAAAAGAGGGCCTTTGGGCTTTAACGCTGCCCTGCTGCCTTTGTTAGCAGAGCAAGTTAATAATGAGCTGGTAATGGCCATTCAGCAAAAGCTAATGATTGATAAGTCTTTTACACAAACACGTTATTACGACAGTGTATTGCATTTATTTGGTGAAAGTGCTGTTAACAAGCGCTTTAAAATAACGGCTGATGGAACGCTACAACCTACTTGGAGCACTGAATGTCGTTAAGGTTGGCCTTAGCTTGTACATTGGCACTAAGCACTAATTTAAATGCCGCAACAATAAATGATATTGATACACAATCGGTTGATTGGTTATTAAACCAAATTAGTATTGGTGAAGCACAACAAAACAAAAGACTTGTTGAAGATAGCCTGCAAAAATTGGTTGCAATTGCCCCTACGCGAATAGAAACGCAATGTGCGCTTGCACATTACGACTTTACCAATGGCAATACAGACCAGGCAAACTTGTTATTAAGTAAGCTTGATAACCAACTAACACAACAAACACCTTGCGTAAAAAAACTCAAGGTTATGTCTCGTATTCAAGGTAAAGACAAGGCAGTAATTCAAGAAGCAAAGCTGCTTGCTCGTGCCGGTAGATATGAACAAGCACGTCAAATTTACAATAAAATATTTAATGATGTTTATCCTACTTTAAACTTTGAGCTTGAGCATTTAAGCTGGTATGCACAAGACAGCGCTCAATGGCAAGGGGTTAAAAATGGTTACAAGCAATTATTAAAACGCTATGACAACCTAGGCACTATAGAAGTTGCTTATGCCAGACATTTGCTAAGACGTAACCCACGCGATAAAGCAGCTATGCGTATTTTAAGTAAGTATGGATCGACATCGGGTTTTAGTGATGAAGTTGAAGGTATTTGGCTCTCTGCACTAAAAAACATGCCCATAAACAGTAATACTGACAAGCAATTTCAGCAATACTTTATACTTTACCCGTTTAGTAATAAGGGAGAGTTACAGTATCAAGACTTTAAAAAGCAATTAAAAGCACGCCAAAAATTATTAGCCGACCCGGCTTATCAGCTTTGGTTAAAAGGCAATAAGCTACTCGAACAAGAAAGGTTAAATGCAGCAGAACCTCTTCTATTAAAAGCATTAAAAGGCCGCCCTACTGACGGCGAAATAATGAACAGCTTAGGCATACTTTACCTACAATTAGGGGAGCATGGTAAAGCCTATAACTATTTTACACGTGCACAAAAATACACTGCCGACTTTGCAGAGCGAAATACCCTTAAAAGCATGGCTAAAACAGCTAAGTTTTGGCTGTATATTCGCCAAGCAAGAGACGCTATAGACAGCAGTGAATTTAGAGTTGCCAAATTTAAACTCGATTTAGCCGCCGCATTAGAAGAAGAACCTAATACCGTACTGGCAAATCGTGGCACCTTACAATTTGCCCAAGGGCTATATTCACAAGCTGCGCTTACCTACCAAGTGGTGCTTAAAAGCGAGCCGTTAAACGAAGGCGCCCTATTTGGCTTACTTGAAATTGCAAAGCTTGAACAAAGTGAAAAAACGCTCACCTCTTTTTTTAATCGACTTTCATTTTCACAAAAAGAAATATTAAGAGCGTCATATTTAAGCTCATTAAGTAGCGTGTATAGAACTAAGGCAACAAAGCTAACTGAAGCTGGTGAATTAGAAGAGGCTGAAAAAATATTAAAAGAGGCTATTCAAGCAACACCAGAAGAGCCTTGGTTATATTACGACTTAGCGTTTATATATCAACAAAAAGGACTCACCGACAAAGCCCGCTCATTGTTTAATAATGTATTGTGGCAATTTCCGCTAAATTCACAGCTTAGGTATAGCCATGCACTGTTTTTGCGTGCTTTAGACGATTACCAAGGTGCGCTTGCTACGCTTCAGTATATTCCATTTAAATCTCGCGATGCTGACATTGTATCTCTTGAACAACAGTTACAACTTAATGAGTCTTTAGCACAAAGCGAACGTTTTATTAATTCTCAAAATAAAGCGGCTGCTATTTATCACTTAAGTGCGTTAGAAGCACAAAATTTAACGCCACCAATGAAAGCGGAGCTAGCACGAAGCTGGTTTAGCATAGAAGAACAAAACCACGCTTTAAAACTCATGCGTGACGCATTAGCTGAAGACCCCTCATTATCAGCCTATTGGCATATGCTGTATGGAGAATGGCTTTTAGCACAGGGTAATAAAGCTCAGACTACGGATTGGTTCAATCGTTATCGGCTTCCTGAAAATGCCTCTGAGGGTGAAATAGACCAGTTTGTGCAATTACAAAATGCCTATTATTCTGAGTATTTTAGTGGCAGTGATCTTATTGCGAAGCTAAATCAGCTTGATCAAAAATACCCAAGTTCATCAGCAACAACAACTGCGCTAATAAATGCAAACTTAGCACTTGATCAAAACCAATCAGCGATTATTTTATACGAACAAAAACTAAAAAATAATCAGTTAATTGAACCTCAAGCTTTAATGGCAATATCCAAAGCCTATAGAGCACTTGGGGATGATTTCCAAGCAAAAGAGGTCACACAGCTCGCCATTGAACAAAGTACAACGCAAGAAAGTTATTTTCAGCGTCAAATTATGGAATCGTTAAACGATTTTAATTACGCTGGTGATGCCCTTTACTTAGCCGAGCAACTTATTCAAAAAGCACCTAATGATTTAGAGCTTCGTTATTTAGGCGCGCAAGTTGCTGCTAATTTTAATGAAACAGAGCAAGCACAAACGTGGTACGCACAAACGCTTTCACCTAATCGTCAACTAAATGAAAAAGAACTCTACGCATCACTTTCGCGCATTAATGAAAACGACGAGTGGTATATAAACGGTGCCAAACGAGAACTACTCAGCCAACAAAACAAAAACCAAGCCTACATTGCTGTTGGTGTAAATTTTAGCGGACAAGTAAGTACTGAAAGTGAGGCTACATTGGGCGCTGGTTTAGTCCCTATTGAAGCGTACTTTCCGCTTTGGCAGGGGCAAGGCTTTGTAAAAATAGATCCTACAAGTATTAGCGCGCAAACAACACGATTTGACGAGCAATTTGCTGGCAGTCGATACGGTCAAGGCGCTTTGTGTATATTTACCTGTGGTATTGACGAAGTAAGTCCTGAGCAAGATGGCGTTGATATTGGCATTGGTTGGCAGAACGAAAACTGGCGCGTAGATATTGGTACAACACCACTGGGCTTTTTAATCGAAGACATTGTATGGGGTGTTAACTATTCGGACGACTTTGGTGACTTTGGCTATAGCCTTGAGTTAGAAAAACGACCAGTAACCAGCTCAGTACTCGCCTATGCTGGTCTTGAAGACGTTAATACTGGTAAAATTTGGGGGGGTGTTCGCTCAACTGGTTTAACCGCTAATGTTTCTCATGATTTAGGCGGCAATTGGGGGTTTTGGTCTAGTGCTGACTTTACATTATATAAAGGTCAAAACGTAAAAGATAACCAGCGCTACCGCTTGATGGGCGGCACCTATTATCGTGTGATAAGTAATCAAGACCGCGAATTTACAGTGGGTGCAAGTTTATTGCATTGGGCCTATAAATTTAATTTAAGTGAAGAAACCTGGGGCCACGGCGGCTACTACAGCCCACAGAACTATATTGGGTTATCGGTTCCTTTGACCTACGATGCACGATGGGGTGATGACTTTGTATACCGCGTAAAAACAGGCGTGTCGTATTCACAAACTAAAACGCAAGCCATCGACTTTTTCCCTAATGATCCTGACCTTCAAGCTGAAGCCTTTGTTCGCCAACTTGAAACCGGTGTAGATCCTGCCTTTGATTCAGATACCAGTGCGGGCGTATCGTACAATTTAGAAGGCAGTTTTGAATACAGAATAACCCCACATTGGTTCTTTGGTGGTTATTTAGCTATTGACCGTTCTGACTTTTACGAACCTAATTTTGGCCAACTGTATATCCGTTACTACTTCAATCCTGTCTACGGGACCCTTGAGTTTCCGGGTACACCTATTATCCCTTATGCTGAGTTCTAACTTAGCATAAGGTGATACACCGCTCAGTACTTCCCCTCGCCTTGAGGTATATGTATACTTGTGCGCAATTGTAGCTAGGATAAGGGTGTGTCTCTTACCTTGTGGTGTTATAGCCATACAGCAAATCATTATCTTAGATACAAATAATATACTGGTGGTCGAGCACTTTAACCTTATAAACAGGCTAACTTAGCTAAAGCAAAAAATTATAAGGCCATCACAACAATTCTTTAAGTTAGGAAGTAAATATGAGTTCAGCTCCAGATAGTGGCTGGTTTGGCCACCCTAAAGGACTTTCGACATTGTTCTTCACTGAAATGTGGGAACGAATGAGTTATTACGGTATGCGAGCTATGCTCGTATTATTCATGACAGCAAGCTTACAACAAGAAGGCCTTGGCTTTACGGTTGCATCAGCGGCTGCAATTTATGGTTTGTACACAGGTGCGGTATACTTTTTAGGCTTACCTGGCGGTTGGTTAGCAGATAGGTTATTTGGCGGCCAAAAAGCGGTTTGGTACGGTGGTATTATCATTATGTGTGGCCACATTATTTTGGCCGTTCCACATGAATATTCATTTTTTATTGGTTTAATTTTTGTTGCAACAGGTACGGGCTTACTCAAGCCAAATATCAGTGCAATGGTAGGCCAGTTATACAGCGATGCTGATGAGCGTCGTGATGGCGGTTACGCTATTTATTACATGGGTATTAACATGGGTTCTTTAATAGGTTACTACGTATGTGGTTACTTTATGGAGAACGTAGGTTGGCACTGGGCATTTGGTGCAGCAGCTGTTGGTATGGCCATTGGTTTAGTACAATACAAACTTACCCTTAATAACTTACCAGAGCACAGCGCTTTACCTGCTAATCCATTAAGCGCTAAAGGCACTTCACGTACATGGGGTGCTATCGCATTATTTGTGGCTGTTGTTGCGGGCGTTACCATAGCCGCTATGACTGGTGCTATCATTATAAACCCTTCGGTTGTAGCCGGTTATACAGCTGTTGCATTTACTATTATATTCTTTGTGTACTTTGGCCTTATTTATTTTAAAGGTAAATTAACAGGCGAAGAAAAACAAAGAATGTGGGCACTATTTTTAGTGTGTGTTGCCTCTGCATGTTTTTGGTCTGGTTTTGAGCAAGCAGGTTCTTCATTAAACCTATTTGCCCGCGATTACACCGACCGACTTATAGGTACTTTTGAAATTCCAACTACATGGTTTCAATCTTTAAATTCACTATTTATTATTGTTTTATCGCCATTTTTTGCTGCGCTTTGGATAAACCTATCTAAAAAAATGATATCGCCTACTTACAGCGTAAAATGTGCATTTGGCCTGATCATCATGGCCTCAGGCTTTTTAGTCATGTTTATGGCAGCACATTATGCAGCAGAAGGCTTAAAAGTAGCGCCTTACTGGTTGGTTACTACGTACTTTTTACACACAGTGGGTGAGCTTTGTTTAAGCCCTGTTGCATTAAGTGCAGTAAGCAAGTTATCGCCGCGTCGCTATACGGGTCAAATGATGGGTGTGTTTGTTTTAACTTACTCTATTGGTAATATTATCGCAGGTTTACTTGCTGGTAACTTTGATCCTAATAACGTTCAAGAAATCCCTACCCTATACTTACAAATTGCATTATTTAGCATTGGTGTAGGTATTGTTTTAGTGCTTATGAGCTTTAAAGCGAAAATATGGGAAAAACAAGGATTAGAGACCTAATTCGGTTAATCCTTTTGTATTAATAATTATTTACTGCATATTCTAAATGTAGTAACAAATAAAAAATGCCCCCATAATTGTTATGGGGGCATTTTTATACAGCTATGCTCCCATACTTTTAACTGATATTATGCATTAATAAATTGTTAAATTAGACACCCGAGGACTGCTGTATATGTTATTGGACAAGTTATTAAAAATAGCTGCAATACCATTTTTGCTCTTTATGTTAAGTGCATGCGGTGGTGCGAGTGATGCAGTAACGGTTAATCCAAACGATCCTGTTGAACCCGAGCCAACCCTACTTCCTTTAACTGCTGCTAACGGGTTAAACTCAACGCTAGATAACGGCGGGTTTGAATTAATTATCCCTGCAAATATAGCTTCATCAAATAGCGAAATCACTTACGAAAAAACAACACTAGATGATGCCAACGCACAGTTAAACATTATCTCTGATTTACACACCCTTATACCCGACCCTGACATTTCATTTTCAGACTCCTTTACTATTAGAATAAAAATACCTGAAGACTATGTACTCGGTGGGCAATTATTCATAGCCAGACAGTTAGGCCTAAATAGGTGGGAAACGATTACTAACTCAACCGTAAGCGATGATTATGTCAGTGCACAAGTGAATCAAGTCGGCACTTATGCAATTCAAATGCAGCGTAAAGAAGCATTCGCCGATATTGGTCCAACATGTGAAGCGAGCGCAACAACACAATCGGTACGCTTTGTTCATGTAGCAGACTTACATGCTCGTTTTGGGTATGAGGAACAATACTTTAGCCGTATTAAAGCCTATTACAATCAAGTCGCCAACCAAACACCACACACCCTATTTACCAATGGTGGTGACGATTATGAAAAAGGCACGGTAGCAGAGCAACTTTCACAAGGTACAGCAACCGAAGAAGCCATTAAAGCGATGCAGTTTGACATTCGTGTTGTGGGAAACCACGACTATGCATGGGGACCAGAAAAACTACTGAGCTATTCGCAAGATGATAAAGCGATTGTGCTTGCAAGTAACACTCGCTATGAAGGGGAGCAACTTCAAGATTTTGCCGCTGTGAGCTTTGCAAAAGTGCAAGTGGGCTGTGTCACCTTAGGTGTATTTGGCATGACGTCGGTGCCATGGAATGAATTAGATGAGCCACAGCAAGACGATCCAATTCCTGATTTTATAAAACAATTTAAAATGAGCTGGGAGTGGCAACAAGTTGCACAAAGCATTGTAGACCAATACCGTGATGATGTTGATTACATGGTAATGCTAAGCCATTTAGGAGTAGGCCTAGATACAGATATGGCAACTGAGGTTGCAGGTATTGATTTAGTATTAGGGGGCCATACCCATGGCGGCGAAAGCTTTGATACACTAGAAAATGGCGCCATTGTTATTCAACCTGACTTTTATGCAAAAGGGATAACCGACTTAACACTTGAGTTTAATTTAGCTGATAAAACAGCACCTGTTGTGAACTATCAAACGATTGCCACTGAAACCATCACTGAACGTGATGAACCGACAAAGCAAGCCATAGATGAAATTATGGGCCGTTACGCGCCTGATGCACAAACCGAAATAGCTATTTCAGAAAACTACCCTAGTGCAATTGAGTTAGCTGAAATAACAGCATTAGCCGCGCAACACGAAAGCTCAATCACAGCTGCACTTTTAAACCCCGAACTGGTTCAAAAGCGTTGGACACCCGGCACGCTCACACAAGAAGATTTTCACGAAGCATTTTACGTAGAAAGACAGCCTTCAAATACACCCGGTTTTAACGCAATATATAAAGTGACAGTAACAGGTACAGACTTAACATCTATGTATGCAAGCCAACCTGACTGGTTTTTACTCACACCCGAAAACATTCAAGCAACCAGCAATTATGATGTCGCTTTATTTAAAGGCGCAGCGCTTAACCCTGAATTATTTTTTAATGGTGTTACATTTTCAAACGTAGAACCCATTGCCGAAGCATGGTGGTTACTAGATCAGTACGCCCGATTTAGAACAAGCCAGTGCTTATACCTAGATACCAACAATCAACTGTTTTCATGTACAAACGAAGAAAACATAACGGTATGGAATTTTGATAATACAGCAAGCCCACTTAGAGCAGATTTTGGACCTTCAGTACTCAGTTACTTCGATCCTGAAGAAAAAGACTGGGGCCCAGAAGAAACTCAATATAAAACCACTACCGAACTCGGCATTAGTGATTTGAGTGATGGGCCGTCAGGTGTAATGGCATTTTCAAGGCATGCACCAACCGAAGGCCTACATATTAACTTAAACACACCCGCTAACGGCGATTATGCCGCTGATGGCATGGTTTCAGACTACACACTTGTAATGGATTTATACTGGCCAGCAGAAGGCCAAGATATTTACCGTGCGGTTGTTCAAGCGGATACCGTTAACTACTTAACCGACGATGCCGACATATTTATTGACCCAAGTGGTGGTTATGGTAAATCAACCAGCGACAGCGGCTATTTTGGCAATACACAACCAGACTCTTGGCATCGTGTCGCTTTAGTATTTTATACTGCACCTACCAATGGCGTATTTGAAGTGTACATAGATGGCGAACTAGTGGGTGTAAAGGAAGATGGAGAAATAAACAACCGCTGGGCACTCAAAGACGCAGTGCTGCTGTTTAATGATGACAACTTTGAAACCGAGCCTGGCTACTTAAATGCCATGCTTTATGCCGGCCGTGCAATGAGCCGCGACGAAATAAAAAGCTTAGGTAATGCGCAGCAAAAACTCACTTATGAGCAAGCAACACGCGTACTTAATCAAACCATTGAACGCCATTACCAAGCTGCGCCTGAAATAAAACCAAACTTATGGTTACAACAGCGTAGCAAGTTTTTTGGTGAACACGCCAAAAATGTAAACAATTAATTACACTTAACCCTATTTCATACCACTTCAAAAAAGAGAGTTTAGCTACTTAAACTCTCTTTTTTATTACTATAATTCATAAGCTTAATCAAAAAACAGCCACTAAAACTGCTTACTTTTACAACGTAAAAATTTTCTACTGTATTGACTCAAAACAACTTGGCCACAAGCGTCCTATAAAATTTACACACCACTCAATTACTAAATACCTGGCTGCTCTTCCCCTAAATCTAATTCTGGTTAATTATCTTGGCATTAACACAACAACAAATAATCACAGTGCTTAAATTGTGGGAGTAATTAAAATGAGTGAAGTAACTAACTATTTAGGTTTAGTCGGTATTGAGTTTACTGAATACGCCACACCTGATGCAGATTACATGGATAAAGTATTTACTGACTTTGGCTTTTCAAAGCTTAAAAAGTTTAAAGGTAAAGACATTGTTTATTACAACCAAAACGACATTCACTTTTTACTGAACAACGAGCGTGAAGGTTTTTCTGCTGAATTTGCTAAAAGCCATGGTCCAGCAATTTGTTCAATGGGGTGGCGTGTAGAAGACGCACAAAAAGCATTTGAAACAGCTGTAGAGCGCGGTGCAAAACCAGCAACAGACTCTACACACAAAAACCTTCCTTACCCTGCAATTTACGGTATTGGCGACAGCCTAATTTACTTTATTGACCAATTTGGCGATAAAGGCACCATTTATGAAAGTGACTTTGAAGATTTAGCAACGCAAACGGTTGTTGAAGACAAAGGCTTTAAGCGTATCGATCACCTAACTAATAATGTTTATAAAGGCACAATGGAAACATGGGCAAACTTTTATAAAGATGTGTTTGGTTTTACAGAAGTACGTTACTTTGACATTAAAGGTCAAAAAACGGCGCTAATTTCATATGCGCTTAAATCTCCATGTGGCACCTTCTCAATTCCAATCAATGAAGGTAAAGGCAACGACAACAACCAAATTGACGAATACTTAGGTGAATACAATGGCCCAGGCGTTCAACATTTAGCATTTTTAACTGATGATTTAGTTAGCTCGCTAGACAAGCTAGATAAATCAACTATTGCAACGCTCGATATTATTCCTGAATACTACGACACCATTTTCGACCGTGTGCCGTGGGTAAAAGAAGACAAAGACAAAATTCGCGAACACCAAATACTGGTTGATAGCCAAAGCGAAAATTGTTACCTACTACAAATTTTCTCTAAAAACTTATTTGGCCCAATTTTTATAGAGATGATTCAACGCGTTGATGATGGCGGTTTTGGTGAAGGTAATTTCCAAGCGTTATTTGAATCAATTGAACGCGATCAAGAGCGCCGCGGCGTTTTATAATCTTTTTGAGTAAATTAAAAGCAGCGACCTTCGCTGCTTTTTGTCGTTTTAATATTTAAAATGTATGGCTTAAAGTGCAAGTATGCTTAAATAAATACTACATTGTTGCCATACAGTTAAACCAAAGGAAATGTAATGAGCCTAATTAACGAAACCCATGATATTAATTTAACAAGCTGGGTAGAGTCAGCGAATGTCGCCAATTGCGACTTCCCTATTCAAAACTTACCATTTGCCGAGTTTCGTCGCAAAGGCACTAACGAAGTATTTCGTGGCGGTGTTGCGATAGGTGATCAGGTCATAGACCTTGCAAAACTAAATGAGCTAAATGTATTTACAGGCGACGCTAAAACAGCACTCGATGCAGCGAGCGAGTCAACGCTAAATACATTTATGGGTTTAGGGCAGCAATATTGGTCAGCACTTCGTTTAGCCCTTTCAAAAGCATTACGCGAAGGCGCTGATTGTCAAAAAGATATTGCGAGCGTATTAATATCGCAAGCTGAAATTGAATTTTCATTACCATGTCGTATTGGTGACTACACCGATTTTTATACTTCTATTTATCATGCAACAGCAGTAGGTAGTTTATTTCGCCCTGATAACCCATTATTACCAAACTATAAATGGGTACCAATTGGTTACCATGGCCGTTCTTCATCTATTGATGTGTCTGGGCAAACATTTCACCGTCCTAAAGGACAAACTAAAGCACCTGATGCTGATGTGCCCTCGTTTGGTCCATGTAAACGCCTTGATTACGAGCTAGAGCTTGGCATTTACTTAGGTAAAGGAAATGCGCTTGGCGATGCAATTGCAATCGATAATGCAGAAAACCATGTATTTGGCTTTTGTGTGTTTAACGACTGGTCGGCCCGTGACTTACAAGCTTGGGAATACCAACCATTAGGTCCGTTTTTAGCGAAAAACTTTGCATCAACAGTGTCTCCTTGGATTGTTACAACAGAAGCACTTGCACCGTACAGAACAAGTTGGACGCGTGATGAAAACGATCCTCAACCTATGGAATATCTAGAGTCTGCCGCTAATCGCGAGCAAGGTGCATTTGATATTCAAATGGATGTAAAAATTCAAACCGAAAAGATGCGTAGCGAAGGGCACTCTCCTACCCGCGTATCTACCTCTAGCTTTAAGCACTCTTACTGGACTGTAGCTCAAATGGTAACTCACCACACAGTTAACGGGTGTAACTTTATGCCGGGTGATATGCTGGGTTCGGGTACGCAATCGGGCCCAACACATGAAGAAGCGGGTTCTTTACTTGAGCTTTCTCGTGGCGGTAAAGAAAAAATAACGCTAAGCAATGGCGAACAACGCAGCTTTTTAGAAGATGGCGATAACGTTATTATGCGCGGCTGGTGTGAAAAAGAAGGCTTTGCGCGTATTGGTTTTGGTTCAGTTGAAAGCACGGTTTTAGCCGCAAAATAATCTCAATCAAACATACTTAAATGAAAGGGCTGCTCTTAAAAGCAGCCCTTTTTTATTAATTTTTGAACAGTTACAATTTTTTTCTGGCTTTTTAAGCTCAGATTGATACATTATTCCGGTTAGTAGCCAGTGTTTATATGCCATGTCAGTATTTATAAAGTCTTACAAAAAACTTTTTCCAGCTCGCCAACTCCTTATTCGTCAAAATGGCGAGGTTAAGCATGTTGTTTTAGCGCCTTGGTTACAACTTTTTGCAATAGTGCTTATTTTAGCAACACTTGTATGGGTGAGCATTTCTAGCTTTCGTGTATATACACAAACTAACCATATCTCTGACATAGAAAAAAATCAGCTTAACAAACAAGCACTATGGGAACAAAAAGTTAGCGAGCAACAACGTCTTCACGAACAGCAACTCAAACAGCTAGTAACTCTTGAACAAAAACAAGCGCTACTTCAAAGTATGATCGAATCTTTACCTGCTTCAATTAGCCAAGACGTTATTCAGTTAGGTGAAGAGCTTGAGTCACCTATTAACGAAAATAAAAACGAATTTCATGAACCTTTAGTAGATGAAGACCCAAATGCTAAGCAAGTTAATTTAGGTAAGCCTATTAGTTTTGAAACACGTTTGGCACATTTAAATGAGCAATACGAACAAAGCTTTAATTACCTAGACAAAAAAATAAACGAACGACATAACGCTATTTTAGCCATGCTTAAAGGCGCAGGCCTTGATGCCGCATTGGAAAAACACCTAGCAATTAACTCTTTGCATATTGCTCAAGGTGGCCCTTTTGATGTATTCGATGAAACAAATATACCCGGTCATTTTTTGGCTATAGTTGATAAGTTAGTCGCGTTAAATAATCTAGAAAATTTATTAACTGAATTACCTAACACCCTGCCCTTACCCGCTGCAAAATATTATATTTCAAGTAGCTTTGGCTTACGTAAAGACCCAATGAATAACCGCCGAGCATTTCACAAAGGCGTAGACTTAGCGGGTTGGCACAAAACCGAAATTTTTGCTCCGGCCGACGCTGTAGTTCTTCGTGCAGGGCGTAATGGCGGATATGGTAACTTTATTGAACTTGAACACAAAAATGGCTTAGTAACTCGCTTTGGCCATTTAAATAAAATAAAAGTAAAAAAAGGCCAGCACATTGCCAAGCATGATGTAATTGGTTTAATGGGGAGCACTGGTAGAAGTACTAGCACTCATTTACACTACGAAGTATTGGTTAATGGCGAACAAGTCAATCCTCTAAAAATAACAAAGGCGCTTTCTCGTGTTCGGTAGAAAAAAATCAACAAGTACTAACCTAAGAAAGGTTAATCATACCCCCTCTATTATTTCTGAAGATGTGCGCCTTACTGGCACTTTAATAAGCCAAGGCGAGGTTCAACTTGATGGACGCATAGATGGCGACATAAAAGCCGAGCAATTAGTTATTGGCTCCTCCGGTGTAGTTGAAGGAATTGTTGAAGCAGTAGGCATTGTTGTTAAAGGCACTGTTATTGGCTCTATCAATGCAAGCGAAGTAAAAATACAAAGTGGTGCTCACGTCCATGGCGACGTATTTCATGATTCATTGAGTATAGATGCTGGCGCTATAATTGAAGGCAACTTAAAGCAACGCACTGAAAAAGAGACGGTAGAGTTAACTGCTGAACCAATTGAAAATGAAGTTAAAACACTGATTGAAGAAGATGACAGCGGCTTGTCGTTTGTAAATAAACAAGCCACGGATAAAAGCGAGCGGTAGGCTATTTTTTCTCAGTAATATACATTGTAATATCTGCAGTGAACACGAGTTCGTTGCGGGTATTATAAAGCTTTACTGGTACTACTAAATCTTCTTTATCAATCCACTGGCGTGGTAAATCAATTTCAGCAATAGCGGTAACGTCTGTATCAACCTTTGCCAAATATTGTACGGTCATTCCCTTGGGTATCCAACGATGGGTTTTTACCGGTACAGTCGCGTCAACCATCACCCCTGCACATAACTCAGCCAAATTACACTGCGCAATTGCATGAATGGTTCCAATATGGTTATGAACACTACGACGATTTTTAACAACAGCACTACAGTGCCCTTCTCGCAGGTCTAATACATACGGCTTCATTGAGCCAAAGTAAGGTGCTTTAAAACAAACAGCTTTAGTAAAAAGCCAATTGCCAAAGGGTAAGTTTTTAAATTTATGCCACGTTTTAACTAGTGGTGATTGATTTGCCATTTTTATTATCCAGTTACAGTTACTTTATTAACGCTAACACATCAGACCAGTTTAAAAAAGCCGTTTTAATTACTGCTTTTATTATGTGTTTAACAAAAAATACGAATGACGACGTATGCATAGGCCAAAAGCCCTTTCTTTTTTACGAGTGCCCCCCTAAAATACGCGAAAAAGGAGACTCAATGCATACACAGCCCGCAAAACCTAATCTAACTTTATTACTTATCTTAGCGTTGCTCGTTATTTTTTGCCCTATGGCTATTGATATTTATCTGCCCGCTTTTCCTACCATAGCAGAGCAATTTTTGGTGACTGAGCAACAAGTGCAGCAAACTGTTGCCATTTTTATGTTAACCGTTGGACTAGGTCAATTAATTGCAGGGCCATTAGCAGATAGATTTGGCCGAAAGCCTGTCGCATTAGTGGGTATTAGCTTATATGCAGGCTCTGCGTTACTTGCTTACTGTGCCCCTTCGTTTGAAGTATTACTTTCTGCTCGAGCATTACAAGGGTTAGGTGCATGCGCCACATTTGTTGTCGCTTTCGCTATTGTAAGAGACAAATTTGGTAGCGAACGTAGCGGCCAAATTATTACTTACTTAAATGGCATTGTGTGCTTTATTCCTGCGTTAGCGCCCATTTTAGGTGCTTGGTTAACTGTTAAGTTTGGCTGGGAAATGAACTTCTTATTTTTAACTGGGTTTGCATTGTTAGGCTTTATTGTTACGTTTTTCTTCTTTAGAGAAACACGACCAGCCGATAGCGTTTATCAGGGGCATATTCTCGATTTAAGACGCTTTATACCTATTATTTCAACGCCACTATTTTTATTTAATAGCTTGCTTTGCATGGTTACTATGTCGGTTATTTTAGTGTTTGTCACCCTAGCACCTGGCTGGATAATTACTGAGCTTGGCGGAAGCGTAGCTAATTTTACATTTTGGTTTTCACTTAATGCCGTTTTAAGCATTATTGCCAGTTTTATTATGCCACTGTACATTAAACGCCACCCCAAACGCGCTTTAAAAATAGGGTTACTGCTATTGGTTGGCTCGGGATTACTTATGCTCCTGTTTAGCCAATATAAATCAGCTTTGGCGTTAATGATCCCCATGTTTGTGGCTGCATTTGGTTTTGCGCTAACTCTTGGTTCTGCAGCAGGTAGAGCATTAAGCTTGTTTCCTAAACAAGCGGGCACAGCTTCAGCGTTGCTTGGTGCAATGCAAATGAGTGGTGCAAGTTTGCTGGTATTTATTACTCAATTTTTACAGTTGCAGACCCCTATATTAATTGGCGTCCACTTTTTATTATTGGTCCCTTTTAGCTATTTATTGTTTCGCAAAGCGCAGTTTTCATAATTCACCTTATTAAACACAAACTATTAATGGGAAAATACGGCTTATTTTCCCCACGCTCCCTTTAAAAACGACGCTTAAAAAGCAGCAAGTGAAACTTGTGTAGTGAGAGGTCAATCAAGCTCTATATCGGTGATACAGTAAGCCATAGACTGCTTTTTATTTATCATTACGATTGGTATCATCAACTATCTTTAATTAATTCATGTATATGATGATCAACCCTGATTTTCTCTTCTCTTTTTTAATTGCTAGTTTTTTAATGGCGGTTGCCCCAGGCCCTTCGAATGCGTTTTTAATGGCACAAACATTTGCAAATGGCCGTACTGCGGGTATGCAAAGTGCGTTTGGTTTTGCATTAGGTGGTGTTGTGCATACCTTTTTTGCCGTAATAGGCTTAAGTGCTATTTTAAAAGCATCACCCGCTGCCTATAGTGCTGTTCAATATACAGGTGCAGCTTATTTGTGTTATTTGGGCTTTATGATGATAAAAAGCACGCTAAAAAACACAGCTACTTCCACACAAACACAAAGTGAAGATAAGCCACACGTAAGCACTGCTAAAAAGTCTAATGTGATGTTTCAAGCCATGATGACCGAGGTACTTAACCCTAAGGTCGCTTTATTTTTTATTGCATTTATTCCACAGTTTGTCGACCCGAGCTTATCATCAGCAACTTTTCAGCTCGCATTTTTTGGCCTGCTATACCCTATTTTTGCTTTTCCAATAGACTGCACGTATATTTATTTTGGCGACAAGATCGCACAGTTTTTTAGGCAGCATCCAAATAGTCAACTTTGGATTGATAGAGTAACGGGAATAATATTTATTGCCCTCGCTATTAATCTACTATTATAACTTTCCTAAATGCTAACAGTTGGTGTAACTATGAGCATTTAGGCACAAATAAAAAGAATTAATATGGAACAAAAAACGCAATCTCTCCCTGCAAAAAAAAATATTGCCCTTGTTGCTCACGATGGCAAAAAAGCCGCACTAAAGCTGTGGTGCGACAAACATAAAAACACACTGAGCAAACACACCTTATACGGCACAGGTACAACGGGGCATTTAATTCAAAAAAGTACAGGGCTTGATGTTGTTCAGCTTTTAAGTGGCCCAATGGGTGGCGACCAACAACTGGGCGCCAAAATAGCAGAGCATGAAATTCATGTTTTAATATTTTTTTGGGACCCTTTAGCTTCTCAGCCTCATGACCCTGATGTAAAAGCATTACTACGCTTAGCGGCAGTGTGGAATATTCCTGTAGCGTGTAACGAGGTAAGTGCTGATATGCTGTTAAGCTCTCCTTTAATGGAAAACGAGCTTGAGCGTACCTTGCCAGATTACGAAAAATACCTCGCAACCCGACAAATAAGTCTATAAGCCTTTTAAGTTACTTATAAAGCATGCTGGCCCATTTAGTCAGGCCAGCAGTTACGCTACCAAAATGGTCACCATTAACCATATTAATATCACCTAAGTGCTTGCTAAGTGCTGCTTTGATTAGTGGAGACTGCGCACTGCCCCCCGTTAAATAAATAACGTCTGGTGTTGTTTGTGCATCGCTTATTGCTTGTTTTGCCAAAGTGACTATTTGGCTAATACTACTTTCTACAGCTAGCGATAAATCATGAACAGATAAGTTTTTACTAAGTTCTGTATCTAAAAAGCGCAAGTCACAGTTAAAGTCATGTGTTGACGAAAGGGCTATTTTTGCGGCTTCACCTTGTTGAACAAGTTGATGCCCTTGCTTATTTTGTTGTAAGTGAATTAAGCGTTTATAAAGGTCTGGTGCACTTACATCTCGCAACTGTGCATTAAGTTCACGCGCCTGACTTTCACTGTAAAATTGGCTTTGCAAATTAACATCGTTAATTTTACATGCCTGCCAAAACGGCTGATTTGGCAAAGGTAATCCCGATTTAAATGTACTGCCAAGCCCTAATAAGGGCATTAACCCATGAAAGCTCAATGCAATATCTAAATCGTTTCCGCCAACACGTTTACCGCTGTGAGCTAAAAAGTCGTTATCGCGCTGACTATTTCCTCTAAAACTTGGACCCATTTGCACAAACGAACAATCACTGGTCCCCCCACCAATATCTATAACCAACACTTTCTGATCGTGTGTTAAATCACTTTCGTAATCGATACCTGCTGCTAGCGGTTCGTATAAAAAATTAACGTCTTTAAAGCCAGCACGTTTTGCAGCTCGCTCTAAAATACCCACAGCTTGCTGGTTCGACTGTTCACCGCCTACCGCCTGAAAGTTTACAGGGCGGCCAATAACAGTTTGAGTAAGTACTTTTTCTAAAGACTGCTCTGCGCGTTGTTTTATTTTTAAAATCATTGCCGTTGCAATGTCTTCAAAAAAGTTAATTTGGCCTTGCTTTAAACCGGTTGCACCAAAAAACGATTTGGGTGACTTAACAAAGTATCCTTCTTCAGGAAATTGAACGTATTCACTAATTGCTTCACGACCAATAAATAAGGTCTCATCTGAAGGTTGTAAATCAAGGTCTGATTTAATTCGAGGCAGTGAGTTTAAAAGGGCTTGGCGCTGAGATTTAAAATCTTGTTCATGCGCGGTTCCTTTCAAATGCTTAGCAACAAAATCAACCACCAAAGCACTGTGATGCGTATAAAGTGTAGAAGGTAAGTAATGCTTGCCTTGCTCTAAAGGCACTAACTGAACATTATTATTGTTCATTACACCCATAGCACAATTTGAACTACCGTAATCAAAACCTACAAACATATACCACCACACATTACCAAAAAGGCCGCGCAATTTAGCATATTTAAGATCACTTTTAAATTGCTATATGCTTTCTCGCACTCTTAAAAAGCTAGCAAAGCGAGGAAGGCCATTTTTAGTCAACCCATGAAAACGATAGGTAACAGTGCTACCAATGGCCGGTGGGTTTTGACGTTGTGCATCGCTAAATCCTGTACCAATTGAAAATAGCTGCCCAGAGGCTGACTTAACGCGCAGCGCACCAAGCATCCCCGTGTATTTCCCTTTACCCGGCAAATGAGCAATGACAACCGCCTCAGCATCAAGGTAAGGCTTTAACTTTAACAAAGCACCACTTCGTCCACTTTTATGTTTTGCATCAGCTAGGTGCAGTATAACGCCTTCTGCACCCTGTGCCGTTATGCTATTGAAGTAATCAGAGAGCTGTTTGTTATCTTTAAATTGAACCTGCTTAACTGCTTTAATGTGGGGCTGATTAATGTGTGTAACAAGTTGGGAATAATTTTTATAACGCTCGCTAAAAGCTAAGGTTTTATCTGGCATATCAAATATCTTGTAAGTGACGGCTTGCCAGTCTTTGTTATTTGGGATTTTAGTTCTTACTATACCGCTTAATGCAGCAAAGTGCTCTCGTTTAGTCCAAAGCTCGCCATCTAACCACGTATTGGGCAGGGATGCAGTAAACCAATGTGGTGCATTAATTATATTCCCTTTGCGAGTAACAAGCTGTGTGCCCGTCCATATGGCTCTTACACCGTCAAATTTTTCGCTGACTAAATAGGCACTAATATCATTGTGCTTTTCTTCATCATACACTTTGGCTAATAATACAGAAGGCTGAGAAGTATAAGCCGAGCAGCTAAACAAAATAACCGTAATAAATAACATCCATTTTATAGCAATCATTAGCGCATCCAAGCTAGGTAATAGTGACTTAAACTATAGTTGAGATTGCACCCATTGCCAAAACTCATCAAGGTTACCCATGCAATAGGTCGCTTTGCTAAAGTCATGATCTTTGGTGTGGCTATTAGCAATAGCAACCACCCTTAAACTCGCATTATTTGCGGCGCTTACGCCTGTAAATGTATCTTCTACGGCTATCGCATTTTCTGGCTTTACGTTTATTTGCTTTAAAGCGAGTAAATACGGGTCGCCTGCAGGCTTGGGGTTAATTACATCGTCTTTAGTAACAAGTGTGTCAAACAGCTCATAAAACCCTAACCCTTTTAGAATTGGCATAGCTTCGCTTGTTGCACTACCGGTGACAAGCGCCATTTTTAAGCCACTATTTTTAACCGCTTTTAGCGTTTGTTCTACATATGGCATAAGCGGTGGTAAGTTCGTTTTGACGTATTCACCAAATAATCGATATTTTTCAGCAGCTAAAAACTCAGCACTGACTGATAAATTATTCTCACTTTTAATTTCAATTGCCGCTTCTAGTGTAGGACGCCCTGAAAACCGCTGACAAAATTCATCTTCTAAATAACTTACCTCAAATGGCGCTAACAATGTGCTCCAACATACAAAATGCATCGCTTCTGAATCGACTAACGTGCCATCCATATCAAATAAAACGGCCTGTAAGCTCATGATCTCTCCTTAAATTAAAGTGCTAAAAAAAGGTGCTAGAGCACCTTTTTTGTTTTTTATTATTACTGCGTTAAACCCGCCGGCGGCTCACCAAAAGCTTCTTCACCGGTTTCAATATCAACTAACTCATAACCACGGGCTTTACGAACCACCTTAAGCACAGGTTTTTCAAAAGCAGTTTTTAAGCGCTCCGAGTCATCTTTTAATTCATCAAGCGTTGTACCAAACGGTGCTGCGCCTGTTTCTGACCAGTTAGTTACTTTACCATTTAGGTTATATTCTACTTCGTGTATTTGATATTGCGCCGCTTCATCTTTTGTTGCTTCACAAAAAATTACACGGTAATTCCAAAATCCAGCCATTATATTTCTCTATCAATAAACCAATTATGCGCTACTTTAACAGCTCTAAAAGGGATCACAAAATAAAAAGCCTGCACAATGCAGGCTTTTAAATGTAAATTTCTAATCTATTAATTAGAAAAATTTCACTTTAAATTCAGCACCAACATAACGCTCTTCATTAACAATACCCGTGTTATTGTTAAAGTCGATAGCGCCTATTGCTTGTTGCTCATCAAATAAGTTACGAACAAAACCAGCAACTTCGTATTCGTAGTCACCTTGTGCCCATCTGTAACCTGCACGAAGACCAACTTCAGTTAAAGGCTTGCCTTCAAACTCTACAGATTCATATAAGAACATGTTGATTTTGCTGCGGTAAGAAATGTCACCATTTGCAAAGAAATCACCATCTTCAAGCTCTTTAGTGTAACGAAGCGTAAAGTTAGAGATCCACTCTGGTGCATGCGGTAAGCTGTTACCGTCTAAAATCGCACGATCTTCAGGCCCAAAGGCACCTGCAACTTGGAAAGTTGGATCTGTCACTGTACATTGGCCACACACAGCTACCGCTAAGTCATTATCTTTAAGCTCAGTTTTGTTATAGCTTAAGTTAAATGTTGCATTAAGCTCGTCGCTTAATACCCATTCAGTGTCTAACTCAAAACCGTAGCCTGTCGTTTTGTCTGCATTAATTAAGCGGTTAAAGTTTGCACCACCACCTACAGCGGTCAATTGCTGATCGCTCATTGTGTAGTAGAACACAGTTGCATTTACACGACCTTGTCCGTCTAGCACATCTGATTTAATACCTGTTTCAAATGAAGTTACGGTTTCAGAATCAGCTGTTGTTACTTCATCACCAAATAAAATACGACCTTGCAAGCTTGGTGCGCGGAATGTATTAGCTACACGGCTGTACCAGTTTACGTCTTCGTTTACTTTGTAGTTAGCAGATAAATCCCAGCTTACATGGCTATCGCTAACATCTTGCTCGATAAATAAAGCACCACCGCCAATAGGGCTTAGTGTACGATCTGCAGAGAAATCTTTTTCATCATCAGAGTAACGAAGGCCCGCTGTGATTTTTAAATCATCAGATACAACATAATCAACAGAGCCAAATACTGCCCAAGCGGTTGTATCTTGTTGCTGTTTAACATACCCATTTAAGGCGCCGGCCGGTGATGAAAACGTGTCATAGCTAAAGTTTTCAATTGTTAGCTCTTCGTCAAAGTAAAAAACACCTACTTGATAGTTTAAGTCGCCATCAAAGTTACTTGATAAACGAAGCTCTTGAGTAATTTGATCTTGCTCAGGAATACCATCAGCACTTTCTGAAGGGAAAGGAATAAAGCCAGGCCCCATGTAATCAGGAAGGAATACAGCACCGTAACCACCGTCAATATCACCACGAGAGTATATTTCAGCGCTTTCCCATGCAGAGATAGACGTTACAGTGTGGTTTTCAAGATCCCATTCAAGTCTTAGACTCATACCTTCAGATTCTACTTGTTGAGTAGAACGAGCACCGGCATCTTGATATACAACATCGTGCTCATAGTTATCGACTAATTCGTTAGAACCAGACTCAATAACATTTGCGCGGAACGCGATAGGTGAACCATCTAAATCACGTGTGTGATAGTTTAATAAAGCAGAAAAATCATCGCCTTCGTATAAAAACTGAATACGTGCTGCTTTTTCAGTATAACCGCCCTGTTGATCTTTAGCTTCAAAATTAGGTGCTTGGTTATCTATGTAATCATCTTTATCTTGCCATAATAATGAAACGCGAGCAGATAAACGATCTGTTAACGCACCACCTACAGCACCTTCAGTGTCTACTGCGCCACGGCTACCGTATGAAACCGCACCGTAACCGTCGAACTCTTGGCTAGGTTTAACTGAGTCAAACTTAACAAGGCCTGCTGGCGTATTACGGCCAAATAAAGTACCTTGCGGACCACGTAATACTTCTACGCGTTCAACATCAAATACAGGAAAGCCTTTTAAAATCGCATTTTCTTGAACAACTTCATCAACAACTAACGATACAGGTTGAGACGCATTTAAATCGAAATCCGTGTTACCTAAACCACGTACGTAAAAACGTGGGAAAGAACGGCCAAATGAAGATTCGATAGACAAGCTTGGAATTTTTGCGTTCATAAAACGAATATCCATGCCTGCCGAGCTGTATGCATCAAGGTTATCACCTTGCAGTGCAGATACAGCTACAGGCACCTCTTGAGCATTTTCTACACGTTTACGCGCAGTAACTTGAATAACTTCTAATTGGTTATTTTTTTTAGCCGTTTCTTCTTCAGCAGCAAATGAAGAAACAGAAGTGCCAGCAGCAGATAATAGTGCGGCATTAATGATTGTCGCTATTGCAGATTTTTTAATTGCTTTCATGTCGGGTTTTAACCTTTTGTATGCACTCTTGATCAACGATTTTTTGTGTTGCGCAATGTATTCATTGCGGGCTCGTACAATTTTTCGCGACTTGGCTATATGCGCGCGGACCTCATTATCGAGAGTACAAAAACGAAATAATGAGGCTGAACGAACGAGTGAGATTATACCACTGTGTGATAAATTTACTGCATAAAATCTTTGTAATTTTGAAACTTTTTTGCAACATTTAACCACAAGATAGCGGCTTTTTATTACTTTTTAGATGTAAAAACCCAATTATAAGGACATATGTCCTTATCAATAAAACTGCAAATAAAGTAGCAATTTTAAAGTTTTAACTTAAAAACCTAACTTAGGTACGCTTTTTGCTAACGAAGAAAAAACCGCACTAGGCGGTTTTTTCCTCAATGCTTTATCACGTTCGTTTTAAGGCTATTTCTCCATCTATATGAATGTCTCGTTGAGGGAACGCAATCACTACATTATTTTGCTCAAATACATCGTACAGACTAAAGCGAATATCACTGCGCACGGTTCTAAGCATGGTTTCAGATTCAGCACATACCCAAAAAACAGCGTTAAAAACTAATGAGCTATCGGCAAAGTCGTCAAATAGCACTGCCGATTTTGGTGTTTTTAAAATCGCTTTATGCTCATCAAGCACCTGTTGGATGAGTTTTTTAACTAAAACTACATCCGATCCATAAGCAACACCTACGCTTACCGACGAGCGTGCATTACCATCAATTAACGTCCAGTTTGTTACTGTGTTTTCTAGTAATTGGCTGTTGGGGATCAACATATGTACGCCATCATTTCGACGAATCCGCGTTGAACGTGTATTTATAGTTTCGACGACCCCCTTGGCACTGCCTACTTCTAAAAAGTCACCTATTCGAATAGGACGCTCCCACATTAATATCCAACCGCTTATAAAGTTATTAATTATATTTTGCGCACCAAACCCCACACCTATTGCAATAGCACCCGATACAAATGCAAAAGCCGTTAATGGAATATTTAATACTTCTAGCGAGGTAAAAACTAATATGGCGATACTTAAAATAAAATAAATACGCGTGAATAAATGAACAGCATCTTGGCTTATTTTTTTGGCGAGTAGAGTTCTTTTTATTAACTTACCAATGTGTGTCACCACAAACCACATTGCAAATAAAATAAGTGGCACCTGAATTATTTTTGCCACTGTGAGTTGTATATCGTTGTAACTAAATACAACAAAAGAAAGGATTTCGTTTATTTGTTCTAAATTCATTTATTTTCCAATCAGGGGGTCTTTAATATTATTATAGAGTGAATGTGTTTTAATTAACTAACATTAGCACGCCACAATGCAATTTAACTGACTTTAAAAATTGCACTTTGTTATTTTGCAGTACTTGTGCCACCAAAAAACAAACAACACAAGCTACTTTTACCTACCTAAACATCTATTTTTAGCTAATTTGCGTTTAAATCCTGCATAATCTCGATAAACTTTATTGTATATAAATCAAAATTTGGTAAGTTAAGTGGGTTTTTCGACTCGAAAAGCCTATTCCGGCTAATCTTTCTATGGAGTTATTATGCGTAAAACCCTAATCGCCACTACAATTGCTAGTGCATTATTACTATCTGCCTGTTCAGAAAATAAATCAGAAACACAAACAATGGCAAAAGAAAGCGCAGCACAAGTGCAAGACGTAAACGCAAGCAATGTGTTATTCAAACCAAGTCCTTTACAATACATGGCACCTGAGTTTGATAAATTTGGTACTAAAGATTACGAAGCTGTATTCGACGCGGGTATTGCAGAGCATACAGCTCAAATTCAAGCAATTGCTAATAACCCAGAGCCAGCAACATTTAAAAACACATTAGTTGAAATGGAACTATCTGGTGAGTTATTGAACCGTGTATCAACGGCATTTTATAACTTATCGGGCCTAATTTCAGATGACGAATACCAGCGCATTAGTAAAAAAATGGCGCCAGTATTATCGGCTCACTCTGATGACATTTATTTAAACGGTGCTTTATTTGAGCGCGTTCAAACAATCTATGATAACCAAGCAGCACTAAGCGCTGAAGATCAACGCCTTGTTGACTTTTACTACAAGCAGTTTGTAAAAGCCGGTGCTAAATTAAGTGACGAAGAAAAAGCAAAAATGCGCGAAATTAACGCACAACTTGCTAACTTATCTACTGCGTTTTCGCAAAACGTTTTAAAATCGTTTAAAGAAGATGTAATTGTTGTTACTGACAAGTCTAAACTTGCAGGCCTTTCTGAGGGTGAAATTGCAGGCCTAGCAGCTGCAGCTAAAAAAGCGGGCAAAGAAGGCTACATGATCACGCTTGTGAACACCACGCAACAGCCTATTTTATCAAGCCTTGAAAACCGCGAGTTACGTGAGCAAATTTTTACTGCCTCAGCAAACCGTGCAGCACAAACAAATGGTCCTATCATCATTGAAGAAACAAACTTACGTGCACAAAAAGCAGAGCTTTTAGGCTACAAAGATTGGGCTTCGTATGTAATGACCTCGCGTATGGCGCAAACAACTGAAAATGTATACGGCATTTTAGATGACCTTGCCCCTAAAGCAGTTGAAAAAGCGAAAATTGAAGCCGCAGCTATCCAAAAAGTAATTAATGATTCGGGCGAAAGCTTCGAACTTAAACCTTGGGATTGGGCATTTTACGCTGAAAAAGTACGTGCTGAAAAATACGACCTAGACCCTGCGTTAGTTAAACCTTACTTTGAAATGAGCTCAGTAATTAACGATGGTTTATTCTTTGCGATGAATAAACTATACGGTATTACGTTCAAAGAACGTCAAGACTTACCGGTTTACCACGAAGATGTAACCGTTTATGAAGTATTCAACGCTGACGGCAGTGCAATTGGTTTATTTTACATGGACCCATACGCACGTGAAGGCAAGCGTGGCGGCGCATGGATGAGTGCATACGTAAGCCAAAGCGGCTTAAAAGGCACTAAACCTGTTATTTATAACGCGCAAAATATTCCAAAACCTGCTGAAGGTGAGCCAACGCTTATGACCTTTGACGAAGTGTCGACTATGTTCCATGAATTTGGTCATGCGGCTCACGGTTTATTCTCAGATGTTAAATACCCAAGCCTTGCTGGCACTGCAACAGCGCGTGACTTTGTTGAGTTTCCATCTCAAGCACATGAAGATTGGATGATTGAGCCTAGCGTACTTGCTAATTACGCTAAGCACTACAAAACAGGTGAGCCAATTCCACAAGCATTGCTTGATAAAGTATTAGCATCGCAAAAATTCAACCAAGGTTTTGGTACGACTGAATATTTAGCGGCTGCTTTACTGGATATGGAATGGCACTCATTTGGTTCAGATAAGAAAATCAATGATGTTCAAGAGTTTGAAAACGCAGCGCTAAAAGCTCATGGTATTGATTACTACCCTGTACCACCGCGTTATAAATCAAACTACTTTAGCCATACATTTGCCGGCGGTTACTCTGCGGGTTACTACGCATACCTTTGGACTGAAGTATTTGCAGCCGATGCATTTGCACACATGGAAAACAACGGTGGTTTAACACGTGAAAACGGCGACAACTTCCGTAAAGAAATCTTATCAAAAGGTAATAGCCGTGACTTAATGCAAAGCTACATTGAGTTTAGAGGTCAAAAACCAACAACCGACGCACTACTTAAGCGCCGTGGTTTAGTAGAATAATAACTTAACTTATTATTTTTAATATAAAAGCCCGCTTGCGGGCTTTTATTGTTTATACCTTAATTTATAACAGATAAACTTAGCCAATTAGTTATTACACAATGATGGTTATGGGCTATTTATTTGCAGTGACCCTGCTTTGGGCATTTTCGTTTAGTTTAATTGGCGTATATTTAGCTGGGCACGTTGATGCATGGTTTAGCGTATTAATCCGTGTTGCGCTAGCTACATTGGTATTTTTACCGTTTATCAAACGCCTTCCTCCCGCCACCGCAATCAGGCTTATGTTGATAGGCGCTGTGCAACTTGGGGTTATGTACAGTTTTTACTACCACTCATTTTTGTTTTTAAGCGTCCCTGAAGTATTGCTTTTTACTGTTATGACGCCGCTCTATATTACTTTATTAAACGATACCCTTAACAAACAGTTTAATCCGCAATTTTTTATTGTTGCCTTAATTGCCGTGCTGGGTGCAGTAGCAATTCGTTATGAAAATCTCGACAATGACTTTTGGCTAGGGCTGTTGCTTGTACAAGGAGCCAATTTAAGTTTTGCAACTGGGCAAGTTACTTACAAACGGTTAATCCAAGGCAAGCAGCTTGACGACAAGGCGGCATTTAGCTGGTTTTTTATTGGCGCCCTTATTGTTGCAGGCTTATGTTACGCATTATTTGGTAACTCGAGTAAGCTGCCAAGCACAAATACACAATGGGGGATTTTAATTTATTTAGGGATAGTGGCCTCAGGCTTGGGTTATTTTTTATGGAATAAAGGCGCAACGCTTGTCAATGTTGGGGCGTTGGCGGTCATGAATAACTTACTCATCCCTGCCGGTATTATTGTTAATATTGTTATTTGGAATAGAGATGCCGATATTTTTAGGCTAAGTATTGGTGCAGCAATAATGCTTTTAGCGTTAGTGGTTAATCAGATAATGACGAAAAAATAAGTTCACTTTTCTGTCGTTTAATTGTCATTAAGAGTTACTAAGGTAGTGCAACTTTTATTTTTTAAGGATAAACAATGAAGCGTATTACCTTATCTGCCAGTTGCCTTCTAATTGTTGCACTTACCGGTTGTGACGATGAAGTTAAAGTAGTCGAAAAAGACGTTTTAGTAACTAACACTGAAGTTGAAATTGTAGAAGTACCCACGCCAGTCGTTGTAGAAGTGGCCCAAGGTAGCAATGTTCAACTTGGCACACGCCCTGATTATTTAATTAACTACATGGCGCCAAGCGAGTTAAAAACACAATTAGCATCATGCCAAGATGGCCCATTTTATAAGACAGACTTTTCAATTGGGCATCGCGGTGCCCCAATGCAATACCCTGAACATACTAAAGAATCTTATATTGCAGCAGCGCGAATGGGCGCAGGTATTGTAGAGTGCGATGTAACGTTTACAAACGATAAAGAACTAGTGTGTCGCCACTCACAATGTGACTTACATACTACCACTAACATTTTAGCTATCCCAGAACTTGCCGCCAAATGCAGTGTGCCATTTACCCCAGCCGATCCAAATACCGGGGCTTCCGCTTCAGCAAAGTGCTGTACAAGCGATATTAGCCTGAGCGAATTTTTAACCCTTGAAGGAAAAATGGATGGTGCGAATCCTAAAGCCACCACAGTGGCAGAATACCTTGACGGCACCCCAAATTGGCGTACCGATTTATACTCAAAAACAGGAACGCTATTAACCCACAAGCAAAGTATTGAGTTATTTAAAGAGTTGGGTGTAAAAATGACCCCAGAGCTTAAGTCGCCTCAAGTTAGCATGCCTTTTGATGGTATGAGCCAAGAACAATACGCACAAAAAATGCTTGATGAGTACACGCAATTAGATGTTCCCGCAAATCAGGTATACCCACAATCGTTTAATTTAGACGATGTTAAATATTGGATTAACACCAACCCTGAATTTGCAGATCAAAGTGTTTATTTAGATGGTCGCGATAGTGAAGCTGGTTTTGACCCGAGCAATCCAGCAACATGGCAACCAAGCATGGCTGAACTGGTTGCTGACGACGTTAAAATACTTGCGCCTCCCATTTGGATGATGCTTACCATCGATAACGATAACAATATTGTTCCTTCACAATACGCAATTGACGCAAAAGCGGCAGGTTTGAAGCTCATAGCATGGAGCCTTGAGCGCTCAGGGCCGCTAAATGAAGGGGGTGGTTATTATTATCAGTCAATTGCTGATGTAATCAATAACGATGGCGATATGATGACTGTAGTTGATGTGTTAGCAAAACAAGTGGGTGTAATGGGTATATTTTCTGATTGGCCGGCCACGGTAAGCTACTACGCAAGCTGTAATAAAATGCCAGCTAGCATTTAAAAACGCATTTCAGCGGTCGTTTATTCTGCTGCGCTCAGTTACCATAAAGAAATTACCAAACCTTTTTAACTGAGCGCTTTTATGATCATCCAACAACATAATACCGACTTACCAACGCCAACAGGCCTAATGCGAACCACAGTGTATCGTCCACAAGCCGATGGGCAGTTTCCTGCCATTGTTTTTTATTCTGAGATTTTTCAGCAAACGGCTCCTATTGCTCGAAGTGCTGCACTTTTGGCAAGCCATGGTTTTGTTGTACTCGTGCCTGAGGTATTTCATGAGTTAAACCCTATAGGGACTGTACTTGCTTACGATGATGCAGGTAAAGACAAAGGCAATGCGGATAAGTGGAAAAAACCGCTTGAGCATCACGATAGCGACACTCAAACATTAATTGATTTTATAAAATCGCAGCAGTATTGCTCAGGTTCAGTGGGGGCGATGGGCGTATGTATTGGCGGACATTTAGCTTACAGAGCTGCACTTAATCCCCAAATTAAAGCAGCGTTTTGCTTATACGCAACGGATATTCACAGCAATACATTACCAGCTCAAGAAGGAAACAATTCATTTGAGCGCATGGCCGATATACAAGGTGAAATACATTTTATTTGGGGTAAACAAGACCCTCATGTACCACAAGAAGGCCGCAGTAAAATTTATCAGCAATGTATAACGACAGGCATTAACTACCAGTGGCAAGAAGTTAACGCGCAACATGCCTTTATGCGTGATGAAGGTGAGCGATACGACGGCGCATTGGCAATCGCAATGTACCAACAAGCCGTGACGCTATTTAATCGCACTTTATAAACACTTTAAGAACGTCTTACTAAGTACTTTTCAGCATACCCAGCGCGGTATGCTGCTTTACAAAGTACGCTTTTAAATAATCAATAAATAACCTAAGTTTTTTAGAGCCTGTAGCACCTGGCGGAAACACCCCGTAAAGCTCAATATCTTTAGTTTTGTAATCGTCTAATATGATCTCTAGTAGCCCAGCTTGCACCTTAGGCCAGGCATCATATAAGGGAATACGGCCAAGACCATGCCCTGCCTCTACAAATGCCGTGCGTGCTGCCGCATTATTTGTGCTTAAACCACCTTGCATTGTAATGTCGTGTTTTTTGCCATCTTTTTGAAGCGTTAAAGTTTTACTCCCCAGCTGATACACAACCCATTTGTGCGCTCTTAACTCAGCTGGCGTTTTAGGTTTACCAAAATAGTTAAAGTAATCTGAAGAGCCACAAATACAGGTACTCATTGTGGTCAGTTTTGTCGCTTGTAAGTTTGAGTCACTTAACGCAACACCACGAATGGCAATATCAAAACCATTTTTTATTATATCTACTACGTCGTCGGTTAGCTGTAGGTCGATTTCAATTTTTGGATATTGGCGCTTAAACGTATTAATAGCGGGTACAATTAATTGCATGCCTACATTAACGGGGCAACTCACTTTAAGTAAACCTTGCGGCTCGCTTTTTATATTCTCTATTTGTTGATTAGCGGCATTGGCTTGCTCAGTGATTACGCGACAACGCTCGTAGTACGCTATACCGGCCTCTGTAAGTGTCATTGTGCGAGTAGAGCGGTTTAAAAGTGTAACTTCAAGCTGGGTTTCTAATTTTTTTAAGTGATAGCTTGCCACAGCGCGTGTTAAACCTAATTGCTTAGCGGCGGCTGTTAAACTTCCCTGCTCTACAATTTGTGCAAACACCACCATACTTTTTAATTGCTCGAATGACACTTTCATGGCTTTTCCGCCTAGTTAAAATTCAACCCATTCATTGTATCAATTATTAAACCAATAAAGTCAAATTTATCATCGTTGTTTAAAGTAATTTAAATGCATATAGTAATAATACGAGTTTGGTGAATACCAAATACTAATTAACTCAATTATCGAAGGAATATAGTTATGGCTAAAAAAATACTTATGGTACTTACTTCACATGCGGATCTTGGTAACACAGGTGAAAAAACCGGTTTTTGGGTTGAAGAATTTGCAGCACCTTACTATGCATTTGTCGATGCTGGCGCTGAAGTGACTCTTGCGTCTCCTGCTGGTGGCCAACCGCCAATTGACCCTACAAGCACACTTGCTGATTTTCAAACCGATGCAACTAAACGTTACGATGCAGACAGCGCAGCACAAGCGCTAATGGCCAACACACATGCACTGAGCGAAGTAAACTCAAGTGATTACGACGCAGTATTTTACCCAGGCGGCCACGGCCCATTATGGGATTTAGTAGATAACACCGATTCTGTATCACTAATTGAAAGTTTTGTTAAAGAAGAAAAACCAGTTGCTGGCGTTTGTCATGCTAGTGCTGTGTTTTTAAATGTTAAAGATGCAGACGGCAACGCATTGGTAGCAGGTAAAAAAGTAACTGGTTTCACCAACAGTGAAGAAGAAGCTGTACAACTGACCGACGTAGTTCCTTTTTTAGTGGAAGACGAGCTAATCAAAAAAGGTGGCGACTACCAAAAAACTGAAGATTGGGGTGTACTTGCCCTAGAAGACGGTTTGCTGATAACGGGTCAAAACCCTGCAAGCTCAGAGCTTGCTGCTAAAAAACTATTAACTAAATTGGGTTAATAGCATTTAAATACTAAAGGCCAACGCGGCCTTAATTAAGCACAGCATTTGAGCTGTGCTTTTTATTTGCTTTTCATTACCAAATACAATTCCTATACTGGCAACTGTTTAAGGTCAATTAGGGAAATTTATGACAACCAAGCCTACGTCTCTGTCATTACTAACAACGACTCGCTTTGCTATATTTAGCATTGTCGCTGCTTGCTTTGTACTTCAAGTTATTAATAGCCTTCCTGGTATAAACCTTAATGGTTTAGGTATTTACCCGCGCAGCATACAAGGTTTAATAGGCATACTTTGCGCTCCCTTTTTACACGGTAGCTGGTGGCACTTTGCCAGTAACATGCTGCCTTTTGCGGTGCTCAGCTGGCTCATTTGTCAATACAGTGTTAAACGGTTCTACTCTGTATTTATTTTCACCGCACTTTTGGGCGGGTTATTAGTGTGGGCATTTGGCCGTAGTAGCCTTCATGTTGGTTTGAGCGGCGTAATATACGGGTTGTGGGGTTTTATTCTCTGCTATGGCGTGGTCAGGCGTTCGCTAAAATCAATCGTAATCGCTATCGTTGTTGCCATACTTTATAGCGGATTTATTTGGGGCGTATTGCCGCAACGCTTTCATATTTCGTTTGAAAGCCACTTATTCGGAGCCCTAAGTGGGTTGTTTTTGGGTTATAAATTAGCAAAAGCAGATAGACAAAAAGGTTTGTAAAAAACGATTTTAAGTGAATCAATCTAACAGTGAGGTTATTTATGAGCGATACAAACGATTACACACCAGCCAAAGTGTGGACGTGGGAAAGTGAAAGTGGCGGTAAATTTGCCAGTATTAATAGACCCATAGCTGGGGCAACTCATGACACAACCTTGCCTATTGGCGAGCATTCATTTCAACTGTACTCGCTGGCAACGCCTAATGGCCAAAAAGCCGCTATTATGTTTGAAGAACTTTTAGAGCTTGGCCTTAATGATGCGCAATACGATGCTTATCTAATTAATATTGGCGAGGGAGATCAGTTTGGTTCTGACTTTGTTGATATTAATCCAAACTCAAAAATCCCTGCGTTACTCGATCACTCAACAACTCCGCCAACTCGTGTATTTGAGTCGGGCTCTATTTTACAATATTTAGGTGAAAAGTTTGACGCACTTATACCCAAAAGCCTTGTAGCAAAAACCGAGTGCCGTAACTGGTTATTTTGGCAAATGGGATCAGCTCCCTATTTAGGTGGCGGTTTTGGCCACTTTTATAGCTATGCGCCAAGTAAAATGCAATACCCCATTGACCGCTTTACTATGGAAACCAAACGCCAACTCGATGTACTTAATCAGCATTTAAGCAGTAACGACTACATGGCGGGTGATGAATATTCTATTGCCGACATTGCTATTTGGCCTTGGTATGGCTCACTTGTTTTAGGCGACTTGTACGATGCTGCTGAGTTTTTAGACGTTGCCTCTTATACGCATGTAGTTAGGTGGGCCAAACAAATCGCTGAGCGTCCAGCGGTTAAAAGAGGTCGTCGTGTTAATCGCACATGGGGGCCCGAGGAAGAGCAGTTAGCCGAACGACATAGCGCAGACGACTTTAAATAAAGTGCTAGAATGCATCAAAAAAGCCAGCTTAAATGCTGGTTTTTTATGTCCGCTATAAATATGGCGCTACTAAAATGATCACATTACCCTGCCTGAAAGTAGAATATTTAAACATATCAACCTAGTATAAATTTACTTACCTAAAAACAGTGTAAAGCCGTGGTCAAACTAACAAAAGAGCAAATTTATAAGCGCCTTAACAATGAAGAAGATGCTAAAGCTTGCAAGGAAATTGATGAGTCTGCATGTAAAGAGGTGCCCGGTAACTTCATCACTTTATTACTAAGCCAGCTGTTTAGTAAGTTTGCAGACGCACTACTCAATCCCAAAGTTACGCTTCCATGGTTAATGCATAGCTTAAACGTACCTGGCAGCTTTATAGCGTGGCTTGTGCCAATAAGGGAGTCTGGCTCTTTACTTCCGCAGTTGACCATTGCCGATGTGATCCGCAAATTATCTGTTCGTAAATGGGTGTGGGTAATTGGCGCTATTGCGCAATCGATATGTATATTAGCCATGGTAGGCGTTGCTTTTGTATTAGAGGGAAAACAAGCAGGCTTCGCTATTTTAGGTTTGTTAATATTATTTAGTTTAGCAAGAGGCTTTAATTCAGTAGCAGCAAAAGATGTACTGGGTAAAGTAATTCCAAAAAAACAGCGAGGCAATATTAGCGGCTTAGCGGCAAGTATTGCAGGTTTGGCAACCCTAACCTTTGGACTACTGATGTGGTTTTTTTCACAGCAGAAAGAACAAAAAACGGTATTAATTGCCTTGGTATTGGGCGCAATAATGTGGATTGTGGCGGCCTTTTTTTATAGCCGCATAAATGAATACAAAGGGGCCACCGACGGTGGGAAAAACGGATTACTGCATGCATTTACAAAACTTAAACTCCTTTACCAAGATAAGCAATTTGCCCACTTTGTTGTCACACGTGCTTTTTTATTGTGCTCAGCTTTAAGCGCGCCATTTTATATTATTTTAGCGAGTCGCCAATCGTTTGAGTTTTTGTTACTTGCAACATTTATTGCTGTATCGGGCTTAGCCAGTTTAGTGTCCGCGCCAATTTGGGGGCGATTAAGCGACCTATCAAGCCAACGAGTTTTAGTGCTTAGTGCCATGCTTGTAACTCTTAATGGCTTAACGGTATTTGTTATTGCAACGTGGTTTAACCATTTATTGAGTGCTTGGTGGTTGCTGCCTACACTTTACTTTTTACTCTCTGTTGCTCACCAAGGTGTACGCCTTGGCCGCAAAACGTACTTAGTCGATATGGCACAAGGAAACAAGCGCACCGACTATGTTGCAGTAAGTAACACGGTTATTGGCGTGCTTTTACTCCTGTTAGGCAGCATTGGATTGCTTGAGAGCTTTTTATCTACCGCTGAACTTATTTTGCTCTACAGCCTGCTTGGGTTTTGTGGCGCCATTAGTGCATTATTTTTACCTAAAATAGAGTAACCCTAACCATACCAACTTGCACTAATACCTAAAACAGCTTACTTGATTAAACTGCACTGTGGACAATAAACCTATCTTTAGCAAATATGTTCAGCGCTTAGGTTAATTAAGCTAACTAGCATAAACATTTTATTACAATTACTTACACCCTTACGTTATTTTTCGCCGTAGGCTGAAAAGAGTTAAATATTCGCCTACTTAAAACTATACAAAGGGATTTACCATGTTAAAACCGTTTAGTGCATTACTTATATTGCTTGCGCCTAGTACTTTATTAGCGCAAACCATGTCGATTAAAACCACTGAAGGGTTAGTAACAACCGACTCGACAACATTATTTGCTTTTAACAAAGAGCTTAAGCAGCTAGAGCGCATTGATTTACTATCAGCACAAAACTCTCAGCTCGCTCTGCCTGATAATGCAATTGGTTTTGACGTGGCAACACTTGCTAATACAAGCGATAAGCAAGCGCTTGTGGTAGCAAGTGACGGCATTTACAAAGCGGATAAAGAAAAACCTTCACTTTTATTTGCATATACATCAGTAATAAACCAGTTAGAAGTAACAGAGTTTGAAAAAATAAACTTTATCATTGATGCCAACAAAGATGGTCTGAGTGATATTTTGCTCCCAGACTTAAATCAAACAACCCTTTATATTCAAACTAGTAACGGCCAATTTACCCCTCATACTTTTGAAAAAAAGACGCAGTTTACTGGTGATTTTTCAAAAGATGGTCTCACCCTTGAGGTTGATATTAATAACCAACCTACAATTACAGGTTTTAATCACGACGGCCTAAATGACTTAGTGTTTTTAAATAAACAAGGCGCCGATGTGCTTTACGCAAATACTAATGGTTACAACAAAGCCATGGTTGACGTTAATTTTAATATTGAGTTGGGCGAGATTAGTAACGGTGAAAAACGCAAAATAAAGCAGCTTCTTGATATAAACAACGATGGCTATTTAGACTTTATTACCAAGCAATATAAGCCAGTGGAAGGCATGGATTCGCTCGATATTGACATAGCGCATAACCTTTATTTAGGTAATAAAACAGGGTTTAGTCAAACACCTATTAAATTGTTAAATACCAGCGGCCCTAGTCAGCTTGTATTTGAAACAGACTTTAATAACGATGGCTTAATAGACCTGCAAACAATGGACTTAGACATTGGCCTTGGCACTATTGCCTCTATGGCTATGGGCGGTGGTAAAACTGACGTAGATGTAGAGATGAATATTTATAAGCAACAAACCGATGGCTCATTTGCTAGTAAATCAAGTATAGAAATTGACCTTGAGATGGAAATAAATATGAGCAATGGCGATGCAACCCCACCTTTATACATAGGCGATATAAACGGGGATGACAAAACTGATGCGGTATATAAATACAGCAAAAAAACGCTCTATGTTTACTACGGCGAAGAGAACAATTTGCTGAACAAAAAGCGTAAAAAAATAAAGTTAACCCTACCTAAAAAAAGTAAAGATATTTTGTTAGTTGACATTAACCAAGACGGTAAAAAAGACTTTGTATTTAAATTTACCGAAGAAGATGGCACCAGTAAAATTAAAACCCGCTTAAACTAACCACCTACACAAAAAGCCCAGTATTACTGGGCTTTTAATGTCAGCTTTTACACATATTTACGCTTTAATACTGAGTAACGAATCAGATTCAGACAAGCCAAACTTTTCTTGAACAGCCGATAGTATAGCGTCTTTATCTTCATCGTTTATTTGGCTTGAATACTGCTCGAGTAATTCATCAAGGTAACTTACTACATCTTCTGTATTAACTTGCTCTAGTGAATTTTGTGGCGGTGGAGGCGGTCTTTGCCCTTCAGGGCGGCCAGCATCACCAATACTTTTAGCATCAAATTCAAGCTCGCTCATTAATTCTGCCAGCTCTTTAGTGGGTGAAATACCCTGCTCTTCAAACGCAGCTTGAATGCTCTTTGCATCTTCAGAGGTTAAGTTTTCGGGATCAAATTGCGCTAGCGTTTCTTTTACAAAATCACTTTGTTCTGATGTTAGCGATACAGCTTGGCTTTTTTGCTGCGGCATAAAATTAGTAGCGTTATTGTTTATTGAATTGATCATGTTAGTTTCCTTTCAACGTTCACGACGAGGCGGTTTATGTTCACTTAATTCTTGCTCGCTGATTTCCCCATTACCGTCAGCATCAATTTCATCAAAAATAGTCTGTGCGTCACCGTGAGGTGGCTTTTTAGTATTAAATTCATCAAAACTAATTGCACCATTGCCATCGGTGTCGAGAGTTGAAAAGTCTGGCTCAGGCGGTTTGTTATTACTTCCTTTTGCAGCAATATTGGCCGAAAAAACAATGCTAAGTAATACAATTATTGCCGTTGATGTTAAATGCTTCATAGTAATAACCTTATATTTAGGGCGTGTTGATACCGTAAACTTACACCTTAAAAACGCAAAAAATGTGCAAACAATAAGGAAGTATTAAATAATTTAAAAAATTGATGTGTTCTAGGGCGTTCTGGTTGCTCAATTTACAATCAGCAGATAAGCTAACGAAAGCATGTGTAAATGCGCGTAATACTGCCCTTAATTCTCAAAGCTGATATACTGCTTGAGCATATAAAACAACTAATTACAGAGCACTTTTTTAAATAATGATTAATAACCAACTCCACTTAGCAGGCAAGCTGTGAAAACACCAAAACGCTTACAACCCCTTATCGATGACGGTTTAATTGATGAAGTACTTAGCCGACTAATGAGCGGTAAAGAAGCCGATGTATTTGTAGTTCGCTGTGGTGAACACATTCGGTGTGCAAAGGTTTATAAAGATGCTGTTAAACGCAGTTTTAAAAAAGCCGCACAATACCAAGAAGGCCGAAAAGTTCGCGGTGGTCGCCAAGCTCGCGCAATGGGAAAACGCTCAAGTTACGGGCGCCAGTTAGAAGAAGAAATTTGGCAAAATGCTGAGGTTGATGCTCTTTCTCGTTTAGCTAGAGCCGGTGTGCGTGTACCCGATACATATTTTTGTGTTGATGGTGTTTTACTTATGGAGCTTGTGTCTGACAGCGAAGGCGATGTTGCGCCGCAGCTAGGCCATGTAAGTATGAGTAAAGAGGAAGCTATAAAACAACATACACTGATGATGCATTACATTATGCTTATGCTGTGCGCGGGTATTATTCATGGAGACTTATCAGAGTTTAACGTGCTTGTTGACGATAAAGGCCCTGTGATTATTGATTTACCGCAAGCTGTAAATGCGTCTGCTAACAATAGCGCTGAAGCCATGTTTGCTCGTGACGTAAACAACATGCGTCGTTACTATAGTGAGTTTGCACCTGAGTTGTTAAATACCCAATACGCTAAAGAAATGTGGGCGCTATTTGAAGAGGCAAAACTTACACCTAATTCTATACTCACCGGTGAATTTGAAGATGACAGCGAAGAAGCTGACGTTGATTCAGTACTAGACGAGATACAAGCTGCAGCCGATGAAGAGCAAGAGCGACTAGCGCGCATTAACTTTTCAGACGAAGAATAAAACGCCAACGTTTTTGTTAATCACTTTGTTCCCTTATTGCGGGTGTACAAAGCGATAACCTACCCCATAAACAGATTGAATCACACTCTCTGTTTTAGTTAATTCATCCAGCTTTTTACGCAATTTTTTTATGTGGCTGTCAATCGTTCTATGACTCACAATACGCTGATCGGTGTACATGGTATCCATTAAGCTATCTCGTGAATAAATTCTACTCGGTTTATTAAACAAAGGTTTAAACAACTGAAACTCAAAGTTAGTTAGCTCGATGTCGTTATCTTGGTATTTTACTTTATAGGTGGTTTCATCTAATTGCATTACCGATGTTTGTACTGCTGAAACGTTGAGACGCCTTAAAATAGCTTTTACCCGCGCAACCAACTCTGCGTAACTAAACGGCTTACAAATATAATCATCTGCGCCTAACTCAAGCCCTAGCAAGCGATCTATTTCTTCCACTTTGGCCGATACCATAATAATAGGCACATTGGAAAAACGCCTAATCGCTTTACATAATTCGATTCCGCTTTGACCTGGTAACATTACGTCTAGCAAAATAAGACTTGGCCTATTAATTTCAAGCCATGGAAGTACGTCATTCCCATGGTGTATTTGATGAGTATTAAAATGATGATTCATTAAAAAATCACTCATTAGATTAGATAGTTTTTCTTCATCTTCAACTATCAAAATGTGTTCACTCATTGGCACCTCTATTCGTAACGTAAATTCAAACCACTTAATAAAGTAGGCAATTTAAAGATTAGGTTTAAACATTGTTAAATGGTTGGCAGGCGTATAATAATAGCTAAACCACCTAGGTCCGCTTTTTCTGCGACTATCTCACCATTATGACCTTCAACTATATGTTTACAGATTGATAAACCAAGGCCTGAACCACCTTCTTGGCGGTTACGCGCACCGTCAACTCGATACAGGTATTCAAACAAATGCGCTAAATGTGAAGGCTCTACCCCAACTCCATTATCCTCAATACTCAGCTCAATAAATGACTGCCCTTTTTTACTTATGTTTTTAGCTGTTATTGAAATAGTCGTGCACTGAGCATAATGAACTGCATTCATTAAAATATTATCAAACAACTGCAGTAGCCGTGTTTTATCAGCCTCAACATTGGCGTATTGAGCACTATTTAATAGATAAAGTTTGATTGTATGCTGCTCAAATATAACCTGATATTTTTGCTCGATTGTATTTAACAGCATTGTTAAATCGGTTGGCTGCATGGTGTAGTGCATCCCCCCCAATTCGGCACTATTTAGCATATGTAAATCATCTATTAAGCGCTTTAAATGCATCGCCTCATCATTAGCTGAACTAATATTTTGGGTGTTAGGCTCACGTACCCCAAGTAACATTGCTTCAAGTTCACCCAGCAAAATACTCATTGGTGTTCTTAATTCGTGAGAAATATTAGCTAACCAGCGTTTACGTACTTGCTCATCTTTAGCTAGTGTAAAGGCCAGTGTATTAAAATCTTCACTTAATTGGCCTAATTCGTCTTTTCTATCAAGAGTCAGCTTAGTAGTGAAGTGACCTTGCGTAAGCTGATGCATCCCGGTTGCTATTTTTTTTACCGGACTTACTAAATGCCGTGATAGTAAAAAAGTTAACAGTAACGTAAATAAAGCAGCAGCTATAGCAATAAACCATAAGTAGTCTGTTTGCTGTTCTAAAAAATCAAGCTCGTAGCCATCAACCAAATTATCTCTTTTTGAAACAGCTAAATAACCAATGACTATATTGTTAACAGTAATTGGCGTATTGATATAGGTGAGTTCATCGAGATAACGCCCTCTTATCGGTTGCTTATTTTTATCAAGTAACGCGTAATGAGCAATATCGTTTGGTCTGGGAGGGCCTTTCATATCAAAGCGACCGCGTTCAGGTGGTGGTGGCCTCATTAACCGGCCTCTAGGACTTGGGCGCTCTGCAAATTCAGAAAATTGGCTGCTTTGTAACTCGGCTTCAACAAGGCGTCTAAAACTTTTATTGTCACGGATGACTTCGTCCCACGAGGCACTGCTTTCATATTGCTTTGCGAGCTTTGTTACAAGCGGCTCAAGTGCTTTTATTTCTTTTGCATTCACATAATCAATAACACCTTGGCCTATGCTCCATTGTATAAGCACCACCAGCCCCGCAATAATGCTAAAGGTAAAGCTAAACAAAATTAAAAAAAGTTTATTGTGAATTTTCATGAGGAAGCGTTCACCTAAAAATTAAACCGCCATTTATAACTTGGCCATATTTAAATAAGTTTAACAACTAAACGTGCAAACAATGTGCACCTACTTAAAAAATTGTACAAAAAAGGCGACCTAAGTCGCCTTTGTATTGTTTAGTTTTTTAAATGTTTATCAAAAAAATCTAAAAAAGCCTGCAGCGTTTTAACGCGATGTGCTTGATGCGATAAATAATGATCGCCATCTTCTAACTCAATATAAGTAACGTCTTTATTTTCATCGTCTAATTCATCTTCCATTTCCCGGCTATGGTAAACAGGCACTACACTGTCATCACTGCCATGAACCAATAATATAGGTCGGTTAATCTGCTTTGCATACGTTACAGGAGAGTTAGCTTCTAGCATATCGTCGTCTGTACCAAACTGTTTTCTGACTATTTCTTTATTGGTAAAGTAACGCGCTTTAAAAACAAGGTGTTCTAAATCACTTACGCCTGCAAAACTGGCAGCACATTTAAATGTTTCAGGGTGCTTAACAACCGCCATTAACGCTGCATAACCACCATAACTTGCGCCACCAATACAAATTTTTTCAGGTTGTGCAATACCTTGTTCAATAAGCCAATTGGCGCCATCTTGTAAATCGTCTTGCATGGCTAAACCAAAACCCTGAATCGATTGCATTAAAAACTCATAACCATATCCGCTTGAGCCTCTAAAGTTTGGCTGTAATACAGCGTAACCATGATAAGCCAATAATGCAGTCCAATAATCAAAGTTAGCGTAATCTCGCGCCATTGGACCACCATGCGGAAATATTATAGTGGGTAATTTGTCGCCCTTTTTATACCCTACTGGCAACGTTAAATAACCTTCAATGGTTAATCCATCTCGCGCTTTATAACTAATGCGCTCTTTCCCGCCGTATACTGTTTCATCAATTTGCGGATAAGCATGAGCAAGTAAAGACAATTCATTTTTAGTTCTATCGCCAAGAAGGTACATGCCAGAGGTGCTGTCTGAGGTAAAGTAAACAATATACTTTTGTTGGTCTTCGGTGGTGCTTACAATGTCAAGATCGGACTCATCTTTAGCGAGCGATGCACGTAGCGAACGGTACAATTTATCTAAATCTGCATCCCAGTAGTTTACCCCGTCCTCTAAATGAGAATCAGTAAAGCCTGCAACCTCACCTGTTTTGCTAGAATAAAAAATAGAACCATCAAAGTCGTATTTATCATTACTGTAAATTAACTCGCGCTCTTTAGTAGTTAGGTTAAGTCTAAACAATGCATCTCGCCCGTTGTGCAAAGCCGAGATATATAAAAGGTTAGGGTTTTTATCAAACCCTAATATAGAAATACTTTGCTCACTAAATACTTCGTAATCAAATAACGTGTCCCAGTCTCCGGTCTCAGCGTTAAGTAATTCATAAGTAAATTGAGTATCGTCCATTATTTTAGCGATTCGCACATTGCCTTGTCTGTCGGAAAACCACGCTGTAACATTATTACGAGGCCTTTGTATTTGCGTTCTGCGCAATGTGATTAGGTCTAACTCGTATACCGCAGGAGTATTAGCTATTTTAAAGTCACCCTGCACTAAAATTTTATTTTTTTGCTTAGGTAAAAAACTAACAATTTTATCGGCAAACTGTGGCTGTCTCTCGCCACGAGCGGCATTTCCCCTCATAGCCAACTTAATGCCTTTATCGTTAGTTAAGTTATAAGCATACATAAGAGTTGAAGTATATTTAGCACCACCAAATTGGTACTTTATATGGCGTGCACCAAGCAACAGAACATCATCATTCGCCCAGCTATACCAGTCAAAAAATACAGTTTGGTTGTCAGACTGTAAAATAGGGGTAATAACACCTGTTTTAAAGTTTTTTACCATTAGAATTAAAGTGCCTTTGTTGTTTCTTACAAAGGCAAGGTTTTCACCATTAGGCGAAAGCTTTACTTGGCTAAAGTCTTTTAAGCCCGCAAAGGCTTCTATCGGCAATTTTTTATCTTGTTCGGCGAGAGTATTAAAGCTAATAAGAGTGATCAATGCAGCAGCAATAAGTTTACGCATCAAAAGTCCTTTTATTTTTATGTTTTTAAATCAGGTCCGTATTCTATAACTGAGGGCGCTTAAGAACAAATTTATCTTTTGTCGTACTAAAGTAATCGCCACCCATTTTCCCTACAGCCTCTAATCGAGCAGGATCAATATAACCGTTTACTAATATTTCATCATCAACACATATACCAACAATATCCAATAACATCATTTTTCCGCCACCGGCTTTTTCTGAAACCGTAATTACCTCACGCAAGGTACATTCATAGCGTACTTTAGAAGCCTCTACACTTGGCGGACTCACTAATAAACTTGGCGTCTGTTGTATATTTGCTTCATCAAACTCGCTCACGTTATTGGGGTAATTGGCACAGCTTTGGTTCATTTGTTTAACTAAGCTATGGCTAACAATATTGACCACGCACTCTTTAGTCGCCAGTAAATTAGTTAACGTGTCTTTGTTAGCGTGATCACGCGGATTTACCTGAGTAACACTTAATACAGGGGGATTACAGCTTGCTACGGTAAAAAATGAGTAAGGGGCAATATTCGCAATCCCTGTTTCGCTTAACGTGCTGATCCATGCAATGGGGCGCGGGCTTATACCGCCCACTAAATATGAATATACATTGTGATCAGCATTGCTAGTTAAATCTAAAAACATGTTTTTCCTTTTTATTATTAAAACTAAATCGCAATTTAAAACCTTTACGTACTAACAACTTTAACTTTTTTATTTTAGTGCGTTTTTTGTAGCAAACAGTACCTGTTAATGAAAATACAAACGCAATAAAAAACCAAATAACGTGAACATTAATATACTAATTTAAGTTAAGAGTCGTAAATTAAATGCGTGAAAAAATAAATATAGTGTGGTTTAAACGCGATTTACGCTTAAGCGATCATCAGCCATTAAAAAGTGCGTTTGATACTGGCCTACCTACCTTACTAATGTACAACTTTGAACCACTTCTGCTGGAGGATGCTCATTATAATGAACGACACTGGCGCTTTGTGTACCAGTCTATTGTTGATTTAAACTCTCAATTAGCGCGCTTTAATGCAAAGGTGTATATATTTAATGAAAACATGCAGACTCTGCTTCAAAAGCTTAATGAGCAGTTTGAAATATCATATATTTTTAGCCACCAAGAAATAGGGCTAAATAATACCTTTGAACGCGATTTAGCAATTAAAGCTTGGTGCCACAATAACCATATTAACTGGCAAGAGTCGCCAACAGGCGCTGTTATTCGTGGTAAAAAAAACCGTGACAATTGGAATGAACGCTGGCAAAAAACAATGCAGGCTCCGCTTGCTATACCCAATTGGAAGAAAGTTAATTCCGTCAAACTTAAAAATTATAAAAATCCAAAATTACCTGAAACTTACACTCAAGATGATGACAATTTTCAGCAGGGCGGCCCGCTTCATGCGAGAGAAGTTTTGCAAAGTTTTTTTACCCAACGCGGTAAAGGCTATCAAAAAGGAATATCTAGCCCTAGCTTAAGCCGTACCCATTGCTCTAGACTATCGCCATATTTAGCATGGGGAAATATAAGCCTTAGGCAAGTTTATCAAACTGCGATTGAAGCTTATCATTCAAACCACCCCGATAAAAAAGGTTGGAAGCGCCCGCTTGCTGCTTTTGTATCTCGTTTGCATTGGCATTGCCACTTTATGCAAAAATTTGAAAGCGAATGCACTATGGAGTTTAAAGCATTAAACCCAGGCTATCATTCATTTCCGTATCGTACCGATAAACATGTAAAGCGTGACATTGAGCGCTGGGCGCAGGGGCAAACAGGCGTGCCTATAATAGATGCATGCATGCGCTGTCTAAAGGCCACCGGTTATATTAACTTTAGAATGCGCGCTATGTTGGTGAGCTTTGTAACACACCATTTAAACATAAGCTGGCAGCAAGCAAGCTTTCCGTTAGCTAACTATTTTTTAGACTTTGAACCAGGTATTCATTATCCGCAAATTCAAATGCAGGCATCGGTTACGGGTATTAATACCATTCGCCATTACAACCCGATAAAACAATCAGAAGATCAGGACCCAACAGGCGCCTTTATAAAAAAGTGGTGCCCTGAACTTGAAAAGCTCCCTATTGAATATTTACACGAGCCGTGGGAGCAAACACCAATGGAAGCGCTTTTTAACGATTTTAAACTGGGTGAAGATTACCCCGAGCCTATGCTTGATTTAACACTCGCCTCAAAAGACGCCCGCGAGCGATTATGGCAATACCGAGATCGTCCTGAAGTTAAACGTGCCATAGGGAAAATACTTAGAAAGCATGTTGCAATCACACCAAACAAAAGCAAAGTAAAAAAATAAAAACACAGCTAAAAATAACACTCAGGTTAAGTAACTATGGCGCATAAAAAAATAAACTTACCGCAAAAAATTTGCCCTATCTGTAATAAACCGTTTGCGTGGCGTAAAAAATGGCAACGAGATTGGGACAATGTCATTTATTGCTCAGAGCGGTGTAAACGAAATAAAAAGTGATTGCAATTTACTGGCGTCTATTTTGCAACATCATCTGAAATTAATATTTTTTCGGTTTTATTTAAGCTTTTTGTAAATAACGCTTACCTAATCTGAAAAACTTACATTTAAACAAGGAGAAGATGATGACGATTAAAAAAACGGCAAACTCAACCTGGTCTGGCGATATTAAAACAGGCAAAGGCAGTATTTCAACGCAAAGTGGTGCACTTGATAAACAGCCGTACGGCTTTAATACCCGTTTTGAAGATGAGCCAGGCTCAAACCCTGAGGAGCTAGTAGGTGCCGCACACAGTGCCTGTTTTAGTATGGCGCTGTCGCTTGCATTAGGTGATGCTGGTTTTACAGCCGATAAAATTGATACCAAAGCAACGGTAAGCCTTGATGAAGTAGACGATGGCTTTGCAGTGACGCATATAGCACTTGAGGTAAAAGCACGTATTAGTGACATAGCTAATGAGCAGTTTCAGGCCTTATGTGAGCAAACTAAAAAAGGCTGCCCTATCTCAAAGCTGCTTAATACCGAAATTTCACTTAAAGCAACACTAGATAGCGCCTCATAACCGACTCATAGTTATTTTCAATAATATGCAACTTAAGCCAAGTAAGTTTTTTACTTGGCTTTGCATTCACTACCCAACCCTTTTTGAGTTGTTTAAATCTAATAAATCGTTAAGTAGTGCAATCCCCATACCCAACGCTGGCCATATTACCCATAAATAATTTGGCGAGGTAATTAAATTAATGACTGTTAATAATGCTAATACAGCGAAATAACGCTTTAGATTTTCAAAAAATGTTGATGTATTCATATTTACTCTCCTCTTTGTGTATAGGGTTATTTTTAAGCATAAACAAAACAAATACAGCTGTTAAAAGTCACTCAATATTATGACAAGTGTCATTAATTAGGGCTTACTTATTAGTTACTTCTTACTAGTTAAAGTATAAAAACTCATACTTTAACTTGTTTGTGTTAAGATCGAACTTAAACTAACCTTAAATGCTTATATTAAAAAGGCCGAACTAAATGAATGAAAAATCAACAGATTGCACAAAAGTCACCTGCAGTAACTGTGAAGATGCAAACACACTTGAGTTTGATTTTTCAATGGCGTTTCAACCTATCATAAATTGCCAAAGCAACAATATTTTTGGCTACGAGGCATTAGTGAGGGGACTAAACGGCGAATCTGCTTATTCTATTATTTCTAAGGTAAACGAAAGTAACCGCTATGCGTTTGACCAGCTTTGCCGTATTAAAGCAATTGAACTTGCAGCCAAACTAGGCATTACCTCAATGCTAAGCATTAACTTTTTACCCAACGCTATTTATAAGCCTGAGCGCTGCATTCGTACTACATTAGAGGCGGCTAAAAAGTATAATTTTCCTATTCAAAACATCATGTTTGAATTTACCGAGGTAGAAAAAGTAGAAGATACTGCACATATAAAGCGTGTAGTTGATTATTACCAATCCTTAGGCTTTAAAACCGCTACAGACGACTTTGGTGCAGGTTACTCTGGCTTAAATCTACTTGCTGACTTTCAAACAGATATCATTAAGCTAGATATGGCACTTATACGAGATATAAACAGCGATAAAAAACGCCAATTAATAGTAACCCACTGCCTAAATATGTTTAAAGATTTAAATATTACAGCACTGGCTGAAGGTATAGAAACAGTAGAAGAATACGTGTGGCTTAAACACGCGGGGGTTGAGCTCATGCAGGGGTATTTATTTGCAAAGCCTGGCTTTGAGTGCTTACCCAATGTGAACCTTGATTTGTAAAGTAGAGAATAATCGCACACCTCAAATTTATACAAAGCTTGATTAATGCCGCTCATTGTAAAGCGGCATTAATCTATTAAGTCTAACCTACTGCTTACCTGACCATGCCTTCACTAATTGGGTTAATTGCTGTTTTATATCATTATTAGCAATTGCCTGACTTAGGGTTTCAGTTAACACTTTAATTTCGTCCTGATTACTATTTTGTGCAATAACCTCACCTAACTGCTGCCCAAACATCGTAATTGTTTGATTAACATTATTAGCATTGAGTGTTTTATTGATTTCGCTTAACTGAGAATGTGCGCTACTTTTTTCAATGACACTAATTAGCTCTGCAACACTGCTTTTATCTGGCGCTTGGTGTAATAAGCTTTGAAGTGTTTCATTAAGTACATTAAAGCCCTGAGAGCTATCTAAATTGGCCAAACCTTCGCCAACCGTGCCAATTGATGCATTGTAATCATAACTTAAGTTACTTTTACTAAGCTTACTTGCAATGCCCTCTAACGCCTCATGCAAATATCCCATTTGCTCAACCGCCATCATTACCGGGCTACCTGCACCATCAAGTTTATTTAACCTAACAAAGTCACATTTAATTTGCTCATAGCGCGCTTGTTCTTGCGCTGTAGCGGTACCACGCAGTTCACCTAACTTAAGTAGATTCTCTTCAGAGCCTTTACTGAGTGTTTGAGCCTCACCTCGGTAATGATCGCAAATTAAGTTTTCGAGCTCTTCGTCATTCATAGCTGCAACAACTTTTTCAGCCATTTTATTCATATTACGGTAGCTACCTTGTAACTTGAACGGCGGCTCTGTACGGTAGTTGTTATCTTGCGCAGCTGAAGCAATATATTGCGCATTTACTTTTAATACGGTGTCTCTAATAGTGATCAGTTTATTAATTACCGCTTTAATTTCGTTGGCCTCAGCTTGTGAATAACCATACTCAAGCTCATTTAGTGGTATATCTTCACCTTGGCAAATACGCACAAATTTGTATAAATCGTCCATATTTCTGTTTGCCAGCGGTGCAAGCACGGAGTTAGATGTAAGGGCATTTTCTATAAAGCTCATTGCAAACTCTTGCTCGCACCCTGCTAACGTATCACCTAAGTTATAAATATCGGCCCTGTTAGCAAGCATATCCGGTATTTTAAAGCTCTCACCCGATTCGGTATAGGGGTTACCCGCCATAACCACAGCAAACTTTTTACCACGTAAATCATACGTTTTACTTTTGCCATTCCACACGCCATCAATTCGGCGCGAGCCATCACATAGCGAAATAAACTTTTGTAAAAATTCAGGGTTTGTATGCTGAATATCATCTAAATAAAGCATTACGTTATTGCCCATTTCAAAGCTTTGATTGATTTTAGCAATCTCTTTTTCGGCAGTTGCGTTAATGGCTTGAGATGGGTCAAGTGATACTTGGTCGTGCCCTATTGACGGGCAATTTACTTTTACAAATGTTAAGCCTAGGCGGTTAGCCACGTATTCAACTAACGTAGTTTTACCATAACCAGGCGGCGATATAAGTAATAGCATCCCCATTAAATCGGTGCGTTTGTTTTTACCCGCTGAGCCAATTTGTTTTGCTAAGTTATCGCCAATAATTGGAAAGTACACTTTATTAATAAGCTGGTTTCGCACAAATGAACTCAAAGGCCGCGCTTTAAATTCATCTAATTGTAAGCGCTCTTTTTGCTCAGCTAAAATTTCACTGCGTAGAGAATGGTATTGCTCAAAGGCAGGGACTTGTTCAGTAATATACTCTCGCGTGCGTGCATAAAACGACGCATAATCAACCTGAAGTGTTTGCTCACTTATTTGCTTATGCTGCCCCATTAATCCACTAACAGTGTAATCGGCATTTACATCTAAAACGCTGTATTTGAAAGAAGTAGAGGCTGTTAAATGAAGGTAATTCGCAGCTTCAGCTTGAACTTCAGCGCTAATATTACTGTGTTGTAAACAATAGGCATTTAGCCAACTTAAATAAAGTAGACCGCGCTCATCTGTGCTATTAAGTGTGGTATTAGCTTGGGTTAGCTCTTTGCTAAACCCCTTACTATTTGCATCACTATTAAACTGCTCGGCGAGGTTTTTAGCTTGCTGAGATACTATAAACAGAGGCTCATCTGCACTTTTTTGCTGCGCCAATTGCTTAATTAAATATGCTGCGCTGAGCTCACTTGATAAATTACTAAAGTGCACAAGCATACGAGGTATCGTATTTAAAAACTCGCTGATATATTCACTCAGTTGAGATGTTAAAGCGCTAATAAAGTTAATTGCACCAAAGTGCGTTTCCATCAACAATGCATTTTTTGCTTGGTGATAAAAAGTAGCCAACTGTTCTGCTGACAATTGTGCGCTGTAAAGCTGCGCTACTACCCTACAACTCACTGGGTAAATGAGTAAATCAAGGGTGCTTTTTTGATTAAGTAAAGACTCTATTATTGCGCTTGCGTCATGATCGTGAATGCCCTTTTCGTAACCTTCTTGGTAACGGGGCTCTGCAAATTTTTGCACTACATTTAAAAGCGTACCGTTGTCTTTAGCTTGCTGTAATTGTGTAAATGTAAGTGTATGCTCACTATTTTCGCAGGCTAATAAAATTTGCGCAGCTAAATATTCACCACGATAAATAGTGCTGTTTTCAGACACGAGCGCTTGCTGCCACAAGTGACGGCTTTGCGCTAATGTTTCAACACTTTTTGCGTCGGTAATCGGCTCAAAGTAATCGGTCCCTGTTAAATGCAGCATTAGCTGCTCATCGCGAGGCAGTAACGTTAAATCAAGTAATTGCTTATTAACACTAAATGCGTGTTTACCTATACTTACCGTATTACCGCCATCGGTAAATATATCTTGTTTATCTCGTAATGAGCGAATGCCCTGATCTTTGCTTGCTTTTAGTTTTGACTGAATATCATCGGCACGTATTTCGTCGCCAATATCTTTTAACTCTTGCGTAAGTGCACGTAACTTACTGATCATCGGATCAGCTGCAAAGTAGGTGTTTAACGCATCTAACTCAGTGAAGCTTTGCGAACGTCGATTAACGCCCTGTAAAATACGCTCTGCGGCATTTGCTAAATTAAGCGCACGTCGCTGACGCGCATCAATTAAGCTTTGCTTATGTGCTTCAAAGCTTTCGTAAACGTCCTCTCGCTTGGCTATTATTTCGCTGAGGTATTCATCAAAATCGCTAAATTGCGACTCGAGCTCTTCTAGCTGTATTAGCAAACGCGATAATTGATCGTCACACGCCTCAGGGGTTTTTGCATTATTTAATGCATTAGTAATACTTTGTGAAAATAGTTTAAAACGAGCGGCAAACTCAGCTTTAGCCTCAACACTGCCTAAGCTTTTTTGACGTATTTCTATGCCTGCTTTTGCCCTATTAACTAACGCATATACACCGCTAATATCTTCTAAAATTTGAGTGCGAATACGGCTATCGTCTATGTCTAAATCAAGCATTGTGTGGTTAAGTAAATCAAGTTCCACACTTTGTTTATCAAGCTCGGCAACATAGGTTTTAAGTTCGGTTACGCTTTCACTCTTAGCACTTAACTCTTCGAGCTCTTTTAACTTGTTATGATACGGTTCGAGTGCTGTTGATTGCTGCAAAAAAGCTGCAGTAGCTTGGCTTACACCGCTCAAATGCCCATCTACATCAGCTTGTAACTGGTTAAGCGCATCTGTGTCTATGTACTTAATATCTTCAAGGCTGATTATTTGCCCTTTTAGTACTTTTAACGCGTCTATTGCCGTAACAAATTCAGATACTGCTTTAAAGCTATCGGGGCGGACCTCTCGTGTTACTTCTGTGTACTGTTTAGTTATATCTGCAAGTGCTTGCTTAGCTTTGTTCTGTATTTCAGTTACTTTTTCAAACTCATCAAGTACTTGTTCAGCTGTCTCAAAAATACTGTGCAAGCTTTGCGCTATGTCAGCAAACTCATTTTCATTAAGCCAATGATAGCGATCAAATATATTTCGACTCAGCGATATCATATCTTCGTAGTGAAACAAACTTGGGCTTTGCTCGTTAATCGCTTTGCATACACTATATAAATCTGAAATACCGCGTACTAAATCGGGGTTACCAATTTTTCCAAAAAAACTCGTTAAAGCAGGTGCATTGGCGGCAAACTCAGCTGATACAAATGGGCTTTGCCATATTTGGATTGGGTGTACGCGTTCAGCTTGTTCGTTATCGGCTTTGAAGGTTAACGCTATGCCATTGTTGTAAATACCATAACCGTGACAGTAAATCGGGTTTTGTAAGTTTTTATCAATAATATTGTAAGCAAATAAAGCATAGCGTCCTTCGCTTGGCTCATAAAATACATACAATACATCTTCGCCATTGGGCGATTTAACTTGGCGATGAAATTCTAAATCATCAATTTGTTCTTCAAATGAGCGAGCCTGTCCCGACTGCAAATAGTAACCACCGGGGAAAATAATACCATGGTCCTCAGGCAGCGTAACACATGCGCTACCAATGGCATCTTGGCGCATGACCTGCAAAGTGCGGCTGTTAAAAATAAAATAGCGCCACTGCTTTTCTCGGTATGGCAAAATTTTAAGTAAAATCAAGTCACCAACTTGCGCGTATTCAACCTCGCTATCAGCAAGCGATTGGTTTTTATCTTCAACAGGTTCTTGATGAATGCCTTCGCCGGTTTCGGTGCTGTTTTCTATTTTTATGGTGAGTGTGCCACCAATGGTTTCAACAAACACGGTATCGGCAATATTTATATGACCGTGACGCCCTTCAACATGGTCACTGCGGTCTGTTTGTTGCCATTCAAAATCATAATCGTGTGCGTGCTTTATATCGCGTTCACCGCGATTATCAATATAATGAATAGTGTTATCTGGGTGTATCTCCCATCTAAACACTCGCACGTCAGAGAGCTTTTCACCAATCTGAAACAACGCAAATAACTTGCCGTTTTGCTGATATAGGTGCTGCAACTTAGTTTGCTTGTAGTAAGTATAAAGCTCTTCAAAATCGCGAATAAAACGAGTATCGGTTAAAAATAAGGTTTTTTCTGGGTAGGGTTCAATCTCAAAGTGGTCCTCTTGCTGAACCAATTTGTGCACACTAAATACATCATCAATTGAGGTTTCTTTTTTCAGACCCAAAAACACGTTGTAAGCAAAAATAACCTTGTCGCCCACAATAACAATATCGCGAGGCGTACAATTTTGATCGGTTCGCGCACGCACACGCCCTTTAACTTGAAGCTCTGTGCTACCAAACTCGTTAATGCGCGAGGCATTAACTTTATCTGTTTGCGTTTTGAGTGTTACGCCAAAATTATTTAAACGACGCTTGATTAAATCGTACGATCCCTGCTCTAAAGCATGTTGTGTTGAGTCCGTCATTAAACCTTTCCTGCAGTATTACTTTTGTATGTGTGATCAAAAAAGCCGTAAATTATAAATTACGGCTATAGATTGAGAGGAGTTAGTCTTGCGGGTCGAGTTTTATTTTCTCGTCAAGGCCGCTGCCCATATTGCTCCCTAGCATACTTAGTAATTGGCTTTTTTCAGCCGCTGTGGTGTTACTCAATTGCTTTAATAATTTACTCATATTAAGGTTTTTCATAGTTTCAGCTGAGCCGTTAGCGCCCGCTAATACTCCTTTCAAATCCTCAATTAAATTGCGATCGCCATTTAAGTGATCTTTAAATACAGTTTGTACTGTTTTGCTTTCATCTACTAAACCATCTATTGATTTACCTAAGCTAATAGCACTCATAAACTGGTTAAAGAACTGGCCATCGCCGCCCATAATATTAATATCGGCATCGCCTAGTGCTTTGCTCATCACTTGAGCTTGATGCTCTGCTATATCTTTGCCTGCCTCAATTTTAGCCAGCACTAGCTCTTTTTGCTGGTTTAGTTGCATTGTAAAGCTTTCGTAGTCACGGGCATCTTGGTCCATCGCATTTAGCGCCTGTAGTTTTTCTTCAAGACCTTTGGCCTCAGCAAGCATCTTACGCTCAAGGTTAATGGCTTCAACTTCACCTTGTTTCTCATTCGCATCAGCCATGGCTGTTTGTACTTGTGCTTGAGATAGCCCTATTTCACGGTTACCTTGTGCTTCTGCTTCTAATTTTTGACGCAATACTTTAGCGTCTACTTCACCCTGCATTGCGTTTGCTTGTGCTTTAGCTGTTATAACGTCAGCTTCAGCTAAGCCCTGTGCTGCGGTTTCAACTTGGTGTGCCTGGGCAAGTATCTTTTTAGACTCTGCTTGCTGGTTAGCAATGCGCAGTTCTGCATTGGCCATTGTTTCAAGTTCACGGGCTTTAAATTCAGCAGCTTGATCTTGCGCTTTAGCAGCTTCAATATCTTTAACTAATGCTTCTTCTGCTTCTGCTTTAGCTCGGATTATAATGGCGTCTTTTTCACGTTCTGCACCTGCTAAAACCTGCACATCTTTAATACGCTCTTGCTCTTCAGCTACCGATTTTTCTACTATTACGCGATCGCGCACTACATCAGCAATTTCTTTGCGTTCTACTTCAAGTGCTTTTTCTTTGTTAATACGTAAAATTTCAGTTTCTCTTTCTCGTTCAATCACTTCTATTTCACGAGAGCGTAAAACTTTTTCTTCCTCAATACCCAGTACTCGCAGTCGGTTTTGCTCTGCAATATCAAGTTCACGCTGCTTATTTTGCTCGCTAATTCCAATTGATTCTTCAGATTGAATTCGAGCCTGCTCTGATTTTAAACGCTCTTCGTGGCGTACTTTTTCAGCTTCGGCGTGTTCACGCGCTTTAACGGTTTCAATTTCACGCACTTGACGCGACATCGCATCTTGTTTTTGGCGTTCTATTTCAAGTGATTTCTCAGTGGCTTCTTGGTTTTGAATTTCTACTTTTGCGCGCTCATCACATTTTAATTGATTGGTTAATACATTTTGCGCTGCCGTCATTTCGGTAATACGACGAATACCTTCTGCATCAAGTATATTTTGTGAATCAAGCTTTTCAATCGACGTTTGCTCTAGGTAATCAATAGCGACATCTTCAAGCGTATAGCCAGATAAGTCCTGCCCTATCACTTCTTTAATGTTGTCTCTAAATTCGTTTCGGTGAGTAAATAACTCAACAAAATCCATTCGCTTACCAACCGTTTTAAGTGCCTCTGAAAACTTAGCTTCAAATAATTCTTGCAGCGTTTCATGCTCTGATGCACGTGCACAACCTACTTGCTTTGCTACACGTAAAATATCGTCTTTGTTTTCATTAACACGAATATAAAACGTAATGGCGATATCGGCACGTATATTGTCTCTACAAATCAAGCCGCCTTTGTCTTTACGTTCAAGTACCATGCGCTTTGTTGAAATATCCATCACTTCCATTTTATGGATAACAGGGTAAACAATGCCACCGGTAGTGGTAACGTCTGGCTCACTTTTCATTTTATTTATAATGAGAGCTTGGCCTTGTTCCACTTTGCGATAAAACTTGCCAACAATTAACAAAATAGCAAAAATGACCGCTATCGCTATACCTACAAACGTTAATATAGGTAGTAAGTTATCTAAAAATTCCATGTTATGTCCTAACGTAATTATCGATTTATTATGTGTTATTTACAGCAAAAACGGAGTTGTGTTACCAAGGTTTGGCAGTAACAATATAACAATGCTGCTTTTTTATATGCTCAAGTAATATTACCGTATCACCTGCGCTGAAGGGGTATTCGTCATGCGATCTAATTTCAATGAGTTGCTCAGTGCCTTGAAAATTAACTCTGCCTTGACCAAACGTTGGCGTCACCTTTCCAGTAACAACCGTGCATTCAAGACCCAATAAGTCGCTACTGCGAGAAGTTTCTACACTTGAGAAAAAGCGTTGTAATGGTTTTGAAATAATAACTGCAATTGGTAAAGCAATAATCGCGCTTACTACCAGCATCGCTAAGCCAAACACATAAAATAAAACACCATCACCAAGTAGGTAAGCAAAAAACTTATGTGCATAAATACTAATTAGCCAGCTAATCATAACCACTAAACTAATTGATACCGTAATAGGAATACTGCCAAAACCAAAGTTTGACGCTGAATGGGCGCTATTTGAATTAGATGAACTGGGCTCTATGTCTAAATCAGATTCAAACATATCAATGTCAGCAAAGCCTAATAAAGTGATCACCCAAAAAAGGATTACAACCAAAAGCAGGGCCGTGAAAATAATGGTAGGAAACGTAAGTGCTAAATTCAAAAAGTCCATATTACTGCTATCCATCTGTATTAATACATTTACACAGTATGATTTTTACCATTTTGAAGAGAGTTTGTTAAGTTTTTTATAATAATTAGCCACTGGTTTATAAAGAATTGTAAATAGCTCACCTCTATTTTAATTACCTCATTATAAACCCACTATTTGTAGGCATTTTTCAACGGTCAATTTAGCTCACTTACTTTTAGATTGAAGTATTCTATCTGCACGTATGACTTTTTAACGATAGCTACTATATCACTGCAAGTTACACCGATAATAATGACGACGATCAATACAATATTCGCTTCGTGGCCCAACTTTAACAGATACAAAAAAGCCGCCTTACTAGTTAAGCAAGGCGGCTTTCATATTAAAACACTTATGAGCTTACATATTACCAAGCTCAATCATCATTGCGGTATACATGCGTAAATTAAGCTCTAATTGCTCAAGTGTAATAAATTCATGCTCAGAGTGGCCTGTATAACGTTTTCCTGGCATTGAAGGTCCAAACGATACTGCATTATCAAATAGTTTTGCGTTAGTGCCTCCACCAATTGATACAAAATCGGCTTTTTCGTCGCCGGTAAAGTGCTTAAATATATCAAGTAGCTTTTGCGCATGCGGCGCATTGTCTAACAGCATAGGATTACCTATCACTGTATCTATACTCTCGAGTGTAACTTTATTGTTAGCTTGCCATTGATTAACGGCTGTCTCTATTTGTTGCTTTAATACATCTTCACTTTTACCAACAGGGCGACGAGCATTAACAGCTAACGTTAGCTTATTCCCGCTGCGCTCAATGACGGTTGGGGCTACGGTCATTGGGCCCATAAAGTCATGCTTATAGGCAATATCGCCAAACTGCTTACCGTGAAGATCTAACCCTATCAGTTGATTTACAAATTTAATAAGCTGTCCATCGCTATTGTTTTCAAGTGCGATTCCATCAAATAGCTCGGCTAAATGTGCAATGGCGTTCACGCCAGATTCGGGCTCAGAAGAATGGGCAGACATGCCCTTTACATTAATGGCAATGGCGTTATTTTTTTTACTAAAGTTAAATTCAACTTGATTTAGTTGCTTGGCTCTTGTTTTTAGTTGGTTAACTAGCGCATTGTTTGCATTATGCAGTACTAAACTTGCATCTTCTGGTATTTGGCTTTTGAAAGCACCACCAGCAAGGTCGCTTACATACACTGCTTTTTGATCTGATATGGCATTAAATGTAGGAGAAATTAAGCTCCAACCTTTTTCAGCAACCACTACCGGGTATGATGCATCAATGGTTACTGCATACTTTGGTTGCTCGTATGTTTTCATGAACTCAGTAAGTGGGCCCCAATCAGACTCCTCAGCCAGATAAATCATCAGCTCAATGCGGTTATCAAGCTCAATACCTTTATCTTTAATCGCTTTCATGGCGTAAAGCGCAGTAGCGATAGCGCCTTTGTCATCTTCGGTACCACGGCCTACTAATTTACCCGGCTCTGAGGTATCAATAATAAAGGGGTTTTGCTTCCACTTACTCGCATTAGCTGGCTGCACATCACCGTGTGTTACCACTGTTACCTTGTCTGTTTGTTTACCCATGCCAATAAGCACAGTGTAACCAAGGTCTTGATAGTCGAACCCAAGCTCTGCAGCTTTCATTTTTAATACCGATTTAAAGTTAATAAAATCTGGGTTTTGTGGTGCGGGTATTGAATCTTTATTTACTGTAGGAAAAGCAACTAAGTTAGTTAGCGTGTGTACTTGTGCATTTTGGTAGGTATCTACAGCGTAATCGGCAACATTATCAATATTTTTATGTAACTGTGCGTGCGCGCTAAACGCGAACAAAAGAGCACTTGCTAAAGCTAACTTTTTCAAAACTTATTCCATTTAATTAATAACTAAGGGCTTTAATTATAGCGCCCACATAGCATTACAAATAGCGCTTTGCGGTAATTTAACAAACTATTAAGTGTAAATATTTATATGGCGGCTTTAATATGGATAGCGGTATAATAGGTGGCTTAAAATAATTGGGGTAAATCAGTGTGAATCGTCGTAAAAAAATAGTCACAAAGTTTCAAAAGAAAGACAAACGCGCTAACGCTAAATTACACAAAAGTAATAAGCCCGCGTATATATCAAAAGCTGATCGTGAGAAGCTAGAACAACAAGCAGAACAACCAACCCAAATTGAACAAAACCAAGAGCAGCCGTAATCTGCTCTTAGTTGTAAATTATATAATCACCTTAAAATGCGACACTCATCCCTATATTAAACGAACGCCCCTGCCCTGCGAGCTGCTCAAAACCCGTGCTTTCGCCTTTTTTAAGCTGCGCAATGCTCACCCCACCAAGCGGTAATTGATAGTACTCGTCAAATAAATTACTCACTTGTGCACTTAACGTTAAGTCGCCCCATGACGCTTTTGAACCTAAATTTACAATGTTGTAGCTATCGGTTTGGTTTTCTAATCGGTTGTTATCGACGCGTGTTTTAGCATCATTCCATTGCCACGACAGCGTATTTTCAAAGCGGCCGAGTTGATGGTTAATTGCAAGCTTGGTATGCAGTGGTTTTATTTGATAAAGCGGCTGGTTGGTATCATCTCGCTTTGCACGTGTATTAGTAATATTGGCATTTAATTGCCAATTACCGAGTGCTTTAGATTGATGAATATTAGCGGCTAAATCTAACTTAACCCCATACAATACGGCATCCGTATTAGTAAATTTAAGTATGTTACGTGTTGTGTTTTCTAAGCCAAATCGATTAAAAGACCTGACGAGGTCTGCATCAATGTAGTCAGATGCATTGGTATACCAAATGTTAGCACTTACTTGCCAGTCGTCGTTTTGAGCCGATTTAATATAAGTAGAGCTTATTGTATGCGCGGTTTCTACTTCTAAATTTTGGTTGCCTATATAGCCATTGCCATCACCGTACCAACCAATCATGGTGGTTGCCATATTGCTCACACCCCAGCTGTATCGCTCATACAAATTAGGTGCTCTGTTTTTGCGAGCAAGACCAACCTGTATCTCGTCAGTATGAGTAAGCTGATAATTAAGTAATACACTGATATCAACCACCGTGTCTGATTTATCGTTCTCTTTGCTATTAAAAGCAGCAGCGGCACTTGCGTTACTAGGCTGCATTGGCATGGCGCTCATAGTCATCATTGCCATACCTTCGCTATATGGCTGAACATCGTCAGCACGAGTATTTACATGCTCAACACGTATACCTGAATTTAACCACAACTGAGTATTTATTTGGCTCTCAAATTCTGCAAATGCTGCAATACGCTTACGCTGACCATTATTTATATTAATGTAATCGTTAGGGCCCATCATGGCGGAACCTTCAACAGCAGACCACCAATCATCAATTCGGTAATCATAAAATGCTTGCCCAAGTAATAGGCTGCTATTGCTATCTAGGTTTAAACGCCATTTAATTTGAGAGCTTATATCGCGCGCATCGGTATTCATTGGCATCATGCCTGTTTTTTCAGCGCTAAAAAAACCCATTTCGTGTTTAACCTCATGCCAATTAAGTTGGGCTTCCAATTCACTGTTTTCCAATACACGCTTGTACTGGGCCGTTGCGCCATAACTTGTGTTATCAGTCATATCCATATACTGATTAGCAAAGCCCTGATAAGGTATTTTTTGATGTGTAAGCTTAATTACAAACTGTTGTTTTTCGTCTCGTATTGCTGCAGAAAGCGCATGGTTTTGAACGCGATATAAGGTATCTAATACCAAGTCTCCATTTCCGTCGTCGTAACTTTTGGCATCACTAAACGCACCTTGGTAATTAAAACTCAGGGTATTGCTCGCAATACGTGCTCCTACCCCCACTTTTCGCGCATTGTTTACGCTATTATATTGAGCAGATACATAGCCTGAGTGCCAGTTAAGCTCATTACTTTGGCTATACTGTGGTGAAATAGTATTTACGCTTATCACCCCTGCAATATTATCGCCACCGGCACTTACCGCTGATATACCCGCAATAACATGATAAGCCGTAATTTGATTAGCAGAAACATACGAAAGCGGAGGGTTCATATGATTAGCACATGCCGCTGTAACATCAGCCCCATCGACCAATACTTTTACTCTATCGCCCATCAAGCCATTTAAAATAGGCAAGTTAGACACCCCACCTGCAGCAGAAAAATCCACACCTAAATCATTTAGTAATGATTCTGCAGAACCAAGTGCAAGATGTTTATTTTGCGAATGTCCATGAACCTCAATAACTTCTAAAGAGGTGTCTTCTGCAAAGGCTGCTGAAGAAAACATGCTGCCTATAAAAAAAGCCAAAGGCGTTAATAAATATGTGTTTGGAGTGTTGCTTAAATCTGCCATTTTATAATTATGCCACTGTAATAGTTGGACTAATTATAATTCGTGAGGCTAGAATAAAAGCGCGACAAATTGTCGCACTTTGCTCATTTTATTTTAAATATGCCTGCGTTATTCATCATCAAAAATATCTTCTATTTTTAATTCAAATAACCGCGCTACTTTAAACGCCAGCGGTAAACTGGGATCAAACTTACCTTTTTCAATTGCATTAATGGTTTGGCGCGATACATCTAATAATTCAGCTAGTTTAGCCTGTGTTAGATTTCGCTCAGCCCTGAGTACTTTTAAGCGGTTTTTCATTCTTCGCCCTCATCACAGCTGTAGCGTTTGTTAAGTATCTAGGTGCTAATTAAATAATATAAATCGTATTTATTTAACTCTATCTAATGACTTAGCCTGTCGCTTCACTTAAACTAATTGCTTCAAGTTTTTCTATATTCATTTCATAAATTTTTGCATTTATAACCCATAGTGCTTTTTTGCTCTGGCGTTACTTTTTTATATTTAAACATCTAATTCAAAGGGGGTTTATGAAACCTGATGTTACATCTATACCCAATCAGCTAAATAAAACGGCTATTTTAATTGTGCTGGCGTTAGGCACCTTTATTTTAGGTTTATCTGAATTTTCGATGATGCCAATGTTGCCCCTTATAAGCGAAACATTTGATACTACACCTTCTCAAAGTGGTTATGCTATAAGCGCGTATGCTATAGGCGTAGTGGTTGGTGCACCTGTGTTAATGCTTACAACGGCTAATATGCGAAAACGAAAAGCACTGCTGATTTTTTTAAGTTTAATGTGTGTATCTAATGGGCTTAGTGCATTGGCTACGTCGTTAGAGCAGTTAATCATATTTAGGTTTTTGAGTGGATTGCCTCATGGCGCTTATTTTGGTGCTGCCATTTTGCTTGCATCTGATATTGCGCCGCAAGGTAAACGAGCCAGCTTTATGTCAAAAGTATTTATGGGATTAACCATTGCAACTATTGTTGGTGTGCCCGTTGTAACATTGGTAGGCCAAAATTTAAGTTGGCGTTACTGTTTAGCTGGTGCTGCAGCGATTGCTTTTGTTGCATTTATTTTAGTTTATAAAGTCGTGCCCAACATAGATAACGCTAAACCCTCTAACTTATTAAACGAGTTTGGTGTGCTCAAAAACAAGCTCGTATGGTCAATTCTAGGCATTGTTATTATTGGCTTTGGTGGTGTGTTTTGTATTTATACCTACATTGCTGACACCATTTTAGATGTAACAAATACAGCGCCTTATACTATCTCAGTGGCAATGGTAATGTTTGGCATTGGCTGTACACTGGGTAATTACGTTTTAGGAAAAGCTGCAGATAAGTCGGCAATAAAAACTACAGGCTTTGCGCTTGTATGCACCATTATTTTTGCATTTGCTTATGTTACGGCAAGTTATAATATTTGGGTGCTTTATGCGGTTATTTTTTTCATCGGTTGTAGTGTCGGTTTAGCGACATTAATTCAAAGCCTACTCATGGATGTAGCACCTGAAGGTCACGCGATGATAGGCGCATTAGTTCAATGTGCATTTAATACAGCAAACGCAATTGGCCCGTGGGTAGGTGGAATCGCTATTGCCAAAGGGGCTGCGCCAAATCAAACTGGCTATGTCGCTGCGGCATTATTTTTAGGTGGCTTAGGAATGTGGTTGCTGAGCTATTTACAACTTAATAAGTCACCCAATTTAAACACAGTTAATTAATCACAACACAAAAAGAGCGACTGATAAGCCGCTCTTTTACTTTCATATCAATAAATTTTTACGAATCTAACGACGCCATATCAATGACAAAACGATATCGTACATCTGAATTTTCCATACGTTCGTATGCAGTGTTAATTTCGTCAATGTTAATCATTTCACACTCAGGTAATACATTGTTTTCACCACAAAAATCGAGCATTTGCTGCGTTTCTGCTATACCACCTATAAGTGAACCTGCAACCTGACGTCGTCCCATTAATAATGGCACTGTATTTAACTCTTCAACAGGCCCCACTTGACCAACAATAATTAATGCTCCATCTATGTCTAATAGCGGTGTATAAATTGATAGGTCGTGCTTAACAGGCACTGTATCAATGATCACATCAAATGCTGACTGTGACTCTTTCATTTCGTCATCATTTGTTGAAACTAAGTAATGCTGGGCACCAAGTTTAACAGCATCTTCTTTTTTAGATTCGCTTCGGCCAACAACAGTTACCTCAGCCCCCATTGCTACGGCATTTTTTACCGCCATATGACCTAAGCCACCCAGGCCTACAACTGCAACACGGCTGCCTTTTTTAACGCCCCATTTATGTAGTGGAGAATACGTAGTAATACCTGCACATAACAACGGTGCTACGCGTGAGAGATCTAAACTCTGTGGTATTGAAAGTACAAACTCTTCACGAACTACAACATGCTTAGAATACCCGCCTTGGGTCATTTCTCCGGTTTCTCTGTCTTTACCGGCATAAGTGCCAACCATGCCCTCACGGCAAAATTGCTCTTCATTATTGTCGCACTGATCGCAGCTTTTACATGAATCAACCATACAGCCTACGCCAACGGTATCACCTTCTTTGTATTTTTTAACATCGCTACCAACCGACTTAACTCTGCCAACAATTTCATGGCCTGGCACGAGTGGGTATTTTACACCGCCCCAATCGTTTCTAACGGTGTGTAAATCTGAATGGCACACTCCGCAGTATAAAATTTCAATTTCTACATCGTTATTTCGTAAATCGCGGCGTTCAAACTCAAACTCTGTAAGCTCAGACCCTTGGCTTTTTGCTGCATATCCTACTGTTTTCATCATAACTCCATAGTTGTTTAAAAATTTAAAACGCATTGAGTATGTACTTTGAGGAGTGAATACAAACTGAAAAGCAGCCACAAAAAAGCCCAAATATTATTTGGGCTCAATCACATGCTACTATTTAAGGCAGTGTTACTTAGTAAGCTCTGCGTTAATTTCGTCAATTAAAGTATTAATACGCTCGGCATTTTTACCTAAATCGCTGCGACCAACACGAGATTTACTTCTTATATCAACAAAGCGCTCAGTACCTTCATCAACAATACGAACAACAACATCGTCTTTAAAACCAAACCACGTTGTGGTGTCTGTTGCTTCTATTAAACCAAGTGATTTATTAGCGCTTACCAATTCCCAGCCTAAATTTTTAATTGCTTGCTCGGTTGCTGCAATTAAATCACTTTGCGACTGTGCAAAGTTAAGTGTTGTTAGTTCTGGGTAAGCTTTACGTTGTTGTACCGCGGTTTCTTCCCCTGCGTATTCAACTGGGTTTGGTGCGTCAGCGCGAAGTGGTGCTATAGCAACAAATTTAGGCGGGTTAACCAAGTCGGTTGAAATATCATGAATTGGCGGCACATTTTTGGCTTTATTCATCATGTTAAGCGGCATAGCAATAGCAACCACAGAAAATACTACAGCAACGATAGCACTACCAAATGAAGCGGTTTTACGCATAAATATTAACTGCACTAGCAGTAAAACAAGTGCTGCACCACCCACATACACGCCGTATCTAAAGCCTGTAAAAGCAAGGCCTAAATCAACCACGCCATACTTGTATAAAGGGCCAGGTAATACAACCAGTAAAAAGGCGATTAAACTCACCAAGCTGACTAAAATCTTCATTCTTGTGCTCCATTTTGTGTGTAATTGTTATTTTGTAAACAGCACTTATACTGCACGTGCTTGATTTTGGTTTACCATTAGCAACTAATTACATAAAAAAGTCCAATGTTGTGCGATCAAAGTTAGTCAGATTAGGAAAAATATCGCTCAATTCAGATGATGGAACGCCAAACCATTGCGCCAATGAGGCAAAGTATTGCTCATTTGCCACGCTTGGGATGAGCCTGCCACTGCCAACGTCTTGCGGGCCGTCTAAATGCTGCGTTAAAAATTCACCATAGATATCGCCTCCTTTAACCGCTCCTCCCATTACTAGTTGATTGCCAGCCCAACCATGATCGGTGCCATCACCATTTGAGGTCAGCGTTCTACCAAAGTCCGACATCGTAAAGGTCGTTACTTTGTCTGCCATATTTAGCTCTTGCATTGCGCTATTAAATTCGCTCAAGCTTTGCGCTAATGAATTTAACAAAAGCGGGTGAGTTTCTAATTGGTTGTCGTGGGTGTCAAACCCGCCCATTGAAACAAAAAACACTTGGCGCTGTGTTGCTAAAGTAGACTGCACACTAATTGCTTTTGCCACTGCGGCCAATTGCTGAGAAACACTAGAATCGCTGAATGTTGTTATCAGCTCTGGGGCAGTCTCTAACGCATTGTTCATAGTTTGAGTATTGTTAATAGCCGAATTAAAGCTTTTTGCATAAGCATCACTAAGCGGATGATGAGTATTGCCCATTATACGATTCATAATGTTAGTTACGTGGTCTGTGCGTGGTTGATAACCGCCAAATGCATTTATACGACTAATCCCACTTTTATTTAGTGCAAACGCTTTTGTTTGGCTGCCTGTTTGCCACAGATTAGTTCCATCTAACGACACATTGGCAGCAAACTGATCCTGCTGATTTAAGCGCTCTAACAAACGTGCTCCCCAACCACTGTTCAGCGACTGTTTTTCACGGCCATACATCCAAGATGCTTGCTGATCATTATGAGAAAATAAGTGCTTAGGTAATGCCACTGAATTATTTTTGTAATCGTTATAAGTTGTTGGCGCAAGCAAGGTACCCACCCCACCAACAAACGCTAAATTAGATTCATTAAAAACACGTTGAATAGGCGACAATGATGGGTGCAACCCTACACCACCTGCAAATTGGGTTGCAGTATTTAAAGTAATTGGCGATGCAACAGCTAAATTTTGTCGGCTTTGTTCGTACAAGCTACGCTGCTCACCTTCAAGGGGTACCAACATGTTGAGTGAATCGTTACCGCCGTATAAAAAAATGCATACTAGTGCTTTGTAGTCGCCTAGTTCAACTGCATTAACAGAGCCTGTAAGCGCTTGTAGTTGCAAACTAGTCAGTGCGGCTGCCGATACACCGCCTTTTAAACATAACGACAAAAATTGTCTTCTATTAATGCTCATTATGTCTCTCCTAGTACTGCAAATTAAATTCAGGTGAAATAGCAATCATATAAAGTAAATACGATACCCGTTCGCGATATTGATCGTCATCAAAATAGGCATCTAAATCTAATAATGCTTGGCGTGTGTCACTACTCATAGAGCCTGCAAAATACAGTACGTTGTATTGATCGAGTAAGTAGTTAACCCCATTGTTTTGCAAGGTATTCATATCGTTAATGATGTAAACATAAATACCGCTTGGATTTAAATCGGTGTGCGCCTCTGCAGTACTCCACACCAAATCGGCAAAGTGCTCGTTCATGGTGCCTATAATCGTTGCATCGCCGGCTATTTGTAGCTCAGGAGCCACTAATGAATTTGTTCGCAACTGAGCAGGCTGGTAGTCAGGTCTAAAAAAGTTAAACACCGAACTCGACTGCATAGGTCCTTGCCCATATCGGTCAACTAAATTCCATGTTTTGTAATAACCTTCGGGTGACCTTACGTTTAGGTTTCGCCAAAATTGGACTGTTTTAAGAAGCGGTTCTTTTATTTTACCTTGGTAGCTCAATACACTGCCATAATGACGAGCTTCATTATCTAAATATATAGCTTTTACTACTGCTGCTAGATCACCTCGAACGCCTTCGCCATTATCATTAAACACACTGGCAATTCGCTCTACATATTGCGGTGTAGGGTTTGATGTAATTAGTCGTTGTATTAACTGCTTACTGATAAAAGGCGCTACATTTTGATGGTTAAATAAATTATCAAGCGCTAGTTGTAACGACTCTTGCGCACCATACCCTTGGGGAATAATGTCGCCGTTTAATAACGTTTTTTGCTTTTGTGAATGGTACTCTTCAAATGCTTGCATAGGCGCAACATAGTCGCGACTTTTGCGCTTAAATGTTTCACTGCCTGCAAATGTCCACCCTGTAAATACACGAGCAAACCCTTCTATTTCTGCTTGGCCATACGTTGCAATAGTATTACCGTTAGCGTCTAATTTAGCGGTACCGTCTTGGTTTAGCTCATCAAGCCCGATAGTAAATAACTGCATAACCTCACGGGCATAGTTTTCATCGGGGCGAATATTAAGTGCATCATCGGCCTTTTCGTTACCCAAATGGCTAAGATAAGTGCCCATGATTGGCGATAAAGTTACCGCCTCAAGTAAATCACGAAAATTACCAAATGCATGCGTTAGCAGTAAATCGTAATAGGTCACCATGCCTTCTGGCTGAGAGCGTAAATCGTTATTGAGATCAGACACTACAAGTATTTCACTCAGCCCAAAGGCCACGCGCTGGCGTAGTTGATCGTCGCTTTGCATTACGGCTTTCCACCACGCGTCTATTCGGCTTATATACCTAAAATCTTCATCGTCATTAGTAAACACCATATAGTCACGATGATAGTTAATGGGCAATGCCAGTTGGGCATCAAGCCATTGCAGCTCACTTTGACCTTGCGCGTTTTGTATTTCTACAAGCGTTGGCCCCATGCTTCCTTGATGCAACAACCGAGCTGCAGAAAATGCATCCATGCTATTGCGGGCAAAAAAATTGACCGTTTTAACGGTAGTGGCCCCTTCGTTATCGGTCGCGGTAACATTAAACGCATACTCTGAAGGCGTGTAAGTTAATGCATCAGCCAATTTAACGCTAACTGAGCTTGCGTTTACTGGCTCACTTAACACAGTAGGCCCCGAAGTTTGTTGCCAAATTACACTTGCGATGCTGCCGTCAGCATCGCTGGCTGTTGCTTTTAGCTCAATAGTTTGGCTTTTTATGATATCACTGGGTAAGCCCGACAGGGTTAAAGAAGGAAGTTTGTTACCATTAACGGTTGGGGTATCATCTGAGCCAGAACCACCGCAGGCACTAAGAAAAAAGACTGAGCTTACTATCAAAACTAATTTATAATGCATGTTAAATCGCCATGATATTTTGGTTTAAGTAAGCAATTGCCTACTTAGTTTAATGCATTAATTGAAACACAAAATTTACATTTTTTCCTTTTATTTTTTGTAATCGAAACTTGACTAACGTTCAAAATTGCACAAACTACGGGGGTTAAACAGCCAGAGACTCACATATGAAAACAGAAATTAGTTATCGTTTTGAATCATCGCAAGTGGCCAACCGTTTTTTACATGAGTTAAAAAACTGGCCAGTGAACGATGTTAAAACACGTCTTTTTAATGGAGGTGATAGCGTAAAAGTAAGCTATGATTACGACGAAACAGGCTTCGATTATACCATTGCCGAGCTTGATGATTTAGCCGAGCAACATGGAGGAAAAGAAGTTTAGCGCAGCGTAATATGTATTAAACTTTTTAGCATTAATAGTAACAATTCGCGATGGTGGTTTAATTATATTGATTTAATTAAGGCTCTGTCTCTTCCGGTGTTTTTTGCCTCGTACAGCATAACATCTGCATCTTTGATTAATGATTTGGCTGTGATGCTTTCATTATCCATAGCCTTTGCCGTTGCAAAAGCACAGCCTACACTTATAGTTAAAACATCACTTACTTTAGAGCCTTTGTGAGTTAATTTAAGCGCATTTACATTTTTTCGTAATTGTTGAGATATTAGTTCAAATTGCTCAAACGAAAGCTGGTTAAACAGCATTATAAATTCCTCACCTCCATAGCGTGCTGCTATACCATTATTTGATTTGGCGGTTTCTTTTAAAACACAGCATAGTGCTTGTAAGGCACTATCTCCTTCTTGATGACCATAAAAGTCGTTGTACAACTTAAAGTAATCAACATCAATTAGCATTAATCCCAACGTTGTTTTTTGATTGTGGGCATCATGCCACTGTAATGTGTAAATTTCTTCAAAGGCACGTCGGTTATAAATTTGCGTTAACTCGTCTATTTTACTTATTTTTTCAAGTTGTTCGTTTTGTTTTTTGACCTCTTTTATTAAGGAATTAAAACCATTTATAAGTACACGCATTTCTAAAAACTGATTTTTAAAATGAAGCGGTTGAAGGTCATTTTTAAGTAACATTAAATTGATTGCCGATGCACCATTAATTAATGGTGTAATAAAAAAACGATTAACAACAAAAAAACCTATTAAAGAGGCTACAAAAAACATTATTAAAATAATAATTAAATACAAGTCAAATAACACAGGCAACCTTTGATGGTGATGCTCAATATTCATTGTCAGTAATGGGTTACCATTTATGTCTAGCAATATTCTTTGTCGCTCAGTGGCTATTCCCTCATTTTGGATTCCACCATTTAAAACAAGTAAATTTTGTGTTGCGCTATCGTCATTTATTATTGAGTAGCTAAGTTTTACTTGCGCTACTTCTGCCATCATAGCAACTTGTGATTTCCTTACTTTTTTAATAAAAACAATACTACCAACAGGCTCTCCTGTTTTATTTGTTCGTTGAATTACGTGCGATGCAAACATAACAGGGCCATGCTCTGTTCTTAAAAAACCGAAGTGTTCTGACGTATTTTTTTTATAAGGTAGGATAGTACGGTTAGGTAAATGAGTATTTAGATCAAATTCTGGCAGCTCAAAGGATTGCTCCTGAATGTAATCAAAAGTATGCCCATAAACTTGTTTAAAGTTCATGTCGTAAATAAATACACCATCTATTTTGAGTGATTTAAAGGTATCGTCCACATAATTTGACTCAATATAGTCTTTATCAAAGCTCGTCATGAAATCGTAAGAGTCATCCCACACCGCATAATCGTAATTTAGGGTTTTTAAGAAAACAAACTCTCTGTTTAATGCAATTTCTAGGCTTAATAACTCTCTATTTTGGTAGTCTTTAATGTTTTCATTTATAGTTGGTAACGTAAAAAAGTATCGATAGCTAACCAATAAGCTAGTCACAAAGCACATTAAAATTAAAGTACCTATTATTACAAAAAATCTTAATGTCATTATTAGGCCCTAGGGTGTGAAGTAGCTTAATTCATTTTATAAATAGCGCTTATCTATAGTTTTTTAAATGTGCTTGGGTTTCTTCTGCGCCAATATAATTAGTTTAACGATGATTCCGGCATTAATGTTATTGGCATGGTACAGCGCATTAGCGTACCTTCGCCAAGCTCACTTTCTACCTCAATTGAACCATTATGCTCTTTTAGCACGTTATAAACGATGGCCATTCCCATCCCCGTTCCCTTCCCTACTGGTTTTGTTGTATAGAAAGGTTCAAAAATATGGCTTTTAGTTTGCTCGTCCATTCCACAGCCATTATCTGCAATTTCAATATAAATATTTTTTTCGTCTGAAAATAACTTGATGACTATTCGACCTTGCTTGCCATCAACTAAATCACACGCATACTTTGCATTTAGCAATATATTTACAAACACTTGGTTAATTGCCGATAAATTACAATAACTCAATGGCAGCTCTTCATAATCACATTCCACCTGACAACTTTTTAGCTGATTGGCGAGTAACTTAATGGCACCATTTAATGACTCAGTAATATCAGCCATAGCCAATAAGTTATTTTTCGGTCTGGCAAAGTTAAGCAAATTATTTACTATGGCAGCGATACGTTGAAGTCCCTCATGAGTGTCGCCGAGCAGTTCATCTAAATCTTCTAAAATAAAATCTATATTCGTTTCTTGGTCGAGCTTAACCAATTGTGCTTCAAGCTCTGAAGCCGAGATAGACTTATCTATGAACTGCTTAGATATCTGCATTAATGAATGAAGTGTTGGTTTAAAGTACTTAATGCTTTCTACATTACTCATTACATAAGCAAGCGGGTTATTTATTTCATGTGCTACGCCTGCCGATAACGTACCGAGTGTTGCCATTTTATCGGTTTGCATTATGGTTACCTGCTGGCTTTTTAGCATGCTCAGCTTTTCTTTTAACTCTTGATTAGTGCAAAATAACTTACGTGTTTTATCTTCAAGTAAAACTTCTAACTGATCTCTTGCCGCTTTTTCACGCAAATACGCTTTTTTGTAGTTATAGTCGTCTTCAGCCATTTAAAGCCTCATACTTCACTTCAATAACGCACTTGTCGCAGCCGTCATGCATACATTCAACATGGTTTAAAGAAACATCAATACCGTAGTGCGAAGCCGCACCATAAATAAGCCCTTCTGCGCACATACATAACTGCCTTTTAGAACGGTAATGCATTAAAATAAATCCATCTTCAATCAGTTTAGACTCTATTTCTGGTAGGTTTGGTTCATGGTATAGCTTAGCGACTTCAACATGAATGACCTTATCAATCCCCATTATTAACTCTGCAAAACTATTAAAGCCTTTCGCAACCGTTGGGTGGCTTCTGTTTAAGTGGCCAAACAAATACTCACCAAATGCTTTTAATACTTCGGGCATAGTCATCGATAGGGCTGTCGCTACATCCTGGGCTAAACCAATTATCTCTTCATCTGGGTAACTTTGCGCAGAAATATACACACGGCCATCAGGGGCGTTTTTTTCAAGTAACTCATCCCATGCCGCCATACCGCACTTTTCAATAACCAGTGCCTCTAAGCCTCTAAAAATTATGCCTTTCATGTTTTATCCTTATTTACTTAACCACCATTGCTCTATGTCGGGAAATAGCGCTAAGTCATCTATAAAATCAAACTCTTCAAGATTAAAGTTAAACGCATTATTGCAAAACACATGTTCAACAATCATGTGAATCACGGTTAATGATATGCTTTTTTTTGAGGGTAATTCATCAATCAATTGCGCATCGACTATTTTTTGTTCAAACCCCCAAAGTGCCAGTAAATAAGCACTTAACAAAAACTTAGGTACAACTTCGTTATCTAAGTCGCCATGAGGATCACTCGTTATAATTAACTCACCTATTACACTTAATAACCCTACAGCACATGCGAGTAATTGAGTTTGGCGATCTTGCTTTATATATTTTGCTAACGATTGCGATAACTCTGCTTTTTTATAGCCTTTGTCTATTAAGTGATTAATTGCTTTTTGTTTATTTTTACTAAGTAACTGATGAGATAACTCTGAAAAAACCACGATTGCTCTAAGGTTTATTAAGCCAATCCTTACAATCGCTTCTTTAACACTCGAGGTAGTACTATCAAACCCCATAAAAGCCGAATTAGCAATTTGTAAAACCTTACCAGCCAGTAAAGGGTCGTGCCTAACATCTTTTTCTAAAATAGAAATATTAGGCTCGCTTTTATTGAGTTCATTGAGTAGGTTTTGCGTTACCTCACCTAAAAACGGAAGCTCAGAGAGTTGCCCTAAAATAATGCGATGCTCACCGCTAATAGGAAGTGTTTTTAAAACAATAGCACTATTTATTACGCTCTCTAAATGTGACTGAGCAAAAGGCTTAACTAGGTGAAAATGGATTACATTATTTAATTGTAGCTGGTAATTCCCACTCATATCACCTGTTAATAAACACCTTAGCGCAGATGGACAGAGCTCTTTAGCTTGTTCTAAAACGTTTTTCCCCGTGGGAAGTTGCATCATCGAATCACAAAAAATAATATCAGGTAAGGCGTTGTTATTTATTTGCTGTTCAAATTGAGTAGCAACTTGAACTGTGCACACATGAGCACTGGGGCATAAACGGTTAAGCGTGCGTATTAACGCACGTAACAGCAGTTCGTCGTCATCAATAATAAGAATATTGATTTTTAAATCATGCATCTACTACACCTAAAGCTATAACGTACTAGTTTATAATTAAAGCGTAGTATATTTTTATCAATACCCCTACTTTCAAAGACGCTAATTAATAAAAAGTAAATGCATGGTTTTATTCATGATATTTACGGATCATCGCCACTTTACCGTTTTCAACTTCTATTACTTCCATCATTACTGATGTGTACTCGATTGGCTGCTTACTTTGCGGATGAATGCCCTTAGCGTGGTTTTTATAACGAATCGCAAAACCGCTATCGTTAAATATAAAAGTATTGAGTAGCTCACTTTCATAGTGGGTGTGCGCGCCTAAGTAAAAACTCATGCCCTTACGCATTAGTTTTTTACCCTCTGCTGTGCGAGAGTCATCTACTTGATACGGTATGTGCTGACTGCCAACATCGTCCGTTAATAAGCTAAGGTAGGCTTCAAGCTCTTTTTCACTTGCGTTAGGCGCTTGCGTTGCGGTCATGGCGCTTGCGTTGCGGTCATGGCGCTGTAGTAATGCTGTGCAAATTTGTTTAAGTCCAGTGCCTCTTCAGCATCAACCAAAAAGGTACTTACTAATAGCAAACCAAATGTAAATAGTCGTTTCATCACTTCTTCCTTGTAGTTAAAAGTATTGATTTATTTATAGGTACACTATATTCACATGCTCAAAAATAAAACAAATATTTTTAAGTTAATAAACCTACATTTTGCTTTTTACTCTATTGGTTGCCGCGCTGTTGGCTGGGTCGTCGGGCCAAAAATGTTTAGGGTAACGACCCTTCATTTCTTTTTGTACATCGCGATAACTACTAGCCCAAAAGTGCGCTAGATCTTGCGTAAGTTGTAAAGAACGCTTACCTGGCGAGAGTAATTCCATAAGCAGTGGCAGCTTGCCATTTGCAAGCATTGGCGTACTTGTTAAGCCATACACTTCTTGCATGCGCACGCTAAGTTTTGCGGGACCATCTAACTGGTAATTAATTTTTATATTTGAGCCACTCGGTACCGTTAACCTAAGCGGTAACAATGTTTTTAGGGCTGTTTGCTGTGTCCAGTCAAAACAATTTTGCAGTGCTTCAAAGTAGTTAAACTTTTTAAGCTGCTCCAGCGTTTTTATATCCTGTAAATATACGCCTAACCAATCATCAGCTGTTTTGATAAGTTGCTGCTCGCTTATTGCCGGGAACGTATCAGGCATAAACTGACTGGCTAAACTCATGCGTATTAATAATTGCTGCGCGTCGGGTTGTTCATTAAATAATGCAAAACCATGCTTGGTAAATAAATTAAGCCACGCTTTAGCGCGCTCGGTTTTATCAAGCTTTTGCTTACTTGGTTGGCTTGTAAGCGTAATAGCGCCGAGCTTTACTTCGTCTTGATGAATAAAGCGCGCGGTTTTTTCATCAAACTCACAGCGGGTAAGCGAAGTAAACAAATGCGGTAAGTAACCTTGTAGCTCAAATGGGCTAAGTGCGGTGGCTGCAAAAATACGCGTGCCTTTATGGCCGCCCATGCTTGCAATAGCAAGGTAGTCATCGTTATGCCAGTAATCGGTGTTTAAATCAGCGCCCGCACCATTGGCAAGTAAGTAGCCATTACCGCGTTTTTTTGCAATGCGATCGGGGTAAGCTAATGCCACCAGCAAACCTAAATACTCGGTGTTTAGCTCACTGTTACTGTCGGTTACTTTTAAACGGCTTTGCCAGTATTTTAACTGCTGTTTAAATACTGGGTGTGGCCTTTGCTGTTGGCTATGTAGCGCCAAGCTTAGCTCGTTGGCACTGTTTATTCGGCTCTCAAGCAGCGCCACTAAATAAAGTGCTAAACGGTAAATACCAGGGAGTTCTGTCTCAAGCGCCTGCGCTTTTAAAAGCATATGCGCTAAGCGAATATCCGCCCCAAAACCCAGCATGTTACTGCCCAATTTGGTTAGCTTGCCTTTGCCGTCGATGGCTTCAAGCATAGTTAGTAAGCTCATTGCTTGTGTGCATTGCTGCGTTGTTGGCGTATCAAGCAAGGTGAGTTCGCTAATATTTGCGCCCCACTGCTTTGCTTCAAGCATGAGTTGGCTTATGTCTGATGTGAGTATTTCGGGGTTGTCGTGACTGTTACGTCGCTCAAAGGTTTGCTTTGAGCCAAGCCTGTACACCACACCTGGTTCTATTCGCCCCGCACGCCCTGCTCGCTGCACGGCAGAGGAGCGCGATATACTTTGTGTTGTAAGCTCCGTTACGCCTGTTTTTAAGTTATAACTGGCCGCGCGGCGTTTACCGCTATCAATAACAATGCGAATGCCCTCAATGGTTAAGCTGGTTTCGGCTACATTGGTGGTAAGCACAACTTTGCGCATGCCCTCAGGCGCAGGGGCAATCGCCGCTTGCTGATTGGCTTTATCTTGCTCGCCAAATAACGTGGCAACTAGGCAGTTACTTGGCAAGTCATTAAGGGCCTGTTGTACGCGTGATATTTCAAATTGCCCAGGTAAAAATACTAATGCACTGCCGCTTTGCTCGTTTAGTGCTTGTTTTATTAAAGGTGCAATAGCATCAAGCCAGCGGCTTTCATCTTTTATTGGTATATATACTTCGTCTATGGGGTAGCTTCGCCCGCTTGATTGTATAACTGGGCAATCAAAAAATTGCGTATAGCGCTCTGTATCAAGGGTGGCCGACATAAGTAGTATGGTTAAATCGTCGCGCAGCGCACTTTGGGTTTCTAAAGCAAAGGCCAGTGAGGTATCGGCTGCAATTGAGCGTTCATGAAACTCATCAAAAATCAGTAAATCAATATCGCTAAGTTCTGGATCGTTTTGTAGCATGCGAGTAAGCATGCCCTCGGTGACTATTTCAAGGCGCGTGTTGCTACTTACTTTACTCTCGCCACGTACACGAAGGCCAACGCTTTGCCCAACATTTTCGTTTTGGCACTGCGCTAAGTAATTGGCAATATTGCGTGCAGCTAAGCGGCGCGGCTCCAGCATTACAATACGTTTATAATGGCCGTCGCGCATAAGCTGTAGCGGCAACCAGGTTGATTTACCCGCACCAGGCGGTGCTTGTAATAACATTATAGGGTTACTTTGTAATGTAGTTACGAGTTGTTGATATATGTTTTGAACCGGCAGCACTGCTATTTACCCAAAATTGCTTTGCACGCATTGTAACAAAAAATAATCGTGCGACGGCGATTCATATTATTAGTATTTGATGACTATAGGCGTAAAGCACTATCAAATTAAATAGTAACTAACTTTCATCGACTCTCTCAATGAATGAAAATTTTAGCTTACTAATTTTAAAATCTCTTAAAGTAACATCTCAAAAAAGAGGGCTGCCAGCTCATGTCTCCCAGATACGTCTGCTTTTTTATAAATAGCAGATGATTGATTACTTATAGTTTTTTCTGACTTTTTTCTAATGCTAGCAATTTCTGATGTTGATAATCCTTTTATCAACAATAGTGCAATTTCTTTTTCAGTCGCCGTTAATCCCCACTTTTGGAACTGCATTTTAATTTCATTAAAAAATACGACTTTTGAATTTTCTAATTGCTGATTAAGCAGCCTAATATTTTCTTTCGAAACCGTTAACTGTGCCAAATTTAACTTTTCATTGGTACTACGCCTGTGAATATCAATCATCAAATAAACGAACAAGGCTAGCGATAACACAATTAACATGATCTCTTGCCAAATATGCACAGGTTCCACATTGCTTAAAATATCTATTGATAAATCAATCAATTTAAAAATAACGATCAAAATTAATGTAAAAGAAATCAGTTTGTCTTTATGCATTTTCACCCAGCCATTAAAAAAGCCACAATAATGTGGCTTAGTTATTATAGTACATCTAATTACTCTAGCTCAGCCTCAGAGGCAAGTATGTATTGATTACCGACCCATTGACCTTCAATTTCGATAATACTGCCAACAGTTAATGCCGCCATAAAGGTTGTTAAATTTACATCTCGGTCATTAAGCTCTAATTCTGCATTTGCAGAGAGTCGTACTTCATAGCCATTAATCATAAAGCTGTTTGCAGTCAAAAGCTCAGTGACTGTTCCTTCAAATTCAACATAGCCACCGATATGGTCGCCATTGTCGCCGTCATCACCGTCATCACCGTCATCACCGTCATCACCGTCATCACCGTCATCACCGTCATCATTCTCAAGTTCAACTTTACCAAGTACAAACACATTATTTGCATCGTATTGACCTTCAATTTCAACACGATCACCCACAACAAGCTGTGCTAAAAATGTTTCTAACGAAACCAATACATCATTAATAATGTATTTTGCATTGGCATCTAGCTGTATTTCAGCGCCGTTAACTGTGATTGAATTGCTTAAAATAGCAGTTACCTGCCCTTTCATTTCCCATTCTTGGTTATATTCGTCTTGATCTTCTTTTTCTATTTTTAAAACACTTAAAAGCGGCGACGTGTTCAAATAAGCTATCTCAACGTAATCGTTAATATTTAAAGAATCAAAATTAAAGTATTGCTCGTCATCGTCTTCATATCGGCTAAATTCGTTAATTGCATATACCACACCATTAACAGTAATCGTTTTATTAACAGAATCTATATCTTCAATAATGCCTTTTACTTTTCCGTCTGACGAGTAGTCTGGGCGTTTTAGTTCAACCGAAGTGACTTGATTGTTATTAATGTAAACCTCAACAAACATACCCACGGTTAAATCATTAAGTAATGTGCCTTCAACGTCAATATTATCAGCAAAGTCAAACACTTGACCATTAACTCCCATAGACGTTGCGCTGATTTGCGTAATTAACCCCTCGATTTCGTATCGTAGTACGCTATCGTCATCAACATCTAATGACTCTTCAACTGTTCTGGCATCAACCTCTGTTGCCACCATAACATCGCCAAGTAAATTACCCTCTACTTTTACGTAGGTATCGTTTGTCAATAAGCCATCAAGTACGGCTGAGCTGTAGTCAATCACTACATTGTTAATAGTAAACTGTAATGCGGCTTCATCTAAATTCGACACAATGCCTGCCGTGTATTCATGATCGTCATTATTTACATCCGTATCGGCCTCAATGTACGATGCTAAAAAAGTACCATCTGCTTGCGGGTAACCACTTATTTCAACCCTTTGACCCACACTAATGAGCGCCTCTGACGTATCAATAAAGTGAGTTAGGTCGTTATAATAGACAACCGTATTAGCTATCAGTAGTTGGCCTGTGCTGCGGTCAATACTTTGTATAGTGCCTTCAATTTCGGTATCGTATTCAACATCTTGGGCAATCCATTCGCCTGAATCATTTTCTTGTGCTGAAAAACTAATTTTCATACCAACACTAAGCGCGCTTAATTGAGTGCTTAAACCATTTTTCATTATGTTACTTGTGTCTGTATTGTACTTAACACCATCAACATAAATACTGCCAAAGCCCGTGATCACACCTTGGGTTACAACAAGCTTAGGTGAAACAGACTCAACCGATGAATTAACAGCATCGAGTATTGGCTGCTCTTTTTGCTCAGAACCACCACACGCGGTTAATATGGTAAGCGCACTAAAAGTGAATATATGTTTATTCATTTTGTTCATACTAATAATCCTAGAGGTTAATTGTATATACTTCATACATACTGCATAGATACTTCAAGTAGAACTATTGACCTATATAAGCCATTAGTAAATAGGTAATTATACCTACCCCTCCTAACATTATGTTTTTAAAAATAAAATCAGATAAAATATTTAATAGTAAAATTAAGAAATAATTACAGACTGCTATGTATAATTTTTAATAAAAACTCAACACCAAAAACAATACTACCTAACATAAAAATATAACCAACTAATAATAAGAACAATAAATTCATTATTATCTCTTGGTACAAGGCTTGCTACTTTATAACTGACAGTCAATTCACTAACCTAAAGTAAGGATAAACTTATGAACAGCGATCGTATGAAAGGTAATTGGAACGAACTTAAAGGTAAGGCGCAACAAAAATGGGGCGATCTTACTGACGACGATTTAGACAAAATTGAAGGTAGCCGTACAGAGCTAGTGGGTAAAATTCAGCAGCAGTATGGTAAATCTAAAGAAGAAGCAGAGCGCGAAGTAGATGAGTTTGAAAAAACTCACTAATCGCTAACTTCTAAAAAAACCGCCATTTGGCGGTTTTTTTGTTTAACGGCTAAAAAAGGACGTTATTTACGCTTTTAATTGGTTACCTATAGGCAGTTGCCTAATGCGTTTACCACAGGCAGCAAAAATAGCATTACACAATGCAGGGGCGTAAACCGGCGTTGCGGGCTCGCCTACACCAGCTGGTGGCGCATCGCTTTGTATTATTTCTACTTCTACCTCTAAAGGTGAATCGCTCATACGCGGTACGCGGTAATCATGAAAATTACTTTGCTGTACGCGACCTTTATCAAAGGTAATACCGTCGCTAATAGCAGTGGTAATACCGTAAATAGAACCACCTTGCGTTTGGTTTTTAACGGTATCGGTGTTTACTACCGTACCCGCATCAATAGCCACCCACGATTTAATCACGTTTAAATCACCAGCGTCCGATACCTCTACCTCAACCACTGTTGCCACATACGTTAAAAAGCTACGGTGTGCTGCAATACCTAACCCGCGACCTTTTGGCAGCTTTCGGCCCCATTTACTTATCTCAGCCACTTTTTCAATAACATGGCGTAATTTACCAATATCTAATGGGTAAACGTCTTTATCGGCGCCATAGTTATCGTACGAGGCATTTTGCTCGGTTACATCTAAAATGCGATCAGGGCCTATGGTTTCAAGTAAATAGTCTTTTTGGTCGCGCCCTGCTTTGTGCGCCGCTTCAGCAATAAATGACTGAATAGCAAAAGCATGAAAAATATTTGTGACCGAGCGCATCCAGCCTATTCGGGCTTTTGCTGGTGCTTCACCTCGTTCCAATTTCATATTGGGTGCTAAAATTGGATTATCAGTAAAACCTAGGTCTAGCTCAAAGCCACCAGGTGCAGATGCCCCTTCTTGAAAGGTAGACATAATTGGCGAAAACGCCGTGCGATGCAAGTAAGCCTCAATATTACCTTTTTCATTGAGTGACGCTTCAATATGTTGAGCCGATACCGCATGATAAAAACTGTGCTGAATATCATCCTCTCGCGTCCATTGAACGCGAATAGGTTTACCAGTTTTCATTGAAATGTAGGCGGCCTCTGCTGAAAAATCAGGTTTTGATTTACGCCCAAATCCGCCACCTAACATGGTGACATGCACGTTAATTTTACTCTCGTCCATACCCAGTAATGCAGCCACAGTTTTCATATCGGCTTGCGGGTTTTGCGTTGCAGCCCAAATATCTACACTGTCTTTATTGTACATTGCCGTGGCGCAAGGTGGCTCCATAGGTGCTTGATTTAAGTGCGGCGCGTAATAGTCGGCAACTAATTTATTGCTCGATTTAGCCAATACGCTGGTGGTATCGCCTTTTTCGCGCACATGCGCTTGCGGCTCATTCACTGTTTGCAGTAACGACTTTTTAAAGCTCTCTGAATTATAATCGCCATTTTTACCATCATCCCACACCACGTTTAGTGCTTTACGCGCCTGCCATGCAGCCCAGGTATTTTTAGCAACAATAGCAATGCCGCCTTTTGGCTGAAATTGAGGCGCGCCTTTTGGTACAGGCATTTCAATAACATCAACTACGCCATTAATTGCTTTAGCGGCGCTGGCATCAAACGATTTAACCACACCACCTACTACCGGCGGGCGCTCAATAATAGCCACCAGCGCTTTTGGCTCGCGAACATCAGCAGCAAATGTGGCTTTACCGGTTACTAAATCGGTTAAATCTATGTGCGCCATACCGGTATTTATATAGCGCCATTCTTTACGTGTTTTGAGTGTTAACTTGTCTGGCTCTGGCGGGGTAATGCCAAGCGCGAGGTCAATTAAATCTTTATAAGCCAGCGTTTTACCCGAGCTGTGGGTAACCACGTGCTGATTAGCTGTACAGGTTTGTGGGTCAACCTTCCAATACTTAGCGGCTGCGTGCTGCATCATATAACGTACGCTTGCGCCCATTTCGCGCAGGCGTTGCATGTTGTAGCGAATACTGCGCGAGCCATCGGTATTTTGATCCCCATATTTAGGGTCGCCCTTACCTTGAATAACAACGACTTTATCCCATGCAGCTTCCATTTCGTCTGCCACAATTTGGGCAATGGCGGTACGAATTTGTTGGCCCATTTCAGAGCGGTGGCAGGTTATTTCAACCATGCCATCAGGGCACAGAGCTATAAATAAGTTAGCGCGCTTTGCTTGCTCAGAGGGTTGCTCTAACACGCCAGCAAACGCTCTTGGTGCACTGCCTACAAAATAAGTGCCTAATACTAATGCGCCTATTGCGCTGGTTTTTAAAAATTGGCGACGGTTTAGGTCAAAGTACGTATTGTCGTTTTTCATACCTCTTCCCCTTGTTCATTTGGGTCAAAATACTCAACGCCCGCAATGGTTTTAGCCGCCGACTTAATCGCTTTATGAATACGCGGATACGTGCCACAACGACAAATATTGCCCGACATATTACTCACTATTTCATCATCAGTTGGGTTGGGGTTAGCGGCTAATAAGCTTGCCGCTTGCATTATTTGCCCGCACTGACAAAACCCACATTGCGGCACTTTATGCTCGACCCAGGCTTTTTGCACGGGGTGGTCGCCTTGCTCACTTAACCCTTCAATAGAGGTAATAGCACGCCCTGCCACAGCCGATACCGGTAATATGCACGAGCGCTGCGCTACGCCATCAATATGTATGGTGCACGCACCACACTGCGCCATACCACAGCCAAACTTAGGCCCTGTTAAATTTAATTCATCTCGAAGATACCAAAGCACCGGCGTTGACGGATCGCCTGTAAACTCATGTTTATTACCATTAACGGTAAGCGTGATCATATTTAACTCCTTGGCAAAGCGCTTTAAAGGAATGCCTTGTTGCGCGAGAACGGTTTGAATAATTGCTACTTTTTTAGCCTACCACTTAGGATTGGTTTATTGAACTTTTTATCGGTAAGTGGCTTTAATAAGCTTTGGTAAATCGCTAAACATAAAACCGCCCTATGGCGGTTTTATGTATAAACTAAATGTCAGTTATTTAGTTAGTGCTAATTTAACCGCGGCCTGTGCATGAATTTGGGTGGTATCGTAAAGGGGCACCGTTGTATGTTGCGGCTCTACCAATAAGGCAATTTCAGTACAGCCTAAAACAATAGCCTGTGCACCTTTTTCAAACATACGCTCAATAATATTTATAAACTCAGCTCGGGCTTCATCATTAATAATACCTTGGCATAACTGATTGTAAATTATGTCGTGAACACGCGCTCGCTCATTAGGCTCGGGTATTAACACTTCAATGTTATGCTTATTGGTTAACCGCCCTTTGTAAAAGCTTTGCTCCATTGTAAATTGCGTGCCCAACAACCCTACTCGCGTTATTTTATCGTGTTTTAACTGATCTGCGGTTGCGTCAGCGATATGTAAAATAGGAATACTAATATTACTGGCGATATGGTCAGCCACTTTGTGCATGGTATTGGTGCAAATAAGTAAAAAATCAGCCCCTCCAGCCTCTACCGATTTAGCCGCCTCGGTAAGTAACTTAGCTGTTTGTGGCCAATCACCTTGGTGCTGCAGCGTTTCAATTTCTGCAAAATCAACACTCACCATACAAATTTTGGCACTATGCAGCCCGCCCAGCGCATCTTTTACGCCCAGGTTTAACGCTTTGTAATAACTAGTGGTTGACTCCCAACTCATACCACCAAGCATGCCAATCGTTTTCATAAAATTGCCTTGTTTAAAGTGTTTAAGACCAAGCCAATTGCTACACAGCTATACGACAAAACAATAAGCTAAAATACCTGTAAAGTCTTGTATAGCGCTCCCCTGACTCATTATATTTTATTCTGCCTTGCTGTTTTTCTAACTATGAGGTGTTGACTTAACAACGAATTTTTCGAATACACAATTTAGTGGGAAATAAATTACTAAATAAATAGCTAGGAAAAGAAAAAACTCTAAATAAAAAGGTAGGTCTTTTAGGTTTATTATTGAGTCAGTTAAATAGCGACTAACAAACGATGTAATGAATGCAGATAAAAATATAACAACTAAGTTTGAAGTTTTTTTCTTCATGTAAATCCTTTTTTAAAAAAGACTGATAGCTTAACCATTGTAATTATTGTGGTTAGTTCCGCCTAGCACGGGAGTTTATACATCGATTAATATTTCACTAAACAAACTATTTGTAAACTACTAAGTTCCTACAATAGAAAAACGAGCCTATTTTGGCTCGTTTTTTTTTTTACTGATAGCTGACAGCTAAAAACTAACCGCTGCTCTTTTACTCTGGCTCATACCCCAAATTAGGCGATAGCCACCTTTCGGCCTCTGCGAGCGTCATATTAGTTCGCTTGGCGTAGTCTTCTACCTGATCCTTTTGTACAGCGGCTACGGCGTAGTATTTTGCCTCTGGGTGTGAGAAGTACCAACCTGAAACAGCAGCACCTGGCCACATGGCGTACGAACTAGTTAGCTGCATGCCAATGCGTTTTTCGGTATCGAGTAACTGCCAAATTTTCTTTTTCTCGGTGTGCTCTGGGCACGCTGGGTAACCTGGCGCTGGGCGAATACCTTGGTAGTTTTCGCGAATTAGCTCATCGTTACCGAGGTTTTCATCGGGTGCATAACCCCAATACTCTTTACGTACTTGTTCGTGCAGGTATTCGGCAAAGGCTTCTGCGAGCCTATCGGCAACCGCTTTTATCATTATTTTATTGTAGTCGTCTTGCTGTGCGTCAAACGCATTGGCTAAGTCGTCTTCTTCTAAACCGCCCGTTACTGCAAACGCGCCAAAGTAATCAGGTGTACCTTTTGGCGCAATGTAGTCGGCTAAACAATAGTTAGCAAAGTCGGTTTTTTCAGTTTGCTGGCGTAAATGGCACGAAGTAGTTAATAGCTCTTTGCGGGTTTCATCGGTGTAAATTTCTATGTCATCACCCACGCGATTTGCTGGGAATAAACCAATTACACCTAAAGGTTGCAAAGTACCTGACTTTTCGAGGTCATCGAGCATGTCGTTAGCGTCTTTAAATAAGCTACGTGCTTGCTCACCAACGACTTCATCGTCCATTATGCGCGGGTATTTACCAGCGATTGACCACGTCATAAAGTATGGGGTCCAATCTATATACTTACGCAACGTGGCTATTGATACATTTTTAAACTCAGTCACGCCCAGCTTTTTAGGTACTGGTGGCGTGTAGTTATCCCAATCAAGCTGTGCAGCATTATCGCGGGCGCGCTGAATGGTAACTGGCTTTGAGCGCGGCTTTTTGCGCGCTTGTTGCTCGCGTACTTTTACGTACTCGGCTTTTGTTTTTTCTAAAAAGGCAGGTTTTAGCTCTTTAGATAACAAGCTTGATACTACGCCCACTGCTCGGCTGGCGTTATTTACGTACACTACGCCTTTATCGTACTGTGGCTCAATTTTAACTGCAGTATGCGCTTTAGAGGTCGTTGCGCCGCCAATCATAAGTGGGAGTTCAAAACCTCGGCGGGTCATTTCTTTGGCTACGTGTACCATTTCGTCAAGCGATGGGGTAATTAAGCCCGAAAGGCCGATTATGTCGGCTTTTTCGTCAATCGCTGTTTGCAGTATTTTTTCGGCAGGTACCATTACACCTAAGTCGATTACTTCGTAGTTATTACATTGCAGTACTACGCCTACAATGTTTTTACCTATGTCGTGCACGTCCCCTTTTACGGTGGCCATAACCACTTTACCGTTAGTGGCACCTTCTTCTTTTTCAGCTTCTATGTATGGGTCTAGGTAGGCCACTGCTCGTTTCATTACACGGGCTGATTTAACAACTTGCGGTAAAAACATTTTACCTGCGCCAAATAAATCCCCTACCACGTTCATGCCATCCATTAATGGCCCTTCAATTACGTGAATAGGTTTATCGGCAGCTGCGCGGCATTCTTCGGTATCCTCATCTATAAAAGTAGTAATGCCTTTTACAAGGGCGTGCTCTAGGCGTTTTTCAACAGGCCATGTGCGCCATTCTAAGTCTTCTACCCGCTCAGCTTGTGCCATACCTGAATATTTAGGTGCAAGCTCTACTAAACGCTCACCTGCACCGGGGTCGGTGTTAAGTATTACGTCTTCTACGGCTTTTCGAAGTTCCTCGGGGATATCGTCGTAAACCGCAAGCTGGCCTGCGTTTACAATCCCCATATCCATACCCGCTTTTATCGCGTGGTATAAAAACACCGAGTGAATGGCCTCGCGTACAGGGTTATTACCCCTAAACGAAAACGATACATTAGACACCCCGCCCGACACTTTACAGTGCGGTAAGTTTTGCTTAATGCGGCGTGTGCCTTCTATAAATTCTACTGCGTAGTTGTCGTGCTCTTCTATACCGGTGGCCACGGCAAATATATTAGGGTCAAAAATAATGTCTTCTGGCGGGAAGCCAATCTCTTCTACTAATATTTTGTAGCTGCGTGCACATATTTCGTATTTACGGTCTGCGGTGTCGGCTTGGCCGTCGGTATCAAACGCCATAACAACAGCAGCTGCACCAAAACGTTTAATAATTTTAGCTTGGTGTTTAAACGGCTCCTCCCCTTCTTTAAGCGATATTGAGTTAACAATAGCCTTGCCTTGAATACATTTAAGGCCTGCTTCTATTACTTCCCATTTAGAAGAGTCGACCATAATAGGCACTTTAGAAATATCAGGCTCTGAGGCAATTAAGTTTAAAAACTTCACCATGGCCGCTTTTGAGTCCAGCATGGCTTCGTCCATGTTGATATCAATAACCTGGGCGCCGTTTTCTACTTGCTCGCGGGCAACATTCAGGGCGGTCTCGTAATCTTCTTCCATGATTAAGCGTTTAAACATGGCAGAACCAGTGACGTTGGTACGCTCGCCAACATTGGTAAATACTGCAATTTGCTGGGTCATGTTGGCTCCTAGTTTAAGTTACAGGCTTCAAGGCCTGATAAACGCATACGAACATCAAGCTCTGGCAATGCGCGAGGTTTAACCCCTTCAAGCCCTTTAGCAAACGCACGAATATGCTCAGGCGTTGTACCACAGCAACCACCCACAATATTAATAAAGCCCGATTTGCCCCAATCTATAATCTCGGCAGCCATTTCAGGAGCCTCTAGGTCGTACTCACCAAATTCGTTAGGCAAACCGGCATTGGGGTGCACTGAGGTAAATGTTTCGCATACCCGCGAAAGCTCTTCTACGTATTGGCGCAGTAAATCTGGCCCAAGGGCACAGTTAAGACCAATTGAAATAGGCTTAATATGGCGAATAGAGTTATAAAATGCTTCGGTTGTTTGCCCCGAAAGGGTACGCCCTGAGGCATCGGTAATTGTGCCCGAGATCATTACGGGTAATGTGCGCTCGGCTTGCTCAAAGGCTTCTTCTACTGCGAATGAGGCGGCTTTTGCATTTAGGGTGTCAAATATGGTTTCAATAAGTATTAAATCAGCGCCACCTTCCATTAATGCAAGGGTAGACTCTACATACGCAGTAACCAGCTTATCAAACGTTACGTTACGGTAACCTGGGTCGTTTACATCTGGCGAGATAGAACAGGTTTTAGATGTTGGCCCTAAAACCCCCGCTACATAGCGTGGTTTTTCTGGATTTATAGCGGTGAACTCGTCACATATAGCACGCGCGAGTTTTGCCGACTCTAAGTTTACCTCACGGCTTATGCTTGCCATGTCGTAATCTTCCATCGAAATGGTGGTTGAGTTAAAGGTATTGGTTTCAATAATATCTGCACCGGCAGTTAAAAAGCCGCGGTGTATATCGGTTATTAGCTCGGGTTTGGTGAGGCTTAATAAATCGTTATTGCCTTTTATTAGCACGTGCCAATCTTTAAAACGCTCGCCTCGGTAGTCTTCTTCTTCAAGTTTATGAGTTTGGATCATAGTGCCCATAGCGCCGTCTAAAATTAAAATGCGCTCTTTAAGCGCTTCACTTAGTTCGGCTTGTTTGTTGGCGGCTGTATTATTCGGCATAGTTGTTAGTCCTCACATCTTGGCTAACTAAATTAATATCATACGGTGTGGTCTGATACACGTAGTAATTTAACCAGTTCGAAAAAAGTAAAAAAGCATGGCTTTGCCACGTTTTTGACGGTTGCTTGCTTGCATCATCATCGGGAAAATAGTTTTCAGGTTTTGGCGCATCTGGGCTTTTTTGTAAATCACGCTCGTACTCCCCTTTTAGGGTGTCGGCATCGTATTCTGGGTGGCCTGTTATAAATACTTGGCTACCCGATTTGTTCTTTAATAAGTAAGCACCCACTCGTTCAGAGCCTGCTAATACAACGAGATCATCACACGCATTTATTTTTTTTATATCAATGTGCCCATAACGTGAGTGTGGTACTAAAAAGGTATCATCAAAACCGCGGGTTAATGCCCCGTGTTTAAAATGGCATTGGTGAGTAAATACGCCACACAGCTTATTGGGTTTTAAGTCGCGCTTTAAATTGTAGCTATGGAATAGCGCTGCATGAGCCGCCCAACACGAAAACAACGTAGAGGTAACGTGTTGCTCTGCCCAATCAATAATGACTTTAAGCTCTTCCCAGTAGGCAACATCTTCATACTCTAAATGCGCAAGCGGTGCGCCTGTAACAATAAGCGCATCGTAATTGTTATTTTTTACCTCTGAAAAATAGCGGTAAAAGGTATCTAGGTGTTCTTCTGAGTTATTACTGCTGCGGTGAGTGTCTAGGCGCAGCAGCTCTACGTTTACTTGCAAAGGAGAATTTGCAAGTAAACGAATAAACTGCACTTCGGTTTCTACTTTATTAGGCATTAAGTTTAATATAGCCAAACGCATTGGGCGGATTTCTTGCGTTTTTGCACGGCTTTTTGGCATGACGAATACGTTTTCTTGGCGCAAACGTGCAATGGCTGGAAGCTCATCCTTTACGGTAATTGGCATATTTTTAACTCCTACTCATAAAAACTCGTGCTAATTATGAACTGAAAGCAAAAAATATCAACCTCTAGATGTATAGATGTCTAAATGAAATTTATTCATTATTACTTAAGTATGTGGCAAGCAATGAGTCACCCCCTTAAAAAGAGGCTTAACTCACTGCATTTAAAATAATGAACTAATTATTGCCCACTAATATTAAATTTTGCTGAGGGGGAATTAAATACTCAGCGCCGTTTTTGGTAATTACAGCCATTTCTTCAACAGAAATGGTTTTAAACTCGGTGTTGTTTAAAGGCCAACTAAAAAAGCCATCAAAAGCAAACACCATTCCCTCTTTAAGTTTACGATGAGCAGCAGGCCTTACTTGGGCACTGCGAGAGCCACCTAAATTGGGCCCGGTATCGTGTGCAACATACCCAACTGGATGGCCGGTACTCCATGGCACAGGCTCTGAGTTGTATTTATTCATTAATACGGTTTGAGCTTGATCCACGTCTATACCCTTTACGCCGGGTTTCATTGCATTAAATGCGGCAAAACCGCTATCTCGGGCATTAATCCAATATTGCTGAATGTTGGCTGGTGCAGAGGTTTCCCCTTCTTTAAGTACATAAGCAAAACGCTGAATGTCACTTACCCAGCGATTGAAGAGCTTTACGCCAAAATCAATTTGAATTACGTCGCCCGGCATAATGACTTTATTTGTAGAATGCGAATGCCCGCGATCGGGACCTGAATTTACGTTAGGATTTTGATCGGCAGCCCATGCATCGGTTACACCTCGTGCTTTCATTTTAGCTTTTAAAAATTTAGCTACATCGGCATCGGTGGTTTTACCCGGAATAATAGTTTTATAAGCCTCTATTTGCCACGTTGCTGAAAGCATTGCGGCCTCTTTCATTATTTCAACTTCAGCAGGTAACTTAATTGAAAGCCATTGATAAACGACTTCTTCGGAAGATACGAGCTTTGCTGTTTGCTTTGCGCCTAATAAGTTAGTTAATTGCTTGTATTGCGAGTGCGATAACCCATCTGCCTGTGCATTAAGATCAGAGACATTTATTGCTATACGCTCAAAGGGTTGTTTTTTTATAAACTCAGCCGCGTATTTTAACGCAGACACACTGCGTGGCACCGAGATCACTTTTTCATGTATGTTTAGCTCGTCGAGTGCTTTTGCTTCGCTTGAAGGTGAGTAGGCTACCGAATGAAACGCCCCTTTATTAAAATAAAATAAATATGCCGCTGGCGAACCTGCGTTTTCACAGCCAACATGGTCAGCCAATGGGTCGTTGTTATTTTCTCTACAAACAATAAGCCAAGCATCTACCTTAGCTGCTTTTAAAGCGTTTGGCAGGAGTTTATTTATTCTTTGTTTTCTTATTTCGGGCCAAGGAGAATCGACTGCGTTAGCTTTGGGGTTTGTGGTAAATAACGTAAGCAAAGCCAACATTGTTATTACTTTTTGTATAGTCATGGGTTTTTCTTATTTTTACTATGGTTTAAATACGTTAGCACACCCAAATAAAACTATACATTTAACGAGATAAAACGATAAAGATATATTCCCACCCGCCATTCGTTGACTGTTTCACCTCTCAACAACTACAATACAACATTAAAATTTTTATTATTATTTGAAGGCTTTCCTCCATGGTTTTACCTGATAAGTTTATTTTCTCGATGAGTCGAGTATCTAAAGTTGTGCCGCCTAAGCGTACAATTTTAAAAGATATTTCGTTGCACTTTTTTCCTGGCGCCAAAATTGGTGTGCTTGGTTTAAATGGTTCTGGTAAATCATCATTGCTACGTATTATGGCCGGTGTTGACCAAGACTTTGAAGGTGAGGCACGTCCTCAGCCTGGTACTAAAATTGGTTACTTACCACAAGAGCCAGTACTAGACGAAAGCAAAACAGTACGAGAAATAGTTGAAGAAGCTGTTGGCGAAGTAAAACACGCCCTTAATCGCCTTGACGAGGTTTACAACGAGTACGCAATGGAAGGTGCTGACTTTGACGCACTGGCTAAAGAACAAGGTGAATTAGAAGCAGTTATTCAAGCGCACGATGGCCATAACATCGATAACGTACTAGAGCGCGCTGCTGATGCACTTCGCTTACCTGAGTGGGATGCTAAAATTGAGCACCTTTCAGGTGGTGAACGCCGCCGTGTTGCTATTTGTCGTTTGTTACTAGAAAAACCAGATATGCTTATTCTTGATGAACCAACTAACCACTTAGATGCTGAGTCGGTTGCATGGTTAGAGCGCTTCTTACATGACTACGAAGGCACTGTTGTGGCGGTAACGCATGACCGTTACTTCCTTGATAACGTTGCTGGCTGGATATTAGAGCTTGACCGTGGTGAAGGAATTCCATGGGAAGGTAACTACTCTTCTTGGCTTGAACAAAAAGACGCGCGCTTACAGCAAGAACAAAAATCTGAAAAAGCACGTCAAAAATCAATTGCGCAAGAACTTGAATGGGTGCGTTCAAACCCTAAAGGTCGTCAGGCTAAGTCTAAAGCGCGTATGGCGCAGTTTAGCGAGCTACAACAATCAGATTACCAAAAACGTAACGAAACAAACGAGCTATTTATTCCACCTGGCCCACGTTTAGGCGACCAAGTATTAGAAGTGACTAACTTACGTAAAAGCTTTGGCGACCGCGTATTAATAGACGACTTAAGCTTTACAATGCCTAAAGGCGCTATTGTGGGCATTATTGGTGCTAACGGCGCGGGTAAATCTACGCTATTTAAAATGTTAAGTGGCGAAGAGCAGCCAGATAGCGGTAGTGTTAACGTTGGTGAAACCGTACAACTAGCAACGGTTGATCAGTTCCGCGACGATATGGACGAAAGCAAAACAGTTTTTCAAGAAATATCTGACGGACAAGACGTTTTAAAAATTGGTAACTTTGAATTCCCAAGCCGTGCTTACGTTAGCCGTTTTAACTTTAAAGGTAACGATCAGCAAAAGTTTGTAAAAGACTTATCGGGCGGTGAGCGTAACCGTTTACACCTTGCTAAATTATTAAAAGCCGGTGGTAACGTAGTGCTACTGGATGAGCCAACCAATGACTTGGACGTTGAAACATTACGTGCACTTGAGAATGCTATTTTAGAATTCCCAGGCTGTGTAATGTGTATATCGCATGACCGTTGGTTCCTTGACCGTATTGCTACGCACATTTTAGATTACCGCGACGAAGGACAAATTAACTTTTTCGATGGTAACTATACTGAATACGAAGAGTGGCTCAAAAAGACCTACGGTGCAGAAGCTGCACAACCTAAGCGTATAAAATACAAAAAAATTGGTTAATAGCTAAATTAACTGAAATACCTTTAAAACCCTGCTTTACGCAGGGTTTTTTATGCCTTAAATAAACTATGTGTGTTTGTAGCTAGCAACTGTGTAATTTAAAGCTATGCTTATAACAATTTTATTTAAAAATATTATGCATTTGATTGATGTTGAATCACTCGCTAACTAAATAAAAAATTATTCACATAGAACAACCATATGCAGTAACTTTAGTGATTGTTAATGAGTTGTTTTATTCGCACTATTACTGAACACTAATTTAATGCTATTGATATTACTAAAAAAACAATAAGGCAGAGTCATGCAAGAACGTCGTCAATTTTCACGTATTTTATTTTCAACCGATGCGCACATAATTTTTCAAGAAAATGAGTACCCATGTACCTTGCTTGATATTTCATTGCACGGCGCGCTAGTCAGTAAATGTGATGTATTAAATGACCAAATAGAGAATGATGCCGTACTGCGTTTTATTTTACCCGACAGCGAAATTGAAATAAAAATGGAGACAACGATTTGCCATATAGAAGCCAATCACATTGGTTTAAAGTGTAAGCATATTGATATTGATAGCATTACCTATCTAAAAAGACTCATTGAACTCAACTTAGCGGACGATGAATTACTTCACCGCGAATTAGCCATGCTTATTCACGACTCACAAAAATAGACACTTTGAGGGGAGTTGATTACCATAGGGAAAACTTTATAGCCTGTGTGAATATGACTCTAAACCCTCATTTACCGTTAGTTTACCATCCAAACTACTCGTTTAGTTTTGATCCTAAGCACCGCTTTGCAATGAGTAAGTTTGCTAATCTATACACACACGTTAAAAAACTAGGCTTAATTGGTAATAACCTCACACAACCTGTTTTAGGCTCTCCCGAGCCTTTAGAGTTAGTGCATTGCGACAACTACATTCACGATTTATGGAACAATCGCTTAGACGATAAAGCCATGCGTCGTATAGGATTACCTTGGTCAGCTCAATTAATGGCGCGCACATTTACTGCCCCGCAGGGCACATTACAAACCGCTCGCTTAGCGCTAAAACACGGCATAGCCTGTCATCTAGCAGGAGGCACGCACCATGCGCACTTTGATTTTGGCTCAGGATATTGCATGGTGAACGACTTAGCCTTTACCACCCAGACCTTGATTAATAGCGGCGAAGTAACCAACGTGCTTATTTTTGATTTAGACGTGCATCAAGGTGATGGCACCGCTGCTATGCTTGCGCATCAGCCCTATGCTTATACCTGTTCAATACACTGCGAAAAAAACTTCCCGTTTAGGAAATCGGCTAGCGATTTAGATATTGGCTTAGCAAATCATATGCAAGATGCCGAATACTTAGCCATTGTTGACGATACCTTAAGCTACTTACTTAAAGAACTGAACCCAAGCTTAGTACTGTACGATGCCGGTGTAGATATTTGGCAAGAGGATGGCTTAGGCAAACTGGATATTAGTTGGCAAGGGATAGAAAAGCGCGATCACTTAGTACTTAAACGCTGCCTTGCAAATAATACCCCTGTTGCCACTGTGATTGGTGGTGGTTACGACAGAAACCATGAACGTTTAGCACAGCGCCACGGCATAGTTATTGAGCAAGCGGCTAGTTTTTAATTATATTTTTAACTGACTTGGCGTAATGCCGGTCCAACGCTTAAATGCTCGGCGAAAGTTAGGAATATCATAAAATGCAAGCCGATCAGCCACTCGTTCATTACCTTGCTGGCACACCCCCAGTAAATGCAGTGCTTTGAGTTTATTTTGCTCATCTTGTAATTGCGAATAACTGACACCATGTTGTTTTAACTTACGTTTAAACGTAGCAGAGCTCATGGCAAAATGCTCAGCAGTACTAACGAGATTATTGTTTGTATTGTGGTAAATGGATAGGCAAACCGCCTCAACAAAAGACAAAGATACATTTTTAGGCAATTGACTTTGCGCTATGCACTGCTGCCACCGCAATGGGCTTGACTCTGGGTTTGAGCACTTAAGTAATTGTTTATTAAAGTGCCAACGGGTATAGGGTTGTTCAAACCGAACCCGTAAGCCTAAGTGCTGCTCATACTCTTGAATATGCCGCGGGCGCTTACAGGTAAAATCAAAATAACACTGTGGGTAGTGATCACTCACTCTTTTAAGTAAGCTAATTAACGCGGCACTATATATTTCAAAACAATAATTTTTTAATGACTCGTCCATACCGATACTCGGTTGCAAGTACAGATAAAAATCGTCTTGAAATATATGCTTACGGGTAAAAAATAAAGGCGCAATAACAGTGCGGATCTGTTGTAATTGCTTCAAAGCCATACCTAAACTGGGGCTTAAACGCACACTTTGCACCGCAGGGCTAACGTCATTAACCAATTGATGACCCAGTAAAAAACCACTGTCGTTACTCTTCATTAAGGTTTTAAACTGGCTAATTAAAGCCAATAACTGCGATAAACTAAAACGCTGTGATAGATCATATAAATCTTGCTCAAAAATACCCGTACCACGCAGCAATTTATGCAGCGGGATCCCTCGTCCTTGAGCAAGCTCCACCAGCGCAGTGATTATTCCCTCCGCGCTGAGGTATTTATCATCTAGGCTAATATACTGCTGCACCTACAAGGGCCTTTTCTTGTTGTAATTGTTGATGTAACTGGCTGGTTTGCTGCACTGGATCTTGCGCTAAATCCATTGCCATGGTGGCGGTTAAAATATGCTGGAACTGTGCGCCTTTGCTTTTTGCGACTTTAAACGCACAATGGTTAAGCGCCGCTTTCATTTGCGCTAGTAATTCTTTGGCTTGGCTTTGGCTGGTATTCGGCATAAGCACAATAAAACAATCGCCAGCATAGCGACAAAGCACATCATTCAAACGGCAATTCATTACTAATAAATCACTAATTTCTCTTAGTAACCTATCACCTTCACTAAAACCAAACTGCGCATTAAACTTTGCAAAATCACGAATATCAATAACACCTAAAGTGCCGCCTTGCTGCTCTGTTTGTTGTTGCTGCATGAGTGAATGTAAGTAGTTAACTCGGTATAACCCTGTTACCGGACAGACTTTTTCATGCTCGCGAAGATGCGCTTCACGACGACGCAATTGACGATTTAAAACAAATTGCTCTTGATGCCAATAATAAAGCCCTGCGCTGGTAAGCGACATACCAAACGGCGCTGGTAGTGACTCAAACCAGGTGAGCCATAATTGTGAAGGTTGCTTTAACCACTCATCGAGTAAATCGAGCGTGGCTGAGAACATAAACAAACCTAAACCTAACACTAATAAGGTAGTTACTTTGCCTGGCGGGCGTGAAATAAGTAACGCAACTATCCAGCTGAGGGTCATCAACACAATACCGCCCTCACCGACAATATCGAGCCACGCAATTTCTTGCCATTGCTTAAGTTCGCCAAAGTAAGCGCATATTGCTACAGCAATAACTAATAATAAAATGATGGTATTAGTTAATTTTGCATGGCTGGTAAATGGGTTATATCGCATTGTTTAAGTCTTCTAAGGTTTGCATTATTGGGTATGCTAGCGCGGTACTGATTTACTAGGCAGGGTCATTTTGGCTCATTGATATGACATTGAGATTAAAGTTTTTAGGTATTTAACCTAGTAATAACCATTTTTAGTGCGCTGGAGCCGTGTTTAAACAGCTCAAATGTCTGTTTAAAAAGCGCTAAGTTGGCGTTTTGTCAGGAATTAACTGTAAAACTGTCACATTAGCGTCATTAACTTTTTTTAGTTTGCTCACCAAACCAAGGACAACCGGAGCAAACCAATGAAACAATTTAAGTTAAATGCTGTTGTAGCGGCATTAGCACTGAGCCAATTTAGTGTAAGCGTGAATGCAGAGGAACAAACATCGCCAAGGGAACCTGAAGTAAAGGTTTCTGAAGAGCTTGTGGTATACGGCGAGATTGGTTATCGCAACCGCTCGCAAGAACTAGCACCCACGCTGGAATACTCACAAGAATACTTTCAACGCTTTGAGCCACTTACCGCCGGTGATGCGCTAAAGCGTGTTCCTAGTGTGACTTTTTTATCTGACGTACTGGAATCTGACGGAGCACGTATGCGCGGCTTAAGCCCTGCTTACACAAAAGTACTTATTAATGGCGAAGAAGTTCCGGGCGCCGGTGCTGACCGTTCATTTTTTGTAGACCGTATTCCAGCAGAATTAATTGAGCGTGTAGAAATTATTCGTTCATCAAGTGCCAACCGCTCTGCCGATGCTATAGCAGGCACACTTAATATTGTACTTCGCGATGGCTATAGCTTAGACGGCGGTTATATTCGCGCTGGTGGCTTACGTTACGATGACGGCGAACTAAAAGAAAGCTTTGCGGGCGTTTACGGTACTGAGTTTGCAGGTGGCCGTTTACTAGTAGGTGCCAATTTACAAGGTCGTTATAACCCAAAACAAAAATCAAGCAGACGTTATGGCGATAGCCCTGAAAATAACCCGAATTACGCTACAGACGATTTTGATAACCGTGAAGATCAATCTGATACTCGTGATGGCGATGACACATCATTAAATGCCAGCTTTGAAAAGGTGTTTGATAACGGCGGCAAGTTTGATATTAGCGCTATGTGGGTTGATACCGACCGTACCGAAGATGAGCGCTCTTTTGAATACGACGACCCCACTGCAACCTCAGGCTCTGTCGTTGAGGGTGGTAATTTAATCTCAGATAACGCAAACGTTTCGTTTATTGATCAAACCAACTACAACATTAATTCTGGCTATGAATTACCACTACTTGGCGGTACCAGCAAATTTAAGTTAGGTTATGCCAGCTTTGAAGAATCTGTTTACGAACAAGAAGTTGAGCTTGATACGTCAGAACTTCCCATGGTTTTTGAAGAAGCTGAAGAAACCGTTGATATTGATGATAAAGAATGGTCTTTACAATGGCAGCACAGCTTTCTGGTAGGTGACTCGAAAGAAGTTCAATTTGGTGCTTTTGTACAAGGCAAAGAGCGCGATACCGCCATTTTTGTCGCTGAAGATGAAAGTGAGCAAACACTGACTGGATGGGCTCAATTTAGCGAGACGCCAATGTCATTAGCACAATTTAACAACGAATTTGAACCAGTAGACGGCGGTGTTAATAAACTTGAAGAAGATCGTTTTGATTTATTTGCGCTAATCAAGCACGAAGCGGATGTGTTCTCGTGGGAGATGGGGGTGCGCTGGGAGTCAACTGACTCAAGTATTACCGATACCAATGAAGGCGTTACTGCCGAAAATGATTATGACTTTTTCTTACCGTCGGCTCACTTTCGTTACAGCGTCAGTGATAACGGACGAGTCAGCGCCTCTGTTGCTCGCAGCTTACGTCGCCCTGACTTTGACTACATGACACCCGCCCTACTTGAAGAAGAGCTCGCTGATAATGACTTTTTAGGCAACCCAAGCCTTAAACCAGAATCATCTTGGGGTATCGATTTAGGTTACGAATACCGTTTAGGTAAAAGTGGCGTTGTTGGTGTAAACGTATTTTACCGTGACGTTAGTGACCTTATTGAAATTGCCAGTACCGGTGTTGAAGGCTCAGAAGGCGAAGGCACATTTGTACTACAACCACAAAATACTGGTGATGGCACAGTTCAGGGTATTGAGTTTGATTTATCACCCCCACTGAGCGCCTTAAACATGCCTAACACAGGTATCTTCTTAAATTACTCTTGGCTCGACAGTGAAGTTGAAGACAGTTTTGGTAAGCGCAAATTTAATGACCAATCGGATTATGTTTATAACGTTGGCTTTATCCAAGATTTACCAACACTACGCGCATCATTTGGGGCAACGTACCGTAACCAAGGTGATGCATACGGACGCTTCGTGGGTGAAGAAGTGACAACCTCTTACGGTGCTGATTTAGAGCTTTTCGTTGAAAAGCGCTGGGATGACATCACTCTACGCCTAGTTGGTTCAAACTTACTGGATGCCAGCAAAGACGAAGTTTTCAATAAGTTTGACTCGCTTGATGATCAAAACAATCGTGCCTTTGATGAGTACGAGCTTGAATCGGAAGAAGCAGGCCCTGTGATTCAAGTAATGCTGCGTTACGCATTCTAATCACACGTATTGTCATTTTAAGCACGTAATGGCAAACCATCGCGTGCTTTTTTGGAGTTAAAACATGTTTAAATTGTCTTTCATAATGGCCGCGATACTGTGCTCATCAGCGCTTAGTGCAGACGAGCCTGTTGTTTATAAAGATGCGCTATACCAACAACAAAAAATAGCTAAGTTAACTACGTTGCCTAATAGCCTTAACTTTATGGTTATTGGTGATTGGGGACACAACGGCCACTTTTACCAAAAAGAAGTGGCTCATCAGCTAGAAATTGCTATGTATCAAACCGATGCCGATTTTATTGTCTCGACTGGCGATAACTTTTACCCAAATGGCGTGGCAAGTGTGAACGATCCTCTTTGGCAATCAGCCTTTGAGAACATATACCATGGCCCGCACACATTTGAAGATTGGTATGTTGTTTTAGGTAATCACGATTACTTGGGTAATGCCCAAGCACAAATTGACTACACCGAAAAAAGTCAACGTTGGCAGTTACCTGCAAGGTACTACAGTAAAACATTTTCGCTTGAAAACAACGAGCAAGTGTTAATGGTGTTTTTAGATACCAACCCAATTCAGCCTGAATATAAAGACCGTGATAAATACCGTTCAACCCAAGGACAAGACTATAAAACCCAACTTACTTGGCTTGAAACCCAACTTGCTGGCAGTAACGCAAAATGGAAAATTGTGGTAGGCCATCACCCGCTTTATTCAAGTGGTAAACGCTTTGGCCGCAACCAAGGGCTTCGCGACATTTTAGAACCTATTTTGGAGCGTCATAACGTGCATGCTTATATCGCAGGGCACGAGCACGACTTGCAATACAACCAACCAAAAAATAGCAAGGTGGCTCACTTTGTCTCTGGTGGTGGCAGCGAAGCGCGGTTTGTAAAACAACGTGAATTTACCCGCTACGCAGAAGCAACACCTGGTTTTTTAAGTATCTCTATCAATGGCGAAACTCTCAGTGTAAGCGCGATTAATCACCTTGGTGAAGTACGTTTTAACACTGAAAAGCACATAGATAAGTAAAGGATAAAATAATGAACTTTAAACTAAATACAATTTCAGCGGTGCTATCAAGTGCTGTGCTTGTAACTGCGCTTAGCGGTTGTACAAGTAATGAGGAACCTAGCAGCCAAAGCAACGCAGCTATGGTAAAAGCAGCAATAGCAGTGGAAAAATTTGGCCCTCAACAAAATATGCAAGGCTCACAGGCAGCAGCGCTGGGTAATAACCAATGGTTGATTGCCAGCGAAAGCCAAGGCTTATTAGTGGCAGATAAAGACCAAAGCAGTGTGTTATTAGCGGGTAACTTTGAATCTATCTCACTGAAGAAAATCACAGAGCAACAATTTTTATTGGCTAGCCTAGATAACAATCAAGACAATGTGGCTATTTTTAAATTACTGAAAACGGATTCGTCTTGGCAGCTAACTGAGCTTACACGTATCAGTCCACCACAAGCTCAACCTGATGCTGTGTGTTTATTTAAAAACAGCAATACCGAGACTGTATCAGCGTTTGTGCCAGATGTTCGCGGCCTGATCAGCGAAACGGTTATATATGATTTAGCAACTAACCAAGCTAAAAATATTGCAGTGCGTGAGTTCTCTGCAGTCACTGAGGCTTCAGGCTGTGCTGTTAATGATGAAACTAAAACTTTGTATGTGGGCGAAGCAGAGCTAGGTGTGTGGGCCATTAATGCTGATGCGGAATCAGATGCCAACAAACAACCTGTGGCTTTAGTACAACCATACGGTGAATTAAACAGTGAAATAGGAGCATTATCAGTATCACAAGACGGTACTTTATGGCTTACTGCCACTGATGGCAATATGATCTATGCTTACCACGAAAATACTGAAAAACTAAGTCAGTGGTCACTGGCAGGTGAGCACACAATTGAATCTGTTGCAGCGAGTTTGCTCGATAACAATCAAGCGCAGTTGGTTTTAATTGATGATGAAACAGGTGCCTACATTCAAGCAAATGTTAACTACACTGCGCAAACAGTTACTTCACAAAACAAAGTCGCTATGACTCACATTCATGCCAGGACACAAACGACGCCAGTTGCTGCGTTTGGTGATGCAGCGGATGACCCGGCAATTTGGATAAATGAGCAAGACGCTAAAAACAGCTTAATTTTAGGCACAGATAAACGCCGCGGCTTGATGGTTTATGACCTTGCTGGCAACAAAGTACAGTCGCTCAATATAGGGCGTTTAAATAATGTTGATGTGCGCCAACATCAAGCTATAAACAACGAAACCCATACATGGATCACTGCCAGCAACCGTACGCTTAACAGTATTAGCGTATTTACTGTTGATGGAGAAAACAAAGTAAACCATGTAACAGAAATAGCCACTAACCTACCTGAGATTTACGGTATGTGTATGTATTCGTCTGATTCTGGCCATTACGTATTTATTAATGATAAATCAGGTTTATTTCAACAATACAAATTAACTGGTAATGCTAATTCCGTAACAGGTGAATTGGTCAGAGAATTTACCCTACCTAGTCAGCCAGAAGGCTGTAGTGCTGATGATAAACTAGGCCAATTATTTGCAGGTGAAGAAGATGCAGGTATTTGGTATATCGGCGCAGAGCCTACCGCTGGTAACAAAGCAGTAAAGCTACAAAGTGTTAATGAACAACTGGTGGCAGATGTAGAAGGTATGGAAATTTATCATGCTAATGATGCGCGCTATTTAGTGGTATCAAGCCAAGGCGATAATAGCTATGTGCTTTACAAAATCTCAGATGATACACAGCCTAGCCTCAGTTTTGCAGGTAAGTTTAATGTGATTGCTAACCTAGATAAAGGCATAGATGGCGTAGGTGAAACTGACGGTTTAACCGTTACAGCAATGGCTTTGCCTGGTTATCCTGAGGGCATGCTTATAGTGCAAGACGGCTACAACCGCATGCCACTGCAACCGCAAAACTTTAAAGTTATTGACTGGCGCGAAGTGAAAAAAGCAATTAAGTAAAAACCTACCATATTTAAACACAATAAGGCTCTTACGAGCCTTTTTACTATGTGTATTTGAAATAAACCTATTAAATTTAGAGTTATTAAAGCTATATACTACACTTTAAGCTCATAAATTGATTGGGGTTATTATGCGTTTAATATTTACTTTATTGTTGCTTTTACTAAGTACTACAGCGCTTGCTGAAGAAGAAAAAGTAGAACTTCCACCATTAGATCCTAGCTACAATGCAGTTCACCCCATGGCACTAGTTAATAGAGGGTCTTCTATTTTTGCTATTAATCTTCCTTCTTATAGATCGCCACATGACTTGCAAGTTGTTTACGAAGTTAAAAATTCAAACGTTGCTTTTTTAAACTTTGCGAAAAATGCCGACATGATCACTATTAAGCCGCAAAAGTTTAATATTCAACATTTAATGCGCGGGGATGAAATAACAATTACAGCCGACATTTACGAAGGTGATTACCGCCAAGGGGGTACTTTAATTTATGAAGCTAAACAACTTGAGCTTGATAAGCAACTGTACGCCAGAGAACTAAATGAGCTAAGCGAATCTTCGCAATGGCATGAGTACGATATGATTGAGCTAAATGGTACAGAGCGTATTTATGTACATAAAATTCAAAAAGCACCAAGCTTCAACCACCTAATTTTTGTGGACTTGGTTAATGCCTGTATGCAGAAAGTTCGTACATCAAAACGAGTTCCTCCTGAAAACGAACTTACTTATAAATTTATAAACTGCGGAACCTTAAAGCCTCTTTTTTACGATGGCGAAAGTTTACTTAAATAAAATAACTATGCCTAGGTATGATTGATAGGTACGAAGTTAATAAGAAAAAATGAAAGAAAAGGTATTTAAAACTGTTACATATACTGTTGATTAGTAGCTATAGGGAACAAAACTTAGCTTTGGGGCAGCAAAATAAAAACGGCTTAAACTCAACATAATTGAATTTAAGCCGTTTACACACTAATAATATCTTCACACACAATATAAAGATTCTGGTTTTAGACTGCATGGCAATTGTAGGGAAATAAAAACAACCCAAGCTAAGTCACCACCGAACTTGAGTTGCCTTTCACACTGACAACATCTTCACACACAATATAAAGATTCTGGTTTTAACTGCGTGGCAATTGTAGGGAAATAAAAACAACCCAAGCTAAGTCACCACCGAGCTTGAGTTGCCTTTCACACTGACAACATCTTCACACACAATATAAAGATTCTTTGTGTTAGTTATACACTAACGAATTCTGGCCATTGCCTATAAACACATTTTACTTTGCTAAAGCTACTGATTAAGCTCTTAGCCGTGTCTATGTGTTAACTTTAGAGTTATTACTCAAATTTCACAAGCGATAAAAATAAACCTGATAGATGAAAAAAACTAAACTATAGACCTTAGTCTAATAGCCATGCTTTTAAGTAACGAAATATTTGCCTGTAAGGCACTCAGTACATATTTACTCTATTAGGCATAGAACAACTCAATGCTCCAGTATGAAACTAAGTAAACCTTTATTCTTTAATGTTATTTATGGCAAAACCAGTCTGTTTCTTATTAAGTAAAATGAATTTTTTAAGTTGAATGTGTATTCGTTCCCTGAACAGCAGGCACAAAAAAAGCGCTATAAAAGCGCTTTTTGTTCTAAAAAATATTTAAATTATTTGGTTTTCTTTCCAAGCTTGCTCTTTAGCTAAGCGCTTTTTTCGCTTGTCACAAGGATCATCGCAATCACAGGCTTTATCGATGCCTACCGAGCCTAATCCACCGCAGCTGCTGGCCATCGATTTTCTTTGCACTATCATACCTACAGCCATTGCTGTAACAATTAAAATTAGTAAGCCAAAAGTAAGAAAAAAAAGTGACATTGCTTAGCCCCTATTGATCAGCAATAAATTAAGCCCAAACTATTTTTGAGCAGTTAATATTATATACCCAACCTCTATGGAAATAAACCAGCTTTGAATACTTACAAGTAGGGTTCAAATGCAGGGCTTGAATACGTAACTAAGCCATCAGGCGATTTAGCAATTAGATAAACTGCTAAGTTATTAGCTTGTGCATAAGCTTGTGCTTTTTCCATACCCATAACTGTTAAAGCAGTTGCTAAGCCATCTGCGGTCATTGCACTTGGGTGTAATACTGTTACAGAAACTAAGTCGTGCTTAATTGGCATTCCTGTTACAGGGTCAATCAAATGGGTGTATGTTTCGCCATCCATTATATAAAAGATACGGTAATCCCCAGATGTAGCAATTCCCATAGTGCCTGGTAGTAAAATTCGGTGCACTTCACGCTTACCTGGCTCTGCATCTGGTTGTTCTATTGCAATTACCCAGCCTTGTCCATTTGGCTTTTCGCCAGACATACGCAGCTCACCGCCAATCTCAACCATGTAATTAGTAATGCTATGGCTTTCTAGTAATTGCGCTACTTTGTCTATGCCGTACCCTTTAGCAGTTGCAGAAAATGATAGTTCTAGTCCATCAACTGTTTTTGCTAGACCTTGTTCATTTAATACAAGCTTATCTACACCAATATTTGCAACCATTGCCTGAAGCTCATCATCAGTGGGTCGTTTGGTCGGCTTTTTATCAGGGCCAAATCCCCATAAATCAATCAATGGTCCCATTGTTACATCAAGTGTATTAGTAGACTCACCGATACGAATGGATTCGCTTATAACAGCTCTGAAGCCTTCACTTATTGGCATAAATTGATTTGCAGGCAAGCGATTAAATGTATTTATCTCCGAGTCTTTGATGTATGTAGACATAGACTGGTTTACGTCGACTAATACAGCATCTATTTGTTCTTGTATTTGAAGAGCAGATATAGCCTCTTGCTCGTCATAATATTTAATATGATAGGTAGTCCCCATGGTTTTACCTTCTAAATAGGTTTCCTTTGGGACCGATTCTGCGCATCCAGATAACAGTAAAGTCAGCGTAATGATAAATAAGGCGATTATGCCCTGGGGAGTATTTACTTTGTTCATAACAACCCTACTTAATAGGTTAAAAATTAATATATAAGAATAAAAAAACCTCGTAACACAGAGTGCTACGAGGCTGATATTTTAACCAAAACTAATCTGTTTTGATATGCGTGTTAGCCACCGAAATCATCTAATAAGATATTTTCGTCTTCAACACCTAAGTCTTTAAGCATATTGATAACTGCCGCGTTCATCATTGGAGGACCACACATGTAGAACTCACAATCTTCCGGCGCTTCGTGGTCTTTAAGATAGTTCTCAAATAACACGTTATGGATAAAGCCAGTATAGCCTTCCCAGTTATCTTCAGGTTGTGGATCTGAAAGCGCTGTGTGCCAAACGAAGTTATCGTTTTCAGCAGCTAGGCCGTCAAAATCTTCAACGTAGAACATTTCACGCTTAGAACGCGCACCATACCAAAAACTCATTTTACGCTTAGAATTTAAACGTTTAAGTTGGTCAAAGATATGTGAACGCATTGGTGCCATACCCGCACCACCACCTACAAATACCATTTCAGCGTCAGTTTCTTTAGCGAAGAACTCACCAAATGGACCTGAAATAGTCACCTTATCACCTTCTTTAAGTGACCAAATGTACGAAGACATTTTACCACAAGGTAGGCTTAGGTTTCTTGGCGGCGGCGTAGCGATACGCACGTTAAGCATGATGATGCCTTCTTCTTCTGGGTAGTTAGCCATTGAGTAAGCACGAATTGTTTCTTCGTCTACTTTTGACTCCAGGTCAAAGAAACCAAAATGATTCCAGTCGCCACGATACTCTTCAGGAACATCGAAATCGGCGTATTTAACATGGTGAGCTGGTGCTTCTATTTGGATGTAACCACCCGCACGGAAAGGCACTGATTCGCCATCTGGAATTTGGAGCTTAAGTTCTTTAATGAAAGTTGCTTTGTTATCGTTAGAGATAACTTCACAGTCCCATTTTTTAACACCGAAAATTGACTCTTCAAGTTCAATTTCCATGTCATTTTTAACATTTACCTGACACGCTAAACGACAACCTTCGCGGGCTTCACCTTTAGAGATGTGATCAAGTTCAGTTGGTAGAATATCGCCGCCACCTTCTTTAATGTGAACGCGACACTGACCACAAGAGCCACCGCCACCACATGCAGAAGATACGAAAATACCCGACTCAGATAGTGCACCTAATAGCTTACTACCTGCTGATGTTTTAATGGCTTTGTCTGCATCGCCATTAATACCGATGATGATATCACCGCTTGCAACTAGTTTAGACTTAGCACCAATGATGATTAAAACTAGTATTACAACGATAGCGATAAAAACACCAACGCCTAAGAAAATATCCATGATTGACCTCGCTATTATTACAGTGAAATACCAGAAAATGACATAAAGCCAAGACCCATCAAGCCAACAGTGATAAAGGTAATACCTAAACCACGTAAACCATCTGGTACATCTGAATACTTCATTTTCTCACGGATACCTGCAAGTAATGTAATTGCAAGCGCCCAGCCCACACCAGCGCCAATACCATATACAACAGACTCGCCGAAGTTATAGTTACGCTCAACCATGAAGGCTACCGCACCAAAGATTGCACAGTTAACTGTGATCAATGGTAAGAAAATACCTAACGCGTTGTATAGTGGTGGAAAGAACTTATCTAATGCCATTTCAAGAATTTGCACTAGTGCTGCAATAACACCAATGAAAGTTAAGAAACGTAAAAAGCTAAGATCAGCTTCTGGGTAACCAAGCCACTCAAGTGAACCTGGAGCTAATACCGCGTGGTAAACCAAGTTGTTAACTGGTACAGAAATACCAAGTACAACAATAACCGCTACGCCTAGGCCAATTGATGTAGTTACTTTTTTAGACACGGCTAAAAATGTACACATACCTAGGAAGAACGCTAAAGCTAAGTTTTCAATAAAAACGGCTTTTACAAATAAACTAATATAATGTTCCACTTATCGCCCCTTACGCTTTAGCTTCTACTTGGTCTTTCTTATAAGTACGAAGTACCCAAATGAATAAACCAATGATGAAGAATGCACTCGGTGGTAAGATCAATAGACCCATAGGTTGGTACCAACCACCATTTTGTACTAATGGAATAATATCAACACCGAATAGTGAACCCTTACCGAATAGCTCACGAATGAAACCAACAGTAAGAAGAACTACAGAGTAACCTAAGCCGTTACCAATACCATCAAGGAAAGACATTAATGGTGGTGACTTCATCGCGTATGCTTCAGCACGACCCATTACGATACAGTTAGTAATAATAAGACCAACGAATACAGAAAGCTCTTTTGCCGTAGCATAAGAGAAAGCCTGCAGTACTTGGTCAACAACGATTACTAATGACGCAATAATCGTCATTTGTACGATAATACGCACTGACGATGGGATGTGATTACGAATAGTCGAGATAAAAAGGCTTGAAAATGCGGTTACCAAGGTCAATGCGATTGACATGATTAATGCGTTTTTTAAGCTAGACGTTACAGCCAACGCAGAACAAATACCGAGTACTTGAAGTGCAATTGGGTTGTTAGCGAAAACTGGCCCAAACAGGACCGCCTTCATTTCTTTAGTATCAGCCATTATTTCAATGCTCCATTACGTACTTTAGCAAGGAAAGGGCCAAAGCCGTTTTCGCCAGTCCAAAAATCAACCGCGTGATCAACACCGTTAGATGTTAATGTAGCACCTGAAAGACCATCGATTTTATGCTCATCACCGCCCGCAGTTCCTTTAACGATCTGGATTGGTAATTCTTTACCTTCCCACGTTGCAGTCCACTGTGGGTTTTGAATTTCACCACCTAGACCAGGTGTTTCGTTGTGCTTATAAAAGATGATGTCTTTAATTGTTTCGCCATCGCTTTCAAGCGAAATAAAACCGTACATCAAACCCCATAAACCATAACCCTGGATAGGAAGAATAATTGCATCTGTAGAGCCATCGTCTTTTTTAGAGATGTAAACAGGTGCACGCTTAGTAATACGTTGTATACCAGCGATGTCCTTAATTCCATTCTCTTTTAAAGATTTGCTCAGCTCTGCATCATATTTGCTTTTTTCAAAGTCAAAGTCTTCTACAGGGTCTGCAAAATCACCGCTTTGCATATCAATAAAGCGTGTTTCGATTTTAGCTTCAAACGTTTCAGCAACGTTATCAACTTTGCTAATACCCGCGGCTGCTAAAATATTGCTTTGAATATCTTTTGCTTTGTTTGCTTTTTGCAAAGGGCGAAGTTGCACTGACGTTAGCGATACAATTACTGCACACACCAAACATAATGAGACAACAACAGCTAGCGTTTTGCCAATTGATTCGTTATTACTAGACATTACGTGCCAACCTCCGCTTGATATTAGCTTGCACTACAAAGTGATCGAATAATGGTGCAAACAAGTTAGCAAACAAGATTGCCAGCATGATGCCTTCAGGGTATGCAGGGTTAACAACACGGATCATGATAACCATAAAGCCAATAAGCGCACCGTATGCTAATTTACCTTTATCAGTAAATGCAGCAGATACAGGGTCAGTAGCCATAAAGAACATACCAAATGCAAAGCCACCTAGCACCATGTGCCAGTACCAAGGCATAGCAAACATTGCATTAGTTTCTGAACCAATTGTGTTTAGTATTGATGAAGTGATCACCATACCTAGGAATACACCTAGCACAATACGCCAAGAAGCAATGCGCACATAAATTAAGAATAAACCACCAATAAGTACAGCAAGCGTTGACGTTTCACCCATAGAACCTTGGATAAAGCCGTAGAACGCATTCCACCACATTTGCATGTTAGCGTAACCTAAGTCACCACCTAACGTACCTGCAAATGCTTGACCTAGCATAGTTGCACCAGAGAACGAGTCTACGGCAGTCCATACTGTGTCACCTGAAATTTGCGCTGGGTATGCGAAGAATAAGAACGCACGACCTGCAAGAGCAGGGTTTAAGAAGTTACGACCAGTACCACCAAATATTTCTTTTGCGATTACAACACCGAAAGTAATACCTAGTGCAACTTGCCATAAAGGAATTGTGGCAGGCAAAATTAGTGCAAATAGCACTGATGTTACGAAGAAACCTTCATTTACTTCATGCTTACGCACAGAAGCAAACAACACTTCCCAAAAACCACCAACAACAAACGTTGTTGCATAAATAGGTAGGAAGAAACACGCTCCGTAGAACATTTTTGCGCCCCAACCTGCATCGGCAGTCAAATCACCACCTAGTAGCTGGAACAAACCTACTTGCCAAATGTTAGCTAGCTCAAAACCATTACCAAGTGCCATAGCTGCTTGATGACCGATGTTGAACATACCAAAAAACATGGCAGGGAACGTCGCCATCCACACTAAAATCATCATACGTTTTAGGTCGATGTTATCGCGAACGTGAGTTGAACCTTTGTTTACATAACCTGGGGTGTAAAAAATAGTCGCGGCTGCTTCATACAGTGCGTACCATTTTTCGTGTTTTCCACCTGGTTCAAAATGCGGCTCGATATCTTCTAAGAAAGTTTTTAAACCCATTTTAGCCTTCCTTCTCGATCGTAGTTAAGCAATCGCGTAGGGCTGCGCCGTACTCGTATTTGCCAGGACAAACGAAGGTGCATAACGCTAAATCTTCTTCATCTAATTCAAGCGCACCTAATGAAATTGCACTGTCTAAATCACGAGACAATAAGTCACGTAACAATAGCGTTGGCAAAATATCAAGTGGCATAACACGCTCGTAGCTTCCAAGTGGAACCATGGCACGTTTTGAACCACCCGTAGACGTTGTCATTTTGAATAAACGACTCGGAGTAAGGTGAGACAAGAATGTACGCGTTACAGAGAATTTATCACTACCTGGTGCAATCCAGCCAAACAATTCCTTTTCGCGACCTTCAAGTAAAACAGATACTTGAACATGGTAACGACCTAAGAATGCATGAACACCAGACGACGTAGCACCTGCAAGTACAGAACCAGAAATAACACGGTTATCACCGTCTTCTAATTCCCCTGCCACTAAGTCATCTAATGAAGCACCTAATTGTGTTTTCACTAAACGTGGATTTTTAACGCGAGGACCTGCAAGAGAAACAACACGATCTGTGTATATTTCACCAGTAAGGAACAGGTGACCATACGCAATAACGTCTTGGTAACCGATATGCCAAACTTGCTTGCTAGCAGATACAGGGTCAAGGTTGTGAATATGAGTGCCTACAAGGCCAGCCGGATGCACACCACCAAACTCATGTACTTCTACTTGAGCAATAGATGAGCTAGGGATTTGGCTGCCAGCTTGCTTACAAACAAATACTTTTCCATCGGTCAAACGCGATACAACAGCTAAGCCTGCTTCAAACGCTTGCGCATTTTCAGCAATAATCACTGCAGGATCTGCAGCAAGAGGATTAGTGTCTATAGCGGTAACAAATATAGAGCTAGGATTTGCATCCACAGCCGCTACTTTGCTGAATGGGCGAGCACGTAGTGCTGTCCATTGACCTGACTGAATAAGTACTTCTTTAGCTTTTTCACGATCCAAGCTTGTAAGCTCAGATTCAGAGAAAGAGTCAAAGGTGATTTGCTCACTGCCGTTTACTTCAATAACAACAGATTGCAGCACACGTTTAGCACCACGATTTATTTCTTTTACAACACCAGAAGCTGGTGCGGTAAACAGGACGCCTGGGTTCTTTTTGTCTTCAAAAAGTACCTGGCCTTTTTTAACTTGGTCATCCATACGAATATGCATGGTTGGACGCATACCTATAAACTCTTCACCTAGCACGGCTACTCTTTTGACGGGTGAACCGTCGTGAATAACTTGCTGAGGTGCGCCATCTAATGGTAAATCCAGACCTTTTTTTATGTTGATCATACGCACTTGCACTACATTAACGGAAAGAAACTGAAAAATCGTACCAACCACGTCGCCATTTAAGCTACCCCAAGTTATTTCAATGTATAAAAGAAAAACTCGCTTTGGTCATTAAACAGGCAACGCGGTAAAAACTCTTCACATATTGCCTTAATTTTAACACCATTGTGGGTGACTATGCGAGTGTATTTATGAAAATTATACGACTGAAACGCTTATTTGGTTTTGTTAGCTAGATTTAATAAAATTTAAGTTAGACCAAAGTGGTAGCTTAAGCAAAGAATGAGGTTTTTTAATTGATAAAAGTCGCATGAAGCGACTTTTAAATTAGGGCATGTTGAATTTATAGGATTAAAGCTTACTGAATCTTAAGGCGGTACCTGTTTAGCAATAATACTTATTTATGGGCAATAACCACACAACATCAGTTCTGTATTACCGAAATGCCAAACAGGTTACTTAACATTTTACCAAAAAAGACAAACAAGCCCTGACTATTCACTTAATTGATTAATCAATCATATTTGCAATTGCTTGAACTGGCTCTACATCTTGGTCGTAATCAACTGACTCAATGCCAAAACCAAATAAGCGTAAAAACTCATTGTGATAACCAACGTAATCTGTCAACTCGTCAATCGTGCTGGTATCTACTTTGTCCCATACTGCTTGGATACGTGCTTGAACATCGTCTTCAAGTTCTTTGTAGTTTTGAAATAAGTGTCCGCCATCATCAAAACGCGGCGTTTCACCGTACAGGTTTTCGGTAAATAAGCCATGAATTTGCTCAATGGTGCCTTCGTATGTTCCGTCAGCCTTCATTACCTTGAATAAAGCTGAAATATACAATGGCATAATTGGTATAGCAGAGCTCGCTTGTGTTACAACAGCATTGAGTGATGAAACATACGCTTGACCATTTAACGCTTTAGTTGACTCTTTTATCGCAACCGTTGCACGGTCTAAGTCTTCTTTTGCTTTACCAATAGTCGCGTGCCCGTATATTGGCCACGTTAACTCTTTACCTATGTAGGTGTAAGCTGTGGTTTTAAAGTCATCTGCTAGCACGTCAGCGTCTTGAAGTGCATTAATCCACATTTCCCAATCTTCACCACCCATTACTTTAATGGTGTTGTCGATGTCGTCTTGTGTTGCAGCTTCTACAGTAATTTCGTCAATTTCACGCTTTGACGTATTTAAATTTTTTGTTGTAACTGCGTTGCCGATTGGCTTTAACGTTGATGAGTAAACTTCACCCGTGTTTGGGTCAGTACGACGAGGCGACGCTAAACTGTAAATGACCAGATCAACCTTGCCTAAATCTGCTTTAATCGTATCAATTGCTTTTTGTTTTATTTCGTTTGAGAAGGCATCACCGTTGATATTTTTAGACCATAAACCGGCTTCGTCTGCCGCATTTTGAAAAGCAGCCGTATTATACCAACCTGCTGACCCTGTTTTACGCTCGGTGCCTTCTTTTTCAAAGAAAATACCCAATGTTTTAGCACCGCCACCAAATGCTGCCGTAATACGCGATGCCAAGCCGTAGCCTGTAGATGCACCAATAACTAACACATTTTTTGGCGCATTTTTTAATGCACCTTTTTGTTTTACATAGTTAATTTGTTCTTGCACATGTTCACTACAGCCTACTGGGTGAGCGTTTGTACAAATGAATCCACGAATTTTTGGCTTAATGACCATTGATGATCCTATATCTTTTACTATAAAAATTAGCGCTAGTTTAAAGGCTAATACTTAAAACACTGATCTGATCAGTTAAATACGGTTGTAAATAACTGTCAAACCTCAATTAATCAATCTAATTTAGATCCACCTAAACAGTTTGGCGATGCTGGCGCTTCGCTGTCATGTTCAGTGTATTCGTCAGGAGTGTAAGTATGAATAGCCAATGCATGTATATGGTTTGCAAGCTCTTCTTTTAAAATCTCATTAATTTGACGATGGCGCTGCAAAAGGCGTTTACCTAAAAACTCTTCGCTTACCACAATAACCTTAAAGTGCGAGTCAGTGCCTTTGCTGTGCATATGACTTTCGTTAATAACATTTAAATGCTTACACGCAATAGCATTGCTGATTTTTTCTTGGATTTGTTGCTGCATTGACATATAAAAACCATTATTTATAGCTAATTTATGAACTTATCATAGCAAGCAGCCCCGCCCGTTGGCTAACTAAATTACGCAACTAGTCTTGTTTTATATACCTAAAGGTTAAACTTATTCGCGGGTGCACTAAGCTGGTTTGCTTTAAAATAGCATGTTGAAAGTCTCGCTGGCTATTGCCACTCATGACCAAACAACTACCACTGTGTAATTTTAAATCCGTTATTTTATTACTGGTTTTGTCTTTTAGCTTTAATACCCGCTCTGCTCCAAGCGATATACACACTATAGTGGGCTGCTGGCCTAACTCAATTTCATCATCACTGTGCCACCCCATGGTGTCGTTGCCATCGCGATAATAGTTGACTAATAAAGAATTAAATGGCTGGTTTAAATGTGCCTCTAACCTTTTTCGCATTGCCATTAATGTACTAGGCCAGGGTTCAGTTATTAACTTACTGTTTGAATAGCCGTATTCAATTTTATGGTCGCCAATAAAGCATTGCAGGCGTGGGATTGGTCCAGTTTTAGAGTAAACCGTGACTTCTGGCTGCTGCCACTTAAGGTTTTTTTGCAGATAATAAAATAAATCGAGGCTTTTTTGTGCGCTAAGCGCCTTTGTTTGATAAGAAAAGCCATTAGGCAACTGTTGGGGGTTGGCGTTTTGCCGTTGCATGTTAGAATTTACCTACATTAGTTTACTGATACAAAAACCACTATGACGACGCAAGCCCAGCTAGGCGATAAAACTTTTACTCTTGAACGCTTCCCTTTGGATCAAAAAAACCGCAGTTTACAAGCGTGGGATTCGGGCGATGAGTACCTTATCAATTATGTTAACGAACATCATCCTGATTGTCGCTCATTGCTTATTTTAAATGACAGCTTTGGTGCTCTTGCCTGTAGTTTTAATCAATTAACGGTTTGTTCAGTTAATGACTCGTATATTAGCCACCAAGCTGCAGCATATAATTTACAAGAGAATAAGCTGTCTACTGTGCAATTTACGCAATTGGACAGCCTCTCGGCACTTCCAGAAGACGTAGATTTAGTGTTAATCAAAATACCACGTAATGTTGGCTTTTTGCAGTTTCAATTAAGTGAGTTAAGCGAAGTTCTTGCACCAGGCACACCTGTTATTGCAGCTGGTAAAACGAAAGATATTCACAACTCAACAATTAAGGCGTTTGAACAGTTTATTGGTGAAACTAAAACAAGCTTAGCGGTGAAAAAGTCACGCCTTATTTTAAGTAGCGCAAAAGGCGGCTATAAAGCTGCTGATTACCCTGTTTCATGGCAACTTGAAGGCACCGAGTTTAATATTACAAACCATGCAAATGTGTTTTCGCGTGATTCGTTAGATATTGGTGCGCGCTTCTTTTTTAACTACTTGCCGCAAACACCAAAAGCTAAACAAATTATTGATTTAGGCTGTGGTAATGGCGTAGTTGGTGTTATGACCTTAGCGCGCTGCCCTAAAGCCTCTGTAACGTTTGTTGATGAATCGTACATGGCGGTCGAGTCTGCACGACTTAACGTAGAGCAAAACATGGCAGAACGATTTGATGATTGCGAATTTATAGAAAACGATTGCTTAACCGGCTTTGAAAAAAACAGTGTAGATATGGTGCTATGTAATCCACCATTTCACCAAGCACAAGCGGTTACTGATCACATTGCTTGGCAAATGTTTAAACAAGCTAAAGACACGTTAAAAGAAGGTGGTGAGCTGCGTATTATTGGTAATCGTCATTTAGATTATCATGACAAGTTAAACCGTATGTTTGGTAACTGTAAGCTATTAGGTTCAAACAAAAAATTTGTGGTTTTAAGTTCAACTAAAAATAGTGGGGTGTTATAACAATGACAATAATAAACCGTATATTTGGCTGTGCTGCATTTTGTATTTTAGCAGGCTGTGCAAACCAACCAAGCCAAGTCATACTTAACCCGGTTTACCAAAGTGGCCAAGTGAGCACTATAAATAGTAGCCTGAGCACGAGTGTTATTGATGTACGTGGCGATACTTCTACCCTAACTCTAGTTGAGTCAGACAAAACCAAAACATTTGCAAGCCAAGGTATTACTGAGTCGATTAAAAGTGCACTAGACAGTGCACTTAGTCGTAATGGCGCGAGCATTTCAAATTTAGCCACCACTCGATTTGAGCTAGATATAAATGCCTTACAAGCAGTGGTTACTGAAACCTTAGTAAGCCATAAAAGTGAAGCAAAAATTGAACTGAGTGTTCGCGTAATCCGTGCTACAAGTAATTTTACAAAAAAGTATAGCGGTAATGCAGCGCTAGAAGGCCCGCTTGGCCATGACAGAGCTAAAATAGAAGGTCAACTCAATAAGTTGACTGAACAAATGATAACCCGCATTGTGTCAGATCCTGAATTAATACAGTTTTTAGAAGGTTAACCATGAAACGACTTTTTATACTTTGTTTAGCTCTTTGTTTTAGCGCAGCAAGTTTAGCAGCCCAAGAGGGCAGATTTGTACAAAAAGACAATATGTTTCCACGTGTTGAAATAGTGACATCACTAGGCAGTATTATTGTTGAGCTAGACCGTTCTCGGGCCCCTATTACAGTTAATAACTTTTTGACTTATGTATCAGATAAAAGTTATCAGGGTAGTATTTTTCATCGTGTTGAGCGCGACGAAGAAAACGAACGCGATTTTGTTATACAAGGTGGTGGGTATGATAAAGACATGGAAGGCTTACATCAAAACGATCCTATTTTTAATGAAAGCGGAAATGGTCTAAAAAATGATATGTACAGTATTGCCATGGCATACCAAGACAGACAGCCGCATTCAGGTACTCGCCAGTTTTTCTTTAATATGGATAACAATGACCATTTAAATCCTGGAAGAGACTGGGGATTTGCGGTGTTTGGTACTGTAATGGATGGATACGAAACCCTTGATAAAATTATGGCTGTTAAAACAATTTACAACGAAAAAATTGGTTATGACTTTGTGCCAGAAACACCAGTGGTCATTTTAAATATTAAAATGATTGAGCCAACACCATTATAATTAATGAGGTGCGGTATAGCTGCACCCACTCGCCAATGAAGGCCCTATGAGCAACACTCTCTCTTTCAGCGAATACTTTTCGTATTTTAAAGATAAACGTTTAATTAATGTGTTTATTTTTGGTATTAGCAGTGGTTTTCCCTGGGTATTAATTGGCTCTGTAATGTCGGCATGGCTAAAGGATGAAGGCCTGAGCCGAAGCATGATAGGCTTATTTGGTATTGTATTTGGTGCCTACAGCATCAACTTTTTGTGGTCGCCCTTAATCGATCGTACAAAACTGCCTATTTTATATAAGTGGCTAGGCCAACGCCGTAGCTGGATATTGTTTTGCCAAAGCTTTATGTTTTTAGGCACATTACTTCTTGCTGGCCTTGACCTCAAAGCTAACTTGGCGATTGCTGCAGCACTGTGTTTATTAATTGCAATTGCATCTGCCACACAAGACATTGCGATAGACGCATTTAGAATAGATACCCTAAGTGAAAGTGAATCACACAAAGCAACTGCTGCCGCAGCCATGGCCACCTCAGGATGGTGGACAGGCTACGCGTTATTGGGTGCGATTCCATTTTATATGGCAGATATTCCTTCACTCGGTTGGCCACAAGTTTACTACTTTTTAGCCGCTGTAATATTGGTATTAATGGGAGGAGTGCTATTTGCTAAAGAGCCCGCCTCTAATAGAGAAGCCGTTCACGAAGAACTAGAACGTGTTTACATTAAAAAGCTTGCTACTATTAATCAAACACCTCTCAATAAAGTCGTTGCCTGGTTGGTTGTTACAGTAATTGACCCTTTTAGAACATTTTTTGCAAAGAACGGGGTTAAAACTGCACTCGCATTACTTGCTTTTATTTTCTTATTTAAAATTGGCGAAGCGTTTTTAGGACGAATGTCGATTGTTTTTTATAAAGAAATAGGTTTTAGCAATAGCGATATAGCTACTTTTTCAAAAGTTGGCACCGCAGTGCTCACCATTGCCTTTACCTTCGTAGGCAGCTTATTTAATCAAAAATATGGCATTGTGAAAGGGTTATTTGTTAGTGGTGTAGCCATGGCTGCATCTAATTTAGCTTTTTCTGCTATTGCATTAGTGGGCCCTAACTTAGGTTTATATGCTTTTGCTATAGTAATTGATGGCTTTACACAAGCGTGGTCTCTCGTTGCTATGGTCGCATTTATATCTATGCTATGTGACAGAGCGTTTAGTGCAACACATTATGCGTTGTTGGCGTCGCTGGGGAATTTAGGAAGAACATTACTTTCGAGTTACAGTGGGGTTGTAATTGATGATTGGCTAATGGGAAATTGGTCGTTATTTTTTGTATTAACCGCTTTAATGGTGCTCCCCTCTTTACTATTTTTGTATGCAATAAGACACAAATTGTATGAGCTTGAGAAAAACTACCATAGTAGCTATTAAGCTTAATGCATCCATGCATTAATATTTTGCTTAGCACATTTAATATGCCCCTGAATGAACTAAGCAACACACTATTAATCTACTTTAAGCAGGCTTAGTGCTTCATGTGGGTCAACTTCTAGCGCTGTACAATAACGAACAAACTCAACTACATCTAAACGGCGTTCTTGATTTTCAATTTTGCCGATAAACGAGTGAGGCGTTCCAAGCACCTGTGCAAGGCTTCTCATTGTATGGCCTTTTTCATGGCGTTTGCTTTTAAGCCATGTTGTTAACTTAGCGTTCTCTTCTGAAGAAACAGTTTTCCCCATCATTTTACATCTCCTACTAGACGATTAGACAACACCACAAAATCAGCAGTCGTTACCATAGCTGTAGGCAAGTAAGCAGTAACTTATGTTTTAAATAGCAATCTATCGCTTCTCAAAGCACTGGTTGCTACTCACTCCCACCCACATAGCTAAAAACGACGCTTAAAATGTGGTAAAAGGTTTTTGTTATTAGAATGAAATTTTGCCCGTCTCATTCTTGGATGCATTATATACTATTAACACTTTGGTTAAATAGTTAATTGCTCGCCTTGGCCAAAATCAACCCCAGTGAACATTTACAAACACTGAATATTTCAGCTAAGTTATCAAAAACATTAAAAATAATATTTTTATTATAAAAATATAAATAGCCATTTTTATAACAAATTTATTTCATGTTAATGTTATTCGTTTAATATTGGGCAATAATCAACACAAAAAGGGTTACATTATGTTCAGGCTTCTTTTTTTATTACCGATTATTTTATGTGCAGGGTGGTACTTATTCTTGCGCCATAATGGTGTGCCAATTAAGCAAGGTAAAAAAGGGTTTATGTATATTTTAGTACTATCTGCATTTGTACTGGGCTTTTTTGTTTTGATGATGCAGATCACAGAGTATGCCCCCTCTAATTTATAGGCATAAAAAAAGCCGCTAATGCGGCTTGTTTTATTAATGTTTGTTTACACACTAAAACTTGCACCACAACCACATGTGGTTGTTGCGTTCGGGTTAGATACAAAAAAGCGCGCTCCCTCTAAGCCTTCAGTGTAGTCAACTACACCATCCACTAAATATTGAATACTCATAGGGTCAACCACTAGCGTTACGCCATTTTTTACAATTTCTAAATCGCCAGGATTTGCTTTTTCATCAAAAGTAAAACCGTACTGAAAGCCAGAACATCCACCACCCGTTACGTAAACACGCAGTTTTAGTTCCGGGTTTTCTTCTTCATCGATTAATTGTTTAACACGAACAGCTGCTGCATCGCTAAACTGAATTGGTAATTCTTCTGACATTTTTAAACCCTCAATATCGTAATGGCGTGATTATCTAATACCCGAGTGTTTTAATCAAGTATAGTCAATTAACGCTTTGCTCTAAGTTATACCCATAAATACATTAAAAATGACTGTATATCGCTTATATTGACTGAAAAAAACAGCACTTTAATATGCAACTAGTGACATGTTAAACAAATAATTATTTTAACTAAAAAAACTTCGTTTTATTATTTGCCATAAATAGCTAATTTAAGTTAATAATTTTATAAAATCACAAGGACTTAGTGGTTGGCTTTTGCTAAAATACAGCTGAAAAATGCACTGAGGAAAAAATGCATGTGGCTGGAGCAGCTCAGGCGTCGACTCGCACAACCTAAAACATCTGTACAATTATGCCTTTTAGGCGTAGTTGCTGGGTTAATTGCTGCATTTTTTATTATTTTATTCCGCTTAACAATTCTCTTTTTTCAAAGTTTATTTTTAGAAACCCCAGACGACTTTACAACCTTGCCAACTCTTGAACGTGTTTTAATGCCTTTAATTGCAGCATTTTTAATTGCGTCATTTGCCGCTTTTACTGGTTTCAAACATTATCGGTTAGGTATCCCATTCGTTATTCATCGTATTAAGCGTCATTACGGGCAAATGCCTTTATACAATACACTCAACCAATTTGTTGGGGGGGCTTTGGCATTAATCAGTGGTTTTTCGGTTGGGCGAGAAGGCCCATCGGTACATATGGGAGCAACGGGCGCCAGTATTTTAGCCGATAAACTCCACTTACCACACAATGCCATGCGTACATTAAGCGGCTGTGGTGTTGCTGCGGGTATTGCTGCATCCTTTAACACGCCTCTTGCCGCCGTTATTTTTGTTATGGAAGTCGTGTTAAGAGAATACAAAGTTCATATTTTTGTCCCTATTATGCTTGCTGCAGTAACAGGTGCACTTGCTACTCAGTTCGTATTTGGGGGAGGATCAGAACTTGCACTCATAACAATTGCTCCTTTGAGTGGTTGGCACTATCCATATTTAATTTTATGCGGTATGGCACTGGGCGCTATTGCATACAGCTTTAATCAAAACTTAATGTTAATTATTAAAACATTTAAACCTTTAAGTATGTTTCCTCGTTTACTCATTGCAGGTTGTATCGCAAGTTTAATTGCTTATGCCGTTCCCCAAGCAATGGGATCTGGCATGAGCGCGATAGCTATTGCGGTGGAGTCGCCAGATAATGTGCAATTACTCACCACTATTTTAATTGCTAAATTACTAGCAACTTTATTTGCTATAGGTTTGGGTATACCGGGAGGGTTAATTGGTCCTGTTATTGGGTTAGGTGTTTTAGTTGGGACTATGATGGCGTTTTTTGCTCAGTTTATTAGCCCTGGTACTGATATTGCCGGAACTTATGGTGTATTGGGCATGGCGGGGTTAATGGCCGCCACATTACATGCACCACTTGCAGCGTTAACAACAGTAATGGAGCTTACATCGTCGCCAGAGATAATTGTTCCAGCCATGCTTGTGATAACAACAGCTTATGTAACCGCATTACAAGTGTTTGGTAATCGCTCTATATTTTTGCAGCAACTTGATTTTCAGGGGCTTCCCTATCATGTTTCCCCTGCCACAGAGGCGCTACAAAAGGTGGGAATTATGGATGATATGGATGAAAACTTTAAATTGCTGTTTTCAAATGACAAAGAGCAAATAAAAAATACACTCGATGCCATGGACAGCCAAACGCCATTGATTGTATTTGACGAAGAAAACGGGTATCGACTTGCAGAATACGATTTAAGCTTAATGTCTGATCAAGCAATCAACCTGAACTATGTAAACTTACAAGGTATTAGCAGTCAAGCAACGTTAGCTGATGCCTTTGATATACTAAAAGATAAGCGCAGTGGCGCTTTATATGTATACAACCTGTTAGATAATCAACAAATAATGGGACTGTTACGTTGGGATCAAATTCATCATATTTTAACCATTCGTAACAGCTTACTATAAATAATAAGGGTTATTATGAGCGCATTACTGATTTATAAAACGCTGCATATATTTTTTATGATTGCATGGTTTGCAGGCATTTTTTACTTACCACGGTTATTTGTTTACCACGCAATGAGCCAAGAGCGTGCATGTAACTCTATGCTAAAAGTAATGGAACGCAGGCTCCTTTATTTTGTAACGCCATTTGCTATTTTAACGGCTGTTTTTGGTGTACTAACGATTGTGGAATATGGCCGTGAATGGTTTAAATACAGTATGTGGCTGCACTATAAACTAGTGCTAGTTATAATTTTATATTTATACCACGCGTACTGCTTTAAATTACTAGCCGACTTTAAACACGACAGAAATACTAAAACAGATCGTTTTTACCGAATTTTTAATGAATTACCTGTTATTGCATTACTTATTATAGTTGCACTGGCAGTGATTAAGCCGAGCCTTTGAGCTATTTGGTATAAAAAATACCGTATTAATTACACACGACTTAAAATCTAATATGCGCGATTGCGTGCCCCATATTATGGATTATCGCGCCCTTTTGAAAAACTAGGAATAACCCCATGTTAAGTTTCCAAGGTGAACATATTCTGTCTGTTAATCAGTTAGACAGAGACTGCATTGAACGTATTTTTGCAGTAGCAAAAAAGATGGAGCCTTATGCTAAAAAGCAAAAGCAAACAACGGTGCTTGAGGGCGCCATTTTAGCTAATTTGTTTTTTGAACCCAGCACACGTACGCGCGTTAGTTTTGGAACCGCGTTTAACCTGCTTGGTGGAGGCGTGCGTGAAACAACAGGCATGCAAAGTTCAGCTCTTGCTAAAGGTGAATCTTTATACGATACAGCGCGTGTTATTTCAGCTTATGCAGATGCGGTTGCTATGCGCCACCCAGACGCAGGCTCGGTGAGTGAATTTGCCGAAGGCTGTACCGTACCTGTAATTAATGGCGGTGACGGCCCAAATGAACACCCCACTCAAGCACTGCTAGATTTACTTACTATAGAACGTGAGTTACACCGCTTTGATCAAAACATTGATGGTATGCACATCGCTTTGGTTGGCGATTTAAAATACGGTCGTACTGTTCATTCGTTATCAAAACTATTGTGCCATTACAAAAACGTTAAATTTTCAATGGTGGCACCCGATGGCTTGCAAATGCCAACCAGTATTTTAGATGCAGTAGAAAATGCTGGCCATAAAATAGAACTAGTGAACAAAATGGAAGGTAACTTAGCGGCCGATATCGTGTATCAAACACGTATTCAAGAAGAACGCTTTCCATCTCAAGAAGAAGCAAATAAATACCGTGGCGGATTTAGAATTAGCCAGTCAATTTATAATGCACACTGTAAGCCTAATTCAGTGCTAATGCATCCGCTTCCTCGTGATAGTCGTACTGAAGCTAATGAGCTTGATAACGACTTAAACAGCAACGACAATTTAGCTATATTTCGCCAAGTACAAAACGGCGTATTAATTCGTATGGCACTGTTTGCTTTAACACTCGGCGTAGAAAACAAAGTTGAGCAATATGAAGTAGACGTGCCTTGGTTTAGCCGCAAACGCGACAGCTAACCCTTTTTTAAGTGACAATTTATAGGATTTTTCATGACAATTAGCCAAGACTTATTTGAACGCGCTCAAACCTCTATTCCTGGTGGCGTAAACTCACCAGTGCGCGCTTTTAATGGCGTAGGTGGCACACCATTATTTATCACAAAAGCAGAAGGTGCATTCACCTTTGATGCTGACGGTAATCGTTATATCGATTACGTAGGTTCGTGGGGCCCAATGATCATGGGCCACAATCACCCTGCTATAAAACAAGCGGTTCATGAAGCAGTTGAAAACGGCCTTAGCTATGGCGCGCCAACTGAAGCTGAAATTTTAATGGCTGAGAAGGTAAAAGCGCTTGTACCGTCAATAGAAAAAGTACGCATGGTTAGCTCAGGTACCGAAGCAACCATGAGCGCAATTCGCCTAGCACGTGGTTTTACTAATCGTGACAAAATTCTTAAATTTGAAGGCTGTTACCACGGCCATGCCGACTCACTTTTAGTTAAAGCGGGCTCAGGTGCTTTAACTATGGGCGTGCCTAATTCACCAGGTATTCCTGAAGACTTTGCTAAACACACATTAACAGTATCGTTTAATAACATTGAAGAAGTGAAAGCTATTTTTGAAAAATACGCTGACGAAATTGCCTGTATTATCGTTGAGCCGGTAGCGGGTAACATGAACTGTATTCCACCTGTTAAAGGCTTTTTAGAAGGCCTGCGCGCAGTATGTGATGAATACAAATCGGTGCTTATTTTTGACGAAGTAATGACCGGTTTTCGTGTAGCTCTTGGTGGTGCACAAGCGTATTACAACATAAAACCTGACCTAACATGTTTAGGTAAAGTAATAGGCGGCGGCATGCCGGTAGGCGCATTTGGCGGCAAAACTGAAATTATGGATTACATTGCTCCTGTTGGCCCAGTATATCAAGCCGGAACACTGTCTGGTAATCCAATAGCTATGGCTGCAGGTTTAAAATCATTAGAGCTATTAAGTGAGCCTGGATTACACGACAAACTAGAAGCTATTTCAAAAGCAATATGTGAAGGCTTTGAAGAAGGCGCTAAAAAAGCAGGTATCGCACTTACAACAAACTACGCGGGCGGCATGTATGGCTTTTTCTTTACCGATGCTGAAAAGGTAACCACTTACAAACAAGCGACTGAGTGTGACCTAGAGCGTTTTAAACGCTTTTTCCATCTTATGCTTGAAGAAGGCGTATACCTTGCGCCATCAGCATTTGAAGCTGGCTTTGTATGTGCTGCGCACACGGAACAGGAAGTACAAGAAACTATAGCTGCAGCAGAGCGTTGTTTCGCAAAGCTTTAATCGCAAGTATTGCCTAAACGGGGTTTATATACCTACTTTTAAAACAGGCAATCAATACTAAAGATTGAAAAAGCCCTTTAAGGGCTTTTTTATTTGTAAATTGATATAATTGAATGATAATTAAGCGTAACAAGGTCTACTTATCTTCACCCTACTTTATTAAATACAAGAGAGTCTTATGTCTGGATTACGGCAGTTAGCTGCGCCTGCAATGCGCTTAATGGCGAATCTAAAATACAAAACTAAAATAAGCATCACGTTTGGCATTCTCTTGATCCCACTTGCACTAAGCATGTTTTTTTTGGTGTCGTTATTGAGTAAAAGTATTGATGTGTCGAAAATGGAACAGCAAGGTTTAAAAGGCTATCGGGCAATACTTACCAATCAAATACAAGGGACAACCGATAAAAATATAAATGTGGCACGCTCGCTGGGCTTTAAAATTAAAGACAGCGAAGTAGACGATGTACTTGAGCTTGTTTCTATTCAATCTAATTTAGCGCTAGATAGCGAACTTGCCAGCGCCTATTTAAATCGTGCATTGGTAACCCGTGTCCCTGCTTTTATCACTCAAATAAACCTAACTGCCGCGAGCGCAAATACAGTACTGAACAATAACCAATTTACTCCAGATACCTTTATTGCACTTTCAAACCTAACTAAATCGTTACCCCAATTTGAGCAGCAACTTTTAAAAACACTAGCTATTGCAACGTCAGCGGATAAATCGGTAAATAAAGCGCTCTCTCCCACTTTAAATGAACTACAAAAATCAGTCTCAGCATTCAAGAACGCGATAGATAAAAAACTACTGGAACCCGACGACATAGAGTTAACTCAGCGTGAATTTTCAGCACTCACTGACAATGTTCAAAAAAATATTAGCGCTTTAATCAACATCAGTATTCCAACTCTAGAATCGTTAATTAGTAATAAAATACAAACCCAGCAGTGGACCAGAAACACTGTTCTGATCGCCTCTATAATAAGTTTACTGTTTGCTCTTTATTTAATGGTTGGGTTTTATTTTGCAGTCGTTGACACCATAAGTCGCTTCACTAAAGCAGCCACTAAAGCAGCTAACGGTGACTTAAAGGCAACCCTTAACTCAATCGGGAGTGACGAAATGAGCGTTATTGCTGAGCAATACAACGCCCTACTCAATGCCTTTTCACATCTACTTTCAGATGTTAAAGCCAGTACCAAAGAGTTATGCGATGCCACTCAGTCTCTTTCGCATGCCAGTAGTCAAACCAGTGACGACGTAATAAAACAGCAAACGCGGGTAAATGCAATTAGCCATGCATTAAGTGACATGGCGCAAACTGCACATACAATTGAAGAATCAGCCCATCAGGCAACACTTACTGCACAAAATGCCGCTGAGCATGTAAAACAGGGGTCGAGCAATACCATGGAGCTTGCTCAATACATGCAAGATTTAAAAATGGAGTTTACCGAAAGTCAGCAAGCACTTGACCGACTAGCTCAAGATAGCCAAGAAATTAGTAAAGTAAGTAAAGGGATCAGTGAAATTGCCGACCAAACAAACCTATTAGCACTCAATGCTGCAATAGAAGCAGCTAGAGCGGGTGAACACGGACGTGGTTTTGCGGTGGTCGCAGACGAAGTAAGAACACTTGCATTACGCACACAAACACAAACACAAACACAAACACAAGAAATTCACCAAATTATTAGCTCACTGCAAAAGGCATCTGACGATACACAAATTAAAATGCGTTCAAGCGTTGAAAAAATGGAGTTATCTGTCGAAGCCGCAAACCAAACAAATACAGTACTGCAAAGCGCAGAAAGTAGTATGGGGGATATAAAGCATCAAGGCGAGGTCATTGCTGAACGAGTTAAACAGCAAGCCAACGCGACGACTCAGGCACTTAATGACTCGCAAGAAGTTAATAACTTAGCTGATCATACATTAGTGTCAGCGCAATCAACGCTGCAAGACGCCGAGCAGCTTTCACGCTTATCGAATGATTTAACAACGTCAATGCGCTTTTTTAAGTCTTAACTTTTAATATCTATAGCTTTAATATCTATAAATAACAAAGCCGCTAAATAGCGGCTTTGTTATTTGAGTTATCATTTTATACAGCGAGGCCTTGGCTCAAATTCACTCACTCTTAATGGAAGCTGTATCACTTTCCCACATCCTGGAGGAGCTTGTTTACCTGTGTGCTCGTTTACAAAGGCCCAACGGATTGAAGGGGGGCGAGTATCGGCAATAGCTTGTGGGTTGAGTGGTTTTAGATAACGGATATAGGCTTCTAGCGCCCCGACACTGCCAGTTAAACCGGTGCTTTTATTATCATCGCGGCCAAGCCATGCAACGGTTACCGTGTTTTGATCAAACCCTGCAAACCAGCTGTCACGTAAATCATTGCTAGTCCCTGTTTTACCAGCTAGTTGAATAGACGGAAAGTGCAAGTTTAACCGCTTTGCTGTGCCGTCTTTTGTTACACGCTTCATTGCATATTTGGTCATGTACACAGAGGCTTCATCAAAACGAGGCTCTGCACTTACTTGATGTTTATATAGCACGTTACCTACAGAGTCAGTAAGTGCTGATATAGACGTCAACTTCTTATACTCACCGTCATTTGCTATGGTGGTGTAAAGCTGGGCAACATCAAAACTAGATAACTCTAAAGCACCTAAGAGTAAAGACGGGTATTCATCTATTTGACCTTCCACACCGAGTGATTTAAGCGTTTTTGCAACTTTATCCACTCCTATATCTAAGCCTAAATTAACAGCAGGTATATTAATACTATTACTAAATGCTTGATAAAGCGGGATTGCACCACGGTATTGGCGATCAAAATTTTCAGGCTGCCATACATTACCTTCTTCGTTTGTTACCTGTAACGGCGAATCATCAAGTAATGTGGCTAAATTATAATTTGGTGATTGTAGTGCTGTTAAATAAACTGCGGGCTTAACTAAAGACCCTATATTTCTCTTTGTATCCAGCACTCTATTAAAGCCCGAATATCGAACGTCACGCCCTGCTACAAGGGCCGATACGCCACCTTTATCTGAATTTACAGAGATCATAGCAACCTCAAGCTTATCTGTTTTAGGGCGTTTCTCTAAATAAGGTAAGCTTTTCTCAACCGAGTTTTCCATTGCTGTTTGTTTTTGTAAATCAAAGTAAGTAAACACCCTAACCCCAGCATCTAGTATTTGCTGGTCGGGTAGTAATTTATTTAATTCACGGTTCACCAGTTCTAAATACCCTGGGTATGATTTTTGTAAACTTTCTTTCATTGGCGCAATGTCAATTGAGCGCTTAAGGGATGCTCGGTATTCTTTTGTGCTTATTAATTTATTTTCCACCATGAGGCGAAGTACTAAATCGCGACGCTCCATAGTGCGCTCTTTGTAGCGGCGAGGATTGTAATAAGACGGCCCTTTCACCATCGCTACTAGCAACGCTATTTGATCGTATTCAAGCTCATCTACTGGTTTTGAAAAATAAAACTCAGACGCCAAGCCCATGCCATGCACGCCTTGGTTATAAGATTGACCTAAATAAACCTCGTTTAAGTAGGCCTCTAATATTTGGTCTTTTGAGTAACGATAATCAAGAATAAGCGCAATAAACGCCTCATTGATTTTTCGCAGCAGCGAACGTTCACGGGTTAAATATATATTTTTAGCGAGTTGCTGCGTTAACGTGCTACCGCCTTGGACTGTGCGCCCTGCTCTAATATTGGTATATAGAGCGCGTAAAATAGAAAAAACAGATACACCGTGGTGTTCATAAAAATTACGGTCTTCCACCACTAGCAAAGTGTCTTTTAACATAGCAGGAAACTTATCAAGGGGAACAAATTCTCTATCTTGCTTCGAATCGTTACCAATGCGGGCTATTTGAACAGGTTCTAATCGAGCGTTGTTCAAGCGCCTACCAAATTTATCTTTTACAGAGGCTACCTTTTGTCCCGCAAAGCGCAGTTCAACAACCTTAGACTCCTCCAGCCCATCATAAAATTCAAACTCTCGTCGGTAAATTTTAATACTATCGGCCGTTTTTACGTATTGGCCGGTCCGGCTAAGCCTATTAACCGATGAATAATTTAGACGTTCGAGTTCAAATTCTACTTCTTGACGTGATAAGAATTGCCCAGGGTAAAACTGCATTGCACGCGCATACACTTGAGCGGGGAGTTGCCATTTATTTCCTTCAAATACACGTGTGGTTTTTGAATCTAAATAAATAAAGTACATAGCCATAGCAATAAAAACAGCCAAACTTAGCTTCCAAAAAACTGACCATGTTTTTCTCATAAATGAGCGTTTAAAAACAGTAGTTGCCGTTTTTTTTGTAGATTTGGGTTTAGCTTTACGTGACGAACTACTTGCTTTCGTTGCACGCTTTGAAGGGGGTTTACTACTAGGTGTTTTTTTATTATCAGCCATGTAAGTGTAATGTGTTCCAACGGTTTATTTACAAAGTGGAGCTTAGCATATTGGTAATAACCCTAACACCTGAAAAATTAACCTTCCCTGAAACGAAAAAAAGCTCTACCTAAAGTAGAGCTTTGATAAGCACACTATATAAATTTAGTTATTACGAACAGATACAAACTCAGGGTAAGCTTCTACACCACAGTCGTGTTGATCCATACCGTTAAGCTCTTCTTCTTCTGTAACACGTATACCCATTGTGTATTTTAATATAGCCCACACAATAAGCGATGCTACAAAAACAAATGCCAAGATAGTTACTAAGCCGATTAACTGATTAATAACGCTTGCATCACCGTTTGAAAGTGGAACCAGCATAATACCTAGTGCACCACATACACCGTGTACAGAAATAGCACCTACTGGGTCATCAATCTTAATTTTATCTAAAGCTATAATGCTAAATACAACTAATGAACCGCCTAGTAAGCCTAGTAGACAAGCCATTAATGGAGAAGGTGAAAGAGGGTCTGCAGTAATAACAACTAAGCCCGCTAGCGCACCGTTAAGTACCATTGTTAAATCAGCTTTGCCCCATAATACTTTACATACAAATAGTGCTGCAATTGCACCCATTGCCGCAGCCGCGTTAGTGTTAAGTAAGATTTGACCTACAGCCGTTGCGTTTTCTTTATCAGATAGTAATAACTGTGAACCACCGTTAAAACCAAACCAACCCATCCACAAAATAAATGTACCTAAAGTAGCAAGCGGTAAGTTAGAACCTGGAATTGGATAAACTTCACCATTTTTTCCGTATTTACCTTTACGAGCACCTAGTAAAATTACACCAGCGAGTGCTGCTGCTGCACCTGCACCATGAACAATGGCAGAACCTGCAAAATCAACAAAGCCCATTTCAGACAAGAAACCACCGCCCCATGTCCAGTAACCTTCCATTGGGTAGATAAAACCAGTTAAAACAACAGTAAATGCTAAGAAAGCCCATAGTTTCATTCGTTCAGCAACCGCACCAGATACAATTGACATGGCTGTTGCAACGAAAACTACTTGGAAGAAAAAGTCAGACTCTAAAGAGTGGTCGGCATCAGCAGCTTGCGTACCAATTAACGCGCCCAGTGATGGCATAATTCCGCCCTCAGCGTTGTCTACATACATAATGTTGTAACCAACTAACAAAAACATGGTACACGCGATTGAATAAAGCGCGATGTTTTTAGTTAAAATTTCAGTGGTGTTTTTAGAACGAACTAAGCCCGCTTCTAACATGGCAAAACCAGCAGCCATCCACATAACTAATATACCCGATATCAAAAAGTAAAATGTATCGAGTGAAAATTTAAGTTCTACAATTGTATTTTCCATAAGCCCCTCTTAAATTGCCTCTTCGTCAAGTTCGCCAGTACGGATACGAACTATTTGATCTAAGTCGTACACAAAAATTTTGCCGTCACCAATTTTGCCTGTTGACGCAATTTTTGTAATTGCTTCAACAACGCGCTGACAATTTTCTGTACGAGTTGCAATTTCAAGTTTGATCTTTGGAATAAAATCGACTTGGTACTCTGCACCACGATATAGCTCTGTATGACCTCGTTGACGTCCAAAACCTTTAACATCAACTACAGTCATCCCCTCAATTCCTAAATCAGCGAGCGCTTCACGCACATCGTCTAATTTAAATGGTTTTATGATTGCACTAATCATTTTCATAGCGGCCCCCTCGGACTCTTTATTGTTATCCTGTTGGGTAACATAATCCAACCTTTGTGCCACTATTTAATTTAATTTAAAAACAACAATTTAACCTTTAAAACTAAACTCACCATAAAAAAAACGCACCATTTAGGTGCGTTTTTTTAACAACTCCGCTACATTGGTGCACATATAAAAACGCCCCCAAAATTGCGCTATAATATAAACAGTTACCCGATACAGTTTCTGCCTTTGCTTTTTGCTTCGTATAACGCCTTGTCGGCAACACGCATCGCATCTTTTAAATTGGTATTTTGAAACTCTGCAAGCCCAATACTCGCTGTTATCGTGCAAGACTTGTCACTAATAGAAAAATCGTAACTCGCCATTTTTTTTCTAAACGCTTCTAAATATTCGCGTGCTCTGGCTAAATCGATATCAGGTAGAACAATGGCAAATTCTTCACCACCCACCCTTGCTACAGTAAAGTTTGCAAAAGTTGAGCGAATAAGAGACCCAACCTGCTTAAGCGCCTGATCGCCGCCTTCGTGACCAAATGTATCGTTTATATTTTTAAAAAAGTCCACGTCGAGTAGCGCTAGCGTATTATTTTGATTTTGATTTTTTAATAACTTTTCAGCATATTGATAAAAATAACGTCGATTGTATAAACCGGTTAAGTGATCTCTAAAAGCACTTTCTTTGATATCTGCAATCAGTGATAACTGCTCCATTGTTTGCAACACCCTGCAATGAAACTCTTCATTCATAAAGGGTTTAGTTAAAAAGTCGTTTGCGCCATATTTTATAAAGCGTGCTGATAAACCGTGCTTGCCTGCTCCAGATAAACCAATTACAGCTAAATCGTCTCGGCCTCTAAAATTACGAACTGCTTTAACTAGCTCAAAACCATCCATTGTTGGCATAGCGTAATCGGTCATAAGCAGCTTTATATCAGGATCAGCTTTTAATATTTCAAGCGCTTGCTGGCCGTCATTCGCGGTGCTTACATCAAACAATTGCTTTTCGAGCATTTGCTTCATTAACGAACGACTCAACATAGAATCGTCCGCAATTAATGCCTTACAACCTTGGTTTCTTAAAAGTTGAGAAACCAATTTAACGGCATAATGATAAGAATCACGGTTATCTTTTATAACGTAATCCACCACACCATCTTCTAGCATTTGCTGACGTTTGTACTCGTCTATCTTTGATGTGAGCACAACCGTAGGAATTGCTTTAGAAAGTGTATATTTGGCAACTTCGCCATTTGGAGCATCGGGGAGAGTTAAGTCAACAAGTGCTAATGAATAGTCGTACTTTTCTACATGCTCCTGGCATTCAGCCAATGACCAGGCAAAATCAACGGCAACATCTAAATACTGGGCAGTTAAGTGGCGTAAAACCTGCTGGACTACTTTACTGTCTTCAACCACTAATACTCTTTGCATAGACCTTCTCTTTGTTCTCATTACTTTTTGCAACATCTGCTGCAAACACAAAATAATAAAACTTACTGGTACCACACTTTAAGCAGCAAAAATAAGTAAATAAAAAACATCCCAGAGCCATTGTTATTTAACGCTTTAAATATTAAAGCACATTCCATTAACCAGCTTGTAAATCAATAATTGTAATAAAAACAAGCATGATGGCAAATATACCCGATTTTAATTCTTAGCTAAATAATTAAACAAAAATTTACACCATAAATAACTGATTATTTTACTTATCGGCTTATGTTAATTAACTCAACCAATAATATCGGCAGCTAGTCTCATTACTTTTGTTATTTTACTTATTTTTATCTTTAATACATTATAAAATATAATAAGGACTCCCCATGAAGCTTAGTCGTATTTTACCAATCACGGTTTTTGCATTAATGCTCAGCCCGCTTGCTGATGCTGATAATCAACGCCGTATTGATGTAGACAGTAAAGTAGTCACCCAACACAAAGCTAAAATTAATGGTCAACGCTTTAATTATACGGTTGCCACAGGCACTCAACCCGTATGGGACAACAAAGGTGATGCCGTTGCTACACTACAATACACGTATTACACGCGCGATAAAGTTGATGATAGAGCCAAACGCCCGTTGCTCATTTCTTTTAATGGTGGCCCTGGCTCAGCCTCAGTTTGGATGCACTTAGCCTACACAGGCCCTCGCGTATTAAAAATTGATGATGAAGGCTATCCTATTCAGCCCTATGGTGTAAAAGACAACCCTTACTCTGTGCTTGATGTTGCCGATATTGTTTACGTAAACCCAGTAAATACTGGCTATTCGCGAGTTATTGAAAACGAAAAAGGCGAAATGCTTTCTAAAGCTCAACAAAAAGACATGTTTTTTGGTGTTAACGCCGACATTAAATACCTTGGCGAGTGGTTAAATACTTTTGTAAATAGAACAGAGCGTTGGCGCTCTCCAAAGTTTTTAATTGGCGAAAGTTATGGCACAACACGCGTATCAGGCCTTGCACATGAGCTACAAAATAGCCAATGGATGTATATCAACGGTGTTGTATTAGTGTCACCAACAGACATTGGTATTAAACGCGAAGGCCCAGTTAAAGCGGCAAATCGTTTGCCATACTTTGCAGCCACCGCGTGGTATCACAAAGCACTAAATGCCGATTTACAAGCAAAAGATTTAGACGAACTCCTTCCTGAAGTTGAGCAGTTTACTTTAAATGAACTAATACCAGCATTAGCAAAAGGTGGCTTTTTAGCGCAAGACGAAAAGCGTCGTATTATTAAAAAAATGGCTGAGTATGCAGGCCTTTCAGAAACCTTTGTCGATCAAAACAACCTCGATATCCCTACACAATTCTTCTGGAAAGAATTATTGCGTGACCGAGGACAAACAGTCGGCCGTTTAGACTCTCGCTACCTAGGTATAGACAAACGTGATGCTGGTGACTCACCTGATTACTGGGCAGAGCTGACTTCATGGTTGCACTCCTTTACGCCAGCGATTAATTACTACCTACGCGAGGAGTTAAACTATAAAACCGACATCAAATATAACTTATTTGGTAACGTTCATCCTTGGGATAGAAGTGGCAATAATACCGGTGAAAACCTTCGTCTTGCGATGGCTCAAAACCCTTACTTGAATGTAATGGTACAGGCGGGTTATTACGATGGTGCAACTAATTACTTTGATGCCAAATACACAATGTGGCAATTAGATCCAAGTGGAAAAATGAAAGACCGTCTAAGCTTTAAAGGCTACAGAAGTGGGCACATGATGTATCTTCGCCACGCTGATTTAGAAAGCTCAAATAACGACTTAAGGGAGTTTATACAAAACTCACTACCTAAAGAATCTAAAGCTGCCAAATATTAAAATATTGATCAACCACCTATAAATGGCTTACCTGAGTCATTTATAGGTGAACACCCTTCCAGTTTTACAATAACTTATTTAACGGTTAGTTCGCGTAAATTACAGCTTCCAACTTTAATAACCGGTTCGATTGCGGTGTAGCTTTTAGTTTCTAACATTGTCCGTAAATTAACGAGCGTTTTGAAGGTACTTTTAAGACCCTCTTTATTGTATAGCCACGTTGGTATATTTCCCCCTGGTAAAGCGTAAACCTGATATTCAATATTTAAATCTTCGCCCTTTTGTGTAAGTAACCAATGTGCGTTTAGCGTTTTTATTCTAACTACCCGCTTAGTTAATGGTAACTCTTCAGGACGCGATTCGATAGTAAGCTTGGTTTGCTGAGTAGAGAGTCTTGAGTAACACGAATAGGTAACGGCATCACGGTTTGCCACTGGCCAAGGAGAGTCGATATAGCTATAAACGAGGTTTTCTGAAGGGCTTAAAGCTTTAATTACACGTACCTTAGACGTGTTTTCAAGCCAGCTTGAAGCAATACGCGTATCACTTAATAAATCTAAAAAGTCATTGGCTGTTACATCTTCAATATTAAGCTGACCTTTTACAACAAACGTATCATCAGAAAATTCCTGATATTCAATGCTTACTCCTTGCTCGTTTTTGTATAATTGCCAACGGGGCTCAGAGTAAGTATTAAAGCTTAACAAAATAATTAATAAACTAATGCACTTTTGCATAGGGGTTAACTTACAAAAGTGCTTTATCATCATTTTTGCCAATAAGGCTCTATGTCATACGAAGCAAGTCTACTTTGCTCCATTGCACTGACTAAATATTCAGACTTTTGCTCCAGCCAAGATTGAATTTTTGCAAGTTGCTCATCGTCTTGGCCTGCGCATAATTGCTTTAAGTACTCTAGGGTACTGAGTTCATAAACACCATGCGAAATATCTAACCACGGCAACCTAAACTCAAGACGTTCTTCTTTATCGAACATCGATCCTAAGCAATTACCACTTAGCAAGCTGTTTTCAAGCTGCATTCGTAAATTAAGGTAGTCAACTACACCAAGCGTTTGCTCTTTAGGCAATAATTGATGCAGGTTTTTCCAGTCTTTATTAAACAATCTTTCAGCAATAGAAGACACTGGATTTTCTGCAGCTTGGAGCTCTACCTGCCCCCAATCTTTTCGCCATTGCTTGTCAATCAACCACGTTGTTAACGAAAGCAATAAACGATTATAACGAGCACTATGAAAAAGCGCATTAATGTCATCAATACTAGGCTGCAGCTCTTTTAAATCGTTAATAACTTGCGCCAAAGCTGGCGCCGCATTTATTTTTTTATAAAATGCATGGCGTTTTGACGTATAAGTTTTTAACTGAATTGCATTTTCTACCCATGCTAACTCGCTCAAAAGCCATTTGAGCTCAGTACGAAGCTGTTCAGTACTGTCTTTAGAGACTATATCGTCAAACAACCAAAAAGTATGGCGAATTAAACTAATACCATCAGTCACCCTTTTTAAGGTTTTTAAGCTCGGTTTATCGAAGTAACACTGCTCATGCTTTTGCACAAACCGAATACCAAAGTTCATTGCTTCTTTTAAAGCGCTTTCTTGGGTCGCAGAGCGAGGAAGCTTAACAAAGCCAATCGACTTACTAGGCTTAAGCGGATTGTCGTCGGCTAAACGGTAGCCGCGTGCTGCTTTTGAATACAAACCGAGTCGGATACAGTTTTGGCTAACTAAAATATCAGCCAAAGCAAACAGCTCATTGCGGCTGCCTTCAATTAATTCTATTTCCAGCTCGCTGATCATCTCAACTTGCCCAGAGGCTGCGATTTCGCCTTTATCAAGCACCACTTCAATTTTTGCACCAGCTTGCGTTTCAATTAACCACGTACGGCGAATAAAGTTAGTGCTGAAAATAGGATACAAATTTTGTGAAATTGCATCTACTTGCATGCCATGTGGCCAAATATCAGCACTAAACGCCATTAAGTTAGGGCGGCTGGAATCAATAGGTAAGTTATATTCTGGGCGCTGATGAAGGCCCCCTACAACTTCGCCGGCAAGCTTGATAGTTTGTTCGCACTGATTGTCAGAACAACGGGTTCTAAAGCCAATATCAAGAGCTCGTAGTTCACGGCTTGGCGTATCATAATAGGCATTTTGCAAACTACGCGATGGTTTATTTATAACCGTTTTAGCAAATTGAGTAATTAGTGAGGGGATCAGTGGAACAACGGCATCTGATACCAAAAATTTCAGTTCTATCTCAGTATCCATTCGGTCTGCGGATTACCTTTAAAATAAATAAGTGGTCAAAATAAACAAAGCGCTCTAACAATGCAAATTTTTTAGGCTTATTAAGTGCTTTAATCATGTCAGGGTTACAATATCAGCCTTGCTTTTAAAAGGCTAAATCCCTACTATCTTGCATTATATGTGAATTAAAAAACCATGTTCATAACGGACTCAGTAAGAACAACAAGGTAGATAAATGCTAAAACATTGTTTATTCGGGCTACTTTTAACAGCCACTACGTTTATAAGCTACGCACAAGATGAAGCACAAACAGCGAGCCCATCAGATGCAAATACCGCTTACGTTATTGATAATTTGTATACATTTATGCGTTCAGGCGCGAGCAAAAATTATCGACTACTTGGCTCTGTAGACGCGGGAACAAAAATAACCGTACTGTCTGGCGAAGAAAACGGCTTTATTAAAATAAAGGACGATAAAGACCGCGAAGGTTGGATTGAAACTAAATTTATTTCTACTACACCTGGGTTACATCAACAATACCAAACCTTAAGCAGCGAAATGAGCACCATGCAGGAAAATTTACGCCTTGCTCAAATAGAGCTGCCACAGCTACAAAAACAAAATCAAACCTTAACCGATCAAAACCTGCAATTATCAGCGCAAATTACAAGCCTGCAAACAACACTCGCGCAAGAGCGCACGCAAAAAGAAGCCGCTAGTTCAAAAGAAAAACGACAACTACTTACCTACGGCGGTGCGATTGCATTTTTAGGGTTGTTTTTGGGAATCATTTTAACCATTGTTTTGTCGCGCCGTAAGCGTTACGAAGGCTGGGCATAAATTAATTGAATGAATGTTGTTCAATAAAAAAGCCGCTATTAGCGGCTTTTTTATTCGCATATCAAATATTGAGCTATGCATATATAGCACTGGCTTAACTATAAAAAAATAGATTAACTTACGATTTTGACAGCGGCTGTACTTCTTTATTTTCGTTCATCTCTAACTTTGGCGCATTCATTCCCTTTAATAAACGACCGAATATATCAGCACCAGTAATAATACGCTTCTCATCACCCCATACCAGCACAACGTCGTGATCAATAGCACCATCAAACGATTTATCGAGCGAATGATTTGCGCGTATTTTTAAAATAACCTCACTTAAACGCAGTGTTTCATCCGTTACAATAATAGGTCTGTGGCAAAAATGGTAAGGGTCAAAAATATCTGGCTCAAATAATGCTGATCGTAAAAAACCATCTGCATCAACCACTAATAACGGCCACCCATCGTTGTTAGTCAAAATTACCCAGTTATAGCCCGATTTGTGTAATTTACGTAAAAACTCATTATCGGCTGATAATGTCAGTTCAGGAAAAATAGGTAAATCAAGTTTAGTAGGTAAAGAGATTATAGAATCTGGATCAATTATTTCCCCTTCTTTAGTTACACTGATTTCGTCTAAGCTAAAAAAGTTAAGTGCACCAATACCTTCAACATGTTGCACATCAGCTTCTTCTGCCTCAATGTGTTTACGTATTATTCCTCTAAGCTCGCTTTCAGCAAAATAGGTAATACCTTCTTTGCCCAGCCATGCATCAAGTACCAAGGCCGTTGGTTTAGCAACAACATAAAACAAAACTTGATAAAACTTTATTAATGGCGAAAGCATACTCGCCATTTTTAATGCATTACGAGAAAAATAAGCTTGAGGTGTTATCTCACCGATTATCGTAATCGCAATCGTTGAGAATAAAAACGAGCTAGCGCCCATTAATACAGAATCAGAGAGCAACGTGAGTAAAACGTTAATACCCACGTTACCCCACAAAATGGTTGCTAGTAAAAAGTTAGAGTCGTTACGAAGTGCCATAACCTTAATTGCCGCTTCGTTTCTTTTTGAACTTTCCATTTCAAGCTGTAATCGGCTTAAAGAAAAGAACGCCAAATTCAAGCCCGAAAATATTGCCGATTGCGAAATACACAGAGCAATAGCACACCAAATCATGACATCAAACGTCATTTTATTTTCCTGTTAAAAAGTTTATAGCAGCAACAAACTGCCTAAACCTAAAAAGGTCACAAACCCAACAATGTCGGTAACCGTTGTTAAAATAACAGAGCCAGATAACGCTGGATCTATTTTCATTTTGTCTAAAATCGATGGTATTACAACGCCCGCGAGCGAGGCCGCTACTAAGTTTAATAAAATAGCGACTGTAATCGTTACACTTAACATCAAATCGTTAAACCATAAGTAGGTGAGTAAACCAATTACAAATGCCCACACTAAACCGTTAACAGCCCCGACTCTTAGTTCTTTTTTAAGTAACGCATTGCGGTTTGAATCAGTCACCTGCCCCAAAGCCAAACCACGCACGATAACGGTTAATGTTTGACTACCCGCAATTCCTCCCATTGAGGCTACAACCGGCATAAGCACCGCTAAAGCAACCACTTGTTCTATAGTGGCGCCAAATAGACCAATGAACCACGATGCTAAAAATGCAGTGGCCAAGTTTATACCTAGCCAAATACCACGGTTTTTGGCACTTTTTCGTACACTGGCAAATAAATCTTCGTCCTCTCGTAAACCACCCGCCTTTGCGGTGGCTTCATCGGTTATTTCTTGGCGAAGTTCGTAAGCAGAGGCAATTGTTAATCGCCCTAATAATTTATTATCTGAATTTACAACCGGCATAGCCATTTGCTCAGAGTGAATCACCACTTCAGCAGCTTCATATAAATCATCGTCTGCATGCAATGATGAAAAATCATGATTTGCCAGTGTCATTAAATTATCGTTATCGTGTGCTTTAATAACATCGTTAATGGCCACTTCACCAATCAAACTGCCTTTGCGGGTCACTAAATAAATGACTTCACTGTATTGCGGTACACCTTTAAATAAAAGCTTTTTTGCGCCACCAGCGGTTAACTTGTCAGACACCTTTAATATATCAAAACCTAGCCAGTGACCGAGTTGTTCTGGTGGGTATTGCTGTGCTAAATCGTACTGCTTGGTTTGCGCTTCATCTAATTGCTTTTTTGCATAGTCGACAAACCGCTCAGGTATAACTTCTTCTAATTCGAGTAGCTCTTCTACATTTACTTCATCAAGTAATTTAAATGCATCACTGTCATCAAGTGTTTGCAGTAACCATAAACAACTGTCAGGGCTTAAATTTACAAAAATTTCATGCTGTGTATCTTCGTCAAGCAATTGCCAAATTTCGAGTCGCTGCTCTTTGGGTATTGCTTCAAACAATAAAGATAGATGCTCTGTAGAAAGTGTGCTTTGTGCGTCGATCAACAGTTTATTCTTACGTTCTGTGGTGTCGCATTGCAGTAAGTCGTTTATGAGTTGTGGAAGCTGATCTACCGGATACTCAATCATTAAAAAAACCTTAAAATTAAAAAGCACATTATTTACAGTTTACCTTCTCAATTAAAAATTGCAGAAAAAACGGTACTTTAATTAAAGATGTGCATGCTATTTTGCGCATTGTATGGGCAAAACAAAGGCAGTACTATTTATTTTTATATAAATTAAAAGTATGAAATTAAAGTATTAGAAAATAAAAAGGGAAAGAAGTTGGGCAACTATGAATACTAAAGCATACAGGCATTATTTTGTATGCTTTAAATATGTGGGATTAAATTTCGATTAATAACCCTTTGTCTTTTTTTACTTTTTCAATAACCATATAAGTATGGTGTGTGCCTACACCGGGGATATCAACTAAGTCACCCAACACTTGCCTGTACTCTTCCATGTTAGATACACGTATTTTTAATAAGTAGTCGTAACCGCCTGCAACCATGTCACATTCTACAACTTGTTCCATTTTTAATATGTGTTCTTTAAATACTTTAAATACAGCAGTATTTGAGGTAACCAACGACACTTGAACATGAGCCACTAAGCTTTGGTTTAACTTAGCTTCGCTTAATTTAGCATAATAACCCTCAATATAGCCTTCTTGCTCTAATCGCTTTACGCGATCAAGGCATGGGCTTGGGCTTAAATTAACTTGTTTTGCTAAGTTAACGTTAGAAATTCTGCCGTTTTTTTGCAAAACGTCTAAAATTGCTAAATCAATGCGATCTAGCATGCGTAATCTATTTGGATTTGTCATACAGAATTTTATGCGGATAAGTTAAATTTATGCCCTGTAAATTATCGTAAATCGACAAATTTAACCAGCATATTCTGCTGAATTTTATTTAGAATGCACTCTCAATATCACTGGTATTTTATTGGTAATTAAATTTACTTTAAATCTTAACACTGCTAAGGGTTGCTTATGTTATTCAACGGCGATTTAACAACTGACTGTCCTATAAGACAAAAAATCCGTGACTTTTACCGCATAGACGAAAATGCGGTTATCGATCATATTTTACCGCTTGCAGAAGTAGGCGTTAAAGCACGAAGCCGTGCTTGGGAAAGAGCCCGCCAAATTGTTTTAAACATTCGTAAAGAACAAGATGGTCAAGGCGGTGTAGATGCGCTACTGAATGAATTCTCGCTTTCAAGTGAAGAAGGCGTAGTGTTAATGTGTTTAGCCGAAGCGCTGCTTCGTGTACCAGACAAAGAAACCCAAGAAGCCCTTATTCGCGACAAGTTAGCAAAAGGTGATTGGAGCTCTCATTTAGGCAGTAGCGACTCTTTATTTGTAAATGCATCATCTTGGGGCTTATTAGTAACCGGTAAAATGGTTAACTACACAGATAAAACCAAAGACCAACAGTTTGGTATGCTTAAAAAGACCATTGGTCGTTTAGGTGAGCCTGTTATTCGTAAGTCTGTAAACTTTGCAATGAAAATTATGGGCAAGCAATTCGTTATGGGTCGTACCATAAACGAAGCAATTGAACGTGCTGCCGACACAGAGCAAAAAGGCTATGTATATTCTTACGATATGCTAGGCGAAGGTGCGCGCACAAGTAAAGATGCTAAACGCTACTTTGACAGCTACATGAATGCCATTCACTCAATTGGTAAAGCGGCAAATGGCCGTGGTCCCATTAAAAGCCCTGGTATTTCTGTAAAGCTTTCGGCTATTCATCCTCGCTATGAATTTACGCATAAAGACCGAGTAATGGCTGAAATTGTACCAAAGCTAAAAGAGCTTGCTCTGGCTGCAAAACAGTACGACATTGGTTTTACCGTTGATGCAGAAGAAGCTGACCGTTTAGATATTTCACTGGATATTATCGAAGCCGTATTTAGCGATAAAGATTTAGATGGCTGGCAAGGGTTTGGCTTAGCTGTTCAAGCGTATCAAAAACGTGCGATTTTTGTTATTGAGTGGCTAACAGAGCTTGCTACGCGTGTAGGTCGTAAACTAATGGTGCGCTTAGTTAAAGGCGCATATTGGGATACTGAAATTAAAACTACACAGCAAGATGGTTTAGATCACTACCCTGTATTTACCCGAAAAGCGACAACCGACGTATCATATAAAGCATGTGCAATTAAAATGCTAGAAGCACGTGATGTGCTATACCCACAATTTGCAACCCACAATGCATACACTGCAGCAACTATTCTAGAAGTGGCTAAAGGCGATAACACAGGGTTTGAATTCCAACGCTTACACGGGATGGGTGAATCGTTATTTGACCAAATTGTAAATGCAGAAAAAATTCAGTGTCGTGTATACGCTCCCGTTGGCCAACACGAAGACCTATTAGCCTATCTTGTTAGACGTTTACTAGAAAATGGTGCAAATTCATCGTTTGTAAATGCCATAGTTGATACCTCTAAACCGGTAGAAACACTGCTGCCAGATCCGGTAGAAACGCTGCAAGGGCTTCGCAACAAATACAATACGCAAATTAAAATGCCAATTGATTTATACGGCGAAGAACGCGCTAACTCTAAAGGCATGGACTTAACCGATATAAACGTGATTACCCCGTTTAAAGAAAACCTAGACAACTGGTTTAACGAGCACCTAATAGATCAAAGCCAAGTCCCTGATGGATCACTTGCTGTTAAAAACCCAGCAAACCATAAAGAAATTATCGGCCATGTAAAACTACAAAGCGGCGATGAGATGAAAACACTACTTGCTAATGCAGAAGCAGCGTTTGAGTCATGGTCGCAAACCCCTGTAAAAGACCGCGCTAATTTATTACGCCGAATTGCTGACATTTTAGAACGTCATCACGACGAGCTCGTTGCTATTTGTATCAAAGAAGCGGGTAAAGTAGCACAAGATGGCATAGACGAAGTACGTGAAGCAGTCGACTTTTGTCGTTACTACGCAGCACGAGCCGAAGAACTCTCAGAAGATGAGCGCTTTGAAGCACGGGGTGTAATTCTGTGTATTAGTCCATGGAACTTCCCACTCGCTATATTCTTAGGGCAAGTGGCTGCTGCCATTGTGACGGGTAATACTGTTATTGCCAAACCGGCTGAACAAACAAGCTTAATTGCATTGCGTACAATTGAACTTATGCTATCTGTGGGTTTACCAGAGCACGTCGTGCAACCTGTTATTGCACGCGGTAGTGAAGTGGGTAAAACAATTGTTCCTGATGAACGTATTCAAGCAGTTATGTTTACAGGTTCAACTGAAACCGGCACATTAATTTCTCAAACGCTTGCAGCAAGAAACGACATACAAGTGCCATTAATCGCCGAAACAGGTGGTCAAAACTGTATGATTGTTGACTCTACAGCACTGCCTGAGCAAGTAGTTGATGATGTTATAAGTTCGGGTTTCCAAAGCGCTGGTCAACGTTGTTCAGCACTGCGAGTATTGTTTATCCAAGAAGACGTAGCCGACGGCATCATTGAAATGCTTAAAGGTGCTTTGGCCGAATTACATATTGGCGATCCATCATTGTTATCTACCGATGTAGGACCTGTAATCGACGAAAAAGCACTTAAAAACTTAACCGAACATGTTGAGTACTTAAAAGGCAACGCAACACTTCATTACGAATGTAAAATTCCGGATAACAGCGAAAATGGTGCGTACTTCTTTGCACCACGTCTTTACGAAATAAAAGACCTTTCTGTACTTAAGCGCGAAGTATTTGGTCCATGTGTTCATATTATTCGCTTCAAAGCGAATCAACTTGATGACGTAATCGATCAAATAAACAATACAGGTTACGGCTTAACAATGGGTGTACATTCACGTATTGAAGAGCGTTGCGAGTACCTTGCTAAAATGTCTCGTGCTGGCAATGTATACGTAAACCGTAATATGATTGGCGCAATTGTTGGTGTGCAGCCATTTGGTGGCCGAGGCCTATCGGGTACAGGCCCTAAAGCCGGTGGCCCTAACTACCTACAGCGTTTGGTGAAAGAAAAAGCATCGCCAGAAAACGTACAAATGACAAACCTAACGCCAGATGAGCTTGATTTACACCACTACAGCGGTGCAAATGCCCAAGTAGAAAAGCTAATGGCTAATTCAATGCGCGATGAAAAAATTTGGCGAGCAACCCCGCTAAATGACCGTGTATCTGCTGTTCGTCAGCTACTAGCCAAAATTGCTACGGTAGAAATTATTGATGACCTTGCTGACGATTTAGCTTTAACGCTAGCCGATGCGCGTGCACAGCTAAACCGCCTTGAAAAGCATATGCGTAAATTTACAACGTTGCCTGGGCCAACGGGTGAGTCTAACACGCTTCATTTAGAAGCTCGCGGCTGTGTTGTTTGTTATGCAGATAAGAGTACCTCTTTTAACTTTTGGGCGTTGTCTATTATCACTGCATTAGCTGCGGGTAATACGGTAATTACAGTTGCCTCTGAAATGTTTTACGAAGAAGCCGAAGCATTCAGAGAGAAGTTTATTGCTACAGGTGTTGCTGAAGGGGTATTCCAAGTAGCTAAACCTAATCAGTTACAAGCTATTTTGGCCCACCCTCATTTAGCAGGCGCAGTTGTTGCAGCGCGTTCGTCTCGTTTAGGTTACTTCAGCCAGCAACTTGCACAACGTAAGGGCGCTATATTACCGGTGATCAGTTCTGAATATTACGACACATTAATCAAGCGTCTTATTACTGAAAAAACAATTAGTGTAGATACAACGGCGTCAGGTGGTAATACATCCTTGATGACCTTAGTTGAAGATGATGATTAATTAAGCTAATACTAATTACTTATAATGTTTATTAAAGGCACCTTTTGGTGCCTTTTTTCTATTTAAAGTACGTAAAGTTTGCTATTTTCAATATAGATTTATTAGTTAAGTAGTTAAATTGAAAAAGCTCCCTGTTTCTAAATTACTCCCTGGTATGTTTGTGCAAAGCGTCACAAAACAAACTGGCAGAGTAAAAATAAAAAGCCAAGGCTGGGTAAAAACCCAAACGAGTATTGATAAGCTTATTAAGGCGGGTATTTTAGAGGTCGAAATTGACCCAGATAAAACACTCACCGAAACAGTGCCTGAAAAAGAACAAACCAAAACACCTGCCACAAAAATAAAACGCGATCCTTGGCAAAAAACGCATAGTGCAGCTCAAGAAATGAATAAAGCTAAAAAGCTTTATGACGAAGCTAAAACGCTGCAAATAAAAGCATTTAAAGATATAAAGTCCGGCCTGAACATTGATATTGCTCCATTTAAAGAGCTTGCTAGCGGTTTTATGGATTCAGTTTTTAGAAACCAAGACGCCCTAGCCTGCCTCACGCAAATGCGCCAAAAAGATGCATACTTACTAGAGCACTCTATAAACGTATCTATCTTAATGGGTATTTTTGCAAAACACCTTAATATTGAAAAAGACATTATTGTAGAGCTCACCACAGGTGCGCTGCTGCATGATATCGGTAAAATAAAAACGCCAGATGAAGTCCTCAATAAGCCTGGGCGCTTAACCGAAGCCGAATTTGAAATAATGAAGCAGCATGCGGTTTACTCTAAACAAATTTTGGAAGAGTCAGGTTTAACTGGTATTGCTGTAGATATTGCAGGCATGCACCATGAACGCATAGACGGAACTGGTTACCCTTTTGGTAAAAAAGGAAATGAAATAAGCCAGTATGTTCGCATGGCTTCTATTGTAGATGTATACGACGCCCTAACAGCAGAGCGAGTTTATAAATCGGGCATGGAACCCATTAAGGCATTTAAAATATTAAAAGAAGGCTGCCCAAATAGCTTTGACGGCGAATTACTAACTAAGTTTATTCAGTGTATTGGAATTCACCCTGTGGGCACATTAGTAAAGCTTTCAAGCCAAAAAGTCGGGCTTGTGACAGAAAGTAATCCCGCGATGCCATTAAAGCCGATTGTTAAAACCTTTTATAGTGCAAAGCACAGCCGTTATACAGAAGTGCTCGATATTGATTTGTCGAACAAGCGAATTGAAGACTCACTCGAAACAACCGTAAAAGCCGGCGACTTCAACATTGATTTAGAGCGTTTTTACAAAAACTCCGTATTACCTTAAATAGTCAAAATAAGCTCAATGTTACTCATTGAGCTTATACTTTTTGTTACTCTGGCCAATCCTGCAAGGCTTTTAAACTAAACTCGTAACCGTCAAAATCTATTACGCTTTGCTCAGGTGTAATTTCTTTTACCATTAATGCACCAATACTATCACCTTCGTGAAGCTCTCGCCCATTTAGCTTTATCCAGCGTTTATCTGCACTTGATGAATAAATATGTGCTTGATACTTTATCCTAGGTAGCATTGCTTGTAGGCCATCTGGTAACAATTCGATAGGCTCTACCCGAGATGACGATTTAGAGGCCTGAGTTACCTCATAATCTTGGTTTTTATCGACATCTTGCACTGCCTGCGCAAACGCATTTTTAAGTGTAGTTGGCACAGCATCAAGCTCAGGGTCACTTTTAGGTTCAGCTTGCGTTACACCACTAATTGGCTTACCCAACACTTTATATTTACTCATATCAATAGTTGCTGACGACGTACTTTGAGTTTGTTCAAAACCGCCTTGGTTATAAGTTAACTGTGTATTTGAATTAAGTTGACCTTGGTTTGGCTGATTATAATTTTGCGTATTTACAAGCGAAGGTTGATTAAAAGTTTGTTGGATGCCACTAGCTGCACCTGTTGATGGCATTGGAATATACTGCCCAGTTGGTGTTAACAACATTTGCTGAATACCCGTGGGTGTTTGCACGTGCACTAACTGCCCTTCAATAGTTGCGGTGTTGCTTGGCGCTTTTTCAGGTTTAGGCTTTACATTCACCTCAGCTTGTTCAGTGGCAGGTAATGCTGCTGTCTGTAACTCAGTCGTTACTTGTTCATTACTTTGAGTGCTAACTACATTTGAGGGTTCAACAGAACCAGGTGATTGGACCCATTTACCAAAAGTAAATCCGGCCGCCACCGTTACAAAGGCAGCCAAGCTGCCCCCCAAAACAAAGGCGATACGGCGGTAGCGAGCGAGTGCTTGTTGCTGTTTTAACTGCTCCGACTGTAAATCGTATTGCTCGGCGCTCATATCAGCTTGTTGAGATTGCTTTAATGCATCTAATAAATAAGACATAAATCACCTAACTATAAAATAAAGGAAAGCCCAATACCTGCGGCAAACAAAGCGCCGAAAGCAAAGCAATAAATTAAAATCGATGGCGACTGCTCAGGCTTATTCGTTGTTGCAACAAAGTCAGAAGGTAGTGATTCTTGCGCAGATTGTTTAACAATTTCAGCATCTACAACAAGTTGCTGCTTCGAAAAAGTACCCACTAAAGCTCGTTCACACACTAGGTTCATCAAGCGAGGTATACCGCCTGTCATTTTATGAACCATCTGCATTGCATCCATCGAAAACAATCCTTTATCGCACCCAGCAATGTGTAACCGGTGCTTGATATACGCCACTGTTTGGCCTTGTGTTAAAGGTAATAAGTGATAACGCGCGGTGATCCGTTGAGCAAGCTGCCTTAACTCATTACGTTTTAATAAATCTTGAAGTTCTGGCTGACCTACAAGCACGATTTGCAATAGCTTTTTGTGGTCGGTTTCTATATTAGTTAATAAACGAAGTTGCTCTAGCACATTGGGGGCAAGTAGCTGCGCCTCGTCAATAATTAAAATAGTATGGCCACCCGCCTTGTTATTACTCTCTAAGTGTTTTTTTATTATATCGGTTAAACTTTTAAGCGTCGCATTTTGTGCGTCATAACTAATTTTCAATTCATCGCAAATACTGGCTAACAACTCAAGTTCTGACAGCGCAGGATTATGAATCATCGCTACTTGTGTATTTTCAGGTAATTGCTCTAGCATGCTGCGGGTGATTGTTGTTTTTCCGGTGCCTACTTCGCCCGTTAGTAATACAAAACCACCGTCTTCACCCAATCCATAGGTTAAGTGTGCTAAGGCTTCTTTATGGCGCTCGCTTAAAAATAAATAATGAGGGTTAGGCGAAATCGAAAAAGGTTTTTCGTTCAGGCCAAAATAGCTTAAATACACCGTGATGTTCCTTCGTAATTAAATCACCGCCTATAATGGCAAAAAAACGCGCACAGTAACATCGTTGTAAGCGCTTTATTGTTGAAATAAAGTAAATTTATGTAAAACCAAAAAAGCGCAACTACCGGAGTCACCTCCAATAACTGCGCTTTTAATCAAACTTATTTGGTCTTTATTTTTCGTAGCGAACTAGGCGTAAATAAACATCACTGGTTTTAGGACGTAAACTATTTAGCCCGCTGTCAAACTGATACACCCAGGCCGAACTCATACTGCTAACACCCGATGTGCTAGACCAATAGTTTTGAGATTTAGTGCCTAAAAAAACAACTTCATTTATGCTTGGCTCTGTACAACTGTGCTCTAAAATACTGGCTAGCTCTTTAATATTAGGCACCTGCCAATCATCATAATTTGCAGTTGTATCGTTAGTCGCGCCTCGTAAAGCTTCTTGCCACGTCACTGCAGGCGTAGACCCTTCGCACAGTAATGTTTCTGTATTATAGGTTTGAGAATAACTACAACGCTGCCACATTAGGCCAGTTTCAGTGTCAGATACTGTACCATCGGCATTAACGGTAAACCTATCGGTTGGGGTTGTTGTGTCAGCACCGCCATAACATGTTTGCGCAGCTACATTAAAACTAAAGCCAAAAACTATAAACGTATTTAATAATTTTAATTTCATAACACTCTCCTATCGGCTTCTGACTAAACGAACATACGCGTTGTTTTCTTTTGGATAGGCAAGGTCATTACCATTGCTCATATCAATAATATAAGCTTGCGATAAACTGGTGCCATCTGCTGCAGTTTGAGATGTCCAATAAGGTAAATTAACATTATCAATAGCACCCGCTTCTGGCATATTTGGAAAGAAAGCTAAGTCAATTAAAACGCTTTTCCCTTGTTTACCATAATCTATTAACCCCAAAAGCTCTGTGTAAGTTGGTACCCGCCAATTTGTTCCTCCACAAAAATCGATAGCATTAACTTCATTTATATAGGTTTGTAGGCCACAGCTTGTGTCGTTAGGGCATGTTGTATTTGCTGTGCTGTCTGCATCGGTAGTTGTGTCGCCAATGTCCCAATAATAGCTGTTTTGTGCATCCCGTAACGTTGTGTTTGGTAAAGAACCAGACGAAGGTGATTTAACTTCCCAAACAAGCCCTGTTACGTTGTCACGAATACAGCTAAAGTCTTCACTTGAGTCATCAACTTCATCGGCAAACTGATTAAGTTTTGTATAATCAAACGCGAGATTACCTATGCCTGCTTTATCTATGCGGTTAGCAAAGCTATCTCGACCGAGCTCTGCGTCTTGCTCAGGAAAGTCGTCACTGCCACAATTTATGCGCTGCGTATTGTTGTAACATTCTCCCATACCACTATCGTTTATCAGGCCAAGCGCCTTTGGCGTTATATCAATAAACACCGTATCTGTATCGGTTCGTCCTTTCGAATCGGTAACGGTTACTTCAAAGCTAACTGTGGTGTTGGTGTCCACATCGGAGGCAAAAAAGCTAGATACACACTGTTGGCTATTGCTGAGTGTTTCGGCATTTCCGGTTAATTGTTGCCACTCACACTGGTATGTATCAGTAACTGTTTCACTATTGCTTGCATCTAATGTTACCTCGTCAAATTCTTCAACATTTTGATCATCCCCTGCATTTGCCGCAACTAATTCATTGGTTTTATTAAGGCTCATCGTGAATTGAGTACTGGCTTCGCCACCCTCATCGTCTGTAACCGTTAAACGCCAAAGCAATGTCGTGTTTGCTTCTAATAAAGGGTGAGTAAAACTTAATGTTGAACCATCAAAGCTGGAAATATCTAAGTCAGGGCCTGATATTAGTTCCCAAAAATAGCTATTCACCATCCCATTTTCATCCGGATCACTAGAATCAACACCGCTCAGTATAACGGTATCTTGGTATACAGAAGGGAGTGTATCTGGTGCTGTTTGTGTTATTACAGCAATAGGGAGCTGGTTATTAGAACTAACCGAAATTAAAAGGTCGTCACTTACTGTGCTATTGCCAGTGCTTTGATAACTGACCCTTAGTACAATTTCACTGTCTGCTTTAACATCAGGTGCCGTAAGTGTTTGCTCTGCGCCTTCAAGTGGAAAGCCGTCTATACTTGGCCCGCTTACTTGCTGCCACGTAAATGTACCGTCAGCAGGTGAGCCTTGGGCGGTAATGGTAAAATCAATTTTTTCGATTACTTGTATGTCCGGACCAGCATTCACAGAGGATTCAATATTTGTGGTACTGTCACCACCGCCGCCACCGCCGCATGCTGTAATAAAAATGCAGGAAAAAAGAGGGATTAACGCTAACGCTTTCATTCGTAGCACCTTGTGTGTCAAATAATTACCATGAGGTAATCACAAGCAAAAAAGGTGCCACTAAAGCTTACATGTAGGCGTCTTGATGGATACGAACGAACAATTTAGTGCCAACTTTGCTGTAATCAACTTTATATTCACGACCATCTAACGACTGAATAAATACTAACTGTTTTTCTTCACCAAATACTTCAGCGCTGCTTATATATACCATTTCTAGGTAACGGTCTTTTGCGTCGCGTCTATTTTTTGGTAGCTCCTCTTTAAACGGCTCTAATCCGTTTTGAGTCACTTTAATTCGTGGCTGATTTTCAGCGTTAACAATCACTAAATCAAGTTTTTTGTCTTTATGTATTATGGTATTACGACCACTTTTTAAAAAGGCTCTTTCTTGGCTCATTGTCTTTTCCTACAGTCGCAGTTTAATCTTTAAGCTGCGACGCTATAAACTGATGTGGCTCGCGCTTCCACTTATTTAAATTAGCGCTAAAAGCCCAAATATCTGTATCTAGTACACTGGCAGGTAGTAATAAATCATACCCTGTTAGCAGCTTGAGGTGCTTAGTTCTGTTTGCAAACATTGCTATTAAACCATTATAGCTAATTCCGCGCGCAGATCGATGTTGTGTATCTTCTACTAACCATTCTGATGGGCAATTGCCATTTTTGCAATGATTTTGAACAACCTGCATAAAAAAATGTCGTTGTTCTATAAGTAATTTACCCGCAATTCTAGGAGTTATACTCATTAAAAACTCATCAATATCATTTAGCTTTAGCCCAACCGCGTTTAGCTCTAAATGCTCTGAGCCTTTTTCTACTTTTGGAACACCGCAAGAATGAAAGTTTTTATAAGATAAACACCAGCCCCCATATTTATGCCTATATTCAATAGCAGACTCGCTCAAAATTAAGCTGTAATAAGGTTCTTGGGTTTTTAAAAAACCCACAAAAATAGCTCCAAGGCAGGCACTGACCAAAAAAATTTCAACAATGCTAATAGTGCCTGATCTTAGTAAATTAAATGCCATAATAAATACTAAGCCAATAGCGCCTACTATTAATATTTCAATACCATTGCGTGCACCTTTCGCACGGTAATTAATAAGCTTTTTAGTATGTTTATCCATATTGATAAAAAACCATATAAAATATAAACATAATAATAGCCCATAAAATCACTTTCCTGGCTGTCATACAGGCCTTGCAAGATGTTTTAAAATTCATATATTTATCGCTTTAATTAAACAAAAACCGGTACATATATTTAATATTACTTATTTTTACGCTTAACGCACAAAATTATGAGACACATAACAGACTTTATCCGGTCTTATTTCGTACAATACTTATAATTAATTTTCAGGTATGAAAACGATGTACTCTAGACAATCAGGCAAAGCTCTTTTTCCATTCATTATTACACTACTTTTAATATTTAGTGTTTATTTATACTTACCCTCTAGCCATGGCGAACAAGCTAATTTTTCTAACATGTCTACACAGGTTTCTGCACATACAGTCACTTCGCAAGAAAACGCTGTAATGATAGAAGCAATTGGTAGCGCACGCGCAAATCAAGCTATTTATATCAAAAGCGCACAAAACGACTACGTTACCGACATATTTTTCAAAGATGGTGACTTAGTGAGTAAAGGTCAAAAACTTGTGCAACTGCAAAGCAGACAAGAAGAATTGGCCGTTGAAGAACTCAGTATCAATTTACAAGAAGAAAAGCGTCAGCTTAACCGCCTTACAGAACTTTCACGTACACAGTCTACAGCTAAATCGCTTTTAGAAGAGCAGTTATCTGTTGTAGACGCAACCAAGTCACAATTAGAAAGTGCTAAAACAACGTTAAGCGAAATGACCATTCGCGCACCTTTTTCAGGTTTATTAGGAAAACGCGAAATATCTGTAGGCGCTTATGTTAATAATGCAACCATACTCACTACCCTTGATGATATTAGTATTATAAAAGTAGACTTTAAAGTTCCTGAAAAATATTTAGCGCAACTAGCCATTGGCATGAAAGTATTAACGCAAAACGACGCTTACCCTGGCCAAACATTTACAGGCAAGGTCACGCATATTAGTTCGCGAATCGACGCCGTTACACGCAGCATTGAAGTAACCGCTAGTTTTGCCAATAAGTCTGGCTTATTACGCCCTGGCATGCTCCTAAATACCGCACTTGAGTTAAGTACAAGCCAAGCACTTATGGTGCCAGAAAAAGCCGTTATACCACTGCAAGATAAACACTACGTGTTTAAAATTACAGATGGCGTAGCCAACAAAATAGAAGTACATGTTGCAAGCAGAAATAACGGTTGGGTAGCTATTGATGAAGGCTTAACCGATGGCCAGCAAATTATTACTGAAGGGCTGATTAAAATTCGCTCGGGCAGTAAAGTTAGCGTTAAGGGGTAATACGTGAAAATTACCGACACTAGCGTTAAACGCCCCGTTTTTGCGATTGTAATTAACTTATTGCTACTAACCTTTGGTTTAGTAGCATTTAGTATGTTACCGCTACGCGAATACCCTGACATTGAAACTCCGATTGTAAATATTAGCACCTCATATACCGGGGCATCAGCGGAGATAATCGAAACTAAAATAACCCAAGTTATCGAAAACCGTATATCGGGTATTGAGGGTATTAAAAGTATTAATTCGTCGAGCCGTAATGGTCGCTCAAACATTACTATTGAATTTAATATTAGCCGCGATATAGATGCAGCATCTAACGATGTACGTGAACGTGTTGCACGTGCACTCGACAGCCTACCTGAGCAAGTTCGTCCGCCTGAGGTATCTAAATCAAACAGTGATGAAAGCCCTATTGCATGGTTTGTGCTTAATAGTGAAACCATGGACTCATTACAGCTTTCTGATTATGCACAGCGCTTTATTGTTGACCGCTTAGCCGTTGTGGATGGCGTATCTAATGTGCGAATTGGCGGCGAGCGTCAATACGCTATGAAAATTTGGTTAAACCGCCAAGCAATGGCTGCGCGCGGCATAACTTCAAGCGACATAGAAAACACTCTGCGCACAGAAAATGTTGAGTTACCTGCTGGTGAAATTGAATCAATTGATCGCGACTTTACGGTACGTACGGCCCGAAGCTACAAAGATCAGCGCGACTTTAAAAATTTAGTTATTAAACGCGGTGAAGATGGCTATTTAGTTCGCCTTGGCGAAGTAGCCGATGTTCAACTAGAGGCCGCCGACGACGAAAGTTTGTTCCGTGGTAACGGCCGCAACATGATTGGCCTGGGTATTGTAAAACAAGCTAAAGCAAACACATTAACCGTGGTAGACAACGCACGAAGTGAGCTTGAAAAAATCAAACGAAACCTACCTGAAGGCACAACAATTCAAGACAGTTACGACTCGTCTGTATTCATTAAAGAATCGATTAGCGAAGTATATAGCACGCTTGCCATTTCAATGGGCTTAGTTGTTTTAGTGATATTTTTGTTTTTAGGCAACATTCGTGCAACGCTTATTCCCGCTGTTACCGTACCGGTAGCTTTGGTAGGTAGCTTTATGTTTTTGCTCGCTATGGGGTATTCAATCAACTTGCTAACACTACTTGCGTTAGTACTTGCCATTGGTTTAGTTGTTGATGACGCTATTGTAATGCTTGAAAACATTCACCGCCGCATAGAGCTTGGCGAGCCACCATTACTTGCAGCGTATAGAGGCGCACGAGAAGTTGGCTTTGCAATTGTAGCAACTACACTTGTGCTTATTTCGGTGTTTGTTCCTTTAGTATTTATGGATGGCCGGATAGGCGCGTTATTCACCGAATTTGCAATGGCTGTAAGCGCAGCTGTTTTTTTCTCAAGTGTAACCGCGCTTACGCTTGCACCAGCATTGTGTTCAAAAGTTCTAAAAAGCGCCGACAAGCCTAATAAATTCAGCCAATGGATGGACCACCAGTTTACTAAATTAGAGCGCAGTTACCGTAATTCACTTTCAACAAATATGACCAAAAAATGGGGCTTGTTAGTCAGCTTAGTTTTAGCGGGTTTTGTGAGTTATTCACTGTTACTGCAAGTGCCATCAGAGCTAACACCTAAAGAAGACCGCGGCACCTTTTTCATTATGATGAGCGGGCCTGAGGGTGCTAGCTACGAAAATAATGCCGCCAATATGGCAAAAATTGAAGAACGCCTTATGCCTTACTCTGAGTCTGGCGAGCTAAGCCGTGTGCTTGTTCGTGTTCCTGGCTGGGGCGGTAGCGGCGGTGTTGCTATTGTTGGTATGGCTGATTGGGACAAACGCAAGCGCTCTACGTGGGAAGTAATGGATGAAATTAGTGGCAAAATGCGCGAAGTCACCGATGTACGTGCGTTTGCTATTATGCGCCGAGGTATTGGCGGTGGCGGTTCATCTCGCCCTATTGAATTTGTTCTACAAGGTAATGATTATGCTCAGCTTGCCGATTGGCGTGACCGCATTATTAAACGTGCAGAACAAAACCCAGGCCTTGTTAGAATCGATCACGATTACAAAGAAACATTCCCACAGTTTTTAGTAAGCATTGATAAAAATAAAGCGGCCGATCTAGGGGTGTCTGTGTCTGATGTTGGTCGTACACTCGAAACCATGCTGGGTCAGCGTCGTGTGACAACCTTTATAGATAGAGGTGAAGAATACGATGTCATTTTGAAAGGTACAAAAGAAGACTTTAATAACCCGACCGATATTTCAAATATATACCTTAAATCACGCAGTGGTGAGCTGGTTCCGCTAGACAGCCTAATAAGCTTAAAAGAAGAGGCTACAGCCTCACGCTTAAACCGTTACAACCGTATGCGCTCAATAACCTTAAGCGCAAACTTAGCCGATGGTTACACACTCGAACAAGCACTTAACTTTTTAAACAATGTTGCCGCAGAAGAAAACGACATTGACGGCGCAATAGACTACAAAGGTGAATCTCAGCTTTATTACGAAGGCGCATCAGCAATGACCTACGTATTTGTATTAGCGCTAACAGTTACCTTTTTGGTATTGGCAGCACAATTTGAAAGCTTTATGCACCCATTTGTAATCATGCTAACAGTACCGCTTGGTTTAATGGGCGCGATGTTTGGTCTTTGGTCTACCGGACTTACGCTTAATATTTACAGCCAAATTGGTATTGTTATGCTCATAGGTTTAAGCGCTAAAAACGGGATACTCATTGTTGAATTTACCAACCAATTACGCGACAAAGGTGTAGAATTTAGCGAAGCAATATTACAAGCGGCTACACAACGTTTACGCCCAATAATAATGACATCGCTAACAACGGTTATGAGCTCAGTGCCATTGGTATTAGCATCAGGCCCTGGCGCTGAAAGCCGTATGGTAATTGGTGTTGTGGTATTTACCGGGGTTATTGTTTCAACGCTACTTACTTTATTTGTTGTGCCAGCAGCGTATTATGCGCTTGCTCGTAACACACAATCGCCTGAATATTTACAACAAAAACTTAATAAACAAGCAGCCGAAAAACCGCTTGAAGAGATCTAAGCAAGCTAACGCGTCGTAACCTTGTTGTTATGGCGCTAAGCTTTATGCTTTGCGTGACCTTTGTCAAATATTAGGAATAATTATGAGTTCAACAACGCAAGTAGCAACCTTTGGTGGTGGCTGTTTTTGGTGTATTGACGCAGCATTTAGGCGTGTAAATGGCGTGTCTGATGTAAGCTCGGGTTATACCGGTGGCAATACTGACAATCCAACATACAAATCAGTATGCAGTGGTACAACGGGCCATGCCGAAGTAGTAAAAGTTGAATTTGATAGCACCATTGTAAGCTTTGAAACATTGCTCGCTATGTTTTTTACTTTGCACGATGCTACGCAATTAAATCGCCAAGGTAACGATATTGGCACACAATACCGAAGTGTTGTTTATTACCATAATGACGAACAACTTGCGCTTACTAACACTATGATTGAACAGCTACAAACCCATGTTAGTGAGCCTATTGTTACCGAAGTCAGCCCGGTGACAACTTACTACCCTGCTGAGCACTATCATCAAGATTACTACAACGAAAACCCACAACAGGGTTATTGCAGTATGTTAATCGCACCAAAATTACATAAGTTTGAAACCGTATTTAAAGAGTTTTTAGCTGAGTAAAAACACAAAAAAGCCCGGTAAAACCGGGCTTTTTATTTAGATTATTTAAAACTGGTAATCTATGCCAGCAAAAAAGCGGCGCTCTGGCGTGTTGTAGTAATACACCTGCCCTGTTGTAAAATCAGCGTTAGAATCAACTGCGTTGTATTCCTTATCGAATACGTTTTCTATACGAAGCGACACCGTAATTTCATCATTTACTTGGTAATTGCCTGCTAAATTCCAAAGCGTATACGAACCCAATTGCGAAACCGCCCCTGCTCGCTCACCGCGATATTGCATTGCTATGCTTGTATCAAATGCACCAAACTGTTTTGCAAGCTCCCAATTAAAGGTTCGTTTGGCAACGTTTCTAAGCGCTTCGCCTGTTTCTTTATCTTCGGCACTTAGGTAAGCAAAATTCACATTACTATCAAAACCCAAAATTTGATTGGCTAAACTAAATTCAACACCTTCATATTGGGCCTCATTAATATTGGTGAGTGTAAAATTAGCGTCATAATCAATTTTATCCTCAATTTCATTTCTAAAAATAGCGACATCGACACGCACAGTATCAAAGTCGACGTTTAAGCCAAGCTCACGATTCACTGACGTTTCAGGTTGAAGATTGGCATTGCCGTAAAGAGGAAAGTACAAATCATTAAATGTTGGCGCTTTAAAGCCCGTGCTTTGGCTTATTCTGAAAGTTGCGTCTTCAGATAAGTGATAGCCAGCTGCCGCTGTGTACGTTGTTTCATTACCAAATTGCTCATCGTCATCTTGACGAACAGTTAAATTGGCAAGCAACTCATCCGCATCGTAATATGCGCCAACAAATACAGCTAATACATCGCGCTCTTGCACTTCAAACGTGGTTGAGCTTTGTGATACGTCATCATTGTACCAATTAATACCACCACTAATGTTTAACGTGTCGTTTAAGCGGTATTGGCCGTTGTAGTCAATTTGTGAGCGCTTAGTAACAAACGTACTTGTTGTTGGCCCTTGAGAAAAATCAACATAACGGTTGTCTGAGTCATCCGTTACAAATGCTATATCAAGGCTGTGTGTTTGATTGTTATAGTCTTTATTCCAACCAGCCGAAAGCTGGTAATTTTTAAAATCACCTCGCTCAATCGTACTATCGGCAGGACTAAAACGGCTGTCGTAATCAGCAAAGCCTTCACTGTATTGCCCTAGTAACTTAAAGTCGCCGTAGTGCGCATCGGTATAGTTTACTTTAAAGCCAAGGTTTTTGTTTTCAAAACCGTCTTCATCGGGTGCTGCCCCTTGAAGTACATCAAAGTTGTCCGTCTTTTCAAATCCTGCATTAAAGGCCGTTGTTACATCGCCTGCTTTTACAGAACCAGCAATCTGGTAGTCTTGGTACGCGTCAGATCCAAACGTAGCACTGACCGAAAGGTTATCTGACTCGCGCGTTATAATATTAATAACACCCGCTAGCGCATCAGAGCCATACACTGCAGCACGTGAACCTTTTATTATTTCAATGCGCTCAATACTATTTAATGGCACATTGCTTAATGCTTTTTGACCAAGCGTTGCCGAACCGGTGCGCACACCGTCTATTAAAATTAGCGTATCACCCGATCCCGTACCGCGCAGTGAAACACCGGCATTTTGACCAAAGCCGCCATTAGGGTTTACCTGAAAGCCAACTTGAGACGTTAATAGCGTTGGTAAGTCGCGAACATTACTGGTTTCAATGTCATTACGAGTTATAACATTTACACTCGCTAATACATTAGTAATTGATTGTTCAAACTTATTAGCGGTTACCGTAATGGTTTCGATTGATTGCTCTGCAGCAGATACAGATAGTGACAGCGCAGCAGTAATTGCAACGCCAAGAGTTGTTTTTTTTAACATGAAGTTCCCCTTCTTTGCCCACCGCAAAGAACTAAGTAAGATTACATCAAGGCCGGTCTCCGGACTCAGTAAATACATAGCTTTATGTACTACTTTACCGTTGCGGGGGCAGTGTTGGGATTGTAGTCATCATGAAAACGCACCAACTTCCCGATTATCTTATTAAAAAAATCAAACCATTGAAAAGATTAATAAGCACCTTGAAAATAGGCCGCTATTGTGAGGAGTTTAATAAAAAATGTCAACGGACGTCTATACAGCTAAAAAGAAAATCAATTAAAAACAAAAACTATGCCGCGTTCATAAAAAAAGCCAAATAACCTGCGCGGCTATTTGGCTTTTTATTTATAAAGCGCCCAAAAGGCTTTTATAATTAATCGCGGAAGTTTTTAAACTGAAAAGGCTGACCTAAATCGGCAGTACGCACCACTTGCATAGCAGCTTGTAAGTCATCACGCTTTTTACCCGTTACGCGTACTTCCTCGCCTTGAATAGCCGCTTGCACTTTTACTTTAGAATCTTTAATGGCTTTTACTACTTTTTTAGCCACATCTTTTTCAATACCTTGCTTTAGCGCAACATTACGAAAAACATTTTTACCTGCACGGCTAATATCTTGTAACTCTAAGCTCGCTACATCCATACCACGCTTAGAAACTTTACCCGCTAAAATATCAAACAATTGCATAACCTGTGAATCAGCTTCAGCTTTTAGCTTAATTGTTTTGTCGTTTAGCTCAATAGATGCATCAACACCTCTAAAGTCAAAGCGAGTCTCAAGTTCACGGTTTGCATTATCTACCGCATTTTGTGCTTCGTTCATTTCTACTTCAGATACAATATCAAATGAAGGCATTGGTTTTCTCCTAACTATTCAATCTTAATTTTATGGCGCAATTATAACGCTAAAATTATAAATCTTTACATTTTTCTGCATCTTGTTCAGGTGCGATACTAATTTAGTTTGATATACTTAAGCTTCTTTTTTAAGCGACTCTAGGATTTTACGTGACAAGGCGTGTTTACCAAGCTGTTTTTTTGCTCAGCATCGTAGCGTTTACTTTTTTATTTGCCAAAGAAATAAAAGGCGCAGCTAACCTATTTCCACACATTGATAAAGTAGCTCATTTTGGGATTTTTTTTGTGCTTGCTATTATTATGGATAAAGCGTTTAAGCTTCCTTTGTACGCACAAATTTTGTTATTGGCCGGTTACGGCGCATCAATTGAAATAATGCAAGACGCACTCCCCTACAGGCAGGCCTCTATTGGCGATTTTATAGCTGATTTTGCTGGTGCTGCTAGTTACTTTTTACTAAGAGTTATTTTTACACCTCGAAAAAAGAATCCCTATGACTAATATTTTAATTGTAGGCGATGGCGCTATTGGCTTGTTACTAAGCCACTTTTTAAGTCACAAAAATAATGTTCATGTTTTAACACGCAAACCAACCTGCAATACGCGTTTTTATAGCCGTAAAAACGCTCCGTCACATAACATTAATGCACGCTTTATTAATTTAAGCGATCTGGCGCAACAACCTAGTTATGATGTTGTTATTTTTACAGTTAAAGCTTTTCAGGTCCAAGATGCGTTTTCACAAGTAAAACCTTATCTTGCTGCAAATTCAATATTAGTCGTTTCTCATAATGGAATGGGAAATATTGAAGAGCTTATTCCTCAGCTAAACACTCAGCAAGCACTATACTTTTTAACCACCAGCATGGCCGGATTTAAGTCTACCCAGTACATTGTGCAACATACCGGTGAAGGGCAAAGCGTGATTGGTGGCTGTAATAAACTTGCAGCTAAAAACTCACAATTTATATCACCACTACTTCAAGCAGTTCCCAATTTAAAAGTGGTCAATAACATTGAGCAACTTCGCTTTGAAAAGCTGTTGGTTAATGTGGCTATTAACCCGCTAACTGCACTTCACAATATAAAAAACGGCCAATTGCGTGCCCCTGTATTTAGCGCAACGATAATGAGTTTACTCTATGAGGGCTGCAGGGTTGCTAACGCAAAAGGGTTGAATATTGCTTTAGCTGATGCGTTAGATAACGCTTACACAGTAATGGCGCTTACCGCTGAAAATTATTCTTCAATGCAGCAAGATATTGCTAATAACAGGCCAACAGAAATAATGGCTATTTGTGGGTATATTAGCGATCAAGGCAAACGTTACAACATCAAAACCCCAATTAATAATGAGTTACTTGCTAAAATTCAGGCAAAAAAAAGCGTGGTTTAAACCACGCTTTATAAACTATTAACGTATTTACTTACCCTTTAAGGACGATACACTTTTACAGTTGTAAAGCCTTGCTCGTGTAAAATAAGCGCTTGCAACTGGCTCATTACACCTCTATCACAATATAGGTAGTAGTCTTTATCTTTTGGTAGGTCGCCAAACTTTGTAGCTAAGCGGAAAAACGGTAGGTGGATTACTTCAATACCTTCAATCTCAAGCGGCGCCGCGTCTTCTTCTTCTGGAGAGCGAATATCAACAACAACTGAACCTGGCGGTAAATCGGCAACCGATTCTGCCTCTTTAAGCTCTTGCTTAGCTTCTACGTCGATATCACGAACATCCATAACGCGCGCGTTATCAATAACGGTATCAAGTACATCAAAGTCGAACTTTTCTTCTTCGCCTTTAATCACGTCTATTTTTGCTTTTACCGTTGGCTTTTTAGATATAACACCACAGTATTCTGGCATAGTTTCGGCCATTTCAGCGGTACCGATTTGGCGCGCAATGTTTATAATCTCTTGCTTATCATGCTGAATTAGCGGGCGTAAAATAAGGGTTTCGGTTACGCGGTCAATTACACTTAAATTAGCCAACGTTTGGCTGGACACCTGCCCAATACTTTCACCCGTTACAAGCGCTTGAATATTTAGCTTTTCGGCCACTGCGCTACCGGCACGCATCATCATACGCTTGAGTACAACGCCCATTTGGCTGTTCTCAACGTTTTCTAAAATTTCGGCAACAACAGGTTCAAAGTCGACCGTAATAAATTTTACTTTATGAGTAGAGCTGTATTTTTTCCATAAAAAGTAACTCGCTTGTTTAACGCCAATTTCGTGGGCAGCGCCACCTAAATTAAAGAACAAAAAGTGCGTACGCGCGCCTTTTCGTATCATTTGGTAGCTAGCTACGCCTGAGTCAAACCCACCCGACATTAACGACAGCACATCTTCTTGAGTTGGCAAAGGGAAGCCCGCCATACCCAAATGTGTTTGCGTTACAATGTAGGCTTTGTCATCTTTTACTTCTAGACGAATAGTCACCTCTGGGCGGCTAAGTTTTACGCGGGCACCTTCAACGTGTTGGTTTAAACCACCACCAACGTAACGCTCTAAATCAGTTGAAGTAAAGTCGTGTTGGCCTATACGTTTTGCACGTACACAAAATGTTTTACCCGCAATTGTGTGGCCAATTAACTCAAAGGTTTTTTGATAAATTTCGTCCAACGTACTAAATTCGACTTCGGTCACTTCAATAAATTGCACTATACCTGGAATGCGTTGCAAACCATCAATAAAGTCTAACCGAGTTTGTGCGTCAGTTAATTTGGTGACAACTGAAATGTTATCCCAGTTGTTTCTTACTTGTACTTTTTCGTCAATACGACGCAATACAATTTTAATGTTATTTTCTAACACTTTAGTAAAGCGTTTACGTACCGAGCGGCTTTTGATAGCTATTTCGGGGTGTAGTTTGACGATAAATTTAAGCATAGTTCACTCTTAGACTGCGGGAATTCGCGCTCCCAGGCATTTGGCGCGCGATTATAGCAAAAATTTTAACGTCTAGGAAACAGCCAATAAATGAAGCGTTATGCTACTGCCGGTGCTTGCTGTGCAAGTGCCGTGTACTTTTCGCGAAGTTGGTTCATCTGTACACTGCTTTTTTCTGTGCTGTAGGCCCTAAATAAAGCCAATACTTTTAAAATACCATAATAAATGTCTTGCTCAGCAAGCGAACCACTGGGTCTTCGTGCTTTTATGTAAGGTGTCCAAAAGCTAACAGTGAGTTTAAGTGTGTGGGCTAATTCGGTCACGTCTTGTTCGTCAATGGCGATCATGCCTTTATCGCGCAATCCCAAAATAACGTTACGAACTTGCTCTAATAACTCAAGCTGAAAATCAATATACGCTTGTTTTAAGTCGGTATCTCTAGAGAGGATATCGCCAAGGTTGTCGTAAAAAAAGTGAAAACGCCACATAAGTTCAAATAGCGAGTCGAGATAAGCAGTTAAATGACTAAATGCATCGTCGTCTTTATCAATAGGTTTAAAATGTGTACTTAAGTGATCACGGTAAAGCGCAAAAATATGGCGAATAATGTCTTCTTTATTTTTAAAGTGATAATAAAGATTACCCGGACTCATCCCTAAACTCGATGCAATATGGTTCGTTGTGATTGCACGCTCACCATTTTCATTAAACAACGAAATACTGGTGTGTATTATTTTTTCCTTGGTATTCATATGCTAATACTCAAATAGTCTATTGGCTACATTACACTCAAATTTGGATAGGCAGTATAAACAAAATTAACAATTAAAACACGCCCTAAACAAGGCTTATAATTACCGCTAATGGCAGCACTAGCAACTGGGCTGATTTGTTCTGTAAACACTGTTAAACTGCTACAAAATTATAATTTGTGAACCTTATGAACGTTACTGCAATTTACCCCGGCACTTTTGATCCACTTACTAATGGGCATACAGACCTAATACAGCGTGCTGCCAAAATGTTTGACACTGTTTTGGTTGCTGTTGCTAATAACCCAAGTAAGCAGCCATGTTTTAACCTTGAAGAACGTGTGGCGCTAGCAAACACAATATTAAGCCACTTAGATAACGTAAAGGTCATTGGTTTTTCTGGATTACTGGCCGATTTAGCACGCGATCACAATGCACACGTACTTATTCGCGGTATAAGAGCGGTGTCTGACTTTGATTATGAATTTCAATTAGCAAACATGAATCGCCGCCTAAACCCAGATCTTGAAAGTGTATTTTTAACACCTGCTGAAAAAAATTCTTTTATTTCATCTACTTTAGTTAAAGAAGTGGCGCGTCATCATGGCGATGTAAGCGAATTTGTAGACCCTATTATTGTAAAAGCACTCAAAGAAAAAGTAGGCTGCAATACTAATTAAGCCTAGTGAGTGCTTTACCAAAGCAAAAAACATAGAGGTATTAAGCCTCTAATAATACATTAAGCACGTGTGGTTAGTTTTTTAGTTAACCACACCAGTTTTAACAAATCTTTATTAGTAACAAGTACGACAGCCATTGTTATATCAACAAGCGGCATCACTAACCCGTAAACTCCCCATAACCACCAATAACCGCAATATGGGTTTACTATAAAATCAACATGCATTGCCAGAAAAAGCGTGGCGTTAATAGACAACCCCCCTACCAAGTAGTAAAAGCTGACAGGGATCACTTTTCCTAGGCTGTAACGCCAAATAATAATAGTCGCAATCGTAACCGCATCAAAAATAAATAACTGTAAATGCCTAAGTGGTGTATACATATCTATGTATAAACACAAAGTGTACGAAACCATCATAATGAATGAGAGTTGAGTTCGGCTATTATCGGTTTTATTAATAGCCGCAGACAAGTTATATAAAAAGGTGAAAACAAATAGCCACGTTATAAAAATACCAAAAGGTTCAGCTATTGAAACCATCATCCAAAAGTAATCTTCCAAAAAACTACCCATTAAACAGAAACCTGTTTTTTACGATTGAGTACACTGTTTTTTAATTTAACCAACCCTAAAATATCTTTATTAGCAATAAGTACTACTGCCATTATGAAGTCAACAATAAGTGTTGAGATACCGTAAACCATCCACAACCACCAATACCCGCAATTTGGGTTTATAATACTATCAATATGCATGGCCATAAAAAGCGATGCATTAATACACAGCCCTACTATTAAATAATAAAAGCTAACAGGGATGAATTTACCTAAGCACAGCCGCCAAATAAAAATAACGGCAATGGTTGCGACATCAAAGGCAAATAATTGAAGATAAGGCGCTGGAGTATAAGCGTCTATGTATAAACTCAACGTATAAGAGACCATCATAATTAATGACAGTTGAGTTCGGCTATTATCAGGTTTATTAATCGCTGCAGAAAGGTTATATAAAAAAGTAAAAACAAATAACCACGTAATAATTATACCTATGAGCTCGCTTATTGCAGCGAGACTCCACATAAAGTCTACCAAACTACACTTTCCTTATTTCACCGGCTTTGTTTTATGATTTAGTACAGTATTTTTTAACTTAACCAACCCTAAAATATCTTTATTTGTAATAAGTACTAGAGCCATTATGAAATCAACAAATGGCACTACCAATCCGTATACCCCCCATAACCACCAATATCCACCATAGAGCTGTATTATTGTATCAATATGCATAGACATAAAAAGCGATGCGTTAATACACAACCCTAAAATTAAATAATAGAAGCTAATAGGAATAACTTTACCCATGCACTTCCGCCAAATAAAAATAACGATAATGGTAGCGACATCAAAGGCAAATAATTGTAAAAACACCGATGGCGTATACGCATATATGTACAAACTCAACGAATAAGAAACCATCATAATGAATGACAGTTGAGTTCGGCTATTATCAGGTTTATTAATAGCCGCGGATAAATTATATAAAAAAGTAAAAACAAATAGCCACGTAATAAAAATACCAAGAGGCGCACCAATCTCAGCAATGCTTAGGAATATACTTTCCAAATTACTCCCCATTAAATAGCTGCCGATGTTTTACGATTCAACATAATGTTTTTTAATTTAACCAATCCTAAAATATCTTTATTTGTAATAAGTACTAGAGCCATTATGAAATCAACAATAGGTGCTGAGAAGCTATAAAGCATCCACAACCACCAAAATTCATGTGTTGGATTTACTATAGTATCGATATGCATGGCCATAAAAAGCGATGCGTTAATACAGAGCCCTACTATTAAATAATAAAAACCAATAGGGATCACTTTACCTAAGCACAGCCGCCAAATAAAAATAACGGCAATAGTGACCACATCAAAGGCAAATAATTTTAGGAACAGTAATAGAGTAGACATGTCAATGAACAAACTCAACGTATAAGAAACCATCATAATGAATGACAGTTGAGTACGGCTATTGTCACTTTTATTAATGGCCGTAGACAGATTATATAAAAATGCAAAAACAAATAAACATGTGATAGGTATACCTAAGAGATTGCTAATTGCAGCGAGACTCCAAAAAAAGTCCTCCAAAAAACTACCCATTACCCAGCCACCGGTGTTTTACGATTCAACATAACATTTTTTAATTTAACCAACCCTAAAATATCTTTATTAGCAATAAGTACTACTGCCATTATGAAATCAACGATAAGTGTTGAAAAGCCATAAAGCATCCACAACCACCAAAATTCATAATTTGAGCTTACTGTTCGATCAATATGCATGGCCATAAAAAGCGCTGCATTAATACACAGCCCTGCTATTAAATAATAAAAGCCTACAGGGATGACTTTACCTAAGCACAGCCGCCAAATAAAAATAACGGCAATAGTGACTACATCAAAGGCAAATAATTGTAGGTACCGTAATGGTGTGTATATGTTTATGTACAAACTCAACGTATAAGAAACCATCATAATGAATGACAGCTGAGTGCGGCTATTGTCAGGTTTATTGATGGCCGCAGACAGGTTATATAAAAATGTAAAAACAAATAACCATGTAATAAGTATGCCCAAGAGCTCGCTAATTTCAGCGAGGCTCCAAAAAAAGTCCTCCAAAAAACTACCCATTACCTAGCCACCGGTGTTTTACGATTCAACACAACATTTTTCAATTTAACCAAACCTAAAATATCTTTGTTAATAATGAGTACTAAGGCCATTAACCCCCCCCCCACTGCACCAATGCCCCAATATAAAAACTTACATCAGGACTTAACATCAGATCATCTAACATAACAATCGCTAATGTAATAAGAGCAGGTCATTCTGACAGGTAAATACATATTTAATTTGATGGGTTTGTATATGCTTGAAGCTAAGGGGGATAAAAAGGACATACAAAAAACCTATTTTACAAATACGCTAATATAGAAAGATAGTTGGAACTAGTTTTAAAGCGTTTCATGATTTAGTTGTTTACCAAGTTTTAGGAGTATGCTTTTATTTTACAGTCTAAAGCTAAGTGACATGTGGCTTAATACTTTATAATGGCTGGTAGTCGTACCATAGTCACTTGGATTAAAGCTACCGTACTTTAATTTATGATTTTTTATTTTTTCATCGTAAAAATAAAAATGAATTTTAAACTAGGGTACTTTTAAATTAGCCTTTGGATTTAGTAATTTGCATATTGTATTTTTAAGTTTATGCAGACCTAAAATATCTCTATCAACTATTAATGCAACAATCATAGTTAAATCAACTAAGTTAACAGTGTAAACATAAGCATCCCAAAGTAACCATGGATCGCGATTTTCAAGAATATGGAGGTCTACATGCATAAAAATAAAGAATGCAGAATTAACGTTCAAACCAACTAATAAGTACAAAAAAGATGAGGTAGTTTTTTTTATTACAAAAAAGCAGATAGATAAAGCAAATATGGTTGAAAAGTCATACAAAGCCCAATCTAAGTAGGTAATATTTTTTATAGAAAGCCATGTAGTAAAGTAATCCGATAAGGTATAAGAGACCATCATAATAAACGAGCTCAGTAGCAAAGTTGTGTTTCTTTTTAAATCCAGCGAATAAACAAATAAATTGAAAAAAAACGCCATCAAAAAGCCCCACATGGCAAAGGCAGATAGTGAGAAGAAACCAAAAAACTCAGTTAAAAACATTTACAACCTTATATTAAATTACTTTGGCTTTATGTGACCAGGAAGAAGAACCCCGTAACGTTGGATGTCTTCGCTCGATGCGCTCATTGCTTCTTGCGAAAAACTTACTGTATCAGATTGTAGGGTTTTAGTGCTAGCAGTTTGTTCAGCCGCAGGCTGTAATTGTTGTGTTTTGTTGTATGCTTGCATTTGCACTTGGCTATTAGCTGAAATTTGCATGTAATTGATCCTTATAAAAGTTTAAATTTAATTGGCGTAAAACTAAATCACACCATTGTGTAGGTATATGCACAACTCATGGTGGTAGTTGCTATTTTATAACTACGTAACTATTAGCAAACTATATACCAACTTTTATTTAAATTTTATTTTTTTAGGTAAATCACGAAAGTTTAAACACCCAAAACACATCCGACCAGACAAACTCAGACATAAAAAAACGCACAGGGGTAACCGTACGTTTTTTGTATCCAGGGAGTTTAAGCCACGAATTTACACGGGATCGCCGCTTTGTTACTTGGCTTTAAAATGTATTCCATTGCTACTTCGTCGCAGTTTTCTCTACGAAGGCACAATTCACAATCTTTCATTACTTTTTCTGGCAGGCTGTCTTTACTGCAAAAAACAAAATCTTGTTTTTCAAAAAAGTCTGGCACGCGAGTAAGTACAATTACACGATTAAGTGCCAATTTTTTGGCTTTTATTAGTAAATGGTCAACTAATTGCCGCCCTTGCCCAGTTACCGCACTTTGCGGGTCAATACCCAAAGAGCGTATTTCTGCAAGGCCAGTATCGTATATATACAGCGATGCACAGCCCGACACTTTGCCGTCTATTTCGGTTACAGCAAATTCATTAATCGAATGCACCATGTCGCTTTTAGCACGCGGCAAGTTTTCGCCGACCGTTGCCCAGTGTTGAATAAGTTTTGCAATTGATTCAACGTCGTCTAGGTTGGCATCACGAACCGTTATCTGCTGTTTTTTTTTGGCTGCTTTAATTGCGCTAGTGACTTGCTCAATAGAGGTGCCGCCAACTGCTTGACGCGCTTTAATACAGGCGTCTATTTCAAGTACCGGATAAACATCGTCTTCAAACACATCATTTACTGATTTATATTGTTCAAGTGAGAGCTCCTCAAGGGTTTTATCTTCACTTATTGCAAGCTGCACCAACACACCTACAATATGATGCCCCTCTCTAAAAGGTACCCCTTTAGCCACTAAGTAATCAGCCAGCTCGGTTGCATTTGCATGGCCACCTTTTGCCGCAGCCAATGTACGCTCACCTTTTACTTTTACGCCTTTAATACACGCTTGTGCCATATGAATACACGCAAGCCATGTTGGCATCGCATCAAAAATGCCTTCTTTGTCTTCTTGCATATCTTTATTGTAAGCAAGTGGTAATGCTTTAAGGGTCATCATCATGGCGCTAAAGGCACCAAATACACGACCTGTTTTACCACGGATAAGCTCAAGTGCATCTGGGTTCTTTTTTTGCGGCATTAAAGACGAGCCAGATGTAACATTGTCGGCAAGCTCAATAAAACCCGCTTCACCTGAGTTATAAAAAATTAAATCTTCAGACATACGCGATAAGTGAATCATTGAAATAGACGCACAACTTAATAGCTCAACAACAAAGTCACGGTCAGATACACCATCAAGGCTGTTTTTAGTTGCACCTGTAAAGCCTAAGCCTTGTGCAAGTGTTTGGCGGTCAATTGGGTAAGCAGTGCCTGCCAATGCGCCGCTGCCTAGCGGGCAATAGTTCATACGGGCTTTAGCGTCTTGCAAACGGCTTTCGTCGCGTTCTAGCATTTCAACATAAGCCATGCACCAGTGGCTAAATAGTACGGGTTGTGCACGTTGCAAATGGGTATAACCAGGTAAAATAGTACCTAGTTCGCGTTCGGCCAACGCAACAAATTCAGCTTTTAATTGCGCAATGGCTTTTAAAATATGATCGGCAGTATCACGGCACCATAATCTAAAGTCGGTGGCTACTTGGTCATTTCGACTGCGACCTGTGTGTAACTTTTTAGCTAGGTCACCCACTTTCTCAATTAGAGCCGCTTCAACATGCGAATGAATATCTTCAGCACCGGATGTAGCTACAGCCATTGGGTCTGCTTTTACCTCTTCGAGTAGCTCGTATAATGCCGATACTAATTCTTTGTGCTCATCGTTTGATAACACGTTAACTTGTTCAAGTGCGCCAGCCCATGCAACAGAGCCAATAATATCTTGCTCTGCTAGTTGGTAGTCAAATGGAAGAGAGTCGTTAAATTGCTTAAACGCCTCGTCTGGACCCGTAGAAAAACGTCCGCCCCATAATGCCATGAAATATCTCCAAACCCTGAAATGCCCCTTTTACAAGGGGCGTAAAATTTACTTTTTAGACAACGCCGAAATTCTGCTTGAAAGCGAGAATAAACGAATAAAGCCTTCAGCATGTGATTGGTCATACACATCATCTTCGCCAAAGGTCGCAAAGTCTTCGCTGTATAGGCTGTTAGGTGATTTTTTCTGAACCGCAGTCACTTGGCCTTTATAAAGCTTAAGTACCACTTCACCCGTTGCTAATGTAGATAACGCCTCGGCGCCCGCTAAAATAGAGTCTTTAAGCGGCGTAAACCAACGTCCGTCGTACACTAGATGCGAAAATTCGCCGCCTAATACTTCTTTCCACTTACGGCTTGATTTATCAAGTACTAGCTCGTCTATTGCTTGAAGGGCCGCCATGATCACCGTACCACCTGGGGTTTCGTAACAACCACGAGATTTCATGCCGACTAAACGGTTTTCTACTATATCAACACGGCCAACACCATGCGGTGATGCAATGTCGTTTAATTTAACTAAACAATCATAAGGTTTAAGCTCTTCGCCATTGACGGCAACCACTTCACCTTCAACTACTTTTAATGTTACTAGCTCGGCTTTATCGGGTGCTTGCTCAGGAGAGTTAGTCCAAGTCCAAACTTGGTCGCTAGGCTCACACCATGGATCTTCAAGCTCGCCGCCTTCGTGCGAAATGTGCCATGCGTTAGCATCACGGCTGTAAATTTTTGTTGCTGAAGCAGAACATGGAATATCACGCTCGGCTAAGTAATCGAGTAGTGATTCACGGCTTGATAAGTCCCACTCTCGCCATGGTGCAATAACTTTTAAATCGGGTGCAAGCGCTGCAAAGCACGATTCAAAACGTACTTGGTCGTTACCTTTACCCGTACAACCATGCGACAGCGCATCGGCACCTACTTTACGTGCAATTTCAACTTGCGCTTTAGCAATGATTGGACGCGCCATTGAGGTACCTAGTAAGTAAGTACCTTCATAAATAGAGCCCGTTTTAAGCGTTGGGTAAATGTAGTCACTTACCATTTCATCTTTTAAGTCAACTACGTAACACTCTGATGCACCTGATGCGATGGCTTTTTCTTCAACGCCTTCAAGCTCTTCTGCGCCTTGGCCTACATCGGCAACAAACGCGATTACTTCACAGCCGTAATTTTCTTTTAACCATGGCACGATAGCCGATGTATCTAGACCACCTGAATAGGCTAAAACGACTTTTTTAATTGAACTCATAGGTGTTCCTTAACAAAATTTGGATTTAGTAATGTAACTAGCAGAGCATTTTGCGCATGCATGCGATTTTCTGCTTGTTGAATAATTTTTGATGCTGGGCCATCCATTACCTCAGAGGTAATTTCAAACTCACGGTGTGCCGGTTGGCAATGTAATACCGTAGTCGCCCCTGTTTGATCTAGCAATGCTTGGTTTAACTGATAAGGCATATATTTTTCTTTAACTTGCTCAAGAGGCGTATCATCGCCCATAGACACCCATGTATCGGCGTAAACAACGTTTGCGCCAACCGCCGCTTCTACACGGTCACTCACCATTACTGATGCGCCATTCATAGCTGCTATTTGCTCGGCCTTTTTAAGAATTTGCGAATCAGGCGAGCTGCCTTTTGGCGTTACTGCCACAAAATCAGTACCCAGTGTTGCAGCAAGTAACATAAGTGAATGAGTTACATTATTGCCCTCGCCTAGGTAAGCTACTTTAAGCTCGCTCACATCGCCATGTACTTCTTGAAGCGTTAAAAAGTCTGCCAATGCTTGGCACGGGTGATACAAGTCACACAAGCTATTAACCACAGGAACAGAAGAGTACTCACCTAATGTGGTTAACGTGCTGTGCTGGTTTACACGCGCTACAATACCGTCAGCCCACGTTGAAATATTTAGTGCAAAATCTTTTACAGATTCACGTGCGCCCATTGCGCCATTTTGCTGATCTAAATAAACCGCATGACCACCTAAACGATTAATGCCAATATCAAACGATAAACGTGTACGTAAGCTTTGCTTTTCAAATAGTGTAACAACTGATTTGCCCGCTAGTACTTGACTGTATTTCTCGGGATTTGCTTTTAAATCACGCGCGAGGTTTAATAAATTAAGTGCGCCTTGTTGGTCTAACTCTAGACCGGTTAAAAAATTCTCTAACATGGTAACCCTATGGTGTAATCTTCGTTCCGACATGCTCGCCTTGCAGCAAAGCAGTTAAATTTTCTGACTTTTGCCAGCTGGAAATATACACACCGCGTCGTAAGTGTAGGGCAGCGTGAAGACTGGTCTTAACTTTGACCTCCATCCCGCCCACAATTACTCCCTCTGCAATTAAAGTCTCAATGTGTTTTGTATCTAATTGATGTAATGGCTGCTTATTAGCGTCAAGCACGGCCTCTACATCAGTCATAAAAATAAGTTCTGCATTTAAATTATTGGCGATAGCTGCCGCTGCCTCGTCTGCATTAACGTTGTACCAAAGCCCTTGCTCGTCAAAACCTATAGAGCTAACAATTGGTAAGCGCCCGACGTTTAGTAAATCGTTAATAATAGAGTCGTTGTTGCTTTCGCATTTTCCTACTAGGCACAATGCTTTGAGCTTTTGCGATGCGGTTACGCCTGCTTCGTAAAGGCTTAAACCCACAGGTTTGTGGCCAGCAGCAATAGCTTGAGCCATTAGCTGCTTGTTTGCACAGCCTGCAAGTGCACCAACTATATGGGGCATTTGCTCTGCCGGGCTAATACGTAAACCTTGATGCTTAGCGCTAACAAAACCGGCTTCTTTTAACCATGTATCGACTAATGCCCCGCCACCATGCACAATTACAAAGTTATGACTTGGCTGATTAGACAACACATCAAATAACGCATGAGCTGCTTTTTCAGTGTTAAGTACAGCGCCGCCAAGCTTAATAACCCACGTTTTTTTAGCCATTAAAACGCTCCTTTTAAGCCTGTGGTGTGGTCTAAATTCATTGATAAATTAATACACTGCAGAGCTTGCCCTGCAGCACCTTTTAGTAAATTATCAATGGCTGCCATAACAATGAGTTGAGAGCCTTGCTGCTGCCAACCAATATCAACATAAGGCTGCTTTGCAACTCCCTTAATTGACGGGATCTTACTACCTAACAAGCGGATTAAAGGCTCGTTTTCAAGCACGCTGTAGGCCTTAGCCACTTGCTCACTTGTAACATTAGGTTTTAGTTGCACGTAAATGGTTTCTAAAATACCGCGAGCAAAGTTCCCTAAATGAGGGGTAAATAAAACCTGATGACCAAGGTGTTGCTCTATTTCTGGTCCGTGGCGATGATTAAATAAACCATATGGCGCTAGCGACACTTCACAAAAATGAGTACCTATACTGGCTTTACGCCCTGCGCCTGTTACACCCGACACTGCATTAATAATAATTTTGTCGTCGCTTAACAAACCTGCTTGCTGTAGTGGCTTTAACGCATTCAGCGCCGCGGTAGGATAACAGCCAGCAACAGCCACTAAATTTGCATTTGCAATGTCGTTGCTATTCCATTCAGCTAAACCATAGGCCGATTCATTTAATAACTCAGGGTGCTTATGTTCAAAGCCGTAATAAGTAACGTAATCATCATTGCTTGCTAGGCGATAACCACCCGATAGGTCAAACACCTTTTTGCCCATCGCTAAAAATTGCGGGGCTAAATCTACACTTACTTTATGGTCGGTACACAGGCATACGTAATCTGCATTCGCATTAATGTCGTCGAACGCTGACTTTGTAAGAGGAAGTAAAGGAGTATCAAGTAAACCTAAGTGCTCTGGATATAAATCACTCAGTAATTTGTGTTTATCTAGGCTTCCTTCAGATACATAGCTACCTGACAGTTTTAAATTTGGGTGTTTAGCCACAAGGCTTGCTAGTTCTGCGCCGCTGTATCCACTTGCGCCAATAATCGCTACATTCATTATTTGCTCATTATCTTAAAATCTATTACTACTTATTTGTGTGTTCGCTTACACTAGCTTAGGTGCTAAGTAAGTCTTTTTTGTTAATGAATTTTGATTATCGTCGCATTATCATCATTGTGTTACTTAATATATTTATGCTTAAAAAGTGAATTGATATTCATCATAAATACTTTTATATTGTTATGCAATTAAATTGAATAGTTATTTTGGAATTTTTTATGTCTTTGCCTTCGTTTATTTCTATGTACCAGCAATTAATTGCAGCCCCGTCTATCAGTGCAATTGAAGACAGCGAATGCATGAGTAATAAAAACGTTATCGAGTTACTTGCCCACTGGTGTGAAACGCTCGGTTTTACCTGTGAAATAATAGAACTGGAAGGTAAAAAAGGGCGTTATAACTTATTAGCTAAACGTGGCGCCGGGGATGGTGGTTTAATGCTTGCTGGGCATACCGACACAGTGCCGTTTGATGACAGCCGCTGGAATCATGATCCGTTTAAATTAACAGAACTCGACAACAAACTGTATGGGCTAGGCAGTATTGATATGAAAGGATTTTTTGCTTTTGTGCTGCAAGCAATTAGTGAACTTGATGAAAAGCAACAAACCCAGCCAATTTTAATACTCGCCACTGCAGATGAAGAAACCACCATGGCAGGCGCACAGCAAATTTGTAAGCATCCTAATTTAAAACCTGCTCGCTGTATAATTGGCGAACCTACTGATATGACACCAGTATTTACACACAAAGGGCATATGAGTACTGCAATAAGAGTTGTCGGTCGTTCTGGCCATAGCTCAGATCCCGAACGTGGTCTAAACGCCATTGAAGTTATGCATAAAGTGATTTCAAAATTACTGATCTTAAAAGAGCAATTAAAGAATAAGTATTCACTAAATCACTTTGAAATACCTTATCCTACTTTAAATTTGGGTAATATTCATGGTGGTGACAACGCAAATAGAATATGTGGGTGTTGTGAAATGCATATTGATATGCGCCCATTGCCAGGGTTGAGCGTACAAGAGCTCCAAGCACTGCTGCTAGATGCAACAAAAGACATAAACGAGCAATACCCAAACTCAGTAAGTGTTATTGACCTACATGACCCAATACCCGCATTTACTGGCAGAACCGACAGCGCGCTAGTTCAACTTGCTGAAAAGGTAGCGGGCCAAAAAGCCATTGCTGTTAATTACTGCACAGAAGCACCTTTTATTCAGCAACTGGGTTGTGAAACCATAGTTATGGGACCAGGTTCTATTAATCAGGCGCATCAGCCTGACGAATTTTTAGCAATGGAAAAAATAAAGCCTTCACAGCACATCATTAGCAATATTATAAAAGCCTGTTGCTTTTAGCTAAGCAATAAAAAAGACGCTTAACAGCGTCTTTTTTATAAATACTAAATTTACTATTTCATGTATTTGCTTAAATACTTTTTAAATACTGGGTCTGTTTTAGCAAGCTCTTTTTGCTCAGCTAATATCTCTTTTAAAATCACACCCGAGGTAAGCGGGTTAGCCAGTACAACCCTAAACACAACCGTAGGTTGATTATCGTATTGAGCTGGAGTCAAACGAGTACGCGATACAAACGAGCGTCCAGATTCACGCTGGCGTTTTTGCATACTGGCTGTAAAACGATTTAGTGAAGCAAAAATATCAATCCGTGTTTTTTCATCAGCCTCAGCAATCGCTTGTTTTATTTGCTTAGGCACATAGCGATAAGTAAGCAAACATAGCTCAGGCTCTGAAATAAGTTCAAAATCTTCGTCTGCCTTGATTAAATCAGCAAAATACTTTGCCTTTTTTATACTTCGATCGATTAGCATTTCATAGCCTTTACGGCCAATAACACGTAAGCAAGCATGCACTAACATAGCCATACCAGGGCGGCTACCCTCTAGTGTGTGGCTACCTAAATCTTTAGAGCCCTTACGCAATATATACTCAGCATGATGCTCTATTGCATCGGTTGCAGCGGGATCTTTAAACAGCACTAAACCTGCGCCCATCGGGACATACATTTGTTTGTGGGCATCAATTGTTATTGAGTCTGCTCGCTCAATACCATTGAGCAGAGGACGATAAGTGTTAGATAATAACGTTGCCCCACCCCAAGCCGCATCAACATGAAAATGACAGTTAATCTCTTGCGCTAAATCAGCCATTTCGTTGAGGGGATCAATATTGCCGGTTTCGGTTGTGCCTGCAACACCAATAATTGCCATTACTTTAATGCCTTTAGACTCAAGCTCGCGGGCTTTGTCTCGCATGGCATTTACATCGACCTTGTTGTCATCAGTTGTTTTAATACCAACCAAGTTGTCGCGCCCTATCCCTAATAAATCAACCGATTTACCTAATGAATAATGACCACGTTCTGAAATTAATACCGCCAAGCCTTTGTACCCATAATGCAGCATACCTGCCACAATTCCTTGCGATGCAATACCGGTAAATTCACCATCGGCTTTTAACAAACGATTTCGAGCAATCCAAAGCGCAGTAATGTTTGCAACCGTACCGCCAGAGCAAAATGCACCTAATGAAGTTTTAGCGCTGTGCATCCATTTAGAGTAAAACGCATCGTTTTGGCCATAGGCTAAATGATGCATCATACCTAACACCTGACGCTCAAGGGGGGTAAATGCCTTAGATGTCTCAATTTTTACTAGATTTTGATTTAGTCCCACCATCAACTTTGAAAGTGGCAGTAAAAAATGCGGTAAAGCTGATGTCATATGACCAATAAAACTTGGTGCAGCCGTATGCACAGAATGAGCAACAAGTTGCTCCATTATGTCTTGAGCATAAGCAGATACAAACGTTGGGTTTTCTGGGATCACCGCAGCTTGAAAGTCTTTTTCAATTTCATGTAATGGTTTTTCGATTGCCGCTATATTTTCGTTTAAAAAACCTGCTAAATTACTCGATATTTCAAGCTCAATTTTGCTTAAAGTTGAGTCAGGCGCTTCAGGTACAGTAAATATACGCTTGAGGCTTTCTTTAGAGGCGACGGCACAACGCTTTTGATCCATCTTAATACCTAGTGTGTGTGTTGCTAAAACACCTGTTTAACTAGTAAAAACGCCCAAATATGGCGGTAAGTTAAGCAATAGTGTTTCTAAATAATTGCGCTAACTGTACTGCAATATAAGTAAAATGTCTCGTTAAAAGCCTTAAAAGCAACACCACGCATGACAAAAAAGTGTTAATTTAATTAAAATTTTATTTAATCTAATAAATACTAATTATTTATTGGGCAATTTTGTATTTTAAGTATAATCATTAAAACAACAAAAAAGGGACAAGCAATGCTTAAGGGAAGAGTAAAAGTGAGCTGGTTAGTGGCTGGTTTTGCTTTATTTTTAGTCAGCTTAGTGGTCTATATTTACTACACCTACCACACAACCCGCGCTGAAATTATGGAATCTGTTGATGCGCGCCTTCTTAATGCCGCAGCCAGTGTTAAGCATATACTCGGTGATGACTACCTAAATACCATGAACCAAAACGGTCAAATTAATTTTTTTGACTATGAAGTCAAAAGCAGGCAACTTTCTGAGTTTGCACAAGCGCTTGATGTGGCATATGTATATGCAATGATATTAAAAAACAACCGCGTATACTTTACTGCATCAAGCTATACGCAAGACGATATGAACAATGGCAAAATAACGCAATATTTAGATATATACCCAGAAGCAACTGATCTCAACATAAGCGCTTTTTACTCCACTGAGCCGGTATTTGAAGTGTCGGCCGATCAATGGGGACACTTTAAAACTATATTTATCCCTTTTGTTGACGATAAAACTGGTAAAACTTACCTTACTGGCGCTGATATAACGATTCTTGATCTTAACCAAAAGCTAAGCGAAAGCGTCTCCAAAGCAGCAGCTATGGCAAGCTTCTTCTTTTTTATAGCTGTACTCGTTGCCGCTATTTATGTTTACTTACTTAAGCGCTCATTAGCAACCGACTCCAGTACTGGGTTTGAAAACCACATTGCGTTGGAGTACTTACTTAAAAAAAGTAACAGTCATCATATGCAGTTAGCTGTTGTCTGGGTTAATGAAATTGAAGATATAAATAGCTTTTACGGCACCGAAATCGGCGATAAAGTAATGAAAAACTTGCTTATGCATTTTAAGAGCCGCTGCTCTGCCAACTGTCATTTATACCGCTTAGCCACCAATAAATTGGTGCTGCTATCACCTAAAGAAACACCTTATGAAGAGCTGAGCGATTTAATCGAAACCTATAATGCCAATACGCCTTTATTAACTGATCCATTTATATACATTACATTGTGTGCTGGTATTGCGACGGGTAATAAATCACTATTACTTGAAAATGCTCATATTGCTGCACTACAAGCAAAGCAAGGTAGACACACAGTTATTAATTATTCTAAAGCACTTCACGATGTTAAAACTCAATATCAATATAATGTAGAAATGGCCAAAGAAGTGCATGATGCATTTGATAACAACCGCATTGTGCCTTACTTTCAGCCAATAATAGATACCAAAACAAATCAGATAGTGCAGTACGAATGTTTGGCGCGAATGGTTACCGCAAGCGGAGAGATTTTAAAACCCGATGCGTTTTTAAATGTAGTTACTCGCTCCAGAATGGACGGGTTATTAACCCGCACTATATTTTCACAGTGCATTAGCCGCTTTAGAAAAACGAACATTTGTTGGAGCTTAAATATAACAGCGCAAGACATGTTAGACCCAAGCTTAAATGAGTTCATCACTAACGAGCTAAAACGCTATCCGCACCCAAGCAATATCACTTTAGAGTTAATAGAAACCCAAGCGATTGCAAATTATTCTGAAGTTAAAGCATTTATTTCTATGGTTAAAAGTAAAGGCGTTAAGGTAATAATTGATGACTTTGGTAGCGGTTATTCAAATATTTCAAATGTTCTAAAACTTGAAGTTGACGGTATTAAGTTAGATGGCGGATTGATAAAACAGATAATACACGATAACGACATTTACTTATTTATTGAGCATATAGCGGCATTTGCTAACCAATTAGATTTACTGCTTATAGCTGAATCTGTCGAAAATGCAGCCATTGTAAATGCGCTTCAAAAAGCAAATGTGACGCTCATGCAGGGTAACTATTTTGCCCAACCTGCGCCGCAATTTGCTACACCAGAAAATGCTGACTTAGTCTGTTAATTAACCAAACATTAGTGATAAAGCTATTTTGAGTCGATAGAAAAACGCTTAAAAATAACTTAGGTTAAATCAATAATAAGCCGGTGACTTTGCTGACCACTGGCCCAATACTTTCGCTCAAACGGGGTGATTGCATCGTCGCTGTGATAAGGCTGTACTTCGCAAATATGGCTGGTTAGTTCAAGCGCCCTTGCAAATTCTTTAACATATATGTCCCAGTTACTGCGTACTTCTAATAAGCCACCTAACTTAACAATATAAGGAAATATAGCTGCACCGTGCCATCTGCGTTGAATATGTTTAGATTTAGGCCATGGATTTGGATACAACAAATAGTGGTGGCTAGGCTGCCAATTTGCTGCAACTGCTAAGCGCCAAAAATCATTTAAATCAGCCTGTACCAAAATATACTGACCACTGTCGCTTTGCTTATATTGAACGTCGTGTTTATCAAGCCTATGCGACGACTTATCAATCCCGACCACAAGAGCATCAGGATGAAGCTTAGCTAAGTTAGCAGTACTTTCACCTACACCACAGCAAGAGTCTAAAATAAGAGGGCCATTAAATGCCTTAACCTTTTCATTAACCTCATCAAATGCCGCTTGCGTGTGTGCTGCAATGGGCTTTTTAAACTCGGCGCTTAAATGCTTATTTACTATTTCATCAAGCTTTTCGTGAATACCGGCCTGATTAGATACAATACTTCGAGAATTTGCATCACTCATTAGTGTCTTAGCCCCACACCTTTTTTGATTAATGTAAGCGCAACAGTAAATAGCACGGTAATAAACACTAAAATAACACCTAATGCGACGGTTAAATCAACATCCGATACACCTAAAAACCCGTACCTAAATGCGTTAACCATATAGATGATGGGGTTGATTTGCGATACATTTTGCCAAAACTCAGGTAGCAAAGTAATTGAATAAAATACGCCACCCAAGTACGTTAGCGGAGTAAGTATAAATGTAGGAATAATACTAATGTCATCAAAGCTATTAGCATAAATAGCGTTAATTAAACCACCTAGCGCAAACACCGCCGAGGTTAAAATTACCGTTGCCATAATTACAAATATATTGTGTATTTGAATATCAACAAACAACAGCGATACACAGGTAACAATAAAGCCCACCATCATACCACGCGTCATACCACCGCCCATATAACCAAGTACAATTATGTAATTAGGCACTGGCGCAACAAGCAGCTCTTCTATACTTTTTTGAAATTTAGTTGAGTAAAAACTAGAAGCCACATTAGAGTATGAGTTTGTAATAACCGACATCATTATTAAGCCCGGTACAATAAACTCCATATAACTAAACCCACCCATTTCACCGATGCGCGAGCCTATGAGGTTACCAAAAATAACAAAATACAAACTCATTGTTATGGCAGGTGGTACTAGAGTTTGCACCCAAATACGTAGAAAACGAATACACTCTTTAATCCATATACTTTTTAGCGCTACGCCATATTTAAACATTTATTCGCCCCGCCCTTGCTCTAGTAATCCTACAAATAGCTCTTCTAATCGATTGGCCTTATTACGCATACTTAATACAGTATTGCCTTGCTCTGTAAGCGCACTAAACACTGCATTTAAGCCCTGTGATTTAGCTACTTCAACCTCAATGGTGTGATCGTCCGTCATGGTAAATTTATAACCTTGCAACGTGACTGGCTTAGCTGGCATTTTTAAATCAAGTACAAACGTTTCTTTATCAAGCTTTGCAAGTAGTGCTTTTATCGTCGTGTTTTCAACAATGCGACCGGTATCGATAATGGCAATGTTTTTACACAATAGTTCTGCTTCTTCTAAGTAATGGGTAGTTAAAATAATCGTTACGCCTTGTTCATTAATTTTGCGTAAAAACTCCCACATAGAGCGTCGTAACTCTATATCTACACCCGCTGTTGGTTCATCAAGTATAAGTAGCTTTGGCTCGTGCATCAGTGCGCGTGCAATCATTAAACGACGCTTCATACCGCCTGATAAAGTACGCGCTTGTTTATCTTTTTTCTCAAGCAAACCAAGCTGAGCTAAATATTTATCAGCACGCTTGTGTGCCTCGCTACGCGGTACACCGTAATAACCGGCTTGGTTTACTAATATTTGGGTCAACGTTTCAAATTGGCTGAAGTTGAATTCTTGTGGTACTAAGCCTAAATGCGCCTTGGCAGCTTCAAGATGGGTATCTATATCGTAACCAAATACCTCCACTTTACCTTCAGTTTTATTGACCAAAGACGAAATAACACCAATTGTTGTTGATTTACCTGCGCCGTTTGGCCCAAGTAATGCAAAAAAGTCGCCCTCTTCTACCTGTAAATCAACACCTTTAACAGCCTCTACGCCGTTTTTGTATACCTTGGTAAGGCCTTCAATATTTAATGCAATACTTTGCTTACTCATTATTTACCCTCACCATAACCCCAACGTTTTGTTAGTGTATGCTCAATGTTTAAATGATCTAAAATGCGAGCCACCATAAAATCGACTAAATCTTCTATGCTTTGCGGCTTATGATAAAAGCCCGGCGCTGCAGGCATAATGGTAACGCCCAAACGCGATAGCTTTAACATGTTCTCTAGATGAATCTCGCTAAAAGGCGTTTCACGCGGTACTAAAATAAGCTGGCCACGTTCTTTAATCACTACATCGGCCGCACGCTCTAGTAAATTATCAGATGCGCCTACAGCAATCGCCGATACTGACCCCGCACTGCATGGGCACACAACCATTTTTTTGGGCGCTGCAGAACCAGAGGCTACAGGACTAAACCAGTTATCTTTACCAAATACTTGTAATTGTTGTGGCTGTGCATCAAATAGCGCATTTAACTGCTCAGTGGCTTTATCTTCATTTGCCGAGAGCTTTATGTTTGACTCAGTATCAAGCACAACGCGGGCTGCGCTCGAAATAAGTACATACACTTGGTATTGCTGCTCGAGTAACACTTCAAGCAGCTTTAAACCATATGGTGCGCCAGAGGCACCACTGAACGCTAAGGTGATTTTATCTTTAAATTGCAAATTATTCTCCGCTGAATTTATCAGCCAAACCATCTACTAGTTGCTGATGAAGGCCGTTAAAACCGCCATTACTCATAATTAAAATATGTTGATCAGGCTGCACATTTTCAAGCACCGTATTTATAATAGCTTGCGTACTATTAAAACATTGCATGCCCGCTTTTTGAGCTTGCTCGTTAAGCGACCAGCCTAAGTTATCTGGTTCAAACAAAAGTACGTCATCAGCATCAGCTAATGAAGCAAGAAGCGTATGTTGATGTACACCCATTTTCATGGTGTTTGAGCGGGGCTCTAAAATAGCAATAATTTTTTCATCGCCAACTTTAGCGCGTAAACCCGCTAAGGTTGTTTTAATCGCTGTTGGGTGATGAGCAAAATCGTCATAAACCTTAATACTGTTTATGTCGGCCTTGAGTTCCATTCGCCTTTTCGGACTTATAAACTCGGCAAGTGCCTCAATACTGTGGCTAACAGCAATTCCTACATGGCGCGCTGCAGCAATTGCCATAATCGCATTTTTAACATTATGTTCGCCAATTGCGCCCCAATTAACCCTACCTTGCCGTTCATTATTCAAAAGTACATTAAACTCGCTACCATCGGATTTAATTAGTTCGTAACCCCAATCAATGCCTAGCGTTTCGCTTTCACTCCATAACCCTTGCAATATAACGTCTTCAAGTGCTTTGTCTTGTTTTGGCCAAATTACTTTACCGCTGTGAGGTAGTGTACGCATTAAGTGGTGAAATTGTTTTTTAATTGCGTTTAAATCATCAAAAATATCGGCGTGATCAAACTCTAAATTATTCAAAATTAATGTACGCGGTAAGTAATGGACAAACTTGCTGCGCTTATCAAAAAAAGCGGTATCGTATTCATCTGCCTCAATAACAAAAAAAGGGGTTTCACCTACCTTTGCCGACACACCAAAATTTTGCACTATGCCGCCAATTAAAAACCCCGGTTTTAAACCAGCATATTCTAATATCCAGGCAAGCATACTCGCTGTGGTTGTTTTACCATGCGTACCAGCTACCGCAAGCACCCACGAGTTTTGCAATAAGTTATGCTTTAACCACTCTGGACCTGAGGTATAAGGTAAGCTGTTGTCTAACACATATTCAACACACGGATTACCTCGGCTCATCGCATTACCAATTACTACCATATCGGGTTTTGGCTCTAATTGAGATACGTCGTAACCTTGAGTGAGCTCAATACCAAGATCTTCAAGCTGGGTGCTCATAGGTGGGTAAACGTTTTGGTCTGAACCTGTTACTTTATGGCCAAGCGACTTAGCAATAGCTGCAATACCACCCATAAACGTACCGCAAATGCCCAAAATATGAATATGCATATACTTTCCTTAAACCGTATGCTCACTTTGCAGCTGTGCAAAGTTTAATGGCGCTATAATGCCAAATTTCGCGCTTACTTACCATTATATGTAGGCATTTTACTAATGCTTAAAGTCATTATCACAAACAAAAAAGCCTTCTAAATTAGAAGGCTTTTTTGCAAAGTAAATTAATCTACATACTTAAAAAAACAATTAAACCTAAGCCTAAAACTAACCGGTAAATTACAAAAGGTAACATTCCCATTCGTTCAATCACTTTTAAAAATAAATAAATACACGCATAAGCAGATAGAAAAGACAGTACCACACCTAGCAACAATGTACCCCATTCAACAACATGTTCACCCAATGCAAGTTCTATTGTGTAATAAAGCCCCATCATTGAAATTACAGGAATAGCGAGTAAAAACGAAAAGCGCGCTGCACTTTGCTTATTCATGCCTAGCATTAAACCCGCTGTCATTGTAATACCTGAACGAGAGGTACCCGGGATCATAGCAACGGCTTGCGCTAAGCCAATCATTAAAGCCGACTTCCAATTAAGTTGATAAATTGTTTTAACTTGTTTCCCTTTAGCATCAGCGTACCAAAGCAATAGGCCAAAAATAATCGTCGTAGCTGCAATGACCCATGCACTTCGAAGGTATAACTCAACAAAATCCTTAAGTAACAAACCAAATACAGCAGCAGGTATTGTCCCTAAAATAATCCACCAGCCGAGTTTACTGTCGTCTGTTTTGCCTTGTGTGCCAAACGATTTAAACCACGCACTCAGAATGTCAGCCACCTCTTTACGAAAATAAATAACAACCGCTATTAATGTCCCTACATGCACTGCAACATCAAAAGCAAGTCCTTGGTCTTCCCACCCTAATATTTGTGAGGGTAAAATTAAATGTGCCGAGCTAGATATGGGTAAAAACTCAGTAAAACCTTGAATTAGCGCTAAAATTATTATTTCTAAAATACTCATGGGTTAGAAAACTCCACCTTCCATAGTTTTTGTTGAGGGTTATTATATGCATTCCATAATTGAGCAATTGTTTGCTTAGCTACAGGGTGATAAAAACCGGGGGCAACCTCACTGAGAGGTTGTAATACAAATGCATTCTTAGTTATTTCGTCACGTGGTAATTGCGCGGGGCTATCGCAAATAACATCGTCGTAAAACAATAAATCTAAATCAAGGGTTCTTGGGCTGAACTTTTTATCGTTTGGTGTGCGACCATTATCACGCTCTATTTTTTTTAGTAATGCACACACTTCAGCTAACGGCTTGTCTGTTTTTGCCCCAACGACCGAATTATAAAAGTTATTACCTACGAAACCGACAGCTTCACTTTCAAAAACAGACGAATGCTCTATATTTTTAAAATGCGTTTTAAGTGCTTTTAAGGCACTTTGCATATAGTGCTCTTTGTTGATATTTGACCCAAGGCTAATAAATATTTGCGCCATTTAAACGCTTGCCTTATTACGTGTTATTTCTACTCCAACAGTTTGCGCTTGCGCAACTGCTGCAGGTTTACTCACTCTAATTTTAACTTGAGTTGTATTAAACTCAGTTAAAATAATTTCTGCCAATTGTTCAACAAGTGTTTCAAGCAACTCAACAGGTTTAGCTGTGCTATGCGCAATAACACGCTCGCTTACTTTTGCGTAATCAAGTGCTAGATTAATGTCATCATTTGCGGCGGCTGGTTTAATATCACTTAGCATTTCAATATCAAAATAAAGGCTCTGTTTACTTTCTTTTTCAAAGTCGTACACTCCAATAATAGTGTCGACGTGCAATTGAGATATAAATACCTTATCCATTGATACTCCAAAAGACCAACAACTGTTCTAACCACATAAACTAATTATAAATTAATATTGTATATGCTTTAATCAGTGTTTAAATATGTAAAAATTCCTTCTACAATAGCAAAATAACGCGTTTAGCTAAATTTGGTAGAAGTATATTAATTTTCACGATAAATTTTGCCGCCAATAATAGCCCAAAAACGATGTTAATTGCATTAAATGTAATGGGTATAACGATAAAAATATAAGGAACTATGTGTTAGCTATTTTGATGTTTGTTCTAGCGTACCTACTTGGGTCGATTTCATCGGCTATCTTAGTGTCGCGTCTATTTAAACTTCAAGATCCCCGTACACATGGCTCAAATAATCCAGGCGCAACTAATGTTTACCGCTTAGGTGGCGCTTTTCCTGCTGTTTTAGTTCTTGTTTTTGATATTTTAAAAGGCACGATACCCGTGTGGGGGGCTTATTTTTTACAACTTGAGCCTTTGGTACTTGGCTTAGTTGCCGTTGGCGCCTGTTTAGGCCACATGTACCCTGTATTTTTTAATTTTAAAGGAGGTAAAGCCGTTGCAACAGCATTTGGGGCTTTACTCCCAATAGGTTTATCCCTAGCTGGGTTATTAATTACTACTTGGCTAATTATAGTCGCAGTGAGTCGCTATTCTTCTCTTGCCGCCCTAGTCACCGTTCTACTCGCACCGCTTTATACGTGGTTAATTAAGCCACTCTACACGCTGCCAGTGGTTTTTATTACGGTGCTTATTATTTTTCGCCATCGAACAAACATAGTGAGACTATTTGCTGGTGAAGAACCAAAAGTGGGGGCTAAAAAAGCCCCCACTGATGAAAACAAACCAACATAACAAAGTACTTAAATAGGCTCGAGGCTATCTATTGGCCACCGAGGCTTAGTTTTCATATCAAGGGTTGCAAACTGCCCTGCTTTTAAACGTTGCATACCGGCATAAGCAATCATTGCACCGTTATCAGTACAAAACTCCGTACGCGGATAATACACTTCGCCCTTCATACCCTGCATGACTCTTTCAAGCTGAAGCCTAAGCTGGGTATTTGCACTTACACCGCCCGCAATCACTAAACGCTTGATACCTGTTTGCTTTAGCGCTCGCTTACATTTAATAACCAAGGTATCAATAACAGCGGTTTGAAATGCATGCGCAATGTCAGCTTTAGTTTGCTCGTCATCGTCATTTTCACGAATGGTAATCGACGCCGCAGTTTTTAATCCACTAAAACTAAAATCAAGCCCGGGTTTATCTGTCATTGGGCGAGGAAAGATAAATCGCTTTGGAATACCTTGCTCTGCTAATTTTGCTAAGCGGGGACCACCCGGGTAATCAAGACCTAATAACTTAGCTGTTTTGTCAAAGGCTTCACCTGCAGCGTCATCAACAGACTCGCCCAATACTTCGTATTGGCCAATTCCTTCAACTTTTACCATCATGGTGTGGCCACCAGAAACAAGTAAAGCAATAAACGGAAACTCTGGCACCTTGTCTTCAAGCATGGGAGCAAGTAGATGCCCCTCCATATGATGAACCGCAACAGCAGGGATATCCCATCCGTAAGCCAATGAGCGACCAATTGAAGTACCCACTAATAGCGCCCCAACTAAACCAGGGCCGGCTGTGTAAGCAATACCGTCTAAGTCTTCAGGACCACAACCCGCTTGAGCAAAAGCTGCATCAATAAGCGGAAGCGTTTTACGAACATGATCGCGTGACGCCAGCTCGGGAACCACGCCACCGTAGTCAGCATGTACTTTTACTTGGCTATATAACTGATGAGCTAATAAGCCTTTCTCGTCATCATATATTGCTATACCTGTTTCATCACATGACGATTCAATGCCTAAAATTCGCACTGTACTTCTCCTGCTTTTTTATCACTACTTAACCAAAGTTCAAGTTACTTAATTTGTTTATAACGCCAAACCAATATTTGTTTGACCATCAACAACAGCAAATTTTTTCAGCGCCTTTACACTTTCTGAAGTAATACGCCCCATACTTTCAACAAAGTCAATAAGCTCGGCTAGCACTTCAATTTCGTACTGCATTAAAGGGTGCTCCCTAACAGCCGTGTTGTCTGCAATTTCACCTTCAACTGTCATCTGGTATTCAATAAAGCGCGCAACGGTTGCTTGCGAAATTTTACTTACACTTACAAACTCTTTATCGTCTTGTGCCATTAAACCATGCATCAAGCTCAGTAATGACGTTGCCGCATCAATAGCTGGGTATGTACCAAACATATCAAAATCAGCGAGTTCTGGAACATTAGGTTCCACTTTTTCAACTTGCTTTTCTAAGTCAATCTTACTTTTTGGCAGTAAGATTTTTTCCCAACAAACATTAAGCGCATTACGAAGTAACGTTTCATCACCAAACCCCGTAGCCTCACTAAATAAGCCATAATTTGGCAACATACGTTCAATTAGCGCACTTGCCAAAACCGCTTTTTGTAAATAGTTTAGCTCTCTAATACGCTGAAAATTATTTGCTTTAGTCATTCTTTAACGTCTCACATGACCAACAAAAATCAAATGTTGATCCATTATGCTCATTACAGTTAGGACAAACCCAATCTGGAGCGGATTGTTTTACTTGCTGATAGTTTACCAATATTTGTCGCGCATGGCGCTCTTTTATCGCATAAACCTGCACACTCACTTGCGCCTGATCGAAAGGAATTTCCCCAAGTGCACCTTGAAGCATTTCTCCTGCAACTTTACACTCTATTCCACCCGCTTGAATTAACCCTTTAACAATATTAGCCTCTAACGTGTTGGCTGCCTTGTAAATTGTTATCCAATTAAATGCACTATCTGTTGTGTTTTTATAAGTTTGCAATATCGACCTCGATTATTTTGTGTGTACAATACCTTAAGGTATTGAGAAATTTATTAAACAATATTTAAAAAGGCGCAAGCATGACACTTACAACTCCGGGTCTACTTTTTCCAGCTATATCTTTGTTACTTCTTGCTTATACAAACCGATTTTTAGTACTTGCGCAATTAATAAGAGAGTTAAATGCCAGAGAAGGCGAGTCAATTCGCCCTGTGGTGGTTGCGCAAATTACCAATTTAAGAAAGCGCATAAAGCTCATAAGAACCATGCAAGTTTACGGTGTAGGCTCTTTTTTATTATGTACCTTGTCTATGTTTGCTCTTTTTATTGAGTTTAATACCACAGGAATTATTTTATTTGGCGTAAGCCTAACCTGTTTAAGTTTATCTTTACTAACGTCTTTATTTGAAATTCATATTTCATGTGATGCAATAGAAATTGAACTTCAAAATATTGAAAACAAACCATTAAGTAACAGAGCAAACAAAAACTTTGATAATAAAACAAGCTAAAAGACTAAAATTCGTGCAAATATTTTAATTATTGCTTAATCAATGCCCTACTTTGTGGCATACTTTTTCATTAATTAGCATAATAAATTTACCTAATATTTTTATTTATAGATTTATACCTGCTTTTTAGTATTAACTTTGCCAGATAAGGATGTTAGGTAAATAAAAAATTATTAGTCTTTAGTCTAAAGGTTAATACTTTTTAACATCTTTACACTTTTATTATTGTGCAAACAAATATATTGTGTAGTTTATCTTTTTTAAATTTACATATATTTATTAATAGCTTAGACAGACAGAAAATTGATGTATTAGTACATCACAACTTACTTATAAAAAGGGACTATAAAGTGAGATTTGACCAATTAGAACAATTTGTAGCACTGGGTGTGTTACGCCACTTCAGACAAGCCGCAGAAAAAACAAAAATTAGTACTTCTGCACTTACCCGCAGTATTCAGACCCTAGAAGATGAAATGGGCTATGAGTTAGTTACGCGCTCAACCCGCTCAGTAAAACTGACTCCTGAAGGCGAACTATTTTTAGATTACGCCAAAAATACACTTAGCGAATTAGAAAACACCAAAAAACGCTTGTTTCAATCTGTTCATGGCAATGCCGATGAAAAACTCATTATTGGTTACACTAATAAAGCAAGTAACATTGTGCCTATTTCATGCGGTCAATTTTTAGCGCAATACCCACATGTAAAAATCGAAATGCAATTGCAAGAACAGCATGAGTTAACACGCAAGCTTCAGGAAGGTGAAATAGACATTAGCGTTTATTCTCAAGCTGTAAATAGTATTGGTAGTGATATTCATTTGCCTGATCAGCTTATTTTATTTGTATCTAAGCATCACCCGCTTGCCCAAAAAAATGACATAAGCAAACACCAACTAGACTCCTATTCAGCCTTTGGTTGTTTCTCTCAATCAAAACAAGTTCAAAGCATGCTGAACGAGGCCATTGATTCTTTAAATAAATCATCAACTATCAAAATGGGCAGTATTGAACAGGTTATCTCTGGCATTATTAAATCCGATAGTTTTGCAATCGCCAGCATTGAGCATGCAAACACTGTGGCAGAACACACCGACCTTGTTCAGTTAAAAACAAATAAAGATTTAAGCCATGAGCAACTAATTGTTCAAACAAACCAACAAACCACGGTTACGGAGCACTTAGCACATTTGCTTTCACTTATTAAAAAAGCAGCCACAACCCTTAATTAATTCAGCGTTCTTTTTTGAGACAGGTGCGACACAAAACAATAGCTTTTTACTCTTTTTCGGCTAAACTGGCGCACCTTCAAAAAAAGAACCTCCTAAATGATCAACTTTTCAGCCGATGGCCCGTTTTATAACGACATTGAAAGCCGCGGTTATACAGTTATTCCTAATGCATTAAACAAAGAATTAATAGCTGATTTAATGGCTGATTGTTATCGCATAAATCCGCATTTTAGCCATGCTGGTATTGGTCGCTTAAATCATTTACAAATTGACGATAATATTCGAAAAGATCAAACTTATTGGTTTGATGGTTCATCCCAAGCACAATTAACCTACCTAGCTGTTATGGAGAGTATTCGCACAACGCTCAATCGCACTTTTTTTATGGGGCTGTTTGATTACGAATGTCACTACGCAAAATACACTCACGGTGATTTTTATAAAAAACATGTCGATGCATTTAAAGGGCGCTCTAATAGGGTATTTACTAGCGTTTTATACTTAAACACGCCCAATGAGGGCGGTGAGCTTGTTATTTATAAACCCAAAAGCAAAGTGGTTGAGGTGAGCATTTCGCCAAAAGCGGGGACATTAGTTTTATTTGAAAGCGAACGCTTTGTTCACGAAGTATTACCAGCAGTAGATAATCGGTATTCAATTGCTGGCTGGTTTAGAAAAAACGCATCCATTAGCGGAATAGTTGATCCACCTCGTTAATATAACTAAATGCTAATGGGGTACGAGAGCAATAAACCAATAAAAATAGCCATACCCACATAATGATTATTTAAAAAAGCTTTAAAGCATGCGTCTCTATCACGTTTTAAAATTAATACTTGTTGGTAAGCGAGTAATGCTGTGGCTATAAGTAATCCAGCCCAAAAAGCCATGTTTAACTGATTAATAAACCCAATATAAGCAACAAGTGCGATAAATAGAGCATTTAATATAAAAATGATATGGCGGTCAAAACAACCAAATAAAATAGCAGTCGATTTAACACCAATTTTAATATCATCATCTCTATCGACCATGGCATACATGGTATCGTACGCAACCGTCCAGCATACATTAGCAACAAACAGCAACCAAGCCTGAAGAGGTAATGCATCAATAGATGCCATATAAGCCATAGGAATTGCCCAACCAAATGCTGCACCCAACACTACTTGCGGCAACTGGGTATATCGCTTCATAAACGGATAGCAAAACGCGAGCGCAAGTGCTCCAACAGACAATAAAATAGTGTTAACGCTCAGCATTAAAACCAAAATAAACGCTAAAGTGATCAGTAATAAAAATAGACTTAGCGCTTCGCCGCTTGCGACCGTACCAGATGCAAGAGGACGTTGGGCTGTGCGTTTTACAGAACCATCTATTTTTCTATCTGCAAAATCATTTATCACGCAGCCTGCACTACGCATTACTACAACCCCCAAAGTAAACACTATAAAATTAATTAAGCTCGGCATCCCACTATTTGCGAGCCATAAAGCCCAATAGGTTGGCCATAAAAGCAATAAAGTACCTATGGGCTTATCAACACGCATAAGCTGTAAATAATAAGAAAAATGTTTTGCTTTTAAACCTGCTAATTTCATGAGTAAAGGTACGCCCCAGGTAAAAATACTTCCGCCACCAAAAATTGGTAATCATTTAACGAAAACACGCTACGCCTGCCTAATAGAGTTTGAGTTGGTAAATTTAGCTTGGTAACCAAATTCTGTAATGAATGTTTGCTATCAAAACGCGCAATTTCAATATTTTGACGAACAAGCTCAGGTTGTTGAAAAATAACATCGCCTAAAGGGCGCTCCCCCATATTATGAAGCGAGTTGTGCGTTTGGTTATTTGGCAGCCAACTTTGAGCGTAAACCATGGGGTTATTATCGCACAACAAAAGCACCTCTCGGTTTAACGCCGATGACGTTTTACAGCCTAGTAATTGCTGTTGTTCATGACTTAAATTAAACGCCTGTTCGCTGAGTACTTTTACACTAAAAGAGGTTGCTTTACTTTTTAGCTTAGCGGTTAAAGAATGCGGCTCAAAAAGCCATTCTTGCTCTGTAGGTGTTAAGTCATCGGTTTGTATATCCGATAGCCAGTTAGCTGATAAAGATAAAGGAAAAGTTGTCACAATAACTCAATAAAATATAATCCAAGCAAATGATAACATTGCCTAAGCATTTGAAAAAGTGCCTATTCACCAACCTAAGTAACTAATATAAATAATTGCTTGGCGCTGTTTATTACCTATTATTAAGTATAAACTATTTACAACAGGTTTTCGGAAACGCTTTAAATATGAAAAAAATAGTATACGTAGGTCTTCTTACATTAATTATGAGTTTAGTGAGCCTAAGTGCCCGTGCAGAGTCAACGGTTGGTTATTTTGGTTTTGAACCTGACATAATTACTAATTATATTGGCGCATCAAGTAAAAAAATGGGTTACGTGCGCGTTACCGTTGACCTAATGCTTAGTAACAATTCAGACATAGCCATTGTTGAACATCATACTCCTTTATTAAGAGATGCTATTGTAGAGATTTTTTCGAAAGAGCCAGAAGAAAAAATAAAGTCATTGACTGGTCGAGAAGAAATTCGCGCAAAATGTATAGAAAAATTAAAAAGCCTGTTAAAAGAAGAAACAGGCCAAGAAATTATACGTGAAGTACTATTTACAAAGTATTTGTACCACTAAATTCAACTATTTGTATGCTTTTTAGTAAACAGTTGAGCGGTGTAGGCAAACGCCATTCCGCTCACTAGCCCCCCTAAATGTGCCCAATTAGCCATTCCAATAAACAACACATCAGCAAAACCAAGTACTAACCAAACAAGCATAAAACCTATAATTGAGGTACTCACCAATGCGGGTTTTTCTGGATTTAAAAAGCTATGGATCCAGCAATACCCCAGTAAGCCGTATACCACGCCACTTAGCCCACCAAAATTAGGCCCAACAATTAAATATTGCGCCCAACTACTAATTAAAGCAGTAATAAAAAACAGGCCAATTAAGCTCAATTTTCCGCATTGTTTTTCAATATTGTCACCAAGCGATATCCACCAAATTAAGTTAAACACAATATGTATAGCACTAAAGTGAACCAAGGCTGGCGTAAACCACGTCAATGGGTATGAGGGGTTAAACTGTAATGCAGAATAAATGCTCTCGAAACCACCCAGTAAAAATGCAACATAAATAACAATACTGAGTACACTTACCGATTGATTAAGCCAACTCAGCGCTTTGAACCGCGCTTTAAGGTTAAGCGATTGCCCTTGGTATTTTAAAGGTGATTGCGTACTACCTACACTCCAAGAAGCTTGCTGGTAACGAGAATGGCCTGGGTTTTGAGTAAACTCAGCCCAAAGCAGCTGTACCTGATGAAAATGCTCTTCAGATACGCTAATAATAACGTGGCTACCATCAGTTGAATGTAAGTGCCCGTCTAAACCTTGGCTTTTTAAATAATCTATAAAGCCTTGTGCGGCACGCGGGTTATTTAAACTGCCAAGCTCTATCATCGTTCAACTTTCTCGCTGTAGGCCGCTTCCCAGGCTGTAAAGCCACCATCCATGCTATATACATCCTCAAAACCTTGCTCAACTAAGTAACTAGCAGCACCTTGCGAACTCATGCCGTGGTAACAAACAATAATAATGGGCTGATCAAACTCTTTTTCCATCATAAACTGGGCAATGTTTGCGTTCGATAGTGCCTCTGCCCCCGGAATATGGCCTGCTTGATATGAGTTAGGATCGCGTATATCTGCAATTACTACGTCTTCTTTGTCTAATAACTCATGCGTTTGCGCAATAGATATATGTTTAAATGCCATTGAACTCTCTTTAATAAATAAAATAAAAAAGGCGGCCATAGCCGCCCTTCTTGCAATTTTTTTGGAATTAATCCCAGTTTAAAATTACTTTTCCTGACTGACCTGAAATCATCATATCAAAGCCAGCTTGGAAGTCATCTACAGAATATTGATGTGTAATGATTGGGCTTAAATTAAGACCTGACTGTATTAAACTTGCCATTTTGTACCAGGTTTCAAACATTTCGCGACCATAAATACCTTTAATCACTAAACCTTTAAAAATAACTTGGTTCCAATCTACTGCCATGTCTGATGGTGGAATACCGAGCATGGCAATTTTGCCACCATGGTTCATATTGTTCAGCATTGAATTAAATGCACTTGGCACACCCGACATTTCAAGACCAATATCAAAGCCTTCTGTCATGCCTAGGTCGGTCATAACATCTTCAAGCTTTTCATTTGCAACATTCACCGCGCGAGTTGCGCCCATTTTGCGAGCAAGCTCTAATCGGTACTCGTTAACATCAGTAATTACTACATGACGCGCGCCTACATGTTTTGCAACAGCTGCAGCCATAATACCTATAGGACCGGCACCAGTAATTAGTACATCTTCTCCTACTAGCTCAAACGAAAGTGCTGTGTGTACAGCATTGCCAAATGGGTCAAAAATAGAGGCTAATTCGTCAGATATATTGTCTGGAATTTTAAATGCATTAAATGCTGGAATGACTAAGTACTCAGCAAACGCGCCTTCGCGGTTAACACCAACGCCTGTGGTATTACGGCATAAATGCACACGCCCAGCACGACAATTTCGACAATGCCCACAGGTAATATGACCTTCGCCAGATACCCGGTCACCCACTGAAAAGCCGCGAACTTCTTGACCCATATCAACCACTTCACCAACGTACTCATGACCAACAACCATTGGTGTAGGAATTGTTTTACTCGCCCACTCGTCCCATTTATAAATATGAACGTCGGTGCCACAAATCGCTGTTTTACGTATTTTAATTAACAGATCGTTATGGCCCACTTCAGGCTTAGGTGCATCTGTCATCCAGATACCCGGTTCTGCTTTTAATTTAGATAATGCTTTCATAATTTACGCTCACAAAAACCAAGTCATTTCTTAGTTTTAAAAATTAAATAACGCCCATTTCTTTACCAATGCGGGTAAAGGCTGCAATCGCTGTATCTAGCTGCTCTATACTGTGCGCTGCTGATATTTGCGTACGAATACGTGCTTGGCCTTTTGGTACAACAGGGAATGAAAAACCAGTCACATAAATACCTTCTGCAAGTAATTTATCAGCCATAAGTGAGGCCACTTTAGCGTCACCTAGCATCACAGGAATGATGGCATGATCTTTACCTGCGCAGGTAAAGCCTGCCGCTTCCATTTGCTCACGGAAATATTTAGCATTAGACCAAAGCTTAGCGCGAAGCTCGCCACCATTTTCAAGCATCTCTAGTACTTTAATTGATGCAGTTACAATTGAAGGTGCTAATGAATTTGAGAATAAGTAAGGGCGCGAACGCTGACGTAACCACTCAACAATTTCTTTTTTACCTGAAGTGTAACCACCTGATGCGCCGCCCAGCGCTTTACCCAATGTACCAGTAATTATATCTACACGGTCAAGTACGTTACAGTATTCAGGTGTACCCTTACCATTTTCGCCAACAAAGCCTACAGCGTGAGAGTCATCAACCATAACAAGCGCATCGTACTTATCTGCTAAATCGCACACAGCTTCTAAGTTACAAATTACGCCGTCCATAGAGAACACGCCATCGGTGGCAATTAACTTTGTTTTAGCGCCCGCTTCGTCTGCGGCAATTAATTGCTTTTCTAGATCAGCCATGTCGTTATTTGCATAGCGAAAACGCTTAGCTTTACATAAACGAACGCCATCGATAATCGAAGCATGGTTAAGTGAATCAGAAATAATTGCATCTTCAGCACCTAAAATAGTTTCAAACAAGCCTGTATTAGCATCAAAACAAGAAGAGTATAAAATGGTGTCTTCGGTTTCTAAAAATGCACTAATTTTTTGCTCAAGTGTTTTGTGAATGTCTTGCGTACCACAGATGAAACGCACAGAGGCCACACCAAAACCGTGGTCGTCTAAACCGCCTTGCGCTGCTTTAATTAACTCAGGACTATTTGCTAGACCTAAGTAGTTGTTAGCACAAAAGTTAATAACTTTATCGCCAGATGCTACTTCAATTTGAGCTTGTTGCTGCGAGGTAATTATACGCTCGCTTTTATAAAGGCCTTGGGCTTTAACGTCTTCAATTTGCTCTTGTAATTGGCTAAAAAAAGCAGATGCTCTCATCTGTAGTCTCCATTTAATTGAACGGGTAAACAACAACGTTGATGCCACTGTTTATGATGGTGTGTATTGTAAAAGTTTAACGAGAAAAATGCACGGTTTGCAGTTCGTCGCAAACGCGCTCAATGTAAGGAATATGTGCCAGTTTACACGCTTAAATAAAGCGTGTTTTTATAACGGTAAACGTTTAGTTAAATCATCTATTGAATCAATCACTAAATCGGCATGTTGCTTTGCGCTTTCGTCAAAGCTTTGCCCCGAGTGCACTAATACTTGGGTTGCAATACCGGCTTTTTGAGCAGCTTGCATGTCACTGAGCTTATCACCAACCATAATACTCTGCTCAGGATCGATATTATGCTCCTTAATGCCTTGCAGCAACATGCCTGGGGCTGGCTTTCTGCAATCACATTGCTTTAAATATTCTGGTAAAGCCTTTTTAGGGTGATGAGGACAAAAATAAACATCGGCAATTTCAATGTTGTGGTTACTAAATTGCGTTTTCATCCACTGAGTAAGCGCTTTAAATTCAGCCTCAGTATAATAACCACGCCCAATACCTGATTGGTTAGTCACTACTATAATTTTGTAGCCTGCATCATAAAACTTTTTACAGGTGCTAAAAATGCCTTTAATAAATTCAAACTTTTCACTTTGATATACATAGCCGTGGTCTACATTTACCACGCCGTCACGGTCTAAAAAAAGCGCTTTATGTAGTTTAATACTCATTCAAGCCCCTCTTTGTTCACAACATGGTCAAACATTGTTTTTACGCTATCTATGGTTATTTGGCTCATTAAATCATCCCCTTTAACTCGGGTACCCCAGGGGACTTGCTGCGCAGTTTTACCCGTTTGCTCAAGTAAATTTTGATGATAAACCTCTACCACATAATCTTGATATAAATAAGGGCCAGTGCGTGCAGGGTTCGAGTGGGCATATAAACCAACAACTGGTGTGCCAACCGTTACTGCCATATGAGCAGGGCCAGTATCGGGGGCAAGGACTAAATCAGCTCTTTTTAAAACACATAGCAGCTCTTTAAGCTTTGTTTTACCAACTAAATTTAAAATTGGGCTATTGCTATGTTTTATAATGTTATTCGCTAAATTTACTTCAAGCTCAGTAGGCCCGCCGGTTAAAGCAACATTAAAACCTTGCTCGTGCGCGTAGTCAGCAAGTACAGCATAACGTTCAGGCAACCAGTTTCGCTGAGCTTTACTAGCCGCTGGCGAAATTACAAATAGCTTGTTGGCTAAATACTCTTGCCCTAGTAACTCATCTGCTTTGTTTTCATCTTGTGCGCTGTAAGGCATTTGCCATGTAGGCGTGTAATCATCTACACCAATTGCACCCGCAAACCCTTTAAATCCCTCTAGCACATGTGCTTCTTTTTGTGGGGCTATGCGTTTATTTATAAACAAACTGTGTAGTTCTTTTGAGCGTGCCCAATCAAAGCCTATTTTTACTTTTGCAGGTATACAGCGCGCTACAAAGCCTGCTCTTAATGCCACCTGCATATTAAGAAGCACGTCAAACTGCTTACCATTAAAGGTATTTTTTAATTTTTTAAGCGCTGCTCTACCTTCTTTTTTATCAAATATTACCAGCTCTACGCCCGGTAAATCAGCAAGTAACATAGCCTCTATTTTACCCATTACCCAGGTTATTTTTGCATTAGGGTGCGCTTTTTGAATTGCTTGAACAGCACTAACAGCATGACATACATCACCAATAGCAGAGAGTCTTAAAATACAAATAGAGGAGTAGTTAGGCACTTGAGTCACGCATTCCGTTAGGCTTTAAATAGTATGCTGGGATCTTAAATTATACTCGCGTTAATGCAAGCACTTATCCTGCGCCATAAAACACGTTAATATATACCTATTATTGAATTATTTTAACGAGCTATGTTTAAAACACTAACGCAAGGCAAACACACTATTTTAAGCCATCCAGATTATTTTAACCTTGTTGATATAAGCTGGTTTGATGCAACTTATTGGCAAAAGCAAAATAAAATAGTAGGCGCTAAAAAAGGCCGCGCTACAGCATGGTTTTTTAAACATGATGATTTAACTGCTGTACTCAGGCATTACTGGCGTGGCGGTTTGGTTGGTAAGGTATTGAGCGATCAATACCTCTATCTTGGCCTTAAAAACACCCGCGTATGTAAAGAGTTCAGCTTAATGATAAAGCTTATTGAACTCGGTCTAAATGTACCCAAGCCAATTGCAGCCAGAGTAAGCACTAGTGGTTTGATTTACCGCGGCGATATAATTACACAAGCGGTTAGCGGTGCTAAAAGCCTGCTCGACGTTCTAATTGAGCGCCCTTTAAATAGTAGTGAGCTTGAAAGCATAGCCAACACTATTGCGCTATTTCATAACAAAGGGGTGTATCACGCCGATTTAAATATCAATAATATTTTATTTAATGAAGACGGCGACGTATATATTATCGACTTTGATCGCGGGGAGTTAAAAGTTCCTAACCCGCAATGGCAACAAAGTAATATAGCGCGCTTAAAGCGTTCATTTTCAAAAGAGCAAGGCCGTAATAGCGTCTTTAATTGGCAAAGCAATGATTGGGAAACGTTCAATGCCCTTTATAGCCAAAAACTATCTGCGTAGAGCCAAATACTGCTGAGCTACTAGCTTAGCATCCACTTTTTGCAAAATATCGGCGTTTTCCACACTCGGCTTATTTGCTAAAACGTGTTTTATTTTAGCCGCTAGCTCTTCGCTATTTCCTATAGGTACTAAGTAATTAGCCAGTTCGCCTGTTAATATTTCGCTAGGCCCAAACGTACAATTAGTACTTACTACCGGCGTGCCAACAGCTAATGCTTCAATTAATACTGTTGGCAACCCTTCAAAGTCAGAGCTCAACACCAATGCTTCAGCCTGCTTAATCCAATTATACGGATTTTGTTCAAACCCAGGGACAATTAGTTGCTCTGCGATGCCATACTCTTTTGCAAGCTTAAATGCTTTACTAGGCTTGTTACATAAAAGAACCAATTTGTATTTTTTATCAAGCTTGGCAAATGCCGCAAATAAAATATCGTGGCGTTTTTGCTTAGCTAAGCGCCCTACATGAATCAAATAAGGCGACTGCGGAATAGCTATATTAACGTCATCAGATTGGCGTTTTATTTCGGCTAAATTAAAGGGGTTATAAATAGTGGTTATTGCACTTGGCGTAATTAAATTGCCTTGAGTGATTTCTTGCTCTACACCTTTAGATACACAAACAAGTGACTTACCATTTAAGTTTTGCTTTGATTTTTTAAGATAGCGATAAGAGAACGGACCTAACTTTTTTTGCCTAGCAAGCTCTGAATTTACTGAGTTATGCACAACAAAATGCACATTTTTAACCGTGCTTTTAGCGAGTAAATTATTACTTCTATCAAGGTTTGAAAGTACTAAATCTATAGTACCTATATCGCTTTGTTTATTGTTAAACCAGGCTTCTAACTTCGCAATGCTTTTATTTATGTTCCAAAAGCGATCGACTTTTGAAGCCCTATCAGGAAATAAACTATCGACATTAATGCATTCAGGGATGTCATATTCAATGGAGCTTGCAATTGACAATAAAGTAACGTGATGCTCAAGTTCAACAAGTTGCTCAGCTAAAGTAAGCATAACTTTTTCTGCACCACCGCCAACAAGGGAGTCAATAACAATTACAATGTTCATGCACGGCTTCCTGCAAGCATATTTTTTACCGCACTCGTAATTACACTATAACTTTGAGGACTCTCTAATTTACGATATTTAGCCAAGAGAGGCTTATAGTGCCTATCATCTATTACGTATTCAATTTTAGACACTATATCATCAGGATTAAGACTTGCTTTGATGGCTACGCCGGCATTAACACAATTTTCTAGGCGGGTATGTTGGTCTTTTGAAATAGCACAAGCTATCACAGGAGTTTGCAATGCAATAGCCTGCAACAAAGTATCACCAGCACTCAATAAAGCTAACTTTGCTTGACTCAATAAAGCTAAAAAATCAGTTCCCTCTAAACTTGTTAAACAAATAATCTCGCTTGTTTTTGGTAATATTTTTGTATAATTAGAGCCAAACACGACCACTGTTTTTAAACCCGTTTTTTTACCCGCTTTGAGCGCGGTATCGAAATAGGTATCTGCACAATTTAAATTATTAAATGTATGCCCACCAGAACCTGCATTTACTAGTAAGTAATTATTCTCTTCAAGCCCGTACTTGTTCAACACTTGCTTTTTTTGCTCCTCTGATGCGTGTGCAACAAAAGGCCCAACATTACGTGGATAAGCAAGGGGAAACATGTCTAGCTTTGTAGTTTCCACCCAACTTAAAGGCGCAATACAATAGTCTGGCTGTACAACCCAATGTACATCAATTAGATTTGCACGATTGAGCTTTAATCCTTTTGCGCGCTTTTTTTCATGTTGAGAAATAAAAACAACTTTAGCACCCACCTCTTTTGCCGCTTTCATATGTGCTGCGCGCCCAGCACAATCAAAAACAACAACGTCGGGTTTGTATGCAGTGATAAAGTCACACACTAATGCAACTTCTTTGGTTGCTGAGCTCTCAAGTAAAGTGGTATCAAAGGGGCAAACATCGGCGTAAGTTGTGTGCTTGTTTAAAATAAAATGAATATCAAGCATCCCAGCAAACTCAGCGAGCAACCCATTAGCCAACAACAACGAGCGCATATATTCACCAATTCCTTCTGGTGACGATACTGGAATAAATAAAAGTCGTTTGTTGCTCATTGCATTCTCAATTTCCTATTTGATCTTTAGTATATCAATCAGGCCTTTGTTACGATAGATAGGTTACATTTTTATACATTTAATTGACCCTATAAATTTGAATATTTACTGCAATAACATACTTAGATTGGTAAACTTGCCAGCAATCTTAATCACAAGGACCTGAACTTTGCGACACAGAATTTTTATTCTTTCAACATTATTTAGTGCTATCAGTTTATCTGTTAATGCTGAACCATGGGTTAAACCAGATGACTACGGACTAAAAGCTGACATACAACAGCTAGCCGACGCCGGTATTATTTTAGCGCCGGTAACAACATACCCATTAATGTGGAAGAGCTTTATTAATGATGTTAACAGTATGCCCATCGAGCAATTATCTCCAAGCTTGCAAGACGCATTACTGCGTGTAAAGCATCGTTATAAATCTGAAAACGCAAGTTCACATAGTGTGCAATTATCAGCTTATGCAGCCACAGATCCAATACATACAACAAGCTTTGGCGCGACCAACACTCAAAAATCAGCGCTTTCGGCAGCGTATGCCTACCTAGGTGATAATTTTGCCGCTAAAGTTGCACTAAGCTCTAGAAAAGACGGTAAAAAATGCTTCATTAACGGAAAAACTAGCGATGACATTGTAAAAGATGAGCAAGCATTAACTGATTGTGACGATACCTCATTTGATGGTAGTTACGTAGCCTATAGGCTAGGTAATTGGATATTTAGAGGCGGTGCTGTTGAGCAGTTTTGGGGACCTGGTATCGACAATAGCTTGATAATGTCTGGCAATGCAAAGCCGCTTCCCGCTTTAAGTATTACGCGTGAACAAAGCACCGCCTTTGAAACACCTTGGTTAAGCTGGATAGGCCAATGGAGTTTTACAGCACAAATGGCCAAGCTCGAATCAACCAGAGTGATTCCTGATGCATTACTGTGGAGTAGTCGCTTAAATATACGCCCACTACAACAATTAGAAATTGCAGTAAGTTGGTCGGCGCAGTGGGCAGGTGAAGGTCAGCCAAGTTCTGCTGGTGATTTTATTGATGTCATTACAGGGCAAACAACTTGCATTAATGGTAATGAAAATTGCGACAGTCAGCTAGAGTCTAAAATTGGAAATCAACTTGCAGGCCTCGATATTCGCTGGTCTGACACATTGTTTAGCCACCCATACGCCATTTATGCCAGCACCATAGGTGAGGATGCCAGCTCACAATTTAAACCTGCTGACCGAGCTTACTTATTTGGTGTGCAAACGACCCAACGTATTTACAATCAAAATTTATTAGTGAATGTAGAGTACATAGATACGGGTGTTTCGTGCGCAGCGGAATCAACCAATGAAAACTGTTATTACGAACACTCAGATTATAAATCAGGTTACCGTTACCATGGCCGCACCATAGGCTCAACGTTTGATAACGATGCGCAATCAGTGGTGTTAACAATACTTGGACAACTTTCAAACGGCGATGATTGGCAAGTAAAGCTACGCAGCGTGGATTACAATAGCGACAACAGTGATTTATACCCGAACAATCCTGACATTGGTAACTCAATAACCAAGACGGGCTACAGTTCTAAACAGCTTGAGCTTCGCTATAGAAAAATCACTATGGGTGGGCGTTTAACATTAGGTGCTTTTGCATCTCAAAATGACGATGCAGAAAATGACACATCTGCCTTTGCTAAATACGAATATAACTTTTAGCCAGTATTTTAAATACACTATATTTAGGCTTTAAAAAAAGGGATGAAAGCAACACTTTCATCCCTTTTTTATTCGCAAAATATACTTATTGCTTTATTTTGCTAATCACTTTTGACGTTGAACAGCCATCTAAAAATGTCAGCACTTCTACTTTGCCGCCATGGCGCAGTACATGATCGGCACCGGCTATTTGCTCTACGGTATAATCGCCACCTTTCACTAAAATATCAGGGCTTATTTGCTCGATTAATTTAGCGGGTGTATCGTTTTCCTCAGCGCTGCCAAAGGGAATCACCCAATCAACAGAGGCAAGTGCACTTAATACCATTGCACGCTCATCAAGCGGGTTTATCGGGCGTTCAGGGCCTTTTAAGCGAGTGATTGAATCATCATTATTTAGCCCAACAACGAGTCGATCGCCACGCGCTTTGGCTTGTGCCAAATAGCGCACGTGACCTGCGTGTAAAATATCAAAACAACCATTGGTAAATACAATGGTTTCGCCGTTTTGCTTTGCAAACTCAATATGCTGCAGTACATCATCAAACGGAGTTTGGTAGTGTTCTCCATTGGTGTGTAAGTATTGGCCTAACTTTTGGCTTAACTCTTCTGGTGACACTGTAGCTGCCCCCAATTTACTTACTACAATGCCCGCTGCTAAATTAGCAATTTCTACCGCATCTTTAGGCTCCATACCTGCCCCAAGCATTACAGCTAAAGTTGCAATTACGGTATCGCCTGCGCCAGTTACATCGCTCACTTCTAATTGCTGAGCTGCAAAGTCGTGTTTTTCATCGGCATTAATTAACGACATACCTTGCTCTGAGCGTGTAAGTAGCATGGCTTTAATACCATTTTTACTAATAAGCTCACGGGCACTTTGCGCTAAAATGTCCTCAGAGCCGGTTTTACCACCTGCTAAATTAAACTCATGCAAGTTAGGCGTAATGTAGTCTGCGCCCTCATACAAATGTAAGTCTGGCGATTTAGGGTCTATAAGCACGGTTTTACCCGCCGCTTTGGCAACGTTAACCATTTCTTTAATCAAGCTCAGCGAGCCTTTGCTGTAATCAGAAAACACCACAAAGTCGTATTCATCAAGCACCAGCTCTAAGCGATTTAATAACAGTTGGCTATGCTGCTCGCTAAAGGTTTCTTCTAAATCAAGGCGTACAAGTTGTTGATGGCGGCTAATAACACGCATTTTAGAAATAGTCGGTAAATCACACACACTAACAAGTTGTGAGCTTATTTTTTCACCTTTTAAAATTGTTTCTAAAATTTGCCCGCTTTCATCCTCGCCAACTAAGCCAAGTAGCCCAACTTTGGCATCAAGCCTAGCAATGTTTTTAGCAACATTGGCAGCGCCACCAGCTTTGTCTTCAAACTTGCTTACCTTAACAACAGGTACTGGCGCTTCAGGCGAAATGCGCCCAGTGTCACCGTACCAGTAGCGATCAAGCATTACATCGCCCACCACTAAAATACGCGCTTTAGATAAGTTTTTTAATAGCGATAAATCCATTACTGCTGCTCCGCAACAACCATATCTATGGCTTCACATAACCAGTGGCCAATAAACATATGCGCTTCTTGAATACGTGCTGTTTCATCGTTTTTGATAATAATTGGCAGCTTGGCAATGTCTTTTACTTTTCCGCCATCACGGCCTGTTAATGCAACTGTAAATGCGCCAATTTTATTAGCCGCTTCAAGTGCTAAATTGATATTTGCACTGGTACCTGAGGTTGTTAAACCAATCACTAAATCTTCTGGTTTACAAAGCGCCTGAACTTGGCGCTCAAACACGGTATCAAAGTGGTAGTCGTTACTGTGTGCAGTAAGAATTGACGTATCGGTTGTGAGTGCCATAGACGCAAGCGGTCCGCGTTCTAATTTATAACGTACTACAAATTCGGCCGCTAAGTGCTGAGCGTCCGCTGCACTCCCGCCGTTACCAAACCAAATAACCTTACCACCAGCTTGTAATGCACTATGGCATACTTCTAATAACTGCATAGACTCTTGATGATAAGCCTCCATCGTTTCAAATAAGGCTTGATGACGGTTTAAACTTTCAACGTAGCTTGTTGCCACAGAATCGATAATTGACATGAAAAATTCCTCTAGGAACTGAAATGGCAGGAAAAAATTAAATCCATTATTCCACAGTTTTATTTAGTTGTGTGTATTTTATAGGAATATAGCTGAACTGGAACATAATTTAGTGCTTCACATGTTCAGAAATTATCACTTTCGCGTTAAACTAAGGGCACTTACCTCAATAAAAGTTCAGTATGGCACGCATTTTTTACTCATTCGCTTTAATTTTAATTAGCCCGCTGATTGTATTTTACTTATATGTATTAAGAGGTAAAAAAAACAAGGGCTATCGCGCACACTTTAAAGAGCGTTTTGGCTTTGTGAGCAAAAGCTTATTTACAAGCAAAGGCAAACCGTTAGTTGTGCACTGCGCCTCTGTAGGTGAAGTACTTGCAGCTGCACCTCTTATTAAAGCGCTGCAAAAACAACACCCACAGCTTAATATACTCATTACCTGCAATACCCCTACAGGTCGCGAGCAAATAATTAATCAGTTTAAAAATACCGTGGCGTGTAGTTATTTACCTATGGACTTTGCGTTTTCGACCGCCCGATTTTTAAAACGTATAAACCCACAAGCGCTATGCATATTAGAAACCGAGCTTTGGCCAAACTTAATGGCAATAAGCCATAAAAAGAATATTCCGGTACTGGTACTTAATGCTCGCTTGAGCGAAAAATCGCAACAAGGGTACCAAAAGGTGCCCAAGTTAACGCAAATAATTATGCGTTCAATCACGGTACTTGCAAGCCATAATAAAAAAGATGCCGAGCGGTTTATTGAGCTCGGTTTACCCCCCTCAAAAAGCCATGTTACAGGCTCAATTAAGTTTGATATAAGCCCAAGCAATGAGCAACTAGCCTCAGTTGCAAACCTTAAAGCACAATATAAAACCCAAGAGCGTTTTGTATGGGTAGCAGGCTCTACTCACCCACTTGAGCACGAAATGATATTAAATGCCCACCAGCAACTATTAAAAAAACACCCTAATTCGCTTTTAGTTATTGCTCCTCGACACCCTGAGCAGTTTGATAAAGTAGCCAACACGGTAGCTCAAAGCCCGCTTAGCTTTAGCCGTCGCAGCAACAATAACTATCAAAAAGAGCAAGTACTATTAGCTGATACACTTGGCGAGCTGCAATGTTTATATGGGGCTGGTAATGTCAGTTATGTAGGCGGCAGTTTAATTCGCCGCGGCGGGCATAACCCACTTGAAGCTGCAGCTTTTTCAGTTGGCGTAATAACTGGCCCACATACGTATAATTTCGATCATATCTACCCTGAGATTATAAAATTAAAAGGCGCTGTGGCTGTTGAAAACACCGATGAACTTGCTACACAATTAATTAACTTAAGCCAAAACACTAAAGCTTGCCAAACTTTAGGGAATAAAGCGCAGCAGTGCGTATTAAAAAACCAAGGCGCCATTAAAAAAACATTAACCATAATTAATCAGTATTTAGAGCCATAAGCATGACCAATTTAGCTATTACTCAAACCCGTGAGTGGGTATCGTCTGTTATTGTAAAATATAACTTTTGCCCATTTGCCCGCAAAGAAGTTGAGAACAACTGCATTCATTATGTACTTAGCCCAGCAGTAAAAATTGATGATGCGGTAATGGATATGCTTGAGCAATGCACACAGCTTAATCAAAATCCAGAGCGCGAAACCACATTAATACTGTTTGATTACGGCTTTAGCGATTTTGAAGACTTTTTAGATTTAGTTGATTTAGCCAATGCGCTACTGGTTGCACAAGGCTTTGAAGGTAAATATCAAATTGCTAATTTTCATCCCGATTACGTGTTTGCCGACAGCGACGAAGATGATGCCGCAAATTACACAAACCGAGCTCCCTACCCTACATTGCATTTAATTCGCGAATTAAGTATGAGCGAAGCGCTTGATAACTATAACGAGCCTGAATCTATACCTGAGCACAATATAAAACTTGCAAGGCGCAAAGGATTCGACTTTTGGCAGCAACTTTTAGAAGGCATAAAAAAACCGAGCGCATAACGGCTCGGCTTTTAAGTATCAAATTCAATGTTACTTTTTAACCCAGCTGCCATTTACTTCAACATAATGACCACTTTGGGTTTTTTCGATTGTTTTAGCCGCTGCGAGTGCTTCCACTTGGGCGAGCGATAAATTGTTCTTTTTAGCTAGTTTTAAATACTGAGCTTTACGCTTTGCGTTAATTTCTTCAACAACGGCTTTAGCTTCGCTATTTTGTACTACTAAGCCTAAATAACCCGAACTGTTCTCACCCACTAATCCTTGGCTTTTAGCATCATCTAAACTAATCGCCCACGCCGAAAACGACATACACACTGCACCAAATAAAGTGGCAATACTTAATTTATTTTTTATAGTCATCATTTAGCTCCTAAAATAATTCGCTGTCGTCACTGAACAGGGTATCGAGTTCTTTATCTACCTTCACACGAATTTCGTGATCAACCTTTACATTGAGGTTGATAGTTATTGGCTCTTTAGCTGCTACTTCTACCCTGTGTGTACATGCGCTTAATGCGCTGATAGCAGCAAGGGCTATGATTACCTTAATGCTTAACGAATTTTTCATCATTAGTTTCCTTTTTGAGAATATTGCTGCTCAACTTTTTGTGTTATTTCGTCACTTAATCTTAGCGCTCTTAGAAGCGTAAACACGTTTTCTTCGTGGTTATAGTTAAAATTAACTTGTTGTTGCTCTGGCTCATTAAAGCCTTGTAAGTTAACACCTAAATTTAACCAACCATCACTTTTAAGTGCTACTGTACTATTAAGTTTTTGTATATCAAGGTTTTTAAGTAAGCTCAGTACAGGCTGTAATTCTTGCTGCTGTTGCATAACAGAGTCAAACGCTACGTTATTGCTAATAATAAGCTTACCTTCACCTTGGTTTAATAAGTTGCCGTTTGTAACCTCTACACCACTGTCACTAAAATGAAGGGGCAGCCACCCTTTTAATCGGCCCGTTAAGGTAATTCCCGACTTATCATCAAGGGTAATGAGTTTACTCGCATCAATATCTTTAAAAGTAACATTGGCTGTTTGCTGTTGCTTTAAAAGCGTGTATTTATCTAATTCAAATACCCCATCAAACACATTACCTCTTATATCAAATGCTTGCGCGCTGTTATTAACCACTTTTATTTTACCGTTGATATTATTAACTACTGCGCCAGCTCTTAATTCATTGAGGTTAAAGGTAGTTCGCTCAACATTAAGCTGCCCTGAATCATATTGCCCACTAAGTTGCGCACTAAACTGGTTAGCTAAGTAATCGTTATAAAGAGCGCTGGTATCATCAATAGTTAAATTAAAATTGGCTTTTTGTAAGTTAACATCGCCACTAATACGCCCATTAAACTCGCCTTGAGTGAGTTGAGCTAACGGTTCAAATTGGCTAACGAGTGAATTTAACGAAAGCACACTTTGCTGCGGTATAATCACTTCAAACGGATGCGCTACCTTTGAAACATGGTGATTGGCCACCAGCTCAACACCATTTACAAACACATGATGAGACGCTTTAAGCGCGCGACTTTGCAGCCCGGTTGACGTTACGTTTATTGTATTTAAATCGACATTTGGGCTTGTCAGTGTATTTATTTGGGTGTTTGCATTTAAGTGAGCAAATAACTCTCCCACACCTAAGTTTGCCCTTGCACTGAGGGTGTTATTAATACCGGTGAGTTTATACTCTTCGTATTGAGCGCCTTTAAACTCACTTTTTAAAACCACGCTTGCATCTAGCTTTTCACTCATACTTGCCACTAGTTTACCTGTGTAAGTGTTAATAGTAGTGCCATAAGCAACGGCTTTATCAAAGCTAAATGTAGTACTTACTTTACCTACGGGTTTAGAGTCAACAAGTTGAGTAAGTGTAAAGTCGCCATGGGCTTTAATATTATTAGCCTCAGCCGGTAAAAATTCAGGCAAAGCGGTAAGCGTAATATCGTAATTACCGCTTAATTGAGCGTTTTTAAGCTGCGCACTTAGCGTTATAGCGTCTATTTCATCCGTATTTAGCTGTGCCTTTAGCTGTATGCGTGCGCTTTGTAACGGTGCAGCAGTATTTATAAACGTATCTGTAACCGTTATATCTATATTTTGCTTGGCTTGCACTGCACTTTTGAGCGTTATTAACGGTAAGGTTAGGTTGTTATGTGCAAAATTAATTGGTTTAGCTAAAGCCCATTGCCAATTAAGTGGAAGCTGCTTTATGGCAAATGACTTGTAGCCACTTTCAGGAATAAGAGATTGGCAGTTATTACTAAGTTTCACATTGTTTTTAAGCTTGCTTAGGTCAAGCTCAAGGTTTTGGCTATTTAAATTATAGGTAGCACTTAGCACACCTTTGGAGCTGTTTGTTATATCACAGCTTTGTATTTTGTAGTCATACTGGGCTTGTAGATCACCAGTAAGGCTTGCCTCTACCCCGTTAAAGCTAAATGCCTGCGCTGTATTAAAACTAAGTCCATTTAATAACTCATTATCTGTTTTAAGTAATTGCTTTAATGATCCATCATTAACTTTAAGCTGCCCTTGTACCTTATTACTGTAAAGCGTTGCGCTTATGTTTAAATCACCATTGACTACAAACTGGTTAAGCGTTGGCTCAATAATATTTAGCATAAGCGGGCGCTTTAAAAATGCACCATGTATAGTTAAATGCTCAACTGTAATTGTTGGCCTTTTTTCGGGCAGGGCTAAATCTAAAATTTTTGCAGGGCTGCTTACTTTATCACTTTGAGGAAGTGGATTTATATTAAGCGCCGCATGTTTAATTTCAACATGGCGAGTATTTGCGGTAATGCCTGTAACAACAAGCTCTTGATTTTGGTAACTCAAGCACGCTTTTTGTACATGTACATTTAGCTTGCTGGTAAGCGAAAAGTCTAAACAACTTAAAGTAACGCCCGCTTTTTCAAGCTGAGGCGCTACAGCCCATTGTAATAATGGCAAACGAAATACATAACCAAGCAATACTATGCTTAGTAATACAAAACCAACAATTAAACCAATGCGCTTTAACATACTATCCTTATAAGCTTTTATTCATACCTTACAAACTATCGTAATTTTAAATCTACGCAATCAAAAAAGGCTGCACAGTGCAGCCTTTTTTATTTTACAGCTAGATTATGAATCTAACTTGTATATGTCGTTTTTAACCTACATTTTTACGTGCGTTGCGGAACATACGCATCCATGGGCTATCCTCTTTCCACTCATCTGGGTGCCACGAGTTAGCAACAGCGCGGAACACACGCTCAGGGTGCGGCATCATTACAGTGGCACGGCCATCAGTAGAGGTAATACCGGTAATACCTTCTGGTGAACCATTTGGGTTAGCCGGGTATTGCGTTGTCGGATTACCGTAGTTATCTACAAATTTAACCGCAACAGTGCCGCTTTCAAGCGCAGCTTTAGTGGCGGCATCGTTTGCAAATTCTGCATGGCCTTCACCATGAGATACAGCAATTGGCATACGCGAACCAGCCATTCCATTAAAGAACACAGACGGGTTTTCTTGTATTTCAACTAAGCTAAAGCGTGCTTCAAAACGCTCTGACTTATTTGTTACAAAACGTGGCCAATGCTCAGTACCCGGAATTAACTCTTTCAATGTTGATAACATTTGACAACCATTACACACACCTAAGCTAAAGGTGCCTTCACGGTGGAAGAAATTTTGGAACTGATCGCGTGCCATATCGTTAAACAATATAGACTTAGCCCAACCTTCACCGGCGCCTAATACGTCACCATAAGAGAAACCACCACATGCCACTAAGCCTTTAAACTGCTCAAGGGTTAAACGCCCTTCGAGGATATCGCTCATGTGCACATCAACAGCGGCAAAACCAGCGCGGTTAAACGCAGCAGCCATTTCTAGGTGCGAGTTAACGCCTTGCTCACGCAAAATAGCCATTTGTGGTTTAGCACCCGTTGCAATGAATGGCGCAGCTATATCTTCGTTTAAGTCAAAGTTAAGTTTCACGTTTAAGCCTGGGTCTTTTGCATCAAACTTGGCATCAAACTCTTGCTTAGCACAATCAGGGTTATCACGACGTGCTTGCATTTGGTACGTTGTTTCGGCCCAAATAGTACGTAACTCAGTACGAGTATGATTAAGTACTGTTTGCTCACCACGGTTAAATACAATGCTATCGTCGCTATTAAGCGAGCCAATCACGTGGCTAATTGCAGCAACACCGTGTTGCTCAAATACAGCATTTACAGCACCTAAATCGCTGTTAGCCACTTGAATTACCGCGCCAAGCTCTTCGTTATAAAGTGCTTCTAGGTCTGTTCCGGTTAAACCAGCTAAATCAACAGTCACACCGGTGTGCCCAGCAAACGCCATTTCAGTTACAGTAGTAAATAAACCACCGTCTGAGCGGTCATGATAAGCAAGTAACTTGCTATCAGCGACAAGTGCTTGCATGGCATTGTAAAAGCCTTTAAGTAGCTCAGGGCTGTCTACATCTGGTGTAACATCACCAAGCTGTTTATAAACCTGTGCAAGGCTTGATGCACCCATGCGGTTTTTGCCAGCACCTAAATCAACTAAAACAAGCGAAGTGTCGCCTTTATCAGTGCGTAACTGTGGCGTTACTGTTTTACGTACATCGTCAACACGGCCAAAGGCTGTAATAATAAGCGATAACGGCGACGTTACTGATTGCTCAGCACTATCGTCTTCGTTTTTCCATGTCGTTTTCATCGACATAGAATCTTTACCTACAGGTATAGTTAAACCAAGTGCTGGGCAAAGCTCTTCGCCTACCGCTTTTACGGCTTCGTAAAGGCCGGCGTCTTCACCTGGGTGACCCGCTGCAGCCATCCAGTTAGCAGATAGCTTAATGTTCTCAAGGCTGCCTATGTTTGCACAAGCAATATTAGTAAGTGACTCAGCCACAGCCAAACGCGCCGAAGCTCCATAATTTAATAGTGCCGCCGGCGTGCGCTCACCCAGAGACATAGCTTCACCGTGGTAAGTGTCGTACGTTGCCGCAGTAACCGCACAGTTAGCCACAGGTACTTGCCAAGGGCCAACCATTTGATCGCGTGATACTAAACCGGTAACCGAGCGGTCACCAATAGTAATTAAGAATGTTTTTTCTGCAATTGTAGGTAAGCGTAACAAACGCTGCGCGGCATCAGCTACGTTAATATCGTTTGCATCAATGGCAGTGCCCGTTACTTGCTGAGATGTTACATTGCGGTGCATTTTAGGCGCTTTACCTAATAAAACATCAAGCGGTAAATCAACAGGACTGTTATCAAAGTGGTTGTCTGCTACGGTTAAATGGCGCTCTTCTGTGGCTTCACCAATTACTGCGTACTGTGCGCGTTCGCGCTTACAAATGGATTCAAAACGATCAAAGTCTTCAACCGCTACAGCCAGCACATAACGCTCTTGCGATTCGTTACACCAAATTTCATGTGGTGCCATGCCAGGTTCATCGTTAGGGATATCACGTAGTTGGAATTTACCACCACGGCCACCATCGTTTACCAGTTCAGGAAACGCATTTGATAAACCACCGGCGCCAACATCATGTATAAATGCAATTGGGTTTTCATCGCCTAACTGCCAACACTTATCGATTACTTCTTGGCAACGACGTTCCATTTCTGGGTTTTCACGTTGAACAGAAGCAAAGTCTAGGTCTTCGTTTGATTGGCCCGACGCCATACTTGATGCAGCACCACCGCCTAAACCAATGTTCATAGCAGGGCCGCCTAGCGCAATTAGTTTTGCGCCTACTGGAATCTCGCCTTTTTGAACATGATCAGCACGAATATTACCTAAACCACCGGCAAGCATAATTGGTTTGTGGTAACCACGTACCTCTTCACCATTGTGGCTTGTTACTTTTTCTTCATACGTACGGAAGTAACCCAATAAGTTAGGACGACCAAACTCGTTATTAAATGCAGCACCGCCCAGTGGGCCATCCATCATAATATCAAGCGCGTTGACTATACGACCAGGTTTACCAAAGTCGCTTTCCCACGGTTGCTCGTAACCCGGAATACGCAAGTTAGAAACCGTAAAGCCAACTAAACCGGCTTTTGGCTTAGAACCACGCCCTGTTGCACCTTCGTCACGAATTTCACCACCTGAACCGGTAGCCGCCCCCGAAAACGGTGCAATAGCCGTTGGATGGTTATGCGTTTCTACTTTCATTAATATTTCTATGTCTTCTTGATGATACGCATATTCACCTTGCGCGTTCGGGAAGAAGCGACCCGCTTTTGAGCCCTTCATTACTGCCGCGTTATCTTTATACGCCGACAATACATTTTCAGGGTTGTGCTCAAATGTATTTTTGATCATTTTAAACAGCGATTTTGGCTGTTCAATGCCATCAATTGTCCAATCAGCATTAAATATTTTATGACGACAATGCTCTGAGTTTGCTTGGGCAAACATAAATAATTCGATGTCGTTAGGATTACGACCTAGCTTTTTAAAGTTTTCTACTAGGTAGTCAATTTCGTCATCGGCAAGAGCAAAACCTTGCTCAATATTTGCGGCAGCTAATGCTTCGCGTCCACCACCTAAAATATCAACTGATGACATTTCACGCGGAGAATCATTACGGAACAACTGCGCTGCTGCTTCAAGCTCAGTATGAGTTGCTTCAGTCATACGGTCGTGTAATAAAGCTGTTACTTGTGCAAGTTGCTCTGCTCCTAGTTCACCTTCTATATAATAAGCAATACCACGCTCTACACGGTGAACCTGTTTAAGGCCACAGTTATGCGCTATATCGGTTGCTTTAGATGCCCAAGGAGAAATGGTACCAGGGCGAGGTGTAACTAAAATAAGTGTGCCAGCTGGGGTATGCTCGGCAATAGTAGGACCGTAAGTTAATAGCTTTTCAAGCTTGGTTTGCTCATCAACACTCAAAGGCGATGTTAAATCGGCAAAATGAGCATACTCGGCATATACGTTGGTGACTGGAAGTTGCGATTGTTTGCAACGCGCTAAAATTTTATTAACTCTGAACTCTGACAGTGCTGGTGCACCACGAAGGATCAACATAGATAATTTCATCCGGGGTTAGGGATTGAACGATATTTTAGGCACGCATTATAGTCCAATTAGCCATCATATTTAACTCCAAATTGCGCTTTTCATAAAATTAACTTTTTAGCTTTATTTATAATCCGTTTTAGCTAATAAAATAAAAGGGAAAGTGACGAAATGGCTAAGTTTTGTTATAACGGGTGTTAGCGTGTTAAAGGGGCACTCAATGTTCAAAGAAAAGCTAATAATAATCATCACTTTAGTTATGCTGTTATGTGCATGTAATATGCAAGAACAGCCAACTCAACTTGCCCACATCAAAGAGCAAAACAAAATACGTGTTGGCACGTTAGCAAGTGCGAGCAATTACTATCAAGCAGTTCAGGGCGAGCAAGGCTTTGAATATGAGCTTTCTCAGGCTTTTGCTGATTACTTAGGTGTTGAACTTGAAATAGTCCCCTTTTTTAATTTATCTGATATGTTTGATCGCCTTGAAAGTGGTGACTTAGACTTAATTGCCTCAGGACTTACTTACAACAAAACGCGTGCGGAGCAATATAGGTATGGCCCAACTTACAGAACAATCAGTCAAAAATTAGTATATAAACAAGGCCGCGTTCGTCCTCGTAAGTTTGACGATCTAGATGGAAACTTTACGGTTATAGCAAAAAGTAGCCACTCACTTACCCTGCAAAAAGCTCAAAAAAACAACCCATCACTCAGCTGGATAGAAAGTGAAGAATTTGACGAAGAAGAACTTTTACAAGCGGTTATAGATGGTGAAATAGACTACACCCTTGCTGATTCCCACACTCTTTCGTTATTTCGCCGGTATCACCCTAATTTAAGTATTGGCTTCTCAGTAAGTCATAATGATCCAATTGCGTGGATACTTCGCAAGTCAAAAGATGATTCTTTATATGCGCTGCTCGTGCCATTTTTTGGTGAAGTAAAACAAAACAACCAACTTTATGTACTCGAAGAAAAATATTTTGGTCATGTACGCCAGTTTAACTATGTAAATACATTGGCTTACATAGAAGCAATAAAAGAAACGTTACCTACATATCAGCCATGGTTTGAACAATATGCAGGAGATCTTGATTGGCGTTTATTAGCTGCTTTAAGTTACCAAGAGTCGATGTGGAACCCTCGCGCTAAATCACCAACGGGAGTTCGCGGTATTATGATGCTTACACGCATTACAGCTAAACAAGTTGGTGTAACAAATCGTCTCGAGCCTGAACAAAATATTCGTGGCGGTGCTCAGTATCTAAGCAAATTAATAACTCGTATTCCTGATAGAATTCCTCAACCAGACAGGACATGGCTTGCTTTGGCTGCTTATAATGTTGGTTGGGGTCATGTGAACGACGCGCGGATTATCACCCAACAACAAGGGGCAAGCCCAGATAAATGGGCCGATGTAAAAAAACGCTTACCGCTATTAATCAAAAAGCGATATTACCGTAATACACGTTATGGCTATGCCCGTGGCGATGTGGCTGTAAAATATGTTGATAATATTCGCAGATACTACGACGCGCTGGTATGGCTTGATGAAAACAATGCGATGACCGAAGAAAATATCACTACAGAGCGTGATGACACCAGCAATATAAAACAAGATGAATCGCCATAGCGGATTATGGATTAATGCGATATTTATTAATTATGAAAGTTTACGGCTTCAAAGTAGTGGGTAACTAAAATATCTGTTTACTTGTCATTAAATGATCACTAATGTGTGGTAATTGTATATTTCAATTTTTTCAAAGATATATCTTGTGCCTTTCTCACTCTCACGCATTAGGAGAACACATGCTAAAACGTAGACGCACACAAAAATTAAAAAGAAACGTTATTTATTCAACGGCGACACGTCGTCGTATCATGTTACGTGGTTTACACAAAAAAATAATTTGGCGTCGCCGTATGTTTGCTATGCAACAAATGGAAGCACAAGACACTATACCAGCGGGCAATTAATAATATTTCTAAGCCCCACGAGCAGCCTTTTTGGCTGCTTTAATTTGCGCCCTTCTTCGCTTAAAAAATTCAGATATAGTGTTACCACATTTGTCGGCTAATACCCCTCCAACAACTTCTACTTGATGGTTAAGCCTTGGCTCCTGCAGTAAATTCATAATAGAGCCAGCTGAACCAGTTTTTGCATCTGGAGCTCCAAATACTAAACGCTTTATTCTGCTATGCACTAATAATCCTGCACACATAGAGCATGGCTCAAGTGTTACATATAACGTGCAGTCAATTAAGCGATAATTATTGAGTGCTTTGCCAGCTTCTCGTACTGCAATCATTTCGGCATGAGCTGAAGGGTCATTATCAGTTATAGAACGATTGTATCCAGATGCTATAAGTTGATTATCTTTTACTAAAACAGCACCTACTGGGATCTCATTAAGCTGCTCGGCTTGTTTTGCATACAAAAGCGCTTGTCCCATCCAATAAACGTCGTCAAATGGCTTGTTCATTATTTCTTCTTAAATTACGTTTTATACTTTAATTATACCTAGTTAACATCCTAAAGCGCGGCAATGATTACTTTATTGCAAAAATAAAACACTATTTAGCTGTTAATAATGGCTCACTGACGCTGATTTACGTTATAATCTCTCGCTTTTTTTATTTAGCTCACAACACGGGTAGCGAATGAAATTTCCTGGACGCCGCAGGCATAAACATTATTTTCCAGTGGAAGCCAAAGATCCACTAACTAATCAACTTAACGCAACAGATAGATTACAACGTAGCTATATTACGGGTATCGATCAAATCGTTGTTGATATAGAAGCAAAAGTTGATCAAGCTTTCCTTGATGAGTTTCAACTACGCAGAGGTATGTCACAGGTTATAGACAGTGACATAACAAATGCTCTATACGACCGCTTAAAATTAAACGAAATGGTTGATTATGAATTTGCAGGTGGAACCATTGGTAACACAATGCACAACTATTCTGTACTTGCAGATGATCGCTCTGTTTTATTAGGCGTAATGAGTGAAAACATTAAAATTGGCAGTTACGCATACCGCTTTTTATGTAATACCTCAAGCCGTGTAGACTTAGATTATTTACAACCTGTTGATGGTCCAATAGGCCGTTGTTTCACTCTTATTGATGAAACAGGCGAACGCACCTTTGCAATCAGTGCGGGTTTAATGAATTACCTACGCCCAGAATCAATAGATAAATCGTTGATAGAAAACTCATCGGCTTTAGTCATTAGTGCATACCTTATGCGAACACAAGATGACGAAACCATGACAGATGCAACTATGCAAGCAGTTAAATATGCTAACGATGCTGGCGTACCTGTTGTTCTTACACTCGGCACTAAATTTTTAATTGAGCAAGACCCTGCTTGGTGGGCAAACTTTGTTGAAAAGCATGTAGATATTCTTGCTATGAACGAAGAAGAAGGCTTTGCTATTACAGGGTTTGAAGACCCGCTTTTAGCAGCAGACAAAGCACTAGACTGGGTAGATCTTGTTATATGCACTGCAGGTGAAAAAGGGCTATTCATGGCAGGCCATGTTGACGACAGCTTTAAACGTGAAACCGAATACCCACTACTGCCTGGTGCTATTGCAGACTTTAATCGCTATGAATTTTCACGCGCTATGCGTAAAGCTGATTGCGAAAACCCTATAAGAGCATACAGCCATACAGCTCCTTTTATGGGCGGACCCGACTCAATCAAAAATACCAATGGCGCTGGCGACTGTGCACTCGCTGCTGTACTACATGACTTATCAGCAAATGTTTATCATAAGCTTAATGTCGCTAACTCAGCAAAGCACGATCAACAAGCTATTACATACTCATCTCTTGCACAAATTAGTAAATATGCAAACAGAGCAAGTTATGAAGTACTTGTTCAGCACTCTCCCCGCTTATCGCGTGGATTACCTGAGCGTGAAGATTGTTTAGAACAGGTTTATTGGGAGCAATAAGCTCCCTTCATCTCTCTAAAAGATAGAAATATCAAGCTTTTTAGATAGTAGCTCTAATGCTGCTATTCCTGCTACTGAGTTACCAAACGAATTAAGCCCTGGGGAATAAACGGCTACTGTAAACTTATTAGGTAATACCGCAAGAATAGTTCCTGATACCCCTGATTTACCTGGCATACCGACCCTATACCCAAAATCACCCGCAGCATCATATAAACCACTGGTAAATAATAGTGAATTAAGCTGTTTATTTTGACGACTACTTAAAACCTGCTCACCAGATGGCTGATCAACTCCTTTATTTGCTAAAAAGCTATATGCCTTAGCGAGTTCAACACAATTAAGCTCAATAGAGCAAAAGTTGAAATACGACCAAAGCACATCATCAACGTCATTCTCAAAATTACCAAACGATTTCATCAAATGCGCCATAGCAGCATTGCGGTGTCTAAATTCATACTCAGAATTAGCCACTTTTTTATCAATCACAATGCCGCGATTACCTGATAGTAATCTGAATGTTTCGAGCATCGAATGCATAGGTGCAGACAAGCGGCTATAAAGCGCATCACAAGTAACAATAGCACCCGCATTTATGAATGGGTTACGCGGCACACCTTTTTCAAATTCAAGTTGCGTAAGCGAGTTAAACGCTGTACCAGAGGGCTCCTTACCTACCCTGCTCCAAAGTTCGTCACCATAACGCTGTAACGCCATGGTTAATGTCATCACTTTAGATACTGATTGAATGGTAAATCGCTGAGAACAATCACCTGCGCAAATGATTTCACCCTCAGTAGTGTATATGGCAATAGAAAACTGCTCAGGGTCAACCTCAGCAAGTGCAGGGATATAATCGGCTACTTTCCCTTTAGACAGTAAAGGGGCGACTTCTTGAGTAATTTCATTTAATACACGTTGGTAATCTGTAGTAGGCAATTAACACCTCAAATAGATTTAGCTAAATGAAAATTTTACCATGCCTCAGATTAAACGAGCTAGTTTAGTTAGATGAAATTAATTGTATTGTGAATTATGTTCACAATAAACAATCTAACGTGAGGATAAACGACAAGAAAAACAATTAATGATAAACACCACTAATTAGCAAATTAAATAACCTATTAATATTATCTAAACATAAGGCTATTATTAACCAACCCTTAAACTCTTTAACAGTAATATTTAATCAATCCCAGGTAGAAAAGCTGACGCTAATAGGGTTAAAGGTATCAGTTATTAGACAGAGATAAATAATATAACCTTGTTGTTTATATTATTACCTTACTTATAACTAGATCTTTTAATTATACGAATTAGTAAAGCTCGCCTTGTAATTGTAACTTAATTGATTTACTTCATTTCAAAATACAAAAAGCGTCACTTTACTGCAACAGGCTTCGCTTAATTAAAGTCGTTACACCACTCACTTGAATATCCGAGGGATAAAAAGTCATATTGCTGATAGCATACTTTAATTGTGTTGGTCGGCATTATATAAGCTCACTTTAGGATTGGTATTATTACTGAGCTGGGTATGCTTAACGCCAATTCACTAAACCCCAGACAGCAAAAAACCCGTTACATTGCTGTAACGGGTTTCTCTTAATTAAATCCTGGTAATGTCCTACTTTCACATAGCAAATGCTACACTATCATCGGCGCTGTTT